>ENA-OVFS01000003-OVFS01000003.1-human-gut-metagenome-genome-assembly--contig:-NODE-3-length-434734-cov-7.897474_pt1 | contig 434734 bp, 342 predicted proteins | sample MGYA00237763_ERZ505405 | MGnify/ENA primary metagenome ERZ505405 (study PRJEB26158, sample SAMN06016401) | human gut metagenome | biome: human gut; feature: ankylosing spondylitis patient; material... | reverse complement strand
AGATGATGAAGTCGAACACGCCATACTCGCCGTCTGTTTCGGAAAGTATCTCCTGTTGTGCCGCTGAAACGGCATCAATGGACTGGTAGGTGGAGAATACGACTACCAGCCCGTCATGGTTTCGGTATTTCTTCAACTGTGATGCGATGGACTGCGGACTGGTGGACGCTGGTACTGCAAGGTCAACCACACTGTCATCCATATCATCGTATTTATTCTGAATCTTTCGCGAAGCCTTGGAATCAGAACAGATGCAGACGGCCTTGATAGGCTTCTTCGCGTCCGCCGACCATGCGTTGAGCGACTGCCCCAACAGGGCGATGGACGGAACCATGAACAGCACCAGTCCCTTGCCGTTAAGCAACTGTTCAGTGATGAGCAGCGAGGTGTAGGTCTTGCCTGTTCCGCAGGCCATGATGAGTTTACCACGGTCATTGCCCTCTGTGATGTAGTGCGTGTATGCCTTGGATATGGCATCCAACTGGTGCTTGCGCGGTTTCTTGCCCTCTACAAGCGCGGAGTTTCCTGTAAGTCCATCCATCAGTTTTTGCCAGTCCACGCAGGAGGAGTTCAGGTCAATAAGCCCAACCCGTGAAAAAGGCGGGTCTTGGTGGCGGATGGCTTCCTCGGCGTTGCTCCCCCAATGGTTGGTGGTGGAAATCCAAATTCGTTTTGCAAACCGGGTGGTCTGGAAAGTCACTTCGTTGGTGAACGTGCGGCTGGAGGTGGCGAGAAACGAATCCACGGCAGGCTTGTCGATTACGGCATCCTCAGCATAGCATTTGCATTGGATAGCCCAATAGTCACCCATCTCGGTCTTGGCCACGAGGTCGATTCCCGTGTCCGTGCCTCCGAAGTCCTTACGCCCCGGAAAATCCTCCCACAGCCACACCTTTTCAAGCTCGTTGTAGCGTGGGTCTGTCAACAGCCATGAGCGCATCAGGCGCTCGAACTTTGTACCCTTTTCCTTTTCGGTAAACGATTCGGTACGGAATTTATGCAGTATGTCCTTGAAATTCATCTCTTGATAAGAGATACATTTCAAGAAAACAACTACTGGGAATCAATGCATTATTGGAAAAAACAGGTGGATTTACTAAACAATTCCGCATAAATTGTCCTTCATATCCCATTATAAATTAGATTCGGACACGGATTTTGCAATATTATGAGTACCTTTGCAATATCAACTGTAACTCTTATCAAGAGATTACGGTTTTTGCTAAACAGATTCCATCGAAGTTTTGCTGTTACAAGTCTTTTAAGATAAGGCTGTTAGCCTTGTCCACCACGTTTGTGTCAAGCGATGCAAGGTAGATGCGCGTGGTTTCTTCCGAATCGTGCCCCATTCCCTCGCTGATGACCGAAAGCGGTATGTTCTTGCTCTTGGCGATGCTTGCCCAGCAATGCCTCGCGCAGTGCATGGTCAACGGTATGTTCAATCCGGCTAAACGGGCGACCTCTTTCAGAGCCACGTTAATACGGCTGATGGCATTGCGGTACTGCGTCCGCTCGTTTGTGCATGGGTTGGTGATTATCGGCAACAGGTATTGAGCGGTGGAGCAGCCGTCGTATTTGGCGATGATGTCCTCCATGCACTTCTCCCACTTGATTGTCAGTTGCTGCCCCGTCTTTCTCCTGCGGTATATGATGATACCGTTCTTCAAGTCCGATTTCTTCAAATAGGCCATGTCGATAAATGACATTCCACGGGTATAAAATGAAAAGAGGAACATATCCCGTGCATAGTCCAGATGCGGTTTCAAGGTCAGGTCGAGTCCCTTGATGTGCTTTATCGCTTTCAACGGGAGTGCTCGTTTCACTGTCTTGCTGATACCCGTGTAAACATGCTTGAACGGATATTTCTGTTCTGTAAGTTCCTTTTCCACGGCACGGTTATAGACAGCACGGAGTATGCGCATATAAAAGGATGTGCTGTTGGGGCAGATTTCTTTGCTTTTGAGCCATGCCTCATAGAGCATCATGGTGTCGCTGTCTATCTCGCACAGAAGAATGTCCTGCCCCTCGCGGAACTTCATAAAACTGGCTAAGGCTGCGGTGTAGGTTTCCGACGTGCGTGCTTTGCCAAGCTGCTTCAACTGCCTGATAACTCCCTGCATGAAACCGAATAGGGATTGTTTGTCCGCATGGCTGTTAAATTTCTCAATGATGCTGTCGGCTGTGTATTTTCCACCTTGCCTGTCGCATTGTGCGATGATGGCCTGCAACTGACGGATGTCCCAACCGATATGTTCTGCAACGCTGTGGAGATACCGTTTTCTGTTCTCGTTGGTTTCAGGCACGATTCGGACGGACGATGCTTCCTTGTCCCATTCCATATCAAACACGCGGAAGTCTGTTCCGATTTGGCGGACTGTTCGCTTGTGGATTACCTGATAGTATATGCTGCCCTCCTTGCCGTTTGTGGCGGAAGGACGATATTTTACCTTGATGGATGCCATTCACTTTATTTTTATTGTTTGGATTCGTTTTCATTTCTCACTTTTTTAAGCTGCCTGTGGAATACGGTCAGTGTGGAATCCTTACCGACCGTTTCCACCAGTTTCTCGTATGCCCCGACGGTTACGCCCAATTCCGGGTAAAGCTCGTTGAGCATGAAAGTGGTTACTTGGTATTTGTCTGCAACTGTTCTCAACCGCCTGTTTTCCTCCCGGTATTCATGCCATCGCACCCAACTAATGGCAAACAAGGCAAAGAACACGAGCGTACAAACGATACCAGCCCATGCGTAAGGGTTCTTGTACCAGCCGTCGGGTACTTTGTCCCATAGCCGCCTGATTTCGCTTGTTACTTTGTAAAAGTGGATAGCTTGACAAAGTTTCTGTGTGAAGCCTTGCTTTTGCCGTGCCTTTTGTGAAACCTGTTTGTCTTTCTCCACATGGTCGGTAAGCACTTCCAATATCTTGTATAGCAAATCTTTGGTGGTGGGGATGCCACGCTCGCGCATATTCTTGTCGTTGGCATCGGTGTATGCCTGCAAGCTCACAATCATTTCACCGCCCAATGACTTCTTATATGCCTCGATGGTTTCCTTGCTCCTGAAAATGTCACTGATGTTCTCCGGCGTGCTACCGCCAAAGAAACGTATGACCGGCTCCAGCTTCACCGCAAGCCTTTTCACCGCCTCGTCCTTGTCTGAAGCGTCCTTTGCACCCAGTATCTTCTTGATTTCCTCGATGTCCTCTGCCAATGCCCCGATAAGGTCGGATATGTTCTGTAAGTTGTCCTTCATCTTCTCATCTTTCTTGGTTTGTACTTGTTCTTTTCCTTGTCATTCTCGCCCCAGCCGCTTTCGTTTCCTCCACCTCCACCGCCGGATGAAACCTTGGCTTGGTGAGGTTGGACGCACAACTCGATGAGCGCGTTGATGCCCACTTGGACTATGCCCGTATTCGCATCGGCATCAGCGAAAGTTCCGCTGTCGGATGTTTCCGCACGGCCATCGGTAGAATAGGCTTTATCCGTCTGTTCAAATGGATGCTCCGGTTCATATATGGTTTCCGTTTGGCTTATTCCGCTTTCAGCCGTTGGCCGGGTATGGTACAGATTGTTCCTCCATTCCAAGCCCTCGGCGATGCGACCTCCCAACTGCTTGTCCAGCTTAAAAAAGCCCATGCTGCGGTCTATCCGTGAGCCACTGAACGAAATATCGTCTTTCGTGAACGACACACCAATGATATTGCCGTTCCGCTTGTCGAGCTTGAAGCTTACCCCGATGCCCTGCTTAACCAGCCTGTCGCACAATTCCGACCAACTGCTGCAATGGGGCAAGGCCGCTTTGACGGCATCATGGATTTGGTATTTCACCTTGTCCTTGCCGCGCAGACGGTCACGCTTCACGTTCACCTTGCCTCTGGAAAAGTGCAGTCCGTATTCCCTTGTGAGAGCCTTGCACACCGCTACGTTGCGTATGGCATCGTTCCGGTCGCTGATGGTGTTCCCGTCATTGTCCACCCTGTTGGCCACGATGTGCAAGTGCTGGTGTTCCTTGTCGGTGTGGCGGCATACAATGTATTGGGTGTTCACAATGCCCATGCGCTTCATGTACTCACGTGCTATTTCTGCCATCAGGCTGTCCGTCAGCTTGGGCGTGTCTTCGTGGGCGAAGTCCAGCGAGATGTGGTACACCGGATTTTTCAGCTTGCGCCCCGGCTTGTCATCAGCCTGTCCCTGCATACTCGCTGCTATGGTTGCATTATTGTCAAGCCTCACGTCCTTGCTGTCTATTAGCCTTGCCTTTTTCGGGTTGTTCACATAGTTCACCAGCTTGGCGAAGCTCGCCCGTTTCTTCAAGTCGCCCATCATATATCCGCGATGATTTTGTTGAACTCGTCCAGCAGGGCGGTGATTCTTTCTTTGGTTCTCGGAAAGCCCTGTTGATGTGCCATCTTCGCCAACTGGTTCAGGTTGTTGCAACCACCCTCCAGCATCCTTATCTGCCTCCTGTCCTCCTGTGTCCGTGCCGCCACGACCTTGCCCTGAAGCAATAGTTCACGCAAGAAATGCGACGGTTTCTTGCCAGCGTCGGCAATCCGTTTCATGACCGTTTTCCACTCGGCCAGCGTGAGCCGTGTGGATATGGTCTTAGTCCGCGCCTTGCCCTTTATGGCCTTGGGGCGGCCTCCTTTATGATTGGTGTCTTGTTCTGTCATTCGCTTGCTATTTTCTGTTATAAATGGGTCGGCGTTTTTTTAGGGCTGCAATCCGGTCTTGCCGTTATCCGCATGGTCGAGTCGCCGCTGGTGGCGTGGTTTTCGTGGACGAAAACATTAACTTGCCAGCCCTAAAAAACGCCCCTATAAATACTTCACACCTTTCCTTACTTACGCCTGTTTATAAGGGGTATTGCTATCGGGAAAAATATCCATGTCCTGTACTGTTGGAAGAATGTCCTCCGTTTGTGAGTTGGCATCGTAGGCATCAGCCATTGGCGGACTGGTAGGACTTTCCGCTGGGCACTCCGGTTTTGCGGTCTGTCCCTTGTTCTCTGATATGAACAAACCTGACTGCGCTGTCGGGATAGGCTTGTCCTTGGACTTTTTCGCCTTTGCCGAACTTTTCCGTAAGGTCTCCAGCCTTTGGCCGTTAAAAAGGTAAATACGTGCTCCCTCGTATGCCTTGACCGTCTGTTGGTATGTTGGATTTTCCGTGAGCCGTCCGTCCATCATCCATGACTTTACACACACCATATCCATGATGGTGGTTATGGGATTGGAAACAACACGGATTAGCCCCCGCTGCGAAAAATCCTCCAACAGACGACTGACGGACTTGCGCCCGATATTCCACTCCTTTGCCAGTGACAGCATGGAGCCGTCCACCTGTCCGGGATGGAGCACATAATCCAATCCACGTTTGGTTTTACTTACTTCCGTGATAACCATCCCCGACAAAAGGGAAAGAAAATAGGTCAAGTTGCACACACCGTTGGTTGTCCCGTGCAGGAAATACCATGCTTCCACATTCATTGCCACCTCCATTTTATAGCACGGCAGAACAAGCTGCTTCAAATTCTTCATAAGCCATGATGTTTTTTGTTGTTCGTTATACGGATTATCCCTTGGTGTTTTTGTCCGCGTCCCTATTGGTGGCTTTCAGGTTCTTGATGCGGTCAATCTGCTCTTTCGGGAACAGGACGCGTCGCCCAATCCGCTGCCCCTTGATATGCCCCAGCTTCTCGTGCCGCCAGATGGTCGCGATGCTCACGCCCCATTTCTCGGCCAGTTGCCGGATGGTGTAATACTCCGATGTCTCCTGCGGTGCCTGCGCCTGTCCGTATTCCTCAAGCGCACACCTCACGCTTGCGCCGATGAGTTGCTGAAGCTCATCGCGCGATACCAGTACCATTTCCATATTTTCTGCCATAAGTCATTGATTTTGAAATTATGGCGGCAAAGTTATATGGTGAATAAAACGGGTGAACTTGTGGGGATTTGTGGAATAAACGGGCATAAGAAAAGCCGCCAAACATCTGATGTCTAACGGCTTGTGCAAAGCAGTGGACTGTGGTGAGTTGTAACCACGTGTGGACTGCCGCATTATTTTATCATCGGGAGCAGTTCTTTGAGCCTGCTTATGAAAGTCTTTTCCACGTTGTACTTGGCAAGGCTTTCCGCTGTAAGTCCTATGGAACGGGCTGCGGCTGTGCGGTACTCCTTCCAGTCCTTGAAATAGGCTTTTGACAGCAGGGTGATGACGCACCGCATCTTTCCTTTCACGCAATTCTGATAGGTCGTGGAATAGTCAGCTCGCATGACGGTACGTATGAAGTCCTTGTCGGAAACGGCGTTGCCGTCCAGTACGGGCTTGCCCTTGTCGGGGCCGCTCTGTACGGTAAAGGTGGTAAGGAACTGGTACAGCCTTAAAACAGGCACCTGCGCCGTCGTGCTGAACGCTCCGCCCTGCACGGTATCTGTGGCTGTAAAGCCTGCCATTGGGGTAGGTATTGTTTTTACTTCGGATTCGGTTGCGTCCTTATGGAGTATGTTCCTCATGACATAGCCCATTGCCAGGGCGATATGGAACATCTTAATCCCGGCTAACTGTGTCTTTGTATTGCCGTCTTGGAACACCATAGAAAGGTGGACGGCTTTTGTGAAATCCTCCGTGAGCAGCCGTGCCAAATCCTTGTCGTTGGCGTTTGTGATATATTCCTTGACGGACTCGATTTTGTCCTTGTCCATGTCGGCAAGCAGGGCATACGCTTCTTCGCCTATATATTCTTTCCCTTTGCTCACATCGGTTTCAGCCGTGCATTTTCGGATGGCGGTTCGGATGGTGTCGATGCAGTCCGTGGCTTCGATGCGTGTCATGGAACGGACTTTTCTCTGTTCGTTTCCATCAGGAAAGAAGTATTGGCCGATTACTTCTATGGAAGTATAGACGATGCCCGCATAAAGGGCTTCCTTACCCAAGCCCTGCAGATATGCCGAACAAAGGTCATGCAGCCGTTTCGCGTCCCCGTGCAGCCGGACAAACTGGTGTGCCAGTTCCTTGTCGTCATGTTCGGCGATGTATTCCCGCACCTCGTTCAACAGGGTGGGAACGGTTTTCATCTCACGCCGGATGTTCTTGCAGATGTCCTTGTTCCCGGCTTCATCTTCAACTTTGCCACTGGCAAGGCTTTCCGCCAGTTTCAGGTTTCTGCCGATAATCTTCGACAGCCTGAACAGGGCACTGATGATTGCAAATCTCGTCTTTTCCATAAGCAGCCGTTTTACATTTCAATGATACCCTCAAAGTCCTTTAACGCAATCACGGCCTTTTCTTCCGCATCCAGTTTAAGGTAGCGGCGCAGTTGTGCCTCGCTGCTGTGTCCCGTTATGGCTTGGATGGACGACAACGGTACTCCGGCCTTGTATGCGTTGGTGGCGAAACTTCTTCGTGCCGTGTGCGAGAGGAGCATATCACAGAACCTCCGCCCTCGTTTCGGGTTGAGCCGCTTCCCGTCAAATCCGCAGTCATGCGTCCAGCCCAGCAACAGCCCAATGGTCTTTATCAGCTTGTTCATTTCGTTGGGGCATACATGGGGCAGCTTGCCGTCGTATTTGTCAAGTATCTGCCTTACTCGCCTGTCCACCGGGATATAGACTTTCTTGTCCGTTTTCTGTTGGGTAAGCAAAATGAACTCCACCCCGTTTATCTCGGTTATCATGTCATCGCATATCCTCGAATAGTCGGACACGCGCTGCCCGGTCAGGCAGCCGACAATGAAAATATCCCTCACGTGTTCCAAGGTGCGTATGTGGGTGATGCGGCACTTGGAAAGCTGCGTTAGTTTCTCGTCCTCGCTGATGTCGAGTGCCTCCAGCCGTTCCCTGACGGCCTCTTTGGTGGAAAGGTCGAGTTCGAGCATTTCCTGTATCTGTTCCGGCGTAAGATAGATGTTGTCCACTTCCTCTTTTTTCGGAACAAAGTCTGAATGGCGGAAATCGTCGCATTTGGTCAGCTTGTCCTCGTATGCCGCCTTTGCCACGGTACGGACGCTTGTCATATAAGAGTTGATGGCGTTGGGCATCAGCCCGCGCCCTTTCCAGTAACCGACAAGGCTGTTGCGTGTTTCCATCGTCATGTCGTCCAGCCCGATTTTGCGGTGCATCTCCTTTTGATAGTTGCGGATTTGGGTCTGGATGATGCGCAGCCCCTTGATGTAGGCAGGGGTTACTTTGACGGTACGGCCTTTCTTGGTGCGCCGTCCTGCTTCCAAATCCTCTATATAAGAGGTAAGGAAGTCCTCGAACAGCATCTTGCCTTTGGGCTTGACCTCCACAACCTGCATCATGCCGTTCAGCACATCGTGCTTTACGCTCTCGATGACGGACTTCGCCTTTTTAGGGTCGAAATCATCCGCCTCGAACGCCGCCTTTATCCTTGCGAGGACTTGGGCGAACTGCCCGTACTTTATCCCGATGCTCGACATGAGGGCGGATGAGGTGTATTGCAGGGAGCGGTATTTCTCCCATTCAAGCTGTCTGATGGTGAAGCCTGTTACGGTTTTCACGTTGGCCTTGCCTGTGCGCACACGGGCATAGACCGAACCGAAGTCCTCTTTCCCTGCCTTTGACGATTTTATGAAGATGAAATCCATACGCGAAATTTCTTTTAATTGCTGGTACAAAGGTACGAAATCTATTCTGAAATATAGTACCAAATAGTACCAATATTTTCTAAAACCGTGAAATTTCGTGCGTATTTCAATTAAATGAAAATATCTATAAATAACTGATATACAAGAATAACTAATAAAACAAGGTTCTACTGAATATAATTAGTGAATAGTGGGCCAGGATCGGCGGCAACAGGTACTGGGCGACGGTCGTACTGGCCCCCAACCGCAACTCTCCCTCGGCATGGCTCGAGCAGAGGCTCATCTCGTACTCCAGCCGGCGGTAGTCCTCGGCCAGGCGCTCGGCCGCCGCCAGCATCGTGCGCCCGGCATCGGTCAGGGCGAGCCGGCTGCCGCGGCGCACGAACAGCGACGTGCGGTAGCGTGCCTCCAGCTCGCCGATGTGCTTGCTGACGGCCGGCTGCGAAATGTAGAGCTGCTCGGCGGCCCGCGTGAAACTCAGCGTCCGGGCCGCCGCAATGAATACTTTCAGTCGGAAATCGTCCATCGCCTCAACCGAGATGACCCTCCTCGGCGAACTCGCGGACCGAACGGATGTAGTGGTCGATGGTCTCCTCCATCGAGAGGAAGGACTTGCCGCCGGCGGCATTCTTGTGGCCGCCGCCGTTGAAGTACTTGCGGGCGAAGAGGTTCACGTCCACATCCCCGCGCGAACGGAGCGAGATGCGGATGAACTTGCGGTGGGCCAGGAACATGGCCGACATCTTGACCTTCTTGATCGTCAGGGCGTAGTTCACGAAGCCCTCGCTGTCGCCCTGCTGGAACTGGAAGCGGCGCATCTCGCTCTCGAGCAGCGACATGTAGGCCACCGTACCGTCCTCGATGAGTGCCATCTTGCGGTTGATGGCGTAGCCGAACAGCCGCGCGCGCCCCTCGGTATAGGCGTTGTAGACGCTGTTGTGGATCTCGGGGATGCTGATGCCCTTCTCGAGCAGCACGGCCACGGCACGGAAGAGCTCGGGCGTGAGGTGCGAGAAGGCGAAGTTGCCCGTATCGGTCATCATGCCCACGTAGAGCAGCTCGCCCATGCGACGGGTGATGGCCCCGGTGCCGTACATCGCCTCGACGAGGCAGTAGACCAGAAAGCAGGTGCTCGACGATTCGGGGTGCGAGAAGACGATGTCGAAACCCTCGTCGGGCTGCAGGTGGTGGTCGATCAGCACGCGGCGGGCGGTCGTATTGCCCTGGATCGTCTCGCTGAGGATCTCAAGCCGCGAAACGGCGTTGAAATCGAGGCAGAAGAGGACGTCGGCCTCGGCGATGGCCTTCACGGCACGCCCCTCGGTGTCGGTCTTGAAGACCACCACCTCCTCGATGCCGGGCATCCAGTCGAGGAAATAGGGGTATTTGTTCGGGACGACGCACGTCACCTCGTGTCCCCGGGCCCGCAGCACCTCGGCCCATGCCAGCGACGAACCCACGGCGTCGCCGTCGGGGTTGGTGTGTGACAGGATCACGATGCGCAGGCGGGGCTGCGCAAGCATCTCTTTCAGGGACTCGATCTGTTTATGCGATAACTCCATGTAGGCTCTTTTTGAATGATTCGTACAAAGATAGAAAAAAAGAGGCAGATAACCAACCCACCCCCGGGGATCGCCCTCCGGGCGGGAGAAAGCGGCAGCCGAGTTCTATTTCGACCGGCTGTCGGCGACATGCTTGCGACACCACGGGGCGATGCCGCAGGAGGCGCACTTCGGGGAGCGCGCCGTACAGACATAACGTCCGTGAAGGATCAGCCAGTGGTGCGCCACGGGCAGCAGATGGCCGGGGATATTGCGTTCGAGCGTCCGCTCGGTCTGCAACGGGTTCTTCGACCCGGTGGTGAGGCCGATGCGCTCCGAGACGCGGAAGACGTGCGTATCGACCGGCATCACCTGCTTCTGCCACAGCACGGCGCCCAGCACGTTGGCCGTCTTGCGGCCCACGCCCGGCAGACGCTGCATGGCCTCCAGGTCGCTCGGCACCTCGCCGCCGAACTCCTCGCAGAGCATCCGGGCCATGGCCGCGAGGTTTTTGGCCTTGTTGTTCGGGTAGGAGATGCTCCGGATGTAGGGATAGATCTCCTCGGCCGAGGCGCGGGCCATGTCGAACGGGGTCGGGAAGGCCTCGAACAGGGCCGGGGTGGTCATGTTCACCCGCTTGTCGGTGCACTGCGCCGAGAGGATCACGGCGACAAGCAGCTGATAGGGATTCTCATAGTGCAGTTCGCTCTCGGCCACGGGCATGTGCTCCGAGAACCAGGCGATGACGCCGTCGTAACGCTGTCGGATGGTCATGGTATCAGGCTTTTTTCGAACGTCGGAACAGAATCTTCTTCACGAGCAGCCCCGCCCCCTCGGGACAGAGCGCCAGACGCGGCGTGCGCCGCACGTCGCGCAGCCACCGTGCGAGATATTCGCCGACCGGACCGTTGTAGGAGAGGACCCAAAGAGCCACCGAGCTGCGCCGCCGGAGGATCCGGAAGCGATTGCGGCCCGCGCCGTAGCGGGCATCGAACCAGAGGCTGATGTCCATGAGCGAATCGCAGAATTCGATCCGCCGGCGATAGGCCGTGCTGTGGCTCACGCTGTCGGGCAGGCGCCGGTGCACGGCCGTCACCGCAGGGATGTAGCGCACGCGACTGCACACCGAGAACCAGAGCCACATCGGCGCATCGTCGGTCTTCCAGTCGGGATGCTCCGCAGGACGCACCTCGGCGTAGTAGCGGGCGATCAGGTCGCGGCGCGCAAGGGTCGCGCAGTTGGCGATTGTCAGGCTCAGCAGCAGGCGGTCGAAGTCGGTGAAGTGGACCTCCTGGTCGGGGGTCGTGCGCCCGTCGGCCTCATAGTAGTTGTCGGCCCGCGTGTAGCACATGCCGCACGAGGGGTCGGACTCCATCAGATCGACCTGCATCTGCAGCTTGTGCGGGTCGCTCCACCAGTCGTCGCCGTCGCAGTAGGCCACATACTTGCCGCGGCAGGCCTCGAATGTGCGGAGGTAGTTGGCCCGCCAGCCGATATTCGCAGGGCCGGTGACCAGCCGCACGCGGCCGGGATATTCGGCGGCATAGGCCTCGCAGAGGGCCCGCGTGCCGTCCGTACTGCAATCCTCGCCCAGAACCAGCTCCACGGCGAAGGAGGTCTGCTGCGCCAGCACGCTCTCGACGGCCCGGGCCAGGTAGCGTTCGTGGTTGTAGGTGGTCATCAGCACCGACACCAGCGGCAGGGAGGTCTGTTCCATTGCACGATCAGAGTTTGGTCAGTTTGGCGAATTTCGCGAGCAGGGTCTTTGTCCCGGCGTTGCCGAACTCCACGACCAGCCGCTGGTCGCCGTCCTGCGCCAGCTCGATGCTGCGCACGACGCCTGCGCCGAAGATCGCATGTTCGACCCGCTGCCCGACCTCGTAGCCCGCGGACGGGACTCCGGCCGAGGCAGTGCCTGCGCCCGAGGCGGCGGGACGCACGCCCAGCCGGCGCATCCCCTCCGTCGAGGGGCGCGGCGTACGCACAAGCGCCGGGTCGGGCGCTGCGGTGCGCTGCGGCTGCGGGGTCGCCCGCGCAAAACGGCGCGCCACACCCGACTCTCCGTCGGCCGGACGGCCGAAACGGCTGCCCGCACCGTAAGAGCCGCCGCCCGGAGTGCCATGTCCGCCGGCCTCGTAACCGCGGCCCGCGGCACCCTCCTGTCGCTTCTGCTGGAAGCGGTAGTCGAAGCGGCGGCGCAGTTCATCGATGGCCGACGTCCCGCCGTCGCCGGCCGGACGCCGCGACGCCTCGGCCGAGAAATCGACATCGGAGTCGATGTAGCGCGGGTCGATCTCGCGCAGGAACCGGCTCGGGTGCGAGAACTCCATGCTGCCCCAGCGGAAGCGCATCTCGGCGAAGGAGATCGTCGCCGAGACCTTCGCCCGGGTCAGCGCCACATAGAACAGGCGCCGCTCCTCCTCCATGCCGTCGGCCGACTCCGAGGCCCGCTGCGACGGGAAGAGGTTCTCCTCCATGCCCACGATGTAGACGTATTTGTATTCGAGCCCCTTGGCCGAGTGGACAGTCATCAGCGTCACCTTGTTGCTGTCCTCGGGGTCGTCCTTGTCCATGTCGGTCATCAGCATGACGTTCTGCAGCCACTCCTCGACGGTCGCCTCCTCCTCGGCCGTGCGCTCGCCTCCGCGGATCTCGGCGTCGCGCTGCTCCTTGAAAAGCTGCATCGAGTTAAGCAGCTCCTCGATGTTGTCCAGGGCCGACGTCGCCTCGGGGGTGTTCTCCATGCGGTAGGCGGCGATGATGCCCGAACGCGAGGCGATCTCCATACCGAAGTCGTAGAGCCCCTTGTCGTTGCGGGCAAGCGACAGCGCGCGGATCATCGCCACGAACTCCGCGACCTTGCGCGCGATGGTCCGCTGCACGGGGTCGGTCACCGGCTCGGCAACCAGCGCATCGACCGCCTCCCACATCGACACACCCCGTTCGGCGGCCAGCTGCGCGATGCGCTGCACGGTCGTATCGCCGATGCCGCGGGCCGGGTAATTGACGATGCGGCGGAAGGCCTCGTCGTCGCGCGGGTTGATCACCAGGCGGATGTAGGCCAGCATGTCCTTGATCTCCTTGTGGTCGTAGAAAGACGAGCCCTTGTAGATGCGGTAGGGGATGCCGCGGCGGCGGAGGTTGTCCTCGAGCACGGCCGACTGGTTGTTCGTGCGGTAGAGGATCACAGTCTCGGACCAGGCGTCGCCGGCCGCGCGCACCTTGTCGCGCAGGTCCGAAACCACCATCTCGGCCTCCTCTCGGTCGGTATAGGCCTTCAGGATACGGATCTTCTCACCCACGTCGCCCGCCGAGAAGCAGTGCTTGTCCATGCGCTTCGAGTTGCGCACGATGACCGAATTGGCCGCCTCGACGATCGTCCGCGTCGAGCGGTAGTTCTGCTCGAGCTTGAAGACCTTCGCGTCGGGGAAATCCTTCTGGAACGAGAGGATGTTCTCGATCTTCGCCCCGCGGAACGAGTAGATCGACTGCGCGTCGTCGCCCACGACGCAGACCTTCGAGTGGAGCTGCGAGAGGCGGCGGATGATGACATACTGCGCGTAGTTGGTGTCCTGGTACTCATCGACCAGGATGTATTTGAAGAGCTCCTGGTAGCGCGCCAGCACATCGGGGCAGTCGCGCAGCAGGATGTTGGTCTGCAGCAGCAGGTCGTCGAAGTCCATCGCGCCGTTGCGCTTGCACCGCTGGCAGTAAATGTTGTAGATGTTGCCGAATTCGGGGATCTGCGCCTGCCGGTCCTCGGCGGCGTAGACCGAGTTGGCCAGATAGGCCCCCGGCGTCACGAGGCTGTTCTTGGCATAGGAGATGCGCGAGGCGATGGCGTTGGGCTTGTAGCGGTCGTCGGAGAGGTTCAGCTCGCGGAAGATCGTCTTGAGCAGGTTCTTGCAGTCCGACGGTTCGTAGATGGTGAACGACTCGGGGAAACCGATGCGGTCGGCATTCTCGCGCAGGATCCGCGAGAAGACCGAGTGGAAGGTACCCATGCGGATGTAGCGGCTGCGGCTGTCGGGCAGCATCTGGGCGATGCGCGAGCGCATCTGCTCGGCCGCCTTGTTCGTAAAGGTCAGGGCCAGAATGTTGTACGGCGCAACGCCCTGCTCGATCATGTAGGCGATGCGCGAGGTCAGCACGCGCGTCTTGCCCGACCCGGCTCCGGCGATGATGAGCGACGCGACGTCGTAGTTCTCGACGGCGGCCCGCTGGGCGGGGTTCAATCCTTGTAGTATCTGCGATTCCATAAACTGGTGCAAAGATACCGCAAAATCCCGTCACGGCACAGCCCGGGGCAAATATTTTTCGAAGCCCGGGCGATACCCCGCCGGAGGCTTCCCTGCGGGGCTTCCCTGCGGGGCTTTCCGCACGGTGCGCCTCCCACCGGCAGCAGGCCGCAGTGCCCGGAGAGAGGACTGCGGGAGCCACGCCCGCGGACGGAAGCGAGGAAGTTTTCGGAAAAAATTTGTACTTTTGCAATAATATCGGTGAGCGGCCCGTTATGGAAACGCACACGCGAAGCGATTTAGGAATACTATCAAACAGATAAACATGAGCGAAGTCATCAACATCAAGGAACTCAACGAGCGCATCGAACGCGAATCGGTCTTCGTCGATACGCTGCGCACCGAAATGGGCAAGGTAATCGTCGGCCAGGGCCACCTGGTCGATACGCTGCTGATCGGTCTGCTCTCCAACGGGCATATCCTGCTCGAAGGCGTCCCGGGACTGGCCAAGACGCTGGCCATCACGACGCTGGCCAAGGCCGTCGATGCCGGGTTCTCGCGCATCCAGTTCACCCCCGACCTGCTGCCCGCCGACCTGATCGGTACGCTCATCTACTCGCAGAAGAGCGAGGACTTCATCGTCAAGAAGGGCCCGATCTTCGCCAACTTCGTCCTCGCCGACGAGATCAACCGTTCGCCGGCCAAGGTGCAGTCGGCGCTGCTCGAGGCGATGCAGGAGCGCCAGGTGACCATCGGCGAGAACACCTACCCGCTGCCGCAGCCCTTCCTCGTACTGGCCACGCAGAACCCCCTGGAACAGGAGGGAACCTACCCGCTGCCCGAGGCGCAGGTGGACCGTTTCATGCTCAAGGCCCGCATCTCCTACCCCAACAAGCAGGAGGAGCGCGACATCGTGCGCATGAACCTCGAGGGGCTCGAAAAGAAGAGCGTCAATAAGGTCATCTCGCCCGAGGACATCGTCAAGGCCCGCAAGGTGGTCGAGGACGTCTACATGGACGAGAAGATCGAGAAATACATCATCGACATCATCTTCGCCACGCGCGAGCCGGCCGAATACAACCTCCAGAAGCTGCAGAACCTGATCGCCTACGGAGGTTCGCCGCGTGCTTCGATCTCGCTGGCCAAGGCCGCCCGGGCCTACGCCTTCATCCGCCGCCGCGGATACGTCATCCCCGAGGACGTGCGCGCCGTCTGCCACGACGTGCTGCGCCACCGCATCGGACTCACCTACGAGGCCGAGGCCGAGAACATCACCTCGGAGGAGATCATCACCGATATCCTGAACAACGTAATTGTTCCCTGACGATGCAGGAGAGCGAAAACGATATTCTGAGGCGCGTCCGCAAGATCGAGATCAAGACCCGCGGTCTGTCGAACGAGATCTTCGCCGGAAAGTACCATACGGCTTTCCGCGGACGGGGCATGTCGTTTTCCGAAGTGAGGGAGTACCGCGCGGGCGACGACGTGCGCGACATCGACTGGAATGTCACGGCACGCTCGCGCAAGCCCCACATCAAGGTCTACGAAGAGGAGCGCGAGCTGACGATGATGCTCGTCGTCGATGTCTCGGGATCGCGCATGTTCGGTTCGACCGAAAGGCTCAAGAAGAACATCATCACCGAAATCGCCGCCGTGCTGGCTTTCTCGGCCGCCGAGAACAACGACAAGGTGGGGTGCATCTTCTTCTCGGACCGCGTCGAGAAGTTCATCCCCCCGAAGAAGGGACGCAGCCACATCCTGATGATCATCCGCGAACTCATCGGCTTCCGGCCCGAATCGACCGGAACGAAGCTCTCCGAGCCCGTCCGTTTCCTGACCAATGTGAACAAGAAGCGGTGCACGACCTTCATCCTCTCGGACTTCATGGACTCGTCGCAGGACCGCTCGGCCCTCGACGACGCGCTGAAGATCGCCGGAGGCCGCCACGACCTGGTGGGCATCCGCGTCTATGACCCCCGCGAGACGGAGCTCCCCGACGTGGGGATCGTCGAGTTGCGCGACGCCGAAACGGGCCGCAAGGTGTGGGTCGATACCTCGTCGCGCGCCGTGCGCGACCACTACGCCGAATCGTGGCGGCAGCGCAGCGCCGAGATCGAGGCCACGCTCAAACACAACCGCATCGACACGGCCACCGTATCGACCGACGGCGACTACGTGGCCGAACTGATGAAACTCTTCAAACAGCGATGAAACGACTCTTTGCCATAGCGCTCCTCCTGCTGGCGGGCGCAACGGCCGCGGCGCAGCAGACGCCGCGGGTCACGGCGCACGTTGAACCGGACAGCATCGCCATCGGCGACCGGTTCGACTACGTCATCGACGTCGAGAAGGATCTGGTGCAGGTGGTCGAGTTCCCCGAGTTCGAGGACCCGAAGGGGCAGATCGAACTGGTCGAGAGCCTGCCGGTCGATACGCTCGAGCGCGACGGACGCCACCTGAAGCTCCGCAAGCGCTACCGCCTGGCCGCCTTCGACGAGGGACACTACAACCTCGGCACGGCCCACGTGCTCTACGCCGACAAGAACATCCTCGACACGCTGTCGAGCCGCGACTCGATCTATCTGAAGGTCGGGACCTTCGAGATCGACTCCACCTCTCAGTCGATCTACGACGTGAAGGACCTGCACAACCTGCCGTTCCGGCTGGGCGAAATCCGCACCTACCTCATCTGGGGCGCCGCGGCGCTGCTGCTCCTTGCAGCCGCAGCCTGGGGGCTCATGCGGTGGCTTCGCAGCCGCGGCAAACGAATCGGCGACCTCTTCCGCCCGGCCCCGCCCCTGCCGCCGCACGTCGCGGCCATCCAGGCCCTCGAGGCGCTGCACAACCAAAAACTCTGGCAGAACAACCGCCACAAGCAGTACTACTCGGGCATCACCGACATCCTGCGCACCTACATTGCGGCCCGCTGGGAGATAGGCGCCATGGAGATGACCTCCGACGAGATCATCGCGGCGATGCAGCCCGTCGAACTGCCCGACAAGGCCCGCATGGACCTCACGGCGATCCTCCGCGTGGCCGACCTGGTGAAGTTCGCCAAGGCGGCCCCCGAGGCCGAAGAGAACGAGGCCTGCTACCTGAAGGCCTACTATTTCGTCGAGGAGACCAAGCTCGTCGAGGAGGATGCTCCCGCCGAAGGTCCCGACCCGACGCAACCCTAAAACGGCAAGAACGATGTACAGAATGCTTTGCATACTCCTCGTCCTCCTTGCAGCCACGGAAGCAACGGCCCAGCAGATGCCCGAACGGTCGCTGGTGCGCAAGGGCAACCGGCAATACAACAAGGGAGAGTACGGGGAGGCGATCAAACGCTACGAGGAGGCACTGAAGGCGGCCCCCGAATCCTTCGAGGCCACCTACAATCTCGGCAACGCCCTCTACAAGGCCGAACGGTTCGACACCGCCGAACAGACCATCCTCCGGGCCACAGCCGACACGCTGCGCACGGACAACGAGCTGGCCGAGACCTACTACAACCTCGGCAACGCCCAGTTCAAGCAGAAGAAGTACAAGGAGGCGCTCGAAAGCTACAAGCAATCGCTGCGGCTCAACCCCTCCGACATGGAGGCCAAGTACAACTATGCCTACACCAAGCGGCTGCTCGACGACCAGAACAAGGACGGCGGCGGTGGCGGCAACGACCAGCAGAACCAGGACCAGAATCAGAACCAGCAGAACCAGAACGGCCAGGGGCAGCAAAACCCGCAGCAGGGCGACAACAAGCAGCAGCAGGGCGACAACAAGCAGCAGCAGGGCGACAACAATCCGGACAAGAAGCAGGACGGCGACCCGCAGCAGCAGCCCGCGAAGCCCGATAACAGCCAGGGCGACAAGGGCGACGGAGAGGGACAGCCCACCCCTTCGGGCATCTCGCCTCAGGAGCAGGAGCAGATGCTCGACGCCATCCAGGCCCAGGAGGACAAGACGCAGGAGAAGCTCAAGGAGAAGCGCCAGGGCGTCGTGGTCCGCGGCAAGAAAAACTGGTAAAACGACACGACCATGCATTTCGCATCACCCCATTATCTGTGGCTGCTGACGCTGCTCGCACCGATGATCGCCTACTACGTCTGGCGGACGATGCAGGGCGGCGCAGCCATCCAGATCTCGACCGTCGAGGGCGTCGCACGCGCCCCGAAGAGCGTACGCTACTACCTGCGCCACCTGCCCTTCGCATTGCGGGCCGCCGCCTTCGGGCTGCTCGTCGTCGCACTGGCCCGGCCGCAGCAGATCGAACAGAACGTACGCACCTCCTCCGAAGGCATCGACATCATGCTGGCCATCGACGTCTCGGCCTCGATGCTGGCCCGCGACTTCGAGCCCGACCGCATCACGGCAGCCAAGGAGGTGGCCGGATCGTTCATCTCCGACCGTTACGGCGACCGCATCGGACTGGTGGCCTTTGCCGCCGAAGCCTTCACGCAGAGCCCCCTGACCACCGATCAGAGCACCCTGCAGACGCTGCTCGCGCAGATCCGCAGCGGCCTGATCGACGACAGCGGCACGGCCATCGGCAACGGGTTGGCCACGGCCATCAACCGCCTGCGCGAAAGCGATGCCAAGTCGAAGGTCGTCATCCTGCTCACCGACGGCGTGAACAACCGCGGCGAGATCACCCCGATTACCGCCGCCGAGATCGCCAAGGCGCAGAACATCCGCGTCTACACGATCGGCGTGGGCACCGAGGGGATGGCCCCCTATCCGGCCGTGGACATGTTCGGCAACATCACCTTCGTCAAGCAGAAGGTCGAGATCGACGAGAAGACCCTCACGGCCATGGCCGAGATGACCGGAGGCCGCTATTTCCGCGCCACGGACAACGCCAAACTCAAGGCCATCTACGACGAGATCAACCAGCTCGAGAAGAGCAAGGTCGAGGTTACCGAGCACCTCTCCTACCACGAGCAGTTCCTTGCGTGGGTGCTCGCGGCGCTGGGGCTGCTGCTGGCCGAGTTCCTCCTCGCGAACCTCGTGCTGAAACGAATACCGTAAAAAACGCACTACGCACATGTTCCGATTTGCTAATCCGCAATACCTCTGGCTGCTCGCCGCCCTTCCGGTGCTCGCGGCCCTCTTCTGGCTGGCCATGCGCAACCGCCGCAGGCGGCTGGCCCGCTTCGGCCGCCCGGAGGTGCTCGACGGGCTGATGCCCGAAGTCTCGAACGGCCGCGTGGTCATCAAGTTCCTGCTCTTCGCCGCGGCCGTGCTGCTGATCGCACTGGCGGCGGCCCGCCCGCAGTTCGGGTCGAAACTCCGCGAGGAGAAGGCCCAGGGCATCGAGATGATGCTGGTGGTCGATGTCTCGAACTCGATGCTCGCCGAAGACTTCGAGCCCAACCGCCTCGAGCGGACCAAATACGCCATCGGCAAGCTCTTCGACGGGCTCAAGCAGGACCGCGTGGGTCTGATCGTCTTCGCCGGCGAGCCGAAGGTGCAGCTGCCCATCACCTCGGACTACCGCATGGCCCGGGCCTTCGCCCGCCGCATCGACCCCTCGCTGGTTTCGGTGCAGGGCACGGCTGTCGGCAAGGCGCTCGAACAGGCGCTGCTCTCCTTCTCGGGCGACACGGAGCAGCCGCACGGCCGCGTGGTGATCCTCATCACCGACGGCGAAAATCACGAGGACGACGCCCTGGCCGTGGCCGAACGGGCTGCCAAACAGGGCATCCGCATCTACACGATCGGCATCGGCACGCCCGAGGGGGCCCCGATCCAGATCGACGGAGAATTCATCAAGGACGAGCAGGGCGAAATGGTCGTCTCGAAGCTCAACGAGCAGATGCTCGCCCAGATCGCCGAGACGACCGGCGGAGCCTACGTCCGCGCCACGAAGCAGGATATCGGTCTCGACGAGATCGTCAAGGAGATCAATTCGATGGAGCAGGCGGAGCTCTCGACCCTGCGCTTCGAGGAGTTCAACGAGCAGTACCAGTACCTGCTCATCGCCGCCCTCGTGCTGTTGCTGGCCGAATTCCTGCTCCTGCCGCGCCGCAACCCGCTGCTGGCCCACCTGAACATCTTCCGCGAGAAGAGGTAACCGCCCGGCAGGGGCCGAATGCGCCCGGAACCCGACACGAAACCGAACAAGAATATGACCCGATTCAAGGACAAATGCGTGCTGATCACCGGCGGAGGCTCGGGCATCGGCCGGATCATGGGCCGGCTGGCGCTCGAACGGGGTGCCCGCAAGGTCGTCGTATGGGACATCGACGAGCGCAACATCGCCGCCTCGCTGGCGGCCTACGCCGCCCCGGAACGGACGGCGGGTTACCGCGCGGACGTCTCGGACCGCCGGCAGGTCGAGGAGACCTTCGCCCGCACGACGGCCGAATGCGGTCCGGTGGAGATCCTCATCAACTGCGCCGGCATCATCACCGGCAACAAGACCTTCGACCGCCAGACCCCCGAAGAGATCGAACGCACGATGGCCGTCAATGCCACGGCCCCGATGTACCTCACGCTGCAGGCCCTGCCCGGCATGCTGGAGCGCAACGAGGGGCACATCTGCAACATCGCCTCGGCCGCCGGGATGATCTCCAATCCCCGCATGTCGGTCTACGCAGCAAGCAAGTGGGCCGTCATCGGGTGGTCGGACTCCCTGCGCATCGAGCTGCAGGAGGCCCGCAGCGGGGTGCACGTCACCACCGTAGCCCCCTACTACATCGCCACGGGCATGTTCGCCGGCGTCCGTTCGCGTCTGGTGCCGATCCTCGATCCCGAGAAGACGGCCCGCCGCATCGTGCGTGCCGTCGAGCACAACCGTACCTTCCGCGGTCTGCCGTGGGGATTCCACTTCATCCGTCTGGTCCAGGGACTGCTGCCCGACAAGCTGTTCGACGCCCTGGTCGGCAACGCGATGGGGATCTACCGCACGATGGACCACTTCACCGGACGACGCACCCCCGACCACACATCCAACCGATAAACCGAAGCGCCATGACACCCGCAAGCACCTCCTCAGACCGCATCGCCGCAATCCGCGCGGCCCAGAATGCCTATTTCCGCACGGGAGCCACCCTCCCGGCCGGTTTCCGCCGCACGATGCTCCGCCGCCTGGAGCAGGCGCTCGTGCAATGGGAGGGGGCGCTGTGTGAGGCGCTGTGGCTGGACCTGCACAAATCGCCCGAGGAGGCCTACCTCACCGAGCTGAGCATCGTGCGGGGCGAGGTGCGCCACCACCTGCGCCACCTCGGGCGCTGGATGCGTCCCGAGCACCGGCCGACACCGCTCAAGCTGCAGCCCTCGTCGAGCCGCATCCTCTCCGAACCGCTCGGCACGGCACTCATCGTCGCCCCGTGGAACTACCCCGTGCAGCTGCTGCTCAACCCCCTGGTGGGGGCCATTTCGGCCGGATGCACCGCCGTGCTCAAACCCTCGCCCTATACCCCGCACGTGGCCGACACCCTTGCACGGATGATCGCCCAGATCTACGACGAAGAGTATGTCGCCGTCGTACAGGGCCACCGCGATGTCAATACACTCCTGCTCCGCGAACGCTGGGACCTGATCTTCTTCACCGGAAGCCCCGAACTGGGCCGCATCGTCATGGAGGCGGCCGCACGCCACCTGACCCCCGTCGTCCTGGAGCTGGGCGGCAAGAGCCCCTGCATTGTGGACCGCGGCGCCGATATCGGGATCGCCGCACGCCGCATCGCCTGGGGCAAGACGCTCAATGCCGGGCAGACCTGCATCGCCCCCGACTACCTGCTGCTCCACCGCTCGCTCCTCGAGGAGTTCCCTGCAGCCTACGCCCGGGCCATCAGGCAGCTGCACGGCGACGACCCGCAGCGCAGCCGCCACTACGTCCGCCTGGTCAATGACCGGGCTTTCGACCGCGTGGCCGGCTACCTCCGCCAGGGAAAGATTCTCACAGGCGGTCGCACCGACCGCTCGGAGCGCTACATCGAACCGACACTGCTCGCGGAGGTCGATCCCGACGCTCCGGTCATGCGGGAGGAGATTTTCGGGCCCGTACTGCCGGTCATTCCGTTCGACACGGCGCAGCAGGCCGTCGATTTCGTCACCTCGCGTGAGAAGCCGCTGGCGCTCTACTACTTCGGGCCCGAGCGGACAGGTCGCGACGTGCTGCTGCACACCTCGTCGGGCGGCGCCTGCCTCAACGACACGATCATGCACATCGCCAACGAGCAGATCCCCTTCGGCGGAGTGGGCAACTCGGGCATGGGCCGCTACCACGGCCGCGACAGCTTCGACGCCTTCTCGCACCGCCGGGCCACGGTGACCACTCCGACCTGGATCGATCCGCCGTTCCGCTACATGCCCTACCGCTTCTTCCGCTGGGTCAAGCGCATCCTCTGACCGCCGTCTGCGCCCGTCCGCTGCGGAGCGCAGCAAAAAATCACCGGAGGCCGGGGCCTCGCGGGAAATTTTTCGTATCTTTGCAGCGCAGGTCCGCTCTGTCGCCGCCGGCGCAAGCCGGGGGAGGAAAGTCCGGGCAACACAGAGCGCCACGCAAGCTAACGACTTGACAGCCGTGAGGTTGTGGGAGCGTAACAGAGAATGACCGCCCGCCGGCGGAAGATTCGGGACACGACGGGATCCGTGCGATGCCGCAGGTCTCCGGCTCCGAACGGCGGGTAAGGGTGAAAAGGCGGGGTAAGAGCCCACCGCGGAGGCAGCAATGTCATCCGGCCGTACGTCCCGTGGGTTGCAAGACCGTGTATACCGGCAATCAAGGATGGCTCGTCCGATGTCGGGGGGTAGGTTGCTTGAGGCGGCAGGTGACTGCCGTCGTAGATAAATGACAGAGACCCGGAGTCCGCTCCGGGGACAGAACCCGGCTTACAGGGCCTGCAAAGCAGAACGAGGGGTATCCCGCAGGGGAGCCCCTCGTTTCGTGTTCCGGGCGGTTATCCGCCACAGGACTGTCCGACCCGCACCCGGAGAGGTCACATCAGCCCCATGCGCTTGCGGGCGAAGGGGATGACCCATGCGGGCGACTGTTCCCGGGCAATCAGCTCCCGCATCCGGTCCATGTAGGGATGCACGTGCTGGAAATAGCGTCTGAGGCCCGCACAGAGCGAATTCTTGCGGCAGCCGTCGCGCCCCGTTTCGAAGCGGTGCTTCGGGCACTCGCCCCGGCAGGCGAAATAGTAGTCGCAGCGCAGGCATTCGGCCGGCAGGGCGTTGCGTTTGGCAAGCCCGAACTCGATGCGCCGCCGCGAGCGGTAGATCTCCGCGAGCGGCGTCTCGCGGATGTTGCCCAGCAGGTATTCGGGATAGACGAAGTGGTCGCACGAATAGACGTCGCCGTTGTGCTCGACGACCAACGCATCGCCGCACGTCTCGCCCATCGAGCAGACCCCCGGCTGCACGCCGCACCACTGGGCCAGCGTCGCGTCGAACATCTGTACGAAATACTGGCCCACGTCGGCAACGACCCACTCGTCAAACACGTCGCAGAGGAAACGCCCGTACCCATCGGCCGTCACGGACCACTCGGCCAGCCGCGCCCCCTCGCGTTCGGGCGAGACGATCAGCGGGCGGTGGTGCCCCGCGACATCGACCACATGTTCCACGGCCGGCAGGAACTGCATGTAGCGGCTCCGCACCGTATCGCGGAAGAAACGGTAGATCTCCGCACCGCGTCCCTCCGAAAGGCGGTTCACGACGCTGAGCGTATTGAACTCTACACTGCCCCGACGGAAGAGCTCCACCGTGCGCATCACCCGCTCGAAGGTCGGCCGCCCGCCCTTCGTCACACGGAAGGCGTCGTGGATCTCCTGCGGGCCGTCGAGCGAGAGGCCCACCAGAAAGTTGTTCGCGGCAAAGAGCTCGCACCACGCCTCATCGACCAGCATGCCGTTGGTCTGCAGCGTGTTCTCGATGCGCTTGCCACCGGCGTATTTTTCCTGGAGGGCCATTGCCTTCCGGTAGAAGTCGAGCCCGAGCAGCAACGGCTCGCCCCCGTGCCAGCAGAAGGTTACCGTCGGCACCTCGTTGGCCTCGATGTACTGGCGGATGTAGCACTCGAGCAGGTCGTCCGGCATCACGGCCTGGCGTCCGCCGTACTGCACGGCCTTGTCCAGATAATAGCAGTAGTGGCAGTCGAGGTTGCAGGCCGAGCCTGCCGGCTTGACCATCGTCGAGAAGGCCACGGGGCCCGCCTGCCTCTCGGCATCGCGGAAGGTGAAGATATCCTTTTGCTTCATTCTTTTCGGGGTGTCTTCCCGCCTCACCCTCTCCGGAGAGGCGGATGGACAAATATACGAAAAAATCACTATCTTCGCGCAAACCGTCCCGCCGTTGAACCGCCTCGTCCCGCTGCTGCTCGCACTGCTTGTCGTGCTGCCCGGAGCGCCCCGTGCCCGCACCCCGCACGGCGGCGGGCCCCAGTATTTCGGTCCCCGCAGCAACAGGGCCCTGGTGGTGGTCGAGGACGGGAAGACGGGCGATCCGCTCATCGGCGCCACGGTCCGCATCGCAAGCCGTGGCGACACGCTGCAGGGAACCACCGCCAAGCGGGACTACTACCGCGAGGTGGTCGCCGCCTACGCATGCGACCGCATCTTCCGCGACTCGGTCGATCTGGAGGTCTCCTACGTCGGCTACCGGAACTTCCGCAAACGCTACGCCCCCGACGAATTCCGCTACACGGTTCCCGTCCGGATGGAGGTGGACCCGCAGGCGATCGCACAGGTGGTGGTGGTCGGCAAGCGGGTGGCGATGGTCTTCCGGGGCGATACGACGGTCTACGACGCCGGCGCCTTCAAGACGCTGGCCGATGACCGCTTCGGCGAACTCGTCCGGCAGCTGCCCGGCGTCGAGATCCGCAACGAGAAGATCTATGCCAACGGCAAGGAGGTCAAGCGCGTGCTCATCGACGGCCGCGACCTCTTCGGAGAGGCCACGCAGCTCGTGCTCACCGACCTCGAGGCCTCGGACGTGAAGCACGTGCGCATCTACGAGGAGACCTCGCCCGAGGCCCGGCGGACGAACGACATCGCCGCCGGGAAGGAGAAGGTGATGAACATCGAGACGAAATCCAAGCGCGCCGTCCTGCGGGGCGGATCGCTCGGGGCGACGCTCGGCGCCAGCCTCGAGGAGGACTACTCCGGGCGGCACGAGATCCGCCACACCGAGTCGGCCTCGCTCTACCGCAACAGCGAGCGGGGCAACCTGCGTCTCGACCTGCACAACTCGAAGGACGACGGGCAGAAGGAGAATGCGGCATTCACTTCGCGGATCACCCCGCAGCAGCGTACCCACGCCTCCCTGGAACATACGCTCCGCCGCGGCGACTCGACCTCGGTGATGAGTGCCGTGGACTTCACCCGCGAGCGGAGCAGTTCGCTCGACAGTTCGCTGAGCGACTACTTTCCCACCGACGAGTACACGCTCCGCAGCGACGAGAGCCGCAGCACGTCGCGCTCCGGCTCGCTCGGGGTAGGCATCCGCAACATGACCGTCATCCGCCGCAGGCAGAACTCCTTCTTCGCCAGCACCAACGCCCGCTTCAGCGGCTTCGACTCCCGCAGCGGGAGCCGGACCCTGCGCCGCATCGACGAGGAGCAGACCCTGACCGACATGCACACGGACAACGACCGCCGCAACATCGACGCCGCACTCAATGCCGGATACGATTTCCGCCTCTCGCCCCGCTCGTCGATGAACCTCTCGGCCGGCGTGAACTACTCTTCAGGCGACAGCGACGGCCGGCAGACCGACACGCTGGCCTCGACCCCCGGGCTGCGCCTTCGGCTGCACAACGACGGCGAGGGGATCCGCTGCAACATCAACGCCTCGGCAGCCTACCGCTACCGGCTGGGCGAACACGGCCAGATCCACCTCTCCTACCACTTCGCCCGCGAGCACAACCGCTCGCGGCAGCGCGCCCGCAACTACCTGAACGACCCGCAGGGGGTCGTCGATACGGTGAACAGCTACGACTACACGACCGACACCCGCCGCCACACGGTACGCTCGGGAGGCGGCTACTACGACGACCGCTTCCGCCTGTTCGGATCGGTCGAGTTCTCGGCCAGCGAGATCGTGCGCAGCGAGCGTTTTCCCGAGCAGCACCGCTTCCCGCGGCACTTCCTGCAGTTCAACCCGACGCTCGACCTCTCGGTCGGTTCGCCGCGGCGCAACTTCTCGCTCCACATCGGCTCCTACTCGCAGACCATCCCCGTCGAGGCGCTGCGCCAGACGCTCGACGCCACCAACCCCCTTTCGCTGCGCACGGGCAACGACCGCCTGCGGCAGCCGAACGACCTGTCGGGATCGGCCTCCCTGTCGCTCAACAACGCCGAGAAGGCCCTCAACTGCTCGGTGACGCTCTACGGCTCCTACACGTTCAACTACATCACCTCGCGGACCCGCCTCTTCCTCGAAGAGACCTACCTCCCCGAGTACGACTACACGGCGCAGCCCGGAGCGCAGCTCTCCTCGCAGGTCAATGTCGGCGGGGGCTACCGCGTCGGCGGATCGTTCTTCTATTCACAACAGATCGCCCCGATCCGCTCGACCCTCCGCGGCAGCCTCTCCTACAACTTCGGACAGACACCCTACTACCTCGACGAGCGGCTCTACCGCTCGGGCAACCACTCGCTCTCGGTCACGGCGGGGTTCAACTCGGGTTTTTCGGAGAAGATCCGGCTCGACATCTCCTCCTCGACCGTAATGAGCTCCTACACGGCCCAGGAGGCCACTACGCGCGACCTGCGCGAGCAGCTCATCGGCAACATCGACCTGCGTCTGGGAAAATATTTCGGACAGATCGGCGTCCGCTACGAGTTCTACTGCAACAGCCGCTCGCACGAACTGACGACACACAACGTCCTCCTGAACCTGGCCGCCGGACGCAAGTTCGGAAAGGAGAACCGGCTGAGCCTTTCGGTCGGGGCCGTCGATCTGATCAACCGGCCGGACGCCACCGCCACGCTGTTCAACACCTACTACATCCTCACCTCGACGACCTCCTACCTGGGGCGCTACGCCTACCTCGAACTGGGCTACACCTTCTGAGCCAGTCCTTCCGACGAAAAGCGCCGCACTCCCTTACGGGGTGCGGCGCCAAAACCTTGCGGCCGATCCTGCGTCAGAGGCCGAGCGTGGAGAGGTGTTCCAGACCGTCCTGCGGATAACGCACGCCCCAGGCGGCACGCAGGGAGTCGAGCAGGCGCATGACCCGCAGCGTCTCGGCGTGCGGCATCTCGCGCGGTTCGCAGCGCCCGGCGCGGATCGCCTCGACCGCCGACGCCACCTCGTACTCGAAACCGGTCAGCTTCGGCGGGCAGACATGCCGCGCGACAAGCCGGTGGGAGGTGTCGTAGACCTCGGCCGTGCAGGAGTCGTTGATGTTGTCCACCACCAGGTAGCCCCCATCGCCCGAGACGATGCCCTGCCGGTCGGTGGCACAGCAGGCCGTGGCGGAGAGTACGGCCATGCGGCCGTCGCCGTAACGGAAGGTGATGCTCTCCTGCATATCGACCCCCGACGGGCCCTTCACGCAGGACGAAGCCACCGACTCGACCTCCGTGCCGAAGAGCGCGAAGGCGAAGTTGATCGGATAGACCCCCAGGTCGAGCAGCGCCCCGCCGCACAGCTCCGGCCGGACGATCCGCTCCTTGTCGGCAATGGCATAGCCGAGGTTGGCCGTCAGCATCTGCGCCCGGCCCACCACACCGTTGCGGACCAGATCGGCAACCGTCGTCGTGAAGGGCATGTAGCGCGTCCAGATGGCCTCGCCGAGGAACAGGCCCTGCCGTTCGGAGAGGCGGATAAGCGCCTCGGCTTCGGCGGCGTTGGCCGTGAAGGCCTTCTCGCAAAGGACGGGTTTGCCGCATTCGAGGCACATCCGCGCCTGGGGATAGTGGTGCGAATGGGGCGTAGCGATGTAGACGAGGTCCACGTCGGGATCAGCTGCCAGCTCCCCGTAGGAGCCGTACGACCGCGTGAAGCCGTGCTCGCGGGCGAAAGCCGCGGCCTTCGCCCCGTCGCGCGAAGCGATCGCATAGGGTTCCACCCCTTCCATTCCGCGCAGCGTGCGCGCCATCTTCACCGCAATGTGCCCGGCACCGAGAATGCCCACTCTGAATCGTTCCATCGCATGCTTGTTTTGGGACAAAAATACGGAAAAAACGGGACACCACACCGTTCCCGGAACGATTTTCCAACTCCTTGCGGCAGAATGCGCGAAATCCCGTATTTTTCGCTATCTTTGTGAGAAACATAATCCTTCCTTACATGAAAAAATCGTGTGTACTGGTCAGCGGCGGTGCGGGATACATCGGGTCGCACACCACCGTGGAACTCATCAATGCCGGCTACGACGTGGTCATCGTCGATAACCTTTCGAACAGCGACATCAGCGCCGTCGAGGGCGTGCGCCGCATCACGGGCGCGGAGATTCCCTTCGTCAAGGTGGACTGCTGCGACCGCGAAGCCTTCCGCAAGGTCTTCGAACAGTACGAATTCGACTCGGTGATCCACTTCGCCGCATCGAAAGCCGTCGGAGAGTCGGTGCAGAAACCGCTCGAATACTACGGCAACAACCTCACGTCGTTCATGAACGTCATCTCGCTCATGCGCGAGTTCGGGCGTCAGAACATCGTCTTCTCGTCGTCGTGCACCGTCTACGGCGAACCGGACAAGCAGCCCGTCACCGAACAGACGCCCCGCAAACCGGCCACCTCGCCCTACGGCAACACCAAGCAGATGTGCGAGGACATCCTGCGTGACTCGCTGGCCGCCTATCCCGGACTGAAGGGCATCGCCCTGCGCTACTTCAACCCCATCGGCGCCCATCCGTCGGCCCTGATCGGCGAGCTCCCGCGCGGCGTGCCGCAGAACCTCGTGCCCTACATCACGCAGACGGCCGCCGGAATCCGCGAGTGCCTCTCGGTCTTCGGCGACGACTACCCGACGCCCGACGGATCGTGCATCCGCGACTACATCGACGTCGTGGACCTGGCCCGCGCCCATGTGGCCGCCATCCGTCGCATGATCGAGGACCGCAACAAGCAGCCCTACGAGATCTTCAACGTCGGCACCGGCCGCGGGGTCTCGGTGCTGGAGCTGGTCCGCAAGTTCGAAGAGGTCAATCACCTGAAGCTCAACTACAGAATCGCACCGCGCCGCGAAGGCGACATCATCGCCATCTGGGCCGACCCGACGCTGGCCAACAACGAGCTGGACTGGAAAGCCGAACGCACGCTCGATGAGACGCTCGCTTCGGCCTGGGCCTGGGAGAAACACCTCCGCGGCATCCAGTAAGGAAAAACTTCCGACGCGGGACGACGGAGACCGGACGGGGGGGGGCCGGACGCGACAACCGGGAAAGCCGGACCGAAGCATTGGGGAAAAACCGAATACCCTCCATATACCGACAGCGGGCAGCCCGAAAAGGCCGCCCGCTTTTTTGATCCGGAAAAGTGCCGGGAAAGGGATCCGGGACACCTACCGCCGCCGGACGGTCGAGGTCTGCGCCTCCAGACGGCAGGGCCCGTCGTAAGTCACCTGGGACGTCGCGGCCGCATCGACGCGCAACGACTCCGAACACCACACGTCGGCCTTCGAATAGCTCGACGTACGGATGTCGTAGCGTTTCACCCGCAAATCCGGAGCCGAGAAGCTGCTCTGCGGCGAGAGCTGCACGGACACCGCCTCCACTTCAGCCGAACCCGTGAACACGAGTTTCCCGTAACTGGCCACCGAAGCCTCGCACCGTCGGCCGACAAAGGCGCTCTGGAGCACTCCGCTGCTGCTGACCGAAACCTTCAGCTCCGAAACATCGATCGGGCCGGAAAACCGGGCATAGCTCGACACCCCGACCGACGCGGCATCGGCCCGCAGCGCTCCCGAGAACTTGCCGCCGCTGCTGACCGAGAGGTCGGCCTGCGCAGCACGGATGTCGCCGTTGAAGGAGCCGTAACTGCCCACCGAAACGGCGGCTGTTCCGACACACGACAGCGGTCCCTCGAAGGTCCCGTAGCTGGCGACAGTGAGCTGGGCGCCGGCGCTTTCGACCTTGCCCGTAAAACGGCCGTAACTCGACACCTGGAGCCGCGAATCTCCCGAATCGACGATATCGGCCTTCACGGAGCCATAGGAGGAGACCGAGACGGAAAGGTTCTTCACCCTGAGGGGCGTCGCACTCTCGAATCCGGCATAGGAACCGACCGAGATCTCACGCAGCGACGCCGACACGGGAACCACCACCGAAATGGAGAGGTTCTCGATCCGGCGGGTCCGCCCCGAGCGCGGCAGGAGACTGAAAGCCAACCGGCCGCCGGTACGGTCGAGTTTCAGGTAGTCGATCACGTTGTCATCGGCCGTCACCGTGATGGTCCGGGCCGTGGGGCTGACGGTCACGTGGAAGAAGGCGCCGGTCTCGATAGCCGTATAGTCGCCCGCTGCCCCCCAGTCCTGCGAGACGCGGCGGCCGCTCCCGGACAACACCCGCGGCATCTCCGTGCGGCGTTCGCCCGCCGCGCGCTTGATGCTCGTGCCGATCTGTCCTTCGGCATTGTAGAGCTGCCGGATCTGCTCGGCCGTGAGCACCTCGGCAAAGCGGTCCACATAGTCGCGCTTGACCTGCGCCACGGCGGCGATGTTGGACAGGCGCTCCTTCAGCACGGTACGCTGGCGTGCATCGTCGGCCGTCACCGGATCGGAGACGCTGCGCACGGCGCGCTCCAGCGCCTCGCGATAGGAGGCATAGATCGGATCGAAGACCTTGCGCTGGCGTGCCGAAAGGTTCAGCAGACGGACCACCTCCTCACGGGCGGCGGCATTCAGTTCATCGAGCGTCTGACGTCCGGGGGCCGTCTGCTCGAAATAGTCGATGGCCGCCCGAATGTCGGCCACGGCCTGCCGCATCGCAGGGTCGGAGGAGGATCCCTCCGCATAAAACGCCGCCCCGAGAGCGACAATCAGCAGGAACATCTTCTTCATGGCAAAAGCGGTTTTCAAAGTTGCTGGTTGAAAAGGATATCGTCGTAATTTTCCGCAGCGGCCTGCTGCAGCGTCTCGGCCGGAGCCGTCGAAAGAAGGCCGTTGAAATCGGAGTGCCCGTCGGCCGCAGGCCGCTGCAGGCGGAGCGCCAGGACGACACCCGCCACAACCACGGCCGCTCCGGCAGCGGCTATTCCCCAGCGCAGCAACGGCCGCGCCGCAATCCGGCGAAGCCCCGGACGCTCCGCATCCGCCGCATCCAGGCGGCGGCCGATACGCGCATGCAACGCCTCGAAGGCCGCCTCGGAGAATTCATAAGGCATGCGCCGATCATTCGTTTCAAAAGGTTCGTTCATCACTCTTCCCTCAATATCTGTTTCAGTTTCTCCACGGCATGGTGGTAATTGACCCGCAGGGTCGGCTCGCGCTGCTGCAGGATGCGGGCGATCTCGGCATAGGAGAGCCCGTCGTAGTAGCGGAGGTTGAAGACCAGCCGCTGGCGGAGCGGCAGATTCAGCACCGCCTTCTGGAACCGCACCAAAGCCTCCTCGGCCGCATCGCCGCACTCCTCCGACACCCGGTCGGCCAGTTCGCGGCTCACATCGTCGAGCGAGGAGAAGAGGCCGCGCCGCCGACGGCGCAGCAGCGAAAGGGCCGTACGGGTGGCAATGCGGTAGAGCCAGACCCGCAGCTCGGCCGCCCCGCCCCGAAAGGAATCCAGGGCATCATAGGCCTTGACGAAGCTCTCCTGCACGACATCCTCGGCATCCTCGTGGACGACGACCAGCCGGCGCACGTGCCAGTACAACGGCCGGAGCCAGGCCCCGACCACCGCATCGAACGCCTCGCGCCGGACCGCCGGATCGTACAGTCCGGCCAGAAGCCCATCCGATATTTGCCGACTTTCCGCCATGCTTTCCGTATATAAGACGCCCCAAAGGTGCAAAAGTTAAATCCCCGGTGGAAATTTTTTCCGCACAAAAAACGCAAAATCCGCATCCGATGTTTTTCAGTCCGAATAATTTGGCTTATCTTTGCCTCCCGAAAACAGGCGGAAATGGGATGCGGTCCGCAGAGGCCGCGTTGAGAACCGCCGGTGGTAACACTTAACAAAAAACACAACATCATGAAAACCATTTCGGTAAAAGCCACGGCACGTGCCGAGTTCGGCAAGAAGGCTGCCAAGGCAGTGCGTCGCGAGGGTCTGGTTCCCTGCGTTCTGTGCGGCAACGGCGAGACGGTCTCCTTCTCGGTAGACCCCCGCGAGATCAAGCCCCTGATCTACACCCCCAACTCCTACATCGTGGAGTTCGACTTCGACGGCAAGAAGGAGCAGGCCGTGCTCCGCGAGGCCCAGTTCCACCCCGTGCGTGAGGAGATCCTCCACCTGGATTTCTACCGCATCGCCGAGGGCAAGCCCGTATCGATCGCCATCCCGGTACGCCTGACCGGTAACGCCGAGGGTGTGAAGGTCGGCGGCAAGCTCGTTCTGTCGGCCCGCAAGCTCACCGTGAGCGCCACGGTGGAGAACCTCCCCGACGAGATCGTCGTAGACGTGACGCCGCTGGGTGTGGGCAAGACGATCTTCGTGGGCGACCTGAAGTTCGAGAACCTGAAGTTCGTGACGCCCGCTACGACGGCTGTCTGCGCCGTTCGCGTAACCCGCGCATCGCGTGGTGCCGAGGCCGCAGGAAAATAGTCCCGACCGCGTATGAAATACCTCATCGTTGGACTGGGGAACATCGGCGCCGAGTACGCCGACACCCGGCACAACATCGGTTTCAAAGTGTTGGACGCCCTCGCAGAGGCGTCCAACGCTGTTTTTACCACAGCCCGCTACGGCGATGTGGCCGAGGTGAAGTACAAGGGCCGCACGCTCGTCCTGCTCAAGCCCTCGACCTACATGAATCTCTCGGGAAAGGCCGTGCGCTACTGGCTGGAGGCCGAGAAGATCGAGCGCGAGAACCTGCTGGTCATTTCGGACGACATTGCGCTGCCCTTCGGCACCCTGCGCCTGCGCCCGAAAGGAAGTGCCGGGGGCCACAACGGACTGAAGAACATCGCCGAACTGCTCGGCACCGAGGAGTATGCGCGCATGCGTTTCGGCGTGGGCGGCGACTTTCCCAAGGGACACCAGGTCGAGTATGTACTGGGCGAATGGACCGACGAGCAGCGCCAGGCGATGCCCGAGCGGCTGAAGGTCTTCGTCGATGCCATCCGCTCGTTCGCAACGGTCGGCTGCGCAATGACCATGAACTTCTTCAACAAGAAATAAAACCGCTCCGTGCGGTACAACGGGAAAGCGGATGCCTCGTATGGAGGCACCCCCTTTTTGCTCGCCCGCGCCGAGCCGGCCGGGACTACGGCAGCCGAAAGCCTGCCCTCACGCAGGACCGGGACCGGCCGGGCAGGATCAGGCAGGCGGAATCGGGCCAGACCGGACGGCCGCACAGAGTCAGATCGCCGGGACGTCGGCGCGGTCCCACCAGAGGCGCGTGCCGCCGTTGTCACCGGCCACCTGCGCCGCCCCGGAGCTCTCCCCGACGAGCAGTTCGACGCCCCGCTGGCAGGCCGCCGTATTGGCATTGAGCTCCGTTTCGTTGTAGATCAGGCGCCGCGGCCCCTCGGCCGTGCTGATCAGCCCGCCGCTGTCGTTCTGCCCGATCGCAAAGAGCGCCGGGAAGCCCGTGCGCCGATAGTCGGCCCACGCCTCAGTCGAGAGCGGGAAGTTGGCGATCCACTTCTGCGTGATGATCCGTGCCAGCTTGTCCTGATCCGACGCACCTTCGTCCCACTTCACGCAGAGCGTATTGACCGGCTCACGGTTGTAGTCCGGGGTCGCCGGATCGACATAGGGAGCCTGCGTCGTCTCGCCGGCCAGGTAGGCGTCGATCGTCGCATCGTCGGCCAATGTCGCCCAGTCGTCGGGCAGGGACTGCTTGAACTCCGCATAGCCCTGCTCGGCATAGCTCTTCCGGTAGGCATACTGGTTGCGGATCGAGGTGCGCACACCCGTCTCATAGAGCGTCTGCACGCTCTGATCGGGAAGTTCGGGCCAGCGGAGCTTGGCCTCGGCACGCAGGAACCATCCCTCGGCCGCAAAGAGAATCGGCTGCGGCATGGTGAAGGTCCCGGCCCACCCCGAATAGTTGCTGTACATGTTCGGTTTGCCGCCGATGTTGCAGCCGGGAGGGATGCCGAGATAGGCCGTACCCTCGCGAAGCAGCACCGTCTGCCCGTCCTCCTCGAGCGTGAGGTAGTCGGCATCGGCATAGACCAGGAAGCCGTTGGCATTGCGCTTGTCCACCAGCTTGCCCTCGTCGTCCGTCTCCTGGAGCGGTTTGGCACCGCTGCGGACGATCGGCTGGGTATTTCGCGTGAAGTAGAGCCCCAGGCGCGGGTCTTCCAGCCCCTTGAGCATCGTCACGAGCGAAGCCCCGGCGCCGCAGTCGCCCCAGTTGAACATGAGCCACATCTCGTTCTCAAGTCCCTTGGAGATCAACACGTCCTCCGATTCGAGCACGCCGCCCGCGATGGCCTCCGAAGCGGTCTGTTTCGCGGTTGCCGGATCGACCTTCACCATCCGCAGGGCGATGCGCAGCTTCAGCTGGTTCGCCACACGGGTCCAGAGCGTCTGGTCGCCCCCGCACCAGATGTCGTTCGTTGCCGTGAGGTTCGTCTGTCCGGCGGCGAAACCCTCGAGGGCCGAGTCGAGGTCCTCGAGCATCCGGGCGTAAACCTCCTGCTGCGAGTCGTAGGCGAACGACGAGGGCTGGAAAGCGTCACCCGCCGTGGCGAAGACCGACGTGAAGGGGACCGGTCCGTAGGCATCCGTGTAGTTGAGCAGGTTGTAGGTCTGCACGACGCGCATCATCGCCGCCACGTCGGCCTTGCCCGAGGCGTCGCACTGCTTGATGATCCGCCCGGTGTTGTTCACGATGTGCAGCATGAAGTTCTCGTGCATGCCGCCGCAGTGGCCCCGGTCGAGGTTGTAGCGCTGCGAGGGGAAGTTGCCGTTCGGACTGCCGAAGTAACCGCCGAAAAGGTCAATGTGCAGGTTGGTCCAGTACTGGAAAAGGTTCTGCTGGTCGGGGTAGCTGTACCTCATCGGCTCGAGGAACTGCGCCTCGAAGGGCAGGTCGTCGGGATTCACTTCGTAGGGATTGGTATTGAGCCGCTCGAAGTCGCCCGTGCACCCCCACGACAGCAGGGCGGGAAGTGCGAGCGGCAGGGTCCGTTTGAAAAGGTATCGAAGATTCATGGTCCGTCGTTTTTTAGAAGTTGAGTTTCACGTTCACCCCGAAGCTGCGCGTCGTGGGGAGGTTGAAGATGTCGAAGCCCTGCACGCCGTTGCCCGTACCCATCGAGACGTCGGGGTCCATCGGGGCGTCCTTGTAGAAGAAGAAGAGGTTGCGCGCGATGAGCGAGAGGGTCAGGTTCTTCGCATCGCCGAACAGGTTGCGGAACGTATAGCCGAACGAGAGTTCGCGCAGGCGCACGTTCGTGGCATCGTAGACGTAGTCCTCGTTGTTGTACTGCGCGTTGTAGTTCAGCGCGCCCATCTCCTCGTAGTAGCCCTCCACGTTGGTAAAGCGCACCCCTTCGCGGAGCACGTAGCCCCGGTCGCGGGCCTCGGCCGAGCGTTTCGACACGCCCCAGGCGTCGAGCGCCGCCTCGGTCATCGACAGCACCTTGCCGCCGATGCGCGCATCGATGAGCAGGCTCAGCGAGAAGTCCTTGTAGCGGAACGTGTTGCTCCAGCCCATATTCACCTTCGAGTTCATGTCGCCGACATACTTCAGATCCGTGAGCCCCTCGCCCGAGAGGGCCGGAACCTCGTAGAGCACATTGCCCGCATCGTCGGTGATCTGCTTGACCTGCATTCGGCCCTCCTCGTCGCGCAGGATGTGGCGCACGTAGAGGTCGCCGAAGTGGCCGCCCTCCTTGAGGACGATCTGCGCACCGCCGAAGTTCTGGAGCGAAAGGCCGTCCTGCAGCCCCTCGACCAGCTCGATGATCTTGTTGTCGTTGTACGACAGGTTCAGGTCCGTGGACCACGAGAATTCGCTGCCGAAATCCTGCATCCATCCGAGCGATAGCTCGAAGCCTTCGTTCTGGACATTGCCCGCATTGACATACTGCTGGCGGTAGCCCGTCCCCCACGGCGTGGTAATCGAGAAGAACTGGTTTCGGGTATTGGTCTTGTAATAGGTGGCCGTCACATGCAGGCGGTGTTGGAAGAACTCACCGTCGAATCCCGCCTCGAACGAGTGGGTCTTCTCGGGCTCCAGCACCCGGAACGGGGCGCGCTCGGGCGGCGTGATGGCCCCCTGGGCCCCCAGCGTGTAGAGCGGGTTGGTCATGTAGGCCGGCACGTCGTTGCCCACGATCGAGTAGGAGGCCCGGAACTTGAACAGATCGACCTGCTCGCCCATATCCACGAAGCGGTCGAGCAGCAGGCTGGCGCCGAACGACGGGTAGAAGAACGAGTAGCTGCGCGTGTAGGCCAGCGCCGACGACCAGTCGTTGCGCGCCGTAACGTCGAGGAACAGCCCCTCGCGGAAGCCGAACGTCGCCGTGGCGAAGAGCGAATTGAGCCGCTTGCGCGTCAGCCCCTGCGAGGCCATGTTCGCATAGTAGTTCTCCGGGATGAAGAGGTTCGGGTACATCACGTTGCCGTTGGGTTTGCCGTCGGTCATCGAGAACTTCGTACCCTCGGCCCACAGCTCCACGTCGTTCGACTGCGTGCGGGTCATGCTCGCACCGGCCGTGGCCTGAAGCGAACAGTCGCCCCAGACGTGGTTGTACTGCACGAGCGCATCGGCATAGAGCTGCTCGCTGAAGTAGCGGTTGTCCTTCATGCGGCCCATCGGATAGCGGTTGGCCGTCGAGGAGGCGTAGTAGTTGTGCTTGAAGTTGTCGTCGGCCCGCTCGTAGCGCATGCGTCCCGTGACGGAGAGCCCCTCGATGATGTCGTAGCGCACCTGTCCGCCGAACTCATAGCGGTTGCGCTCCGAGATGGGTTTCTGGCGGTTGAGGATCCAGTAGGGGTTGTCGAACTGCTCGAGCGAGGTATTCACCCAGTTGTGGACAGTCGCGTTGAGGTTCGGGTCGTAGATCTCGTAATTGTCGCGGTAGTAGTTCCAGTCGCCGCCCCGCGGGAAGAGGTAGGCGCCCGTAAGCGGATTGACGAGCCATCCGGCAGCCGGCTGGTTCGAGACGTGCTGATTGACGTACTTGGCCGAGAAATCGACCTTCACATGGTCGCCGAACAGGTCGAAACCTACCTTCGAGTTGAGCGTGTGCTGCGCGTAGTCGTTCTCGGGGGTGATGCCCTCCGAGGTGATGTTCCCATAGGAGAAGTAGGCGCGGAGGTTCTCCGCACCGCCGTTGATCGACACCGAGTTGTTGGTCGTCCAGCCCGTGCGGAAGAACTCCTCTGCATAGTTCTTCGCCCGGCCGTCGAGCCGTGCACCCCAGCTGTAGGTGTTGTCGGCCGAACCGTAGGCGGTCTGGAATTCAGGCAGCGAGAGAGGCGTCTCGACGGTCGTGTTGCTCGAGATGCTCACCGAGATGCGCCCGGCCGTGGCCGACTTCGTGGTGATCATGATGGCGCCGTTGGCGGCGACCGCTCCGTAGAGCGCGGCGGCCGAGGCCCCCTTGAGCAGCGAGATCGAGGCGATGTCGTCGGGGTTGATCGTCGAGAGGGCGTCGCCGCCGTCGCGTTCGCCGCCGTAGTTGCTCTTCACCTGGTCCGTCGAGGTATTCATCATCAACGGCACGCCATCGACCACCACCAGCGGCTGGTTCGATCCGCTGATCGACTTGTTGCCACGGAAGAGGATCTTCGACGAACCGCCGGCTCCGGTCGAGTTGGGGGTGATCTGCAGACCCGCCGACTTGCCCTGCAGCGAGTTGATCATGTTGATCGACTTGATGTCGGCGACATCTTCGCCGCCGACCGTCTCGGCCGCATAGGTAAGCGTCTTCGACTGACGCTTGATGCCCATGGCCGTCACGACGACGGCGTTCATGCGGGTGGAGGCCTCCTCAAGGCGTACGCGCACCTCAGTCTGGCCCTGCCAGGTGACCGACTGCGGGTCGTAGCCCACGTAGGAGACCTGGATGACATCCCCCGGGCGCAGCCCGTCGAGGAAGAACTCCCCGTCCACGTTGGTGGTGGCCCCCCGCTGGGTCCCCACGACCACGGCGGTCGCCCCGACCAGCGGACCCGAGGCATCCGTCACGACACCCTTGCAACTGCCCTCCTGCGCACGGGATGGCAGCGCCAGGGCTCCCTCCAGCAGGCAGGCTGCCGCAAACAGACAGCCGCCCCGGAGCATTTTCTTAGCGAATTTCCACATAGATACTACTTTTAGATTGAACATCGGATCGGCCGCAGCAAGGTTTCCGACCGGCTCGGCGGAGGAGTGCATCCCCTGCGACCGTACTCTAAAAGTAGCTATTTACCATCGCCCGGCAAAAAGCGCAACAATGAGCCATTCAGGCACTTGAGTGCGCAAAACGCAGCGTTTCGGAACAGATGTGCGGCCGCTGCGGATACCGTCTCGGCCGCCGCCGACCACCCGCCGGTCCCCTTGCAGGCCGAAGGCCGCGACGGCAGCGCCGCAGGCCGGATCCGCAACCCGGCCGCCGCGAACCGGAACGGCACATCCCGCCGGCCCGCCGGCTGCGTGAATAGGTCCCTGCAGCGCACAAAAAAAAGTCCCGTGCCGGGCCGCACAGGGCGGTTCGGGCACGGGGCAGGCCGATGTGCATGCTCCGGCAGGGTCAGTCGTCGTAACAGATCCCGTCCATGAGCGAATCCAGTTCGCGGCGCTCTTTCTTCGTGGGACGACCCGTCCCGCGGTCGCGGAAGACGAAGATCGTCTCGCGCGGCACGTTGAGCTTCGCCAGCTCCTCCTGCGGCGTGATATCAAGGCAGTAAAGCGGCACGTTTTTCGCCGGCTGGCGGCTCGAAACCAGATCGAGCACCTTGTAGCTGTAGGTAACCTGCTGCTTGCGTACGGCGATCACGTCGCCGAGTTTCACCTCGCGCGAGGGCTTGGCATAGGAGCCGTTCACCGTCACCTTGTTGTTGCGTACGGCATCGGCGGCATCGCTGCGGGTCTTGAAGATCCGCACCGCCCAGAGGTATTTGTCCAAACGGATTTCGTCCATATCGTTTCGCGTTATCGTTCGTAGATGCTTTCGCTGCGGGGCGTATCGTGCGACTGCTCGTCGTTCTGGCGGCTGACGCTCAGGATCATGCCCAGCGCGATGGTGGTGAAGAGGGTCGAGGAGCCGCCGCGCGAGATGAGCGGCAGGGTCTGTCCCGTTTCGGGGATCAGATTGACCGTCACCATGACGTGCAGCAGCGCCTGGCAGGTGATCAGCAGCGCAAGCCCCAGCACCAGCAGCCCGGGAAAGGCCGTGCCGCAGCGCCGGAAGATCTCGATGGCCCGGAAGAAGATCCAGAGATAGAGCATCAGCAGAACGACGGCCAGCAGCAGTCCGTACTCCTCGACAAAGAAGGCGTAGGCATAGTCGCTCTCGGGGTGGATCATCTCCACACGCATGGCACTCTGTCCGGCACCCTCGCCGAAGATCCCGCCGTTGTGGATGGCGATCATCGAGCGCTCGGTGTCCGAGAGGTGCTCGATCGGCTTCTCGGTCTGCGAGTTGGTCCAGAGGTGGATCCAGGTCGAGACACGCCCTTCGGCCGTCTCGCTGCGCCCGAGATTGAGCGTCATGACCACAACGATGCCGGCAACACCCCACCCGACGAGCTTCATCAGTTCGCTGAAGCGGACCCGCCCGATGAGCATCATCACCCACGAGGCCATCGCCACCAGCACGGCCGAGGAGGTGTGCGCCGGGAAGATCACCAGACACGAGACGACAACCGGCATGAGAATCGGCCAGGTTCCCTCGCGCCAGATCCGGCGCTGCCCGGGCGACGAGCGCCACGTCCAGAACCGCCACGAGGGCACGATGCGGATGCGGTCGATCTTCGACTGCCGCCCGGCCAGCTGCTGCGCGAGGAAGAGCACCGTAGCGACCTTAAGCGCCTCGGAAGGCTGGAACTGGAAGGGGCCGAGCGGAATCCAGCGGGCCGCACCGTTGGTCGTCGCACCGATGAAGTAAACCGCCACGGTAAGCAGCACGGAGAGGAAGTAGACCGGGCGGGCGAAGAGGTTGTAGATGCGGCAGTTGATTTTCTGCACGGCGACCATCACGAAGAGACTCGCCACCAGGATCATCAGCTGCTGGCGCAGGAAGTGGGCCGTCGAGCGGGCCGTATGGGCGTCGTAGGCCATCTTCGCCGTCGAGGAGTAGACCACCAGCACGGAGATCACGGCCAGCGCGGCGATGATGATCCACAGCACGCGGTCGCCCGTGAAGAGCGAGAACTTCGGCCGCTCCCCGGCAGCCGCCTCTCCGGCGGCACCGTCTCCGGCTCTGTCCGGACGCGGAGACGCCGCATCAGGTCCGCCGCCCGGCACAGCCTCCGCATCGGGTCCCCGTCGGGAACCCTGCGCGCGGCGCGGCGCGGCATCGCGTGCCAGTTCGGCCGCAGCCCGTTCGTCGTATCGCTCCCCGTCACGCATCATGCCGTCAAGCCTTTTCGTTCACCCACGCCTTGAACAGCTCGCCCCGCTGCTCGTAGTTGCGGAACAGGTCGAAGCTCGCGCAGGCCGGCGAGAGCAGCACGGCATCGCCCGGCCGGGCAGCCGCCTTGCAGGCCGTGAGCGCCTCATCGAGCGACGCCGTGGAGATCACCTCGGGGACGACACCCGTAAACTCCCGGACGAGTTTCGCATTGTCGAGCCCCATGCAGACCAGCGTATGGACCTTGTGCCGCGCAAACTCCTTGAGCGGCGCATAGTCGTTGCCCTTGTCCGTACCGCCGGCGATCCACACGACGGGGCGGGTCATGCTCTCCAGGGCATAGTAGACCGAATCGACGTTCGTGGCCTTCGAGTCGTTGATCCACAGCACGCCGTTCTTCTCGGCCACCGGTTCGAGGCGGTGCTCCACCGGTTCGAAACCGTAGAGCGACTGCCGCACCACGTCGGGCGAAACCCCTGCGGCCAGGGCCGCCAGAGCCGCTGCCATGGCGTTGTAGGCGTTGTGAAGCCCCTTGATCCGAAGCTTCGCGGTGTCGATCTCGACCGACGTCCGGCCGACCGTAGCCGTGAAGCTCCCGTCGCAGAGGAAGGCGTCGCCGGCACCGCTCGCCACGGCGTTCCTGGCCGCGAAGGGGAGCTGCTTCATCCGGAAATCGTATTTCGGAAGCTGCTGCCAGATCACCTCGTCGTCGCCCGAGTAGATGAAGAAGTCGCGCGAGGTCATGTTCTGCGTGATGCGCATCTTCGCATCGACGTAGTTCTGGAAGCAGTGGTTGTAGCGGTCCAGGTGGTCGGGCGTGATGTTGGTCAGCACCCCGATATGGGCCCGGAAGCGGTACATGCCGTCGAGCTGGAACGAACTCAGCTCGAGCACATACCAGTCATATTCACCCGTGGCAACCGAATAGGCGAAACTTTCGCCGATGTTGCCGCCGAGGGCCACGTTCATCCCCGCATCGCGCAGGATCCGGTAGATGAGCGACGTGGTGGTCGTCTTGCCGTTCGATCCGGTGACGCAGATGCAACGCGCCCGCCCGATGTAGCGGCCCGCAAATTCGATCTCGGAGATGACGGGAATGCCCGCCTCGCGGATGCGCCGCACGATCGGCGCCGTCTCGGGAATGCCGGGCGACTTGATAACCTCCGAGGCCGCGAGGATCCGCTCCTCGGTGTGTCCACCCTCCTCGTAGGGGACCTCCCACTCGTCGAGCCGCTCGCGGAAGCGATCGGCGATGTGCCCGCTGTCCGACAGAAAGACGTCGAACCCCTTCTTCTTGGCGAGGATCGCCGAGCCGTAGCCGCTGATTCCTCCGCCCAAAACCACGATGCGTTTCATATGTCCGATAACTTGTTTAACGAATCTTCAGTGTCACGAGTGTCATGGCGGCCAGCAGCAGCGAGATGATCCAGAACCGGATGACGATCTTCGTCTCGAAAATGCCGCGTTTCTGGTAGTGGTGGTGGATCGGCGACATGAGCAGGATGCGGCGACCCTCGCCGTACTTGCGCTTGGTGTACTTGAACCACCCGACCTGGAGCATCACCGAGAAGCTCTCGACCAGAAAGACGCCGCACAGCAGCGGCAGCAGCAGCTCCTTGCGGATGCAGAGGGCGAAGACGGCGATCACGCCGCCGATCGACAGCGAGCCCGTGTCGCCCATAAAGATCTGTGCCGGGAAGGAGTTGTACCACAGGAAACCGACCAGGGCACCGGCCAGCGCCGCCGCATAGACGACCAGCTCGCCGCTGCGCGGGATATACATGATGTTGAGGTAGTCGGCATAGACGATGTGGCCCGAAAGGTAGGCCAGCACGCCGAGCACCGCCACGATCGGCACCGAGACGCCCGTCACCAGTCCGTCGAGGCCGTCCGTAAGGTTGGCGCCGTTCGAGACGGCCGTCACCACGAAGATCGCCACCAGCACGTAGAGCAGCCAGGTGGCCGTCTCGTTGCCTCCCGTCATCCAGCCGTAGTCAAACTCGTTGTTCTTGATGAAGGGAATGGTCGTCTTGGTGGTCTTCACGCTCTCGGAGCTGATGAGCACCTTGCGCTGCACGCTCTGCACGGCGCTCCCGTCCTCGTTCAGGTAGACGGTCTCGACCGGCTGCGTCAGTTTTTCACGCACGACGATGTCGTCCGAAAACCACATGGTCGTGCCGACGATGATGCCCAGTCCGACCTGTCCGACCACCTTGAAGCGGCCCTTGAGCCCCTCCTTACGGTGACGGAAGACCTTGATGTAGTCGTCCAGGCCGCCGATGAAGCCGAGCCAGACGGTCGAGAAGAGCAGCAGCAGCACGTAAACGTTGTCCAGCCGGCCGAAAAGCAGCGTCGGCACGAGGATTGCCACGAGGATGATCACACCGCCCATGGTCGGGGTGCCGCGCTTCTGGAGCTGTCCCTCGAGCCCCAGGTTGCGGATCTCCTCGCCGATCTGACGGCGGCGCAGGAAATCGATGATCTTCCGACCGAAGATGATGACGATCAGCAGCGAGAGGATGATCGCCGCCGCCGCACGGAACGACAGGTACTGGAACATGCCCGCACCGGGGAAATCGAAGGCCTCGTCCAGATACCGGAAAAGATGGTAAAGCATATTTCTTTTCTATTTACTTCTTAACATCCGTCAAAAGGCCCGGAGCAACCTGCCCGGGCATCCACTGCAAGTCGGCTACAGTCACAATCAGCTGATTTAAAATCAGATACAAATCAGACAGAGGCTGTCTCCGGCCCACGGCGCAAAGATAGGGAAATCCTTTCGATAAAGCAAAGGGATCGCACGGCTTCACCGCCCGGGCCGCCGGGGAAGCGGCTTTCGGCGCGGGGCAGACGACGTGCAACCCGAAAAGTGCCGTCGAGAGAGCCGCCCCTGTCCGAAGAGGGGCGTATCAGAGCATGCGGCCCGTCAGGCGGACCGAACACTCCGACGGGCGCTCCTCGCCCGTACCCACAAGCAGCACCGCATGGCTGAAACCGCCCTTGGGCAGGCTTCCGTCCGCCGCCGCACGAAACCAAAGCGTCCCCTCACCGCCCGGCTCCAGATGTGCCGGTTCGCAGCGGAAGGCGATGCAGGAGGGCAGCCCCTCAACGGAGAGCTCCAGCGGCTGCTTCCCGTCATTGACCACGCGGATCCGCACCTCGACGGGACAGCCCTCGGCCACCTCGCCGAACGCCACCTGCCGGCGGTCAAGCCGCAGCAAGCCGATCCGGTAGGCGTAAACCGCCTGCGTATCGCAGCCGGCCGCCGTGGCGGCCGAATCCGCGGCTGCCACCGCACGGGCCGTGCGCCCGGAGGTCGAGCGCAGGACCGGCAGCATGAGTACGACAGTCAGCCCGAAGAGGGCCATCGAGAAGAGGAAGAGCAGGAAACGTCTCATCGCAGCAGGGTTTCGAAGGCGCGGCGGACCTCTTCGCGGTCGTCGAAGTGGTGCTTCACGTCGCCAATGATCTGGTAGGTTTCGTGCCCCTTGCCCGCCACGAGGATCACATCGCCCGGGTGCGAGAGCATGACGGCCGTGCGGATGGCCTCGGCGCGGTCGGCGATGCGCAGGTAGCGCGTTCCGGGATCGAGTCCGGCAACCATCTCGTCGAGGATCGCCTCGGGCGACTCGTGGCGCGGGTTGTCGGAGGTGAAGATCGCCGTCGAGGCATATTGTACGGCGATCTGCGCCATCTCGGGACGTTTCGTGCGGTCGCGGTCGCCGCCGCAGCCGCAGACGACCAGCAGCTGCTGTTGCGGCGTGCGGATCTCCTCGATCGTGCGCAGGACATTCTCCAGCGCGTCGGGCGTGTGGGCATAGTCCACGACGGCCGTCGTGCCGTTCGCCGCGCGTACGATCTCGAAACGGCCGCTCACGGGACGGAGCGTAGAGAGCACGCGCAGCACCTCACTGCGGTCGAGCCCCAGCAGCACCGCCGTGCCGTAGACCGCCAGCAGGTTGTAGGCGTTGAAGCGCCCGAGCAGGCCGACCCACACCTCCTGTCCGTCGATGCGGAGCAGCATGCCGTCGAGATGCGTCTCGACGATCCGGCAGCGGAAGTCGGCCATTCCGCGCAGCGAGTAGGTATGCACCGCGGCGGCCGTGTTCTGCACCATCACGCGCCCGTTGCGGTCGTCGAGGTTCGTCAGCGCAAAGGAGCCGGCCGGCAGCATGTCGAAGAAACGCTTCTTGGCCCGGATATACTCGGCAAAGGTCTTGTGGTAGTCGAGGTGGTCGTGCGTGATGTTCGAGAAGATCCCGCCCGCGAACGAGAGACCCCGCGTGCGTTCCTGCACGATAGCATGCGACGAGCACTCCATGAAGCAGAACTCGCAGCCGGCATCGGCCATTTCGCGCATCAGGGCGTTCAGGCGGATCGAGTCGGGTGTCGTATGCGTGGCCTCGATCTCGCGCCCCTCGATGCGGTAGACCACCGTCGAAATCAGCCCGGCCTTGTAGCCCAGGGCACGCACCAGGTCGTAGAGCAGCGTCGCGGTGGTCGTCTTGCCGTTCGTTCCGGTGATGCCCACCAGTTTCAGTTCGCGGCTCGGGTAGTCGTAGAAGGCGGCGGCCAGATCGGCCATCGCCCCGGCCGAGTCGGGAACCGCCACATAGGTCACCCCGGGAGCCGGATCGGCCGGCAGCTGCTCGCAGACGACCGCCGCAGCCCCGGCGGCCACGGCCGCCGGAATGAAGGCGTGCCCGTCGGCCTGCGTTCCCCGCACGGCGAAGAAACAGTCGCCCGGCTTGACAGCCCGCGAATCGTAGGTCAGGCCCCCGACCGGACGCTCCCCGTCCCCGAGCACTTCACGGACGGGCGTCTGCCGCAAAATTTCAGAAAGTCTTTTCATCGCTTATTTCAATGTTATCGCGACCGTCGCGCCCGGCGATATGCGGGCTCCGGCGGAGATGCTCTGCTGTGTCACGGTCCCCTGCCCCGTGAACCGCACCCGCAGGCCGCGGCTCTCGAGAAGGAAGAGGGCATCCTTCAAACCCATGCCGCGCACGTCGGGCATGGTCTCCCGACCGTCGGGCAGCGAGGTGATCCGCACGTTCGAGAGGCTGTCCACCGAGGCGCGGCCCCATCCCGTGCGCTCGTCGAACGACGTGCGGGGCGAGAGCTTGTCGGCCACGCGGCGGATCTGCTCGATGTCGCCCCCCTTCATCCGCTCGGGATAGCGGCGCGGTCCGTCGCGCTCGACGCGCCCGTACCAGTCGTAGTTCCGGTTGCAGATGTAATCGACCATGCGCTTGACGACGGGACCCGCCAGCGGACCTCCGTAGTAGGCCTTGCCGGCCTGCGCACGCGTCTCGATGGTCGTCAGCACCGTGTAGCGGGGAGCATCGGCCGGGAAGAAGGCGATCATCGAACCGAGGTAGTAGCGACCCTCGCGGCTGCGGGCGTCGGTGATCTGGGCCGTACCGGTCTTGGCGGCCACCCGCACGCGCGTCGTGTCGCGGAAGTAGTTGCTGGCCGTACCCTCCGTGCAGACCGCCTGCAGGCACTCGCGTACGGTGCGCAGCGTCGAGCGGGAGCAGATCGACGAGGCGATCGTGCGGCTCTCGAACCGCTCGACCACCCGGTCGCCGCGCCGCAACTCGCGCACGAGCAGCGGCGAGATCATCTTGCCGTCGTTGGCTATGGCGTTGTAGAAGGTAATCATCTGGATCGGGGCCAGCCGCACGCGGTAACCGTAGGCCATCTTCACGAGCATCACGCCCGGGTCGGGAACCTTCCAGTCGGTAGAGATCGAAGGTTTCCGCTCGCCGAGCATCTCCAGGCCCACGGTCTGACCCAGGTGGAGCTCCTCGTGGAGGTAATCGCTGTATTGCTGTTTCTTCCCCGTGACGCCGTAGCGATCCCACATCGCCTTGGCGAAATAGACGTTCGACGACGAGGCCACGGCCCGGCGGAAGTCGATCTCGTGGTCGCCCCGGTGCGAATCGCGGATATTCTTGGCGGGTCCCACCGTCACCGGGTCGCCGTTGTGCGTGTCGTAGACCGTCGAGACGGGCATCCCGGCATCGTCGAGCAGCGTGAGCATCGTCGCCAGCTTGAAGGTCGAACCCGGCTCCATGCTCCGCCCGAGCGCATAGTTCTCGCGCTCGGAGAAACTTCCGTCGGCATCGCGCCCGAGGTTGGCCATCGCCAGGATCTCGCCCGTGCGGGTCTCCATGACGATCGTCGTGCCCCACAGGGCGTTCTGCGCCTCAAGCTGCCGCCGCAGCGCCTTGTCGGCCACATCCTGCAGGTCGAGATCGAGGGTCGTCACCACGTCGTAGCCATCCACCGGGTCCTCGTGGCCGGCACCCGCCACGCGGCCGTAGAAGCCGCGGGCGATCCGCTGCCGCATCGCCCGGCCGTCACGGCCGGCCAGCGCGTCGCGGTAGGCCTCCTCGATGCCGTAGTTGCCCCGGTCGCCCGTCAGTCCGATCGTACGCCGCGCCAGCTCGCCCTGGGGATAGATCCGCTCGTCCCGCTCGACAAGGTTATAGACCATGCCCATGTTCCAGTTGAGCAGCGGATAGCGGCGCAGCACCTCCCACTCGGCATAGTCCACCTCGCGGGGGAAGATGTTCACGGGCGTATGGTCGCGGATCGTGTCGTAGATGCGCCGCCGGATATACTCCTCGCCCCGCAGGCGGTCGAGCATCCGCGCCAGCCACCCCTCGGAACGCAGATAGGAGGTGTCGCGCGGGTTCACCAGCCGGTAGCGGCGGGCATGCTCCTCGCGGAACTTGCGGGCATAGGCCGAAGCGGGCTTGTCCTTGAAGAAGGCGGCAAGCAGCTTCGCGAGCGAGTCAGCCTGCTCGTGAAAGGTCTTGAGCGAGTCGAGGCCCGGCGAGGCGAAATCGAAGGCGGCCTGGTAGCGGAAGATCGATGTGGCGAGCGGCTCCCCGTCGCGCGAGAGGATACTGCCGCGCTGTGCGGCGATCGTCTCCTCGGTGAAGATGCGGCTCGAAAGCCGGTCGGCGTTGTAGGCCACCTCCGCGCTGAAGAGCTGCACCCATACCAGGCGCAGCAGCACGATGCCCCCGGCGAGGATGAACAGCACGTAGAGGAGCCGCACCCGCAGCAGAATGTCGCTTTTGATCTTCGATCGTTCCTGTTTCATCGCCGTTGGGGTCAGTTTTCGATCCATTCGCCCGGAGCGACCGGATCGTAGAGTTCGATGCCCCGGCGGTGCAGCTCCTCGAGGATCGCCGAGTGCGTCGTCCGCCGGTAGCGCTGCTCCTCGAGGCGGATCGACCGCTCGCGCAGCACCTGCACCTCGCGTTCGAGGCGCGAAAAACGCATGTCGAGGTGCAGCGACCAGAACATCACCACAATGCTCAGGAAGAACATCCCGGCGATGGTCAGCATGTAGGGATAATACTTCGAAACCCCCTCGCGCACAAGGATCGACCCCGAGAAGAGCTGCCAGAAGGTGCTTGCCCGGCGCCTCCGTTCGCGGCGCTCGCGCAGCTCCTCTTCGGCCCGCTCGGCCGCCTCCCGCTCCTCGTCGGCGCGGATGTCCTCGTCGGCCTCGCCGCGCTCCATGCGGCGGACCTCACGCCGCACGCGGCGCGCAAACTCCGCCTCCTCCTCGCGCCGAGCCTGCTCCTCGGGCGTAACCGGGTCGAATTCGTGATCGCGGTACATGGCCTCGTGTCAAAGTTTTACCGCAGCGCGGAGTTTGGCTGAACGCGAACGCGGATTGCGCTCGAGCTCCTCGGCCGAAGGGGTCACGGCCTTGCGCGTAACGGGTTCGAATGGGGTCTGCGGACGTCCGTAGAAATCCTTCTCGACCAGCCCCGAGCAGTTGCCGCTGCGCAGGAAGTTCTTCACCAGCCGGTCTTCGAGCGAGTGGTAGGAGATCACCACCAGGCGACCTCCCGGACGCAGCACCCGAAGGCTCTGTTCGAGCGCCATGCGCAGCGCCTCCATCTCACCGTTCACCTCGATGCGCAGCGCCTGGAAGAGTTTGGTGAGGAACTTCGCCTCGTCCTTCCTGGGCGTGCAGGGGCGCACCGCCTCAACCAGTCCGGCCGTCGTGCCGATCCGCTCCGCGGTCCGGGCCTTCACCAGGCAGCCCGCCACCTTCCACGGCGTCTCGAGTTCGCCCCAGTCGCCCAGCACGCGCGTAAGCTCCTCAACCGGGTAGCCGTTCACCACGTCGGCGGCCGTCAGCCGCCCCCGCTGGTTCATGCGCATGTCGAGCGGCGCCTCGCCGCGGAACGAAAAGCCCCGCTCGACGGCGTCGAAATGGTGCGACGAGACCCCCAGGTCGGCCAGAATGCCGTCCACCTCGGTCACCCCGCGGTAGCGCAGCGCTCCGCGCAGGAACCGGAAATTGCTCTCCACATAGTGGAAGCGGGGGTCGTCGGGACAGTTCGCCCGCGTATCGCGGTCCTGGTCGAAGGCATAGAGCCGCCCCTCCTCGCCCAGCGAGGAGAGGATGCGGCGCGAATGGCCTCCGCCGCCGAACGTAAGGTCGGCATAGGTGCCGTCGGGCCGTATATCGAGCAGACCCACAGACTCCTCCAGCAGAACCGGCGTATGGTATTGCGACATAATCTTCGTTTTCGAAAGTCTATTTGGGTGTAAAGTTAGGGATTTTTCGAAAAAGAATGCCTATATTTGTGGATATAATTTTCCCGACACGCATCCATGCCTCAGATCGACATCGGCTCCGTCCTCTCCGAGAAAGCACCCCGTCTGGCCCGCTGGATTCCCCGGCCGGCCGTCAATTGGCTGCGGCGCACGATCCACGAGAAGGAGATCAACCACATCCTGGCGAATTACTGGTCGCTCCCGCCGCAGGAGTTCATCCACGCCTGCTTCCGCGAGTGGCAGATCACCTATTCGGTCACGGGGCTCGACCGCCTCGACCCCCGCGGCCGCTACCTCTTCGTCTCGAACCATCCGTTCGGCGGCATGGACGGCATGATGCTGGCCGACAAGCTCATCGACCGCTTCGGCGACGCCCGCGTGGTAGTGAACGACCTGCTGATGTACGTCGAACCGCTGCGCCCGCTCTGGATTCCGGTGAACAAGCACGGCTCGCAGAACGCGGCCTATGCCCGCAAGTTCGACGAGGAGTTCTTCGGCGAACTGCCGATCCTCACCTTCCCGGCTGGGCTCTGCTCCCGGCGCATCGACGGCGTGGTGACCGACACGGAGTGGAAGACCAGCTTCCTGAAGAAGGCCTACGCCTCGCAGCGGCAGATCGTGCCGGTCTTCGTCGAAGGCCGTCTGTCGAACTTCTTCTACAACGTGGACCGCATCCGCAAGGCTCTGGGCATCCGTTTCAACATCGAAATGCTGTGGCTGCCCGACGAGATGTTCTCGCAGAAAGGCAGGCATTTCCGCATCGTCGTCGGAGAGCCGATCCCCGTGGCGGAGCTCCAGCACTGCGGATCGTTGCGCGAACAGGTCGAGGAGGTACGCAAAAAAACGTATTTTTTGGAAAATCTGGTCGCCAGCACCTCCGAAAACCGCTAAAATTGGTATTTTTGCCCTCGCTATGCAACAGAAAGTGCAAGAACCGATCCTGCCGCCCGTAGACCGGGCCCTGCTCCGCGCGGAACTGACCCCCGAGCGGAAGGTCCGCGACACGCAACGGGCCGGCAACGAGATATACATCTTCGCGGCCGCGGAGTGCCCCGCGCTCATGCGCGAGGTCGGAAGACTCCGCGAACTGGCTTTCCGGGGCGCCGGAGGCGGCACGGGCAAGGAGATCGACATCGACCGGGAGGACCTGGCCGAGGACGGATACTACCAGCTCATCGTCTGGGATCCGGCCGCCGAGGAGATCGTCGGCGGATACCGCTTCATCGTCTGCACGTCGGAGTACCCGCAACACCTCTCGACCGAACACTACTTCCGCTTCAGCGACCGGTTCCGCCGCAAATACCTCCCGCGGACCATCGAGCTGGGCCGCTCGTTCGTACAGCCGTCCTACCAGGCCCGCGGCAATTCGAAGAGCATCTACGCCCTGGACAACCTCTGGGACGGGCTCGGCGCGCTAATCGTGCTGAACCCCCGCATCAAGTACCTCTTCGGCAAGGTCACCATGTACACGACCTACAAGGCCGTGGCCCGCAACGCCCTGATCTGGTTCCTGCGCCGCTATTTCCCCGACCGCGACCATCTGGTGGAGGGCATCCATCCCCTGAAGCTCGACCTCGACGATCCCTACTACGAAGAGCTCTTCTCGGGCGAGACCTACATGGAGAACTACCACATCCTGATCCAGAAGATCCGCGAGTTCAACGAAAACATCCCGCCGCTGATCAATGCCTACATGAACCTCTCGCCGACGATGCGCGTGTTCGACACGGTGATGAACCCCGACTTCGGCGGCGTGGAGGAGACCGGCATCCTGGTCACGATCCGCGACATCTATCCCGAAAAGCGGATGCGCTACACCCGCTGGCAGGGCTGGCGCGCCAACCTGAAGCACCGCCGCGAGGAGTTCAGCGAGCGCCTGCGCGAGCACCTCGGCCGGATCACCCGGAAACGGAATTCCTGACGTACACTACATCACCCCGGGCCGAACCCCTCCCCGACCGCTCCGCAAGCGGCCAGAACGGTTGTGCATATATACCCGGTCCGAGGGAGGGATAACCGAACAGACCGTATAAAACGCCCAATATCGCCAAGGCAATGCAGTAAAATGTACAGTCCTCCATTTTACGGAAAACTTTTATCCAACAAACGGAATACATATGATGAAAATCCTCAAACTCCTCCCACTGGCATGTACGATCATCCTCGGTGCTGCCTCCTGCTCCGACGACGACAAAGAGCAAACCGGATTCCAAATCGACGACGGCAGCGGATTCCTCTCGCTCGATGCGGCGGCCCGCAGCGGCTCGATCGCCATCACGGCAAACAACTCATGGAGTGTCACACAGGACAAGGATTCCGAATGGCTCACTCTCTCGACGACAAGCGGAGCAGCCGGCAGGACCGAGATCGGCATCATGCTAGAGGCCAACCCGGGTGAGGCCCGCAACGCAGGCCTGACCTTCAACAGCGGTGGCCGAACCTACCCCTTCGTCATCACGCAGAGCGCCCATGTAACAGCAGACTTCGACGATGCCGACCACTGTTTCTACATCACTTTCGGAACTCTTCCGACCCTTTATGCCGGCCTGCACGTCCTCTCGCACGACAAGCCGAGCTACGTTTTCTTCCAGCGCTCGCAAACCTTCCGCCCCGAAGAGTTCCCTGCACACGCCGAGGTGACGATTGCCGCCGATCCTTCAGCCAACGCCACCGACGAGGACATGGAACGGATGCGCACAGCCATGAAGCAGCAGATCCTGAAAATCAATGTCGAAGACCCGACCGCCGTGTTCGGGCTCTATGTGGATGATCTGCGCTGCGGCATCGGCTACGACTGGTTTGTCGCCCAGGGCATCGACTCGACCCGCGTGAAGGTCTCGATGCTCTCCGACGGTACGGGCACCTACAACAACTTCTACAACTACTTCGGCGACCCCGCCACGGCCGAGCAGAACTGGGAGAACTATGCCGCCCAGGTCGAGGCCCTCGACTGGCAGCACGGAGGCCGGTTCCCCGAGACCCGGATGCCCGACGGATTCGATTTTTATGAATGGCCCTACTACCTCGCCACGCGCCCGAACTACCGTCTCGTGCTGCAGGACGATGACCTGCTCGAGGCTACGTCGCCCTTCATGACCGAGCGGCTGCAGCAGATGCGGACCGAGAGCAAACAGCCCTACGAACTGCTGGCAAGCCTGCCGGCCGAAGCACGCCAACGTTTCTTCCGTATGGCCGGCTTCGACTACGATGCCTTCGCCGCCCTGTTCGATGCCTCGCCCAAGAAGAACCTCGTCATCATCGGCACGAGCCACACCTCGGAAGAGAGTGAAGCGCAGCAGGCCGCCTATGTGGAACGCATCATAGGCGACTATGGGACCGCATACGACATCTTCTTCAAACCCCACCCGGCCGACTCCTCGTCGAGCAACTACGAAGAGCGCTTCGAGGGACTCACTTTGCTGCCCGGGCAGATGCCTTTCGAGATCTTCGTCTGGTCGCTGCTCGACAAGGTGGACCTTATCGGCGGCTACTCTTCGACGGTCTTCCTCACCGTACCGGTCGAAAAGACCGGGTTCATCTTCGCGGCCAATGCCGAGAGCCTGCCTCGCCCGCTGAACGTACTCTTCCGCAACGCGGAACACGTACGGTGGATCCAGTAACGGAAGATACATCGCTGAACGACGAAAACGGCAACACCCGACAGGTGTCGCCGTTTTCGTTTCCGCCGGTGCTCCTGCACACCGTACCTCCTACCCGAAGCCGGACAAAAAAACTCCGCCCGAAGGCGGAGTACCAGGCAAACAATCGTTAACTAAAAGTGACAGTTCACTGCTGCCGGAAGCCGGCTGCGAGGGACGATCTGAAAAAAACGGAAAAATTTTACATATCTCCCAAAGAACCGATCCGCTTCGCTGGACGTCGCACCCGCAATCCGAGGCTCCCGTCAGAAGATCCCTGTCGTCTTTACCGTCATTTCACCATAAGCATTTGTTTAAGTTCCACTTCGTTTTCCGTCCGTCGAATCCGGAATCCATCCGGCTTCCCCTGCAAGGGAACAAGCCGGATGCCAGACCCGCGACGAAAAGCGCAACAAACTGCAAATCAACCCAAACGATCCGATACGGATCACCGGAAAGGCATCCTCCCCGTGTGGAAAACCGTGGAGAAGCTCCACACAAGGTGTGGAAAAATTCCACACACGGCTCACTCGATGCCGTAGAGGTGCAGTTTGTTGTAGAGGGTCTTGCGGTCGATCCCCAGCAGCTTGGCCGCCTGCGACTTGTTACCGCCGGCCGCCGACAGCGCACGTCGGATCTGCTCCTCCTCCGAAGCCGGGTCGCGCAACGAGAAACTCGGCGCCGCAGGTGCGGCGGCGGTCACCTCGGCAGGCAGCTCGCGGCAGGTGATGTAGTCGCCCGAGGCCAGCAGCGTAGCTGACTTCACGGCATTCTTCAACTGGCGCAGGTTGCCCGGCCATTCGCAGCGCGTGAGGGCCGCGACCGCCTCGGCATCGAAGCCGACAATATGCTTCCCCAGCTCACGGTTGGCCTGGTCGAGGAAGAAGTCGGCGAAGAGCAGGATGTCGCCGCGCATCTCGCGCAGTTCGGGCATCCGGAGCGTGAACTCGTTGATGCGGTGGAAGAGATCCGCACGGAAACTGCCCCGGGCGATCGCCGCCTCGAGGTTCTCGTTCGTCGCCGTCACCAGACGGATGTCCACCGGGATCTCGCGCGTACTGCCCACACGGCGGATGCGGCGCTCCTGCAACGCACGCAGCAGCTGCACCTGCGTCTCATAGGTGAGGTTGCCCACCTCGTCGAGAAAGAGCGTGCCGCCGTTGGCCGCCTCGAAGGCCCCCACCTTGTCGGTGAGCGCCCCGGTGAACGACCCCTTGACGTGCCCGAAGAACTCCGAAGCGGCCAGTTCACGCGGGATGGCCCCGCAATCGACCGCCACGAAGGGCTTCCCTGCCCGCTTGCTGCTGCGGTGGATCAGCTGCGCCACGTGCTCCTTGCCCGTACCGCTGGCGCCGTTCACCAGCACCGACATGTTCGTCGGCGCCACCAGGCGCACATATTCGTAGAGCTGGCGGGCCACATCGCTCCGCCCCTCGATGTAGTTGAGCGGCTCCGCGCCGTCACGGGCCGCACGGCCCCCCTTCTCGCCCCGGGCTCCCCGTTCGGGCCGCACGGCCGGTTCGGAGTTCTCCGGAGCGGCAGCCGCCTCGAGCGCCTCGCGGATCTTCTTGAGCAGCTCGTCCGGATTGACGGGCTTGGCGACGTAGTCCCGGGCCCCGAGTTTCATGCTCCGCACGGCGTTCTGGATCTCGGCATAGCTCGTCATCACGATCACGGGAGCCGCGATTCCCTCGCCCGACATCCACTGCAGGAGCGCAATGCCGTCCTCGTCGGGAAGCCGCATGTCGCTCAGCACGAGCGAATAGCTCCCCTTGGCAAGGGCCGTGCGGGCCGCCGCGACCGAACCGACGCTCTCCACGTCGAAGCCGCGCTTGGTCAGCCAGGTGCGAAGCATCAGGGCAAACGTAATATCATCGTCTACGATCAGAATCCGTTCCATAACACTACAAAGATAACATTTCTATTCGGATTTCCGCGTTATCCGCGTACTTTTCCCGCCCCGACGCGGCGCTCCGCCTCGGCGACGATCCTCCGGATTTCGTCCCCGGCTGCCGCCAGATCAGCCGAAAGCGCCTCGGGGAAGGGATCGCCCGCCCCCTCGGCCCGCCGCAATACGGAGGCGACAGCCGCGGCACCCAGCATCGTGAAGATCGGCAGCATCTTGTGCGCGAAGGCTCGGACCGTCGCCCAGTCGCCTGCGGCAAGCGCCCCTTCGAGCGAGGCGCAGTTGGCCGCAGTCTGCTCGGCAAAGGAGGCAAGGATGCTGCGGGCCGCCTCGGCATCGTCGCCCGCATAGGCGGTCAAGGCGTCGAAACGGATGCCCTCCGGACCGGCCTGCCCGGTATCGGGAGCCTCCGGTCCCTGCAGCGGCTGTCTCCCGCCGCCGCAGACCCGACGGATCGTGGCGGTCAGCTCCCCGTAGGAGAAGGGCTTGCGCAGGCATGCGGTGAACCCTCGGGCGGCGAAGTCCTCCGGGCTCATCTCCCCGCGGGCCGAAACAGCCACCACCGGAAGAGAGGGATTCACCTCGCGGATGGCGGCAAGGACCCGGAACCCGTCGAAGGCCGGCATTTGTATGTCGGTAACCACCAGGTCGAAATGTCCTTCGGAGATGAGTTTGGCCGCATACTCGGGATACGGACAGCACTCGACCGAGAACCCGGCCCGGCGGCACATCGCCGCCACCATCTCCAACTGCAGCCGGTCGTCATCGACCAGCAGCACCCGCAGCTCCTCGTCCGACACCGCCTCGGAGGCCTCGGCCGGCCCCGGTGCCGGATCGGGTTCGGGGGCCTCGCCGACGGGAATCCGGACGATGAAGCGGCTGCCGCGCCCCGGCTCGCTGTCGAGCGCGATCGTTCCTCCGAGCAGCTTGACGAGCCGGTCCACGATCGAGAGACCCAGACCGAAACCATCAACCCCCTGCGCCGAACGCAGCCGGACAAACTCGGCGAAGATGCGCTCGCGCTCCTCGGGGCCGATGCCGCGGCCCGTATCGCGAACCGAGAAGGTCAGCCAGCCGTCGGCCACGTCGGCCCGCAGGGTGACACTGCCCTCATCGGTGAATTTCAAGGCATTGGATATCAGGTTATCAGCGATCTGCCGGATGCGGAAGGCATCGCCCGTAGCTTCGCGCGCAGCCCCGGGACCGGTCTCCAGCCGCAGGTCGAGCCCCTTGGCGTCGGCCGCAGCGGCAAAGCCCGCACGGATCGTCTCGAAAAGCTGCGAGGGATTGAATACCACCGAATCGACCTCCATCTTGTTCACGTCGAGCCGGTAGAAATCGAGCAGGCTGTTCACCAGGGCCAGCAGGTGCTCCGACGAGGAGCGCATGTTCTGCAGGTAGAGCGTCTGCCGCTTGTCGGTGGTCAGGCGCGAAAGCAGGTCGATGTAGCCCATGACCGAACCCAGCGGCGCCTTGATGTCGTGTGTGATGGCCAGCATCAGCTGCTCACGGGCAGCCAGCAGCGCCTCGTTGTCGCGGTTGGCGCGCTCGAGGGCCCGGCGGTAGCGGTTGCCGCGGTTGATGTCGCGCCAAAGCACCGCCACGAACAACAGCATGAGGACGACGGCCCCGGCCGCCACCCAGCCGAGCATCCGCGACGAGCGGCTGCGGATCGCCTCGTTCTCGTCGATGCGGCGCATGAGGTAGTCGGTCTCCTCCTCCTCGAAGTCCATGATCAGGCGGTAGATCTTCGCGTTGATCAGGTCGTTGCTGTAACGCAGGCGCAACCCCTCGCGCCACGCCTCGTCGTAGATGTAGAGGCGCTCGCTGGTGACACTGTCCTGCAAGGCCCGCAGCACGATGGCGATCGTATCGCGCAACGCATCGGGCCGCATCTCGGGGGCCGGAGCGGGAACCGTATCGACGACGATCTCGCTGCGCGATATCACCACTGCGGTCTCCTCCCGAGGCGGGCTGAACAGGTCGGCCAGACGGCGGAAGAACCGCCGTTTGGCCCGCGGCACGGAGACCGTATCGGTCTGGACAATGCGCCGCAGGCGCGGCAGGGTGTCGATCTGCATCGGGCGGGTCAGGATCAGCGTATCGGCCAGCAGCAGCGTTGAGGAGTCGCCGTGCACTCCCTCGCCGACCGGAATTCGCTCGGTATGCAGCACCGAGTCGGGCAACGGAGGCAGCTGGAGCGAGTCGGGCAGCGGAGGCAACGAATCGGACAGAGGCGGCAGCGAATCGGCCGGCGACAGGGTATCGGCCGGCGATACGGTCCCCGGCAGGCTGTCGGACGACGACTCGATCAGCGCCCGGATGTTCTTTTCGAGCAGATTGGCCGTGGCGCCGCCGCGGATCGAACGGAAGAGGCTCGTCGTCCGGCGCTCCTTGTCGGCCAGCAGCCGCACGATGCTGTCCAGACGCATCGTCTGCAGCGAATCGCCGCGTCCGGTCAGCGTGCGCAGCGAATCGATCCGGCTGCGCACGGTGCGCAACTCCTGGCGGTAGCGCTCCTCGTAGGACTGGTAGCCGGCGATCATCAGCTGCCCGCAACTCTCGGCCTGGTAGAGATGGTAGAGCACCTGATTGACGGCGCTGCGTTTGGTGTGCAGCTGCGCATAGGTGCCGTCAGGAGCCGAAAAACGGACCACCTCCCGGTAGACATAGCCCACCGAGAGGATGCAGACGGCAATCAGGATGACGTAGCCGGCAACGATCTTCGTCTTGACGAATTTCGACTCTTTCATGCGCCAAAGATAGTGAAAGTCCGGCAAAAACCGCATTCCCGCAGCGGAATGCGCACGGGAGCGGCAGCGGCGGGAGAGTCCCGGAGGAGGCTTCTGCGGCAATCCGCACGGCAGAAGAGCCGCATGAAGCGGAACGGAACGGGGCCGGCAATCGGCATGCCGGGAGGCGACGAAGGAGTATTTTTATCGAAAAACGATAAATTTTCTTTGAAATTTCCCGCTTTGTTCTTTATATTTGCCGATGGTTTCACCCGAAAACAGACAATCAGACACCCATGGAAATTCTTACGGCTGAACACGTCTCGAAGCAATACGCCGGACACAAGGCGCTCGACGACGTCTCGATCGCCATTCCCCGCGGATCGGTCTACGGACTGCTCGGCCCCAACGGCGCCGGCAAGACCACCCTCATCCGGATCATCAACCGCATCACCGCACCCGACAGCGGGCGCGTCTGCTTCAACGGCCACGAAATCGCCCCCGACGACATCTACCGCATCGGCTACCTGCCCGAGGAGCGGGGACTCTACAAGAAGATGAAGGTGGGCGAACAGGCCATCTTCTTCGCCCGCCTGAAGGGCCTCCCGCGCCGCGAGGCGGTCACCCGGCTCAAGAGCTGGTTCCGCAAGTTCGGCATCGAGAACTGGTGGGACAAGAAGGTCGAGGAGCTCTCGAAGGGCATGGCCCAGAAGGTGCAGTTCATCGTCACGGTGCTCCACGAGCCCGAGCTGCTGATCTTCGACGAGCCCTTCTCGGGCTTCGACCCGATCAACGCCAACCTCCTCAAGGAGGAGATCCTCGCCCTGCGCGACAAGGGATCGACGGTGATCTTCTCGACGCACAACATGTCGTCGGTGGAGGAGATCTGCGACCACATCACGCTGATCAACCGCTCGAAGAACATCCTCTCGGGGCGTGTGGACGACATCCGCCGCCGCCACGGGTCGAACCTCTTCGAGATCGACTACCGCGGCGACGAAGAGTCGCTGCGCCGCGTCCTGGCACCGCACTGCGAACTGCTCGAACGCCCCGAGGGCGAGGAGTCGGCCTACCGCACGCTGCGCCTCCACGTCCCTGACGACGGCGCCGTGCGCACGGTGATCGCCGCGGCCAACGATGCCGTCGAGATGCGCTCGTTCCGCGAGATCATCCCCTCGATGAACGACATCTTCATCCGAGCCGTGAACGGGCAGTTATAGATCACGCCACCATGAAAAAGACAAACGAAGCGGCCGGACAAGAACACCCGCGACGCCTCGGGAAAGCCGCCGCAGGGACGCTTGCCGGCCTGTGCCTGGGAGTGGGCATGTACGGCCTGATCCACGGCCTGCGGACCGGAGAGAGCACGCTGCAGCTCACGCTTTCGGCCATCACGCTGTGCTGCGGCATCCTGCTGCTCCGCATCCCGAAAACAGGAGAGAAAGAGAACCGATAAAACCTACACATCATGTCCAACATATCCCTCATCATCCAGCGCGAGTTCAACGAGCGCGTGCGCAAAAAATCCTTCATCATCACCACGATCCTCATGCCCGTGCTGATGCTCGCCCTGATGGTCGCCCCGGCGCTCATCATGCGTTTCTCGCGCGGCGAGACAAAGACGATCGCCGTCATCGACGACAGCGGCCTGGTGGCCCCGAAACTCGCGGACAGCGAGGAGATCCGCTTCACGACCACCGACAAGAGCACCGACGAGGCACGCCGCGAGTTCTCCGACCTGTTCGGCGTGCTCTGGATCGGCAGCGACATCCTCGAGAACCCCTCAGCCGTCAAACTCTACGCCAACTCTTCGTCGTCGCTCTCGCTCGAGGAGAGCCTCACCGGCCAGATCGAACGGATCCTCGAAGCCGAGAAGCTCCGCCGCTACAACATCGACAACCTCCAGCAGATCCTCGACGAGGTGAAGACCACCGTCACGCTCCAGACCTTCCGCAACGACAAGTCGCAGGAGGAGGAGACCCAGGCCCAGTCGTCGGTCGTCGCCACGGCCTCGGGATACATCCTGGGCTTCGTGCTCTACATGTTCCTGCTGATCTACGGCTCGATGGTCATGCAGTCGGTCATCGAGGAGAAGAACAACCGCGTGCTCGAGGTGATGGTCTCCTCGGTGCGGCCCTTCGACCTGATGATGGGCAAGATCCTCGGCATCGCCTCGGTGGCCGTGGTGCAGATCGTCATCTGGGGCGTGCTGATCGTCGGCGTAGGCAGCTTCGTCATGCCGCAACTCATGCCCGCCGAGGCGATGGCCGGCGTGGAGGCCGTGCGGCAGGGGATGCCCGACGCCGCGGCCGCGAGCGGCATGGACACCGAGATGCTGCAGGCCGTGGCCACCGTCACGGACCTGGGCTATGTGGTCAAGATCTTCGTCTGCCTGCTACTCTTCGTCTTCGGCGGCTACCTGCTCTACTCGGCGATGTTCGCTGCCGTGGGCTCGGCCGTGGACAACGTACAGGACGCCTCGCAGCTGCAGACCCCCATCACGCTGCCGATCATCCTGGCTCTGCTGATGATGCTGGCCGTGATCAAGGACCCTAACTCGCCGATGGCCTTCTGGTTCTCGATCATCCCCTTCACGTCGCCCGTGGTGATGATGGCCCGCATCCCCTACGACATTCCGCTGTGGGAGATCGCCCTCTCGCTCGCGGTGCTCTACGGCTCGTTCATCGGCATGGTGTGGTTCGCCGCGAAGATCTACCGCGTGGGCATCTTCATGTACGGCAAGAAACCGACCCTCAAGGAGTTGGTGAAGTGGATGCGCTACAAGTACTGATACCGCATACGGGGATTTTTTGTCCGGGCGGCCGCATTTTTCTGTTATCGCAATAACAGATTCCTGAAATTTTTCATAATTTTGCCACCGGATGAAATCCGAAGGAAAAACATTCAACAAAACATCTAATATTCAAGAGCTATGATTTCGATCGACAACTACGATTTCAAAGGCAAGCGCGCGATCATCCGCGTGGATTTCAACGTGCCCCTCAACGAGAAGGGCGAAGTGACGGACGACACCCGCATCCGCGCCGCCATCCCCACCATCAAGAAGGTGCTCGACGAAGGCGGTTCGGTGATCCTCATGTCGCACATGGGTCGCCCGAAGAAGAACCCCGATCCCAAATACTCCCTCGAACAGATCATCCCGGCCATCGAGAAGAACCTCGGCGTGAAGGTCGCCTTCGCCGGTGACTGCATGGGCGAGAAGGCCGCCGAGATGGCCAAGGCCCTCAAGCCGGGCGAGGTGCTGCTGCTCGAGAACCTGCGTTTCTATGCCGAGGAGGAGGGCAAGCCCCGCGGCCTGGCGGAGGACGCCACCAAGGAGGAGAAGGATGCCGCCAAGAAGGCCCTCAAGGAGGGTCCGCAGAAGGAGTTCGTCAAGAAGCTGGCCTCGTATGCCGACTGCTACATCAACGACGCCTTCGGTACGGCTCACCGCAAGCACGCATCGACCTACCTGATCGCCAAGCACTTCCCCAACGACAAGATGTTCGGCTACCTCATGGAGCGCGAGGTCAAGGCGATCTCGGCCGTCATGGAGAAGCCCGCACACCCGTTCTGCGCCATCATCGGCGGTTCGAAGGTGTCGTCGAAGATCGGCGTCATCAAGGCCCTGATCGAGAAGGTCGATTCGATCATCATCGGCGGCGGCATGACCTACACATTCGCCGCAGCACAGGGCGGCAAGGTCGGCAATTCGATCTGCGAGCCCGACATGTTCCCCGTAGCCCTCGAGATCCTCGAGCTGGCCAAGCAGAAGGGCGTTGAGCTGGTCATGTCGCCCGACGCACTGATCGCAGATGCCTTCTCGGCCGACGCCAACACGAACGTCGCCCCGGCCGACAACATTCCCGACGGATGGGAGGGTGTCGATATCGCCGACGAGGGCAAGAAGCGCTTCCGCGAGCACATCCTCGGCTGCAAGACGATCCTCTGGAACGGTCCGGTGGGCGTCTTCGAGATCGACAAGTTCGCAACCGGTTCGAAGGAGGTGGCCCTGGCCATCGCCGAGGCCACGAAGAAGGGCGCCTACTCGCTCATCGGCGGCGGCGACTCGGTGGCCTGCATCAATAAGTTCGGCCTGGCCGACCAGGTATCCTACATCTCGACCGGCGGCGGCGCCCTGCTCGAGTACATCGAATTCGGCACGCTGCCCGGCGTGGAGGCCATCCGCGAATAGGCTGACTGCCCTCGAAACATCGAAAAAAGCGAAACGGGAATCTCCGCGGAGGTTCCCGTTTTCAAAACCCGAACAAATACCAATATGAAAAAAATCATCCTTTTCGCAGCATCCCTGGCTTGTATGGCAAGTTGTCAGAATAACCCGACCAAGACCCCGGCCATCGACCTCACGAACTTCGACCTCTCGGTAGCCCCGAACGCCGACTTCTACCAGTATGCCACGGGCGGGTGGCAGGCCAAGAACCCGCTCAAACCCGAATATTCGCGCTACGGCGCCTTCGACGTGATCGCCGAGAACAACCAGAAGCGCATCAACGACCTGTTCCAGGAGATGGCCAAGATCGAGGCCGCCCCGGGCAGTGTCGAGCAGAAGATCTCCGACCTCTACAAGATGGGCCTCGACTCGGTGCGCCTGAACACGGAGGGCGCCGCCCCGATCCAGGCCAAGGTCGCCGAGTTGCTGGGCATCACCGATCGCGCACAGCTGACGGCCGCCATCGCCGACCTGCACCACTCGGTGGCCAACCCCTTCTTCGGCATGGGCGTGCAGTCGGACCTGATGAACAGCAACATGAATGCCCTCTACATCTCGCAGAGCGGCCTGGGCATGGGTACGCGCGACTACTATGTCGATGAGTCGAATGCCGGGATCAAGAAGGCCTACGGCGAGATGCTCGCCAAGCTCTTCACCCTGACGGGCATCGAGCAGGCCGAACAGGCCGCCGCTTCGGTCGTCGAACTGGAGACCAAGCTGGCCGAGAAGATGTGGTCGAACGTCGAGCTGCGCGACATCGTGGCCCAGTACAACCCGATGTCGAAGGCCGACTTCGAGAAGACCTACGACGCCATCGACTGGCCGGCCTACTACAAGGCGATGGGCATCGGCGACTTCGACACGATCATCGTGACGACCCCTTCGGCCGTGGCCAACGCCAACGACCTGCTGAAGAACGCCCCGATCGAGTCGCTGCGCTACTATCTGGCCGCACAGTACATCAACGCCGCCGCCGGCTACCTGAGCGACGATTTCCAGCAGGCCTCGTTCGACTTCTACGGCAAGGTGATGTCGGGCCAGCAGGAGCAGAAGCCCCGTTGGAAGCGCGCCATGTCGGTGCCCAACGGTACGCTGGGTGAGGCCGTGGGCGAGATGTACGTCGCCAAGTACTTCCCCGAGAAGGACAAGGAGCGCATGATGGAACTGGTCAAGAACCTGCAGACGGCCCTCGGCCAGCACATCGACGCCCTCGACTGGATGTCCGACACCACGAAGGCCAAGGCCCGCGAGAAGCTGGCGACCTTCACCGTGAAGATCGGCTACCCCGACAAGTGGAAGGACTACACGACGCTCGAGATCGACCCGGCGAAGAGCTACTGGGAGAACATCGTCAATGCCAACATCTGGTACACGGAGGACAACATCGCCGACCTGGGCAAACCCGTGGACAAGGAAGAGTGGGGCATGACGCCGCAGACGGTCAATGCCTACTACAACCCGACGACCAACGAGATCTGCTTCCCGGCCGCCATCCTGCAGCCGCCCTTCTACAACCCCGACGCCGACGACGCGGTGAACTACGGTGCCATCGGCGTGGTGATCGGCCACGAGATGACCCACGGATTCGACGACCAGGGCCGCCAGTTCGACAAGGACGGCAACATGAACAACTGGTGGACCGAAGAGGACGCCGCCGCCTTCAAGGCCAAGACCGATATTCTGGTCAAGCAGTTCGACGCCATCGAGGTGCTGCCCGCCAAGGACGGCCAGCCGGCACTGCACGCCAACGGCTCGCTCTCGCTGGGTGAGAACATCGCCGACCAGGGCGGCCTGCGCGTAGCCTGGACGGCCTACCACAACTCGCTCGAGGGCAAGGAGACGCCCGCCCCGATCGACGGATTCACGCCCGAGCAGCGCTTCTACCTGGGTTACGCAACGCTGTGGGCCCAGAACATCCGCGACGAGGAGGCTGCCCGTCTGACCAAGCTCGACGTACACTCGCTGGGCAAGTGGCGCGTGAACGCCACGCTGCGCAACCTGCAGACCTTCTACGACGCCTTCGGCATCACCGACGGCGCGATGTTCCTGCCCGAGGAGGAGCGCGTGATCATCTGGTAAGGAAACAGGCGGCGGGGCCGGCAGCGGCTCCCCGCTCCGAAAAGAGAGAGGTCCGGAATCCACAAAGGATTCCGGACCTCTTTTTTATCCGCTCCGCCCCGTTTTCGGCCTTTTTCCGCCCAACCTGCCGGTTCCGAAGCAACGGACGGAACGGAGATGCCGGAGACGGAAAGTACGGTCAATAGAAGGTTCCTTTCGGGGCAAAGATCGCATACCCGAAGTTGAAGGTCAGGTACATGTTCTTCCAGTCCTTCAGATCGTACTTGGTCAGGGCGAGGCTCACGGGACCAATCGGCGAATGGTAGACCAGCGACGCCTCGGCGATATAGTGCCACCTCCGGTCCGCAAGGCGGACGCCCGCCGGCGCCAGGGCGCTGTCGTGCGGGGCGCGGAACATCGCATGGAAGCCCGTCCGGAAGAAGAAGTTGGACATCAGGTCGAACGTCGGCATGATACCCGCACCGACAAACCACGGGGCGTGGAAGTCGGGCATGTAGATCATCTTCGCATGCTGCACGGGGGCATACGACGGCATCGACATCAACGTAGCGTCCCACGAACCGAAGTCGGGATGGTTCGTATAGACCCCGTCGATGTTGTATCCGAACGAGAACCAGCTGCTTTGCGGGATGTCGAAATACTGCGACCAACTGACCCGTGCCCCGAACCAGTGGCGCATGCCCGGCGAGTAGAAGCGTTCGGCATCGTAAGGCCGCACCTTCTCACGCCCCGTGACATAGATACCCGACAGACGCAGGTCCGAACCGCGCCGCGGGTAGAGGAACTTGTCGAGCGTATTGCGGGCCACTTCGGCCTTCAGCCCGAAAAACCGGAAGCGCGTGAGGTCCGTATCGTCGGCGAAGAGGTCCTCCGAGTCATAGCGGTAGTTCACATGCCCGGCATTCGCCCGAAGCGTCACCACGCTGCGGTGCGTGAGCGGCATGCCCGCAGCCAGCGAGAAGAAACTCTCGCTCTCCTTGACCTGCTCCGTATTGTCGATCTTCGTCACGTTGCCGAAGGAGCCGTGACGCAGGTTGTGGACTGAAAAGTTATAGGAGTAGTCGAGAAAAAGCGGTTCGACGAGGTAGAAGTCGGTACGCCCGCCGAGTTTGCCCCACGTGTAGAGCGGCCCCAGATAGAGCTCAGCCCCGAGCCGCTGCCCGACACGGCCGATCCGCTGGTAGTTCATCCCGATGTAGGCCTGGTTGAAGGCCGTCGAAGAGATGTTGCCGCCGATCGTGATCCGGAAGTTCGGACGCGTGTGGAACCGGGCCTGGAACGAATAACGGCCCCGCAGCGAGTCGTAACGCACATGGGGAAAATCCATCGTGAACTCCCCGCCGGCCAACACTTCGAAGAGGTTGTCGCGCAGTTCGGCGAAGCCCATCGGACGCTGGTGCCCGGGTGTACGGCGGTCCACCTGCACGAAATCGCGGATGTAAGCCCGCTGCGCCTGCGAAAGGCCCTCGAGCTTGTAGTCGTCGAACAGGAGCCTCGGGCAGCGCTCCCGGAAGGCCGCTCGCCGGGCCTCGTAGTAGGCCGTATCGCGGCGCTCGGTGATGCGCTCGAGGATCTGCGGCATCGCAGCCATGGCATCGGCATAGCCCGAATCCATGATCTCGACCGCCCGGTCGAAATCGAGCATGCCGGCATCGACCCCGCGGCGGATCGTGATGCTCCGTCCCTCGGGCAGCGTATAGTCGGTCTCCTGCATGGCCAGCATGAAGACCTGGTCCAGGAGGTTGCTCTCGACGCTGGGCGGCGTGTTGCCGGCCGTGCAGATCGAGCCGATGATCAGGTCGGGGGAGAACTCCTCGTCGAGGGGCCTCCACGGAAAGTTGTCGTAGATACCGCCGTCGTAGAGCAGCATCGAATCGATACCCATTGGCTTGAATACCAAAGGTATGGCCATCGACGAACGCACGGCCTCGCTCAATTCGCCGCTCCGCAGCACCGCCGGACGGCGGTGGTTCATGTCGCTGGCCACGCAGAGAAACGGTACCATCAGGCGGTCGAAATCACCTTCCGAAGCAGCCGTCGCCGGAGCGAAGAGTTCGGTCAGCGCCAGGTCGATCTGCGTCGAGGAGATCAGGTTTTTGGGAACCTGGAAACGCTTTCCGGCCGGGCTTTCAACATCGATCAGCAGACTCAGGAACGAGGGGTTGTTGCCCACCTGCCGGTAATAGTCCATATACTTGTTGGGGTCGATACGTCCCGAAACCCACTCCTTGACCACGCCCGAACTGACGATGGCCCGCATCTCGGCAGGGGAGTAGCCCGCGGCATACATCGCCGCAATGATCGACCCCATCGAGGTGCCGGCCACACAGTCGATCGGCACACCGTTCTGCTCGAGCGCCTCCAGCACGCCGATGTGGTAGAGTCCCTTCGCGCCGCCGCCGCTCATCACCACACCTACCCGCTGGGCCGCTGCAGGGAGCACCCCGGCAAGCAACAGCAGGACAAATACGAGGGATTTACGCAACATATCTCAATTTTTTTATAACTTTGCACGTTACATGGGGTGCAGAGCACTTCAAAAGTAGGGAAAAAAGAAAAACGAACAAAATATGATCGACAAAATCAATGAACTCCTCCGACGTGTCGAAGAGTTCAAACCGAAAGCAGCCGCCGAACTCGAAGAGTTCCGCATCAAGGTCCTCGGCAAGAAGGGCGAACTGAACGCCCTGATGGAGGAGTTCAAGAGCGTCGCTCCCGAAATGAAGCGCGAACTCGGACAGCAGCTCAACCGCCTGAAGACCGAAGCCACGGAACGGATCAACACGCTGCGCGAGCAGCTGCAGAACGCCGCCGAGGACAACCGGACCGCGGAGGAGGACCTGACCCGCCCGGGATCGGCCGAACACCTCGGTTCGCGCCACCCGATCGCGCTGGTCAAGAACCAAATTGTCGAGATCTTCTCGCGTCTGGGCTACACGGTGGCCGACGGCCCGGAGATCGAGGACGACTGGCACGTCTTCTCGGCGCTCAACTTTCCGCCCGAGCACCCGGCGCGCGACATGCAGGACACCTTCTTCATCGAGAAGGATCCCGACATCCTGCTGCGCACGCACACCTCGTCGATCCAGGTACGCACGATGGAGCGCCAGAAGCCGCCCATCCGCGTGATCTGCCCCGGCCGGGTATTCCGCAACGAGGCGATCTCCTACCGTGCCCACTGCATCTTCCACCAGATCGAGGGCCTCTACATTGACGAAGGGGTCTCGTTCGCCGACATGAAACAGTCGCTGCTCTACTTCGCCAAGGAGCTCTTCGGCGAGCAGACGGCCATCCGCATGCGCCCTTCCTACTTCCCCTTCACCGAACCTTCGGCCGAGGTGGACGTCTCGTGCAACCTCTGCGGCGGCAAGGGATGCCCGGTCTGCAAGGGCACGGGATGGCTCGAGATCATGGGCTGCGGCATGGTAGATCCCAACGTTCTGAAAGCCAACAATATAGATCCTGAAAAATACTCCGGATTCGCATTCGGCATGGGCATCGAACGAATCGCCATGCTCAAATACGGCGTCAAGGACCTGCGCCTCTACTTCGAAAACGACGTGCGTTTCCTCCACCAGTTCGACCAGGCGCTCTAAACCTTCGGCAGGCATGAAACGGCTGATGGCGACATGGCTTCTGGGTGCGCTCTTCACCACGGCCTTCGTGGCGGGGAAGGGCACTCCGGCCGCACCCGCATATCCCGACTCGCTGCCGAGCGTATGGTTCTACACCGAGGGCATCAAGCAGCAGACCATCACGGGCGATACGCTGCGGGCCCGCAAACTCTTCGCCGAGGCCATCCGGCGCGACTCGAACTACGCCCCGGCCTACTTCGAGCTGGTATCCAACGGAATGTATGCCTCGCCCGAGGAGGCCATCGAGCTGGCCGGACGCGCCTACCGGCTCGATACGGCCAACAAGTGGTACCATCAGTTCTACGGCCAGACGCTCGTCTTCGCCGGAGAGTACGACCGGGCCGTTCCCGTCTACCGCAGCCTGATCAACCGTTTCCCCAAGGAGCCGGACTTCTACCGGATCCTCGCGGCGCTCTACGAGCAGACCCGACAGCCCGCCGAGGCCGTGGCCCTGCTCGACTCGGCCGAGGTGCGCTTCGGACGCATTCCCGTGCTGAACAGCATGAAGCGCCGCCTGCTCGTGGCCACCGGACAGATCGGCCGGGCCCTGGATGAGGCCCGGCAGGAGGCGGCAGCGACCCCCTACGAGCCCGAGCCCCACGTGGCACTGGCCAACCTCTACGCCGCAGACGGACGCGACTCGCTGGCCCGCGCGGAGTTCGACGAGGCGCTGCGGATCGACTCGACGAACCTCGCAACGCTCATGTCGCTGGCCGACTACTACACCTCCCGACAGGACTACCGCTCGCTGCTGGCCGTCTCGCGGAGGCTGTTCCTGGCCGACGAACTCCCGCTCGAGACGAAGATCCGCCAGTTCGAACAGTACACCTCGGACATCCGCTTCTACCGCGAATACTACCTGCAGCTCAACGACCTGGCCTCGGTGCTGGCCATCAAGTATCCCGACGACAAGCGCGTCGTGGAGCTCTATGCCGGCCACCTGATCGCCTCCGGGGAGCTGGACCAGGCCCTTGCGCTCTACAAGAGCCACCTCGACGACCAGCCTCCCGTGGAGGAGTACTACCGCACGATCATCGACATCGAGAGCTACAAGAAGCGGACCGACTCGGTCGGCCGCTACGTCGTGAAGGCCATCGGGCTCTTCCCCGACCGGATCGACTTCCGGCTGGCCAAGGGACATGTGGCCAGCCTCTCGGGCGACTACGACCGGGCCCTCGGGGCCTACGAAGAGTCGCTCGCGTATGCCTCGACGGATTCGCTGCGCAGCGTGGTCTGGGGCATGATCGGCGACACATGGCACCTGAAGGCCTCCGAAGGTGTCACCGACTGGGACGAGCGGATGGACCTCGGGACGGTCAAGCCCACGGCCGCATTCCGCAAGGGAATGAAACGTTGCTACAGCGCCTACGAGCGCAGCCTGCGCTACGACCCCGACAACACGATGGTGCTGAACAACTACGCCTACTTCCTCTCGGTCGAGGGACGCGATCTGGAGCGGGCGCTGGCCATGGCCAGCCGTGTCGTGGCGCTCGAGGACGACAACCCGACCTACCTCGACACCCACGCCTGGGTGCTCCACAAACTGGGACGCACGGACGAAGCCAAGAAGATCCAGCAGCGGGCCGTAGTGCTCGACGGGCAGAAATCGCCTTCGCTGCTGGCCCACTACGGCGACATTCTCCATGCCCTGGGCGAACAGTTCATGGCCGAAATCTACTGGCGTCAGGCGTTGGAGAAGGGATACGATCCCGCATTGATCGAACCCCGGCTCAAACAGCCGGCCGCTGACCGAAACTCCGAAAAGACAAGCCGATGAAGAGTCTACGCATGCTGATTCCGATTCTGCTGTTGCTCTGCGCGGCCGGGACGGCCTCGGGGCAGAACGACGCACGCGTGGCCGAACAGAAGCGCGTGATCGCGGCCCTCGAGAAGAAGATCGCAGCCGAGGAGCAGGAGATCGCCCGCCTGCGCAAGGGACGCTCCTCGACCGAGGAGCAGGTGCGCCGCCTGGCCCGGCAGATCGACTCGCGGAGCCAGCTGCTCGACGCCACGGAGAAGGAGGCCTCCCAGTTGCGCGGGGAGATCGCACGCACGGACAGCGTAGCGGGGGATCTTGCTGCCAGACTCGAACGCGACCGGCAGCAATATGCGGAGATGGTACGCGAAGCCTACCGCAACTACCGCCAGAACAACTACCTCACCTACCTCTTCTCGGCCCGCGACTTCGCCGACGTGGCGCGCCGCATCACCGACCTGAGGGCCGTAGCTGCCCTGCGCGAGCGCAAACTACGCGATATCCGCAGCCTGGCCGACGAGGTGCGCACCGAACAGGAGACGCTTGCTCGCCGCCGCCGCGAGCTCGACTCGGTCTCCACGCGGCTCACGGCGCAGCGCGAGAAGCTGCAGCGCGACTCGCGGAACGCCAAGGCGACGATCCAGCAGCTCTCGAAACGCGAGAAGAGCGCCCTGCAGCGCAAGATCGAGCAGGAGCAGCAGCTCGACGTGGCGATCAGCGAACTGCGCAAACTCTCGAAAGGAAACAAGGAGGGCGCTTCGTTCTCGTCGAAGACCTCCGGACTGCGGCTTCCCGTCGTGAACGGCCGCGTGAAGCGATACAAGGGCAACATGGCCGAGATCTCCGGACCGAAGGAGGCACAGGTGATCTCGATCTACGACGGCAAGGTCGTGGAGACCAAACGCAACCGCATCACGGGCAAATACGAGGTATTCATCGCCCACGGCGAATACATCACCTCCTACGCCAACCTCGGGTCGGTCTGCGTCGGAAAGGGGCAGAAGATCGCCCGTAACCAGCAGATCGGAACCATCGGTTCGTCGGTCGATTTCGAGACGATGCAGACCGAATACCGGATCGTGTTCGGCATCTATCCGCCCGATCCGAAACAGACGATGCGGGCCGAAAACTGCTTCAGGCGGTAGACTCTCCGGAAAGGATCTGCGAAGAATCCCCGTAAAGGGTATTCCGGAGGCGAAATTCCGCTTCAAACCGTTTCTGCGGAATCCTCTCCACGCGGAGAGACAAAGACAAAAACAAGGCTAAAAAAACGATAAAGAGAAGCAATGGCTGTACGCTACTACAACGACGACTGCAAATACCGCCTGCCACAAAAGCGGCTGACGGCCGAATGGCTGCGCCGCGTGGCCGAGGAGGAGGGTTATGTGCTGGGCGACGTGAGCTACATCTTCTGCTCGGCGCAGCGGCTGCTTGAGATGAACCGGCAGTACCTCGGGCACGACTACTTCACCGACGTCATCACGTTCGACTACAGCGACCGCAGCGATACACGCATCGTCTCGGGAGACATCTTCATCGACGTGGAGACCGTGGCCGACAACGCCCGGCAATACGGCGCCACGGCGCTCCAGGAGATGCGCCGCGTGGTGGTCCACGGCGTGCTGCACCTCTGCGGCCAGGGCGACAAGACGCCCCGCAGCAATGCCCAGATGCACCGCAAGGAGGACAAGTACCTGAAATTCTGGGAAAAAGAAGAGTAAGCCGCAGACGCGGAGACAGCACGGCATCCGAAACAGCCGTCAGGACCGTGTCCCGGCAAGAGAGACAAAACACCATGACGCTCGATTACGACATCATCGTCATCGGCGGCGGACACGCCGGCTGCGAAGCGGCCTCGGCGGCCGCGCGGCTCGGTTCGCGCACGCTGCTGCTGACGATGGATATGGAGAAAATGGCGGCCATGTCCTGCAACCCGGCCGTCGGAGGAGTAGCTAAAGGACAGATAGTCAGAGAGATAGATGCATTAGGCGGTCAAATGGGCCGCATCACCGACCTCTGCTCGATCCAATTTCGGATGCTTAACCGCTCAAAGGGGGCTGCGATGTGGAGTCCGCGTGCCCAGTGCGACAAGAGCCGCTTCTCGAGGGAGTGGCGACATACGCTCGAGAACACCCCGAACCTGCACATCTGGCAGGATGCCGCCACCGAACTACTCTTTACGGAAGAAGCGGGGGAGGAGCGGCCGCACATCCGCGGAGTGAAAAGCCGCATGGGGGTGGAGTTCTCCTGCCGGGCCGTAATACTCACGGCCGGGACCTTCCTCGAGGGTCTGATGCACTGCGGATCGGCCCATGCCGAAGGAGGACGCGCCGGAGATGCCGCCTCGCACGGCATCACCGAATCACTGCGCCGCATGGGATTCGAAGCCGGGCGGATGAAGACCGGTACCCCGGCACGACTCGATGCACGCTCGATCGACTTTTCCCGGCTCGAACCCCAATACGGAGACGAGAAACCGGCCAAGTTCTCGTTCGCATCGGAGATCCGGCCCGTCGAGGAGCAGATGCCCTGCTATCTGGTCTACACCTCGCCCGAGGTGCACGAGACACTGCGCAGCGGATTCGCTGAATCTCCCCTGTTCAACGGCACGATCCGGGGTATAGGGCCGCGCTACTGTCCCTCGATCGAAGACAAACTCCGCACGTTCGCCGACAAGGAACAGCACCAGTTGTTCCTCGAGCCCGAAGGCCGCTCGACAAACGAATACTACCTCAACGGATTTTCGTCGTCGCTGCCGTGGGAGGTGCAGTGGAAAGCGCTGCATCAAATCCACGGATTCGAAAATCTGCACATCTACCGACCGGGATATGCCATAGAATACGACTATTTTCCGCCCACACAACTGCACCATTCGCTCGAAACCAAGCAGGTGGCAGGTCTCTATTTCGCTGGACAGGTCAATGGCACGACCGGGTACGAAGAGGCGGCGGCACAGGGTCTGATGGCCGGAATCAATGCACACCGGGCACTGGCAGGGGAGGAGGCCGTCGTGCTCCGCCGCGACGAAGCCTACATCGGAGTGCTGATCGACGACCTGGTAACCAAAGGAGTAGACGAGCCCTACCGCATGTTCACCTCGCGCGCCGAATACCGCATCCTGCTGCGACAGGACAATGCCGACCTGCGGCTCACTCCGCTCGGGCACGAAATCGGTCTGATTTCGGAGAAAAGATATGCAGAATTCGTGCAAAAAAAATCACTCGTAGAATCGCTTGTAGCATTTGCACGTGACCTGAGTGTCAAAGCAGCCGAAATTAACGACTATCTGAAAACGATCGGATCGGACCCGCTGACACAGGGTCGCAAGCTGCACGACATCCTGATGCGCAACAATACGAGTTTCGAAACGCTTCAAGAGGTCTTGCCGAAACTGAAAAAATTCATCGAGAAAAACGGAATGAACGAAGAGGTAATCGAGGAGGCGGAGATACAGATCAAATACAAAGGGTATATCGAACGCGAGAAATTCATCGCTAAAAAACTCCACCGCCTTGAAAATATCTCCATTCCCGATAATTTCGATTATTTTTCCATGAATGCACTGACCATCGAGGCCCGGCAGAAACTCGACCGGATCCGCCCGACAACGATCGGACAGGCATCGCGCATCCCAGGCGTATCACCGGCCGACATCAATGTTCTGCTCGTTAAATTCGGCAGGTAAACGTTCCACGTGGAACATAAAAGCGAAAGAACAAATAAGGATACAAACAAGAAACGAAAAAATTCGTTCCACGTGGAACATTAATACTAATTAAGTTAGTATAAAAAGCAAAAAAGGAAACCCCGCCGGAATGGCGGCGGGGTTTCCTTTTGTAATCCGTAAATAAATCAGAGTACAATCGTGCACCAACCGTACTTATCCTCCGAACGGCCGTACTGAATATCCTGCAGGCGGGTATAGAGTTCGAGGCTCGTCTTGCCGACCTCCGTACCATAGGTATAAACCTTGTCGGTCTGCATATCAAAGATCTTCCCGATAGGGGAGATGACTGCAGCCGTTCCGCAGGCGCCACACTCCTCGAAAGTCTCCAGTTCCTCGACGGGAATATGACGCTCTTCAACCTCGAGTCCCATGTCACGGGCGATCTGGCGAAGGCTCATGTTCGTAATCGAAGGCAGCACCGACTGCGATTTCGGCGTGATGTACTTGCCCTCCTTGATGCCGAAGAAGTTGGCGGCACCGCACTCCTCGATGTATTTGTGCTCAGCCGCATCGAGGTACATCACGTTCGAATAGCCTAGCGTGTGCGCCTTTTCACCCGACATGAGGCTGGCCGCATAGTTTCCGCCGACCTTCACATCGCCCGTTCCACGTGGAGCAGCGCGGTCCTGTTCGCGGTCGATAGCGACCAGAATCGGCTTGATTCCCGACTTGAAATAAGCACCTACAGGCGAGCAATAGACGATCAGCAGCGCATCCTTGGCGGGTTTCACACCCAGTCCGACGGTCGTACCGAACATCACCGGACGCAGGTAGAGCGAAGCACCCGTACCGTAGGGCGGAATGAAACGCTCGTTGCGCTTGACCACCTCGACACAGGCATCGACGATCACCTCGATCGACGGAACCGGCAGGCAAAGGCGCTTGGCCGACGATTGAAGACGGCGGGCATTGTCGGCCACACGGAAGAGACGGACCTTGCCGTCGATTCCCCGGAAGGCTTTCAGACCCTCGAAAAGTTCGATGCCGTAGTGCAGGCACGAAGCCGACATGTGCATCTTGATGTACTCGTCGCTCGTGATTTCCATCTCGCTCCACTTGCCGTCGGTAAACGTAAAGCGGGCATTGAAATCGGTCTTGGTGTAGTCGAAGCCCAATGCGCTCCAATCGATGTTTTCCATAAATATTGAAATTTTAAAGTACCAGTTTCATCTTTGTCGGGACAGCAACGGATCCGGCAGGCATCAACCCACGATGGCGCCGTTGTTGGTCTTTTCGTCGGGCTGCAGCAGACGCAGCTTGCCCGATGCATCCTCGGCCATGAGGATCATGCCGCTGGAGGTGATGCCCTTCAGGTCGCGCGGAGCAAGGTTCACCAGCACAAGCACCTGCTTGCCGATGAGCTCCTCGGGCGTGAAGTGCTCGGCAATGCCCGAGACGATCACCCGCTGGTCGATACCCGTATCGACCGTGAGTTTGAGCAATTTCTTGGTTTTGGCAACCTTTTCGGCGGAAAGGATCGTCGAAACACGGATATCCATTTTCTGGAAATCGTCAAACTGAATCGTATCTTTCTGTGCTTCAACATGTTGAGCAGCTTCAGCAGCCTGATTGGCAGCTTTCGTGGCCGCCAGCTTGTCCAGCTGCCGCTGAATGACGTCGTCTTCGATCTTCTCGAAAAGCAGCTCGGGCGTACCAATCGTGTGACCGGCCGCAATGAGGTCCATCCCGCCAAGGCGCTCCCACGGGAACTTCTCCACGGCCAGCATGCGGAGCATCTTCGCAGCCGAGAAGGGCATGAAGGGTTCGATGGCGATGGCCGTATTGGCCGTGATCTGCAGGGCGATGTTGAGGATCGTCTTCACACGTTCCGGATCGCTCTTGATGACCTTCCACGGCTCGGTGTCGGCCAGGTATTTGTTGCCGATGCGGGCGAAGTTCATGGCATCCTTCAACGCCTCACGGAAACGGTAGTTCTCGATGTTGCTCTCAAGCGACGCACGGATCGAGGCAATGTCGGCGATCGTCTCGCGGTCGTAGTCCGTAAGCTCCCCGCAGGCGGGCACCTTGCCGTCGTAATACTTCTGCGTGAGCACCAGGGCACGATTCACGAAGTTGCCCAGCACGGCCACCAGCTCGTTGTTGTTGCGGGCCTGGAAGTCCTTCCACGTGAAGTCGTTGTCCTTGGTCTCGGGGGCATTGGCGCAGAGCACGTAGCGCAGCACGTCCTCCTTGCCGGGGAACTCCTCGAGGTATTCGTGCAGCCAGACGGCCCAGTTGCGCGATGTGGAGATCTTCTCGCCCTCGAGGTTCAGGAACTCGTTCGCGGGCACGTTCTCCGGAAGGATGTAGCCGCCGTGGGCCTTGAGCATCGAGGGGAAAACAATGCAGTGGAAGACGATGTTGTCCTTGCCGATGAAGTGCACCATCTTCGTATCCTCGCTCTTCCAATACTTTTCCCAGTCGGGTGTGAGGTCCTTCGTCGCGGAGATGTAACCGATCGGTGCGTCGAACCAGACGTAGAGCACCTTGCCCTCGGCACCCTCGACCGGAACGGGAATGCCCCAGTCCAGGTCGCGGCTCACGGCACGGGGCTGCAGGCCGCCGTCCAGCCAGCTCTTGCACTGTCCGTAGACATTGGTCTTCCACTCCCTGTGGCCGTCGAGAATCCACTCGCGGAGGAATCCTTCATATTGATCCAGAGGCAGATACCAGTGTTTGGTCTCGCGCTTGACGGGTACCGAACCCGACACGGCGCTGTGGGGGTCGATCAACTCGTCGGGCGAAAGGGTCGATCCGCACTTCTCGCACTGGTCGCCGTAGGCGCGGTCGTTGCCGCACTTGGGGCAGGTGCCCACGATGTAACGGTCGGCAAGGAACGTCTGCGCCTCCTCGTCGTAATACTGCATCGAGGTCTTCTCGATGAACTTGCCCTCGTCGTAAAGCTTGCGGAAGAAGTCCGAAGCCGTCCGGGCGTGGGTGGCCGACGAGGTGCGCGAATAGATGTCGAACGACATGCCGAGCCCCTCGAACGAGCGTTTGATCAATTCGTGGTAGCGGTCTACGATCTGCTGGGGCGTGACGCCCTCCTTGCGGGCCTTGATCGTGATGGGCACGCCGTGCTCGTCGGATCCGCAGACCGAGATCACGTCGCAACCCTTCAGGCGCAGGTAGCGCGTGTAGATATCCGAAGGTATGTAGACTCCCGCCAGGTGGCCGATATGTACGGGGCCGTTGGCATAGGGGAGTGCCGAAGTCACGAGATAGCGTTTGAACTCTTTAGCCATAGAAGTGATACAATCTTACTAATTTGTGTCAAAAGTACGAAATTTTGATTGATTCCTAAAGCAAAAGGGGGAGTTTTTCCACAAGAAAGAAGCACGGGGCACGAAGCAACCGGGAAAAAGGAGGCGCCGCTCTTCCTTTCGAGTCCCGGGACGGGCACGACCGCGTACCGGCAAAGGGGCGTTTCCGCCTCTCTGTCGCGCCGGAAATCATCCGCCGGGGTGCTTTATTCATCGACGGGCATTTACCCGCCAAAAGGCAAAAAAACAACGTTCGCACTTTTTCCTTTGATTCGGGAATCGTACCTTTGCAACGATCCACCCGAACCGATCCCGAAACCCAAAAAGACGAAAATGAACACTTCATCCTTTGCGGACACCAAACCTCACTACAACCTGCTCGACGGGCTGCGCGGCGTTGCAGCACTCTCGGTCATCTGGTACCACATCTTCGAAGGGTATGCCTTTGCCGGCGGCAACACCACGATCGGAGGCATCAACCACGGCTACCTGGCCGTCGATTTCTTCTTCATGCTCTCGGGCTTCGTCATCTCCTACGCCTACGACGACCGCTGGGGCAGCGGTCTTACGGTCGGCAACTTCTTCCGCCGACGCCTCATACGCCTCCATCCGATGGTTCTCTTCGGGGCCCTGCTGGGCGCCGTGACCTTCCTTGCGCAGGGCGCCGTGACATGGCAGGGCACACCGGTCGCCACAACCTCCGTGCTGCTGGCCCTGCTCTGCGCCTGCTGCTTCATCCCGGCCTGGAGCGGCGCACCGTGGGAGGTGCGGGGCAACGGCGAGATGTTTCCCCTCAACGGGCCGAGCTGGTCGCTCTTCTTCGAGTATATCGGCAACATCCTCTACGCCCTGCTGATCCGCCGCCTTTCGGATCGCGCGCTCGCCGCACTCACCCTTCTGACGGGCGCCGGACTCGCCTATTTCGCCCTGGCCGACCCCCAGCAGTACGGCACGATCGGCGTAGGCTGGACGCTCGACGGGGTGAACTTCGCCGGCGGCCTCGTGCGCATGCTCTTCCCCTTCACGCTGGGCATGCTCCTCGCACGGCGCTTTCGCCCGGTGAAGGTCCGCGGGGCCTTCTGGATCTGCTCGGCGATCCTTGTGGCGCTGTTCCTCGTCCCGGCCCTCCCGACCGACACCGCCGTCAGCCTCAACGGCCTCTTCGAAGTGGCCTGCATCGCACTGCTCTTCCCGCTGCTCATCCGCCTGGGAGCCTCGGGCGCCACGACCGACCGTTTCTCGACGGGACTCTGCCGCTTCATGGGCGACATCTCCTTCCCGGTCTACATCATCCACTATCCGTTCATGTACCTCTTCTACGCCTGGATGATCCGCCACGGCATCGCCGACTTCGCCCGCACGTGGCCCGCGGCCCTGCTGCTCTTCTTCGGCAACATCCTGTTGGCCTATGCCGCGCTGAAGCTCTACGACGAACCCCTGCGGCGGCGCCTGGCCAAGAGGTTCCTGCACCGACCGGCCCGCTGACCCGTACCCGTACCCGAAAAAAAGAATTCCCGCACCCTCGGAAAGGTGCGGGAATCTTTTTCAGACGGAATGCCGTCGGGCATCCGGTCACGCGCTACTCGAACTGCATCTCGTCGAGGAGCCAGCCGGCGCCGGCGAACTTGTCCACGATGAAGAGCACATAGCGTACATCCACGGCGATCATGCGCTGCAGGTCGGGCTCGAAGGCCACGTCGCCCGACATGGCCTCCCAGTTGCCGTCGAAGGCCAGGCCGATCAGCGCGCCGCGGTCATTCAGCACGGGTGATCCCGAGTTGCCGCCCGTAATGTCGAGGTTGGCCAGGAAGGCCACGGGCATCTCGCCCTTCGCATTGGCGTAGCGGCCGAAATCCTTGGCTGCATAGAGTTCCTTAAGGCGCTCGGGTACGGTGAACTCGGCAGGATTCTTCGGATCCTCCTTCTCCATCACACCCTTGAGCGTCGTATAGTAGTTGTACTCGATGCCGTCGGCCGGCGAGTAGGGCAGCACGTTGCCGTACGTGAGGCGGATCGTGAAGTTGGCATCCGGGGCCCACGCCTTGCGGGGCTGCTGGAGCATCAGGCCGGCGATGTATTTGCGATGTCCTTCAGCATAGCCTGCATGGCTTTCGCGGTAGGCCTTCGAAAGCTCCATATACTTCGACCACACCGATGCGGACAGCTCCACGGCGGGATCCGCAGCGATCTTCTCGGGCGAGTAGTCGTCCAGTAGCGCCAGCACCTTCTCCGCGGAGGCAAAAATCGAGTGGTCGTAGAGGTAATCGACATAGGCGTCGATGTCGCCGCCGAACTGCTTATCGACCACATCGGCATAGAACGACGGCAGCTCCTTCATGTTTTCACGCGCGATGGCGAGCATGCGCCTGGCCACCTTGCGGTCGGTCGCGGGATTATAGTCCTTGTACCACTCGGCCAGACGCTCCCTGACGGCATCAGGATCGGCAATGGTCTCTTCCACGGCCATCTTATCCATATTGATGAACGAACGCACGGGGTTCAGCAGCTCGACGGCACCGAGGAACGCCTCCGAAAGATACTGCACGCCGGCGTAGATCGGGCCGCCGCGGAGCTCGGCCTCGCGGATCTTCGCCAGGGCGTCGATATATCCCTCCTCGGGCAGCGTATTCTTCTCGGCCCAGGCCTGGAACGAAGCTTCCTGCGCCTCTTTGCGGGCCTTTACACCAAGTTTCCGGATGCCGCGCGACATGCCGATCGAATTCTTCCAGTAGTTCGACGACATGGCGTATTTCGAGGCATACTGGATGCGCACGGCATCGTCGGCCATCATGTCGTCCCAAAGGATCGCCTGACGCTCACCACGGATGAAGATCCGCTGCGGGTTCTCCGTGCCGAGCAGGTTGTCGATCTCGTACGAGGTCATGTAGCGCTCGGTCGATCCGGGGAATCCCATCACCATGGCGAAGTCGCCCTCATCGACGCCGTCGAGCGAGATCTTGAGGAACTTCTCGGCGCGGTAGGGACGGTTCTCCGGGGCGTATTCGGCCGGACGATTGTCGGCACCGGCATAGACGCGGAAAATGGAGAAGTCGCCCGTGTGGCGGGGCCACATCCAGTTGTCCGTATCGCCGCCGAACTTGCCGATCGACGAGGGGGGAGCCCCCACCAGGCGGACGTCGGTGTATACCTCCATCACGAAGGCGAAGAACTGGTTGCCGCCGAAGAAGGGCTTGACGGAGATCTCCATCGAGGGATGCTCCTCCTGCAGGCGCCCGGTCAGCGCCTTCATGTTCTCGGCCGTGATGCGCTCGTACTCGGACTGCGAGGCGGTCGAGGGTACGTTGCCCAGCACATCCGCCGTCACATCCATGATGTGCCGCACGAAGCGCACCTTGAGCCCCGGAACGGGCAGCTCCTCGGCCTGGGACATGGCCCAGAAACCGTTCGCAAGGTAGTCGTGCTCGACGCTCGAAAGCTGCTGGATCGAGGCGTAGCCACAGTGGTGGTTGGTAAAGAGCAGGCCTTCGGGCGAGACGATCTCACCCGTGCAGCCGCCGCCGAAGACGACAATGGCATCCTTGAGCGACGACTCGTTCACGCTGTAGATCTCGTCGGCCGAGAGCTTGCAGCCGCGCTCCTTCATCACCTTGATGTTCATCTTCTGAAGGTAGGGCAGCATCCACATGCCCTCGTCGGCCGAGGCGGTCAGCGAGACGCACGCCGCGGCCAGCAGGAAAAGGATTTTCTTCATATACGTTGTTTTGCGGTGTTGTTTCACTGGATGGCGATCATGTTGCGGATCGAGCGCTCGGCCCGGCGGCGGATCTCCTCGTCGATGACCACCTCGGGAGAGAGCGTTTCGAGCGACGAGGCGATGTTCTCCAACGTCACCATCTTCATGTAGCGGCAGTTGTTGCAGCCGCACGTCTCGTCGTCGGGGGGTGCCGGGATGAACCGTTTGTCGGGGTAGAGGCGGTTCATTTCGGCCAGGATGCCGGCCTCGGTCACCACAATGAACTCACGGGCTTCACTGCGCCCGCAGTAGTCGAGGATGCCGGCCGTCGAACCGACGTAATCGGCCACTTCGAGGATGTAGGGACGGCATTCGGGATGCACGACCACCCGGGCCTCGGGATGCTCGCGCTTGAGCTGCAGCAGCTTCTCGAGCGAGAACTCCTCGTGCACGTGGCAGGCGCCGTCCCACAGCACCATGTTCGTGCGTCCGGTGAGTTTGCGGATATAGGAGCCCAGGTTGCGGTCGGGCCCGAAAAGGACGGGGACATCGGCCGGGATCGACTCAACGACCTTCAGGGCGTTCGACGAGGTGCAGCAGATATCCGTAAGGGCCTTGACCTCGACCGTCGTATTGACATAGGAGACCACGCGGTGGCCGGGATACTTCGCCTTGAAAGCGGCGAACTCTGCGGCAGGGCACGAGTCGGCGAGCGAGCAGCCAGCCTCGGGGCAGGGGATGAGCACCTTTTTTTCGGGGCAGAGCACCTTGGCCGTCTCGGCCATGAAGTGCACGCCGGCAAAGAGGATGACGTCGGCATCGACCGACTGTGCGCGTACCGACAGGGCCAGCGAGTCGCCCAGGAAGTCGGCCACGGCCTGCACTTCGGGTCTCGTGTAGTAGTGCGCGAGGATCACGGCGTTCTTTTCACGCTTGAGACGCTCGATGCGCTCCTTGAGTTCGGAGGTGTTTTCCACAATCATTTTTTATTTTTTATTCCTTTTTAAAATTTAAATAAAAAAGAAGAAGAATATAAATAGCTGTTGATAATGTCGATAACTCGGCCTCCTTTCGGATTATCGACAGACGGACCGTGCTGCACGGGACAACTCTCTTCTGCAACCTGCTGCAAATCACTTCACTGTTTGCGTTGTCCACAAATGTTGAAAACCGTTATCCACATATCGACAGCCTCCGATTTTCAACAATCTGTTCCGTTTCGGGCTTCGGTCGGGCGACGAAAATTTCCGAAAACTTTTTTTGGTTTCCCGCGAAAGCCGTATATACCCGGCTCCGGTTGGAATTTCCAAATGCGGGAAGGGGGAAGTTTTCATCTTTTTTCATCGGTTATCAACAGGCTTGCCGACAGGTTATCGACCGTTTTTCATCACCTGCTCCACCACCTTTTCGGCGATTTCGCGGTAGCTCTTCTCGACCATCGGATGGGTGGAGGCTGCCGGGCATCCCGCGTCGCTGCCCTCCATGATCGACTGTACGATGGGTATTTCGCCGAGGAACGGGACTCCGCTCTTCTCGGCCATGGCCCGTGCGCCGCCGCGGCCGAAGAGGTAGTAGCGGTTGTCGGGCAGCTCGGCCGGGGTGAACCATGCCATGTTCTCGATGACGCCCGCCACGGGAATTCCGACGTGTTCGTTGCGGAACATCTCGACACCCCGCACCACGTCGGCTACGGCCACCTGTTGCGGCGTGGAGACGATGACTGCGGCGTCGATCTTGAGCTCGCCGATGATCGACAGGTGTACGTCGCCCGTGCCGGGAGGAAGGTCCGCGAGCAGGAAATCGAGCGTGCCCCACCGGGTCTGGTGGATCATCTGCTTGAGGGCGCTGACGGCCATGGCCCCGCGCCAGAGCAGGGCATCGGTAGGTTTGATGAAGAAGCCGATCGACATCAGCTCGATTTCCATCGAGCGGGCCGGGATGATCCGGTCCTCGCCATCCTCCTGCACGGCTTCGGGCAGGTAGCCCTCCACGCCGAACATCTTGGGCTGCGAGGGTCCGTAGATGTCGGCGTCGAGGATCCCGACGCGGTAGCCCATGTTGCGCAGGGCGACGGCCAGGTTGGCCGTGACGGTCGATTTGCCTACCCCGCCCTTGCCCGAGGCTACGGCGATGACGTGGGCGATGCCGCCCGTGGTCGTCTTCAGCTTCGGTTCGGGACGGGGGGCGGCGCCGCCCTCCTTGATGACCACGAGCACCTCGCTGCCCGGGAATGCCTCCTGCAGGAGCTCTTCGGCCTGTTTCTTGATCTTCAGGGCGAACGGGTCGCGCGTCTTGGCGAAGCGCAGGACCACCGTCACCTTGCCGGCCGCTGCGGCCGTATGTTCGATGAATCCGCTCGTCACGATATCCTGTCCGGTTTCGGGATGGACGATCGCTGTGAGCAGCTGTTTGATCTTTTCTTCCATAATTTCACGGTATCACTTACCCGACAAAGATAACGCATATTTCAGACAATAGGTAGCGCGTCGGTAAATATTTGGTCGCTTTTCCGCACTCCGGACCCGGTCGGATGCCCGGTCGGGCGGATCGAATTTTATCGAAAAACGATAAATTATGGTGGCGCCCGTGAAAAAAACGCTATCTTTGTACTTGCCCGCATACGGCATGATTCAAATTTAATATGTTCCTATATGAATTTCATCAAGACTTTTCTGGCCGCACTCCTGGCCTTTGTGCTCGGATCGCTGGCCATCCTGCTGTTCGGGATGTTCATCCTGTTCGCAATCGCCGGTTCGATGGAGCGGACCGTTACCGTCAAGGAGGGTTCGATCCTCAGGATCGACTTCTCGGAGGTCATCAACGACGCTCCCTCGTCGGACCCGCTGGCCGGATTCGACTTCCGTACGCTGCAGTCCACGCGCCAGCTCTCGCTGCTCAAGGTGCTCCGCACGCTCGAGGCCGCGGCGGTCGATGACCGGATCGAGGGCATCTACCTGCGCATGAACGGTACGGGCGGCGTTACGGGCACGGCCCTCATCGAGGAGCTGCGCGAAGCGATCGAACTCTTCAAGCAGAGCGGCAAGTTTGTCGTCGCCTACAACGAAACCTATTCGCAGGGGCAGTACTATCTGGCTTCGGCGGCCGACCGCATCTACCTCCAGCCCGAGGGCGGGATGGACTGGTCGGGACTTTCGACCAGTCTGATGTTCTACAAGGGTCTCTTCGACAAGCTCGACCTGAAGGCCGAGGTCTTCCGCCCGACGGTCTGCAAGTACAAGAGCGCCGTGGAGCCCTATATCCTCGACCGCATGTCGGAGGCCAACCGCGAGCAGATGCAGGCGCTCGTCGATTCGATGTGGGGAACGATCGCCGAGGCTGTTGCCGCATCGCGCGGCATCGACGTGGAGCGGCTTAACGAGATCGCCGACAAGCTGCAGGTGACGCTCCCCGAGGATGCGCTGAAATACGGTTTCGTGGACGGACTCCTCTATGAGGACCAGATGAAGGAGGTCTTCGCCGAGCTGGGAGTCGAGGACGACGGCGAGGGCAACTACGATTTCGTGTCGCTCGGTGACTACGCCTCGATGGTGGGCGTGGATCTCGACAACCTCGGGGCCGACCGGGTGGCCGTCGTCTATGCCGACGGGCAGATTGTCGATGGCGAGGGCTACGGCGATGCCGTCTACGGCAATTCGCTCGCTGCCGAACTGGCCGACGTGCGCCGTGACGAGAAGGTCAAGGCCGTGGTTGTGCGTGTCAATTCCCCGGGCGGTAGCGCCCTGGCCTCGGATGTCATCTGGCGCGAGATGGAGCTGCTCCGGGCCGAGAAGCCCGTTGTCGTGTCGATGGGCTCCTATGCCGCCAGCGGCGGATACTACATCTCCTGTCCGGCTGACGTCATTGTTGCCGACCGCCTGACGCTCACCGGCTCGATCGGTGTCTTCGGCATGTTCCTCAATCCGATCGACGCGCTCAAGAACAAACTGGGCATCACGCTCGACGGGGTGAAGAGCAACGCTTCGGCCGGCATGGGCTCCGTCGAGCCGCTTACGCCTGCCCAGCGCGCCTCGATCATGCGTGGCGTGGACAAGGTCTACGAGACCTTCACGCAGGATGTCGCCGCCGGGCGCAACCTTCCGATCGAGAAGGTGCTCGACATTGCCGGCGGCCGCGTGTGGTCGGGCAGCGATGCCCTCGGGATCGGGCTGATCGATGCTTACGGCGGACTGAAGACCGCCATTGCGCTGGCCGTGGACAAGGCCGGCTTGGGTGAGAACTTCCGCGTGGTCGAGGTCACGCAGCAGCCCAGCGGTCTGGCCGCCATGCTCTCGACGCTCAATGTCAGCGTACGCAAGGCCTTCGTGCGCTCGGAGCTGCAGGAGCTCTTCGGCGGGTACGACCGCGTGCAGCGGCTGCTCCGCATGCAGGGTGTGCTGATGTATTCGCCCTACGAGGTCGAGTTGAGGTAACCGCCCGGGGGATGTGCTCCCCGGTTCCGTTTTCCGTGCAGGCGGTCCGCTTTCAGGCGGCCGCCTGCCTCTTTTATGTCGTGCGTACCGAATTTTTGCGTATCTTTGTCGTATGGCAGTAATCAGATTGACCAAGGAATTTTCGTTCGAGGCGGCCCACGCACTCGACGGGTACGACGGTCCGTGCCGCGAGATTCACGGGCACTCCTATCGGCTCTTCGTCACGGTGGCCGGGCGGCCCGTGGCCGATCCCGGAAACCCGAAATACGGCATGGTGATGGATTTCGGCGTGCTCAAGCGCATCGTGAACGAGCAGATCGTCTCGCGCTTCGACCACGCCTTCGTCCTGCGCGACTCCGAACGGGGACGTGCCGTCCGGGAGGCCCTCGGGGAACGCTTTTCGAATATCGTCGTCGTGGACTATCAGCCCACGTGCGAGAACATGCTCGCCGACTTCGCCCGCCGCATCACCTCCCGCCTGCCGGAAGGGGTCCGGCTCCATTCGCTGCGGCTCCACGAGACGGCCACGTCGTTTGCCGAGTGGTTCGCCGAGGACAACCCCGCATGATACATTCCACGCTCCTGTGAAGGAGGCAACACACACAGCCCCGCTATGAAAAAACTCTTCCTGGTAGACGCCTACGCGCTGCTCTTCAAGTACTATTACGCCTTCCTGGGCCGCCCGATGCGCAACCGCAACGGAATGAACACCTCGGTGGTCTTCGGCTTCGTGAAGTTCCTCCGCGACATCCAGAAGCGTGAGCGCCCCGACCTGCTGGGCGTGGCGTTCGATCCCAAGGGTGGCAGTTTCCGCCGCGAGATCTTCCCCGAATACAAGGCCAACCGCTCCGAGACTCCGGAGGACATACTCATTTCGGTGCCCTATGTCAAGCGGGTGCTCGAAGCCATGTGCATCCCGATTCTCGAAGTCGAGGGCTATGAGGCCGACGACGTGATCGGCACCCTCTCGCAGAAGGGGGCTGCGGCCGGCTACGACGTCTACATGGTGACGCCCGACAAGGACTACGGGCAGTTGGTACGCGAACACTGCCGTATCTACAAGCAGAAGGGTTCCGACGGGGCGATCGAGATCGTGGACCGCGAGGCCATCCGCCAGAAGTACGGCATCGACGATCCGGTGCTCGTGCGCGACATCCTCGCCCTGTGGGGTGACGCCTCGGACAATATTCCGGGGGTCCCGGGCATCGGCGAGAAGACGGCCTGCAAACTGGTGCAGGAGTGGGGAACGGTCGAGCGTATCCTCGACAACGTCGCTTCGATCAAGGGGCGGCAGGGCGAGAAGATCGCCGCATGGGGCGACAACCTCCGTCTGGCCAAGCGGCTGACGACGATTTGTCTGGACGTGCCGATCGATTTCCGCGAGGAGGAGCTCACGGTCTGTGCGCCCCACCTCGACGATCTGAAGGCGCTCTTCGCCGAACTCGACTTCAAGGCCTTCCTCAACGATCTGGCCAACCTCGCGCCCCCCGAGCCGCTGCCCGACGGACCGCGTCAGGAGGAGCAGCGCCAGCTGGCCGAGATGGCCCGGGCGAAGTCCGCGGCGGCGAAAAAGGCCGCGCTGGCCGGTCAGGGCAACCTCTTCGGCGAGCCCGTCGAACCGCTTCGGGGTCCGGTTCCCGTTGCCGAGCTGCAGGAGGCTGCCGACGCGATGCAGTTCCGCACGGCGCAGGATACGCCCCACGAATACCTGCTGGTGGGCGATGCCGAGTCGCTCCGGCAGCTTGTCGGCGAGCTCTCCGTGCGGGACGAGTTCTGCTTCGACACCGAGACGACGGGGCTCGACATCTTCAACGACCGCATCGTCGGCATGTCGTTCGCCGTCGAACCCCACAAGGCGTGGTACGTGCCCTTCAGCGAGGAGTGCACGGCCGAATATGCAGAGATCATCCGTCCGGTATTCGAGAATCCGCGGATCGCCAAGATCGGTCAGAATGTCAAGTTCGACCTGATGGTGCTCCGGCGGCTCGGCGTGGCCGTCCGCGGGCGCAAGTACGATACGATGATCCTCCACTACCTGCTTGACCCCGAGTCGCGGCACAACATGAACACGCTGGCCGAACGCTACCTCAACTACCGGCCCATCGAGATCGAGACGCTCATTGGCAAGGGCCAGAAGCAGCTGACGATGGATCTGGTGAATGTCGAACGCGTGAAGGAGTACGCCGCCGAGGACGCCGACGTCACGCTGCAGCTCAAGCAGGTGCTCCTGCCGATGGTCGAGCGCATCGGGCTGCACGATCTCTACTTCGAGATCGAGGAGCCGATGATCGAGGTGCTGGCCGACATCGAGATGGCGGGCGTGCGGATCGACAGCGCGGCGCTGGCCGAATATGCCGTCGAACTGAACCGCACGATGGCCGAACTCGAGGCCGCTATCCGCACCGAGGCCGGGGAGCCGTCGCTCAACATCAACTCGACGCGGCAGCTGGGCGAGGTGCTCTTTGCGAAGATGCGTATCGCGGAGAAGCCCAAGATGACCAAGACCAAGCAGTTCTGCACCGACGAGGAGTATCTCCAGACATTCGCCCACAAGCACCGCATCGTGGACCTCATCCTCGAGTACCGCGGGGTGAAGAAGCTGCTCTCGACCTATGTCGAGGCGCTGCCGCAGCTGGTGAACCGCACGACGGGGCGCATCCACACGTCGTTCAACCAGGCCGTGACGGCTACCGGGCGTCTCTCCTCGACCAACCCCAACCTGCAGAACATCCCCGTGCGCGACGAGATGGGGCGCCGCATCCGCAAGGCCTTCATCCCTTCGGACGATGATCACCTGCTGCTCTCGGCCGACTACAGCCAGGTGGAGTTGCGCCTGATGGCCCACCTTTCGGGCGACGAGTCGCTCATCGCGGCCTTCGAACACGGCGAGGACATCCACGCCGCGACGGCCGCTCGCCTCTTCGGCAAGCCGCTCGCCGAGGTGACTCCGGAGGAGCGCCGGCGGGCCAAGACGGCCAATTTCGGCATCATCTATGGCATTTCTCCCTTCGGGCTGAGCCAGCGGCTGGAGATTCCCCGCAAGGAGGCCAAGGAGATCATCGACGGCTATTTCCGCTCCTATCCCAAGGTCAAGGAGTACATGGACCGCGTGGTGGAGAAGGCCCGCGAGGAGGGCTTCGTGGCGACGATCTTCGGCCGCCGCCGTTACCTGAACGACATCGCCTCGCACAACGCTGTGGCGCGCGGCCTGGCCGAGCGCAACGCCGTGAATGCCCCGATTCAGGGTTCGGCTGCCGACATCATGAAGATCGCCATGATCGATGTCCACCGCCGTTTCGCCGCCGAGGGCATCCGCTCGCGGGTGATCCTCCAGGTGCACGACGAACTGGTCGTGGACATGCTCCGCGAGGAGCAGGAGCAGGTCGTGCGCATCGTCACCGAGTCGATGGAGTCAGCTGCCCGGCTCAAGGTGCGGCTGGTCGCCGATGCCGGCGTGGGCCGCAACTGGCTCGAGGCGCACTGATCCCTTACTGCGGATACACCGCAAAATACAGAATACGATGACGGAAGCTCCCTATGTCCCCTCGCCCGATCGCTATGCCTCGGGCATGGTCTACCGGCGGGCCGGGCGCAGCGGTGTGCTGCTGCCGGCGCTTTCGCTGGGTCTGTGGCGCAATTTCGGCACCGAACGCCCTTTCACGGAGGTGCGCCGCATGGCGCACTACGCCTTCGACCGGGGGATCGTCCACTTCGACCTGGCCAACAACTACGGTCCGCCCTATGGGACGGCCGAGGAGAACTTCGGACGGCTCATGCAGCAGTCGTTCGCACCCTACCGCGACGAGCTCTTCGTTTCGACAAAGGCCGGCTACGACATGTGGCCCGGTCCCTACGGCAACTGGGGTTCACGCAAGTACCTCATGGCCAGTCTCGACCAGAGCCTGCGCCGCATGAAGCTCGATTACGTGGACCTCTTCTACACGCACCGCTACGATCCCGAAACGCCGCTCGAGGAGACCCTGCAGGCCCTTGTGGACATCGTGCGCCGGGGCAAGGCCCTCTATGTCGGCATCTCGCGCTATCCGCTCGAGGCGGCCCGCTTCGCCTTCTCCTATCTGGCCCGGCGCGACGTTCACTGCCTGCTTTTTCAGGACCGATACAACCTCTTCGACCGTCGTCCCGAAACTTCGGGCGTGCTGTCCCTCGCAGCAGAGGCGGGGTCGGGATTCATCGCCTTTTCGCCTCTGGCCCAGGGTCTCCTGACGGGGCGTTACCTCGACGGTATCCCGCAGGATTCGCGCATGGCCGCCGGGCAGTCGCTGCGTCGTGAGGTGCTGACCGGGGAGATGCTCTCCCGGATCCGGGAGCTCGACGCACTGGCCCGCGAACGGGGACAGTCGCTGGCCGAGATGGCTCTGGCGTGGCTGTTGCGCGATGCGAGGGTTTCGTCGGTGATCATCGGGGCCAGTTCGGTGGAGCAGATCGCGCAGAACCTGCGCGCGCTACAGAGTCCCGCCTTCTCGGACGGGGAGCTGGAGCGCATCGACGGCATCGCCCTCGGGTGACGGTGCCTTTCGGCATGGAAAACGGAAAGGGAGCACCCTCCACACGGGGAGTGCTCCCTTTTTCCATCGCCTCGGAGGCGTGTCAGAACGAGATGCCGACGCGGATGCCGAAGTTGTTGATGTTGTCGATCGAGTAGACCAGCAGGTCGCCGGTGTTGGTGGCATAGCCGTAGTAGAGCGCCACGTGGAAGCCCATGCGGTAGTCCGGGCGCGGGAAGATGCTGACACCCACTTCGGGCGACATGTAGAAACCCCACGTGTCGGTGTACTGCTTGATGACGTAGTAATAGGAGGACATCTGGGCATAGCAGGCTCCCATACGCATGCCTACATAGGGCTGGAAGACACTCTTCTTGAGCCAGTTGTATCGAGCCACGACGCCGAACGGAAGCTGGAACAGCGCGTGTTTCTGGTTGGTCGTCATGGCAGCGCCGTCACCCAGCTGGAGCGTTTGGCGCGAGATGTCCTCGAGGTTGGTCTGGTACGAGATGAAGGGACCGACGGTCAGGGCCGGCGTCACGAAGTAGCCGCCCTCGAAGTTCATGCCCCACCCCGAAGCCTTGTCCGCGAACTTGTCGCCCAGGGGAACCCCCATCTGCCAGTCGATGTTCACGTAGGAGTTCGGGAAGAGCTGCGCCTTGCCCGGCAGGGCAGCAACGAGCAGCGCGGCACACAGGATAACGGTTTTCAAGTGTCTATACGTTTTCATATTCGGTCGTATTTTCGGGTTCAATTATTTGGACAGATAGGGCGACTGCACGAAGGCCTGCTCCACGGCGTCGAGCGTGCGCTGCAGGTTGAGCGACGAGTCGCCGGTCAGCAGCCCGCCGGCGAAGCTGTCCCAGATGACCGGCAGTTTCTTGCCGCTCTGCTGGTCGGCCTCCAGGTCGAGCATCTCGGTCAGCAGCGAGCCGGCCGTGTAGCCGTAGTAGACGCCGTAGGGATAGTGCCAGCCCAGCCAGTCACCCCAGTAGCCCGGGGTCCAGTAGTAGGGATAGTACCACCACCAGTAGGGGTTGTTGTACCCCACGAAGTAGGTCACCTGCTCGACATAGCTCATTTGGATGCCCACGTTGGCTGCCGCCTTGTCGTAGGTGCGCGTATAGCCGGCGTTGTCCATTGCCGCGGCTACCGTCGCGATGATCTCCTGAGCGCTCTCGTCCTTCCAGTATTCGGTCCGGTCGCTGCCGCCGATCAGCAGGATGCTGTCCGGGAGAAAGTAGGTGTCGATGGCGGAGAAGTCGGTGCCGGTGTCGTGAGCCGTGTAGACCAGGTAATCCCCGTGCAGGTCCGATGTCGAAGGCTCCTTCTGGCACGAGCAGAACGCAACTGCTGCGAGTGCGAGTGCTGTGTAACGCAAATTTTTGACAATCATGGTTGTTGAAATTTTTTAGGTTTGCTGTCGCCCGTTCCGTCTCAAATTCCGTTCCCCGATGCCGGACCCCGGGCGCATCGGGGCCGTTTGGTGCATAAAGAGGTGATTTCGGGGCATGGAGCCCCGCTTCGGGACTCTCCGAAACGAAAAGAACCCGCAGGGTCTCTGCGGGTTCCGGTTCGTGAAGAGGGCCTTCGCCAAAGGGCCTATCTGTATCGGTGCGAGATGAGCGTCATGAACTCCTCGCGGGTGCGCTGGCTCGAGAGGAACACCCCCGTGAAGGCCGAGGTCGTCGTGGCCGACTGCTGCTTCTCGATGCCGCGCATCTGCATGCACATGTGGCTGGCCTCGATCACCACGGCCACGCCCATCGGGTTGAGCGCCTCCTGGATGCAGTCGCGGATCTGGACCGTCAGCCGCTCCTGGACCTGCAGGCGGCGGGCATAGCACTCCACCACGCGGGCGATCTTCGAGAGCCCGGTGATGTAGCCGTTGGGGATGTAGGCCACGTGGGCCTTGCCGTAGAAGGGCAGCATGTGGTGCTCGCAGAGCGAGTAGAGCTCGATGTCCTTGACGAGCACCATCTGCTTGTATTCCTCGCGGAAGGTGGCCGAGCGGATGATCTGCAGCGGGTCCTCGTCGTAGCCCTTCGTGAGGAACGACATGGCCTTGGCCACCCGTTCGGGCGTTTTCAAGAGCCCCTCGCGCATGGGGTCCTCGCCCAGCAGGCGCAGGATCTCGGCGTAGTGGTGCTTCAGCGCCTCGACCGTATGCGGGTCGAAACGCTCCTCCTTTTGGTAGTTTCTCTCTTCCATAGCGCGGCAAAGATACCCTATTTCCCGATGGAATGCAAATAGTCGGCGAGTTTCCGCACGGCGCGGGCCCGGTGCGAGACGGCGTTTTTCTCTTCGGTGGTCATCTCGGCGAAGGTGCGGTCGTAGCCATCGGGGACGAAGAGCGGGTCGAAGCCGAAGCCCTCGTGGCCTGTTTCGTGATCGAGGATGCGCCCCTCGACGATCCCCTCGAAGAGGTGCTCCTCGCCGTCGAGGATCAGCGAGATGACCGTGCGGAAGCGGGCCCGGCGGTCGGTGACCCCCTCGAGGTTCTTCAGCAGCAGGCGGTTGTTGGCCGCAAAGTCGTGGCCGTCGGTGGCGTAGCGGGCCGAGTGTACGCCCGGGGCGCCGCCCAGTGCCGCGATCTCGAGTCCCGTGTCGTCGGCGAAGCAGTTGCGGCCCGTGCGGTCGTGGATATAATGGGCCTTCTGCGAGGCGTTGCCTTCGAGGGTCTCCTGCTCCTCGGGGATCTCCTCCGTGATGCCGCAGTCGCGCGGCGTCGAGAGGGTGAAGCCGTCGCCCAGGACGGCCTGCACCTCGCGGAGCTTGTGTGCGTTGTTGGTGGCGAATACGATTTCCATATCTTTTTTCAGCTTGGTTTGTCCGAGAGTCGGGTCAGGTAGTGGCGGTGGAACAGCTCCTCGAGCTCGTTTGCGGCGCGGGGGTACTCCTCGCGGCGGTAGACCGTGGCGATGCGGCCGTTGTCGAGCAGGTGGATGTCGTCGCAGAGCGGAGAGAGCGTCTTGAGCAGGTGCGACGAGACGATCACGGTGGCCCCGGCCTCCCTGCGGCGCAGGATGAGCTGCCGGGCGGCGTGGAGGCTCTCCATGTCGAGCCCGTTGAAGGGTTCGTCGAGCAGCAGCAGCGGCTTCTGCTGCATGAGCGTGACGGTGAGTGCGAGTTTGCGCTTCATGCCGGCCGACCACCCGGCCACGGGGCGGTCTACGGGCAGGCCGAAGACGCGGACGTAGACCGCCGGGTCCGACGAGGAATTGTAGTGGGCGGTCAGGTCGAGCAGGTCGCGCCCGGTCATGCCGTCGTAGAAGAAGGTCTCGCTCTCGAGGTAGGCGATCTCGCTCCGCCTCAAGGGGTGCCCCGAGCGGGTGATTGACCCGCTGTCGGGGGTGACGAGCCCGAAGAAGGTGTCGAAGAGCGTCGTCTTCCCGGCGCCGTTCACCCCGACCAGTCCGTGGACGGAGCGTTCGGAGAGGTGCATCGTCAGGTTGTCGAGCACGGTTTGCGGGCCGTAGCGCACGGTGAGCGAATCAATCGTAATCATGGAGGTAGCGGTTGAGGTTTTTCTCGGCCCGGCGGGCGTAGACGACAATCAGCGCCAGGGTGACAGGCAGCAGAGGCGGCAGGAGGAACCCGAGGTAGCCGATGCGCATCGCTCCCGGTAGGGGTGCGGCGCCCTCCTTGGGACTGTAGGCGGCATATTTGGCCAGTACGGCATAAAGCAGCACGAGGGCCGCGAAGGGGGCCCATGCGGCGGCGAGCCATGCTGCTTCGGGATGGAGCGCCGCGGAGAGTGCGGCTGCGGGGAGCGTGAGCAGGAAGTAGTTGCGCCAGGCCGTGCGGGTCTTGAGCCAGAGCAGCGAGCTGCCGCCGCGTCCGGGCAGGAGCAGCAGCACGAGGGGCTCGTTGCGTGTGTAGCACTCGGTGCAGACGAGGGCCGCGAGGGCGAGGGCCGGGAAGCCCGCATAGGGGACGAAGGCGCTGCCGAGCAGCAGGAGCCCGATAAGGAGCGCAGCCGTGCGGTGGCTGCGGATGGTACCCGTCCATTCGGGAGAGTAGCCGAGCCATGCGATGCGGAGCCACGATCCGTTGCCCGTTCTGCTGCTGCGCCGGGGGATGAGGCAGCAGGCTGCGGCCGCAGCCTCTGTGACCAGGGCGTGGAGGAGGTGTCCCCGGGCTGCAAGTATTCCGGCGGGCAGGAGCGCTGTGAGGGCGTATTCGGCGGCCAGGTGGAGCTTCGGGCAGCGGAGCAGCCCGGCGAGCAGGCGCAGGTCGCGGCGCCCGAGGTGCAGGCGGACGACCGCCAGTACGGCGAGGGCTGCGGCGAGGGCCGGGCAGTGTCCTGCCACGAAGAGGAAGAGCGCGGCGGCAAAGGCGGCGAAGAGCGCCACGACGGGCAGTGACCACCCCACCATGCGGAGCCACCGCACGAGCAGGAGCCATCTCAGTCGGAAGAGGTTCATGGGCTATTTCACCACCTCGAGCCGGTCGAGCCGGTCGTCGAGGTCGAGTTTGTCGATGATCGTGCGGACGAGCAGGTCCATGTCCGAGCCTTCGGTGTAATCGGCCGGGCAGACGTGGTTCACGCGGTTGTCGTGGATGAGCGAGGCCATCTCCTTGCGGGCCCCCTTCTGATCGGGGTTGTAGACGGCGATCGAGTGGCCGCCGAAGTTCTTCACCAGCCGCATGCAGGGGATGTCGGTCGTGCCGTCGCCGACATAGATCATGTGGTGGAACGGAACGGGTCGCTCCTTTTCGGGGATGTAGCGGTTCACGAGCTTCGAGTCGAAGACCGATTCGACCCCCTTGTTGATCTTGAAGATGAACTGCGTCTTGTTGGTATAGTTCACCGCCACGGCGGGCCAGTAGGCGATGCCGTCCACGTCGTAGAGGAACGAGCAGGCGTATATCTTCCGGAATTCGTGGGCGATCTCCGTCCCCTCGATGATCTCCTTCAGGCCCGAGGAGTTGATGTAGTGCAGGATGCGGATGCCCCGCTCGGCGCCGTAGCGGTTGATGCGCCCGAACCACTCCTTCACGCCGCGGTAGAGCGTCACGCGGCGCCCCGACTCCTGGAAGGCCTCGCGGCGCAGCGACAGTCCCTTCGACTTGGCCTCCTGGATCATCCGGGCCATGTAGGTGAGGACCATGTCGGCATCCTGCTCCTCGGCCAGCGTGTTGGCCTCGGTCCAGAACTCCTTGTTGCTTTTGCCGACGGCCGGAATGAAGTCATACTCCTGCATGTTGCCCGGGGAGAGCGTGCCGTCGAAGTCGTAGATCAAAGCGATGGTGAATCTGAAATCCATGGTTCCCGCAGTTTGTGAACTTCAAAAATATCCAAATTTTGCTATTTTTGCAAGCAGAAACCCCGAAAAACCTCGGAATTATGGAGTTCAAGAGCCTGATAGCACAACGCCGTTCGATCCGCAAGTATTCGGACCGTCCGGTTCCCCGCGACGTGATGGACCGCATGTTGGCCGAAGCCCTCACGGCCCCCTCGGCGCGCAATACGCGCACGACGCGTTTTCTCGTAGTGGACAACCCCGCGCTGGTGGCCCGCATGGCCGACATGCGCGATTACGGGTCGGCATTCCTGAAGGGCGTGCCGGCGGCCGTGGTCGTGCTCGGCGACACGACGACGAGCGATCTGTGGCGTGAAAACGCCGCCATTTCGGCCACCGTGCTGCAACTTGCGGCCGTGGACGAAGGGCTGGGTTCGTGCTGGGTGCATGTCTGCGGGCGACCCCGCCGCAAGGACGATCCCGAGGGCGAGCAGGCGGCCGACTACCTGCGCACCTTCCTGCCGATCCCCGAAGGCTGCGAGCCCCTGTGCGTCATTGCGCTCGGCTACTCCGACTTCCATCCCGCGCCGCTGCCCGACACGGACGATGCGAAGCGGATCATCCGCCTCTGATTCCCGACCCGGATGCGGCCGTAGAGGCTCCGGAGCATCGGACCCCGGGGCCCGGGTGTCTTATCTTGTCAAACCCCAAAAATGTGAAAAGAATGAAAGGAAAACTGATGTTTGCGACCGCCTCGGCGGCGATCCTGATGCTGGCCGCATGCGGCGGGCAGGCGACGAAGGCCCCGGTGACGACGGTCGGTGAAGGGCTGCGTTTCTGCGAGAGTACCTATCCCTATGAGGGTGGCGTCCTGATCGCCAACTTCGGGACCGAAGAGCTCAACCCGCTCAACGGCGAGGGCAAGGGCTATATCGTCCGGTACAAGGCCGGTGAGGCCCCGCAGGTGGTGATCCCGGCCGACGGGAACCTCTCGGCGCCCAAGGGCATGTTCCTCCGCGACGGCCGTCTGTTCGTCTGCGACGTGAACAAGGTGGTGGTCTACGACCTGAACCAACCCGGTGCCGCTCCCCAGGTGGTTTCCTTCCCCGAGGGCGAGCTCTTCGTCAATGACCTGGCGGCCGACGGCGACGTGCTCTACGCTTCGGTGACCAACACCGGGCGCATCTTCCGCCTCGACATCTCCGATCCGGCGGCTGTCGGCGCTCCCGAGCCGTGGCTGGAGATTCCCGGGCCCAACGGGCTGGTGATCCGTGACGGGGCGATGTACGTCGCCTCCTACCCTGCCGACGGGCAGACGACCGACGCGCACGTCATCTACCGCATTGCCGACCTGTCCAACCCCGTTGCGGAGCCCTTCGTTGCGCTTCCCGGGCAGTACGACGGCATCGCCTTCTCGGGCGACGGGAAATCGCTCTACGTGACCAATTGGTCGCCGGCCGGTCTCTCGCGCATCGATCTGGCGACGCGCGCCGTGGAGCCCGTTGCCATTGAGCTGGAGCAGCCGCTCGCGGGCCCGGCCGACATGACCGTGGCCGACGGCGTGGTCTATGTGCCCGACCTGCCCAACAGCCGGGTGGTGGTCTTCGCCGAGTAGAGGGCGCGGATCTCCTGCAGGTGATATGACGAAGCGGTCCGGGATCACTCCCGGACCGCTTCCGTCTGTTTGTGCGGCGGTGCTACCTGTTGTGGTGGTGCACCGGTTTGATGTCCTTGATGCGCAGCTGGGTGGTCACCGTGCCGCGGTAGTGGTTCTCGACGATCTGGTAGCAGACGTCGATCGGGCGTCCCGAGCGTACCCACTCGAAGTGGGTGGGCTGCTGGAAGGCGATCGCCTGGATTCGCGTGTTGGGCTTCTGGCGCTGGATGAGATCCATGCGCAGGTGCTCGCTCTCCATGCCGACCAGTTTGGCGTCGCCGTGGTTGCTTACACCGTAGGTCACGAAGACCGGGGCCGTGTTGCCGGGACCGAAGGGCTGGAAGCGGTTCAGGTCGCGGCGGAAGGCCGGCGTGATGTCCGAGAAGAGCAGCTCGCTGTCGATATCGACCTGCGGGACGAGCATCTGCGGGTCGATGTTCTCCTCGACGTAGGCGTTGAAGCGGCGCGTGAACTCCCCGACGTGTTCCGGACGCATCGTGAGCCCGGCGGCATACATGTGGCCGCCGAAATTCTCGAGCAGGTCGGAGCACGACTCGACGGCCTGGTAGAGGTCGAAGCCCGGCACCGAGCGGGCCGAGCCCGTGACAAACCCGTTGCTCATCGTGAGCACCACCGTCGGGCGGTAGTAGGTCTCGATCAGACGCGAGGCCACGATCCCCACGATGCCCTTCATCCATTTCGGGTTGTAGATCACCGTGCTCTTGAGCGTCTTCATCTCGGGGTTGCGCTCGATGTAGTCGTGCGCCTCCTGCGTGACGGAGCGGTCGATCGACTTGCGGTCGCTGTTGTACGAGTCGATGACGTTGCCGAACTCCTCGGCCACGCTCTCGTTGCCCTCGATGAGCAGCTCGACGGCCGCATGCCCGCCCGAGGGCGAGGCGTTCTCGTCGTTCTCGTCCATGCGCATGCGCCCGGCGGCGTTGATGCGCGGACCGATCTTGAAGACGATGTCGTCGATGGTGATGTTGTGTTTGTCCAGACCGCAGATCTTGATGATCGACAGCAGTCCCTTCGACGGCTCGCGGTTGAGGTTCTTCAGACCGAAATAGGCCAGGATGCGGTTCTCGCCCACCAGCGGCACGATGTCCGAGGCGATCGAGACGACCAGAAGGTCAAGCAGCGGCAGGATCTGTTCGAACAGGATCCCGTTGCGCTGGGCATAGGCCTGCACCAGCTTGAAGCCCACGCCGCAACCCGACAGTTCGTCGAACGGGTAGGAGCAATCGACCCGCTTGGGGTCCAGAACGGCTACGGCGCGGGGAATCTCCTCGGCCGGGAGGTGATGGTCGCAGATGATGAAATCCACGCCTTTCGACTTTGCATAGACGACCTTTTCCGTGGCCTTGATCCCACAGTCGAGGGCGATGATCAGCCCCACGCCCTTGCGGGCGGCGAGGTCGATTCCCTTGATCGAGATACCGTATCCCTCGGTATACCGGTCGGGGATGTAGAACATCAGGTTTTTGTGCCCGATCTGGCGCAGGAACTTGTAAACCAGCGCGACGGCCGTGCAGCCATCGACGTCGTAGTCGCCGTACACCATGATCTTCTCATTGTTACGGACGGCCTGTCCCACCCGCTCGACCGCCTTCTCCATGTCCTTCATCAGGAACGGATCGTGCAGGTCGGCAAGGCTCGGTTTAAAGAACTTCTCCGCCTTGTCTACGGTGTCTATGCCTCTTTGTACGAGCAGATTGGCCAGGATAGGCGAAATCCGCAGCGCGGCAGCGAGCATGGCTACCGTCGCGGGGTCGCCCTCTGGCTTCACTACCCAGCGTTTTTCTATAGGCATACGTGTTATTGTTTATATATTTTAACATTTAATATCTCACTTAAAAGTTCCACAACCGAACGTTTCACCTCCTCCATCGGGACGTTTCGGCCCGTCTCCGAGAGGATCGACGCCACCCCGCGGTCGGTGAAGCCGCAGGGGTTGATGCGCGAGAACCACGCCAGGTCGGTCGATACGTTGAGCGCGAAGCCGTGCATGGTAACATAACGTGACGATCGCACTCCTATTGCGCAGATCTTCCGCACCGGCCCCTTTCCGCCGGGAGTGACTCCCTTGCCGAGCCAGACGCCCGAGGCGCCGTCGATGCGGCCCGCCTCGATACCCTGGCGGGCGACGGTGCGGATGACGGCCTCTTCGAGAGCGGCAATGTAGGCGCGCAGCCCGATGCCGAGCCGCTCGAGGTCGAGGATCGGATAGCAGACCAGCTGCCCCGGACCGTGGAAGGTGATGTCGCCGCCGCGGTCGATGTGGTAGAAGCGGGCACCCATCCGCTCAAGCATCTCGCGCGGGATGAGCAGGTTCTCCGCATGTCCGCTCTTGCCGAGCGTGTAGACCGGGGGGTGCTCCACGAGCAGGACCGTGCCGACGGGATCGTCATCCGTTGCGGAGTGCTCCTCTGCGGAGTCTCCGGCGGGGAATACGGTGCTGCCTCCGGCGTCCCGCTCCGCCCGCTTGCGGGCAACGAGGGCGTCGAACAACTCCTGCTGCAAATCCCAGCAGGCTTTGTAATCCATCAGGCCGAGGTCCCGGCAGTATGCCTTCATCCGTTACAAACTTTTCACACTTCGGAGTGCCTCTTCGGCCATGTACGAGGAGCGTACCAACGGTGCGCTCGCACAGTAGTCGAAGCCCATCTCCAGTGCTCGGAGCCTGTACCATTCGAATTTTTCGGGAGTGATGTACGCCGCAACGGGGTAATGCTCCAGAGTCGGTCGAAGGTACTGACCGAGCGTCACAATCCTCACACCTGCCTCGCGCAGGTCACGGAGGGTCTGCAATACTTCGTCATCGGTCTCGCCGAGTCCGACCATCAGTCCGCTCTTGGTCACCACGCCCTGTCGGGAGAGGTAGCGCAGCGTCTCCAGGCTGGTGCGGTACTTCGCCCTGGAACGCACGAGGGGAGTCAGTCGCTCGACGGTCTCGATGTTGTGCCCGATGATGTCGGGCTTCGATGCGATCACGATGTCTTCGAGTTCGGGACGCGCATCGAAATCGGGAATAAGGAGCTCAATTACGGCGTCGGGATTCTGTGCGCGGATGGCCTCGACGGTTGCGGCCCAATGGCGGGCGCCGCCGTCCGGAAGGTCGTCGCGCGTCACGGAGGTTACGACGACATACCTCAGTTTCATCAGGGCGACGCTTTCGGCGACCCGGGCGGGTTCCTCGGCGTCGGGGGCAAGCGGATGTCCCGTGCGGGTGGCACAGAAGCGGCATCCGCGGGTACAGATGTCTCCCAGAATCATGAAGGTCGCCGTGCGACGGCTCCAGCACTCGGCCTGGTTGGGGCACATCCCGCTGCTGCAGATCGTATGCAGCCGGTGTTTTTCGACGATGTGCCGCACTTCGGCCCACTCGGGGGTGCGGTGCAGGCGGATCTTCAGCCATCCGGGTTTTTTCAGGACATCTACCTTGTCATAAAACTTCGGCATTTAAGTTCATTATTTTCCAATTGATGCAAAAATAACGAAAAAGATTGAATATTCCTATACCCTTTTCATGTTTCTTGCGAGAATGCCGGTCGGAAAGCCGTGCGGAATGGATCGGTTGCGGGAATCGGAGTCGGTAGGTCGGATAAAGAAAAGAGGCCCTGCACCTGCCGGTACGGACCTCTCTGGTTAGGTTAGTTAGGTTAATGAGAGTGGGGAACCCCACGTTCGATGAAACAAAGATAGATCGAATTTTACGAAAATGCAAATATTTTGTGATATTTCTTGAAATTCTGAGGCGATTTTTAAACCATATTGTAATTAAGATTTTTTAATTTCCTTTCGGTTCGTAAGTTTTTGATTAACGCTCCGCGCCGCTTTCCGCAGCCTTTTCCGGCACGGGAGCCTCTTCGCCGGCAGCTGCCGGAACCTCGTCCGTTTGGGAGTTCTGGTGGCGGTGGCGGTAGGTTGCCGGAGTCATCTGGTACTCCTTCTTGAAGAGTTTGATGAAGTGCGAGGTGTTGGGGAAGGTGCATTCGTTGCCGATCTCGGAGATCGATTTCGAAGTCGAAATCAACAGCAGACGCGAATGCATCAGCCGCTGGCGGATGAACCATTTGTGGGGCGGCATCTGGAAGTGGCGCCGGAACTCCTTCTTGAACGAGGTGAGCGAGCGGTGTGTCAGCCGGGCCAGCTCCTCGATCGAGATGTCCTTGAAGATGTGGTCGTAGACGATCTGCTCGAAGTTCTCCTTGGCGGCATCGACGTTGCTCAGCAGCTTGCTCTTGATGCAGCAGTCCTCGTGCGAGGCGATCAGGTAGATCAGTTCGGTCATCTTGATGTTCTCGGCCGTCTCGTCGTGGCGGAACTCCTCGTCGCGCAGGTAGTTGTTCGTATTGACGAAAAAGTTGCGCAGCGAGTTCCATGCGGGCATGGCCACGTGGGTGCGGTTGCGGCAGTTTTCGCACGAGTGCTCGTTCGATATGTTCAGTCCGTAGGTGATGTTCAGGTGCATGAGGATGCGCTGCAGGTCCTCGGGCGTGTAGTAAAAGAGCACCTCCTCGTAGGGTTGGCTGCCGTCGGGAACGTTCTCGATGTAATGGTGTCCGAGTCCCAGGTAGAAGACGTCGCCGCGTGCAAGCGTCTGGCGCTTATCTCCGTCGTAGATGTATTTCGTCCCGCGCAGGATGTAGCCGATGGCATAGCGGGACAGGATCTGGGACTGGATTCCGTTGTGAAGCGATTCCAAATACTTCACGATCATCGGCTGTTGGGCCGATGAATTCATTGAATTCTTCATGCGAATTGTATTTTAAGTTTTTCTGAACAAAGAGTTGCGTCACATTTGTTCAGTCTCAAATATACAATTTTAAATTTTTAATTTGCCAAAATCCATAACACAAAAAAGCGAAACTGTGTAAATAGATCTCTTTACAGCATGAAGATGACTAAATATATTATTGCAAAATGACGTTGGCTACGGCTACGGCGAGCAGCGCGGCGTAGAGCGGTGTGGCAATCGGGCGGCGGACACGCACGAAGAGGAACGGGAGCAGCAGGGTGACCGGTACGGCGAGCAGCGTGACTGTTTCGGCGGTTGCGGCCGGGCTGCAGAGCGATCCGCATGCAAGGATCAGCGTGATGCACGCGAAGAGCAGGATGAAGCGCGGTTTGGTCCCTACGGCGTAGCGGTCCGCGAAGACGAAGAGGGTGGAGAGGAGCCCCAGTACAATGGCTGCACCGGCAAAGAGCAGTTTTGGGAGCGGGAGAAGCGCTTCGGGTGTCGGGAGCGGGCCGCAGGTGAGCAGCCGGCCGAGTAACAGCAGCGGTGCGGCGAAATCGCCTCCGGCGCCCCAATTGATGTAACAGAGGACGAAGAGCGGAAGCAGTACGCCGGCGAGGGCCACCGTGAGCTCGCGGAGCGTCCTGCGGAAGAGCTGTACGGCCAGCGGCAGCAGCAACAGCAGCGGCAGTGCGGCGGGTGCGACGAGCGGCAGCAGCCCGAGGTAGAGCGAGGCGCGGAAGATGGCGTCGAAGCCGAATCCGTTGCGGAACGAGCGGGCGTAGTTCTTGGTGGCGAGGGCCAGCAGAGCCGGAGCCGCGCACGAAGAGAGGAAAGCGCCGTTACCGATGCCGCAGAGCAGGATGCCGTAGAGCGGGATGGCGAGGCACGTGCCGACCGAGTAGAGGTTGTTCCGTGCCGTAAGCCGTCCGATGCAGAGTCCGGTAAAGAGGATCAGCAGTCCGCCGATCCAGCGGGAGCCGCCCGGGTGGTGTGCCTCGAAGTCGGCGAGCCATTCGCCCGGGAAGCGGATCATCATGCGGTCGTGAGGCTCTTCGGTGAGGGCTTCCGCAGTTTCCGGATCCGCTCCGGATGCTGTTGTCTCTTCGGCTGTCGTTATCTCCGTGTCGGCAACGGGCGCTCCGTTTCTCCCGGAATGCGTCGAGTCGGCTGTGGCGATCAGTTGGTTGGGATGCGTCGCCTGCAGGCTCTCCGTGCCGTGCCCCGGGCTAGCCGTATGGGCTGAAATTGCCGGGATTGTCTGGGTTGTCCCGGGTCCGATGGTCAGGGCGAGGCTGTCGCGGGCGAAACCGGCCGGCATACCTGCAGTTGGCTGCTGGGCAGCGGGTGACGGGACTGTCGGGTCGGATGCCGCGTGGTCGGGTTGCGCTGCAGCTTCCATGTGCTCTGCAGCATGCGCAGTCTCTGCGGACTCTGCGTTTTCCGCAGCTTCTGCGTCCAGTCTGGATGCGGCTACACGTTCCGAGAAGGATTGCGGCATCGCAGCCGGGCGTTTCGCGGCGCCCCACATCGCCACGGCGGCGAGTATGAGGAGCGTGAGGAAGGCCGGGATGAGCTGCTGTCGGGCGATGTCGAATTTCATGATCGTGGCGCGGTTGTGGGGCAAAAGTAGCGAAAATGCGGGAATATTGTGTAATTTTGTCGTGTGATGTTGGAAAACCAGTTTCAATACGAACTGCTCGAGGCCGGGTGCGATGAGGCCGGGCGCGGCTGTCTGGCCGGGCCGGTCTTTGCTGCGGCAGTGATTCTTCCGCCCGATTTTCACGACGAGCGGCTCAACGATTCGAAGCAGATGACCGAGCGCAACCGCGATCGGCTGCGGGAGGTCATCGAGCGCGAGGCTGTCGCCTGGGCAGTCGAGGCGGTTTCGGCGGCGCGCATCGACGAGATCAACATCCTGAACGCTTCGTTCGAAGGAATGTCGCTGGCGGTCGGCCGGCTCGATCCCGCTCCGGGCTTCCTGCTCATTGATGGAAACAGGTTCCGTACGCAGCTGACCATCCCCTACAGCTGTATTGTTAAGGGCGACGGCAAATATGCCGACATTGCGGCTGCCTCGGTACTTGCCAAGACCCACCGTGACGAGTATATGCGCCGTTTGGCTGAGGAGTATCCGCAGTACGGCTGGCTTCAGAACAAAGGCTACCCTACGCGGCAGCATCGGCTGGCCATTCGCGAATACGGTCTGACTCCCCACCATCGACTCTCGTTCAACCACGAGATCGACCAGCTTGAGCTTCCTTTCTGACCGGAACGGCCTTTTTTCTGCCTTTTTCTGCCTGTTGTGGCGTGTGGTTGCCCTTTTCCCTCCGAGACCTCACCTTTGCGCTTTTCGGGCTTTGGCTGGCTCGCAACGGCCCCTCTCTTCCCCTTGTTTTCTGGTCTGAGAACGCCTGCTCGCGGCTCCGATGCATCTCGTCCTGTTCTCCTCCGGCCTCCCCCATGTCCCTATCAGTTTCTACACCTGTTCTCCTCTTCTTCGGGTTGTGTCTCCCAACGTTTCATGCAAACAAAAAAAGAGCAGACCCGAAGGTCTGCTCTCTCGTTTGGTTTGTCCCTGAATCAATATCCCAACGACTTGGAAGCCGCATAGGAGATCTTCAGGGCGTTGGCCCGACGGAGCTCCTGCTTCACGTCGGTGACGATACCCATCTTCGTGGCCTGGTCTGCCTTGAGGCAGATGGTCATTGCCGCGCGATCGGCCTCATTGAGCTTGTCGCGCTCGGCGGCTACGAAGTCCAGGATGTCCCGGGTCGTTCTGTAGGAGTCGTTCAGCTGGATACGCGGGGCAGTACCGAACTGCGCCTGCATGGCCAGCGTGGGCTGTCCGATGTGGATGAAGCTGACGAGCGATTTCTTCTCGAGCTTCTGTACCTCGGTTGCCTCCGGAAGTTTGTATCTGACGAGCAGTTCCTGATCACGCATGGTCGTCGATACCATAAAGAAGAAGAGGATCATGAAGATCACGTCCGGAAGCGAAGCGGTCGAGATGCCGGGCAAACCCTTGTTGCCCTTCTTTTTCATTACTGCCATGGCTTTACTTCTTTATATTTACCGGTTCGGCCTCCGAAATCTTCAGAGGTACTGCTTTGGATACTGCGTTGCGCTGCTCTTCGTTGAGTTCTGCGAACTTCGAACCGAACTTGCGCTGTGCAACCTCGTCGCGCACTTCGTTGAAGGCGCGCGCGAGCTCATTCTGTACCATGATGTAGGACTGGTAGCCCGTGTCGCGGGTGGTTTGCAGGGAAACCACGCCCTGGCTGACGGGATAGGTCCAGGTACTGCCGTCCGGAAGCTCGATGTCCTCGTCCTTCTTCTCGGGCAGATCCTCGCTGTCGAGCGGGTTGAGGATGAACTCCTTGACCTGATCCTTGAGCTCGCGAAGATCGATCACATTCTGCTTGCCCTCGATTCCTGCCATGATGTTTCCACTACCCGAGATAAGTACCAGATACAGGTTGCGCTGCTTGACCTTGATCTGCTCCTGTTGTTGGTTCTCAGGAGGCAGGGGCGGAAGCATGCGGACCAGACCCGTATCGGTGTTCATGGTAGTGGCTACCAGGAAGAAAATCAGCAGCAGGAAGGCGATGTCGGCTTGAGATCCAGCATTGATATCTGGTGTTTTTCTTTTATCTATTGCCATTGCCTATTCCTTTTTCTACTTGAATGCACTCCAAATTTCAGTAACTACGGCCGTAACGAAGGCTGCCGCAAAAGCGACATAGGTCACCAGAATGCTCGTTTCGGTGATGACCGTTTCGGTGTGGCCGAAGAATCCGTTGTTCTGAAGGTCCACGATGTTGATCGTGTGTCCGGCCGAGTAGAAGTAGGACACGCCGATGATGATGATGACCAGAGCCAGTGACAGGATGGCTCCCTTGATGCCTGCCGGGTTCTTGATCATTCCGAAGATCGCGCAGAAGATGGCCGAAGCGACGGCGAACGCGAAGAGGAAGTAGCCCCACATCAGGTTTGCACTGATTGCGGCCTCGGATCCTCCGGTCGCGATCGCGTAGACCATAAGCGCAATCGTGATGACCAACAGAACGCCCAGCAATATGTTAAATATCTTTTTCATATTTGCTTTTGACTTTTGCGTTCGGTTCAATTATTTCTTGCTGTAGGCCGTCAGGATATCCATGAGCGTGATGGACGAATCCTCCATTGCGTTTACGAGCGAGTCGATCTTGGCGATGATGTAGTTGTAGAACAGCTGAAGAATAACGGCAGCGATAAGACCCATGAGGGTGGTCAGAAGGGCGACCTTGATACCACCAGCAACGAGCGTCGGGCTGATGTCACCGGCAGCCTGGATGGCGTCGAATGCGTCGATCATACCGACAACGGTACCCATAAATCCGAGCATCGGGCTGAGGGCGATGAACAGGCCGATCCACGAAAGACCCGACTCCATCTGGCCGGTCTGAACCGAACCGTAGGAAACAACGGCCTTCTCAACCGAGTCGAGACCCTGATCGTAGCGATCCAGACCCTGATAGTAGATCGAGGCGATCGGGCCGCGGGTGTTGCGGCAAACCTCCTTGGCAGCTTCGATACCGCCCTTCTTGAGAGCCTCCTCAACGTTGGCGATGAGCTTCTTCGAGTTGATCGTCGAGAGCGACAGGAAGAGAATGCGCTCGATGGCTACGGCCAGACCGATCACCAAGCAGAGCAGGATCGGGAGCATCCAGCCCCAACCGCCCTCGAGGAACTTCTGCATCAGAATGTGGTGCATGCTCTCGCCTGCGACCTGAGTTTCGGCTGCGGCAGCGGCTGCCTCCTGCGCGAACGCATTAACGGTACCCAGAACGGTCAGGGCAACCGACGGAATCAAAAACAGTTTTTTCATAGTTGTGTTAGATGATTGATTTGATTGATTGAATTTTATTAGTTGTGTTTTTGGTTTTTGTCTTTCCCGGGGTTGCGGCCGGAGACCGGAGGCCGGGTATCCGGCGGGCCGTTTTTCCGTTCCGCTCCGTTTTTTGTTCCGGATCGCTCAATTTTTTGTTAAAAAATCATTTTTTTCTTCCTCCCTCCCGTCCGCGCGGCCGTTTTTTACCTGTTCTGCAGCGGTTGCGTGAGGTCTCCCCACACGGATGTCCGAATCCCGGATTTTCTTCCCGGACTCGCACAACTCCCTGTCAATCAACTGTGTTGCTTTGCTTCTGTCGCATCTTTCCCCGGTACTTCGACCGGTAGGGGTACGTTAGCAGTGCGAAATATAGGAAAAAAATTCGTTTCGTGCAACGTCCTATGCCGTAAATTCTCCGCGCAACGGCCTGCGCAGGAGCTCTTCGGTCTGCTGTCGCGGGAGTCCGAGCCCGAGCGTGTACATCAGTTTGGTGACGGCCGCCTCGGTGGTCATGTCGTAACCGCACAGCACGCCGGACTTTTGCAGCCGCAACCCCGTCTCGTAGAGCTCCATCGAGACCCGTCCGCCGCCGCACTGCGTGATGTTGAGCACGATCACGCCGCGGTCGATCGCCTCCTGCAGCGTGCGGATGAACCATTCGCTGGTCGGGGCGTTTCCGGCGCCGAATGTTTCGAGCACGACGGCACGCAGCCCGGGCGCCGAGAGCATGGCTCGCAGGACCCGTTCGCCGAGGCCCGGGAAGAGCTTGATGACCTCGATGCCGTCGGCCAGCCGGGTGGCCACGCGCAGCGGCTCTCCGAAGGTCTCGGGGCGGAGGATCGCCGGGTAGTTGTAGGCGATATTGACGCCGACCTCGGCCAGCGGCGGGTAGTTGTATGAGCGGAAGGCGCTCAGCGCTTCGGCGCTGCGCTTGGTGGTGCGGTTGGCGCGGAAGAGCCGGTTCTGGAAGTAGAGCGACACCTCGGGGACAACCGGACGGCCGTCGCGCCGGGCGCCGGCGATCTCGATGGCCGTGATGAGGTTCTCGCGGCCGTCGGTGCGCAGCACGCCGATGGGGATCTGGCTGCCGGTGAAGACCACGGGCTTCGAGAGGTTCTCGAGCATGAAACTCAGCGCCGAGGCGGTGTAGGACATCGTGTCGGTGCCGTGCAGGACGACGAATCCGTCGTAGCGGTCGTAGTTGTCGCGGATCAGCTCGGCGAGCGTGACCCAGTTCGACGGGGCGACGTTCGACGAGTCGATGACCGGCGACATCGTCAGTACCTCGATGTCCACGTTGAGCCGCTTGAGCGAGGGGAATTCGTCGTAGATGCCGCTGAAGTCGAAGGGCACCAGTGCTCCGGTGGCGGCGTCGGTCTTCATGCCGATGGTGCCGCCCGTGTAGATGATCAGAATGGAGGATCGCATGTCGTATCTCTTTGTTTTGTCGTATTCGTCACTCGTCGAGTGCCTCGACCAGAAAGCTCACCGGACGGAAGCCGTCGTTGCAGGAGAGCATCGCCGAGGCGGGGTTTTTCATCCACCCGTCGTAGAGGTCCGTACCTCCGTGGGCCAGCGTCATGACGAACGGCGAGAGGGTCTGCCAGGCGCTTTCGCACAGTCCCTCGGGCCGCTGCCACCCCTCGGCGATGAAGACCTGACCCTCCTGCAGGTCGCAGGCGTGTTCGATCGGGTTTTCGTAGCGTGCGATCAGGTCGCGGTGGCAGACCTTGCGGACGACGGTGATGCGTACTCGTTTCATGGCTGTATGTGTGGCTGGTTGTCGGTCTCGGAGCCTTGAGCCGGAGCGGGGCGGGGCTTTGTGCCGTCCTGTCCGGAGGAGCTCCCGTTCAGACGGAAGAGTCGTTCGGCCGAGGCTGTCGTGGCGTCGGCCACCTCGTCGGGCGTAAGTCCCTTGAGGCGGGCCACCTCGTTGCACACGAAGCGCACGTAGGCGGACTCGTTGCGTTCGCCCCGGTGGGGTGCGGGTGTCAGGTAGGGGCAGTCGGTCTCCAACACCAGGTCGTCGAGCTCCATCTCGGGAACGATCGCCGCCAGAAGGCTCTTCTTGAATGTTACGACTCCGCCGATGCCGAAGCGGAAGTCGCCCAGCGAGCGCAACTCGCGGTAGGTCTCCAGCGTGTCGGAGTAGGCATGGAAGACGCCGCGGAGCCCCCGCCCGGCGTATTCGCGCATGAGGGCGACGGTCTCCGGCCAGGCGTTGCGCGTGTGGACGGCGATCGGCAGGTCGTATCGCAGGGCGAGTTCGATCTGCCGGCGGAAGGCTTTGGTCTGCTGTTCGCGGAAGTCGCGGCTCCAGTAGAAGTCCAGCCCGATCTCGCCGATGGCGCAGAAGGGCGGGATGCCCTCGGGCGGTGCGGCAAGGAGCTGCTCGACGAGCTCCAGCTCCTCCTGCCAGCGGGGGTTGTCATTGACCGACGTGGGGTGCAGGCCGATCATCGGCACGCACCGTTGCGGATGCAGGCGGCAGAGGTCGAAGAGCCGGTCGTGGCTCTCGGAGTCGATGGCCGGGAGCAACAGCCGCCCGACGCCGGCCCCGGCAGCCCGGGCGAGCGCCTCTTCGCGGTCCTCGTCGAACTCGGGGCCATAGAGATGGGAGTGTGTATCGATCAGATTCATTGTTTCATGTATCGGTTTCCGGGGAGTTGGCGGATGGCTCCGGCCAGCTCGAGCCCGATGAGCAGCGATGCGAGCTCCCCGGGGTCGAGTCCGGTCAGCTCGCCGAGTGTCTCGGACGAGAGCGGGTCGTCGGTGCGGAAGCAGGCGAGCAATCCCGCCTCGTCACGTGTCAGTTCGGGGGTGGCGGGTTTCGGCCGGAGTGTGGCGGGGTCGGTGCCGAGGTCCCACATCAGTTCGCGGATCACGTCGTCGGCCGTCATGACCAGCTGGGCCTTGCGGTTGCGGATCAGGTGGTTCGTGCCCGAGGACATGGGGTCGGTGGCGCGACCCGGCACGGCCATCAGCGTGCGGTCGTAGGAGTCGGCGCAGTGGGCTGTCAGGAGCGAACCCCCGCTGTCGGGCGACTCCACAACGATACACCCGGCGCTCAACGCGGCGATGATGCGGTTGCGGGCTACATAGAAGGAGCCGTTCTGCCGGGTCTGCGAGTGGAGTTCGGTGACCAGTGCTCCGCTGTGTTCCACGATGTCGCGGGCAATGGCCGTGTGCTGGGCGGGAGTGACCTCCGGGAGGGCGTTGGCGAGTACGGCGACGGTCGGGATTCCGGCGGTGAGGGCCGCGCGGTGGGCCGCTATGTCGATGCCGAAGGCCAGGCCGCTGACGATGCAGAGCCCCGGGACCCGTTCGGCGAGTTCGCCGACCAGACGGTCGCACATCGCCTGCCCGTAGGGAGTTGCGCGGCGTGTGCCGACCAGCGTGAGACATCGTGCCGTGAGGGCCTCGGCGTTACCTTTTATGTATAGAACGGCGGGATAGTCGGGCGTTTCGCGCAGCAACGGGGGATACCCGCTATCGGTCGAGGCGACGACGGCGATGCCGTGGCGCCGGCAGTAGGCGATCTCCCGCTCGGCGGCCGCGAAGGCCTTGTGCTGCAGGAGCTGCCGGGCAATGTCGGGCCGGAGGCCGGCGCCTTCGGTAAGTTCGTCGGCCGAAGCGGCGAAGATCCGTGCGGCACTGCCGAAGTGTTCCAGCAGATGGACGGCGCCTTTCACCCCGATGCCGGGGGTCATCTGAAGGGCGATATCTTCGAGGGTCATGGCCGGACAAAACAAATTCAACAGAGTAAAGGTAGGTATTTTTGCGCAATAACGGGAAAATATTTTCGAAATAACGCAAAGTTGCCCGGAAGTTTTGCAGAAATGAGAAATGTTTGTATATTTGCACTCCCGAAGTACCGGAGCAGCCCCGGATTCGGTCCCGGGTCGCAGCGACGACACCGGTGATACGGAAGAGGGCGGGGCTGATTTTAGGTTGGGTTTGTGTTGTACCGGTACGGACGGATTTTCATGTTGGTCTGATGGCCGAGTGGCTAGGCAAAGGTCTGCAAAACCTTGTACAGCGGTTCGAGTCCGCTTCAGACCTCACGGAAACCGCGTTGCAGATGTCTGCAACGCGGTTTTCGTTTTGTCTTATGGCAAGTTTCCTGATGTGCATAGCTCTTTGGCGTGTTTTGGATCGAGTCCGCCATTCCGTTTGCCGTGTCACAGGTTTGTTCTGCGTGGGTCCGCGTGTTGTTATTGCTCCCCTGTTGTGTGGCAACCCTCATGTTGTCGTTCGTTTTTGGGGAATGTCGGGCCCTGTCTGTTGTGAGTTGAATCATTTATGACAAATTGATTTACATCAATAATTTGATTGTGGGGGTTTTATAATTTTGTCTTTGTAAATTGTAAATGGGTGCCGGTAATGTTTCGCTCCCGGGATCGTCAATTTACCAGCCGTGCATGTGCCTTTGGCAGACGGTGGATGTATGTGTCGCATAAAAGAAAAAATAAAATGAAAACGGTAGTTTCTGTTGTTTTGCTGACGGCAGTGTTTCTGGATCTGTCGGCTCAGAGTTTTACGATCAGGGGTCGTTTTATCGATGTGGCCAATGATACGTTGTCGATCGGGTATGTCCAGCGTGAACCCGAAAAGCGGGTTGTGGATGTTGATGTCCCGGTTGATGCGGGCGGATGCTTCACTTACAGTTGTGATATTGGATATGCTTGTCTGGCGGAATTGACCATTCGGTCCAGTGGCAGAAAGGCGCATCTTTTTTTCGTCCCTGACGAGCGTGTGGAGATCGAGGGGCCCTCGGCCTCGATGAACGATTGGAATATCGGTGGTACGGCGTTTTATCAGAGGCAGGATCGTGTCCGGCAGTTGCTGTTGCCTTTCTACCGGGAATTCGACGCCGCACGGGCCCGGTATGACAAGGGTGTGGCCGACGGTCTTGACCGCGGGAGGCTCGACAGCATCAGGGCGGCCGCCTACAGGGACATAAACAAAAGGCAGTGGCGAGTTGCCCATCAATATATAATGGGGCATTTGGACGATGAGGTTTCTGTCCCGATTTTGCTGGACCAGAACTGGCCCGACATATTGCCTGCCATCCGAAGTCTCTCTCCCGAAGTACGGTATGGGCGTTTTAAAAGCTATATCGATGGAATAGAGGGGATGTTTTCGCGGCTTGCCAAAGAGGAGAAGGCGGCAGCTGCAGCGACCCTGGAGTTGGAGGAGGGAAAGTCTGCTCCGGACTTTACATTGAACGATATGAACGGTAAGGACTTCAGATTGAGTGCACTTTTCGGACAAGGCAAGTATATTGTCGTCGATTTCTGGGGGTCCTGGTGTTCCTGGTGCATCAAGGGATTTCCTGCAATGAAAGAGTATTATAACAGATACAAAGACAAATTGGAAATTGTCGGCGTGGCATGTTATGATAAGGAAGAGCGGTGGAAGGATGCAGTAGTCAAGAACCGGGTTCCGTGGCTGCATGTGATTTCACCCGATGGGACAACCGAGGTCCGATACGGTGTGACGGCCTATCCTTTCAAGATCATTGTATCCCCGGAGGGAACGGTGATCAAGAGCTTCAAAGGCGAGACCGCAGAATTTTACCGGATGCTTGACAAACTGTTGCAGTAAAAAATATGATCGGACGACATGGAAGGTCCGTCGATGCATGCGGATCTGTAAAGAAGAGCTGTCGGCATACCGGGTGCAGGGTCAATGCATGCTCCCGGTAATTGTCTATACTGATGCGGAGACCTCTTTCTCCCCAAAGCAGTCGGCCGGCCGGGCAGCCGGCTGCTACTCCTCGTTTTCGTAGTAGACCTTGTAGAATTTGCCCTTTTCATCCTCGCCCTGCTCGATCAGGTTGCGGTTGCCGTGGACGTAGATGTGAAAGTTCCGGTCGAGTTTGATGACGCTCTTGTAGGAGCGCGTCTGGCGCTTCACGGCCGCGTCCGAGATGTCGAACTCCTCCTCGATGCGGATGTCGCGCTCCTGTTCGTACTCCTGCTTGAAGCGGGTGAAACTCTCGACGACCTCGGGTTGCCGGATGACCTTCTGCGAGAAATCCTCGAGCGAGAAGTTGTCCTGCGCCTGGAAGTAGGACATCGTGTCGTTGAGCAGTTCGGCCTGGTCGGCCTTCGAGACGTCGAATTCCCGGGCGAGCTGCCGGGTGACGTACTTCCTGCACATGGCCAGGGCGTTGTGCGTGTTGTGGTAGCTGTCCCGGCGCGGGCGAACGCGCAGGAAGTCGTCGGCCCAATAGCGGGCTTCGGTGCGGTTGGTATTGTCCACGATCCGCACGACGAAGCCGGCGTCGCGCTCGAGGTTGAAGACGATCGCCCCCTTGTCGAGCCGTTTGATGTCGATGCCCTGGCACGTGGCGAGGTGCACGCCCTCCTCCCCGGCCCGGGCGTCGAGGAAGGTGTCGCGCGTCTCGGATTTGAAGAGCCCCACGGCATCGACCGTCTCCCCGCCGAGGCGGCAGGCGGAGAAGTAGACCACGTAGAACTCGCCGCCCTTGATCTGGGGCAGCGTGCCGCATTCGTAGAGGTGCCGGGCCAGACTGACCGAGTGTTCGTGGAGCGAGGCGGGGTCGTCGAAGATCCTGCCGACGAAGTTCCACACCTCGTTGCAGGCCAGGTCGGTCTCGTGGTAGAGGTTGTAACACTCCTCGGATTTGAATCCGTCGAGAAAGTAGCTCGTGAGGGTCTGCATCAGCGCCTCGTCGGTTACCTGTGCCGAGAGGGCGGGCGATGCCATGAGGGGTTCGTCCTTGGCCTTGTTGCCGACCACGTGGATGTCCAGGGCCTCGATGCGGGTATCTTCGAAGTAGAGCATGTCCGGAAATTTTTGGGAGTGCAAAGATGGCGATTTTTCCCCGTTCGGTCAAGCCGCCCGGGACTTTCCCTCCCTCCGGAGCCGCGGGTGGAGGGTCAGATGATCATCTGTGTGAACCGTCGGTACTCCTTCGGGGTGTAGGCGTAGCGCTTCTTGAAGATCTTGTAGAAGTGGGCGAGGCTCGAGAAGCCGCAGTTGCGGCTGATCTCCTTGATCGGCATGTCGGTCATGATGAGCTGGGTGCGGGCATACTCCATCTTCTGGTCGTTGATCAGTTCGGAGAGTGTCATCGAGGTATGTTTGCGCACCACGCGGTTTACATAGTCGATATTCTTGTTGCACAGGGCGGCGAACTCCGAACCCCCCCCCTTGAAATAGCCGGGCTTGTTGAATTCGTTGATGGCGTTTTTCAACCACTGGGGCATGCCTTCGGCACTCATCTTCGTCTCGTAGTCGGTCAGCAGACGGAAAATGAAGAGCAGGAACCCGTCGAGCTGCATGTACGAGCGTTCGTGTTTCATGCACTCCTCGCCGCGGGCCGAAATGCGGCGGATGGTGTTCATCGGCAGGTTCAGCTGGACGGGCAGCGCCGAGTCGGTCCAGAAAAACATGCCGCCCTTGGGGAAGTAGCGGTTACGGTAGAGTTCGAGCGATTCGAGCGAAAAGGCGACATTCATCAGCGTGATTCCTTCGGGCGACGGGTAGTAGGCGTGCGAGTCCGTCGGTCGGATCATGATCAGATCGCCGGCCGAAAGGGCGATCTGCTGCCCGTTCACAAAGTGTTTTCCGCTCCCTTTTTCGATCCATGCGATCTCGGCATAATCGTGATAGTGTAATGAAATGTCGTGCCGCGACGTGAGATTCACCCGGGCGATATGGTACTTTTCGTCGCCTCGCAGGAAGTCGGACAACCGGAACAAAGATCCCTGACTGTACATGAAAATTATTTTTTAAACGATTAAAAAACGAGAAGCGCGGCTCCTATTCTCCAAAACAAATATACGGAAAAAATCGGGAGCTTTCCTGCGGAGGGGTGTGCGGGAAAAACAAAAATGTCGGAATAACGCAATAAATATACAAGAGACGACAAAAAAGTCGTCAGATCGCAATCCTTAATAGGTCTATATTTGTCCATGGAGTGAGAACCCTGTTTCAGTAAACCGACATGTTGAACCTTAAACCCAAACCATGATGAACAATCTCAACTACCAACCGACATCGAATCCGGTTCGGAGCCTTCTGGGCAAGTGGATCGGTTTTGTGTTCTGTTTTTTGTGTGTGGCTGTACTCGGAATGACCTCCGAGGCCAGCGCGGCTCCGGCGAAAGTCGTTCGGGGCAAAGTCGTCGATTCGGACAACCGGCCCGTCGTCGGGGTCACGGTGCTCGAGTTGAACACGACCAACGGTACGACGACCGACATCAACGGCGACTACCAGCTTACGGTCAAGGGTCCGGAGCCCGTCCTGCAGTTCTCCTATATAGGATATGAGTCGCAGGAGGTGGCCGTCGGCACCAAGACGGTCATCAACATCACCTTTGCCAGCGACAACGTCCAGCTGGACGACGTGGTGGTCGTCGGCTACGGTACGATGCGCAAGAAGGATGTCACGGGATCGATCGCGAAGGTCAATATGGACGAAAAGGCCACCTTCGCCAACACCAACGTGCTGCAGTCGCTGCAGGGTGCGATTCCGGGTCTGAACATCGGCATGACTACGGGCGCCGGTACCGAGCCCGAGATGACCGTCCGCAGCACGACCTCGATCAGCGCCAGCAACAACCCGCTGGTGGTCGTCGATGGCGCGATCTACAACGGTTCGGTTTCCGACTTTGCGCCGTCCGACATCCAGTCGGTCGATGTGCTGAAGGATGCCAGCTCGGCCGCCGTATACGGCTCCCGTGCAGCCAATGGTGTGATCATGATCACCACGCGCATGGGCTCGACCGAGAAACCGACGATCCGGGTGAACAGCTACTGGGGCGTCAATACGAGCACCAACAAGCCCGACATGATGGACGGTCCGCAGTACATTCAGAAGATCCTCGACTACCGGCGTGCCCAGGGGCTCGACTACGACCGCGACAAGATCCTCTCCTACCTGAACGAGGCCGAGCGCGAGAATTACAGCAAGGGCCACACGATGGACTCCTACGATGCCGTAACCGATCCGGGCTTTGTGCAGAACTACAGCGTCTCGATGTCGGGACGCACCCGGACGACCAACTACTTTGCTTCGGTGAACTACAACAACCAGGACGGTATCGTCATGGGTGACGACTACGACCGTTTCAGCGCCCGCCTGAATCTCGAGACGAACATCACCTCGTGGTTGAAGGTCGGCATGAAGGCCAACTATTCGGAGAGCGACTACTCGGGTGCCACGGCCGACCTGATCGCCGCCAACTACATGAGTCCTTACGTGAAGCTGCGCGACGAGAACGGCGAACTGATCCGCTTCCCGATGACCGACCAGCTGGGTGTGAACCCGCTCGGCGAGTACGAGCAGGCACAGGATCTGGATCTGCACAAGAGTCTGTTCGGCATCTTCTACGGCGAGGTGAGCTTCCCCTTCCTCAAGGGGTTGAAGTACAAGTTCAACTATTCGCACAACTACCGCTGGAGCGACGTCCGCAAGTTCTGGGGAACCGATACCTGGACCGGAGCGCCGTCGGGCGGCAAGGGCAGCATTGCCAAGGGTGATGCCTCCGACTACATTGTGGACAACATCGTGTCGTTCGACCGGAATTTCGGCAAGCACTACGTGAACGTCACGCTGCTCTACAGCTACGAGCACAACGAAGGAAGTTCGGTAACGGCCGCCGCCTCCGAATTCGCCAACTCGTCGCTGGGCTGGAACGCCCTCGACAAGGGTGCGGTGCAGACGGTCAGCTCGTCGGCCTACGACGACAACGGCATCTCGCAGATGGCCCGTCTGCATTATGGCTACGACAACCGCTACCTGGTGACCTTCACCATCCGTCGCGACGGCTATTCGCGCTTCGGCGCCGACAACAAGTTCGGAACCTTCCCCTCGGCCGCTTTGGGTTGGGTCGCTTCGCGTGAGGCCTTCCTGAGCGACGTGAAGTGGATCGACCTGTTGAAACTCCGCCTCTCGTACGGTCTGAACGGCAACCAGGCCGTTTCGCGCTACGCCTCGCTGGCCACGATCAACACCAGCCGCTATGTGGACGGTCCGGATCCCATTATCACGCAGTATACCAGCTCGATGGAGAACGCTTCGCTCTGCTGGGAGAGTACCAAGACCGCCAATATCGGTCTCGACTTCGCCTTCCTGAAGAGCCGCATTTCGGGTAGCGTCGATTTCTTCAAGTCGAAATCGAAGGACCTGATCATGCAGCAGTCGCTGCCCTACATGACCGGTTTCGGCAGTGTGTGGGCCAATGTCGGCGAGCTGAAGAACCACGGCGTGGAGGTGACGCTGACGACCGTCAATGTGCAGAACGAAAACTGGAACTGGACTACGACCTTCAACTTCTCGCGCTACCGCAACGAGATTACCAAACTCTACGGCGGCAAGACCGAGGACATCACCAACAGCTGGTTCGTGGGCTATCCCATCCACAGTTTCTACGGCTATGAGACCGACGGAATCTGGCAGGAGGGCGACGACATCCCCGAGGGCTTCAAGCCGGGTTACTTCCGGATCAAGGATCTCGACGGGAAGGAGGGCATCACGCCCGACGGCGACCGCCACGTGTATGCCTATGCAGACCCCAACTACCGATTCAGCATATCGAGCAACCTGACGTGGAAGAACCTCTCGCTCTCGTTCGTGATCAACTCCGTCCAGGGCGGCAACGGGTATTACATGGCTGAGAACCCCTATGCGCTGAATCCGAATGCCTATTTCCCGGGGCGCATGAACATGGTGGACATGCCCTACTGGACGCCCGAGCGTCCCTCGAACAAATACCCGACGATCGACTATTCGCCCACCTACGGACACTATTTCCTGCAGGATCGGAGCTTCGTGCGTCTGCAGGACCTCTCCATCGCATACGATTTCCCCAAGCGGATCCTGAACAAGATCGGCATGAGCGGACTGCGTGCCTACGTCAGCGGCAAGAACCTCTTCACGGTGACCGACTGGGTGGGCTACGATCCCGAAGCCGGACAGTCCGTATTCAACGGAACGCCCTCCATGCGCAGCTACATCCTCGGCATCGACATCACTTTCTAACCACAACGACCAATCAAAACCAATACCATGAAAACGATATATCATCTGCTTCTGGCCGTCGTCGCATCTGCAGGCCTCGTGTCCTGCAGCACGGACCTTCTGGACGAGAAACCGAAGAGCTCGTACAGCCCCGAAAACGCCTATGTGACCCTGGCTCAGTTCAATCAGGCCATCGCTGACCTGCACCGTACGGTCCGCGACGAGATCTATTGGGAGACCGACGGAACGGTCATCTGGGCGCTCTTCACCGGAACGGACCAGGCGGTCGATCCGACCGACCTGAATGCCGGCCCGTTCGCCGACTATTCGATGATCACCTCCTCCTACTACTGGTTCTACCACTACTGGGTCCGCTATTACCGGCTGGTTGCACGCGCCAATACGGTCATCGACCGCGCTACGGCCAAGTGGTCGCAGCTGACGCCCGACGAGCAGCTCAGCGTCATCGGGCAGGCCAAGTTCTTCCGGGCCTATGCCTACCGCTGCCTGGCCAACCTCTACGGAGGCGTGCCGAAGATCGACCACGAGGTGACCGCACCGCGCAAGGATTTCCAGCGTGCAACCCGTGAGGAGATCTATGACTTCTGCCGTGAGGATCTGGAATATGCCTCGAACAACCTCACCCGCGAAGCCGACGGCCGCGGCGGGATCACGGCCGGAGTGGCCGACCACCTGCTGAGCGAGATCTACATCTGCCTCGGTCGCTGGCAGGATGCCGTGAATGCCGCTACCCGCGTGATCGACGATCCGCAGTACGAGCTGATGACCGAGCGGTTCGGCACCCGCATGGACCGTCCCGGCGATGTGTTCTGGGACCTTTTCCGCACCGGGAACGTGAACCGCGAGGACGGCAACAAGGAGACGATCTGGGCCTTGCAGTACGAGTTCGGCGTGCCGGGCGGACAGAACGGCAACATCCCGACGTGGAATGCCGGTTATCCGGGCGAGCGGGCCTGGGGACCGCGCTACTGGACGCTGCTCGACCCGACGGGTGCGGCCGGTACACTGGCCTGCGACAGCCTGGGCCGCGGTGCCTCCTACGTCCGTCCGACCTACTATGCCTCGACGGCCGTATGGAAGGGCGACGAGAAGGACATGCGCAACTCGGAGTACAACATCAAGCGCAACTTCTACTACAACAATCCGGCTTCGTCCTATTACAAGCAGCTCATCACGCGCGAGAACCTCTTCAACGAGGCCGATACGATCATGGCCTTCTATCCCTACATCATGAAGGTGACCGACTATCCGCACGAGAGCGACTATACGCAGGCTCAGAGTTTCCGTGACGTGGCCGTCATGCGCCTGGCCGAGACCTACCTGCTGCGTGCCGAGGCCTATCTGGGCATGGGGCGGAAGGATCTGGCTGCGGCCGACATCAACGAGCTCCGCAAGCGGGCGCATGCCGAGACGATGTGCACCGAGGCCGAGGTGTCGATCGACTACATCCTCGACGAGCGGACCCGCGAGCTGCTGACCGAGGAGTTCCGCATGCTGACGCTGTGCCGTCTGGGCAAGCTCTACGAACGGGTGGTGAAGTACAACGACTTCAAGGCCGGAAAGACCATCTCCGAGCACAACAACCTCTGGGCGATTCCGCAGAACGAGATCGACGCCAATACCGACGTGAAGATCGAGAACAACCCCGGATATTGATTGGAGATGGGGGGAACAGGAAAAATCATCCTTCTTTTGGGGCTGGCTGCCGCATGGCTGCCGCAGCCGGCCCGTTCGGAGGTCCGGCCGGAGCGCTACGACGCCTACGATGTCGTGTGGCGGAGCCGGAGCGGCGATGCTTCGGGATCGATGCCCGTTGGCAACGGCGACACGGGCTGCAACGTCTGGGTGACCGAGACGGGACGGATCGAGTGCCGCATCGGCAAGACGGATGCCTTCAGTGAGCTCAATTCGCTGCTGAAGGTGGGCGGGTTGAGCGTCGCAATGACGCCCAACCTGCTCGCCGGCGGCGAGTTCGAGCAGCGGCTGAACATCCGCGACGGCGTGGTCGAGATCTCGGGATCGAATTCGGACGGGGCGGTATCGCTCCGTTTCTGGGTCGATGCCCATGCCCCGGTGATCCGTCTCGAGGGCGAGGCGTCGGTCCCCGTGAAGGTGGAGGTGCGCAATACGACGTGGCGGAAGGCGCCGCGCGAGATCAGCGGGCTGGAACGCCACGCGATCTACGGACTGTACGATGCGCCGTTTGCCACGCGGCTGCAGGCCGATACGCTGCTGCACTCCGATGTCGGTATGGCCTGGGCCCACCGCAACGAGAGTTCGATCTATCTGCTGACGCTGCAAAACCAGAATCTGGCCGACTGGTACGATCCGGCGGACGATCCGCTGCTCCACCGCACCTTCGGGGCGCTGGTCTGCGGTCCCGGCATGCGCTGCGAGGCGCCCGACCGGCTGGTCTCCGTCGCTGCGGACCGGAAGATCGTCGTGGCGGCAGTCGTCGGGTCGGGGCGTCCGGAGAGCCTGTCCGAGTGGCTGTCCCGGGTTGAGGAACAGGCCCGGAAGCTGCCGAAGGGCGGGAAATCCCTGGCGCGGCACCGGAAGTGGTGGAACGACTTCTGGCTCCGGCACTACATCTTCGTCGGATCGGAGGAGCAGCCCGAGGAGGCCTTCTCGCTGACCCGGGCCTACATCCTGCAGCGCTACATGAATGCGGCGGCCGGACGGGGGCGGATGCCGATCAAGTTCAACGGCTCGATCTTCAATGTCGAGCTGACGCACGATATGGCCGGATGCCCGCGCGGGCTGGATGCCGACTTCAGACTGTGGGGCGGTCCCTATTGGTGGCAGAATACGCGCCTGCCCTACAGTTCCATGCTCTTTTCGGGCGACTGGGAGATGATGCGCCCGTTGTTCCGGATGTACCGGGAGGCCCTGCCGCTGGCCGAGTACCGCACGCGCCGGTATTTCGGGCACGAAGGAGCCTATTTCCCGGAGACGATGTGTTTCTGGGGAACCTATGCCATCGACAACTACGGATGGGACCGCACGGGACTGGCGGACGGAGTTTCGCAGAACCGCTACATCCGCTACTATTTTCAGTCGAACATCGAGCTGGTTGCGCTCATGCTCGCATATTATGAATTCTCGGAGGACGACGGCTTCCTGACCGAAACGCTCTTCCCGGTCGCCTCACGCATCCTGACCTTCTACGACCGGCACTACCCGAAGTCGGAGCGCGGCGAGATCGTGCTCACGCCGGCGCAGTCGCTGGAGACCTACTTCGAAGGGGTCCGCAATCCGCTGCCCGACATCGCCGGGCTGCGGTGGATCACCGCGCGGCTGAAATCCTGCTGCGGCGAGCGGCTCCCCGATGACCTGGCCGCACTGTGCGACCGGATGGCCGCGTCGCTGCCCCCGATCCCCACCGGAGAGAGCCCCGAAGGAGAGGTGCTGGTCGCCGGGGAGCAGCTGGGCGAGCGGATGAACGTGGAGAAGCCCGAACTCTATGCCGTATTCCCCTACCGGTGGTACGGCGTGGGCGAGCCCGGCCTCGACGTGGCCCGGCGGACCTATGCGCGGCGGGCGGTCAAGGAGAGCTGGGGCTGGCAGCAGGACGGCATCTTCGCAGCCAACCTGGGCCTGGCCGACGAAGCACGCCGCATCGTGACGGCCAACAGTGCCGCCTCCAATCCCGCATTCCGTTTCCCGGTGATGTGGGGACCCAACTACGACTGGGTTCCCGACCAGGACCACGGCTCGGTCCTGCTGCGGACGCTGCAGAACATGCTGATCCAGTATGGCGGCGACGACATCCACCTCCTGCCCGCCTGGCCCGCCGACTGGAGTGTGGAGTTCAAGGTATACGGCCCCCGCGGAGCCTGCATCACGGGGTCGTACGGGCCGAAGGCCGGAACCCGCATCGAGCGTTCGGAAGGGATCGGCCGCCAGAATCTGATTGTACACAACCCACGAAAACCTCATGGAAATGACGAGTAAAGAACGAATCCTGGCCGCCATGAACCTGCAGCGGCCCGACCGGGTCCCGCTGATGTGCCAGTTCAGCATCGGCTGCATGATGGAGCAGCTGCATCCGGATCCGGTCGCATTCTGGTACAACCAGCAGACGTTTGCCGACGGGCTGATCGAATTGCGCGAACGGTTCCGTTTCGACGGCATCCTGGTCAGCCTCCACGGTCACTCCGACGATTGGAAGCGGGATCTTCTCTCCCGCGAGGAGCTCGGCGAGGGCTCCGTAAGGCTGGAGTACCCCGACCGCACGGAGCTGCACTGCTGGCAGGATCTGCCGGTGGTGACCTTCCGCTCGCCGCGGAAGAGCCTCGACCTGGAGTCGGTCGATGTCGAACGCGACATCCCCGGGCAGCTGGACTACATCCCCGTGTCGCACAATCTCTATTTTCGGCTCGATCCGGAGAACCTCTACGGAATTTTCGACTATCTTTACAGTCGTGTGGGCGACAGCTGTTCGATCCACGGCGAGATCACCTCTCCGCTGGACTATTACCTCGATCTGTTCGGTTACGAGCAGGGCCTCATGGGGCTGATCATGTATCCCGCCAAGGCGGCACAGATCCTCCAGCGCTTTACCGACGGGGTGAAGCGCATCGCGCGGGGCATGTGCCGGACGCCTGTCGATGCGATCAAGATCTCGTCGCCGTTCGCCGGCCGTGGCTTCATCTCCTCGGAGTTCTACGAGCAGTTCGTGCTGCCCTACGAGTCGCAGATCATCCGCGAGATCCGTCAGGCCGGGAAGTTCGTCTACATCCATACGTGCGGTTCGATCGGCGACCGGCTCGAACTCATGCAGCGGAGCGGGGCCTCCGGCCTGGAGTGCCTCGATCCGGTGCCGGTCGGGGATGTCGATCTGGAGGACGCCTTCCGGCGGATCGGCCGGGAGATGTTCATCAAGGGCAACATCGACTCGATCAACACGCTGCTGATGGCCGACGATGCGAAGGCCGAGGAGGATGTGCGGCGGATCATCCGCACCGGCATGACCCTAGGACGGGGCTTTATCCTGAGCACCGCCTGCTCGATTGCGCCGCTGGTGCCCCGGCACCGCATCGAGATGCTGCACGAACTGGTCATGCGCTGCGGACAATACGGAGATGAGACAGAACAAAGATAAAGGAGATTAGGATATGTTGTACGAACGGAATACGAAACGAATGAATGGCCTGCGGCGTGCCGCGGTATGCCTGGCCCTTGCACTGGTGGCCGTCCTTCCGGCTGCGGCCGGCGGCCGGATCCACGAACGGACCATCTCGGTGGTTCCCTGCCCCGAGACCCTGATCCGCCGTCCCGGACGGTGCCTTCTCTCGGAGCGGACCTCGCTCCTGCTCTCGGACCGGAGTCTGGAGCCTGTTGCCGGCTATTTCACGGAGAAGATCGCACGCTCGTCGGGCATCGACCTCAAGGAGCGGCGCGAGGCCGGAAATACCCTTGCTCTGCGTCTCGACACGCAGCGGGGCATCCCGGAGGAGGGGTATGAACTGACCGTCGCGCCCGACGGCATCGAGCTGGTCGCCTCGACGGGCGCCGGCATCTTCTACGGCATGCAGACGCTCATGCAGTTGCTTCCCGCCGGGATCGAGAGCCCGACGCCGGTTCCCGGCATGGAGCTTTCGATCCCCTGCGTGGAGATACGCGATGCGCCCCGGATGGCCTATCGCGGGGTGATGCTCGATGCGTGCCGTCATTTCAGCACGGTGGAGGAGATCGAGAAGCTGTTGGACGTGATGGCCATGTACAAGCTGAACAAGTTCCACTGGCACCTGACCGACGACCAGCTCTGGACCGTCGAGATCCGGAAATATCCCCGTCTGACGAAGCTCGGGGGCGTTCGCACCGAGACCGACGGCACCATCCACCGGGGCTTCTATACGCAGCGCGATATCCGCCGGATCGTGGCCTATGCCGCTGCCCGGCAGATTGACGTCATTCCCGAGATCGAGATGCCGGGGCACGCCATGGCCGCCATTACGGCCTATCCCGAATTGTCGTGCCGCGGGGGCAGCTACCGGGTCCGCAACCTCTGGGGCGTCGAGCAGGACGTCTACTGCGCCGGACGCGAACGGACCTTCCGTTTCATCGAGGAGGTGCTCTCCGAGATCGTCGAGCTGTTCCCCTACGAGTATGTGCATGTCGGCGGCGACGAGTGCCCGAAGGAGCGTTGGAAGGAGTGTCCGCTGTGCCAGGCCCGGATGAAACAGGAGGGACTGAAGACCGAGTTCGAACTTCAGAGCTACTTCATCCGCCGGGTCGAGAAGATCCTCCAGGCCAAGGGCCGCAAGCTGATCGGTTGGGACGAGATCCTCGAGGGCGGTCTCTCGCCCACGGCGACCGTCATGTCGTGGCGCGGCGAGGAGGGTGGCATCGCGGCGGCCAACCACGGCAACCAGGTGATCATGACCCCGATCGGGTACATGTACATGAACATGTATCAGGGCGCCATGGAGAGCGACCGGCTTGCCTACGGGTGGAACATCCCGCTCAGCCAGGTCTATGGCTACGACCCCTATCCGGCACAGATCCTTCCCGAGAAGCGGCACCTGATCTGGGGTGTGCAGGCCAACATGTGGACCGAATATGCCTACGGGCCCGAGGATGTCGAGTACCAGCTCTTCCCGCGCACCCTGGCGCTGGCCGAACTGGCGTGGAGCCTTCCGGCCAACAAGGATTTCGGGCGATTCACCCGCAGCCTGGAGAACCAGCACGTGCGGCTGGACCTGCATGGGATCAACTACCACATCCCGATGCCCGAAGGGGTGGCATGCTCCGACGTGCGCTTCCTCGACTCCGTCACGCTGCGGCTGACCAATACGCGCGACTATCCGATGGTCTATACGCTCGACGGGTCGGCCCCGACCGCCTCCTCGGAGGTGCTCAACGGACCGCTCACGCTCGATGAGGAGTGTGTCGTGCGGGTCGCGACGCTGCTGCCGACCGGACGGCTCTCGCCCGAGCGGCGTTTTACGGTGAGCCGGACGCAACTGGCCCCCTCCGCCGATGTGGAGACCGAACCAGGGATCGTGCGGACCCTTGCCTGCGGTGATTTCAGACGGCTCAGGGACCTCGGCGCGGCACAGTGGGGCGCACCCGAGGTGCTGCCCGATTTCGCCTTCCCGTTCGAAGGCGAACAGGCTGGAGGTGCGGCCATCTTCACGGGATATATCGACATCCCGGAGTCGGGCGTCTATGTTTTCGGTACGGATGCCGACCGGCTGGAGATCGACTCCGAGGAGGTGGTCAATAACGACGGGAAACTGGCCATGCACCAGCTGGGCCGCGGGACCCGGGCGCTGGAAAAGGGGCGCCACGCCTTCCGGATGACGTTCCTGAACTACCCCGACGGCGGTCGCCCCCGGGCGTGGGACCGACTTGGATTCGTGTACAAGCTCCAGTCGGACAAGGAGTTCGTGTGGGCTGCCCCCGAATCCATGAGCCATTGAATCGAACAACCTGAATGAGCAAACAACATGATTTCCCTTCGAAAGATATATGCTGCGGCCGCTGCCCTGGGTTTTGCGGCGACCGCCTCGGCCATCGAGATCCACGTCTCGCCCGCCGGCAACGACAGTAACCCCGGAACGCGCGAGGCTCCGGTCGCCACGCTCCGTGCCGCACAACAGTGCGTCCGCCATTACAAGTCCATCTGGCACCAGCCCGAAACGATTACGGTCGTCATCGCTGCGGGCAACTACGAACTCGACGAACCGCTCGTGTTCAACGGCCTCGATTCGGGCGATCCGGACCATCCGGTCGTCTGGCAGGCTGCGCCCGGTGCCCGGGTTTCGCTGTGCGGGGGCGTGAACATTCCCGGATCGGCGTTCGGCCGGGTCAAGGATCCGGCCATCCGGCGCCGGCTGAACCCCAAGGCCGCCTCGCACATTGTCTGTGCGGACCTGCGGGCGCTGGGAATCGACTCCTTCGGCGAGATCGTGCAGTACGGGCATTCGGCCAGCGTGCCCGTGGCCCCGCTCGAGCTCTTCTTCGACGGCGAGCCCATGGAGCTGGCCCGCTATCCCAACGAGGGGTGGATCCGGATCGGGGAGGTGCTCGATCCGGGGTCGTCGCCCCGCGTCGGAGACTATTCCGACCGCCCGGGCGTGTTCCGCTACACCGATGACCGCCACGCGGCATGGGCCGGTCTGAAGGATGTCTGGCTTCAGGGTACGTTCAACTACGGGTTTGCCGACGACAACATCCGCGTCGCCTCGATCGATCCGGGGAAGGGTACCGTGACGCTCGCCTCGCCGCACCTTTACGGCATCGCCTCGGGGGCCGCCTACCAGCACTATTTCGCATACAACATCCTGGAGGAGCTCGACCGCCCCTCGGAGTGGTATCTCGACCGTGAATCCGGAATCCTTTACTTCTATCCGCCTTCCGACATCCGGAAGGCGAACATCCAGGTCTCGATCCTCGAAGATCCGATCGTCTGTCTCGAAGGGGTGGAGTACCTCCGCCTCGAACGCCTGACCATCGAGTGCGGCCGCGGCATCGGGGTCTACATCGAGCGGTCCAACCACAACGTGATTGCCGGCTGCACGATCCGCAACGTCGGGACGAGCGGCGTCTTCATGGGCCAGGGGGCCGAACAGACCTTCCCCCACATCACGGTGGACGATTACGAAGGGCGTCCCGTCTCGCGCCGTATCGGCAACCTGCAGGGGCACATCTACAAATATCCCCACTGGGACCGCAAGGCCGGGATGCACAACGGCCTTCTCAGCTGCGACATCTACAACACGGGCAGCGGCGCTGTCTACCTGAGTGGCGGCGACAAGGTCACGCTGACCCCCGGCAACAGCTATGTGGAGAACTGCCGGATGACCAACTACAACCGCCGGAACAAGTTCCTGTGGGCGGCGGTCAGCGTGAACGGGTGCGGCAACCGGGTTTCGCACTGCGAGATCCACGACTCCGACTGGCAGGGAATCTACGTCTCCGGCAACGAGCACCTGTTCGAGTACAACTACATCCACGACGTGACGCTCAACTCGAACGACACCTCGCCGTGGTATATCGGCCGCGATCCGAGCAGCCGCGGGAACATCGTGCGCTACAACCGCTTTGAGCGGTGCGGAAATCCCGAGCGGATGAACATGGGAATCTACTGCGACGACAGTTCGACGGACGTGCTGGTCTACGGCAACCTGTTCGTGGACATGAACACGACCCACGGCGTGATGTTCTCCAACACGGGCTGGGACCTGAAGTTCGTGAACAACATCGTGGTGAATCCCGTCGCCTCGACGATGTACATTTCGTCGCACTATTATACCTGGGCCCGTGACCAGGGTCCGGCCTGTTTCGGCGAAAACGGCCTGCTCAGGTACCGGCTCACGCAGTGCGTGGATATCTATTCGGCCCCCTACAGCGACCGCTATCCCGAGTTGATGAACTACCTCGACCCGATTGTCGAGGGACAGGAGTGGGAGGGCATGCGCCCGCGCCGCAACTGCATGACCCGAAACCTGATCGTCGGCAGCCGCGAGGCGTCCCTGAAGCTCGACGGACCGCATGCACAGGGCACCGAGACGAACAACTTCTGTACGCAGGACGATCCGGGTTTCGTCGATTGGAAGGGCGGCGACTACCGTCTGAAACCCGATGCGGAGGCCTATCGCCGCATCGAGGGCTTCGAGCCCCTGCCGATCGAACGGATGGGCGTTTACGAGGATGAATACCGAAAAACCGACAACCGATGAGACATATTCTGTTGGGTATCCTGATGGCGGCTGCGGCCTGGACGGCCCGGGCGCAGACCTTTGAAACCCTGCGGCTCCAGCGGAGCTATGCCGGCCGGGCCGACGACTTTACGAACGGCTATGCCCGGGCCGTGCGGTGTGAGGAGTGGGGTTACGACAATCTTTGGAACGACAAGACCGAGGCCATGATCACCCGGGCATCGAACGGGCAGATGGTCATGGAGTGGGAGAGCGATCCGGTGAAACGGATCGACGCAGACGGGGCCCGTTTCCTCTTCCTGATCAGCGCGGACCAGTCCGCGCAGCCCCGCGAATTCTCCCTGTGGATCGACGGGCGTCCGTGCGGCGCCCTCACCAACCTCCCGGGGCAGCATTGGGAGCAGACCACCGATGCGGGCGTCGTGTGCACCTTTTCGGCCTACGACAGCAACCAGTGGGGTGATCGGATGGGCTTCATGGAGCTCCTGGTTCCGAAAGAGCTGGTCGAAGCGGGGCGTCCGGTGCGCTTCCGCCTGATCGGCGAGAAGGCCGAGAGCAACATCTATTTCATGATCTTCAAGAATCGGGAGCTGCTCGAGGAGCTCCGGTCGCGGGCCGCCGTGGAGGAGTTGTTTGTCCTTTCGGCGACCGACCGGGGTGTGGAGATCGCCGCCGGGACGCAGTGGATCGGACGTACGGCCCTCGTGACGTGTGACGGGCGGCCTGTGCAGGTGCGCTTTGCCGATGGCGGTGACCGGGCCGTCGGCCGCTGCCCCGAGGGGGCGGCCGTCGCCCTGCAGTGGCAGGGGCATACGCTCTTCGAGGTAGCCGATCTGCGCAATCCGCAGTCCGAATACCGGATCGACGGCGGGGTGCTCGTCACGGTCCGGCCCGAAGAGGAAGGTGTCCGCATCTCCCGGCAGCGGACCGATGCCGGGGAGGCGTTCGACCGTCTGGCCGGAGGCCCGTGGCGGAATGCGCAGGTACATATCCTGGTGTCGAGCCATCAGGACATAGCCTGGATGGACTCGCCCTACAACTGCATCGAGGCCCGTGACCGGCTGATCGTCTCGCCGGCGCTCGACCTGCTGGCCCGCCATCCCGACTACCGCTACGACATCGAGGATGCACTGATCCTCGAGGAGTATCTCGAGCGCCATCCCGACCGCCGGTCGGAGATCGGGGGGTACATCGCCTCCGGACGGCTCGGAATCGGGGCATCCTATACGCAGCCCTATGAGGAGGTGCAGTCGGGCGAGGCGCTGGTCCGCCAGTTCTATTTCGGCAAGCGGTGGGTCGAGCGGGAGTTTCCCGGAGCGCGGCAGCGGACCTATTGGAACGTGGACGTCCCGGGACGTACGCTGCAGATGCCCCAGATCCTGAAGAAGTGCGGCGTCGATCACCTGATGTACAGCCGCCACCAGCTGGGCATCTACGACTGGTTTGCCCCCGACGGCAGCAGTGTGCGGGTCTATACGCCGGGGCACTATACCCGGGCGGCTCAGTTCCTGCACAAGAACATCAATCTGGGGATCAACAAGTTCGTTGATTTCATGGAGGAGTTCCCCGATTACCGGAAGAATCCTGCGCAGCCGCGTGTGGTCGGCATGCTTTCGGCCGAGGACATGAGCCGGGCCCGGACCTACTACGACTGGATCGAAGGGATGAAGGAAGAGGCCCGACGCCGCGGTACGGAGTTCCCGCAGCTGAGCCATTCGACCGCGGACCGTTTCATGGACAGTCTCTCCCGCGTGGACAACGCATATCCGCAGATCCGGGGCGAACGGCCCGATCTGTGGCAGTACATCCACAGTGCGACGCATGCCGACGCATTCGCCGACTACGGAGCCGCCGCAACGCTCCTGCCGCAGACCGAACTCTTCGCCTCGGCGCTGGCTCTCGCCGAAGGGAACTTCGACAGCTATCCGAAGGAGGAGATCGACCGGGCGTGGAAGGCCCTCATCTATCCCGACCACGGGTGGGGCGGCAACCGGGGCAACATCACCGATTCGCTCTTCGCCGCCAAATACTGTTTTGCCCGTGGACAGGCCGAGACGCTGCTGCAGCGGATCCTTGGAACGCTGACCTGCGGGGTGCGTACCGAGCGGAGGCAGGGGCTTCCGGTCGTGGTCTACAACGGCGCTTCGTGGGCGCGTTCGGGGTCGGTGCGAATCCCCTCCGACAGACTGCCCGGGGGCAGTGCCTCCGGGTTGCGGGCAACGGATGCGGCCGGCCGGCCGTGCGCCGTCCAGACGGCGGCCGACGGCTCGCTGGAGATCGAGGCCGCCGATGTCCCGGCCATGGGTTATACGACGCTCTATCTGAAAGAGGAGCGTCGGGCCGCGAAACGCGGGGAGGCTGCGGATCTGCCGGAGAACGAATCGGTCTATTACCGGTTGGAGTTCCGGGACGGCATCCTCTCTCAGATCTTCGACAAGCAGAGCGGCGAGGCGCTTTTCGATACGTCGCTGCACGCCATCGGCGATGTGGTCGCCCTGCGTTCGGTGGGAAACGGCGCCGGCGAGTTCTCGACCATGCAGAAGCCGACGACCGACCATCTGGAGTCGGCCGCAGCGATCAATCCCCGCTGGGAGCTGGCCGAGACGGGTCCGGTCTATACGCTCTACCGCAGCGTCGCTCCCTTCGAGAATGCGGAGATCGTGCGTACGCTCCGGCTCTACCGCAACCGCAAGCGGATCGACTTCGACACGGAGATCCGCAACTTCGACGGGACGCACTATCTCGAGTACCGGCAGCTCTTCCCGCTCAGGGATTCCGGGCATGTTGCCTACGGCGTTCCCTTCGGGCGGGTGCGTGTGGGCATCGACGAGATGCAGGGAGCCCCGGGCGAACGCTATATGGACGAGGCCCGGGAGATACACCCCCGGACGACTTCGGGCTGGATTGCGGGCGAGTCGGGTGGTGTGGCCGTCGGACTGGCAACCAGCGCAGCGCTGGTCGATTATGTCGATCCGATCCATCCCGACAACCCACAGACCGTGCTGCAGCCGATCATGCTCGCCTCGCGGCGCAGCTGCCATCCCCAGGGCGAGTTTTACAGCCAGCGCGGAACGCACTGTTTCCGCTTCACCCTCTCGTCCGAGGAGCGGGAGCATCGGATGACGCTCGAACGCCGCCTCGAGGAGGCCCGGATGCCCCTGCATGCCGTCGTTGCGACCCGGCAGTGGACGAATGCCGGACTTGCGGAGTCGGGCTCCTTCTTCACCGTCGGCGACGGGCGGGCGGCCGTTTCGACCGTCAAGAAGGCCGAAGAGGGCGACCGGATTGTCCTGCGCCTCTACAACCGCAGCGGAGAGCCGGTGCGTGTCCCCTTCACGGCGGCCTCCGGATACGACAGAATACGGCATGCGGACCTGCTCGAGAGAAGCTCCGGCGAGGAGACTCCGGTTATCGAACTGGCCCCGTACGCCATCGAAACCTACATCATCGAGTGACATGAGACATCTGCTGAATAGTCTGTGCATCACCCTGTTCTGCCTTGCCGCTCCGGTCGTGCGGGCTGCCGGGGTGAAAACGACCTGCTCGGGTTGCGAACCCGGGGAACTTGCCTTTGCGCGCTCCGAAATTGACTCCTTATTCGCGCCGGCCATTGCCGGGACGGAACTCGAAGGAAACTGCCGGATCCGGTTGGAGTGCGATCCGTCGATCGACGACGGGAGCTTCGGCTATCGGAGCGAGGACGGCCGCCGGATCACCGTATACGGCGGAGATCCGATCTCGGTGACCAACGGACTCCATACGCTGCTCGAACGGATGGGCTTCCTGTTCGACATCACGGGCGTCACTCGCCCCGAACGGGCCGATCTGGCGGCGCTCGACCATGCCGACGTGCGGATCCGTCCCAATGTCCGGTGGCGGGGTATCCGGCAGCACGTGAACTTCCCGATGGACATATCCTCCTACCCGATCGATCAGGCCAAGCGCTATCTGGAGAACCTCGTGCGCATGCGCTTCAACAAGTTCGTGGTTCACAGCTACATTTTCATGTGGCACGAGGAGCCGGTTTCGCAGGATTCGACCAACTATGCCGGCAGTTTCTTCTACGGACACCGCCACGACTTCTCCGACAGTCCCTTCCTGAAATCCGTCAATCGCGAGAATCGGTCGATCTTCTGCATCCCGGATATCGAACCCTGCTACGACGATGTGCCCGAACGGAGCAAACGGGCCGTCGCCTGGATGGGCGAGCTGCTCGATTACGCCAAGTCGCTCGGACTCTATGTCCAGTTCTCCTACGAGCCGCGCCATTCGACCGTCGAACGTGCCGTCCGCCTCGGGCAGATCATCGCCCGGACCTATCCCCGGATCGATGCGCTGGAGCTCATGACCGAGGAGACCGGTGGCTGGGGACCCTCCTGCACGGCCGAAGAGGTTCGGGCCAAACTGCTGGAGTTCTTCCCCTCCGACGTGTTGTCGGATACGCTGGTCATGAACGCCATCCGGGATCGCCAGCCCGACATGGCGGAGCTTTACCACCAGATCGGGACCAACATGGAGGCCATCCGGAGGATGGAGTGCGATCCCGGCATGAAGGGGATCCGGAAGTTCGTTCTGGGCATCTACTGCAGCATCCCGGACCAGGTGGGTCCGGCCTACCACCTGGCGTTGAAGTATCTGCCCGGCCACGATATCTCGATCATGCCGTCGCACGGCAGCGACGGGGTGGCGGCGGCCGTGGAACGGATCGTCACCGACCCGGCCGATCTGCGGCACACGCAGATCTATTCGTGGATCGAGTTCGACGGCCTGATGTACATGCAGCAGAACGCGATCGACGGGCTGGAGCGGCTGTTCGGCCATGTGGAGCGGCTCGGCGGCGGGGAGATGCTGCACAGCATCTGCTTCAACCACTGGCGGAGTGCGGAGAACCGGACGACGTTCCGTTTTGCCGCGGACGCCTGCCTCTCTCGGGGTGTCTCCCGCGGGGCATTCTATGAGGAGTATGCCCGCCGTCTGGGTATTCGCGATGCGGAGACCTATGCCGAGGCGATGCGCCTGATCAACGAGGCCGACAGCTATGCCACGGTGAATCTGGGCAACATCGGTTTCTGCTGGGTGGGCGCCTGGTCGAACGGCAGTCTGTTCACATGGATGAAGCGAGAGAACATCGACCGTTGCAGTGCGCTCTATGCGGCGGCCGGAGCCCGGATCGCAGCGGTCCGGGCCGGAACGAGGAGTCTCCCGGGACTGGAGTACCTGGATCTGTTGGCCAACCGGATCGACTGCTCGATCCTCTATCTGGAGGCTTTCCGGCATGCATCCGCCCTGGAACCCTTCACGCGGAGCACTCACGGGAGCCTGTCGGAACAGGATCGGGCCGCGGCAGCCTCGCTCTGCACCCGTTCGCTGCGTCTGTTTGACCGTTACATGGAGCTCTATGCCTCCCTCATGCCCGACCGGGGCAGCCTGGGAACGGTGGTGAGCGTCTGGTTCGCACCGATGCACGGGTTGAAGGTGCTGCGCAACCGGCTGACAGGCATTCCCCTTGAACAACAGGCTCCGGTGGCCGAGTCGGCCGACGAACCGCCCCTGCCGATCCTTTACCAAACGAACTGACACCTCCCTTTTGTCGCCAGCCATGTCGAAACACTGCGTCTTCATCCTGCTTTCCCTCCTGCTGGGAGGGTATTGTGCCGCCCAAAGCCCCGTCGAACGGGTCGATCCCATGATCGGGACGGGCGGCAAGGGGCATGCCTATCCCGGGGCGACCACGCCTTTCGGCATGGTGCAGCTCAGCCCCAGCAACGACTTCTCCTCGTGGAAACGGTGTGCCGGATATCATTACGACGACGATGTGATCAAGGGGTTTGCCCATACGCACATCAGCGGGGCCGGGCTCTCCGGGCTCGGGGACATCCTCTTCATGCCCGCCGGCGGAGAGCTGCAGTTGAGCGCCGGGACGGACGAGAATCCCGACGGGGGCTACCGTTCGCGCTTCTCGCACGACTCGGAGCGGGCCGCCCCGGGATACTATGCCGTTCTGTTGAGCGACGAGGATATCTTTGTCGAACTGACGGCCACGCCCCGCGTCGGGGTGCACCGCTATACGTTCCGCAGAGGCGGTGTCGGGCGGATCATGATCGACCCGAGCCATAACCTGATGGAGCGGGTGGAGGGAATCTCCGTCGCGGTGATCGACTCGGTGACGGTCGTCGGCTTCAAGCGTGTGGGCGAAGGGGTTGCCGGGGCGCGCACCGTCTACTTCCACGCCCGCTTCTCCCGGCCCTTCGACCGTTTCCGCGAGACGGACGATGCGGACGACCCGATCGGTTATGTCGAGTACCGCGACCTGAAACCCGGCGAGCGGATCGGCGTGCAGGTCGGCATCTCGTTCGTCGGGGCCGAAGGCGCCGGGCGGAACCTCGAGGCCGAGGCGGCCGGGCGCTCCTTCGACGAGTTGAGGAAGCAGGCCCGGGAGGCCTGGGAGCGGCAGCTCTCGCGCATCGGGCTGGAGGGGGCCTCCGACCGTGAGGCGACGATCTTCTACACGGCGCTCTACCACGCCTCGCTCTCGCCCAACCTCATCTCGGATGTGGACGGGGCCTACTGCGTCGAGGGGCGGCGGCTGCACTCCCCTTTCCCGCAGTACAGCAATTTCTCGGCCTGGGACACCTACCGGGCCCAGCATCCGCTGCTGTTGCTGACCGCACCCGCACAGAGCGCCGACATGGTCAATTCGCTGGTGTCGAGGCATACGGTGGCCGGGCTGGAGCTGCCCGTGTGGGAGTGTCTGGGACACGACAATATCTGCATGATCGGCTACAGTACGGTGCCGATCCTGGCGGATGCCATCCTGAAGGGGGTTCCGGGCATCGACGTCGAGGGGGCTTACCGGGCCATGTGCCATGCCGCCACGAGCAACGACAAGCACAGCCAGACCTACGGCCCCTGCGGCATGGACCACTACCTGCGCTGGAATTTCGTTCCGGCCGAGATCGGCTGTTCCGTCTCCAAGACCACCGAGTACAACTACTACGACTGGACGATCTCGCGCGTTGCCCGCCTCCTGGGGCGCCGCGGGGAGGCGCGCCGCTTCGAGGCGAGGTCGGCCGGTTACCGGAACCTCTTCTCGCCGGACGACGGCTATCTCTATCCGCGCTCCACGACGGGATTTCTCTCGTCTCCTGATACGACCCGCTGGGCTCCGCTCATCCGCAACTACATATCGGGAAACCTGTGGGGCTACTCGACCTATGCGCCGCACGACGTCACGGAGCTGATCGCCCTGCACGGGGGCGATGCCGCATTCGTCGCATTCCTCGACCGGCTGTTCCACACCGAAGTTTCGATCGAAGGCGAGCAGCACGTCGATATTTCGGGGTTCCTGGGCCATTACGGCCACGGGGACGAACCTTCGCATCACATGCCCTATTTGTATGCCTATGCCGGGGCGCCCTACAAGGCCTGTCCCGTTATCCGCGAAATCCTGAAGACGCAGTACGACACGACGCCCGAGGGTCTGGTCAATAACGACGACCTGGGGCAGCTCTCGGCCTGGTACGTCTTCAGTTCGCTGGGGTTCTATCCCGTCTGTCCGGGCGACATGCGCTACATCATCGGTTCGCCGCTTTTCGATCGGGCCACGCTGCACCTCGGCGACGGGGTTTGCTTCACGGTGCGGACGGTGAACAACTCGGAGCGGAACTGCTATGTCCGCCGGGCCTGGTTGAACGGCAGACCGTACGGGAAGAGTTACATCGCCCATGAGCAGCTCATGCGTGGCGGCGAACTGGTGCTGGAGATGGGCGATACGCCCGATCCGCAGTGGGGACACGCCGCATCGGACCGTCCCGTGGCACGGGTGGACCGCCGCCTGGGAGGGGAGTCGCGCCACACTCCCTGCCATTCGGTCTACGACGAGCAGGGGGAGTGGCTCTTTTCGGGGCGGAAGACCGTACGGCTGCGTTGCGAGACTCCACAGGCTGCCATCCGGTATACGCTCGACGGCAGCATCCCGACGGCCTCGTCGCCGCTTTACGATGCGGAGCGGGGAATTCCGCTTGAGGGGGATGCCACCCTGTGCGCCGTGGCTTTCCGGCGGGGACGACTCCCGAGCGACCCCTTTGTGGCGCACTATGTAGAAACGCCGATGGCCGCCCTGCCGGAGGGTTATCCGCGGATCGAGCTGCGTGACCCCACCTCCACGTACGGAGCCCCGGACGGCAGCGAACTGATCGACGGACGTTGGGGGGCGATCGAATTTTCGGAGGGTGGCTGGAGCGGTTTCGCCGGCAGGGCGTGCGATCTGGATGCCGTGATCGACATGGGGCGTTCCCTGACGCTCTCCGAGCTGATGGTCGGCTACCTCGTCAATACCGACGTGTGGATCTTCCCGCCGGGTCGGATCCGGCTGTGGGCGGGCGACGATCCCGAACGGCTGACTCCGCTGGAGGTCGGTTACGACCCGCTGCGGCTGGATGCCGGGCAGAAGCGGCTCTACCGTCCGACGCTTGGCTTCGATACCCGCAGCGCCCGTTACTGGCGGATAAGAATCGAGAATTACGGACCTATCCCCTCGTGGCACGGTGGCGCGGGCAGCATTCCCTATCTTTTTGTCGATGAGATTCTCTTCCGGTAGTCGGGCGCCTGCCCCGACAGGCCTTTGGGCATATCCCTGATTCAAAAAGGAAAGAGCCGGCACCCTGTCGCAAGGGTGCCGGCTCCCGGTTTTTTCGGGACGCTCCGCTCAGAGGCTGTTGCGGAAGAGTTCGGCCAGCAGCGCGTGGTAGCGGTTTTCGAGCTCCTCGAGGGTCTGCAGGTTGCGGTAGATGCCGTCGGCTTCGGTGTAGTATTCGATTACCGAGAGCTGTCCGTCCTCGACCGCACGGCGCAGCATCTCCAGCGTCGTGTGCATCAGGGCCGTGTCGTAGGTCTGCATCGTCTCCTGCAGGCGGCCGAGTTCGTCGTACTGCGCCCGGATGCGGGCATCGGCCTGCAGGCGGACCTCCTCCGAACGGAGTTGTGCGGCCGAGTAACGGGCCCGGGCCATGCGGCTTTTGTGGCGGTTGGAGAAGATCGGGAACGAGGCGCCGACGAGGAATCCGTTGCTGGCCTCGTCGAGGGCCGTGTTGCGGCGGTATCCGACCTCGAGCGACGGGAGCCAGTTCTGGCGGTTGAGCCGGACCTCCTGCCCGGCGGCACGCACGGCCGACTCCGAGGCCTGCACCTCGAGTTCCGCCGCCAGCAGCTCGTCGCGCAGGCGGTCGTACTCCCCGACGGCCGGGGCCTCGGGGTACTCCGTCACGCCGAATGCCACAGCCTGGTCGCCGTTCATCGCCTGCAGCGCCGCAAGGGCCTGTTGGCGGGCCGACTCGTTTTGTGCCAGTTCGGTGGTGGCATTCATGCGTTCCATGCGGATCTTGTTCACCTCGAGGATCGAGGCATCGCCCTCTTCGAGCCGCTTCTCGAAGAGCGCAAGCAGCTCCCCGGCATTCCGCAGCCGGGCCTCGAGCAGTTCGCGCGTGCGGTTCAGGCGGATCAGGTCGAGGCACTGCAGCCGGGCCCCGAGCAGCAGGTCGCGGCGGGCGACCAGATACTGGCGGTCGAGATACTCGCTCTGCAGCTGCCCCGACTTCCGGCGTGCGGCGTAGCGCGTCGGGAAGTCGAAGCCCTGCGAGACGACCAGTTCCGAGCTCGACATGCCGTCGGTACCCTTCGTGTAGAAGGGGCTGTATTCGACCGAGGGGTCCTCGAGGTTGTTCTGGCTCCGGATCTCCTGCCGTGCCGCCTCGTTCTCCTGGCGGAGCGCCTGCAGCGACTTGTTGTTCCGCTCGATCTGCTGCAGCAGCTCGTCGATCGGCTGGGACTTGCCGCCCTGGGGCATGCACAGGAACAGGCCGGCGAGAAAAAGAATCTGTCGTATCATGGCTCTATCGGTTTTCCGGGTTTGCGGGTTTGTCGTGGCGGTGCATCCACTCGTAGACGATCGGGATGATGAAGGCGTTCAGGAAGGTCGAGGTCAGCAGTCCGCCGAGGATGACCTTCGCCATCGGACTCTGGATCTCGTTGCCCGGCAGGTCGCCGCGCAGCGCCAGCGGGATGAGGGCCAGTGCCGAGGTGAGGGCCGTCATCAGGATGGGGTTGAGGCGGTCGAGCGAACCCTCGACGATGCTCTCGCGGAGTGTCGTGCCCGCGTCGCGCAGCTGGTTGTAGCGGTTCAGCAGCAGCATGCCGTTGCGTGTGGCGATGCCGAAGAGCGAGATGAAGCCGATGATGGCCGGGATGCTCACCTCGCCGGTGGTCAGGCGCAGGGCGAAGACGCCGCCGATGAGCGCCAGCGGCAGGTTGAGCAGCACCACGCCGCTCTGCAGCGGGTTGTGGAACTCCATGTAGAGCAGCAGGAAGATCACGACGATGCTCATGAGCGAGGTGAGCAGCAGCGTGCGGCTGGCCGCCTGCTCGCTTTCGAACTGCCCGCCGTATTCGATGTGGTAGCCCTCGGGCAGCTCGATCGATGCATCGACACGTTCGCGGATGTCGTTTACCACGCTGCGCAGGTCGCGGCCGTCGGTGTTGGCCGAGATGACGATCTTGCGCTTGACGTTCTCCCGGTTGATCGTGTTCGGACCGCTCGACGAGACTACGTCGGCCACGTACGAGAGCGGGATGGGGTTGCCCTTGCCGTCGTTGATCATCAGGTCGCGGATCCGCTCCATTGAGCCGCGGTTCGCCTCGTCGGCGCGCACCACCAGGTTGAAGGTCTTGCCCTGTTCGTAGACCTGCGAGACCACCTCGCCGGCCATGTTTACGGCGACGAATTCGTTGAAGGCCGGGAGCGTGATGCCGTAGCGTGCGAGCATTTCGCGTCGCGGAACGATCTTTAGCTCCGGACGTTCGATCTGTTGCTCGACGTTCAGGTCGGCGATGCCCTCGACGCCGGAGATCTCCTCCCTGATGCGGTTGGCGATCGAGAACATGCGGTTCAGGTCGTCGCCGAAGAGCTTGATGGCGATGCTGGCCTGCGTGCCGCTCAGCATGGCGTCGATGCGGTGGCTGATCGGCTGTCCGATTTCGATGTTGGCCCCTACGATGGTCGAGAGCTTCTGCCGCACGTCGTTGAGCAGCTCGCGGTGCGAGCGGCCGTCGAGTTCGAACGGTGCCTCGATCTCCGAGACATTGACGCCCAGGGCGTGCTCGTCGAGCTCGGCGCGGCCCGTCTTGCGGGCCACGGTCCGGATCTCGGGGATCGAGAGCAGCAGCTCCTCGGCCTGCCGTCCGATGCGGTCCGACTCCTCGAGCGAGATGCCCGGCAGGGTGCTGACGTTGATCGTGAACGACCCCTCGTTGAACGAGGGCAGGAAACTCCGCCCGAGCGTGAAGAAGGTGCCCAGTGCGGCGAGGAAGAGCACGGCAGTGGCCGAGAGCACGCTCCGTTTGTGGTTGAGTGCCCAGAGCAGGGCGCTGCGGTAGTATTTTTTGAGCCAGACGGCGACGAACGCCTCCTTCGGAATGCCTCCGTCACGCCGCCCGCCGAGCAGGTAGCTGCACAGCACGGGGGTGAGCGTCAGGGCCACGATTGTCGAGGCGAAGAGCGCCACGATGAAGGCCACGCCCAGCGGGATGAGCATGCGCCCCTCCATGCCCGAGAGGAAGAAGAGCGGGATGAAACTGACGACGATGATGAGTGTCGAGTTGAGGATCGGCATGCGCACCTCGCGCGAGGCGTCGAAGACCACCTCGATGACCGGGCGGCGTTGTGCTGTCGGCAGCTGCCGGTTCTCGCGCAGGTGCTTCCAGACGTTCTCCACATCGACGATGGCGTCATCGACGAGCGAGCCGATGGCGATGGCCATGCCGCCGAGGCTCATCGTGTTGAGCGTCAGCCCGAGGTAGTGCAGCACGAGGATCGAGACGAGCAGCGAGAGCGGCAGCGTGATGAGCGAGATGAGCGTCGTGCGGACGTTGGCCAGGAAGAGGAAGAGGATGATGACCACGAATATGGCCCCCTCGAAGAGCGAGTTCTGCACGTTGTCGATCGAACTCTCGATGAAGCGAGACTGGCGAAAGATGTCGGTCGAGACCTTCACGTCCCGGGGCAGGTTCTTCTGCAGGTCGGCGAGGGCCTCCTCGAGTTTTTCGGTCAGCTCGATGGTTCCCGTATCGGGCTGTTTGGTCACGGTCAGAAGCACCGCCGGACGCCCCTTTTCGGAGGCCAGGCCCAGCCTGGGCTGCTGGGCGCCCACCCGCACGTCGGCGATGTCGGAGAGGCGGATCGGGGTGCCGTCCGCGCTCTTGACCACGGCCCGGCCCATCTGGGCGACGTCGTCGGTTGAGACCACGCCGCGCACGATGTATTCGTTGCCGTACTGGTAGATGACGCCGCCGTTGGTGTTGCGGTTCATCCCGCGCGTGACGGCCATCACCTCGCCGAGGCTCACGCCGTAGTGCTTCATGCGCTCGGGGTGGAGCAGGATCTGGTACTCCTTGACGTCGCCGCCGAGTACGGCCACCTGCGCCACGCCTCCGGTCGAGAGCAGCCGCGGGCGGATTGTCCAGTCGGCCAGCGTCCTCAGGTCGAGCATCGAGGTGCTGTCGGCCGTCAGGCCGACGATGAGCAGCTCGCCGAGGATCGACGACTGGGGCCCGAGCGTCGGGTTGCCGACATTGTCGGGAAGGCTCTCGCCGATGGCGGCGAGCTTCTCGGAGACGATCTGACGGTCGAGGTAGATGTCTGTGCCCCATTCGAACTCGACCCAGACGACCGAGAAGCCGGTGGTCGATGAGGAGCGGACGCGGCGCACGCCCGTGGCGCCGTTCACGGCGGTCTCTATGGGAAAGGTGACCAGCTGCTCGACCTCTTCGGCGGCCATGCCGTTGGCTTCGGTCATGACGACGACCGTCGGGGCGTTCAGGTCGGGGAAGACATCGACCTCGGCGTGGATGGCCCGGTAGGTGCCGGCCACGAGCAGCAGCACCGACGCGACGAGAACCAGCAGGCGGTTCTGCAGCGAAAAGCGGATGATTCTGTTCAGCATGTCGCGGTGCGGTTTTTAGTGGTTGTGCGTATGGGCCGGGATGGCGTTGCTTGCCGAGGCCAGCCGGACGTGTACGGCACCCTGCATGACGACGCGCTCGCCCTCCCGGAGCCCCTCGACGATCTCCACGCGCTCGCCGTCCGTGGCACCCGTCACGACGGGCTGCTTGCGGTAGCACGATTCGTCGAGCTGGACGTAGACGAAGTAGACGCCCTGCTCCTCGGTGAGGGCCGAGACGGGCAGGCTGATGACCCCCTGCCGCGGGGCGGCGAGCAGCCACACCTCGGCGAACGATCCGGGGAGGATGTCGCCGCGGTTGTCGAAGGCGAAAGTCACGGGAATGTAGGCCGCCGCGTCGTCGGAACTGCGGCCGTAGGCCACCAGCCGTCCTCCGAGCTCTCCGGTGCTGTAGACCTTCTCTCCGGAGGCGGTGCGGAAGTTGGCCCCGGTGAGGCTCCCGAGCTGCGGGTAGCAGCGTTCCGGGACATCGGCGCGCAGCTGCAGGCGGCGGTTCTGCGTGAGGGTCAGCAGGGGCTGCCCGACGGTGACGTAGTCGCCATCGCCGACCAGCAGGCGCTTCACGTACCCGCGCATGGGCGAGCGTACGGCCGTGCCGCCGCCGTTGCTGCCGCCGAGGGCCTCGTAGGCCAGGCGGGCGGTCTCGTAGTCGGCACGGGCGGCCTCGAACTCCTTCTGGGAGACGATCCGGTCGCCGACCAGTTTGCCGGCCCGCTCATAGGCGGCCCGTGCCGTCTCATAGGCGATGCGGGCCCGTTCGACCGGGTCGCCGTCCTGCATGTGGGCAGACGAGACGTGCAGCAGCGCACTCCCCTCGTCCACCTGCGAACCCTCGGTGAGGGTGCCCGGGAGGGAGACTACGCCCGGGACGGAGGCCACGACGGTCTTCTCGTCTCCCGGGGCCGGGAGGATGCGGCCGCTGGCGACGATCACCTCGCGGAAGGGGCCGCGGACGACCGTATCCACGACGACGCCTGCGGCACGGGCCTTTTCGGCCGGCAGCGAGATCTCGCCGGCATGGCCGTGTCCGGCTTCGGCTTCGTGTCCGTGGGCCTCGTGCTCTTCCGGTGTTTCGTGCTCGTGGAGGTGGGTCTCCACGGCGGGATCGTGCTCTTCGTGGGCATGATTATGCGGACCCGTGCCGTGGCAGGCGACCAGCGCCAGGGAGCCGAGCAGGGCCATAAGGGTTCTCGTTTTCATGGATTTTTATCGGTTGTTTTTTATTTCCGGGGCAAAGATAACCTTTCGTCCCTGCAACCGGGTTGCAAATCCGTCGGTTGCCGGGGCGGCGGCGTGTGCGGGCCGGGAAAGGGCGTCTTACGGTCGGGGAGGCGTCAGCGGGCTTTCGAGCATCGCTCGCAGATGCCCTTGACCGTGTAATTGACCGAGTGCATGACGAATCCTTCGGGGAGCGTCGTGACCGGGATCTGGACCTTCTTCAGACAGTAGGTCCGGTGGCACACCTCGCAGAAGAAGTGGGCGTGCATGTCCGCCACCGAGCAGGCGGAGTCGCTGTCGCAAACCTCATACTTGACCGATCCGCTCCCGTCCTCGATGTCGTGGATCAGGCGGTTCTGGAGGAAATGGCCGAGCGTACGGAAGATGCTCGAGCGGTCCACGGTCCCGAGCATGCCCTCCAGTTCGGCCAGCGAGACGGCCCGCGATGCGGCGAGCATTGCCTCCAGCACCAGGATGCGGTTTGCCGTGGGCTTGATGCCCCGTTTTTCCAGCCGTTCGATGTATTTGCTGTTGTCCATTGGCGGTCGGGTGACGCGGTATACGATGTAAAAATAGTACTTATTGTCGGATTTTCGGCCGTTTTTTTGTTCCGGGGGCGAAAAAAGGCGGGACGGTCGAAGCCGTCCCGCCCGCCGGTGTTGCGTCACACCCATTCTGCCGATCGGCGAATCGTGCAGAATGTATCTCTCGGGTCGTGTGCCGGAGCGGAACCGGTCCGCCGGAACGGAAATCCCGATTGCCTGGAACAAAGAAACGATAATTCCGCGACACACGCAAGAGGTTGTCGGATATTTTATTGTAAAAATATGCAATTTTTTATATTAATACAACGAAACGGAGGATTTTTTCGGGCCGAACGGACCGGACGGGACAAGGCATTGAGTGAAAACGGGATCGGAGGCCCGGGAGGGGGAATGGCGCGGGACCCTTTTTCAGAGCCGTCCGCAGACCTTCTGCAATTCGTAATAGGTATAGATCACCTCCGTGCGGGCCGTGGTCAGACGCAGTTGCGATTCGAGGCGCAGCCTGTCGGCGTCGAGCAGGTCGGTCAGGATGGCCAGCTGTTCGAGGTAGCGGTTCTGCATGATGCGGTAGTTCTCCTCGGCCTGGCGAACGGACAGTTCAAGAGCCCGGACCCGTTCGATCGCCTCCTCGTGGCGCAGGAAGGCCGTGCGCACCGTCATGCGGACCTGCTGGAGCCGCTGCTCCTCGGCATTGCGCCCCAGTTCGACGTAACGTTGCTGCTCCCGCACCTTGTGGCGGTTGCGGTAAAGCGCCGAGAGCGGGTAGGAGATCGAGAGTCCGATGTTCCAGTTGTTGTTGTAGAGGTCCTGAAGCGTGCGGGCGATCGGGCGCGCCAGGGCATTGCCCGCGTAGAGCGAGACGGTCGGGTAATAGGTGGCCCGGGCCAGGCGCACTTCGTTGCGGGCCAGGTCGGTCTGGGCCCGGAGCACGCGCAGCGAGGGGTCGTTCTCGCAGGCGGCATCGACATAGGCTTCGTAGGGGGTGGGCTCTACGGCCAGGTGCAGCAGCGTCGTGTCGGGCAGGATGATCGTCCCCTCGTCGATCCCCATCCAGATGTCGAGCCGCTGCGAGGCGATGCGGGCGTTGTCGATGGCCTCGCGCAGCGAAAGTCGGTCGTCGGTCAGACGCATCTGGCTGCGCAGCACGTCGTTATTGGTGATCAGACCTTCGGCCTTCATCTGCCGGATGTCCCTGAGCCGCCGCTCCGACTCTTCGATGTTGCGGCGCAGCACGTCGCACTGTTTCCACAGGGCGAAGAGGTCCATGTACTGGCGCAGCAACTCGAGTTTCACCTCCGCACAGTCGGCCTGTGTGCCGAGGCGGGCGATCCGCTCCTCGATTTCGGCCCGGCGGATGCTGCCGCGGATGCGGCCGCCCTCGTAGAGCGGCTGGACGATGTCGATGGCGTAGTTCTGCGACCAGTCGGGGGCATCGGGATAGGAGGCGTCGCTCAGACCGTGTTCGAAGACGACGGGCTGCCCCACGAAGCCGCCCTTGAGGCCGACGTTCACCTCCGGCAGACGTTCCGTGCGGGCCGTGCGGCTGCGGTCGCTGCTGGCCTCTTCCTCGATGCGGCCGGCCTGGAGACGGAGGCTGTTTTTAACGCCGAGCTCCAGCAGCCGCTCTACCGTAAGCAGGAGCGTGTCGGTCTCGGGGACGTATGTGGCGGCGGATGCGCTCTCCCCGCATGTGGAAAGGGGGAGGGGCTGCGCTGCCGTGCGGAGTGTCGGCAGGCAGAGCGCGGCGGTCAGCAGGATGGCAAGCGGCCGTATGGGGCGAATAGAGTGCGGCATGGTACGTGAAAATGAGTCGGTGTTGTGTGTCGGAGAACCTCTCCGAACGGGCCCGGATCTGGAACTCCGGGGCGAATCCGGGTGCAAAATTAATCCTTTTTTCGGAATTCTCCGCACGGGCCGCCGACGGATTGTTACCGGGTTTCTGCCCGCCGAACTGTATCCTGCTGAGGAGGTTTGTCGGACGGTTGGAGGGCGGAATCGATAAAAAGTGCGTCGTTTTTGGTAAATTATCGCAAAATAGTTGTATATTTGTAACAGTTTGACACTACAAACCGGGAGTATTCATCAAAACTTAACGATAATGTACGGAAAAATCAAGGATTATCTCCGGCAGGAACTCGCAGAGATCGAGGCGGCCGGACTTTACAAGCGCGAGCGGATCATCGAGTCGCCCCAGCGCGCCGAAATCGAAGTGGCAGGCCGCAAGGTGCTGAACTTCTGCGCCAACAACTACCTCGGCCTGTCGGACAATCCGCGGCTGATCGAGGCTGCCAAGAAGGCGATGGACCGCCGCGGCTTCGGCATGTCTTCGGTCCGCTTCATCTGCGGCTGCCAGGATATCCACAAGGAGCTCGAGAAGGCCATCTCCGACTATTTCGGAACGGAGGATACGATCCTCTACGCCGCCTGCTTCGACGCCAACGGCGGTGTTTTCGAGCCGCTCTTCACGCAGGAGGACGCCATCATCTCCGATGCACTCAACCACGCCTCGATCATCGACGGCGTGCGCCTGTGCAAGGCCGTGCGTTACCGCTATGCCAATGCCGACATGGCCGAACTGGAGGAGTGCCTCAAGAAGGCCCAGGCCCAGCGCTTCCGCATCATCTGCACCGACGGAGTCTTCTCGATGGACGGCAACGCCGCTCCGCTCGACAAGATCTGCGCCCTGGCCGAGAAGTATGACGCCCTGGTGATGGTGGACGAGTGCCACTCGGCCGGCGTGCTCGGCGAGACGGGCCGCGGCATCACGGAGCTCTACAACCTGCGCGGACAGGTCGATATCCTGACCGGTACGCTCGGCAAGGCCTTCGGCGGCGCCGTGGGCGGATTCACCACCGGCCGCAAGGAGATCATCGACATGCTCCGCCAGCGTTCGCGTCCCTACCTCTTCTCCAACTCGCTGCCCCCCGCCGTCGTGGGTGCCTCGATCGAGATGTTCCGCATGCTGGCCGAGAGCAACGAGCTCCACGACCGTCTGGTGGCCAACGTCGAGCACTTCCGCAAGGGCATGATGGCTGCCGGCTTCGATATCAAGCCCACGCAGTCGGCCATCTGCGCCGTGATGCTCTACGACGCCAAACTGTCGCAGGATTTCGCCGCCAAGCTGCAGGACGAGGGCGTCTTCGTGACGGGATTCTACTATCCGGTGGTTCCGAAGGGACAGGCCCGCATCCGCGTGCAGGTTTCGGCCGGACACACGACCGAGCAGCTCGACCGTTGCATCGCCGCCTTCACGAAGGTGGGCAAGGAACTGGGTGTTCTCAAGTAAACAGGACCGACGCGATATGGCAAAAGCAGTATTGGACGCGATCGATCGGAAAATCCTCAAGTATCTGATCAAGAATGCGCGAATGCCCTTTTTGGAGATCGCGCGCGAATGCGGTATTTCGGGAGCCGCCATTCACCAGCGTATCCGCAAGCTCGATGAGGCCGGCGTGATCCTCGGAAGCCGTCTGATCGTCAATCCCAAGATGATGGGATTCGATGTCTGCGCGCACGTGAGCATCACGCTGAGCGATCCGAAGCTGCTCTCGCAGGCCGTCGATGCCTTGAAGAAGGTCCCCGAGATCGTGGAATGCCATTTCATCACGGGAGCCGGCAACATCTTGGTGAAACTCTACTGCGTGGACAACGAGCACCTCATGCGGACGATCTTCGACAGCATCCTCCACATCCAGGGCCTGGCCACGACCGAGACCTCCATCTCGCTGCAGGAGGTGTTCCAGCGCGAGATCAACATTGATTTCATCGACGAGTGATTCCGGAAGCGATTCCGGACCGCCCGTCCGACAACGGCGAGGGGCCGCACTTGCAAGTGCGGCCCCCTCGTTTTTTCATGCCCGTGCGTTGTGCCCGGCTCGTGTGCCCGGCGTGTGCCGGGTTCAGTGTTTCAGGCGGAGGATCTCGCGGCGGTACTCCGAGGGGGTCATGCCCCGCTGTTGCCGGAACATCCGCGAGAGGTTCTTGATATCCGAGAAGCCCAGCTCGATGGCTGCTTCGGAGACGCTCATGCCCTCGCACAGCAGCTGGGCGACCTTCTCGATGCGGGTCTGGAGGATGTAGTCGTAGATCGACGTGCCCATGCTCCGTTTGAAACGGGTCTCGAGCAGCCGGCGCGAGAGCGGTACCAGCTCGACCAGCTCGTCCACCGTGATCTTCTGGCTGATGTTCTCGTGGATGTACTTCAGCACCTCGGCGATGTGCTGGTCGTTGTTGGCGTAGATGTCGGTCGATTGGCGCGTGACGATGTGCGTCGGCTGGACCATGACGTCCTCGCGCGGGGTGGCCGGGTCGCGGAGGATGCGGTCGATCAGTTGGGCGACATCGTAGCCGCCCTGTTCGATGTTCTGGTTGAGCGACGAGAGGTTGGGCGAGGAGAGACGGCAGATCGTCTCGTCGTTGTCTACGCCCAGCACCGCGATGTCGTCGGGGATGCGCAGCCGACCCCCCCCCTCGCCCTGCTGGCAGGCTTCGGTGATGTGGTAGGCGTGGTTGTCGTCGCAGGCCATGATCGCCACTGGTTTGGGCAGCGACTGCAGCCAGGTCACCAGCTGGTTCGTGTCGTAATCCCACAGGGCGTTCTGCGTGTTCTTGCACAACGCCGAGAAGGTGAACGACGGGTTCGCGGCACGGACCGTTTCGCGGAATCCCTGCATGCGCTCGTCGGACCAGACGACGTCGCGCGTGCCGTAGAAGGCGAAGTGGCGGAATCCTTTCTTGGCGAAGTACTCGGCCCCCATTTTCCCGGCCAGGAAGTGGGGCCCGGTGATGTTGGGAATGGTCGTGAAGCGCGCCTTAAAGTCCTGGGCGATGGTGATGATGCCGTTGCGGGCGAACAGCTCGACGTTGTCCGTGTTGTAGAACTGCCCGATGACGGCGTCGGCACGCATCTTTTTGGCCAGGTCGATGACCGCCTCGATGCCGAACTTGTCGCGGATCGACAGCGGCAGCCGGCAGAGGCTCCAGGCCTGCCCGACGGCGTGGGCATAGCGGGCGATGCCGAGCAGCAGGTTGCGGGCGTAGGCTTCCGAGAAGTCGGTCAGAAAGAGGATGCGTGCCATGGCGGGAGCGGCTTTTCCGGGATAAAGTTAGCTTTTTTTCGGGAAAATTCGTCTTTTTGTGCGATTTTCGTATTTCTTTTGCAACTCCGTAAGGCTGTCGGGGGCGTATGGAACGGATGGTTTTGCGTGATATGAGGACCTAAAGACGCAAATCGCCGCAGACGGGTTCGCGGCGTATTTCTATATTTGTACAACCTGAACAAAAACTGACCTTGCAGACCATGAAGCGAACCTTGGTTTTCGCCTTGCTGGCGTGCGCCGGCATCGCCTGTACACAGCCTTCCGATCCGCTCGAGTATGTCGATCCGTTCATCGGCACGGGCTTCCACGGACATACCTTTCCCGGTGCCGCCACGCCGTTCGGCATGGTGCAACTCAGCCCCGACACGCGGTCGGGCGACTGGGATGCCTGCGCCGGCTACCACTACGACGACCGGACCATCGACGGATTCTCGCATACCCACCTGAGCGGTACGGGATGCGCCGACCTGGCCGACATCTTCTTCCATCCCACCACCCGCGAGGAGGTGGTGCGCGACGGCGCCTTCCTGGAGCAGCCCTACACCTTCTCGCACGACAGGGAGACGGCCTCGTGCGGCTACTACTCGGTCGAACTGCCCGACGAGGGGCTGACGGTCGAGCTGACTGCCGCACCCCGTACGGGCGTGCACCGCTATACGTTCCACGGTGACGGCCCGCGGCGCGTGATCGTGGATCTCATGCACACGATTACGGACGAGCGCGTCGATCTGCGCGCCCTGCGGCAGGAGGGGGCCTCCGAACTCTCGGGCATGCGCCGCACGCAGGGGTGGGTGGCCGACCATCAGGTGTGGTTCTGGGCCCGCTTCTCGGAGCCGTTCGCTTCGGTCGAGCTGCTCGGTGACCGGCAGGCGGTGCTGACCTTCGCCCCCGGGACGACGTCGCTCACCGCAGCCGTGGGTCTCTCGGCCGTGAGCGCTGAAAATGCCCGCGAGAATGCGCTGGAGGAGGTTCCCGAACTCGATTTCGATACCGTGCGCGCCCGGGCCGAGGAGTTGTGGCGCGAGGTGCTCGGGCGCATCGTCGTCGAGGGCGGCACGCGCGAGGAACGCACGATTTTCTACACGGCGCAATACCACGCCTGCCTGACCCCCAACCTGATGAACGACGTGAACGGCCAGTACCGGCGCAACGACCAGTCGGTGGCCACGCTGCCTGCCGGGCGGCGCCACTATTCGACCCTCTCGCTGTGGGATACCTTCCGGGCCTGGAATCCGCTGCAGACGCTCGTCGATACGACGCTGGTCCGTGACATGGCGTGCAGCATGCTCGACATGTACGACGCGACGGGCGAACTGCCGATCTGGCCCCTCGCTTCGGGCGAGACGCGGACGATGATCGGCTACCACGCCGCTTCGGTCATTGCCGATGCCTGGATGAAGGGCATCCGCGGATACGACGGCATGCAGGCCCTCGAGGCGATGGTCCGCTCATCGAACATCAACGCGAAGGGTTCGGACGACTATGTGGCCAACGGCTTCATCCCTTCGGAGAACACCCGCGAGTCGGTCTCCTGCACGCTCGAATACGCCTACGATGACTGGGCCATTGCACGCATGGCCGAGGCCCTCGGCTGCAGTGATACGGCCCGCGAGTACTACCGCCGGGCGCTCAACTACGTGAACGTCTTCGACGGTTCGACCCGCTTCTTCCGCGGACGCCGCTCCGACGGCGGGTGGACCACCCCCTTCGAGGAGTTCGCCACCGGACGCGACTACACCGAGGCCACGCCGTGGCACTACCGTTTCTTCGCGCCGCACGACATAAACGGCCTCGAGCAGCTCTTCGGCGGCCGCACTCCGTTCGTCGATGAGCTCGACCGGCTCTTTACGCTCACCTCGGAGGAGATGCAGCTCGACGTGGCCGACGTCACGGGTCTCATGGGACAGTATGCCCACGGCAACGAGCCGAGCCACCACATGGCCTACCTCTACAACTATGTCGGCATGCCCTGGCGGACGCAGGAGCTCACGCGCCGTCTGCTCGACGAGATGTACGCCCCGACGCCCGAGGGAATCATCGGCAACGAGGACTGCGGGCAGATGTCGGCCTGGTACATTTTCTCGTCTTTGGGCTTCTATCCCGTCTGTCCGGGATCGAACGAGTTCGTGCTCACCACGCCGCTCTTCGACCGGGCCACCGTCCGGCTGGCCAACGGGCGCACGCTGACCGTGACGGCCGACAACCCGCGGCGGAACCGCTACATCGACGCCGTGACGCTTGACGGCGTTCCCGTCGAGGCCAATTTCGTGACCTACGAGCAACTCATGCAGGGCGGCGAGCTGCACTTCTCGCTCTGCGAGGAGCCGAACCTCGACCGGGGTACGGAACCCGAAGCGGCTCCCTATTCGCTGACGCGCGGCGAGGTGGTCTCCGTTCCCTATACGACGCAGTCGGTGAGTCTCTTCACAGAGCCCATCGAGATCGATTTGGCCACGACGACTCCGGGGGCCGAGATTCGCTACACGCTGGATGGCTCGGAACCCGACTCGCTCTCGTCGCTCTACACCGCACCGGTGCGTGTGGACCGTTCGCTCGTGCTCTGTGCCAAAGCCTTCAAGCCGGGCGCCGCACCCAGCCGCACCCTGACGCTCTGGGCCGAGAAGGCCTCGTTCCTCCGCCCTGTAGCTGCTTCGGCCTCGCAGCCGGGCGTTCGCTACACCTACTATGAGGGGGCCTTCTCGTGTGTGGACGATATCCGCGGGGAACACCCCGTCGCCACGGGCATCCTGCCCGAACCCTCGATCGACGGGGCACCGCAGGAGGACCATTTTGCCTACCGTTTCGAGGGGTTGATCCGCATCCCCGAACGGGGTGTCTGGGAGTTCGCCACCAAGAGCGACGACGGCAGCGTACTGCTGATCGACGGACGCCGGGTGGTCGATAACGACGGTTCGCACGCTGCGGTGACCGCCACCGGACGGGTGGCCCTTGCGGCAGGACTGCACCGCTTCGAACTGCTCTACTTCGAGGACTACGAGGGCCAGGAGCTCTCGTGGGGCTGGAGAGCGTCCGGGTCCGGGGAGTTCAGCCCGGTCCCTGCGGAGAATCTCTTTGTGAAATAATCTGTAAATCATAGGATGCAACGATGAAAAGATGGCTTTTCTGTTTTGCCCTCCTTGCCGCCGCAGCGTGCGGGGAGCGGCAGTCCCAACCGCAGCAGCTTGTCGTCATGACGATGAACATGCGCTACGACAACCCCGAGGACGGGGAGAACAACTGGCGGTTCCGCCGCGAACGCATCGCCGCGATGCTCCGTGAGCAGGCACCCGATGTCTTCGGCACGCAGGAGCTGCTGGCCAACCAGTACGATGACCTCGGAGCCCTGCTGCCCGATTACCGCTCGGTCGGCGTAGGCCGCGAGGACGGCGACCGCTCCGGGGAGTTCAATGCCGTCTTCTTCCGTGCCGACGCCTTCGAACTGCTCGACTCGGGGACCTTCTGGCTCAGTGAGGAGCCCGAGCGGCCCGGCTCGAAAGGCTGGGACGGTGCCTGTGAACGCCTGGCCACGTGGGTAGTCCTGCGGCGAGGCGGCGACGGCCGGGAGTTCCTCTTTATCAACACACATCTGGACCATGTGGGAGAACAGGCCCGCCGCGAGGGGGTTGCCCTGCTGCTCCGGCGTATCGAGACGCTGCGCGGCGACCGTCCGGTGATCCTCACGGGTGATTTCAACGCCGAACCCGACTCGCCGGTCATTGCCCATGTCGTCGAAGGGGCTCTGCTGAAGAGCACCGGCGAGGTGGCGGCCGAGAAGTTCGGGCCGTCGTGGAGCTTTGCCGACTTCGGGCAGATTCCCGAGGAGGAGCGTCCCCTGATCGACTACATCTTCATCGGCGGTGACCTGCGGTCCGACCGTTACGAGGTGCTGCCCGACCTGTACGAGGGAGGCTACCTCTCGGACCACGCTCCGGTGACGGCCCGCCTGACATTCACCCGTTAAAATTGACCTTCGCATGAAAACGAATCTCCGCCATCTGTTGCTGGCCCTCGCGCTGACGTGCTGCGGCGCGGCTGCGGCCCAGCCCCCCGTGCTGATCCATTCGCACAACGACTACGCGCAGCGCGTGCCCTTCTATCAGGCCTATGCACAGCAGGTCTCGTCGATCGAGGCCGACGTCTTCCTGCACGACGGGCAGCTGCTCGTCGGACACGACGTGGAGGATCTCCGTGCCGACATGACCTTCGAGGCACTCTACGTCGAGCCGATCGTGACGCTCTTCGCGCGCAACGGCGGCCGGGCCTTCCGCGACAGCGACCAGACGCTGCAGCTGATGGTTGAGCTCAAGTCGGAGACCGATCCGACGCTCCGGGCCGTCGCCGCCCTGCTGGGCCGCTGGCCCGAGGTTTTCGACCCCGAAGTGAACCCCGCGGCGGTGCGTGTCGCCGTGACGGGGCGCGTCCCGGCTCCGGAGGCATTCGACCGGTATCCCCGTTTCCTTGGCTTCGACGGGGCATGGGATGCCGACTACACCCCCGAACAGCTGGAGCGTATCGCGCTGATAAGTACCAATTTCCGCGATTTCTCGCAATGGAACGGCAAGGGTACGATCATCCCGGCCGAGAAGGAGCGGCTCGAGCAGGTGATCGACCGCGCGCATGAACAGGGCAAGCCCGTGCGTTTCTGGAACGCCCCCGAGGGGACGACCGTCTACTACACCTTCTACGACATGGGCATCGACTACATCAATACCGACAACCCGGAGGTGTGCGCCGCCTTCTTTGCCGATTTCGGCAACAAGAATTTCCGCATCGGCGAACGCCGCACGGCTTCGTCGGGCGTCACGGGCACCAAGCGGCTCGACCGCACGACGCGCGACTTCCGTGGCTTCCAGAACGACAAGCTCCAGTTGTCGGAAGGTATCGACACCTACCGCCCGACCCACCGCAACGACGGCGGCAAGGGGCGCATCCGCAACGTGATCTTCCTGATCGGCGACGGCATGGGGCTGTCGCAGATCACTGCGGCGGCCTATGCCAACTGCGGGCTGACGCTCATGAACTTCAACTACATCGGCCTGCAGCGGAACAACGCCCTCGGCGCCTTCACGACCGACTCGGCGGCCGGCGGCAGTGCGCTGGCCACGGGCGAGCGTCATGCCAACCGCCACATCTCGATGACCGAGGAGGGGGAGGCCGTGCCGTCGCTGAGCGACTGGTTCCGCGGCAAGGGGCTTCCGGTCGGCGTGGTGACGCTCGGCAACGCGGTGGACGCCACGCCCACGGCGTTTTACGGACATTCGGTCGAGCGCGACAACGCCGACGAGCTGACCCGCTGCCTGCTCGATACGCCGGTCGATCTGCTCTGCGGCAGCGGCATTCGCCAGTTCACGGAGCGCGGCGACGGGATCGACCTGATCGGCGAGCTTTCGAAGAACTACCGTTTTGTCCGTTCGATCGACGAGATCAATGCCGCCGAGGGGTGCGTGGTCTGCATCGACGAGCGCATGGACGAGGCGGCCGAGGAGTCGAATCTCGGTCTGCTGGCCGAAGCGACGCGCGCGGCCATCGACAAACTGCAGGAGCGCGGCGACAAGGGTTTCTTCCTGATGGTCGAGGGGGCGAAGATCGACTATGCCGGACACTCGCGCTGCCTGCCCGGTTCGGTGATCGAGATGCTCAGTTTCGACCTGGCCGTGGCCGAAGCGCTGAAGTTCGCCGATGAGAACGGCCAGACGCTCGTCGTCGTGACGGCCGACCACGAGACCGGCGGTCTGGTGCTGCTCGACGGTGACGAGCAGAGCGGCCGCATCATGGGGGTCTATACGACCGACGACCACACGCCGGCCATGCTGCCCGTCTTTGCCTACGGGCCCGGCGCCGACCGTTTCTGCGGCACCTACCTCAATACGGAGATTGCCCGCCGCATCCGCGAACTGACCCGATAGGCACATGAAACGAACCGATATGAAACGAATGATCGTCGCGGTGGCGCTCCTGGGGTGCGCTGCCGCTCCGGCTGCCGGACAGGGACTCACGTCGGGCCCCTATGAGCTGCCCTACAAGAATACTTATGTGAAGGAGGTCTTCGTGGCTGAGAACGAGTACCGCACGGCCCGGCCCGAGCGGATCGAACCGCTGCCCTTCGAGCAGGCCCGCGAAATCCTGCCCGCACCCGTGTGGGAGGGGCACGACCGCGAGATCGAGATGTACTGGCATGCCTGGCGGATCGCCGTGGGCAACATCCGCCAGCCGCAGGAGGGGTCGGGATTCGTCTCGCCCTACCTCGACATCGCCTACAACGGCAACATCTTCATGTGGGACATGTCCTTCATGATGATGTACGCCCGCTACGGCTACCGCTACTTCCCCTTCCAGCGGTCGCTCGACAACTTCTACGCCAAGCAGCATCCCGACGGCTTCATCTGCCGCGAGATCCGCGCCGACGGCTCCGACTGCTTCGAACGCTACGACCCCACCTCGACGGGCCCCGACCTGCTGCCGTGGGTCGAGCTGGCCTACTACCGGCAGTTCGGCGACATCGAGCGGCTGCACCGCGTCTTTCCGGCGCTGTGCGCCTATGCCAAGTGGTGGCGGCTCAACCGCACCTGGCCCGACGGGACCTACTGGTCGAGCGGCTGGGGAACGGGCATGGACAATATGCCGCGCGTGAAGCCCGAATACAACCCGATCTTCTCGCACGGGCACATGGTGTGGCTCGACACGAACCTCCAGCAGATGCTCGTTGATGAGTCGCTGCTCCAGATAGGCTTCTACATCGAACGCTGGCAGGAGATCGAGTGGATGGAGGACGAGATGAAGCACCTGAAGCGCTACGTGAACGAGCACCTGTGGGACGAGCAGACCGGATTCCTGCACGACCGTTACGGCGACGGCACGCTCTGCCCGACGAAGGGCATCGGGGCCTATTGGGCGCTGCAGACCGACGCCCTCGACGGGGAGCGGCTCGACCGGCTGGTGGCCCACCTCTCCGACACGACGGAGTTCGCCCGGCCGCACCGGGTGCCGTCGCTCTCGGCCGACCATGCGAAGTACAACCCTGCGGGGCGCTACTGGCAGGGCGGCGTATGGCCCGGCACGAACTACATGCTCATCGACGGGCTCTGGCGCAAGGGCTATCGGGAGCCGGCCCGCGAGATCGCCGCAAACCACTACGCCTCGGTCTTCGAGGTGTGGAAGCAGACCGGCACTTTCTGGGAATACTACGCTCCCGAGCGGATCGAGCCGGGATTCATGGCCCGCAAGGATTTTGTCGGCTGGACCGGACTGCCGCCCATCGCCCTCTTCATCGAGTATGTGCTGGGCATCAAGTCCGATTACTCCGAGCAGCGTATCGAGTGGGACATCACCCATACCGAGGCGCACGGTATCGAGCGCTATCCGTTCGGTCCCGACGGTGTGGTCGATCTGAAGGTGCGCCGGCGCCGTTCGGCCTCGGAGCATCCCGTGGTGACGGTCTCGACCGACGTGCCGTTCGATCTGACGGTGATGTGGGGCGACGGCGAGAGCCGCACGGTCCGCGTCGAGAAGAGCGGCGAAGTGAAATTCGATTAGTCTGAAAAAAAGTACGATATGAGAAAATTGTTTGCTGCGGCCTGTGCCGCCCTGTGGAGTGTCGCCACGCTGCAGGCGCAACCTGCCGAACTGCGTTTCCGCGACGACGGAACGTTCCGCATCGCGCAGTTCACCGACATGCATCTCGACCCCTCCAAGCCGCGCCGGCTGGTCGAGAGCGAAAAGACCTTTGCCCGGCTGGAGCGGGTGCTCACAAGCGAGCGCCCCGATCTGGTGGTCTTCACGGGCGACGTAGTGACGGGCGCCCCGGCCGAGGGAATGTGGCGCCGGCTGCTCGATGCCGTGGAGCGGCACGGAATCCCCTTCTGTGTGGTGCTGGGCAACCACGATGCGGAGCAGGACCTCGCCCGTACGGAGATCGCCCGCATCGTGACCTCCTATGACGGGTCGCTCAACCGGCTGGCCGACAACGGCGAGCTGGCCGATGTCGAGCTCACGGTGGCCGGCCGCGGATCGGACCGTCCCGCCTGGGCGTTCTACTGCCTCGACTCGCACGACTACTCGACCATCGAGGGGATCGACGGCTACGGCTGGTTCCTCCCCGGGCAGGTCGAATGGCTGCGTGCGTGCTGCACGGCCCGTACCGAGGCCAACGGGGGCCGTCCGCTTCCGTCGCTGGCCTTCTTCCACATCGCGCTGCCGGAGTATGTGGCGGCGTGGCGCAACCCCGACAACAGCCACATCGGCCGTGCTGCCGAGGACGAATGTCCCGGGGTGCTCAACACGGGAATGTTCTCCGCGATGGCCGCGACGGGCAGCGTGGTGGGTACCTTCGTGGGACACGACCACGACATCGACTACCTGGTGGCCGAGAAGAGCATCTGCCTGGGCTACGGCCGCTTCTCGGGCGACAACACGACCTACAACAACCTGCGTCCCGGCGTGCGCATGCTCGTGCTGACCGAGGGCACGCGCGGATTCGAGACCTGGATTCGCGAGGACGACGGACGGATGGTCGATCACGCCCGTTTCGACGAGGGTAAGATCACGGAAATTTCGGTGGAGCGATGAGGATCGGTGTGGATTTGGGCGGCACGAACGTTCGTGTCGGACTGGTGGACGAAGGACGCATCGTGCGTCTGTTGTCGGAACCCTGCAGGGCCGACCGTTCCGAAGAGGAGGTGCTCGGGCATATCGCTTCGCTCATCGAGCGGCTGATGGCTCCCGGGGTGGAGTGCATCGGGATCGGGGTGCCGTCGGTCGTCGATGCCGTCCGGGGCATCGTCTACAACGTCGTGGGCATCCCCTCGTGGCGCGAGGTGCACCTCAAGGAGCGTTTCGAGGAGCGTTTCGGCGTACCGGTGCACGTCAATAACGACTGCAACTGCTTTGCTCTCGGCGTCTGCCGCTTCGGCGAGGCGCTCGGCTGCCGCGACGTGGTGTGCATCGCGCTCGGGACGGGCGTCGGCGCCGGTATCGTGATCGACGGCAAGCTCTACTCGGGCCCCAATACGGGAGCCGGCGAGATCGGGAGCATCCCCTACCTCGACCGCGACTACGAATACTACTGCAGCAGCCGCTTCTTCGTCGGACGCGGAACGTCGGGCAAGGAGGCCTTCGAGCGGGCCGCTGCGGGAGATCCCGGGGCGCTGGCCCTGTGGCGTGAGTTCGGCGGGCACATCGGACAGCTTGTGATGCTGGCGCTCTATGCCTACGATCCCGAGGCGATCGTCTTCGGAGGCAGCATCTCGCAAGCCTTCGACTTCTTCCGCGAGGCGATGTACGAGCGGCTTGCGGAATTCCCCTATGCACGGACCGTCGAACGGCTGAGGATCGGCTGTTCGAAGATCGAGAATGTCGGATTGCTGGGCGCATCGGCCTGCGAATAACGTACTGATATGGTGATGAATAGGATTTGCAGCCGCATCCTTCTGGGTGTCGGTTGTCTCTCGGCATATGCCTGTGGCCGGACGGTTCCGGCCGAGCGCGAGGTGGCCGTGGTGCCGCAGCCTGCGGCCGTGGAGTGCGGTGACGGGACTTTCCGCCTGACGGGCGACACGCCCGTCCGAATGGTCGGCGGGGCGGAGTCGGATGCCCGCATGGAGTGGGTGGCCGATGCCCTGGACGAGGTCGTGGAGCCGCTCTTCGGACGGAAACTTTCCGTCGGGACGGGGGATGCGTCCGTCCCGGGAGCGGTGAACATCGGCCGTGCCGATACGCTGCCGCAGGAGGCCTACCGGCTGACGGTGGCGGACGACCGGATCGAGATCCTGGCCGGCGGCCCCGAGGGGGCGTTCCATGCCGTGCAGACGCTTCGGCAGCTGCTGCCCGCCGCGGCATTCGGAGAGGACGGGCTGCGGGCCGTGGAACTGCCCGCGGTCAGGATCGACGACCGCCCGGCGCTGGCTTACCGCGGGCTGATGCTCGATGTGGCGCGCCATTTCTTTACGGTCGATGAGGTCAAGCGCACGCTCGACCTGATGGCCCTGCACAAGATGAATGTCTTCCACTGGCACCTGACCGACGACCAGGGGTGGCGGATCGAGATCCGCAAATACCCCGAACTCACGCGCGTAGGGTCGGTGCGCAAACGGACGCTCATCGGCAAGGATCCCGGAGGCGAGTACGACGAGTCGTGCCGTTACGACGAGACCCCCTACGGCGGCTTCTATACGCAGGAGGAGATCCGCGAGGTGGTCGATTACGCCGCGCGGCGCTTCATCACGGTCATTCCCGAAATCGAGTTTCCGGGCCATGCCGTGGCGGCACTGGCCTCCTATCCGTGGCTGAGCTGCACGGGCGAGCAGTATGAGGTGCGGCAGACATGGGACATCGACGATCGGGTCTTCTGCCCGGGCCGCGAGGAGACCTTCGAGTTCATCGAAGGGGTGCTCGATGAGGTCATCGGGCTCTTCCCTTCGAAATACATCCACATCGGCGGGGACGAGTGCCCGACGAAGATGTGGGAGCAGTGTCCCCGCTGCCGGGCGCGGATGCGTGCCGAGGGGCTCACCCGCCCGCGGCAGCTGCAGGGTTATGCCACGGTGCGTGTCGAGCGCTTCCTGCAGCGGCACGGCCGCGAACTGATCGGCTGGGACGAGGTGCTCGACGGCGGGGTCTCGCCGACGGCCATCGTCATGTCGTGGCGCGGGACCGAAGGCGGCATCCGTGCCGCCCGTCAGGGCAATCGCGTGATCATGGCCCCCACGACCCACTGCTATTTCGACTACTACCAGACGGACGATACGGCCCGTGAGCCGCTCGCCTGGGGCGGATACCTGCCCCTCGGGCAGGTCTATGCATTCGACCCTGCCGAAGGCCTTTCATCCGACGAACGGCAGTTCCTGCTCGGCGTACAGGCCAACCTGTGGACCGAATACATCCCCGATTTCGACCAGGCGCAGTACATGCTGCTGCCGCGGCTGGGGGCACTCGCCGAGGTCGGATGGGGCACTGCCACGGACGATTACGAAGGTTTCGTGCGCCGCATGCGCCGCCTGACGGGGCTCTACGATGCCTGCGGCTACCGTTATGCCCGCCACGCATTCGCCGATTGATCCGGAGGTCTGCGGTTCTGACTGCAGATCTGCGCGAAATGAGGATTATAATACGCGAAAGGCGACCGATCGCTGCGATAGAGTATATAATTTTGAATATCAAAATGGCCGAATGTTACAAAGAGATTACAAAGGCATGGTTTAATTTAAAATATTTAAAAACTACAATCCCCCTGTAGAGCTCATCACTTATATATCTCATAATTATTAACCTTAACTCTATGGAAATGAATTTGACAATTTCGGGGAAGACGCGGAATTTCTTCCGTGTTTTTCTGATGAGTCTGCTGCTTGGCATACTCATGCTTCCGGCCGAGGCCCAGAACCGGGTGACGGTTTCGGGACGTTTGACCGACACGGGTCAGAATCCGCTGATCGGTGCTTCGGTTATAGAAAAGGGTACGACCAACGGCGTCACGACCGATGTCGATGGCCGTTATTCGATCTCGGTGGACGGCAATGCCACGCTCGACTTCTCGTTCATCGGTTATAAGGCGCAGAGCATTGCCGTGATGAACCGCACGCAGATCGACGTGGTGATGGAGGACGATGCGATGATGATCGGCGAGGTCGTGGCCATCGGTTACGGCTCGCAGCGCAAGGAGGACCTCTCGATGGCCGTGACCACCGTCAAGCTGGACGATGTGGCCAAGAGCCGCTCCTCGAACCTGGCTACGATGCTGCAGGGCCGCATGCCCGGTGTGACGATCCAGCAGACCGGTGACCCGATGAAACCCGCCTCGTTCTCGATCCGCGGCCGCGGTTCGAAGGGCAACGACGACGACCCGACCTCGGGCGACGGCGTACTGGTGGTAGTTGATGGCGTGCCCAACGCACCCTACATGGTCGAGGATGTCGAGTCGATCACCGTACTCAAGGATGCCGCTTCGGCCGCTATCTACGGTGCATCGGTAGGATCGAGCGGTGTCATCCTGATTACCACCAAGAAGGCCCAGAGCGGCCAGATCCGCGTCAGCGCCAACGTATCGCTCGGCTTTGAGAAGGTTTCCAACCTGCCTACGATGCTGACGGCCGAGCAGTACAACTCGGTTTGGGCCAAGGCCGTGGAGAGCAATCCCGGCAGCCAGCTGCCGAGTGCCGCCGACCCGAGCGTCTATCCGTGGGGCAACGTGACCCGCACCGACTGGCTCGACGAGATTTTCCAGACCGGCTTCACGCAGCACTATGCCGCCTCGATCAGCGGCGGTACGGAGAAGGTGCAGTCGATCTTCTCGCTCTCCTATGACAAGAAGGAAGGCGTGCTGCTGAATACCTGGAGCGAGAGCTTCAACGGCAAGCTGCAGACCGATTTCAAACTGGCCAAGTGGCTGAAGATCTCCGAGCGTGCCTCGTTCGTCGTCTCCAACGGTCAGGGTAACGTCGATACGAGCCACCAGGGTCCCATCATGGGTGCCGTCTGGTATCCCCGTTCGGCTACGGTCTACGAGATGAACGAGGACGGAACCTACGCACTCGACGACAAGGGCAACAAGTTCTACGGCGGTACGACTCCGCTGTGGGCCAACGTGAACGGTACGCCGCTGCTCTACAACCCGGTGGCCTACCTCGAGCGCCTGCACCGTCTCTATCCCGAAAACAAGATCTACTCGACCACTTCGGTGGAGATCAAGCCGATCTCGTCGCTGACCATCAAGTCCGACTTCACGGCCGACCTGCGCAACAAGGAGGCAGACGAGTTCTATCCCAAGATGACCGAGCGCGGTCTGCAGCGCAGCGAGAACCACCGCGAGCAGTTCTTCTACCGCGACCGCCACTGGCTTTCGGAGACCACCATCTCGTATGCACAGGTCTTCGGCAAGCATCACATCAGCGCCATGGCCGGTTTCACCGCCGACTTCAAGAAGACGCGCGAGCGTCAGCTCTATTCGCGCAACTACGCCTCGGAGGCCGATGACCAGCTGCTCTGGGGACAGGCCGAGAACTGGACCGACACGCACCCGCAGGAGTTCATCTACGAGTATGCGATGGCTTCGTTCCTTGCCCGTATCGGCTATTCGTTCGACGACCGCTACTTCCTGGTCGGCAGTATCCGCCGCGACGCCTCGTCGAAGCTGCCCGCCGCCAAGAACTACGACTGGTTCCCCTCGGTTTCCGGATCGTGGAAGATCTCCTCGGAGAAGTTCTTCCAGAACTCGGGCCTGGCCAAGACCTTCAACCTGGTCAAGCTGCGTGCCGGCTGGGGACGTGTCGGTAACGTGGACCTCTATCCGAACAACGTGGCCGACGTCGAGCTGCTCAACTACACCTACTCGATGATCTTCGGTCAGAACCTCGACCAGCTTGTGCAGGGTACCTACCTCTCCACGATCCCGAACCTCAACGCCCGCTGGGAGACGACCGAGCAGACCAGCGTGGGTCTCGACCTGGCCCTGTTCGACAACAAGCTCGAGTTCAGCGCCGACTACTACCACAAGGTGACCAAGGACCTGATCGACCTGGTTCCGACCCCCGAGCAGATCGGTGTGGCCAACTCGCCGATGGGCAACATGGGTAACGTGCTCAACAAGGGTTGGGAGTTCTCGATCAACTACAACGGCAGCGCCGCCCAGGGCAAGTTCAACTACAACGTCTGGGGTATGTTCTCGACCAACAAGGGTTATGTGCGCGAATACGGCGTGCGCAACGGCCCGGTAATGCACACCAGCCCCAACCTGAACAGCAACGCCCTGCTCTTCTCGGATGCCGGACAGCCCTGGTATTCGTTCATGGTCTACCGTACGGCCGGTATCTTCCGTTCGCAGGACGAGATCAACAAGTATATCTACAAGAACCCCGAGACGGGCGAAGCCAAGCTGCTCATGCCCGAAGCCAAGGTCGGCGACCTGATCTTCGTCGATACGAACAACGACGGTGTGATCAACGATGACGACAAGGTATTTGCTGGGTCCTACACTCCGAAGAACACCTTCTCGTTCGGCGGTTCGTTCGACTGGAAGGGCTTCGACTTCAGTTTCTTCTTCCAGGGCGTTACGGGCAACAAGATCTACAACGGTCTGAAGCAGATGGCCATGAACGGCCGCAGCGACTACGGCAACCTGATCTCCGACGTACTCGATACGTGGGATTTCAACCCCGAGAGCAGCAAGTACCCGCGCTTGGGTCTGGTTACCGGCAGCGACACGAACGGCAACTACACGAAGTTCTCGGACCTCTTCCTCGAGGACGGCGACTACCTCCGCCTGAAGAACATCACGCTGGGTTATACGCTTCCCGAGAAGGTATGCCGCTTCGTGGGCATGAAGAGCGGTTCGCTCCGCGTCTACATGAGCGTCGATAATGTCTGCACGATCACGGGCTACACGGGAGTGGATCCCGAGGTGGGCAACTACGGTATCGACCGCGGTGTCTATCCCGTAACGCGCTTCTTCAACTTCGGCGTAAATGTCAATTTCTAATCAAAAAACAGCCAAGATCATGAAAATGAAAAAGATATTCATTCTGGGAGGACTCCTTATGAGCGGAGCGCTCGTTTCGGGCTGTTCCGACTTCCTCGAAGTCAAGAAATACGGCGCCTCGACGGTCTGGGAGACCCAGGGCGATATTGACAAGGCGATTGCCGCCCTCTATTCGTTCACGACGAACGACTCGGAGGGTGTGACGGGCCGCGGCATCATGTGGTTCGAGTGCTGCAGTGACAACCTGACGGTCGGCCGTCCGCAGAGCGAGGCCGAGGATATCCGCAACTTCCGTATGGCCCCGAGCAACGGCCGCGACGTGAAGAACAACTGGAAGATCATGTATGAGGTGAACGCCAAGGCGAACAACATCATCAAGATGGTCCCCACGATGAATCTGGACGAGGCCTACAAGCGCAAGGCTACCGGTATCGCCTACTTCTTCCGCGGTTTCGCGATGCTGTGGATCGCTCCCTATTACGGTGACAACGGCCCCAACGGCGGTATTCCGATCATCCTCGACACGACCGAACCGGCCGACATGGACCTCCCGCGCCCCGCTTCGGTACTCCAGAACTACGACCAGATCATCAGCGACATGCGCGAGGCCGGCGAACGCCTGCCCTACTTCTCGGAGCTTGCTCCCGAGGAGTACGGTCTGCCCCACAAGGCTGCCGCATGGGCCTTTGCCGCCCGTGCCGCCCTCTACGCCGCACAGTTCGATGCCAAGTACTACGATACGGTCATCGAGATGTGCGACAAGGTGATGGCATTGAGCGGCGCCGACAAGCGCGACTTGTTCGATGACGGCACGAACAATACGTTTGCCAACCTTTGGCGCAAGGAGCAGAACTTTGGTTGCGAGTACATCTTCTCGCTGCTGGGCAACGCTTCCGACGGCCCGAAGTTCCACGGCATGTCGTTCCAGAACGGCGGATGGGGCCTCTACAACCACTGGGGTTATTTCCAGCCGACCCTCTCGCTGTGGGAGGCATTTGAGGAGGGCGACATCCGTCGTGACGCCACGATCCTCTATCCCGGTCAGACGATCAAGTTCATGGGCCGCGAGATCCTCTTCGGAAGTTCGACCTACGGAATCTCGTCGGATACGGGCATGACCTTCCGCAAGTTCCTCTCCCCGTGGGAGGAGGCCGACTGCGTGGGCAAGGATGTGAACCCGAACGGCGACAACGCCAGCAACACGCTCGGCATGTGCCTGATGCGTTATGCCGACGTGCTGCTGATGAAGGCCGAGGCGCTGATCTGGACCAAGGGCGAAGGCGATGCCGAGGCCAAGCAGCTGCTCAACCGCATCCGCAAGCGTGCCCGCCTCGAAGAGAACAGCACCGCCACGAAGGCCGAGCTGAAGAACCAGCGCCGCTGTGAGCTGGCATTCGAGTTCATGCCGAGCCGCCACCTGGACATGGTCCGCTGGGGCGATGCGAAGGAGGTCTATGCCGAGCCGACGCGCCGGGTCAATTCGCACTGGGATTCGGCTACGCAGACCGTGGTGATCGACGAGCCGTCCGATTACGACCAGGGCCGTACGTTCGATCCGGTCATCAACCAGGTCTTCCCGATTCCGGTGACGGCGTTCAACGGTACGGTGAACCTGAAGCAGAACATTGGTTATTAATCTGAAGCAGTCATTCGAATATGAAAATCTTGAAATATGCCGTTCGCGCAGGCGCCCTGTGTGCCGCGCTGTTCACGACGGCCATGGCGAGCGCACAGAGCGTGCAGCTGAAAGTATTGGTATGGAACGTCCTTTCGTTCGAAAAGACGGACAAGTCCGGAGCCGAGGCGGGATTCCCCGTCGAGGAGTATGTCGATCTGGTCAAGGCCCAGAATCCCGATGTCGTCTGCTTCAACGAGTTCGAGACCGGCACGAGCCGCATGGGCAAGGAGAAGATGGCCGAGATCGCTGCCCTGATGGAGATGTATCCTTTCTACATCATGTCCTACCCGAAAGACGAGGGCTATTACGGCAACGTGATCCTGTCGAAATATCCGATCGTAGCCACCGGATCGAAGCTCTTTACCTACGAGCACTACAAGGGTGACGGCAACTACCAGTGGAACGACGGATGGCAGTTGGATCAGTACGGAACGGACCAGCGCAGCGTCGGTTATGCCGACGTGCTGGTTCCCACCTCCGAGTCGGCCGGCAAGGTTGTCCGCATTGCCTGTGCGCATTTCGACCACATGGGCTATTCGGAGGTCCGCACCCGTCAGGCCCGCGAGTCTGTCGAATTCCTCGGTCTGGACAATCCGGAGTATCCGACCATCATGATGGGCGACCTCAATGTCGGCTCGGGCTCCGTTCTGGATCCGTTGAGCAATGTCGGCGACCACATCGGTTATAGCTGGGTCGATCACATCTGGGCATTCCCGAAGGGTGCATGGTCCGGAAGCGAGACGTTCGAGTCGAAGGATTGCGGCAACCTCTCGGACCACGATCCCGTCATGGCTACCGTTACCTTGAAGTAATGAATCGAAAAAACGTACGAAGAGATGAAAAAGATACAGAAATACATGATGGCACTCCTCTCGCTGGGAGTAGTTGCCGCGGGGGTTGTCGGCTGCTCCGATGACGACGAGTACACGTTGAAATCGGTGAGCGCCAAGCCGTCCGACAAGTTCAATGCCAAGATCCAGTTCGTGAGCCGCCTGACCGATGCGCCGCTGATTACGAGCGACGCGGATTACCAGGCCCTGAAGGGATACATGGTCAATACGCTGAACAAGCGCGAGAAATCCTGGCTGACGGTTCTCGACCGGACCGACAACTCGCGTCTTTCGGACGTGATGCAGCTCTCGGTCGATACCTATCGCTGGACCGCATCCGCCTTCAACAAGCTGGGTGGAAAGACGGTCTTCGAGGGCAGCACGCTCTTCTTCAACGAGCCGACCCGCCTGGTGCGCTCGGTGGAGACGGGTGCCGGCAGCCGTGTGACGAGCTTCTCGCCCCTGATGAAGGGTACGCGCACCGACCGCGATGAGAACGGAGAGGTGGTCGCCACGGTCGATATTTCGTTCAACATCAATTTCTACACGGTGCGTTTCGATGCCGCCGATCAGCTTTCGGCCTTCGGTGGCGAGGAGGGTGTCATGAACCTCCTCAAGCGCGAGAACATGAACCTGCTGATGATCGGTACGGTGAAGAACGATCTGTTCGGCTCGCTCGAGCAGTCGGTTGCTTCGGCAGACCCCTCGTTCAAGGTCTACAAGGTGGTAGCCGGAAGCGAATACTCGGTGTTCATGCTTGCCGAGGAGCGTTTCTGGGGCTTCACGGGTGTCGATACGGAGTCGCTGGGTAACGGTATCGAGGCTTACAGCATCAATGTGATGTGGTAAAGGCCCGGTTGGGACAATGAGAGACGGGACCGAATGTTGCATTCGGTCCCGTCGTTTTTTTCAAGGGCGCTCTCCGGTCGGTTCGTTTTCTCGTTCTCCTGCTGTCGTCCGCCCGGATCGCAGCGTCCGTCAGCGGGAGGCCACCAGCGACGAGGGGGTCACACCCATCGAGTCGCGGGCCCAGTCGCCGCGGGCACGCAGCACCTGCTCGACGATGTCGCGCACGGCGCCCTCGCCGCCGCGGAACTCGGAGACGTAGCGCGACGCCTCGATCACCTCCGATGCGGCATCGGCCGGGCAGACCGGAATCCCCACTTCGCGCATGCACTCCAGATCGGGGATGTCGTCGCCCATGTAGATCACGTCGGCCGGGTCTAATCCCTCGCGGGCGAAGTATTCGCGCATGGTCCGGATCTTGTCCATGCAGTCGAGATAGTAGTCCTTGACTCCGAGCATGCGGAGCCGGTATTCGAGCGTGCGGCCGCGTCCTCCCGAGATGATGCAGACCTTGTAGCCCGCCTTGATGGCGTAGGCCAGCGCATAGCCGTCCTTGGCGTTGTAGCGGCGGATGAAGTCGCCGTCGATGGTCGGTATGATGCCGCCGTCGGTCATCACGCCGTCCACGTCGAATACGAAAGCCTGGCAGCGGGCTATATCTTCCTTGAAGTTTCCCATATGTTTTGGCTGATTGTTTGGTAGATCTCTTTCATGCGGGGATCGGCGATCAGCGCCTCGTGGCGTTCCTGTGTGGTGCGGTCGCCGCGTACGGCGGGGCCGGTCTGCACGTCGCGGGGCGAGGCTGCGTCGCAGGCCTTGGCCGCGGTCTCGGCCACCAGGGCCCGGAGTACATCGAAGTCGAGTCCGGCGCTGCGGGCGATCTCCTCGCCGAGTGCGTACATGTGGTTGGCGAAGTTGCAGGCGAAGACCGCCGCCAGGTGGATCTTCGAGCGCCGCTCCGAGTCGGCCGGGATCACCCGGTCCGAGAGGCGTTGTGCCACCTCCTCCAGCTCGGCGAGCAGCTCCGGTGTGGAGGCCTCGAGGAAGATCGGTATGGGGCGGAAATCGACGGCGCGGCCCTTCGTGAAGGTCTGCATCGGGTAGAAGACGCCGCGTCGGGCGAACTTCGCGGGAATGGCCTCCATCGGCACGCTGCCGGCCGTGTGGGCCACGGCGGCTCCGTGCGGGATGGGAAGCCGTTCGGCAACCTCCGCGACTGCGCGGTCGCTCACGGCGATCAGGTAGAGGTCCGCCGGGGCGAGAGCCGCCGGATCGCCGCTCCAGGCGCATCCTGCGATACGGGCCACCTCGCGGCCCCGTTCTTCGTTGCGGGCGTGGATCTGCACGAGTTGCAGCCCGCGTGCGGCGGCAAGGGCGCGGGCCAGGGCCTCGGCCAGATTGCCGCTTCCGATGATTACGACACGGTTCATGCTTGTTTTCGGTTTTCCGGTTCGTCGAGCAGCTCCGTCAGCGGGACATTCCCGCGGGCTTCGCGGGCCGTCTGCTTGAGGGCCTCCACGCTGTGGTCGATGCGTGCCAGTTCGGGGGTGGCATGCAGGTCGAAGGTGGTCTGCCCGGCCCGCTCGACGGCTTCGATGATGCCGTAGACGGTCATCGAGGCGATGTCGTAGGCCGGGGTGTATGCCACTTCGCGCTCTCCCTCGCCGCTGCGCACGGCAATCAGCTGTCCGGCCTGCACCAGCTGGAAGAGCACATCGTTTACGATGCGTGTCGGGAGGTTCAGCTTGCGGCGGATCCGCTCGGCGGGCATGGCGCCGCCTCGGTCGCGGAAGTGGCGCACGACGGCCAGCATCGCGGCGAGCATCACCTTGCGGCGCTGGTCGTAGTTGATCAGCAGCGATTCGCGCTCCTCGCCGAATCGCTCGATGTTCTGGTAGGCGAACGAGAGCTCGCCGCCGAAGAGCAGGATCTCCCACGAGGTCTGCAGCCAGATAAGGAAGAGGGGCAGGGCGGCAAAGCTGCCGTAGATGGCGTTGTAGGAGGTCATCCAGCGCTGGACGTAGACGTAGCCCCACTGGAAGGCGAGGAAGATCGTTCCGGCGACGATGCCGGCCATCAGGGCGCTGCCCAGACGTACCCGGGCGTTGGGAATGACCATGTAGAGCAGGGTGAACATGGCCCAGATCACGGCCATCGAGGCCAGGCGCGAGAGCAGCCGGAAGTACCAGGCGTCGTCGAAGCCGAGCAGCGTCTCGGCGTAGTTGGTCAGGGCGTTGGCCACGATCCAGAGCAGCGGCACGATCATCACCACGGCGATGTAGTCGGTCCACTGTCGGGTTATGCTGCGCTCGACCTTGACCTCCCAGATGTTGTTGAAGGCGTTTTCGATCGAGCCGAAGACACGGATTACGGCCCAGAAGAGCATGACCAGCGCCACGGCGGCCACCACGCCGCCCTGCGTGCGGAGCAGGGCCTTCTCGGCGAACCCGACGATGTAGTCGATGATCTCGGGGTTTTGCGGGAAGAGTTCGTAGAGGTTCTCGACCAGCCCGTCGGCCAGCCCGAAGCCCTTGACGACGGCGAACACCACGGCGATGATCGGCACGAGCGACATGAGCGTGTAGAAGGTCAGCGCCGCGCTGCGGACGATCGTTCCGTGCTCCTGCAGCCCCCGTGCCGTGTAAAAGAGCAGGCGGTACTGCTGCACGAGCCACCGCACGACGGGATTGCGCCATTCGTTGAGGTCGCGCAGGAAGATCGTGTCGGTGAAGTATGTCAGGAGTTCCCAGATTTTCATGTGTGGCGAGGGGCTGTCGAACAAAGGTAGCTATTTTAGGCGGATCGCCCAAAAATCGTTCCCGATTTTCGTGAAAGCCAGCCGGACGTCGGCGCCGGGCCGCATTCCGAGGCGGCGCATCAGCTCCTCGGCCGCAATCGGGAAGTCGCGCTTGAGCACCTCGCCGCGGAGTCCCTTGCAGCTGCGCTTGAGCGACTGCGGGTCGTAACGCCCGATCGAGTCGATCTCCAGCGTGCGGCCCAGCACCCCTTCGGGCCGTTCCGCGGCGAATCCGTACCCGTTTTCGCTCCACACGTCGGCCCGGCCGGCCAGATGAAGCCGCACCAGGCGGGCCTTCTGCAGCGCGGCGTCGGGGATGACGAGCCAGCGGTAGTGCGCCGGGTCGAAGTGTTCGGGTGCCGCGGGCGGCTGCTCCCCGGGCCGGGCCGAGAAGGAGCCGGTGCCGAGGGCCGTGGCGGTCAGCAGGGGCCCCCTGCCGTCGGCGTAGATGAGCACCTCCTTGCATTCGCCCTCGAGCGAGACGGCCTCCACGCGGGCCGAGGGGAAGAGGCGCAGGGCCTCGCCGACGTCGAACAGCGGGGAGTTCTTCAGGCAGAGCCGCGGGGCAACCCGGTTGATCAGCGGCCGCAGGGCGAGGATGTCGGGCGAGCAGTCCTCCAGTCGGACGAGCTTGCGGCCGTCGCCGTCCCGGCGGTCGGGGTCGGCATAGACCCAGTCGAAGCGGACCCCTTCGCGTGCCAGGTACTCCTCGGCCGGTGAGGCGACCACCTCGACGTTGCCGGCGCCGAGCCGTGCGAAGTTCTCCGCGGCGATCCGTGCCAGCACGGGGTCGCGCTCGAGGGTTACCACGCGGCGGAAGCGGCGGCTCAGGAAGAGGGCATCGACCCCCAACCCGCAGGTGAGGTCCAGCACCGAGTCGCCCCCGATGCACTTGTGTGCGGCGCAGGCCTCGCTCGAGGCCTGTTCGAAGGCGCGCGGCGGCAGGATGCACTGCGCCGCGGCATAGGTCGGCAGCTTCCGCTCGGCCCGGGCGAGGTACTTGACCTGCGTGGCCACCAGCCGGGCATGCGGGATGCGGCGGTCCATGGCCACCTCCAGCGGGTCGCGGTGCCGGGCCTCGGCTACGGCCCGCACGAGTCCGGGGCTGCGGAGCAGTTCGTATTCTTCGGCAGTGATCACGAGGGCAAAAGTACGTTTTTTTTCGGTTCCCTGCACCATGCCGCGAGGGTTCCTGCGGCCAGAAGCAGGTAGATGCCCGCCGTTGGGAGGCTGCCGAGCGTGTATTCGGCCGCGCCGCCCGGGAGTGCGGCAACCAGGCGGGCCAGGGCGTTGATCCCTTCGGCTGCCGTGCCGACGGCCCATGCGAGGGGCGCAGCGAGGGGTGCGAGGGGCAGCAGCAGCCACAACGCTCCGCCGAAGACGACGACGGTCGCCAGGGCGATGGCCGCCGGATTGATGAGCAGCCCGGCCAGCGGGACGATGCCGAACAGGTGCGAGACGAGCGGTGCCGTGCCGAGCGTGGCGGCCAGACCGATCAGGTAGGCGTCCGCCAGCAGGTTCACCGCGCGCCACCGGGTGTGGCAGCGTCGGCAGAGCGGGACACCCCATGCGAGGATGGCGGCGACGGCGGCGAACGAGAGCTGGAAACTGACGTCGCCGATCCAGGCGGGGTTCCAGAGCAGCATGCCGAAGGCAGCCGCGGCCAGGGCGTTCAGCGCGACATACTCCGAGGCGGAGGCAAGTGCCGCCTGCAGCAGCGTGCACATCACGGCGGCCCTGACGGCGCTGGGCGGGAATCCGGCCGCGGCGACGAAACACCAGACGGCCGCGGCGGCCAGCAGGTTGCGCAGCAGGTGTCCGCGGCGCAGCAGCGGCAGCCACCACAGCAGCAGGTTGATGAGCACGAAGACGATTCCCGTGTGGAGTCCCGATACGGCCAGCAGGTGCGACAGCCCGCTGCGCGAGTAGGCTGTGCGCAGCTCCGGGGTCAGGCCGCTGCGGTCGCCCGCCGTCATGGCCCGCACCACGGCGGCGGCATCGCCCGTGAGGGGCAGGCGTGCAAGCCGCTCCGAGGCCCGCAGGTGGAGCGTCCGCTCCCCGACGGGAAGGCGCTCGAGCAGGTTGTCGTGAGCCAGCCACAGCGTGCCGGCAACACCTCGCCGGCGCATCAGCTTCCGGTAGCTCTCGCTCCCCTGGCGGAAGGGGCGCACCGTGCCGCGGCAGAGGATCCGCTCGCCGCCGTCGATGCTGGTGAGCGAGTCGGCGTAGAGGCGGATGTGCGACGAGGCGGGGTGCCATGTTCCGCGGACCGGGTCGCGCCACGCCTCGATCCGGGCCGTCGCGGTTGCGTAGCGGCTCCGGTCGGCGGGCATCTCCCCGATGCGCAGTTCGAACGAAGTGTGGACGCCGACCGGTATGTCGGGTTCCGACGTGCGGAGCTGCGCGGCGGCGAATCCCGCCGTCAGCAGCATCCCGAGCGTTGCCGCCGACGAACGTATGAGCAGTGCCGTCGCTCCGGACAGCAGAAAAGCCCCCGTGAGAAACCACAGGGGCAGGGAGCCGTATCCCGAGAGCACGATCCCCGCTGCGAAGGGAACGAGTGCCTTGAGCATCGGCATGCGGTCGAGTCGGTTCCGGAGCGGCTGGAGGTTCATGTGCGGAGGGGTCTTTGGACAAAGATAGGCAATTCGGCCGGATTTGCATCACGTTCCGCCGGCGAAAAGCGCCCATCCGCGCTCGACCTCGGCCGTTTCGGCCTGCACGCCGTTCTCCACGCGCGAGATCGAGGCGGCCAGGGGGACCATCGTCTTTCGGTCGCGGGTGTCGAGCGGCTTGTCGGGGTCGAGTCCCGTGTCGTCGGCCACGGCCCGGATATAGGCTTCGGTGCGGTTCTCCGAGGGCGGGGCCCAGCGCGAGATCATGCCGCGGAGCGTGTCTATCCCGTAGCGTGTGCGGTAGGTGTCGAGCAGCACGAAGATGGCGCGGTAGCCCCAGGCGAGGCTTTCAAACTCTTTGAAGTGGGGGTCACGCGAGGGGCGCACCTCGCCCTTGTAGCGGACCGGAACCCGGCGGATGTTGCCCGGGTTGCGGTTTTCCAGCCCGCGGCTCATGGTTCCACCTCCTTCCGGATGCGGCGGCGGACGTAGCGGCGGAGCCAGCGGAAGAGCGGCGCGTCGGAGAGTTGCGCGGCGTTTTCGAGAAACGACCACAGCTCCACGCCGCAGGTGAATCCGGCGAAAATCCGCGCCAGGTTCAGCTGCAGGAAGTCGAGCACGCACTGGTCGATGAGCCACGCCATGCCGATCGCCGTGACGGCGAACGCGAGCTTGAGTACCGTGCGCCATGCCCGGCAGCTCTCGAAGAACCATGCGCGTCCCTCGCGTCGGGCGGCGGCGCGGTCGGCCGCCACTCCCGTGAGGAAATCGATGCCGATGAAGAGCATGCAGGTGGTGACCAGCGGCCCGATCGGGGCGAAGAGGGCGGCGATTCCGGCCGCCGCCCCGCTAACGGATCTGTACAAGGCATCCATCCGTCGAGCAGCGTTTGAGTATGTCGCGAGCGGGGTCGTACTCCGGGAATTCGTCCCGGTGGTCGGAGAGGTACTCCGAGGCGCGTCGGAGCAGCGTGCGGGCCTCGGTGCGCAGGGCCCGTTGCCGGACCCGCAGCGGGGTGTCGGCGGCGGGCTGCCCCGACGAGCCCTTCGGGGCTGTCGTGCCGCACTGTCCGGTGCGGATATCCAGCCGAGGCTGGACGAGCAGGCGGACGAACAGGGCAATGGGTGCCGCCAGGTAGCCGTCGCGGAATTCGGCATGGGCCCCCGAGAGGAGCTTCTCGTGGAGGGCCTTGCCGATGACCGGTACGATGTAGCGGTGCTCGGCGGCAGCGACGGCTGCCTCGTCGATGGTTGCCGGCGGCAGCGGCTCGTCGGGCGTGAAGGCCCTTCGGAGGGCCTGGGCAGGGGTGATCAGCGTGTTCATTCGATGCTTTTGATGTTGTATTTGGTGATTTCCGACAGGAAGGCCTGTTGCTTCGGGTCTTCGGGGTCGTAGTCGAGCCCGTCGGCCTTGCGGGCCTCCCAGACCTTCATGTAGATGGGCTTCGACCGGGTCGGCGGACGGTTTACGATCTCGAGCGAGGAGGTGTCGATTCCGAGTGTCGCGGTGATGAGCGTGCGGACGGGCTCCGTGAGTTCGGCCTGTTCGGCGAGGATCACCGTGTTGAGCGCCACCTCGTATTCGTGGAGGATCCGTTCGGCGTTGAAGCCCGAGCCGTAGTCCAGACCGCTCAGGGTCCGGAACCACGAGTGGGCCACGACGATGTCGGATGTAGCTTGTTCGTGCAGCGCCTGCCAGTCACCCTCGTTCTGGGCCGTGATCGGAATGAAGCGCGAGTTGTCCTCCTCGCCGCCGTCGCGCAGGACGAACATCACCTGCCCGGGATTTCCGGCGAACTTCTGCTCGGCCAGCCGGACGATGCGTTCGGCTTCGGCCTCGCTGTCGGCCGACGAGTCGAGCATCATCACGCCCGAGAGCTGGAACGAGTTGTCGAGCCGCGAGATGTTCCACCGGTCGGTCTTGTAGGCGATGGCCGAGACGTTTAGCCCGGCGATGTAGGGCGGCACGCCGTAGTGTTCGAACGCCGGTTCGTAGTCCTTGTAGTGGATTGCCGTGCGGAGCGTGCCGTCGGCCTGCTCCTCGAATGCGGGATAGAGCGGCAGCGACCGCGCCTCTTCGGGGCGGAAGGCGCTCCAGTCGTAGTGCAGGAGGATGTGGGCCGAGTCGCGGGCCAGGCGGCAGCGCGTGGCGTCCTGGTGGAAGAGCGCGAGGAAGATGCGTGCCGGGGCCGTAGCTTCCGCCCGGTCGGGGAAGCTCCCGGCGGGGGCCGCTTCGGCCGTGGCGGTCACCGTGCGCCCCGCAGCCGGGGTGAAGCCGGTTTCGTCGTCGGCCGGTTCGAACCGCAGGGCGCGACGCAGCAGGGGTGCCGCGTCGCAGCGGGCCTCCCTGACGCCGACGTAGCGCCGCATACCGAGGCAGGTCGTGCCGTCCGATGCGACGAGACGGAGGTCGATGTCCGCCGCGTCGGGGCTCTCCACGACGTAGATCGCCCCGGAGCCGAGTGCGGTATACTGTTCGGGAATTTGTGTAAAGGTCATGGTGGATATGGATTTGTAAAGGTGGATGTGTCGATGGCGCCGGGCGGCAGGGACCGGGAGGAGGTACCGTCCGGCAGGAATGCCGTGCCGCCGGTCTGGACAGGGCGGTGCGGGCGGCGGTCCGGAGTGTTCATAACTCCGGGATAAAATGTGGATAAATGTTGATAAGTCGAATTAATCCGCTGAACGACAGTCTGTGCCTGTTGTCGATAACTTGCGGGCTGCGGAACTCCGATTGTGAATTGACGGAGCAAATATACGATCGGCCAACCCCCGTTGTCAAGAGTCTCGGACAAAAAATCGGAAAAACGTGGAAACAATGTTCCCATTTTTCAGGAATAAATCCTATATTTGCGACGTCAAACCAACAGTTTCATACCTTATGGACGATGGTCACAGTTCCACGTATAGCCGCTGTGTCGTGCCTCAGCACGATGCCGTTCATCCATGGTATTCGGCACGAGGGTAATTTCCGCGCCGAACTGTTGCTCTCGCCCGATCCCGACTCCGTCATACAGGATTTCCTGAGCCGCAAGGCCGACATCGCACTGGTGCCGGCCCTCGCCGTACAGCTCCTTGCCGATGCGCGCATGGTGACCGAATACTGCGTGGGCGGGGTTCCCTCCTGCCGCGAGGGGCTTCTGTCCAGCACCGATCCGCTTGTCGAAGGGTGGAAGGACTACGGCGAACTGCCCTTCGCCTTCGCGATGTGGGTGGCCCATGCCGAAGTCGATGCCGATACGGTCGAGTCGTTGCAGCATGCGCTGACCTACGGACTCGAACACGGCTACGAGGCGTTGCTCGACTCGCCCTTCGCCGCCGACTCCGCGGCGGCCTACGGGGAGCTGCTGCAGTTCGACTACATTTTCGACAACCAGAAAAATCAGGCGCTCCAAAAGTTCTGGGACTCGGGTGTGAAGGTCGCCCCGAGAGCCAATCCCGGCTGAAGAGAGTAAGCGGGCGGCGCCCGCCTCTCTAGGCATGCGGATTCAGGAACTTCACGAGAGAGCGATCATGATAACAATTTACCTCAAGCAGTACAACAAGATCATCCGGAATGCGGATACGCGGCTGTTCGACGAGCTGGGTTACGACGACATTCTGTGGATCGACATGCTCCAGCCGACGATCAAGGAACAGAAGGCCGTCGAGAATTTCATGGAGATCAGTCTTCAGACCAAGCAGCAGGTGGAGGAGATCGAATCGACGTCGAAATACTCGGAGGGCGAGAATGCCATCGTGTCGAACTCGAACTTCTTTGTCCCGACGGGCGATTCGTTCATCGTCGAGCCGGTGTCGTTCATCATCTCGAACGAGGGTGTGCTGGTCTCGGTGCGCAACACCGAGTTCCGGACCTTCCGTGAGACGGAGAAACGCCTCCAGATGAGCTATCGGAGCTATTCGACCGGCTATCACCTCTTCATCTCGCTGCTGGAGGTGCGTATCGACTTCGACGCCGATCTCGTGGAGCTGATCTCCAAGCAGGTTTCGGCCCTGTCGAAGGACGTGAACTCGGAGGATTCGATCGACAAGGAGGTGCTGCACCGGATCAGCGCCCTGCAGGAGAGCACGATGCTCTTGCGCGAGAACATCTTCGACCGCCAGCGCGTGCTGTCGGGCATCCTCCGCTCGGAGCGTTTCCCGAACGATATCTACCCGCGTCTGCAGCTGATGATCAAGGATGTCAATTCGCTGATCAACCACGCCGACTTCAGCTTCCAGCGACTGGACTACATCCAGGACGCCGCGCTGGGTCTGATCAACATCGAGCAGAACGGCATCGTCAAGATCTTCTCGGTGGCTGCCGTGGTCTTCATGCCCGCGACGCTCATCGCCTCGATCTACGGCATGAACTTCAAGGCCATGCCCGAACTGGACTGGCACCTGACCCTCGACAACGGTACCGTCATCCCGCTGGGCTATCTCTTCGCCATCGCGCTCATGATCTTCTGCTCGATTCTGACGATCTGGTTTTTCCGCTACAAGAAGTGGCTTTGATTGCCGGCAGATAGCGTCTTTTCCGGCTAATTTTCGTATCTTTGCCCACCATACACGTTGTCATGCTCGAAAAACTGGCCAAACAGACCGCCGTCTACGGCATCAGCACCATCGTGGTGCGTTTCCTGAGTTACCTGCTCACGCCTTACTACACGCGCGTGTTCGGGCAGGAGGTCTACGGCATCGTGGTCGATGTCTATGCCCTGATCCCGCTGGCACTCACGCTGCTGACCATGGGCATGGAGTCGAGCTATTTCCGCTTCTCGGCAAAGGCCGAAGAGGCCGGCGGCGACGTGCAGGGGACCAAACGGCGGCTCTTCGCCACCACGTGGGGCGTCACGTCGCTCGCGGCGCTGCTCTTCTGCGGCGCGATGATCCTCTGCCGCGACGGGGTGGCCCGCCTGATGGGCGAGGCCTATGTCGCCCATCCCGAGTACATCGTCTGGGTGGCGCTCATCATCCTCTTCGACGTTTCGGCCTGCATCCCCTTCTCGCGTCTGCGTGAACAGGGGCGTGCGATGACCTTCGTCGGCTTCAAGGCGCTCAACGTCGTGTTGAACGTCCTCTTTGCCGTAGGCTTCGGTCTGGCGGGCCTCTTCGCCACCGATTTCGGCGTAGGGTGGGCGTTCGTGGCCAACTTCATCGCCAGTGCGGTGACGTGGCTGCTGATCCTGACCACCGCCGACCGCACGGTGCCGCGCATCGACTGGCGGCTGCTCGGCGCCATTTTTGCCTACTCGCTGCCGCTGCTCGTCGGCGGACTGACAGGCACGGCCAACGAGTTCATCGACCGCCAGCTCATCAAGTACCTCGTTCCGGACGGTGCCATGGCGCAGGTGGGCGTCTACGGGGCCATCACCAAGATCGCCGTGGTCATGATGCTCTTCTACCAGATGTACCGTCTGGCCGCCGAACCCTTCTTTCTCTCGAACTTCAAGAAGTCGGATTTCGTGGCGATGAATGCCGCCGCGCTGAAATACTACGTCATGGCCTCGATGGTCATCTTCCTGGGCATCGCGCTGTTCCGCGACCTCTTCGCGCTGATCGTGGGCCGGGACTTCCGCGAGGGGATCTTCATTCTGCCCGTCGTGCTCGGGGCCAACGTGCTGACGGGCGTCTGGCTCAACCTCTCGTTCTGGTACAAGCGCGAGGAGCGCACTTCGCTGGCGATCGTCGTCACGGGGGCCGGTTTGGCGGCCATCCTGCTCTTCGGCTGCTGGCTCATCCCGCTGTGGGGCTACTACGGGGCCGCCTGGGCCCGCCTGGCCAGCGAATCGGCGATGGTCGCGGTCAGCTGGTGGCTCAACCGGCGCTTCTTCCCGACGCCCTATCCGTGGCGCCGGATCTGGGAGTATGTGTTTGTGGCCCTCGGGCTGTTCCTCCTCTGCGAAGCCTTCTCTTCGTGGGTCGGAGACAATATGTTCGCCGGCTATACGTTTAATATCGTGCTGTTTGCATCCTATCTGGCCTATCTGATCCGCCGCGAGCGGATCGACGTACGGGCGATGGTGCGGGCAGTCTGCGGACGGGGCCGCTGAATCCCCGCAAGGAGTGGATTATGCGATTTGCGGACATAACGGGACAGGACGATCTGAAACGGCATCTGGCGCAGACGGTCGATGCGGGGCGCGTGAGCCACGCCCAGCTCTTCACCGGGGCTTCGGGCTTCGGGACGCTGGCCCTTGCCGTAGCCTATGTCCAGTACCTGTGCTGCCGCCACCGCCGCAACGGCGATTCGTGCGGCGAGTGCCCCGACTGCCGGCAGATCGAGGCGCTGGCGCACCCCGACCTCCACCTGGTCTTCCCGGTGAACAAGCAGGGCAAGAAGTCGGGCGAGGTGATCCGCAGCGACGAGTTCCTGCCGCAGTTCCGCACGCTGTTCGCCGAGCGGCGGGGCTACTTCTCGCCGCAGGAGTGGTACGACCGGCTCGATCTGGGCAAGACGCTCAAGGGGATGATCGCTGCCCGCGAAGCGGACGAGATCATCCGCAAACTCTCGTTCAAGAGTTTCGAGGCCGACTACAAGACGATGCTCGTCTGGCTGCCCGAGACGATGAACGAGGAGGCGGCGAACAAGATCCTGAAGATCCTCGAGGAGCCGTGGGAGCGCACGCTCTTCATCCTCGTTTCGGAGCATCCCGATCGGCTGCTGCCGACGATCCTCTCGCGTACGCAGGAGGTCTGCGTGCCGCGCATTGCCCCGGAGGTGCTCGAGCGCGAGGCATTCGCCCGGGGCGTCGCCGACCCGCTGCAGGCGCGCAACATGGCGCGGCTGGCCGACGGCGACCTGCTTGAGCTGGGGCACCTGGTCGCCGGCGAAAGCGATGCGCAGCGCAAGGAGCATTTCGACCTGTTCTGCAGCCTGATGCGCCTGAGTTACAACGACAAGCACCTCGAACTGGTAACCTGGGCCGAGGATGCGGCGCAACTCTCGCGCGAACAGCAGCGGGGCTTTCTCCGGGATGCGGCCCGACTTTTGCGCGAGAGCTACATGCTGCACGCCGGGATCCGCGAGATCAGCTACCTGTGGGGCGAGGAGCTGGCCTTCTGTACGAAGTTCGCCCCGTTTGTCGGCTCGCAGAATATCGAGCCGCTGATCGCCGAGATCGAGAGCGCCTCCGCACAGATCGCGCAGAACGGCAATCCGACGATCGTATTCACCCATTTTGCTCTCTCGGTGAGCAAAATGATAAAACATTTGTGACGATGGCACGAGTGACACTTCTGATGGGCGGCAACCTGGGCGACGTGAAACGTACGCTCCAGTCGGCGCAGCAGCTGGTCAATGCCCGCGTGGGCGCCGTATTGCGCTGCTCGCACCGGTACGAAAGCGCCCCGTGGGGCTTCACGAGCGAGAACCGTTTCTCGAACCAGGCCCTCGAACTGACGACCGATCTCTCGCCGCTCGAGGTGCTCGACGCCTGCCAGGCGATCGAGCGCGAACTGGGGCGGAACCGCGCTGCAGAGCAGCTTGAGCGCTCGGCATCGGGTGCCCGCTATACCTCCCGGCCGATCGATATCGACCTGATCTTCTACGACGACCTGGTCCTTGAGACCGATCGCCTGACGCTTCCCCATCCGCTCCTTGCCGAGCGGGAATTCGCACTGGTGCCCCTGTGCGAGATCATGCGTCAGCGCCGGCATCCGGTGCTGGGTATCAGTGTGGGCGAGATGCTGTCCGCATTGCGGGAAAACCATAAAACGGAGAAGGCATGAGCATGCGGCGCTTCCTACTGCTTCTGTCGGCGGCTGCGACGCTGATCTGTCCGGGATGTTTCAAGGATGTCTCCGACAGCACGAACTACGTGCTCAAACCGTTGGTCCAGAATCTTTCGGCCGATCCGAACAATCCGCTCGAAGGGGTTCGGGCCTATGCCTTTGTGGCCGACACGGCGCTCTATACGGTCGCCTCCTACGAGGATGCCCTGAACGGAGTTGTGACCTCGCGGACGAACTCCTCGGACCGGCTCGATCCGGTCGCCACGTCGGAGCCCTGTGAACGCGAGGGGACGACGGGCTGGATCCAGATGCCGCTCAAAGGCTCCTCGAAGAAGATGATCGTGGCCGTGGACCCGACCAACCGCCTCTATGCCTATACGCAGCAGGAGATGTCGGACAACCTGCCGAACCTCTACGTGACGCTCATCTTCAAATTGTGGAAGGAGGGCTTCACCTACAAGGACGGCAACTGGATTTTCCGCAACGATTACTACACTCCGCCCAAGGCGGTGACCTGCTACGTCTCGCCCTCGGTCCAGAGCGAGGAGGGCGGTGAGCCGGGTGCGATCGAGAAACTCGATGCCTATGCCTATGCCGTCGATACGACGGCGTGGTACATCGCCTCCTACGACGATGCCGTGGCGGGCAAGATCACCTCGAAGAGCGACGACTCGTTCACCCGCACCAACCCCAATTTCCAGGCTTACAAGGATTCCGAAACGGGGCTCTATTCAATGTCCGTCACCTCCGAGACGCTGATGGTCGTGGTTGTGGACCGTGTGGACCGCCTCTATGCCTACTCGCAGCAGACGGTCGATCTCGACGGCAGCAGCCCCACCTATTCGGTGCTCTTCCGTCCGTGGCGCAACGTCTGGATCGACGTCGATAACGGCTGGCGCATCGTGAACGAGTCCCTGGCCCCCGAGAACCGGTCTGCGACGGCTCCGGCTGCCGCGACGCAAAGCCCTCTCCGCCGATGAAAACCCGCCGACACCATACGCTCAACCTGCTGCGCTCGGCCGTGGCGCTGCTCTTCGCCTCGGCCTTCCTGAGCCGTTGTGCCAACATGATGACTCCGACGGGCGGCCCGCGCGACTCGCTGCCCCCGGTGATCGTGGCCATGACGCCCGACAACTTCACGACGAACCGCCCCACGGTGGGTCACGACAAGATCTACATCGAGTTCGACGAGTTCGTGCAGATCAAGGACCAGCAGAAGGAGTTCTTCACCTCGCCCGAGATGAAGAAAAAACCGACGATCACCATGCGCGGCCGCGGAATCGTCATCCAGTTGCGCGACACGCTGCGCCCGAACACGACCTATGCGCTCAACTTCGGAAGCGCCATCTGCGACAACAACGAGGGCAACCCGCTCTATTCGATGCGCTACGTCTTCTCGACCGGTCCCGAGATCGATTCGATGGTCTTCTCGGGCTATACGGCCGACGGCTACAAGTCCGACTCGGTCTCGAAGAGCTTCATCTGGTTCTACCCGGCCGACTCGGTGGAGTATACCCCCGACTACGACTCGACGGTCTTCAAGTACCGCCCTTCCGTCATTGCGCGTGCCGAGAACAACGGTATCTTCATCGCCCAGAACCTCAAGCCGATCCCATACCGGATCTATGCCGTGCAGGACAAGAACGACAACCAGCTCTACGAGCCGGGAACCGACCAGGTGGGTTTCATCGAGGGAACCTACAATCCGGCCGAGATGCCCGACTTCGCCATCTGGTACGACTCGCTGCGCCGTTATGTGACTGCCGAACCGCAGCTCTATTTCCGCATGTTCACCGACGTGCAGTTCCGCCGTCAGGTGCTCTCGGAGAGTGCCCGGCCCCTGCAGCACAAGGCCATGCTCTACTTCGGGGCCCCGCGCCCGCGCATCACGAACCTGGTGTTCGACAGCATCCCTGCCGAGCGGGTCATCGTCGATCCGCAGACCGTCGGCCGCGACACCATCGCTCTGTGGTTCGACATGCCGTCGGAGTCGCTCCCGGATACGATCAAGGGCAAGATCACCTATTTCAAGCACGATACGGTGAACCGCCTGCAGGAGGTGACCGAGGAGCTGAAACTCGCGTGGCGTCTTGTCGAGACCAAGGAGCAGGAGCGCGAACGCGAAAAACTCGAACGCGAGCGCCGCAAGGCCGAGGAGGCCGGCGAGGAGTGGAAGGAGCCCGAGAAGCCCAACCCGTTTGCCTACAAGCTGCCGCAGAGCGGTGAGATCAACCCCGAGGAGCACCTGACGATCGACTTCGACTACCCGCTGACGCGGCTCGATTCGGCCAGTCTGCGGCTCGTGCGTACGGGAGCCGACAGCCTCTCGGAGGAGGTTCCGGTGCGCATGGTGCGCGATACGGGGCAGTTGCTCCGCTGGCACATCCGCGCCGCATGGGAGACGGGCGCACAGTATCAGCTGACGATTCCGAAGGGTGCGATGACCGACGTGGCCGGCCTCTCGAACGACTCGATCGTCGGTACCTATACGGTCTATGACCCGGAGAAGTTCGCGACGGTCAAGGTCCACGTCGTCGGGCGCAACGACGGCTCGAAGTACATCATCCAGCTGCTCGACGGCAACGGGGCGCTCAAGCAGGAGCGGCGTGACGTCACTACGGGCGATGTTCAGTTCAACTATGTTCCGGCCGGCGAGATCAAGTTCCGTGTGATCGAAGACCGCAACGGGAACGGCAAGTGGGATACGGGCAATCTGGTCGGCCGCCTGCAGCCCGAGCGCACGGAGATGTACATGAACGATGCGGGCGAGGACACCTTTGCGACGAAGACCAACTGGGAGATCGAGTTCACGATGGACATGAACCGGATCTTCGCACCGGTGACGATGCAGTCGCTTTCGCGCATGCTCGACGAGCGGGAGGCCCGCCGCCAGCAGCGTGAGGCGGAGAAACGAGCCAAGGAGGGACCGAAAAAGGAGAACCTCAACAACCAGCAGAATTCGATGAACGCCAACTTCGGCTCGGCGGGCAGCATGTTCAGCAACTTCAGATAAGGATATGACAGGACGCAACATACGGACTTTTCTCGTCGCGGCGGCGATGCTTTTCGGCGTGCTGGCCGCACCGCGTGCCTCGGCGCAGCATACGCTCGGTTTCACGGCCGGCTACGGCATGGGCACCGGGCGGTTCAATCCCAAACAGGAGATGCGCGGGATGTGGGGCATGTACGGCGGCGGCCTGACGTGGCGCTACTACGGCAAGCAACGCTTCGTCGGAGGCTTCGGTGTAGACCTCGAATTCCTGCAGCAGGGCTTCTCGTTCGCCACGAACACCGCGGCGGTCGAGGAGAAGAAAGACTACCTCTACTACACGCGCAACATGAACACGGTGATGCTTCCGGTCGTCTGGCAGCCGCACATCTACATGTTGCGCAACCACGTGCGGGTCTACCTCGAGGCGGCCGCAACCTTCTCCTACACCTTCTCGTCCCGCTACGAGAACGAGCAGGCTCGCGAGCAGGGCGATCCGGCCTGGAACGGGGACTACGCCTACAAGCTGCCCCGCGACAACCGCTGGGGCTACGGACTGGCCGGCGGAGGGGGCGTGGCCTTCCTGATCGGCCGTTATGAGCTGAACTTCCGCGTGCGCTACTATTTCGGCTATTCGGACGTGCTCCGCAACCGCAACAAGTATGCGGACAACGCGATCGACGGCCCGGAGAACCCCTTTGCATCGACCCCGATGCGCTCGCCGCTGGACAACATGATGATATCCGTCGGCCTGAACTACCGATTCAACAAGGAGGGCTTCGAGACGTGGAAGCCCCGCCCGAAGCGGACGAAGAACCGCGAAGTATTCAAATACGGATTGTAAAACAGAGAACTATGGAAACCACACGCCAGCAGAAGATCGCCAAGCAGATCCAGAAGGATGTGGCCGAGATCTTCCAGAAGGAGGGAGCCGCCCTTGTGCGGGGGCTTCTGGTCACGGTTACGGGGGTGCGCGTGTCGCCCGATTTCGGATACGCCAAGATCTACGTCAGCGTCTTTCCCTTCGACCGGAGCGCCGAGTTGATGAAGACGCTCGAGCACCAGAACTGGTTCGTCCGCCGGGCCCTGGGCCAGCGGCTGCGCAACCAGTTGAAGAACGTTCCGGAGATCCAGTTCTTCCTCGACGATTCGCTCGAGTACATCGAACACATCGAGCAGGCGTTGAAATAGGCGCCGGATCCGGACGATGCTGGCCCGCCTCTTTGCACGACGCTACCTCTTTTCGCGTCAGTCCCGGTCGGTCGTGAACCTGATCTCGGGGCTGAGCGTGGCCGCCGTGTCCATGCCCGTCGCCGCGATGATCATCCTGCTGTCGGTCTTCAACGGCTTCGAGACGCTGGTCAAGTCGATGTACTCGGCCTTCGATGCCGACCTGACCGCCGCTTCGCGCACGGGACAGACCTTCGTCTTGTCGCAGGTCGATACGGCCGCCCTTGCCCGCATCCCGGGTGTAGCCTCCTTCTCCTTCCTGCTGGAGCAGAGCGCCCTGCTCGAGCACGACGACCGGCAGGCCACGGCCACGGTCCGCGGCGTGGACGATGCCTACACCGGGGTCTTCCCGCTGGGCGAAGCCGTTACGGCGGGCGAATGGCGCGTCCGGCTCGGGGACCTTGAGAAACTGGTCATCGGGCAGACGATGGCCTGGGAATTGGGTATTCGCTCGCTGGCCGATGCCGACGTGACGCTCTATGCCGTGCGCCGGGGTTCGTTCTCGAGCCTGTTGCCCGTCGGGAGCTATGCGCGGCGGACGGAGCCCGTCGGCGGGGTTTTCTCGCTCGACCTGGAGACCGAACGGACCTATGTGCTCTCTTCGCTGCGCCTGGCGCAGGAGCTCTTCGACTACCCGGGGCAGGCCACCTCGCTGGTTTTCCGCCTCGATGCCGGTGCCGACGTGCATGCCGTGCGGCGCGAAGTCGCATCGGCCCTGGGCGACACGTTCCGTGTGCGGACCCGCGACGAGCTGCGCGCTTCGTTCTACCGGATCATGACCTACGAGAAGTGGGGCATCTTCTTCATCGCCCTGCTGGTACTGGTCGTCGCCTCGTTCTCGGTCGTCGGGGCGCTGTCGATGCTCATCGTGGAGAAGCGGGCCGACCGGGCGACGCTGCGGGCGCTGGGGGCCGACCGGGCGCTGATCCGCTCGATCTTCCGCCGTGAGGGGCTGCTGATCTGCGGGCTGGGTGCCGCCGTGGGTGTCGTCCTCGGTGTGGGTGCAAGCCTCGTCCAGCAACACTTCGGTCTGATCGAGATTCCGGCCGAGACCTTCCTTACGAAGAGCTACCCCGTGGAGTTCCGTTTGGGTGACCTTGTGGCCGTCGTGCTCTCGTTCGGGGTTGTGGCATGGCTGCTGACGGGACTGACGGTGCGGAGTATGATAAAAAACGACGAACGATGATGAACAAGCTATTGCGACATGCCGTCTGTGGCCTGCTGGCCCTCGGGGCGCTCTCGTGCGCCCGGCATACGATCATTCCGGACAGTGAGCTGGCGTTGATTTTCCGTGATGCCTTCCTGGCCAATGCCTATATTTCCAACGAGAACATCCGCACCGACTCGCTGCGGATCTACGAGCCGATCTTTGCCCGCTACGGCTATACGACCGAGGATGTCTACTACACGATCGGCAACTTCTCGAAGCGCAAGAGCGCCCGCTTGGGCGATGTCGTCGAACGGGCGATCGACCTGCTCGAGGCCGAAGGCAAGGTCTACAACCGCGAGGTGGCGATCCTCGATACGATCGACAACGTCGCGCAGCGCACCTTCACGCATACGGTCTATGCCGATTCGCTGATCCGCGTCTCCTCGCTGCGGGACACCGCGCGGCTGAGCTTCACGTTCGACGTGGTTCCGGGCGAATATACCGTCTCGCTGAAGTATCTGGTCGATTCGCTCGACCGCAATACGCGGGGGCTGAAGGGCTCGGCCTGGCTCGAGCGTGCCGACGGCTCGCGCTCGAACCTCTATACCGTGACGCTGCGCCGCGGCCGCGAGGAGCGATTCATGCGTACCTTCACGCCCGATACGACCCACCGCTGCCTGCGTGTGGACCTGCTCGACTTCGGTCAGACTCCCGCCCGCCCCTCCGTGACGGTCTCCGATCTGAAGGTAACCTACACCACGCCGGTCGCCGATGCGGTGGACAGCCTCTACCGCCGTCAGTTGAACATCCGTATCTTTGCCGATGAATTCTTCCGCGCAGCCCACCCGGCGGATAGCCTCTAACCTGCTCTGGACCCCGCAGGGGCTCGTGCGCAACCCGCTTGTCACGCTCTCCGCGGAGGGACGCCTGCTCCGTGTCGAGTCGTGTCCCGAACCCGACCGCCGGCCCGCCACGGAGTTCTACTCGGGACTGCTTGTCGCGGGCTTCCCCGCCGACTACCGCGCCGCTTTCGTGCGGCTCCGTGAAGTGGGGCTTCCGCTCGGCGAGGCGTTGCCTGCGCTGGTCCACCCCGACGGAGTTGCGGTCGTCCTCTCGGGCCTTGATTACGATACACTCCGCCTGACGCCCCGTTCGGCGATCCTGAAACTCTGATTCCGTCCCGTTTTTCCTACCCGTTTCAGATCGGGAGGTGCTCTTCGACCGTCTGCCGCAGGTGGCTGTCGTCCAGGTGCGTGTAGATCTCCGTGGTGAGGATGCTCTCGTGGCCGAGCAGCTCCTGCACCTGCCGGATGCTGGCCCCGCCCTCGAGCAGGTGGGTAGCGAACGAGTGCCGGAAGGTGTGCGGCGATATCTTCTTCTCGATGCCGGCCCGGCGGGCCGCCTCGCGGAGGATCGTGAAGATCATGACGCGCGTGAGGCTGCTGCCGCGGTTGTTGAGGAAGAGCGTCTCCTCCCCGGCCCGTGCGCTGCGCCGCACCTCGAGGTAGCGGTGGATCCGCTCCCGGGCCGTCGAACTGATCGGGACGAGTCGCTGCTTGTCGCCCTTGCCGGTGACGCGGATGTAACCCTCGCCGAAGAAGAGGTCCCGGATGCGGAGCGAGGTGAGCTCCGAGACGCGCAGGCCGCACGAGTAGAGCACCTCGAGCATCGCGGCGTCGCGGATCTCCTTGGGGGTCGTTCCGTCCACGGCGGCGATGATGCGGTCGATCTCCCCGGTCGTGAGCACGTCGGGCAGATGCCGCCCGAACTTCGGCGTCAGGACGAATTCGGCCGGGGAACTTTCGATGCGGTCGCTGATGAGCAGGAAGTTGAAGAAACTCTTCACGCCGCTCAGCGACCGGGCCTGCGAGGCCTTTTCCCGGCCGCGGTCGTAGAGCCATGCGACGTAGCGCTGCACCATGGGCTCCTCGACCTTCGCCGGCGGCACGTCGTACATGCGCAGGATGAAGTGAGCGAACGACCTCAGGTCGCGCATGTAGGCCTCCACGGTGTTCTGCGCCAGCCGCTTCTCGAGTTTGATGTAGGTCCGGTAGTGCCTGCCGGCCTCTTCCCATTTTTTCGTATTTTCCGCCATTCCGAGTCGGTCGAATCCGGATAAAATGTTACCTTTGTCGGTACGAAGGTACGAAATTTTACATAATATTATTCCCGATTCCTATGGATTACGTTGCGCTCAATGTCGCCTGTACGGGCGGCGAACAGGCCGAGATTCTGACGGCGGAACTGGCCGACTATGCGTTCGAGAGTTTCGAGACCGAAGGTTGTGTGCTGAAGGCCTACATCCGCCAGGACCTGCTGGCCGACTGCAAGGCGGAGATCGACGCCCTGCTGGTGCGCTACGGCGTAGAGGGCCGCTATATCTCGATCGAGACGCAGAACTGGAACGCCCTTTGGGAGAGCAATTTCCCGGCGGTGGACGTCGAGGGGCGCCTGCTCATCCGGGCGCCGTTCCATGACCCGGCTCCGGACGGAGAGCCCGAGGTGGTGGTGATGCCGAAGATGTCGTTCGGCACGGGACACCACGCCACGACGTGGCTCATGTCGCGTGCCGTGCTCGATCTGGGGGTTGCCGGCCGCACGGGCCTCGACATGGGCAGCGGCACGGGCGTGCTGGCCATCGTGGCTGCGAAGTGCGGGGCCCGGCACCTGGATGCCGTCGATATCGACGACTGGGCGGATGCCAACTGCCGGGAGAACATCGCGGCGAACGGCGTGGCCGACCGCATCGAGCCGATGCTGGGCGATGTCCGCCGCATTGCCGGCCGACGCTACGACTTCATCCTGGCCAACATCAACCGCAATATCCTCACGGCCGACATGGCAGCCTATGCCGCGGCACTCCTTCCGGGCGGGGACCTGGTGATGAGTGGTTTCCTCGCCGCCGACGTCGAAGCGATCGAGGCGGCTGCCGCCCGCGAGGGGCTGCTCCCCGTTGCGCGGGCCGAGCGCGACGGCTGGTTCCTGGTTCATGTCCGCAGGCCGCAGTGAAGAGTTACAAGGGGCGCGGCATCGTCCTGCACACGCTCAAATACGGCGATTCATCGCTGGTGGCCTATCTGCTGACCGATGTCGGCGGCCGTCGCAGCTACATGGTGCAGGGAGTCCGTTCGCGAGGCCGGGGGTCGAAACTGGCGCTCTTCCAGCCGATGTTTCCCGTCGAGTTCGAAGGGTTGGAGTCGCCTCACAGGCAGATGGACCGTTTTCGCGAGATCCGGGCGGGTTTCACGCTGCAGAGCCTGCCGTTCGATGTCCGCAAATCGACGATGGCGCTCTTTATGGCCGAAGTTTTGTATCGTCTGGTGCGGGAGTGTGAGCCGAACGATCCGCTGTTCGATTTTGTCTGGGGATCGGTCGGGGCGCTCGATGTTCTGGAGCAGGGGGTCCCGAATTTCCACCTGTGGTTTCTGGCCAACCTGAGTTGCCTGTTGGGCTACCGCCCGGGAAACGACTACGTCGAGGGATGGTGGTTCGACGTCCGCGAGGGACTCTACACCCCGCATCCCGGGGCCCATCCCGAGGTGATGACGCAACCGTCGTCGCAACTGCTCGACCGGCTGCTGCACTGCGACGTGCAGGCGCTGGGAGAACTGGCGCTCAACCGGGCGCAGCGGAGCGACTTTCTCAGCGAGATGCTTGTCTTCCTGGGCTATCACCTCGATGCGATCAACTCGGTCCAGTCGGTGCGTATACTAAAGGAGGTCTTCTGACCGTTATAAATAAAAAAGGAGTGTACCATGCGAAAGATGTTGTTGTTGGCGGTTCTTGCGTTCGCTGCAACGCTGACCGCAGCGGCCCAGGAGCACCCGAACGGCCGTTTCGAACGGCGTGACTCGACCCGTATCGCCGAGCCGTTCGTCCTGCCCGATACGATCGTCCACATGACCCCGTGGATGCCTTCCTACGACGTGATGGCCCCGATCGGGAGCAAGCCGGTGGTCTCGATGACCTCCGTGGTGCTGGCTCCCAAATCGAAGCTGCCGGCCCGGGTCTCCGTCTTCGACGCCTCGCCCCGCCAGTTGGTCCGCCACGTGACGATTTCGAACGGACAGGCCTGGAACTGGAGCCCCTATCCGGACGCCTACCTCGATGCCCGGACCCTCTCCTTTCCGATGCCCCGCTGAGCGACCCGTCATTCTGCGGCGGCATCTCCGCCGCGACGTATAGCAGACCCGTACCCGTGTGGGCGCGGGTCCTTTCGTCTTACTCTTGGTCCCCGATCCGGCGGATGATCCGTGCCGGGACGCCTCCGACGATCGTGTCGGCCGGCACATCCTTCGTGACCACGGCGCCGGCGGCGACGATGGCGTTGTCGCCGATCGTCACCCCCTTGAGGATCGTCGCATGGGCTCCGACCCAGACGTTCCGACCGAGGACGATCGGTGCCGGGCAGGTTGTCTTCCGCCGCGCGGGGTCGATCAGGTGATCGAGCGTCGCGAAAACGACGTCGTGGCCGATCTGGCAGCCGTCTCCGATCGTCACCCCTCCGTGGTCCTGGAAGTGGCAGCAGGCGTTGATGAAGACCTCCCGCCCCAGGTGGATGTTCTTACCGAAGTCGGTGTAGAAGGGCGGGAAGACCCGCAGCGAGGGATCGACCCTGCGGCCGAACAGCTCCGAGAGCAGTGCGCGGATCTCATCGGGGGTGTGGTATTCGGCGTTCAGGCGGCAGGTGATGCGCCGGGCCTCGTCGCTCATCTCGTTCATCAGGCGCAGCATTTCGGGCTTCTCGAAGGGTTTGCGCTGTTGTGCGTATTGCAGGAATTCGTCGAGTGTCATCTCTTCTCTTTCGGGTTTGCGGTTCTGCGGGGGCCGGATCCCGCACTGTCTTTGTCGTGTGTTGCGGCGGTTGTCCGTTGTCGTGTCTCTTCTTGTCCCGCGGATCCGGCCGGCTGCGGGACGCGTTGCAAAAATACACGGAAAAACGGCTCGCCGGACTATCCCGATTCCGGATTCTGTTACCCGTATTCCGGTTCTCCGTTTCGGCCGTTAGTCCGGATCCTCCTTCCGAAGAGTAGGTTGCGGTTGTAAATTAGGTATTTTCGCGTATTGCCGCGTCGCCGGATTTTTCGACCTTTGCCAAAAATACAGCCCGCTGCCGATGAAACCTCTCCTTTCTCTGCTCCTCGCGCTGTTTGGCGCCGTCTGCTGCCTCGGAGCGCAGCTCTCGACCGATACGCTTCCCTCCCCGGCGACGATCGATTCGTTGCAGGCGCGGATCGACCGCCTCGAACGGCGGGCCGACCGCTGGGATCGATTGCGTTCCCGCCTGCCCGAGTTTTCGGGCTATGTCCAGTTGGGATACGAATACGACGGAAATACCTCGAGTTTCCTGATCCGCCGCGCCCAGTTTGCACTGGCAGGCTCTCTTTTACCGTCACTTCATTACAACGTGCGGCTGGAGTTCGCCTCGCCGCAGATTCTCGACGCCTGTCTCGACTATCGCCCGCTGCAGGCCCTGAACCTGCGGGTCGGGGAGTTCAAGGTTCCCTTCTCGATCGAGAATACGGCCTATCCGCCGACGAAGATCGAGTTCATCCACTATCCGATGGCGCTGTTGCGGCTGATGGGATTCGCCGACTTGTGCGGGCTCTCCTCCACGGGCCGCGACATGGGCCTCGTTCTCCACGGCTCCTTCCTTCCGCGCGACGGCTACAACCTGCTGCATTACGACGTGGGTGTGCTCAACGGCGAGGGGATCAACACGTGGGACCGCAACAGTTCGAAGGATTTCGTCGCGCGCCTTTCGGTGCATCCGGTGCAGGGACTGACGCTCAGCGGTTCCTACTATTGGGGCGAATACGGCCCCGACTACCGCCGCCGCGTCCGCTACGGCGCCGGCGTGTGCTACGACCGCGGGGCCGTGGTCGTGCGCAGCGAGTGGATCGGCGGGGAGACCGATGTCGCCGGGGGTGATTCGGAGCCTGTACGGCGGATCGATAGCGGTGGCTGGTACGTCATGGGTGGCTGGCGCGCAACCCGCTCGCTCATGCCGGTCGTGCGTTACGATACCTTCCTCGAGCAGGTCTCCGTCTCCTCCACGCGCCAGACCAACTGCACGGCCGGCCTCATCTGGCAGCCCGTGCGGTATCTGCGCTGCCAGCTCAACTATACCTGGGAATCGTATGCTGTGGCCGGCCTCTCCGACCGCAACCTGCTTTCCGTCCAGTTTACCGGAATGTTCTGATGACCAAATCTCCTTTTGACCGATGAAACAATTTTTCGAATCTCTCCGCACCGAAGACTGGGTGGTGGTTTGGGTCTCCATCCCGCTGCTCCTGCTCTCCGCACTGATCCCGGCTCTGTTGCCGAACGTACCTTCGACCCTGGCCACGCTGGAAGCATGGCGCAACATCGCGCTGCTCTTCGTGATCGTACTCGTGGTGCTCTATGTGGGTAACCGTCTGCTCGGCCGTCCGCTCAAGGGGCTCTTCCCCTCGCTGTGCGTGGTCTTCGCCGTCTCACTGCTGGCCCAGCTGGTTGCCAAGATCCCTGCCGTGGCCTACTGGGGCTTCGAGTCGGTCTTCTTCTCGGTGCTCTTCGGACTGCTCATCCGCAATGTGTGGCATGTCCCCGCGTGGATGAAGCCGGCCATCCAGGGCGAGTTCTTCATCAAGATCGGCGTGGTCTGCCTCGGTGCCACGATCCTCTTCAGCGACGTGATGAAGTCTGGCATCTTCGGCCTTGTCCAGGCGTGCCTGGTCGTGGCGATCGTCTGGCTTTTCGCCTTCCGCACGGCCCGGCGAGCCGGGGTGGACGAACGCTCGGCGATGATCCTCTCGAGCGGCGTCTCGATCTGCGGTGTTTCGGCCTGCATCACGGCGGCGCGCGTGGTGGGCGGCGACGACCGCAAACTCTCCTACATCGTCTCGCTGGTACTCATCATTGTCGTACCGATGATCTACCTCATGCCGTGGCTGGCCGAACTGATCCTTCCTCACCTCTTCCCCGCCGACGTGGCCCAGGAGGTCGCCGGGGCGTGGATCGGCGGAACGATCGACACCACGTCGGGCGTCGCTGCCTCGAGCATGATCGTCGGTGAGACGGCCAACAGCCACGCCGTCATCATCAAGGCGGCGCAGAATGTGCTGATCGGTGTTGTGGCCTTCTTCATTGCCCTCTACCTCTCGGCCCGCAGCGGACACGGCGGCCAGGCTCCCTCGCTGGGTATCGTGTGGGAGAAGTTCCCGAAGTTCATCCTCGGCTTCGTGGCCGCCTCGCTCGTCTTCAGCCTGCTGCAGTCGGGCGGCGTCTTCGTCCCCGATGCGCGGGGCAAACTGGCCGAGCCGGGCGTGGCCAAGATGTTCTCCACGGTCTTCTTCTCGCTGGCCTTCGTCTGCATCGGACTCGACACGCGCCTGAAGGAGATCGTCTCGCGCGAGAACCGCAACATCCTGCGTTCGTTCCTCGTGGCTCAGGCCTTCAACATCGTCGTGACGCTGCTGATCGCTTCGCTTCTGTTCGGTGTGCTGAAACCGATGTGGTCGTAACGGATTTTCGGGAAAAACCGCCCCGGCGGATACGAAACATCCCGCTGCTGCGTTTGGTATAAAACCTGATACTCCGACCATGCGAACCCTGCTTCTTGCGGCTGCGATGCTGTCGTGCCTCGCCGTCCGCCCGGCCTCCTGCCAGAACTCCGAACCTCCCGCCTCCCTGTCGGGCTTCACGCTGACAGCCGGGGATTTCGACGATCCCCGTACACTTCCCAACCTCGAAATGCTCTGCCGCGTCTGGGGCTATGCCAAATACCACCATCCGGCGTTCTGCGACACGCTGCGGCGGGTCGATATCGACAGCGCCCTTTTCTCGCTGTTGCCGCGGGTCGTGCACGCCGACCGGGAGATCCGCAACCGGCACCTGCTCGACTGGGTCCGCTCGCTGGGAGATTACACCCCCAACCGGGTCGAGTACGAACAGAACCTGGCACCGCTCGAACTGGTATCGACCGTCGATCTGGCGTGGACCCGGGATACGACCCTGTTGGGGCGTGATCTGTCGCGCCTGCTGCAGGACTTGCGTTATGCCGAGCGCGGCGAAAACTACTATCTCCGCATGGGGACAACGGGGAACGGACCTGGCTATCACTACCTGTCGTTGCGCGGCGAGTCTTTCCATCCGACCCCGCAAATGGATAGCGGGCTCAACCTGCTGACGCTCTTCCGGCTGTGGAACATCATCGAATATTATGCTCCGTACAGGGCGGTGACGCTGCATCCGTGGGAGGAAGTGCTCTCCACCTATATTCCTCTCATGGGTGTTGAAACGGACGGGAGACGTTTTGCCCGCCTCTACATGCGGTTAATCCGCGAACTCAACGACGGCCATGCCTACGCGCCGATTGAGATGCTCTTCGGACAGCGGATGCTGCCCGTGTGGCCGCTCCAGGCCGACGGGCGCCTCTTCGTCGGCTACTCCGGCGACAGTGCCCTCGAACGGGGCGACGAGGTGGTGGTCATCGACGGGGAGCCTCTCTCCGAACGGCTGGAGCTGCTGCGGGAATATACTTCGCGGTCGAACGAGGCAAGTCTGCGCCGGGCCGCCCGTTATTACGGGCTCTGCACGCGCCGCGATACCGCCGAGGTGGTCCTCCGCCGCGCCGGGGCCTGCGACACGCTCCACGTGGCAACGGTGCCCTATGGCAACGTCTCCCCCCTTTACGACCCGGCCCAACTCACGCAGCCGCCCTTCCGCCTGCTGGCCGATTCGGTGGGTTACATCTACGCCGGGACCTTCTCACGCGAGCATCTCGCCGAGGTCGGGCAGACGCTGCCCCGCACGCGGGCGCTCATCATCGACCTGCGCACCTACCCGCTGAATGTGGCCGACGCGCTGATAGCGTTGATTGGCCAGTCGCTGCGCACCGAGCCGGTCGTTGCCTGGCAGATGGTGCATCCGACGCTGGCCCTTCCCGGCCTCTTCTTCCGGCAGGAGCAGTGGATTTACGAAGGCTTCGGGGAGGAAGCCAAGCGGTGTGCCGAGCCCTACAAAGGGCGGGTGATCTTACTCGTGAACGAGCTGACGCAGAGCAACCCCGAGTTCCAGGCCATGGCGCTGCAGCGATGCCCGCAGACGCTGACCATCGGTTCGCCGACCTCGGGTGCCGACGGGGATATCGTCCGTATCCCGTTACCCGGAGGGTTGATGACCTGTTTTTCGGGAATCGGCGTCTTCTATCCGGACGGAACCCCGACCCAGGCCGTAGGCGTGCGCCTCGATGTCGAGCTCTGCCCGACGGCAGAAGGGTTGCAGGCCGGGCGTGACGAGGTGCTCGAACGGGCACTGGCACTCGCTTTGGAAGATTGACCCGGTCCCGCTTCTCCGCGAAGAAACCTCCCTCCGCCATCCATGAAAAAGACTGATCCTACTTGGGAATCAGCCTTTTTTCGTAACACCCATACCCTTCCGAAACATCGGGTGCTTGCTCTTTCGGAAACCGTCCGGACTGCTCTTCGGAGCGCTTTTCGATCCGCCGTCCGACCTGCCATACGGACCGCCCTTCCGCCCGGCTGCTTGTCCGCGCTCCGCCTCGTGCGCTCTTCGTCCGGCGGAGGCGGTCGGTGCGGGAATGCGTCCGCCGAAGAAGTAGCTCTTCTGGCGGCGTTTCTCCTCCTGCGTGCGGGCCACGTAGACCTTCTCGTGCGTGTAGGGGTTCTCGCCCGTGTAGAACATCACCGACGAGAGGGTCATCGGCGTGGGGGTGAGGTCCTGCACCTGCTCGAGGTTGAAGTGCAGCTTGCCGAGTACCTTCTCCGAGAGTGCGCGCATGTCCTGCTCCGTGCATCCGGGGTGCGACGAGATGAAGTAGGGGATGAGCTGGTAGGGCAGCCCCTCGCGGTCGCAGATGCGGTGGAAGTCGGCGTTCAGCCGCTCGAAGAGGGCGAACGGCGGCTTGCGCATGAGTTGCAGCACCTGCTCTTCGGTATGCTCGGGCGCCACCTTCAACCGCCCCGAGGTATGGTGCTTCAGCACGGTTTCGAGATAGGGCCTTTCATCGAAGAGGTCGTAGCGGATGCCGCTGCCGATAAAGGCCTTCTTGACCCCCTTGACGGCTCGGATCTTCTCGTAGAGGGCCAGCAGCGGACCGTGGTCGTTGTTCAGGTTGGGGCACATCCGCGGGTGGAGGCACGACGGGCGGCGGCACTTGCGGCACAGTTCGCGGTCGCGGCCGCCCATGCGGTACATGTTGGCCGAAGGGGCTCCGACGTCCGAGAGGTAGCCCTTGAATCCCGGCATGGCGGCCACCCGCTCCACCTCGCCGAGAATCGAGCGTTCGCTGCGCGAGTTGATGAATTTGCCCTGATGGGCCGAGATCGTGCAGAAGGAGCAGCCTCCGAAGCAGCCGCGGTGGATGTTTACCGAGAACTTGATCATCTCCCAGGCCGGGATATCCCCCTTGCCGCGGTAGCGGGGATGCGGCGCCCGTTCGTAGGGCAGGTCGAACGAGTGGTCGAGCTCTTCGGTCGTGAGGGTCGTGTTGGGGGGTGTCACGACCACGAACCGGTCGCCCGTCGCCTCGACCAGCGTCGTCTCGGGCTCCATCAGGTTGCTCTGTGTCTCGATGACGGTGAAGTTCTCGCCGAAGGCCCGCTTGTCGCGCAGGCACTCTTCGTAGCCGTGCAGGCGGATCGTTCGGTCGGGGTCGAGCCGGCTGACGTAGGCCTCGTCGGCAAGGAAGGCCACCTGGCGGATCTTGCGCAGCAGTTTGGCGTTGTATCCGTTGCGCATGGCCCGCGCCACCTGCTGTACGACCCGTTCGCCCATGCCGTAGATGAGCAGGTCGGCCCCCGACTCGACGAGTACCGAGGGCTTGAGCGAGTCGCTCCAGTAGTCGTAGTGCGTCAGGCGCCGCAGCGAGGCCTCAATGCCGCCGATGACCACCGGGACGTGGGGATAGAGCCGTTTGAGGATCTGCGCATAGACCGTCACGGCGTAGTCGGGCCGGAATCCGGCCTTGCCGCCGGGCGTATAGGCGTCGTCGTGCCGCAGGCGGAGGTTGGCCGTGTAGTGGTTCACCATCGAGTCCATCGATCCGGCCGAGATGCCGAAGAAGAGGCGCGGGGCCCCGAGCTTGGTGAAATCGCGCAGGTCGTCGCGCCAGTTGGGCTGCGGGACGATGGCCACACGGTAACCCTCGGCCTCGAGCAGGCGCCCGACGACTGCCGGTCCGAATGCCGGGTGGTCGATGTAGGCATCGCCCGAGAAGAGGATCACGTCGAGTTGATCCCAGCCGCGTTCGCGGACCTCTTTGATCGTTGTAGGTAGAAACATCGGAATGTGTTGTCTGTACATCTTCTGTCGCCCCGGCCGCCGGGTCACTCCTCGTCCGTCCTTCCGGTCGCGGCATATCCCTTCCATTTCTCCAGGAGTGCGCGGAAGTCGTCGGGCAGGCCGCACTCGAACAGCATGTCGCGGTGCGTCGTGGGGTGCTCGAATCCGAGCAGGCGGGCGTGGAGCGCATGGCGCGGCATCACCGCGAAGCAGTTCTCGACGAACTGCCGGTACTTGGCAAAGGTCGTGCCCTTGAGGATGCGGTCGCCGCCGTAGCGCTCGTCGTTGAAGAGCGGGTGGCCGATCCAGGCCATGTGCACGCGGATCTGGTGTGTGCGTCCCGTCTCGAGGCGGCACTCCACGAGGGTCACGTAACCGAAGCGGCGCAGCACCTTCCAGTGCGTCACGGCATGCTTGCCATCCGATCCGTCGGCGAAGACATACATCTTCTGCCGCTCGCGGGGGCTGCGGCCGATGTTGCCCGTGATCGTCCCCTCGTCCTCGTCGAAGTTGCCCCAAACGAGCGCCACATAGCGGCGCTGGATCGTGTGGTCAAAGAACTGGCGGGCCAGGCGTGCGTGCGCCTGCTCGTTCTTGGCCACGACGAGCAGTCCCGAGGTGTTCTTGTCGATGCGGTGCACCAGTCCGGCGCGATTCTGCTCCTCGGCCGGGATGCCCTGCCGGTTGAGGTGGAACATCAGTGCATTGACCAGCGTCCCGTCCCAGTTGCCCACGCCGGGGTGTACGACCATGCCGGCCGGCTTGTTTACGATCAGCAGGTCGTCGTCCTCGTAGGGTATCTCGAGCGGGATGTCCTCGGGTTTGATCTCCGTATCGCGCCGCGGGTAGGGCATCACGATCTGGATGCGGTCCAGCGGCTTGACCTTGTAGCTCGACTTGGCGGGACGCCCGTTCACGAGGATGTTGCCGCTGTCGGCCGCCGCCTGGATGCGGTTGCGCGAGCAGTGCTCCATTCTTGCCGTGAGGAACTTGTCGAGCCGCAGGAGTGTCTGCCCCTTGTCGGCCGTCACGGCGAAGTGCTCGTAGAGCCCGGCCCCTTCGTCGTCCTCGGAGGTTGCGGCGTCCGTTTCCAGATCGAGCTCGTCCGGTATGTAGCGTACGTCGTCGGCCATCAGTCGAAGAATTCGTCGGGTTCGGATGCTTGTTGTTTCGGACGGGACTCGGACCGCCGCTCCTCCGCCGTCGGACCTCCCTCCGTGGCCTCTGGCTGCGGCAGTGCGGTCAGCGCTCCGGCCTCGCGCAGCGAATCGCGCTCGCGCTCCATGCGCATGCGCTCCTCAGCTGCCGCAGCGGCTTGTTTTGTTGCTTCGGAGCGGGCCCTGGTCAGCTTGTCGGCGTCGAGTGTCAGCCGCAGCTCCACCGGAGAGCCCAGCACGGCGGCCCGCTCGGCTCCCGGGGTCTGGATGTAGACCCGGGCGTCCTTCTGGTTGATAAGGTCGATGCCTTCGTCGAAGGCGATCCGTCCGACATTGAGACCCAGCTCCCACAGCCTGCTCTTGGCCTGCCGCAGGGTAGCCCCGATCACCTGCGGGACGATCGTGAGGCTGTCGCCCGCCTGGACTCCGACATAGAGCGTCACGCCCGAGCCGGCTTCGGCCTCGATCTTGCTCTCGGGCCGCACGGGACGGTTGTCGCAGTACTCCTCGAGCACGTAGTTCGTGGCAATGTCGGGACGGTAGACGAGACGCTCGATCTCCAGCCCGGCGATCTCGAGCATGTTCTTGGCCTGTCGCAGCGAACGTCCGGCCACGTAGGGCACGGGAACCTGCTTCTGGCGGAAGGCGTTGATCGTGATGTAGACCGTGCGTCCGGGCTTCACCTCCACGCCCCCTTCGGGCAGTTGGTCGAGCACCGTGCCTCCTTCGTATGCAGGCACGAAGAGCGAGTCGTTGATGTGCAGCCGCAGGTCGTTGGCGCGGGCGATGCGCTGCGCCTCGCCGAGTGCGATGCCCGAGAAGTCGGGCACGGTGCGCCGGGCGCCGTGACGCGTCCCGGCCTGCATGACGAAATGTGCGATGACGGCCATCGCGAGGATGATCAGAACGATCAGCAGCAGGTTCCACACCAGCTTGTTCCGCCGGAGTTCGGACAGGGTATTCTGCAAGTTTTTCATAGGTCGTAGCCAATTATTTCGGTGCCTTCCGGTAGAGGTAGACGGCGATGACAAGGTAGATGATGTTGGGCAGCCAGACCGCCAGCCAGGGCGGGAGCGATCCGCTTTTGGCGAACTCCTCGAAGAAACGGTTGAAGAGGATGTACGAGAAGCAGAGTCCGGTGCCGATTCCGATGTGGAGCCCCGTTCCGCCGCGGACCTTGCGCGAGGAGAGCGAGACGCCGATCAGCGTAAGGATGAAGGTCGAGAGCGGGTAGGCGTAGCGTGCGTGCTTCTCGACCTCGATGATGTTGATCGAGTCGGAACCCTTGGCGCGCTGCTGGTCGAGGAACTCGTTGAGCTGCGTGATGTTCATCGTCTGGATCAGGTCGTTGATCTCGCCCAGTTCCGCCACTTCGAGGTTGATGAGTGTGTCGAGGTTGCGGAACTGTTCGAAACGCTCCATGCCGAGCGAGTCGAACTCGCGTTTGGTGTACCGGGGTGCTGTCCAGCGCTTGGTCTCGGGGTTGAACTTGGCGTCGGCGGCCTCGAGCGAATGGGTCATCGTGCCGCTGACGTACCGCTCCAGGGCGAAGAACGAGGCCTGGTGCGACGCTCCGTTGTACCCGCGGACATAGGCGAAAATGCCCGGTTCGATCTGCCTGTAGATGTGGCGGTCGTAGCGGGTGTTCTGCTTGCGGGGGATGTACTGCTGCTCGAAATCGACGATGTGCCGTTGCGAGAGGGGAATGAGCCAGAGGTTGAGTCCCAGTGAGAGCGATCCGATGATGAACGCGCCGAGGAAGTAGGGCCACATCAGCCGGCGGAACGACATGCCGCCCGACAGCATGGCGACGATCTCGGTCTGATAGGCCATCTTCGAGGTGAAGAAGATACAGGCGATGAAGGTGAACAGACCGCTGAACTGATTGATGAAGAAGGGGATGAAGTTGAGGTAATAGGTGAACAGCACCTCCTTGAGCGGCGCGTGCGTCTCGGTGAAGTCGTCGATCTTCTCCACGTAGTCGAAGATGACGACGATGACGATGATCATCGCGATGGCGAAGAAGTAGGTCGCGAGGAACTTGCCGAGTATGTAGCGATCCAGAATCTTGAATCCGGGCCAATAGCGTTTCATCTTTCTTTCGGGTCTTGTGTCCTGCTGTTCGCGGAGTCTGTTTCTTGTCTGTTTTGCGGTTCGCCTCCTTCGTTCCTGCGGCCTACAGCCGGCGCTGGAGCCGGGCGACCATCTGCTGTTTCCAGGGGGTGAAGTCTCCCGCGGCGATGTGCTCGCGGGCCATCGTGACCAGCCGCAGGTAGAAGGCAATGTTGTGCAGCGAGGCGATCTCCGCGGCGAGCATCTCCCCGCAGGCGGCCAGGTGGTGCAGGTAGGCCTTCGAGTAGAGCCGATCGACGAATGCCGTTCCCTCGGGATCGATGGGCGAGAAATCCGCCTCCCACTTCTTGTTGCGGATGTTGATCACCCCTTCGGCCGTGAAGAGCTGCCCGTTGCGGCCGTTGCGCGTGGGCATCACGCAGTCGAACATGTCCACGCCGCGTTCGATGCCCTCGAGGATGTTCACCGGCGTGCCGACCCCCATCAGGTAGCGGGGACGATCTTCCGGCAGGATGGCATTGACCACCTCGATCATCTCGTACATCACCTCCGTGGGTTCACCCACGGCCAGTCCGCCGATGGCATATCCGTCGGCGTCGTATTGTTTCACGTTTTCGGCCGCCCGGGCCCGCAGGTCGGGGTAGGCGCACCCCTGCACGATGGGGAACAGCGCCTGGTAGTGGCCGTATTTGGGGGCAGTCTGGCGGTAGCGGTTGAAGCAGCGGTCGAGCCACCGCTCGGTCAGGTCCAGCGACTTGGCCGCGTACTCGCGGGGCGCGTCGCCCGGGGGGCACTCGTCGAAGGCCATCATGATGTCGGCGCCGATCGTCCGCTCGGTGTCGATCACGCTCTCGGGGGTGAACAGGTGCTTCGATCCGTCGATGTGCGAGCGGAAGTGGCACCCCTCCTCCTTGAGTTTGCGGCACGCCGCGAGCGAGAAGACCTGGAAGCCTCCGCTGTCGGTAAGCATCGGCCCCTCCCACGTCGAGAAGCGGTGCACACCTCCGGCCTGCTCGATGATCTCCATGCCGGGGCGGAGGTAGAGGTGGTAGGTGTTGGCCAAGATGATCTGGGCGTGCGCCTCGTCGCGCACGTCGCGGTGGAAAAGCCCCTTGACCGTTGCGGCCGTGCCCACGGGCATGAAGATCGGCGTGCGGACGACGCCGTGATCGGTCGTCAGCTCGCCGGCCCGGGCCTTCGATGCGGGGTCCTTGTACTGCAGCGTGAATTTCATACTCATATATTCGGCAAAAATACACAAAATATTCGTATCTTTGCGCATATTTCGTCAATATGCACTTCTACGATACTTTTCTGGCGTGCTACGGCTGGGAGGGGGCTGCTCTGGCAGGAGCGATGCTCGTCATGCTCGGCGTGCAGCTCTACTATTACATCGGTGTCTACGGCCGGATTGCGGGCTACCGCGACAGCCGCCGTGCGGCGACCCGCAGCGAGGAGCCACCCGTCTCGGTCGTGGTGCCGCTCTTCTCCGAGGACTACAGTTTCGTCGAGGAGCGCCTGCCGCTGATTCTGGCCCAGAACTACTCGGTCTTCGAGGTGATCATCGTCTACGTGGGTCACGACTCGGACTTCTACGAGGACCTCTCGCAGCTGAAAGGTACCTTCCCGCAGATCTTCACGACCAAGATCCAGCTTGACCCCCGTTTCCCCATTTCGCGCAAGATGGCGCTCAACGTGGGTATCAAGTCGGCGCACTACGAACACCTGGTCTTCACCTCGACCGACGCCGTGCCGCAGTCGGACCGCTGGCTGGCGCTGATGGCCAAGGGCTTCACGCGCGGCGAGATCGTCGTCGGCTACTGCGGCATGGAGTACGGCAAGGGCTTCACTCCCTACATGATGCGCGTCTGGCGCATGATGCATTCGGCCAACTGGATCGCCCGGGCCGTCCGGCACCGGCCCTACCGGGGCACGCTCCACAACTTCGGCTTCACGAAGAGCCTCTACTTCGGGGTGAACGGCTTCAGCCACCTGAACATGAACATCGGCGAGGACGACCTCTTCATGCAGCGGGTCATGCGGCGCGACAACGTCAGCGTCATTCTCTCTCCGCGGGCCACGCTGCGCGAGAAGCGCTGGGGCGGGATGCGCTGGTGGATGAGTCAGCTGCGCTACTTCGGCTCGGCCTTCCGCTTCTATCCCGCGGCGGTCCGCAGCTTCGTCGGCTGGGAGATCGGCTCGCGGTCGCTCTTCTTCCTCGCGACGCTTACGGCTCTGGCCGTCATGCCTGCGGAGTACAAGCTCGCGGCCCTGTTGCTGCTGCTGGTGCGCTATGCCGTCGTCGTGATCGAGGTCCGTCGCGTGGCGGGGCGCCTGGGCGAGGCCGGCGTTGCGGGCCGTTACTTCATCTACGATCTGTTGAGCCCGCTGTGGGAGGCGGCGCTGCGCATCATGCTGCTGCGCCGTGATGAGCGCGTATGGAGATAGCCGACTATATCGTAGCCGAAGACCGGGAGCTGGTCTCCCGGACGCTCGGAGGCGACGACACGGCCTTCGAGTATCTGTTCAACCGCTACCGCGACGCGATCCACCGCCTGTTCGTGCAGCGGCTCGGGGGTACGAACGATGCCGACGACCTGCTGCAGGAGACCTTCATCAAGGTCTACATCAACCTCCACCGCTACAGTACGAGCTACACTTTCGGACAGTGGGTTTACACCATCGCACGCAACACCTTCATCGACTTCGTGCGGCGCCGGCAGGAGGATCTGCCGATCGACGACCGCTTCACGTCGCCGGCCTCGAGCGCCCCGACCCCCGAAGAGAGCGTCATCAACCTTCAGCAGCGGACGCAGATCGAGCACTACCTCGAGCGCCTGACGCCCCGTTACCGGCAACTGATCCTGATGCGCTTCTTCGAGGAGTACTCCTACGAGGAGATCGCCGCGAAACTCTCCCTGCCGCTGGGAACGGTCAAGACCCAGATCCACCGGGCCCGGGAGCAGATGTGCCGCCTCATCGCGCAGGGCGACGAACGCTGAAGCCCTGCTCCGGGACCGTTCGGACGCTCCGCCGCCTGGGTGCATACAGAAAGAAAAACAGTAAATCGGGACAAACGTGGAACTGATTCTCAAATATTTTCCGGATATCACCGAGACGCAGCGGCGGCAGTTCGCGGCGCTCTACGACCTCTATGCCGGGTGGAATGCCAAGATCAATGTCGTCTCGCGCAAGGATTTCGACCAGCTCTACCTCCGACACGTGCTGCACTCGCTGGCCATTGCCAAAGTCTGCACCTTCGACGCCGGGGCCCGGATCCTCGACGTGGGCTGCGGCGGGGGGTTCCCGTCGGTGCCGCTGGCGATTCTCTTCCCGGAGGCGCACTTCACCGCCGCCGACTCGATCCGCAAGAAGATCACCGTGGTCGAGGGGGTTGCGACGAGCCTCGGCCTGCAGAACCTCACCCCCTGCTGTGCGCGTGTCGAGACTCTTCCCGGACGTTTCGACTATGTGGTTTCCCGGGCCGTCACGGCCATGCCGGAATTCGTGAAATGGATCTGGGACAAGATCGAGCGGGGACAGCGCGGCTCGCTGCCCAACGGCATCCTCTACCTCAAGGGCGGCGACCTGGCCGAGGAGCTGGGCCTGACCGGCAGGAGGTGGTACCTCTACGATATCCCGCGCTTCTTCTCCGAGGAGTTCTTCGAGACCAAAAAGGTGGTCTACACTCCGAAAAACTAACGGCATGCTGCCCGCGCTGCTGGTGTGGTCGCTGCCTCTCCTCTTTGTCATCCACGATGCGGAGGAGGTGTTGTTTCTGCCGTCCTGGCTTCGGCGGAACAGGGGGCTTCTGGTCCGCCGCGTGCCATCTGCAATGCGCCGGGTCGTGCTTGCCCTTCCCGATCTTCCGCGGCGGGTGTTTGCCGCAATGGCGGGCGAAGAGCTGGCTCTGCTGCTGTTTGTCTCGGCTTTAGCCTCCGGGGCGGATCTGATCCATCCGTGGCTGGCTCTCTATCTTGCATTCGGCGTGCACCTTCTGCTTCATGTCGGGCAGTGCCTTGTTGTCAGATGCTGGCTTCCCGTCGTTGCCTCGTCGCTGTTTTGTCTTCCCTTCTGGTTTTGGGGCGTGGCCGTTGTCCGGGACCGGATCTTGTTTTCCCTTGATGAGTGGTTGTTTTGCGGATTGGCGGGATGTGTGTTCGCTGCGGTGAATCTCGGCGTGATGCATGCGGTTGCTCGCCGGATGGTGCGGTTTGGCCGGCGGGCCGGCACCTATGGGGCTATTTCCGGTCGCGGCCTCGGCGGGCAAGGATCTCGCGCAGGTCGTTGAGGTAGACCTCCGGCGTCGCTGCACCCTGGATGCGCCCCAGCAGATTGCCCTCCGTGTCGAATACCAGACCGAGCGGAATCGCTCCCGATCCGTAGCGCTTCATCAGCGCCCGGCCTGTCCTGCGGTCCGTGTCGTAGCGGGCCGCGACGAAGTGGCGTTCGAAGAATTCCCCGACCTCCCTGTCCGAAAAGACCTCCCGCTCCATGACCCGGCACGGCGGGCACCAGTCGGCATGGAGTTCGATGAAGACGAGTTTGCCGCTCTTCATTGCCCGCTCGCGCAGGGCGTCGGTCGATAACGCCTCGAAGCGTACTTGCGCCCGGGAGGCGACGGCGCCCAGAAGGAGCAGCGTCGCCAGAATCGTTTTTTTCATAAATAAGGTATCGTTTGTTGCCGCGCGGGGTGCAAGTTCCGCGCCGGAGCGGCTCATGCTCCGGCCTCTTCCTCGAGCGTCCGGGTGCTCAGCAGCCCGCATGCGGCCTGGATGTCCTCGCCGCGCGACGCCCGGATCGTGGTCTGGATGCCGCGGGCCGTGAGTGCGTCGCGGAAGCGTATCATCCGTTCGTCGTCGGGCGAGTAGTAGGGCGAGTCGGGGATGCGGTGGAAGCGGATCAGGTTGATGCGGCACTTGATTCCGTTGAGCAGCCTCGTGAGTTCGCGGATGTGGCGCGGCGAGTCGTTGCGCCCCTCCATGACGATGTACTCGAACGACACGCGGCGCTGGTGCGTGAAGTCGTGGCGGCGGAGGATCGAGGCCACCTCGGCGATGGGCCAGGCCCGTTCGACGGGCATGATCTCCATGCGCTCCTCGTGGAAGGGGTTGTGCAGGCTGACGGCCAGGTGGACCTTCGTCTCCCGCAGGAACCGCTCCAACTGGGGCACGACGCCGGCCGTCGAGACGGTGATGCGCGTCGGCGACCACCCGAATCCCCACTCCGAAGTGAGTATCTCCAGCGCGCGGAGTACGTTGTCGGTGTTGTCGAGCGGCTCTCCCATGCCCATGAAGACCAGATTCGTAAGGCGGTCGCGCTCGGGCAGCGAGACGATCTGGTTGAGTATCTCGGCCGCCGTGAGCGAGTGCTGCAGCCCCTGCCGCCCCGTGGCGCAGAAGCGGCAACCCATGCGGCACCCGGCCTGCGACGAGACGCAGAGCGTGGCCCGGTCGCCGTCGGGAATGTAGGCCGATTCGATGAAGTGCCCGCGCAGCGTGCGGTAGAGATACTTCTTCGTGCCGTCGGCCGATACCGACACCCGCTCGGGTGCGTGGAGTGCCGGGACAAACTGCTCGGCCAGCCGCTCCCGGGCCGCAGTCGGCAGGTCGGTCATCCGCAGCGGATCCTCCGTGTGGCGCACATAGAGCCAGCGGGCGATCTGCCGGGCGGCGAAACGCGGCAGTCCCGATTCGGCGCAGAGGGCCGTGAGTTCGGCGGGATTTTTCCCGTACAGGGTCTCTTTCTCTTCCATTTCCGGGGCCCGGAGGGCGGTTTTGCAAGGCAAAAGTAGTAAAAACTGAAGATTTTTTGAGCGTGAATGTTCATTTTTGGATTTTTATCTCTATATTTGTGGTGGATAGCGCGCCTGTGTCTCACCCGGCCGTGCAAACGGTGTGTGGAGATGTGTGCGGCGCCCCGGCCGAACGAACCTCGGAACAAATTAAAAAAGCAAGATAGATGGAAATCAAAAAATCACCCAAAGCGGACCTTCAGAACAAGCGGGGTCTTCTGCTCGAAATCGGGCTTGTCGTATCGCTCGCACTCGTGATTGTTGCGTTCTGGTATACGCCCAAGGAGCGCAAAGTTGAGAAACTCGACCTGCAGACGGCCATCGTCGAGCAGGAGATCACGGAGATCACCCGTCAGGACCAGAAGCCGCCCGAGCAGCCCAAGAAGGTCGAGGTGAAGGTGATCGCCGACCTGATCGAGGTGGTGACCAACGACACGAAGATTACGACGGATGTCAGCTTCGCCGAGTTCGACGAGGATACCGAGGTGATCCAGCAGGTAGAGGTTCAGGAGGAGGAGATCGAGGACGACCAGCCGTTCCTGATCGCCGAGACGATGCCCTCGTTCCAGGGCGGTGACCTGAATACGTTCCGCAACTGGGTACAGCAGAACGTCCGCTTCCCGCAGATCGCCCTCGAGAACGGTATTCAGGGCCGCGTGGTGCTGACCTTCGTGATCGAGAAGGACGGCCGTCTGACCAACATCGAGGTGCTGCAGACTCCCGACCGTTCGCTTTCGGAGGAGGCTATCCGCGTGCTGAACAAGTCGCCGAAGTGGAGCCCGGGCAAGCAGCGTAACCAGCCCGTGCGTGTGAAGTACACCCTGCCGGTAGACTTCCGCGTGGCGAACTAAAATGCCGTATCGGAAAATTTGAGGGTATCCTGCTTTCGGGCGGATACCCTTATTTGTGCATCGTACCGACCGTAGTCGGTCGGGGTTGCGGGGAGTCCGGTGCCGGACCTTGCCTGCCCATCGGGCGGATGTTGCCGGACGGAAACGTTTTCCGCCGCATTTTTGCAGGACTCCCTTCCGGATTTGAAGAACCGTATGAATCAGAAGGATATTTCGAAAGAGAACAGTAAAAATTCCTCGCCGGCCGCGCAGCCTGCCGACCGGAAGGAGCGTGCCGTGCTCGTTGCCGTCGTTCGCGACAACCAGGATCCCCGCCAGGCCGAGGAGTATCTCGACGAGCTGGAGTTTCTGGCCGAGACGGCCGACATCGTCTCCGTCAAGCGTTTCACGCAGCGCCTTGCACAACCGTCGGCACGGATCTATGTCGGTCCGGGCAAACTGCAGGAGATTGCCGACTATTGCCGTGAAGAGGAGATCGACGTGGTGATCTTTGACGACGAACTCTCCCCGTCGCAGACGCGCAACATCGAGAAGGAGATGCCCTGCCGCCTGCTGGACCGCACGCGCCTGATCCTCGACATCTTCATGTCGCGGGCCCAGACGGCCTATGCCAAGACGCAGGTGCAGCTGGCCAACTACGAATACATGCTGCCCCGGCTGTCGGGTCTGTGGACCCACCTCGAGCGGCAGCGCGGCGGTACGGGAACCCGCGGCGGTGCGGGCGAACGCGAGATCGAGACCGACCGGCGCATCATCCGCAATCGCATTGCCAAACTCAAGGAGGACCTCAAGAAGATCGACCGCCAGATGGCCGTGCAGCGCTCGAACCGCGGAGCCATGGTTCGTGTGGCGCTCGTCGGCTATACGAACGTGGGCAAATCGACGCTCATGAACCTCATCTCCAAGAGCGAGGTCTTTGCCGAGAACAAACTTTTCGCGACGCTCGACACCACGGTGCGCAAGGTCGTCTTCGACAACCTCCCGTTCCTGCTGTCGGACACCGTCGGTTTCATCCGCAAGCTCCCTACGGAACTCATCGAGTCGTTCAAATCGACGCTCGACGAGGTGCGTGAGGCCGACCTGCTGGTGCATGTCGTGGACATCTCCCATCCGCAGTTCGAGGACCAGATCGCCGTGGTCAAGCAGACCCTGCAGGAGATTGGTGCCGGCGACAAACCTGTCTATCTGGTCTTCAACAAGGTCGATGCCTATACCTATATTAAAAAGGAGGAGGATGACCTGACTCCTTCTACGCGCGAAAACCGCTCGCTCGACGACCTTCGGCAGAGCTGGATTGCCCGGGCCAATACGCCGTGCATCTTCCTCTCTGCCCTCGAGCGCACGAACATCGAGAAGTTCCGTTCGGACCTCTACGGCATGGTGCGCGAGATCCATGCGGGCCGTTACCCGTTCAACAATTTTCTCTATTGACCAACCAATTTACGAACCGAATATGACGTTGCACATCCTTTCCCAGCAGAACACCGTTCTCAACAAGTTCATCGCCCAGATCCGCGACAAGCGCATCCAGCAGGACTCGATGCGTTTCCGCCGCAACATGGAGCGCATCGGCGAGATCATGGCCTACGAAATCTCCAGGGAGTTCGCCTACAAGGCGGAGACGGTCGAGACCCCTCTGGGTGAGGCGGTAGTCGAGACGCCCGACGAGCCGATCGTGCTGGCTACGATTCTCCGGGCCGGACTGCCCTACCACCAGGGTTTCCTGAACTATTTCGACGATGCCCAGAATGCCTTCGTCTCGGCCTACCGCAAGAGCCGCAAGGACGGCTCCTTCACCGTCAAGGTCGAATACATCTCGTGCGGCAGCCTCGAGGGCAAAACCCTGCTGCTTGTCGATCCGATGCTGGCCACCGGATCGTCGCTCGTGCTGACCTATGAGGCCCTGTGTCAGCACGGAGGTACGCCGGCGCGGGTGCATGTCGCCTCGGTCATTGCCAGCGAGCAGGGTGTCGATTATGCGATGAAGCACATGCCGCGCGAGACGACGACCATCTGGGCCGCCGCGGTCGATGAGGAGCTCACCTCTCGCTCGTACATTGTGCCGGGCATCGGCGATGCCGGTGACCTTGCCTACGGTGAGAAACTCTGATCGGACGTGCGGCGCGGCCCGTTGGAAAAACCGCTGAAAAACAAGTGCTATGAAATCCGGATTTGCTCTTCGTAAATTGGCCTTTGTGCTGGGTGTTTTCTGTGCGACCGTATTGGCCATGGCCGTCCAGAAACCCGTTTTCATGGCCTGGTACGGTGCCGAAGCCGCCGGAGCCGGCCTGGCCGGTTGGCTGGGGGTGCTTCTCCACGGGCTTTGGCTCGATGCCACCGTGGCCGGATATGTGACGGCCCTGCCGCTGCTCATCACGTTACTGTCGTTCTGGGTCCGCTTTCCGGAGCGGATGTGGCGGCGTCTGCTGACCGCCTATTTCGTGGTGGTTTCGGTATTTACGGCCGTAATCTTCAGTGTCGATCTGGCGCTGTACGAGCATTGGGGCTTCCGGCTCGATGCGACTATTCTGATCTATCTGGCCGATCCCGGCGAGGCGATGGCCAGCGTCGATTTCTGGCTCGGCGTGCGGCAGACGCTTCTTGCCGCGCTCTATGCCGCCGCGATGATCTGGCTCTACCGCCGGGTGCTGCGCCTGTTCGACGGCGAGCCCTGCGCCTGGCATCTGGCACTTCCCGGCAGCCTGCTCTTCCTGTTGCTTGCGGGTGTCGATTTTCTGGCGATCCGCGGTGGCCTCGGGGCCTCGGTGGCCAATGTCTCGAAGGTCTATTTCAGCCCGGAGATGTTCCTGAACCACGCTGCCACGAACCCCGTCTTCTCGTTCCTTTCGAGTTTGGGCGACAACGAGGATTTCGCTGCGGCCTACCCCTTCTTCGACGAGTCGGAGCGGGCCGCGAGGTTCGAGGCGCTGCGCGGCAACGGCCCCGCGTCGGGCCCGGCCGAACGGGTGCTCGATTCGCTCCGCACCCGGCCCAATGTCGTGGTGGTAATCCTCGAGAGCTTCGCCCGCACGGTCATGGACGAGACAGTCGATGGCCGTGAGGTGATGCCCTGCATGCAGCGCCTCAAGCGCGAGGGCATCTGGTTCGAGAACCTGTTCGCCAATTCGTTCCGCACCGACCGCGGCGAGGTGGCCATCCTGAGCGGCTTCCCGGCCCAGACGCGGATCTCGATCATGAAGTACCCCGGCAAGAGCCGTTCGCTGCCTTCGCTAGCCCGGTCGCTCTCGCGTGCGGGCTATGCGACGAGTTTCTGTTACGGCGGTGACCTGAACTTCACGGATCAGGCACAGTATATGTATGCTACCGGATGGCAGGGGCTCATCTGGCAGAAGGACCTGCATTTCGATGCCGAACCTTCGGACTGGGGCTGGGACGATGCGTTGATGTGCGACTGGTTCGCCGATCGGGTCATTGCGCTCGATGCCGGGGGAAAACCCTTCCTTGCGGGACTGCTGACGCTCAGCAGCCACAAGCCTTTCGATGTCCCCTATGCGAAGTTCGAGGACCCGGTGCTCAACGCCATGGCCTTCTCCGACGAGTGTGTCGGACGCATGATCGACCGGCTGAAGGCCTCCCCGGCGTGGGACAACCTGCTCGTGGTGCTGGTCGCCGACCACGGCTACCCCTACCCGAAGACGCTGCCCTACAACGTGCCGCTGCGCCACCGCATTCCGATGATCTGGACGGGAGGGGCCGTCTCTTCGCCGCGCATTGTCGGGACCTATGCCTCGCAGATCGACATCGCGGCGACGCTCCTCTCGCAGTTGGGGCTTCCGCACGACGACTACGACTACAGCAAGGATATCTTCGCCCCGGCGCCGCCCCGCAAGTTCGGCTACTATACCTTCAATGACGGGTTCGGCGTGGTGGACAGTCTGGGTGAGGCGATTTGGGATGCCACTTCGGGCCGGACCGTGTCGGCGACGAACCCCGATCTGCTGGATGTGGGTCGCACGATGCTGCAGACGACCTATACCGACATCGCGAACCGGTGAAAATACCCCGTTTTAGGTATTGCCGCTCCGGTCGCGAAGGGTTATTTTTGCGCGTGAAAGATAAAAAGCCTTCGTATGATGTATAAGAATGGCGGATATACGGGCGAGGACCGGATGTGCGATCTGGTCTGCGACCGTTATCCTGTTTTGCAGGTGATGAGCCGCTTCGGCATTGCGCTCGGCTTTGGCGACAAGACGATTGCCGAGGTCTGCGGGGAGAACCGGGTCGATACGGCCACGTTCCTTGCCGTGGTGAATCTGGTGCTCGATTTCGGCGGGGATGCCGATGCCGGGGTTTCGGTGCGGGCGCTGACCGACTACCTGCACAATTCACACGGTTATTTCCTCGATTTCCGCCTGCCTGCGATCCGACGCAAGCTGATCGAGGCGGTCGATTGCTCGCTGAGCGATGTGTCGTTCGCGATCATGCGCTTTTTCGACGAGTATGTCGCCGAGGTCCAGCGCCACATGACCTACGAGGAGCAGACCGTCTTCCCCTACGTCGAGTCGCTGCTCTCGGGGGAGAAAAACGCCGCCTATTCGATCGATATCTTCCGCCGTCAGCACGACCAGGTCGAGGCCAAGCTGCGCGAACTGAAGAACATCATCATCAAATACTACCCCTCGGGCGGTACGAACGAACTCAACGGTGTGCTTTTCGACATCTTCACCTGCGAACAGGAGCTCGCCTCGCACAATGCCGTCGAGGACGAGATCTTCATTCCGGCCGTCGAGCGTCTGGCGGCCGACGGGGTCCGGGAGGAGAAACCCGAACCGTTGAGCGCCCGCGAGCGGGAGATTATAGTCTGCGTGGTGAAGGGAATGACGAACAAGCAGATCGCCGATACGCTCTGCATCTCGACCCATACGGTCATCACCCACCGGCGCAACATCGCCGCCAAGCTGCAGATCCATTCGGCCGCAGGACTTACGATCTACGCCATCGTGAACAAGCTTGTCGAACTGTCCGAGATCAAGGATACCATCACCCAGGAGGGCTGACCATGGCTCACCGGCACGATCCTTCCATCCTGCCGCACGGACATCGGCATGCGGGGCACCGGCACGAACACCGGATCTCGTCGCTCAACCGCGCTTTCCTCATCGGCATTGTACTCAATGTGGCTTTCGTCGTCGTGGAGTTCGCCGTCGGCATCTGCTCCGGCTCGATGGGGCTGCTCTCCGATGCCGGCCACAACCTCTCCGACGTGGCCAGCCTGCTGCTGGCCATGCTTGCCTTCCGTCTGGCCCGGGTGCGGGCCACCTCCCGTTATACCTATGGCTACAGGAAGAGCACGGTGCTCATCTCGCTGCTCAATTCGGTGATCCTGCTCGTGGCCGTGGGGGTCATCGTGGCCGAGAGTGTCGGGCGGATGCTCCGCCCCGAGCCGGTAGTCGGCGGGGCGATCGCCTGGACGGCCGGAGTCGGTGTCCTGGTGAACGGCTTTACGGCATGGCTCTTCCTTCGGGACAAGGAGAAGGACCTCAATGTCCGGGGTGCCTATCTCCACATGGCGGCCGATGCCCTGGTTTCGATCGGGGTGCTCCTCTCCGGGGTTGTGATTGCCTGGACGGGCTGGACCATCGTCGATCCGATCATAGCACTCGTCGTTGCCGCGGTCATCGTAGCTTCGGTCTGGTCGCTGACGCGCGACAGCCTGCGCCTCTCGCTCGACGGGGTGCCCGAAGGGATCGACGTGGCAGACACCGAACGGCGGATGCTCTCGGTCGAGGGCGTCAGCGCCGTGCACCACATCCACATCTGGGCCATGAGCACGACGGAGAATGCGCTGACGGCGCACGTCGTGGTGGAAGACCTTGCGGTTATGGAGCAGGTGAAGGCGGAACTCAAGCGTCAGCTCCGCGCCTGCGGCATCCCGCACGTTACGCTCGAGTTCGAAACACGTTCCGAGTGCTGCCGCGACCTGGGTGACTGATCTTCGTTTTTTTGCATATCGCAACGGTTGTACAGCTCCTTTCCGGGAGCTGTGCTTGCTTTCGGGGAACCTGTTTCGGGAAATCTGCCGGCCGTTCCGCGTGTCAGGGCACCGGGTCGTATCCGCTGCCGCCCCACGGATGGCAGCGTGACAGCCTTTTGATGGTCAGCCAGATCCCCTTGATCGGCCCGTACTTGCGCAGGGCCTCCACGGCATACTGCGAGCAGGTGGGCGTGAAGCGGCACGAAGGGGGCGTAAAGGGGGAGATGCAGTATTGGTAGAACCGCACCAGCAGCAGAAACGGCAGCGTGCAGACCCGCTTAAAGCCGTTCCGCAACGTGCTCCAGAATCTTTCGGACGGCATTGGCTATGACCTTGTAGGGCAGCACCTCCTTTGAGGAGTAGATCAGTGCGAGGTCGAGATTCACCGTCGCACCGTTGCGTACGATCTGTTTCTGCAGCCGATAAGCCTCCTTGGTGCGGCGGCGCAGCAGGTTGCGCCGGTTGGCGCGTTTGTGGAACTTCTTCGGCACCGTGAAGAGCACCTCGACCGAGGGCTCGGTGTCCGGTTCGGCATACCAGACGTAGCGGAAGGGGAAGACGAACCCGCTTTCGCCGCATTCGAACAGCCGCCGGACGGCTCCGAGCGAGCGGAGCCGTTCCGAACGGGGTAACGAGCGGTCGTCTGGCATGGCGTCGGCGTTATTTGCGGGGTTCGGAGGTGCCCGGACGGCGCACGCGGCTCTTCTTGGCCAGTTTGTTCTGCTGGTTGCGGATGAACTCCTCCTTGCGGGTGTCGGTCACCACCGATACGGGTTCGATCTCCTCGCCCGCCTCGACCTTGCGCAGGTAGATGTCCACGGCCTTGGCCATCGACGGGGCTTCGGGCGTCGGGGCGTTCGCCAGCACGGTGATGCCGGCATCGACGGCGGCGCGGAGCGTCCCTTCGCCGAAGACCGCCACGGGGGGCAGGTTCTCGGTTCCGAACTTCTCGACGAGGGCCTTGACGTCCGACGGCGAGTAGAGCGCCAGCAGTCCGTAGTTTTCCAGGTGCATGTCGTCGAGATCGGCGGCTACGGTCCGGGCCAGGATTACCGGATCTACCGGCAGTTTGAGTTTGGCGAGCGTCTCCGGCAACTCGGGCTTGTGGGGTTCGCTCAGGGCGAGGAGGAACTTCTCGTCCTTATGTTTGATGATCAGCTCGACGAGGGAGGTGAACGATCCGTCGGCGAACGAGATCTTGCGTTTGCGGTAGACGATGTACTTCTGCAGGTAGAGGGCTACGGCCTCGGTCTGGCAGATGTATTTCATGGTTTCCGGAACGGTGATGCGCGCCTCCTCGCAGATGTGGAAGAAACTGTCCACAGTGGTTCGCGACGTGAAGATGACGGCCGTATGCGTAAGGATTTCGACCCGCTGTGCGCGGAACTCCTTCAGCGAGACGCCGACAACGCGGATAAAGGGCTTGTAGGCGATCTCTACCTCATACTTCTGGGACAACTCGTAGAACGGGGATTTTTCGATGATTGCAGGCCTCGGCTGCGAAACCAATACGCTTTTTACTTTCAATTGCGGAAATGTTTAGTTTGTAGCTTTCGGGGTGTCTATCTCGCCACCAGCAGCCATACGAGGCTGATCGGGAAGATTTCCACGGCGCAAAGGTACAAAATCCAATGCAAAATTGAAATTTTTTTGGAAATAAAGAGATGCAGCGTCTCTCTGAGGTATAAGATGACCGTAATGGCTAATTCGATGGCAATGACGCAGAACCACACGTCGCCCGATCCGCGGGGACAGAGCGCGAAGAGCAGCAGGGCGGGAGATGTGACGATGATCCCCAGGACGAAGTAGGTGCGGCGCAGAAGCCCCAGTTGCGAGACGAACGGTTGCGATGCGGTGACTGCTCCGACCAGCTGCAGAAATCCCCTTTGGAGAGCGGCGATGGCTGCGCAGGCGAGCGTTGCGATCAGGCTCAGGGCCAGCACGGCCCCGTGTGATAGGGCCTCGGAGAGGGCCGGGGGCATGATCGAGTCGCCGTATTTGACGGCGATGATGCCCAAAAAAAGCATGCCGATGGCTGTCGCCAGGTTCAGGAACCGGGTGAATCCGCTGCTGCCCGGATCCTCCGAGAGGCGGACTCCGCCGGCCCGCTCGCGGGAGACGTGGCCGAGGAGCGTGCGGATGTCGCCGATGTTGCGGTAGAGCAGTGTGGCATAGGTCCCTGCGAGCAGCAGGACGAAGCCCTGGAACACAGCGTTGTCGGTGAGCGACTGCCCGACGGCCTGCGGCAGCGGGCGGGGCGGTACGAGCACCGATTCCCGGCCGAATACGGCCTCTGCGGTCGTATCGCGCCAGATGACGGCCTGCTGCTCCGCAGGCAGCGAGTCGGCCGTACCGTAGCGGTCGTAGGGCCATGCTGCCAGCGAATCGGCCGTGTGGGCTGCCAGACTGTCCGCGGCGAGCGAGTCGGCCGGCGACAGGGTCGCCTGCAACGAGTCGCCTCCCTGCTGCGCAGTCGTGCCGGTCTGTTGCAGAACGGCACGACCGCTCTTTTGCAGCGTCGCCGCACCGGCTGTTGTATCGGTACGGCTGCTCCGGCCGGCATCTGCGGGGATGTCGGCCGAAAAGGAAGCTCCGGGATCGCTGCTCCGGTATGTCGCCTCCTGCTGCATTATGCGTAGATGCGTTTGAGGGTGATGCGGATGGTCGTGCCCTTGCCGATTTCGGATTCGGTCACGGCGATCTTACCCTGGTGGTACTCCTCGACGATCCGCCGCGAGAGCGACAACCCGAGGCCCCAGCCGCGGGTCTTGGTCGTGAAGCCCGGCTCGAAGATGCGTTTCCAGTTGCTCTTGGGGATTCCCTTGCCCGTATCCTTGACGTCGATCATCACGTGCTGTTCGTCCGACGAGATGCGGACATCGATTGCTCCGTGGCCCTGCAGGGCGTCGAGCGAGTTCTTCATCAGGTTCTCCACCACCCATTCGAACAGCGCGGCGTTGATGTTCGCCTGCACCGGGGCGATGGCCAGTCCGTTGTAGTCGAGCGTGACGTTGCGCGGGATCCGCTTGCGGAAGTACATGACCGATTCGCCCACCACCTCGTTGATGTTGGCCGGGGTGAGCGGGGTCTCGGAGCCGATCTTCGAGAAGCGGTCCACGATCTTCATCAGGTGGGTGAGGTCCTTCTGCATCTCCTCGACGGCCGACTGGTCCACGGGCTGCGAGCGCAGGTATTCGATCCATCCGAGCAGCGACGAGGTGGGGGTCCCGAGCTGGTGTGCGGTCTCTTTGGCCAGACCGATCCACACGCGGTTCTGCTCGTCGTGCTTCGACGAACGGAAAGCGATGAATCCCAGCGATATGAATGCCGCAAAGACCAGAATCTGGATGTAGGGGAAGTAGTAGAGCGACTTGAGCAGGGCCGATCTGCCGTAGAAGATGATGTGGTAGTGTTTGGCCGACCAGAGGATCTTCACCGGGATCGGGGTGTTCTCCTCGGTGAGCTTGTCGATCTCGCGCCGCAGTTTCCCCGGGTGGTTGATGATCTCGTCGGGAATCAGGTGCGAATGGAGCACCTTGAGGTTCTCGTCGGTGATGATGAAGGGGATGTTGTTGCCCGTGGACATGATGTCCGAGACGAGCGGATCTTGCATCGGGGCACCGCCCAGCACGTCGCGGTTGATTCGCTCCATGGCGTGGGCCCAGAGCACGACGTCGTGCTGCTCCTTCTCCTTGAGCCTCCGGGCCATGTTGTTGGTGTAGAGGAGCGAGACGGCGCCCAGCGAGATGCCGACGATGATGATGACCAGTCGGTTCCGGAACGAGAATATGGTGTGGGCGAGTTTCATGTCGCTTGTCTCAATAGAGCCTTCGCGCGCGGAAGGCTATTTTTTTCGTGTATCCTGCTCCGTGGTGATGCGGCGGTAGTCGTCCGGGTGTTCGAGCACCTCGACGGCCCGGGCAACCCCCTTGTCGTCGGCCATGGCGTGTTCGATGACGCCGGCCGTGTAGGCGTGGCGCAGGATGATGTCGTTGTTGATCGCCTCGATCACCTGTTCGCGGTAGGTCTCGAGGTTGGTGGCCGTGTCGTCCTTGAGTTCCGACTCCACGCGCTCGAACTGCTCCTTGAGCTCGGCGAAGCGGTCGTCTTCGGCTGCCTTCTTGAGGGCCTTGAGCGCCCGGCGCGTATCCGACTCGTAGGGCACCTCCTTGTCCTGCATGAAGGCGGCGAAGTCGGCATAGTCGGCATCGGTGATCGAGAAGGTGCGGATGTCGATCTGCTGTCCTGGGTTGCGGCGCGTGTACTCGTCGCCAAAATCCTCGATGAATCCCAGGGCGTAGAGCGTTGCGGCGAAGCGCGAGATGTATTCGGGCTCCACGTCGATGTCGGGCATGATGCCGCCGCCGTCGTAGACCTTGCGGCCCGCACGGGTCTCGAACTCCGAGATCAGCGAGTCGGGAACCGTGCGTACAGAGCCCTCCTGCGAGTGGGAGTAGTCGATGGCCTGGATGCAGCGTCCCGAGGGAATGTAGTATTTGGCCGTCGTGAGCTTGAGCATCGTGTTGTATCCCAGCGGGCGGGTCGCCTGCACCAGCCCTTTCCCGAAGCTGCGCTGGCCGATGAGAACGGCGCGGTCGAGGTCCTGGAGCGCACCGGCGACGATCTCCGACGACGAGGCCGTGCTGCCGTCCACCAGCACGGCGAGCGGGAGGTCCGGAAGGATCGGCTCGGCTTCGGTGCGGTAGTCGCGCTGTTCGTTGCGGCCGCGGGTCGTTACGACCACCGTGCCGCGCGGCACGAAGAGCGAGAGGATCTTCACGGCCTCCTGCATGATGCCGCCTCCGTTCGAGCGGTAGTCGAGCACCAGTCCCTTCAGTTCACCCTCGGCGCGGAGTCGGTCGATCGCGGCGCGCATCTCCTCGTAACACCCTTCCGTAAAGTCGCTGTGGCGGATGTATCCGATTCCTTCCTTCACCCAGCCGGCGTAGGGTACGCCCGGGATCGAGATCCGCTCGCGGCGGAGCGTCACGCTCTGCTGCGTGCTGTCGAGGTGCATGACCGTTATCTTCACCTTGCTGCCGGGTTCGCCCTTGAGCATTCCCGACACCTCCTCGGTCGTGAGCCCTTTGGCCGACTTGCCGTCGATCGAGAGGATCAGGTCTCCGATCTTCAGCCCGGCCCGGTCCGAAGGGGTTCCGGCATAGGGCTGCGAGATCTTCACCCAGTCGCCCTTTTTGCGGATCAGGGCGCCGACGCCCCCGTATTTGCCCGTCGTGAGCAGTTCGAAGTCCGAGAGTCCCTCCTCGGAGATGTACTCCGTGTAGGGGTCGAGGTCGCTGACCATGCCGGCGGCCGCCCCCTCCATCAGCCGGTCGGGGTCGATCGGATCGACGTATCCGAGCGCGAGTTCGCGCATCATGTTCACCGTGATCTCCATGTTGCGGCCCAGCCCGAAATCGTCCTTGCGGGCATGGATCGAACTCCCTGCGACGGCCAGCAGGACGGTCGCAGCGATCAGAAAGCCGTATTTGCGTTTAGTTGTCATATTGTCTCATGCGTATGTAAGAATCCAGCCGGTATTCGACCCGGGCCACACCGCGGCGGATGCCGTCGATGAGGATCCACTGGCCGTATTGCGAAACCTTGATCTCATCCTCTCCGAGCAGCAGGAGCTTGTAGAGCGGACTCTTTGCCCGGAAGTAGAGTGCCTCGTCGGCCTCGCGGACGAGTTCGAATCCGGCCGAACGGAAAGCGTTCAGAATCTGCTCGCGGTTCTGCTGCACGTCGCCTTCGACCTTGCGGACGATGAATCCGAATTTCGGGTAGAGGGCTGCCAGTACGACGATGACCGCCGGCAGCAGCATCCCGCGGGTCGTGTGGAACATGACGTAGAGGGTCTGCCGGATGTCCAACGCCGACCCCATCATGCGGTTGAGCGCCATGATGCCCGCACATAGAACGCACAAGGCTACGAAATATTTCAGCGAACGGATCAAATAACGTTTCATGATATCGGATTTTATTGGTTTCCCTGTTTCTGCGGCGCGAGGTTACGGCCGCACGCCGGCCTTGGCCAGCTCTCCGACCGCCTCGGCGACCTGCTGCATGAGCCACTTGGGTGTCGAGGTCGCCCCGCATATTCCCACCGAAGCGACGCCTTCGAGCCATGCGGGATCGATTTCTGCGGCCTCTTCGATGTTGTAGGTCCGGGAATTGGCCCGGCGGCACACTTCGAAGAGCACCTTGCCGTTCGACGACTTGCGGCCGCAGACGAAGATCACGACATCGAACCGGCGGGCGAACCGGTCGAGATGCTCCTCGCGTCCGGATACCTGGCGGCAGATCGTGTCGTCGAGCCGTACCTGCGCGGGGTCGGTTGCGCGGCGTTTCATCTCCTCGCCGAGCTGCTCGAAGAGGGCGATGCTCTGCGTGGTCTGCGAGAGGAAGTGGATCGGTCGCGTGAAGTCGATGCGGTCGAGGTCCGCAGCCGTCTCGATGACGATCGTCGGGTCGGCGACCTGGCCCGTGAGCCCGACCACCTCGGCGTGCCCCCGCTTGCCGAGGATCACGACCTGACCGCCCACGGCGCGCATTCCGGCGTGGGCCTGCTTCACCCGCCGCTGGAGGCGGGCCACCACCGGGCAGGTGGCGTCGATGACCTCGATGCCCAGTTCGCGGGCCGTCGCATAGGTTGTCGGAGGCTCCCCGTGCGCGCGTATGAAGAGCCGGCAACCGCCCAGGCGGGGCATGTCGGCATGGCCGACGGTCCGCAGCCCGAGTCCCTCGAGGCGCTGCACCTCGATCCGGTTGTGCACGATATCCCCGAGCGAGTAGACCGTACCGCCTTCGGCGAGGGCCCGCTCGGCCTCCGAAATCGCCCGGACTACGCCGAAGCAGAATCCCGATTTGTCGTCGATCTCTATCTGCATCTTGGTCGTTCTCTTGTCCGCTCCCGCCGGCCGGCGTTCCGCGGCGTGCGGCACCTGTGGCCGCGCGGGCGTTCTCCCCGGACGGGAGGGCGGGTCGTTCTTTCAGCTTTTCAATCCTTCGAACCGCTCCATGAACCACGCCATCTGCTCCTCGACGGTCATGTGGCTGTTGTCCAGCACCACGGCGTCGGGGGCCTGCCGCAACGGGGAGATCGCGCGGGACATGTCGGCCTTGTCGCGTTCGCGGACGTTGCGCTCGATCTCCTCGAGCGATACCGCGTCGCCCTTGGCCTTCAGTTCGTCGTAGCGGCGGCGCGCCCGTACGGCGGGGTCGGCCGTCATGAATATTTTCAGTTCGGCATCGGGAAATACCACCGTGCCGATGTCTCGTCCGTCCATCACCACGCCGCGGCGGCGTCCCATCTCCTGCTGCATGGCCACGAGTTTCTGCCGGACCTCCGGGATGGCGCTCACGCGGCTTACGCAGTTCGACACCTCGATCGTGCGGATCTTGCCTTCGGCCAGGTCGCCGTTCACATAGATGTCGCTGGCCCCGCGCTGGGGGTTGAAGCGGAAGGTGATCGAGATCTGCCCGAGCAGACGGACCACCGCCTCCTCATCGACGATGCCCGAACGGATGGCGCCGTGCTCCAGGGCATAGAGCGTCACGGCGCGGTACATGGCTCCGGTGTCGATGAAGATATATCCCAGCCGGGCCGCAATGGCCTTGGCGAAGGTGCTTTTTCCGCACGACGAGAATCCGTCTACGGCGATGATGATCTTGTTGGGTTTAATGTCCGACATTGGGGAATATGGAGAAGAAGGTGGATAATATGCTGTATATGCCCAGCAGGCCGATGATGATGCCGGCCGTGTGGTTGATCGTGAGCATGTGGCGGGGGCGGAACCGGCGGCGGAAGAGGCTGATGACACATGCCAGGAAGGTCCACCAGAAGGCGGCGCCGCCGAAGAACCCGGCGATGACGAATACCGAGCGGACGAATCCGCCGAATCCCGTCTGGGTCATGTCGCCGCTCGAGATCTTGAAGACGGCGAAAAAGGCGAGGATGTAGGGGATCACCATGATGAAGTTGGCGATCGTCAGCCCGAATATCGAGGCGAAGTCCTGTCCGAGCGATGTCTTTCCGGCGCGGTTGCGGCGGATCTGCGGCACGGGGTTCTGGGCGAAGATGTAGACGCCGACGATGACCACGAAGATGCCGCCGATGACGCGCAGCAGGGTGTTGTACTGCTCGATCTGGGTCTGGAGCATCGAGTAGAAGAACAGGGCGGCCATGGCCATGAACGTGTCGGCGCAGGCGACTCCGATTCCGGAGACGATGCCCGATTTGCGGCTTTTCGAGAGCGTGCGCTGGATGCAGAGCACGGCCACGGGGCCGACGGTGATCGATGCCGCGACGCCCACGCAGATGCCTCGGAAGAGGAGTTCCAGAATCTCAAATCCCATGTTCTTCGCCTTTCGGGTGTTTTAGGGAACAAAGATAATACAACCCGCGCGCAACACCAAATTTATTTGTCCTGCCCGCCTTCGGCGGCGGGGGCTGCGGCCGCTTCGGCCTCGGGATTCGGGATGTTGAAAAAATCTCGAAAAAAAACGCCTCCTGCGGGCTTCGCAAAGGGCGAAATCTTCTATTTTTGCAGAAAACAACAAGCAGCGAACCATGGCAGAGATGAAACAATTCGGCCTCGACATCGATCTCGACGATGCGGTCGCACAGGGCCACTATTCGAATCTGGTACTCATTGCACACTCCTCTTCGGAGTTCATACTCGATTTTGCGACCGTCCTGCCGGGCGTGTCGAAGGCGCATGTCAAGAGCCGCATCATCCTCACGCCCGAACACGCCAAGCGGCTCCTGTGGTCGTTGCAGGAGAACATCGCGCGCTACGAGAGTTCGATGGGCAAGATCGAGATCCCGACACCGAATGCCGGGGGCGATTCGGGGCCCAAGATGGGGCAGGCCTGATCCTTCGCCGGGTCGGGAGCGCGCCCGTTTGCTGCGGAGTCCGGAGAAGCCGGCTGCCGGGAGGCTGAGGCGTTGGTGCGCACAGCCGGTTGCCGGACCGTGCGTCGCGGGTCGGAGACGGCGTGCAGCGGATCGGAGCGACCGCCCGGATGCAGCACATGGAACACGGGGAAAAAGAGAAGGGGCCGGAACTGTTTCCGACCCCTTTGTCTTGCGTTTGCCTCACGGTCCGGTCAGAGCGCCTCGCCGACCACGTAGGTACTGCCGCCGATGAAGATCATGTCTTCGGCTCCGGCCAGCTCGCGGGCCCGGGCCACGGCGGCCTGCACGTCGGCTACGGCCTCGCCCTGCAACCCGTAGATGGCGGCCTTGGCCGTCAGTTCTCCGGCCGTCAGCGCCCGCTCCGAACGGGCCTGCGTGAAGATGTAGTGGGCGTCTCGGGGCAGTAGCGGGAGGATGTGTGCCAGGTCCTTGTCGCGGACGAAGCCCATCACGCAGTAGAGCTTCCGGTGCGGCGTGGCCTTCAGCTGCTCGGCCACATAGGCGATGCCGTGGGCGTTGTGGCCCGTGTCGCAGATCGTGAGCGGAGCCTCGCCCAGCTTCTGCCAGCGTCCGTGCAGTGCGGTGTGTGACGCAGCCCCGCGCATGCCCTCGAGATAGGCGCGTCGGGAGATCGTCAGCGGGGTCTCCTCGTGGAGGAAATCCACGGCGGCCGAAGCCGTCACAATGTTGTGGCTCTGGTAGTTGCCCGCAAGGTCCAACTCGACTTCGAAGGCCTTGTCGTCGCGCGTGCGGCGCAACCGGAAGAGCTGGCTCCCGTCCCGCTCCGTGCGGCCCTCGTAGAGGAACTCCCGTTCGGCGTAGATCACGCGCGACTTGTTGGCGGCGGCAGCCTGCTCGATCACGCCGTTGTAGCGGTCGTCTGCCTCGCCGATGATCACCGGGATGCTCTTCTTGATGATCCCGGCCTTCTCGGCGGCGATCTTCTGGAGTGTGTCGCCCAGCAGGGTCGTATGCTCGAGTCCGATGTTGGTGATGATGCTCAGGATCGGCACGATGATGTTCGTTGCATCGAGCCGCCCTCCGAGCCCGGTCTCGATCACCGCCACCTCGACGTCGCTCTGTGCGAAGTAGTCGAAGGCCATCGCGGCGGTCATCTCGAAGAACGACAGCTCCAGTCCGACCATCTTGTCGTGGTGTTTGTCCACGAAGTTCACCACCTTCTGCTTGGGAATCATTTCACCGTCCACGCGGATGCGTTCGCGGAAATCCTGCAGGTGGGGCGACGTGAAGAGGCCCGTGCGGTAGCCGGCCTGCTGGAGCACTGCGGCGATGATGTGCGCCACGGACCCTTTGCCGTTGGTGCCGGCGACGTGGATCGTGAAGAAGTTCCGCTGCGGGTTGCCCAGATGGCGGCAGAATGCGGTGATGCGTTCCAATCCCGGTTTGTAGGCCGAAGCGCCCGTGTTTTCGAAAGCCGGGAGCGACGAAAAGAGAAACTCGAGGGTTTGGTTATAGTTCATAAAGCAGGGTATTATTGGACGAGATAGTTTTTGCGTTTGATCCGGTAGGCGACGTAGTAGAGCAGCGAGAGCAGCAGGACATACTCTGCGATGCGGGCCACGTAGTCGCCGTATCGGGTGTAGAACGTGGTTTGCGACGAGAGCGGGACATCGGCCGTCAGCACACCGCGCTCTTCCCAGCCGAGCGTCTGTCCGATGTCGCCGCGCGCGGAGATGAAGCCCGATTTTCCGGTGTTGGCCGCGCGGGCAATAGCCCGGCGGTGCTCCACGGCCCGCAGCCGCGAGATCGAGAAGAGGTGCGTGTATCCGGGGGTGTCGCCCCACCAGCCGTCGTTCGAGACGATGGCCATGAACTGCGCGCCGCGGCGTACGAAATCGCCGTAGAACGCGCCGTAGAGCCCTTCGTAGCAGATTGCCGGCCCGACCTTCGTTCCGGCGTGCTCAAAGGCCGTCCCGTGCTGCCCCATGCCGATCTGCCCGAGCGTGCCGCCCAGGTCGATAACCAGGAATTTCAACACGTCGAAAACCCATGTCGGGGTGTTCTCCACGCCGATGACCAGCCGCCCCTTGTGGTGCAGCTGGATGCGTCCGGCGGAGTCGAGTCCCACGGCCGAGTTGAAGATGTCGTAATAGCTGCCGTCGGCCCGGTTGAGGCGTGCCGTGCGGCTCTGTGTGCCGGCCTCGTAGCGGCGCAGGGTGTTGGCTCCGGCGATCAGCAGCGCATCGGGATGCCCCGTGCGGAGCGAGTCGGCGAGTTCCTGCCAGAACGGTCCTGCGGCGCTGCCGTCCGGTGTCGTCGAGAGTGCCGGCTCCCAATAGTAGTCGGGTACGGCCGTCTCGGGGAGCAGGATGAACTGTGCGTCGGAGGGCACCTGGCCGATCAGGTCGATCAGGTTGCGCTCCTGTCGCGAGACGTCGCCGTGGAACTTGTCGTAGCAGTCCACATTGGGTTGGATGATGCTTACGCGGACCGTCCCCTGGTCGGGCTGCCGCCACGCGGCCCCGATGCAGAGCGAAACGGCCGGAGGCAGCACGACGGCTGCGGCCGCTGCCAGGCTGCGCCGCCGCGAGCGGGAGCGCAGGGCCTCGAAAACGAGCAGGTTGCAGACGAGTACCCACAGCGAACCGCCGAAGACACCCGTGTATTCGTACCACTGCACGGCCCATATGTCGTGTGAGAATCCGTTGCCCAGCACCAGCCACGGCCACGAGAATTCGCCGGTGGTGTACCAGTATTCGGTCGAGATCCAGGCGGCGACAAAGGTTGTGTAGGCAAGGGCCTTGTGGGCCTTTTTCGAAACGGAGTGGAACAACATGAAGGCGATCATGTTGAGGGTGGTCGAGGCAAGCGTTGCGGCGACGGGACCCACCGGAGTGGCGTTCCAGATCCACCATATGGTCATTGCATTCCACAACACGAAGGTGAGTGCCGCCCATCCGAACATCCGCCACCAGTTGCGCCGGCCGCCTTCGTATGAGGAGCTGATCCACAGCAGAGGTACGAAGCCGATGAGTTGCGTGAAGCCCGTCATGCCGAGCCATCCCGGTGACAGCAGGAGTGCCGAGAGGAGAGCCGCTGCGAATCTGCGATACATGGAGACCGGAGTGAATTTTTTTTCGTTGCGCAAAAGTAGTCAAACCCAGGAAGATTTCAAAAATATTTCCGTATATTTGTGATAAATAACATTAACCGCTTTCCTATGAAGAAATTTTGCATTCTGATGTGTGCCCTGGCGGGCATGCTGTTTTCGTCCTGCTGCGGCGGGGATACGGACAAGGGTTGGACGATCGTCGATGGCGTGATCGTCTTCGATACTCCGGAGCGCGAGCCGGGGCAGCAGTCGGTCCTCGGCCTGCGGACCGAGCCCATGGAGACCGTCCGCGTCGGTTTCATCGGGCTGGGTATGCGCGGCCCGGGTGCCGTCAGCCGTTTCACGCACCTCGACGGCGTGGAGATCAAGGCGCTGTGCGACCTCTATCCCGAGCGGGTCGAGGCTTCGCAGAAGATCCTCGAGGAGCGCGGCCTGCCGCGTGCCGAGGCCTACAGCGGCGAGGAGGGCTGGAAGCAGCTCTGCGAGCGTGAGGACATCGACCTGGTCTACATCGCCACGCCGTGGCTCAAGCACGTCCCGATGGCGGTCTATGCCATGGAGCACGGCAAGCACGTTGCCGTCGAGGTTCCCGCCGCGCAGTCGCTCGACGAGTGCTGGCAGTTGGTGAACACCGCCGAGAAGACGCAGCGCCACTGCATGATGCTCGAGAACTGTGTCTACGATTTCTTCGAGCTGACGACGCTCAACATGGCGCAGCACGGGCTTTTCGGCGAGATCCTCCACGTCGAGGGTGCCTACATCCACAATCTCGATGAGTTCTGGGACTACTATCAGGGCAACTGGCGCCTCGATTTCGACCAGAAACACCGCGGTGACGTCTATGCCACGCACGGCCTGGGTCCCGCCTGCCAGCTGCTCGACATCCACCGCGGCGACAAGATGAACTATCTGGTTGCGATGGACACCAAGTCGGTGAACGGTCTGAAGACCGCACAGGAGAAGATGGGAGCTACGGAGTTTGCCAACGGCGACCATACGCTGACGCTTATCAAGACCGAGAAGGGCCGTACGATCCACCTGCAGCACAACGTCTACACGCCGCGTCCCTACAGCCGCATGTACCAGCTGACGGGAACCGAGGGCTTTGCCAACAAGTATCCGGTCGAGGGCTATGCCTTCCGCCCGGAGCAGCTGGCCAATGACGTGCCCGATCACGAGAACCTCTCGGCTCACGGATTCGTGCCGGATGAGGTCAAGGCTGCGCTGATGGAGCGCTACAAGGACCCGATCGTGAAGGATATCGAGGAGAAGGCCCGCGAGGTGGGCGGCCACGGCGGTATGGACTTCATCATGGACTACCGTCTGATCTACTGCCTGCGCAACGGACTGCCGCTCGACCAGGACGTTTACGATGCGGCCGAGTGGTCGTGCATCGGGTCGCTCACGGCCATGTCGCTCGAACACAACAGTGCACCTGTCGCCGTTCCGGACTTTACGCGCGGCGACTGGAACAAGACCGACGGCTACCGCCACGCCATGGTCGGCGAATAGCCCTCTTCCCTTTTTTTGCATCAGCGTCGGACCCCGGTCGGGGCCCGACGCTTTTTTCAGGGGCTGTTGCCTGCTCCGTCACGGTTGCCCCTTCTTCGCCTCATTGTTCTGACGGTATGCCTTGGGGGAACAGCCGTATTGAATGGTGAAGCAGGTGCTGAAATAGGAGGGCGTGCTGAATCCGTTGTCGTAGGCGATCTCGGAGATGGTCTTGGGGGTCTCCCGCAGTTCGTATTCGGCCCGGCTCAGCCGGATGTTGCGGATGAAGTCGTTCACGGAGAGTCCGGTGATCGATTTCAGTTTGCGGTAGAGACTGGCCCGGCTCATCGATATGGCGCTGCTGATGTAGTCTACGTTGAGGTTTACGTCCGACAGGTTCTGCAGGATGATCTGCGTGATGTCGTTCAGGAATCTGTTCTCGGCAGACAATACATCCTCATGTTCGTTGTTGAAACTGAAGTTTAGCGATTTTCGGTATTTCTCCTTGAGCGTTTTCCGGATCTCGATCAGCTTCTCGATCTGAATCTTCAGGTGGGTCAGCGAAAACGGTTTGGATATGTAGGCGTCGGCTCCGCAGCGCAGTCCGTTCATCATGTCCTCCATCTCGGATTTGGCCGAAAGGATGATGACCGGGATATGGCTTGTGTCGAAGTTGGTTTTGATCTCGCGGCACAGGGTGATTCCGTCCATGATGGGCATCATCACATCCGTGATGACCAGTGAGGTTTCAGGAATTTCGTTCAGTTTTTCCAGAGCCTGGGCTCCGTTGGAGACGGCATGTATGTTGTACTTTACCCCGAGGCTGTCGGTCAGGAACTCGACGATGTCCTCGTTGTCCTCCACGATCAGGATCGTCTCCTCCTTGCCCTTGTCGCCCGCTTCCATCTTCTCTTCCGGCTGCGTATCCGGTTCCCGGATCACCTCTTTCTCCGATCCGACTTCCGTCGGAGCGAATTCCGAGTCGATGAAAAAATCCTCTCTGCAGGGCAGCGTACACCGGAACGTTGTCCCGATGCCGGGTGTGCTCTCTACGGAGATATCCCCGTGGTGAATCTTTACGAGCGATTTTACCAGATACAATCCGAGTCCGCTTCCGTATTTTGTCTGTGCGTTGTCTCCCTGATAGAATATGTCGAACACCTTTTCCTGCTGTTCCTTGGCCATGCCGATGCCCGTGTCGGCGACCGAGAGCACCAGTTCGTTGGAGGTGATGTCTGCCGTCAGCGTTATTTTGCCTCCCGGCTCCGTAAACTTGAAGGCGTTGGAGAGCAGGTTGTTGATGATTTTCGTCAATATGTCGGCATCGATGCAGACCGATGTCCCCGATGGGGGGAACGAGGCCTGGAATGCAATGTTTCTGTAACCGGCCAGCTGGTCGAACGGAAGTATGATGTCCGCAATCAGCGTGCGGATGTCGGTGCGGGCCACCTGCAGGCGGATCTCCCCCTTTTCGTTTTTCCGGAAATCGAGGATCTGATTGACCAGCGAGAGGAGGGTTTTGGCATTCCTTTCGATGAGCTGGTAGTTTTTCAGTTTCGAAGAGTTGGTTTCGTATGCCTTGAGTTGGTCGATCGGAGCCAGCAACAGGGTCAGCGGGGTTCGCAGTTCGTGGGATATGGTGGTGAAGAAGCTGATTTTTGCCTCGTTGAGTTCTTCATCCTTTTTCCGGTTGGCCTGCTCCATCTCCAGCGTATGTTTCAATTCGATGCGTGTCTTGGTGATCCGTACGGCAACGAAGGCGGCAAGTACGACGAGAAGCAGGTAGAGCGATTTCGCTCCGGTCGAGAGATAGAACGGCGGTCGGAAGACGAGCTGGAGGGTTCGGGAGAATACTTTCGGCGAATCGGCGATGGAGCCTTCGATCTCGAGCGTGTATTTGCCGTAAGGCATGTTGTTGATCGAGAGGGTATGCGATGCCCCCAGTTCGGACCATTCGTTGCTGCGCTCCTTTATCCGGTACCTGTAGCTGGCGATCTCGTATCCGAAATAGGGTATGATGAAATCGAGCGAGATGTTGTTCTGCTTGTGACTGAGTACGATCCGCTCCTGCGCATTGAGGTTTTTCTTGAGCGGAGATCGCCTGGCGCCCGGGTAGACCGGATGGTTGTTGATGTTCAGGTTGGCCAGGAACAGTTCCCTTGCCTGGATGGTGTCGGGCGACTCCCGCCGGTCTCTGACGATGGCGACGCCCTTGAATCCGCCGACGTATGTCTCGGTCCGGTCGATCAGGATGGCGGCATCCGAATAGTCGGTCACCGAGAGCATCTTTGGGGTTGTGACCTGGGTATATTTTTGGGCCGTTATGTCGTAGCAGTATATCTTGCTGGTCCCGGAGAGCCACAGTTTGCCGTTGTCGTCCGATGCTACGGCCACGAAACTTTTGGAGCCGGGATCGGGTGAGGCGATGAACTCGCCCCGCAGGGGATCGCCTGTCAGGTCGGTTCGGAAAAGCCCGAGATCGGTGGCGCACCACAGTTGCCGGTCGAAGAGGACCATGTCCCATACCACGGCATTCCCGAAATCCTTGTGGACCGGGATTTCGGTGATCCGCCCCGTCTCCCTGTCGTACCCGATGATTCCGTTGTGGTAGGTGCCCAGCCATATGGTTTCGCGGTCGATGACGATCGTGCGGATGTCCAGCTTCTTGTTCAGCCGCCCGGCAAGCGGGCGGGTCGTCCTTTTGCCGAGGAAGTCGTAGCAGAACAGATCCGAATCATTGTTGTAGTAGATCTTTCCTCCGTCCGTGGCAATGGCCCGGATCGTCTCGTTGTGCGGCGTGTTGCGGATCGCCACGAAACGGTCGGAGCCGGGGGCAAGATAGGCCAGACCGTTGTAATATCCGCCGGCCCAGATGTATCCGTTCTCGTCTCTGCACAGGGAGACGATCACCGAGTCGTGGATGTCCGACCCGGAGAACACCTGTTTTTGGCCTGTCTTCAGATCGTAGCGGACGACTCCGTGTCCGTCCATCCCGAACCAGAGGTCGTCGTCATTCCCCCGGCAGATGGCGAGCGTTTTGTTCGAGGAGTTCCCGTCCTGCATGTCCTCGATCGGGGTGATGACCGAGGGGGAGAACTCCGAGATGTCGAGTATGTTTATGCCGCCGCCGAAGGTTCCTACCCAGAGGGTCTGCTTTTTGTCGTAATACAGCGCCGAGACGTATCGGTATGTCAGTTTACCGATTCCGGGACCTTCGGAAATGGAGCGCAGGTCCGTGATTCGGTTGTCGGGCGTCACCGACTCGGGGGAGAAGGCAACCAGGCCGTTGTCTCCTCCGACCCAGATCGTGCCGTTGCGGTCTTCGACGATCGCCATGATCTTGATGTGGTCCACCATGGGGTGGCTGATGCGCACCATGGGGCCGTTTACCGTTCCGCCGAACAGTCCGTCGTGTGTCCCGATCCACATGGTGCCGCTCCGTCCGGTACACAGGGCATTGACCGTTGCATGCTGCATGGGAAAACCGGAGAGTTTGCCGTTCTTCAGGTCATAGATGTATATTCCGTCGTACCGTGTCCCGATCCACAGATAATCGTTCGGATCCTCGCACAGGGTGATGATGTGTTTCGGCAGGTTCGTGCTGTCCGGGAACTGCAGTTTTCGGAATCTGCCTTCGGGAAGGTCGTATGCCCCGACTCCCTGGTCCGTGCTGCCTATCCAGATCGTTCTCTTGTCCCGGCTCATCAGCAGGGCGGTGATATCGGAGATTCCGATCTCCTGGCGGTTGGCGATGAAAACGGAATCGCCCTGGTAGGAGTAGATGTTCAGCCGGTCGGGGGTCCCGATCCATACGTCGCCGTTCTCCATGGGCAGCAGGCTTTGGGCGTATTTGTTCGAAATGCGCCGGGGAGCGGTATTGACGGAGATGTTCATCGGCATGTCGCCGTTGTAGCAGGAGATGCCGTTGGCGGTTCCGATCCACATGCGGCCGAACGAATCCTCCGTAATGGAGAGGATCGTGTTGCTCAGCAAACCCTTTTCCGAATTGATTACATCGATGACCATCGGTGCGCTTCGGGTGAAGGCGAATTCCAGAAAAACGGCCGAAAGGAGGAGGATGATTCTGCGCGACATGGCTGTTTCGTGTTTCATAAACGGTAATCGAAAGTAGGAAAAAAAACGATATGTGCAACCATGACCGAGGATGCCCCGAAACACCGTTGAATGTGTTTTGTGTGCTCAAGTGTTTGATATATATATGATTCCCTGTTTTGGAGAAGATTGCGTGATTTAAAAATGAAACTGATTGATACAATTTTTAATCTCAAAATTGGTATAATTGGGTTTCTTTGTTAAAGAAAAAAACGCGATTGATCTTATGTGAACATTACCATTCTCAATGTATAACCCTAAAATTACTGATCTATGAGTGAGGAATGCTACAAGAAAAGAAGAGACAGTGTCTTCTGGTCACCCAGGATGCTGTTGGTGTGTCTGCTGAGTTTCCTGTTCTCAGGGACCGTGAACGCCCAGGACAAGACACGGGTCTCGGGCAACATCATGGATGAGAACCTGCAGCCGGTGATCGGGGCCACGATCACCGTCGAGGGGACCACCCTCGGGACATCTTCGGATGCGAAGGGCAGTTTCAGCCTCGAGGTTCCCGCCTCCGGCAAACTGCAGTTCAGTTTTATCGGTTACCAGACGCAGACGGTTCCGATCGAACGTAACAAAATCTATAATATCCAGCTGTTGCCCGATGCCACGAATATCGACGATGTCGTGGTCGTCGGATTCGGTACGCAGAAAAAGGAGAGCGTGATCGGAGCCATCGCCTCGGTTCAGGCGACCGCTCTTTCGGTCTCCTCCAAATCGGCCCTGAGTCAGACGCTGGCGGGAAACATCCCGGGAATCATCGCCGTGCAGCGGTCGGGCGAGGTCGGTAACGACCGGGCCGATTTCTGGATCCGCGGCATGGCCACCTTCAAGGGCAATACGTCGCCGCTGATTCTGGTCGATGGCGTCGAGCGTGATTTCAACTCGATCGACCCCAAGGAGATCGAGTCGTTCTCGATTCTCAAGGATGCCAGTGCTACGGCCGTCTACGGTGTCCGGGGAGCCAACGGCGTCATCGCCATCACGACGAAAAAGGGATCCATCGGCGAGCTGAAGGTCGATGTGAGTGCCGAGTATGCGGTGAAGGCTCCGACGATCATGCCCGAATTCGTGGGTGCCGTGGAATACATGGAACTGATGAACATGGCCCATGTGCTGGGTGGCAATGCGGGTCCCGAACCCTATCCCGACTACCGCATTACGAATACGCGCAACCGGACCGATCCGGACCTCTATCCCGATGTGGACTGGATGGACGCGCTGGTCAAGTCCACGACCAAGCACGCGCACGTCAATGTCAATATTTCGGGCGGTTCGCCGAAGATCCGCTATTTCGTCTCCACTTCGTACCACACCGAGGACGGTATCTATACGACGGACAACAGCCGTCCGTGGAACTCGAACATCCGGCTCAACCGGGTCAATTTCCGCGGCAACTTCGACATCGACCTGACGAAGACGACCGTATTCAACTTCAATGTGGGATCGCAGCTGACGACCGTGAACGGACCGCGTACGAGCGTCGATGACATCTGGCGGCTGGCAATCACGACCAAACCGAACGAGTTCCCCGTGCGTTACTCCGACGGGCAGCTTTCGACCCCCGTTATCGGCGAGAACCCGTACAACTGGCTGACGCAGCTCGGCTACAAGGAGGACGGCAACAGCGTGACGACGGCTACGGGAACGCTGAACCAGAAGCTGGATTTCATTACCGAAGGTTTGAGCGCCCGGGTTCTGTTCGCCTACGACGTGGACAATACAAGCTCCCTGGTGGGCGTGTTCAGCCCCGACAAGTTCTATGCGACGGGCCGCGACGAGGAGGGCAATCTGATCGGAAACTACTATCCGGGCGACTCGCCGTTCCTGAACCTGAGCAAGAGCAGCGCGATGGCCTACACGACCTATTTGGAGGCCTCCGTGAATTACGACCGTTCCTTCGGCAAGCACAACGTCGGGGCGCTGGTCCTCTACAACCAGCGTATCCGGAACATCGCCAACGGAAGCGGCGAGTTCGCTCTGCTGCCCTACCAGAGCCAGGGCCTGGCCTCGCGTGTGACCTACAATTACGACAACCGCTACTTCATCGAGGGAAACCTGGGTGTGAACGGATCGGAGAACTTTGCTCCGGGACACCGTATCGGTATCTTCCCGGCCGTTGCATTGGGCTGGTATGTCTCCGAAGAGCCTTTCTGGGAGGGTATCAAGCAGGTGATTCCCAAATTCAAGATCCGTGGTTCGTTCGGTACCGTGGGTAACGATCAGCTCGGAAGCAGCACCCGTTATGCCTATCTGGCCGAGATTGTGGGCAGCAATGGATATGATTTCGGCAAATACCCCACGTCGCGGCCCTATAGCGGCCTGATGGAGGGCAAGTTCGGAAGCAACCTGACCTGGGAAACCGAGTTGAAGCGGGACATCGGAGTGGAACTTTCCATGTTCGGGTTCGATCTTACGGTCGATTACTTCAACAACTACCGCAAAAACATCCTGTGTCAGAACCGCCGGCTCCCGTACAGTGCCGGTTTCAGCGTCGATCCGTGGACCAATATGGGCAAGATGAAGAATCATGGTGTCGATATGAGCTTGGTCTACAACTACATGAAGGGCGATTGGCGGATCTCGGCCATGGGCAACTTCACCTATGCACGCAACGAGATTGTCTATAACGGAGATCCCGAACCCCGCTATCCGAACCTCGATCGGATCGGCCATCCCTACGGACAGCAGTTCGGCCTGGTTGCCGAGGGGCTGTATACGAAGGAGGATTTCGACGCCGAGGGCAATCTGCTCCAGCATTTGCCCGTCCCCGAACTCGGAATCGAGGTGGCTCCCGGCGACATCAAGTACCGGGACGTCAATGGCGACGGCTTCATCACGAAGGACGACTTCACGGCAATCGGTTACAGCGATACGCCCGAGATCGTCTATGGTTTGGGTATCAACGTGGCCTACAAGGCCTTCGATTTCGGTATCCGTCTGCAGGGTGCGGCGCACGTGACCCGTATCATCAACAACGACGATGACGGTCCGGTGGACAAGAACGTCATCCCGACCGTTTCGGATGCGAATATCTATAAAAAGCTGGCCAACAGTTTCTGGACCGAGGAGAATCCGCGTCAGGACGTCTTCTCGCCCCGTGTGCGCGGCGGATACAACGACCAGAACTACCTTAACTCGACCTGGTGGCAGCGCAACATGTCCTACCTGCGTGTGAAGGATGTCGTTGTGGGGTATACGCTGCCGCGGAAGTGGTCGATCAAGGCCGGAATCGAGCATCTGCGCGTCTACTTTATCGGGAACAACCTGCTTACGTTCAGTGATTTCGATTTGTGGGACGTGGAGCTGGGAACGAACAGCGGTATGAAATACCCGGTGATGAAGAGCTATTCGTTCGGTGTGGAATTGAACTTTTAAACGATTACAGTTATGAAATGCATAAAGTATTGTGTCGCGCTGCTCGGCCTGTTGATGGGAACCTCTTCGTGCGACAGCTTTTTCGACAAACCGACCAATGTCCAGGACCTGGACTATGTCTTCGGCAACGGCTCCACGACGCTGAGCTGGCTGGCCCACGGCTACTCCCTGATTCCGAGCCCGCTGATGATGACCCTGACCAGCTCGGTCGATTATGCGCCGGACTGGTGGGAGTTCTCCTCCCCGTATGAACTGATCTCCGACGAGGCCGACATCAACGACAACCGGGACTGCTACAAGGCCTACCGGATAACGCGTGGAGACTGGAGTGTTTCCGGTTCGGGCTTCGGCGAGAAGTGGATCCCGCTCTACCGGGTGATCCGCCACCTGTATGTCTTCCTCGACAACGTACATGTCGTGCCCCAGCAGACGGATATCAATACGCAGGAGAAGGTCGATAAACTCAAGTTGCAGGCCCGCTTCCTGATCGCATACTACCATGTGCTGCTGTTCGAACAGTTCGGACCGATTCCGATCGTGAAGTCGGCCGTTGATCCGGGTGCTTCGGAGGAGTCTTTCCTCGTGAGCCGCAACAGTGTGGACGAGGTGGTGAACTGGCTCGATGAAGAGCTGCTGACCCTTGCTAACCAACTCCCCACCTCTTATGAGGATGCCTGGGGTGCGGCTCCGACCCAGGCTTCCGCGTTGGCCGTGCGTGCCCGTCTGCTGCTTTATGCTGCCAGCCCGCTGTTCAACTCTCCGGACAACTATTCCGGCCTGAAGGAGTTTGCCAATCTGGCCAACAAGGACGGGAAGAAGCTGTTCCCGCAGAGCTACGATCCCGAGAAGTGGAAACGGGCAGCTGACGCGGCCAAACTGCTGATCGATACGCAGGGCGGACGCTACGATCTGGTCGGGGCAACGGCCGAAGGGTCTCCCAACAGTTTCGAGGATGCCTATGCCTACTACCGGCAGGTCTTCAACGACCCCTTCAATAAGGAGGCGCTGTTTTCCCGGTCGCCGGCCATCTACGACGACTTCTCCGAGTACCTGCAGGTCGCCACGCCCCTGCAGTACATGGCCCGTCTGACCGGCAGCAACGGCGGTGCCGTATTGGGTGTGACCCAGAAACTGGTCGATACCTACTACATGGACAACGGAACCGAGGCCACGGCCGACAACCCGTATTACGTTGAGGAGGGCTTTACGACGGATCCCGAGAAGATCACGGTGAACCGCGTTGTTTCCGCCCCGAGCGAGCAGCAGCAGGACGTCTACAAGATCGACCGTGTTTACAACATGTACCAGAACCGGGAGGCACGGTTCTATGCGAGTGTCTTCTTCAACGGACGGAAATGGGAGTCCCAGCTGGTGACGAACGAGAAGGGTGAGGTTGATCCGGTCGATTTCTCGTCCCGTTCGGATGTGCCTACCTCCGGAGGTCGCACCTCGTTCTACCCCAAAACCGGATATACGCCCTACAAATTCATCGATGCGGAGGATACCAAACCGACCCACAAACAGAAGCGTCCCATCCTCTACCGTTGGGCGGAGGTCTATCTGAACTATGCGGAGGCGTTGAACCAGTATGATCCGGGCAATCCCGACATCCTGCGTTACCTGAACAAGGTCCGCAACCGGGCCGGACTGCCCAATTACGAGGAGGTCTTCCCCGAGCGGAGTTCGCAGGCCGAGATCCACAAGGCGATCATGCGCGAGCGGAACATCGAGTTCGCATGGGAAGGCCTGCGCTATTTCGATACGCGGCGCTATCTGGTTGCCGAGACCGAGGACAACGGCCCGTTCTACGGAATGGATCCTTCCGCCTTGACGGAGGCCGATTTCTACAAACGGACGAAGTTCGTGGACCGGGTTTTCAAGAAGCAGTTCTATCTCTATCCCATTCCGCAGGAAGAGATCAACAAGAATGCGAATCTGGTACAGAACCCCTATTGGAGATAATCTCATCATAACCCTTTAGCATTATGAACAACAGAAATTTCTGGAAACTGATCGTTTCGGTTCTGATGATGGCCCTGGTTTCGTGCCATGATGAGGACACCGAGACGGGTCCGGCGCTGAACTGCACGTCGTCGGATACCGAACTGGTCTGCCCGAGCGGTTCGGAGGGCTACTTCAAGGCCCATGTAACCTCGCGATATGGACTCAAGACCATTTACGTCACGCTCGGCAAATGGACCGAGTCGGGAACGGAGACGCAGGAGACGATCGAGATCTACGGATCCCCCAAGTTCTATGATCTGAGCTATACGTTCCAGGTCCCCGACGACGCTGCGTTGGACAACCAGCTGAAGGTCTCCTTCCTCGACTATGCCGGTAACCAGACTGATTTTACCGCTGCGATAACCGTGGAGACCGACCAGACGGCCCCGGTTATCGAGATCCTGAAGCCCGTGGCTCCGGACAATGTCTTCGCTCCGGTTGAGGTGATTCAGTTCGAGGCTTCGGCCATCGACAACAAGAAGATGCGCGATGTCGTGCTGGCATGCGAGGCCATCGGTTTCTCCGAGACCTTCACGCCGGGAACCGACCGGACGCAGGTCCGGGTCAAGACAAGCGTGAACATCCCGGACGAGGGCGAATACGAATTCCTGCTCACGGCTACCGATGCTCAGGGCAATCAGGAGACCTCTGTGATCCCCGTGACGGTCGAGGTGGGCAGCAAGCCGGCCATCGTCAATAAGATGGAGCGTATCGCCGGTGTGGCGGGCGGTACCATGCCGTTCCGTTTCGAGGTCTCGACCAACAGCGAGCATACGATCACCTCCATTACGGTCGAGACCAGCGAGGAGGGTTGCACGGCCCGGAAGACGGTCGAGGCAAACGAGCAGATCTACCTCTTTGAGGATGCCCTGGAGATTCCCCAGACGGCGGCTCCCCACGCCGATGATCTGGTCATTACCGTGACGGCCCTGAACGATATCGGCGAACAGTCCGTCTGGACCGGTACGGCCAGTGTGATCAAGGGTGTTTACATCTATGGAGACGCTACCGTTTCAAAGTCGAACAAGGAGTACTCCATGCCGATGGTCCAGACTCCCTCTTCGAATGAATTCACGTTCAAGACCTATGTGGAGGCGGCCGGTGACGGCTTCCTGCTCTGGACCGGAGACTATACCGAGGATTCGGACCATTTCAGGACCGTGAACGCCTTCATCGACTGGGGCAAGCAGGACGGGACCACCGTTTCGTCCGCATCGTCCGAGCCCATCACCATATCCCAGACGGGATATTACGACATCCGGTTCAATCCGCTTACGCTGGAGTACAGCGTCGAGCCGGACCGCAACGTGCCTTCGGAGACGATCGATACGGGCGAGGTGTGGGCCCAGATGAACAACCAGCTCTACTACAACGGCAGCCAGTGGCTGAAGGCTGCATGGACCTTTGTCCGCTTCGAGGATTTCCCGGGTGTGAAGAACCGCTACTACATCGATGTGAAGATCGAAGGTACGGGGTGGAACCGCGGGTTCTTCGGCCTCACGGCCCAGAGCGGTGACAACGGAGTACTTTACTCGCTGCTGCCCTTTACGAACTGGTTCTATGCCAACAACGCCTATGCGAGCTATCTGGACCGGGCTCCGGACTGGAACACCAACAGCAAGTTCGAGGAGAAGGGTAACCTTCCGGACGGCACGAAGATGCGTTGTGTGGTGGACACCTACCTGATGCAGGTGGGCTGGGCTCCCCTTACCCAATACAAATATCCTGAAACCCCGACCCCCGATATGTAAACCGATGCAGTCACTTCCTGCCGGGATCGATCCCGGCAGGAAGTGACCTGTTGAAAACCGTTTGTGATTATGAAATGGATTTTGAATTTTCTGATGGTCCTGATCCTGGCCATCTCCTGCTCTTCCAAGATTGCATCCAACCCGCTGACTCCGCCGCCGACCCCCTCTCCCGATGAGACCGAGCAGGAACTGCTGCTGCAGATCGACGGCGTGGGGATGGACTGGAGCGATGCACAGGTAAAAGCCTTTGTCGAGAAGATCTGCGCGACGGTCGATCGGCTGCGCACGAAATACAAGGTTTCGGTATTGACCAACCCGATCTCCTATTACAAGGAGGAGGGCCACGGACAAGGCGACCCGTCGGTCGGTGTGAACCGCGTCCATCCGAACCTGTTGAGCGAGTTCCGCTATTTTGCACAGAAGGATATCGATGTCTACCTCGATATCTACGCTTCCGATAACTATACGGCCCAGAACGGTGAGTTGGGCAATCTGCCCCTGCCGAAAAGGCGTTACGGAGAGCCCGAAACGATCAAGGGCCTCAATATGGACCTGGACTGTTTCGAGGATATCTTTGCGAAGTACCCCAACGTGAAGGGCGTGCGGTTCCATGAGCTGATCGGTACGCACGACCGCCGCAACGACGGACACGGCTTTGCCATCGAGTTTTCGTTGCTGCCCGAGATTGCACAGATGCTCAAGGACCACGAACGTCGTCTGGTGTGGGGCGACCAGTCGTGGGATCTCTGTTATACCGACGCTGCGGGCCACGGTTTCTGGCTCGATCATCTGAACGAGGTCTGCGACATCCTCGGCAGCGACTTGACCATCAATTTCAACAACAACGGTTGGGGTGCGGAGATCCAGGCGCTGACCTTCTCCCGCAACATGGCCAATTACCGGAACGGAAACCTGTGGGGCACGAGCGATCAGGCCTGGTGGTGGCAGGAGGTCGAGGCGCAGTCGCTCCCCTTGTGGGAGGACGGCAGTGTCCGCTGGATCGGATGGGGCCCGATGGACATGGCTCCCGAGCTGCTGGCCTCGTTTGCCCTGGAGACCTTCCGTCGCGGCGGGTGCCTTGTCCAGATCGAACCGCCCGCCACGCTGTTCGAGCCGGCTCCGACGACCTCCATTCCCAACAACCTGAAGCGGAAGCAGTACGGCCCGACGATCGCCTACAAGGTTTTCGAGGACCTGATGCTGAACTATACCTCGAATGCGTCCGCATACCCCTCGATGGATCCGGCCGATTATTACGTGCTCGACCGGGGGATGTTGCTGGGCAACCGCTGGAGCGGCAAACCGAAGAAATACGACCGGATGACCATCACCTCGATCGGGGACAAGGTGGTCGATAACAGCCTCTATTCGTCGGATTATACCCGGTGGATACAGCGGGAGGACGATTTCTCCTTCTCCTGGATCTACGGGGGCGACATCGTGGATGCCTCGCGCATCCGTCTGGAGTTCCATGCCATCGATGAACGCATGCTGGTCAAGAGGACGGCAAACGGTCTGGAGGTCGAGTTCTACGACCACATGGGCAATCAGTATGTAAACTGCAACAACGTGGCCGGGGAGACCGCCGACGGAGAGATGGTCGGAATCGCTGCGATGAACCTGCAGAAGAAAGGGGTCGGCCAGGCCGATCCGGACGAGATCGTCACGGCCCGTTCCGACGGTGCCACGGTCCGTTTTACGGTCTATGAGAAGGTCGCCTCTTCGTCCACGGTCGGTTATGAGAACTTCAGCTATGAGGTCGAACCTGTGCTTACGGCCCGTCTGAACGACATGCTCGGAACGGTTCCGGCCGACGATTTCCTCTTCGTGACCGGCCTAAGGACGAAATACGTGCTCTACGTGGACAATACCCGAGAGATCGACAATCTGGCCGTTGCGTTGCGCAAGGGAGACGGAACGATCGAGCTTCGGGGAATCTTCCAGGGGACCCTGCAGCCGACGCTCGTGTCGAAGACGGTCGATCTGGATCCCGACCAGGTGCTCGACATGAAGGGCAACGACTGTACGGGTGACTATATCGACGATCTGGCCTTCCTGATGAAGGACAATTCGGTTCGGATCTATACGTGCGATTTCGGGGGCGATCAGCAATTCGAATACCTTCGGTCGATCCCCGACTGCGGTAAAAACAGCCGGAAGATTCTGGCAACCCGTTGGACTACTTATTACAAAAACGAATAAAGATCGGAAATGAGAATAGTGCATTATTTGCTGTTCGCCCTTTTGGCGTGTGTGCAGTTGATTGGATGCGGGAGCGGCGCCCGGACCTTTTCCATCCAGGGCGATACGTTCCTGCTCGACGGGGATTCCGTGGTTCTCCGCAGCGGGGAGATTCATTTCGACCGAATCCCCAAGGCTTACTGGCGTCATCGTCTTCAGATGCTCCGGGCAATGGGCCTCAATACGGTATGTACCTACCTCTTCTGGAACAAGGCGGAACCGGAGCAGGACCGGTTCGATCAGCGGAATTTCGATGATATGGCGGAGTTCTGCCGTTTGGCGCAGGAAGAGGGCCTTTGGGTCATCCTGCGTCCGGGACCGTATGTCTGTGCGGAGTGGGATATGGGCGGACTTCCCTGGTGGCTGCTTCGGAAAGAGGGGATCGGTCTGCGCTCGCAGGATCCCTATTTCCTGGAGCGTACCCGGAAGTACCTGAACAAGGTGGGTGAGACCCTGGCTCCCCTGCAGATTACGCAGGGAGGTCCCATCCTGATGGTCCAGGTCGAGAATGAGTATGGCCACTGGGGAACGGATACGACCTATCTGGGAATCATCCGCGACTATCTTGTCGAGTCGGGCTTCGACGTGCCGATGTTCCAGTGCGACTATTTCGCCCGCCTGGTCGATCGGCGCGAGGATCTCTTCTGTGCCGCGAATTTCGGGACGCACGAGGATCCCCGCGTTGCGCTGGATTCGCTCCGGAGCGTCATGCCGCAGGGTCCGCTGTTTGTTGCGGAGTTCTATCCCGGATGGCTGGACCATTGGGGAGAAAGGCACGGCCGGGTGGCGACCGATGCCGTGATCCGGCAGTTGGACTATTTCGAGAACCATCGGGTGTCGTACAACTTCTATATGGTTCATGGCGGCACGTCGTTCGGCCTCTGGAGCGGGGCCAATTTCAATGTCGGCGGGCATTACGATCCGCAGACTTCGAGCTATGACTACGATGCTCCGATCAGTGAGGCCGGTTGGGCGACTCCGAAATACGAGGCAATACGCACTTTCCTCCAGCAACGGCTGCCTGAAGAGACGTTCCCGGCTGTTCCGGAGCGTCCGCAGACGATGGCCGTGGCCGAGTTCACGCTCGAAGAGACAGCTCCCGTGCTGGAAAACCTTTCCCGCCCCGTTCTCGACGATACGCCCCGCAACATGGAACATTACGGACAGGGGTTCGGCTATGTCGTCTATTCGACGACCCTGCCTCGGGACGCCTCCGGCAGCATCGTTTTCGAAGGCGTTCATGATTTTGCCGTCGTGTTGCTCGACGGGAAGGTGATCCGGACGCTGGATCGCCGGAAAAACGAGACGGTCTGTGAGTTGCCGGCAGGCCGGATGCACGGGGAGGCCGAACTTTCGGTTATCGTGGAGGCGATGGGCCGGGTCAATTCGGATGTCTATCTGGGTGACCGGAAGGGACTGGTCGGGCCGGTTGTGCTCCAGAACGGGACGAAGCGTATGCCGCTCGAGAAGTGGCGGATCCATACCGCCCCGTTGCAGAACGATCAGGCTCCCGCAGGTCTCGAATTCTCCCCGATGACCGTTCTGCCCGATCAGCCGGCCTATTATCGGGGATGGTTCGAGGCGGACGAGGCGAAGGACACCTTCCTCGACATGCAGAACTGGGGCAAGGGTGTGGTCTGGGTAAACGGCCATTGTCTGGGCCGGTTCTGGAACATCGGTCCGACGCAGACGATGTACCTCCCCGCCCCGTGGATCGTGCCGGGACGAAACGAAGTGGTGGTTCTCGACCTCCTCACTCCGTCGAAACCCGCATTGCAGGGCCTTGAAAATCCGATTCTGGACGATTGCAGGGAATAACGGTTTTGTCTTATGAAAAAGACGTTCGAATCTTTGCTTGCCGTACTTTTCGTCTTGTGCGGGAGCGCCTCGTTCGGGGCGGAGAAGGCTCCGGTGGACTATGTCAATATGTTTATCGGGAGCTGCGGCCCTCACGTGACCGAATACGGCGGGACGACGCCGGCCGTGAGCGATCCGTTCGGGATGACCCAGTGGTGCGCGGCGACCCGGCTCAACAAGATCTCCGCGACCATGTACCACCATGCCGACGACCGGCTGATCGGGTTCATGGGAACTCACCAGCCCGCGATCTGGATGGGCGATTACGGCTATTTCACGATGATGCCCCAGAGCGGCGTTTTGCGGACCGATCCGGAACAGCGGGCCGTCCCCTTGGAGCGAGACACCGAATGCGGTACGCCGTATTATTACACGGTCAGCCATACCGAACCCGACGGAAGCCGGATCCGGACCGAATTCACGGCTACCTCGCGCAGCTCCTTCTTCCGTTTCGCCTATGCGGACAGCGGGGCCCCGATGCTCATGATCGAGGCCGGCCGCATGTGCGAGGGCGGGGGGATCGAGATTATTCCCGAGCGGAACGAGATCTGGCTCTACAACAAGGAGCGGTTCGATGCCCATCTCGGACCGCGGCTCTACCGGTTTGCCTGCTATTACGTGCTGAGGTTTTCGGAACCGTTCGCCGATTTCGGAACCTGGGCCGACGGGACCGTCAGCGAGGGCCGGCGGAGCGATGCCGCCCCGAATGTCGGCGGTTATGTCCGTTTCGCCTCGGATGTCCGGACGGTCGAGGTGCGCATCGGCTCGTCGTTCATCGATTACGCGCAGGCTGCCGATAACCTCGACCGCGAGATCGGTCGGGAGCGGACCTTCGAGCAGGTGAAGGCCTCCGGCCGGGATCGATGGAACCGGGAGTTGTCGCGGGTTTCGATCAAGGGGGCGTCGGAGGATGACCTCACGGTCTTCTATACGGCCTTCTTCCGCACGCTGCAGTACCCTCGGGAGTTCTCGGAATACGGAAGGTATTACAGCCCCTTCGACGAGCGCATACATGAAGGGACCTCCTACACTGCCTACTCCCTGTGGGATACCTTCCGGGCCCAGCATCCGTGGCTGCAGCTGGTCCAGTCGGAACGGGTCGATGCGATGGTCCGGTCGTTGGTGCAGATGTACGAGGAGTCCGGATGGATTCCCAAGTGGGCGAATCCGACCTTCACCAACATCATGATCGGCACCCATGCCGACGCCGTGATTGCCGACGCCTATGTCAATGGATTCCGGGGTTATGATCTGGAGGCTGCCTACCGGGCCATCCGCAAGGATGCCTTCACTCCGCCGACGCGCGACGAACACTATCGCTGGGGAGACCGCGATTTCTGGAACGGCGGCTACGAGGCCCGCGCCGGCCTGACCCACTACATGAAGGCGGGGTACGTTGCGTCGGACAGGACCGACGAGTCGGTGGCCTCGACGCTCGAATATGCGCTGGACGACTATTGCATCGCCCAGATGGCCAAGGGGCTTGGGCACATGGAGGATTATCGGGTCCTGATGGAACGGTCGCGGAACTACAGGAATCTCTACAACCCGCAGACCGGATTCTTTCAGGCACGCCGGAGTTCCGGGGAGTGGGATGCCGATGATGTCGGATTCACCGAAGGGGCCAACTGGACCTATCGCTTCTGCGTGATGCAGGATGTTCCGGGGCTGATCGAACTCATGGGCGGGCGCGACGCCTTCGTGAAGGCTCTCGACGAGAACTTCGACAAGGGGCACTACCGCCACGACAACGAGCCAGGACACCATTATGTCTACCTTTATGCGCACTGCGACCGGCTGGACAAGATCCAGACCCGTCTGCCCGGGATCCTTGCTGCAAACTACCGGAACAGTCCCGACGGCCTCTCCGGCAACGACGACCTGGGACAGATGTCCGCCTGGTATATTTTCAGTGTCATGGGCTTCTATCCGCTCACTCCGGCTTCGGGCGAGTATGCGTTGGGAATACCGGCCTTTGAGGAGTTCGAGCTGGCCCTGTCGAACGGCAATCGGTTGAAGATCGTGGCCCGGGACCGCAAGAAACACCAGACGATGGAGGTGGTGCGTTTCAACGGGAAGAGGCTCGACCGTCCGTTCATTCCTGTCCGGGAGATCATGCAGGGCGGGGTTCTGGAGTTCAGTACCAAATAGTTGGGATATGAGACGGTGCCTGCTTGCCTTGCTGGCGTGGGCCGGTTTTTCCTGCCAGAACGGTGCGGAGATCCGGCAACGGTCGGATTTTACGGCCGATTGGCGGTTTGCCCTGGATGCCGACGGCGATTTCTCCGATCCGGATTTCGACGATTCGGCGTGGCGGGAACTGAACCTGCCGCATGACTGGAGTATCGAGGGCGACTTTTCGCCCGACCATCCGGCGACTCCCGGAGGCGGGGCGCTTCCGGGCGGCGTCGGATGGTACCGGAAGCGTTTTACCGTTCCGGAGCGTGATCGTGACAAACGCTTCTTTGTCGATTTCGACGGCATTTACCAAAAGAGCCGGGTGTGGCTCAACGGTCATCTGCTCGGATATCGGCCGAATGGTTATGTCTCGTTCCGGTATGACCTGACGCCCTGTCTGAATTATGGGGCGGAGGAGAATGTACTGGTCGTCCGGGTGGATAATTCGGAACAGCCGAATTCCCGGTGGTATTCCGGTTCGGGAATCTACCGAAACGTCTGGCTGGTACGGACCCATCCGGTCCACGTCGGACTTTGGGGAACCTTCATCACAACGCCGGCCGTCGGACCGGATGAGGCAGCCGTGGCCGTCCGGACCACATTGTGCAACGATTCCGCCGATCCGGTGGCCGTCGAGCTGGAGACGGCGCTTTATGATCCCGAGGGTAACCGGGTCGGGGAGTGCCGCACCGGGCGGGTCGGCATTCCTGCGGCTTCGGATACCTCCGTGCTGCAGGAGGTGAAGGTCCCGGACCCGGAGTTGTGGTCCGTGGATGCTCCCTCCCTTTATCGGGCCGTTTCGACCGTGCGGATCGGGGGGCGTACCGTCGATCGGTATGAAACCCCTTTCGGCATCCGTTTCATGAGGTTCGATGCGGATCAGGGCTTCTTCCTGAACGGAGAGCCGCTGAAGATCCTCGGCGTCTGCCTCCATCACGATCTGGGCTGTCTGGGAACCGCAATCAACAGGCGGGCGCTGGAGCGTCAGCTCGAGATCCTCAAGGAGATGGGGTGCAATGCCATCCGGACATCGCACAACCCTCCGGCTCCGGAACTGCTCGAACTTTGTGACAGAATGGGTTTCCTGGTGCAGGACGAGGCGTTCGACATGTGGCGGAAGCGGAAAAGCGAGTATGACTACAGCCGCGACTTCCCGGAGTGGTACGAACGGGATTTGACCGACCACATCCTGCGTGACCGCAACCATCCGTCCGTGTTCATGTGGAGCATCGGCAATGAGGTTTACGAGCAGTTTGACGACGTTCGGGCGGATACCCTGACCCTGCAGCAGGCCAACGTGCTGCTGAATGTCCCCCGCACGGCACGTGCGGCCGGCGGGACGGACTCCGCGTTCAACATCAATTCGTGGATCGCCGTGCAACTGGCCCGGATCGTGAAGAGCCTGGATACGACCCGAGCCGTGACCTCGGGGAATAATTTCGCCGATCCCTCGAACAACCTCTTCCGGTCGGGAGCGATGGATGTCTATGGATTCAACTACAACCTGGGTGTTTATCGCGATTTCCAGAAGAACTTCCCCGGCAAATGCTTCATCGCCTCGGAAACCACCTCCGCATTCGCCACGCGGGGCCACTACATCATGCCTTCGGACCGGCGGTATGCATGGCCCGAGACCTGGGATCAGGCCTTCGACCGACCCGTCCATGCCTGTTCGTCGTATGACAACAATTGTGCGTTGTGGGGCTCGACTCACGAGGAGAACTGGCGTGTGGTGAAGGATCTGCCCTGTTGTGCCGGCGTTTTCGTCTGGACCGGTTTCGACTATCTGGGTGAGCCCACGCCCTTCTGGTGGCCGTCGCGCAGCTCCTATTTTGGTATCGTGGATCTGGCCGGATTTCCCAAGGATGCCTACTACATGTATCAGAGCGAATGGAGCGACCGGACGGTGCTCCACCTCTTTCCGCATTGGAACTGGACACCGGGCGAGCCGGTCGATGTCTGGGCCTACTACAACCGTGCGGACGAGGTAGAGTTGTTCCTGAACGGGCGTAGCCTCGGGGTCAGGAGCAAGGAACCGGGGCAGTTCCATGTCTGGTGGCGGGTGCCGTTTGAACCCGGTACGCTGCGGGCAGTATCCCGCAAGGACGGAAAGGTGGTGCTGACCCGGGAGATCCGGACGGCGGGCGCTCCGGCGCAGATCCGCCTGTCCGCCGACCGGGAACGGATTGCGGCCGACGGAAAAGACCTCTCGTTTGTGACGGTAGAGATAGTGGACCGGGAGGGCACGCTCGTGCCTGATGCCGATACGCAGCTCCGTTTCCGTGTGGAGGGCTGCGGCTTCATTGCCGGAGTGGATAACGGGAGCCAGACCAGTATGGAGCCGTTCAAGGCCTCGCAGCGGCGGGCATTTCACGGCAAGGCGCTCGTTGTTCTGCAGAACGATGGCCGGAAGGGAACGGTTCGACTGACGGCCGAAGCCGACGGCATGCCCCCTTCCACCCTGTCGGTCCGTTCCTGCTCCGAGCCTTGATTCGTCCGGTGAGTTTGTCCGTTTCCCGTGGAGCCGCCTCCCCGATTTTGGCGGTTTCCCGAATAAAGTGGTATCTTTGCGCGGGGAGTTCCCCGAGTTAAAATCTGATCCGACTAAATTCTGCGAACGATGATTGACGAAATCCTGGAATACAACCGCCGATTCGTGGCGGAGAAACGGTACGAACGTTTCATTACCGACAAATATCCCAACAAGCGGATTGCTATCGTCACGTGCATGGATACCCGGCTGGTGGAGTTGCTGCCTGCGGCCCTGGGATTCCGCAACGGGGATGTGAAGATCATCAAGAATGCCGGCGGTACGATTACCAATCCCTTCGACAGTACGGTCCGCAGCCTGCTTGTGGCCATCTACGAGTTGGGTGTGCAGGAGGTGATGATCATCGGCCATACGGGATGCGGCGTGCAGGGCATGGACAGTGCTGAGATGCAGCATCTGATGCGTTCGCGCGGGATTCCGGACCAGCATATCTCGCTGATGAAACACTGTGGCATCGATCTCGACCGCTGGCTGCACGGCTTCGACGATACGGAGTCGGCCATCCTTGAGACGGTCGATCTGGTCCGCAACCATCCGCTGGTCCCCTCCGATGTTGTGGTGAAGGGGTATATCATGGACTCAACGACGGGTGCGCTGACTCCGATTTCGGAGTAAACTGGATCGGAAAAGCCAGAATCACTGCGGACAGGCTGTCAGCCTGTCCGTTTTTTTGTATGTCGATTGCCGGGGAAAATCCGCCGAAAACGACCCCGGGTCCGTTAGCCGGAGAACTTCTTTGTCCGAATCGGGACAAATCGCAATCATGCAAAACGAAAAACCGCGTCAAACTTTCGTTTAGCGCGGTTTCTGGTGCCCAGGACAAGGACCAATTTGTGCAAACAGATACAAATGGCTGAATTTTATATTATTTCATAACTATTTGTATTATAGTATTTTAATATTCATACGAATGAATATTGATCTTTCCTATTTTAGGCGTTTTTCATAAATGCGGACACGGTGCGGACATGGATTTGTTGCTGTATTCAAATATAAATCATATATTTGCAAAGCATCAAATGGCGAGTCTATGGCAAAAGTCACGTATGGATTGGCTCAGGGAGCGAACAGTGCCGGGGAGTCTCAGATCAATTTTCGGGTCTACATTTCGCGGGAACTGCGTTTGCGCGTGCCGTCGGGCATCTGGATCGACCGCAAACGTTGGGGTAAGAAGAACGACATCAACATTCCGAATATCCCGGGCGAGGAGCGGAACGCTCTGCTGGCCAAGCGTGCGAAACTGAAAGAGCTGGTCGACGTGATCGAGCATACGATTGAGGCAACCGATGATAAATCGACCGTTACGCGGGAGTGGCTTGAAAAGTTGATCCGTCGGACGTTGCGCCCGAAGGCAACCAATCCCGTTGAGGAGAAGAAACGCGACTTTTTCTCGTTGACGGAGGAGTACCTTGCCGTTCACAAACTGTCCGAGTCTCGGGTCAAGCATTTTAATGTGCTGGTGCGGACGCTGAAGCGCTATGAGTTGTATCGCAGACTGTCGAGCCGCCGTTTTGTCCTGGATGTCCATACCGTCACGCCGATGACGCTCGATGATTTCGGATCGTTCCTGATGAAAGAGCCCGAGATCTTCGACGAGCATCCGGAGCTGTACGACGAAGTCCCGTATGCGCGGTCGAAAGTGAGGAAGAATCTGCCGATGAAGCGTGCTCCGTACCTTAATGCTGCGGGCGAGCTGGTGATTCCGGGTCGACCGAAGGAGCGCGGTATGAACTACGTTTCGGATATGCTGATTCGGCTGCGGTCTTTCTATGTCTGGTTGAATGACAGCGGATTCACCACTAACGATCCGTTCAAGCAGTATAAGATCGCGGAGATCGTTTACGGCACCCCGGTCTATATTACGACCGAAGAGCGGAAACAGTTGGCCGAGGCGGACATGGGGGATGACAAGCAGCTGGAGACGCAGCGCGATATCTTTGTCTTTCAGTGCATGATTGGCTGTCGAGTGAGCGACCTTTACAAGATGACCTATGCCAATATCATCGGGGACTGCATTGAATATGTTCCCCGCAAAACCCGCGACGACCGGGTGGTGACGGTTTCGGTGCCGTTGATCGATGCGGCGAAGGCGTTGATCCGTAAATACCTGGATGAAACCCGAGGAACGTTGTTCCCGTTTATCTCGGAGCAGAAATACAATGTTTATATCAAGGAGGCGTTTCGCAAGGCAGGCCTTACGCGCAAGGTAACGACGATCGACCAGCGTACGCGGCAGAATATCCAGGTTCCGATCTGCGACCTCGCATCGTCGCACATGGCACGCCGGACATTCATCGGGAATGTCTATAAAAGTGTGAAGGATCCGGCGATCGTGGGGGCGATGTCGGGGCATAAGGACGGCAGTCGAGCCTTTGCCCGTTATCGCGATATTGATATGGATATCAAACGCGAGGCTGTAAGTGTGCTGGAATGAGATTTGTTTTGTCGAAAAAATAATATAAATTTGCGACAGATAACAGGCTAATATCAGGATGCAAACAATAGAGGGTAAGATACTTGTAAGGATTAAAAAATGCGGGCGTGGTAAGCTTTATTCTGCATCAGATTTCGCTGCATGCGGATCGGGTGCGGCGATCGCGAAGTCATTGGAACGGCTTACTCGAAAGGGCCACCTGGTTCGTATTGCAAGGGGCCTTTATTGCTATCCAAAAATTGACAGGAAGTTCGGTCTGGGCATACAATACCCGACAGTCAATGAAATTGCTGAAAAGATAGCCCGACAAAGCGAAGCCCGGGTTGTTCCGACGGGTATGCACGCGCTGAACATGTTGGGGTTGTCTACACAAGTTCCGATGAACTATATTTTCTATACGGACGGCAACTCCCGTACAGTCAACCTGTTCAATGGTCGTAAGTTGCGATTCAAGCGTGTGGCGTTGAGAAATCTGGCTTATCAGAATAAAACGTTGATGCTTGCCGTGTTCGCCTTGAAGGAGATCGGACGACTGCAGGTAACGGAGGAGCATATCGCTCAATTGAAGACGATATTTGCCCGGATCCCGAAGTCGCGCATTCTGCCCGATCTGCGGCTGGTGCCGGCTTGGATTCATAAAATCATTATGTCGTTTTATGGAGAGTAATTTTTGGATACTTCCCGAGGACCAGAAAAGGATGCTCGTCGCGCAGACGAGCGAGCGATTCGGGCTTCCGCCGCAGGCTGTCGAGAAGGACTGGTGGGTGACAATGACGTTGAAGGCCTTGTTCGAATCGTCGTGCCGGGATTTCATCACCTTCAAGGGTGGGACATCGCTGAGCAAGGGTTGGCATGTCATAGAACGCTTCTCGGAGGACGTTGATATCGCGATTGACAAGTCTTTCTGGGGAATTGCCGGGGACAACAAGTCGCAGCGGGATCGGATCCGGAAACTTTCGCGGGCCTATATCGGGCAGGAGCTCGTTGCAGAAATGCGGACATTGTTGGCGGGATACGGAGCATCGGATTTTGAGTTGCGCGTTGTCCCGACACAGGATTCTGATGCAGACCCGACATTGGTTCTTTTGCCTTATCGGAGTATTTATGCGGATATCGATTATGTGGAGTCGCAAATCCGAATCGAATTCAGTTGTCGATCGATGCAAGAACCTCGAGAGCGGATTGATATTCGTCCGCTGATTGCCGAGGCCTATCCGAACCTGTTCGGGAAACTGGAGTTCCCGATTTATGCGGTCGTGCCGACGCGAACGTTTTTGGAGAAGGCATTTTTGCTGCATGAGGAGTTCCAAAAAGAGAATCCTCGCGTCGAGCGGATGACACGCCATCTGTATGATCTGGAACGGTTGATGGATACGGATTTCGGGAAGAAGGCTTTGGCCGATCCGAAAATGTATGCCGATATTGTCAAACATCGGAGTATATTCAATACGATCCGAGGAATTGATTATCGGACACACCATCCGAGCCGGATCCAGTTTATTCCGCCCGAAGAATTGGTGGAGATATGGCGCAGAGACTATGAGCGGATGCAGGAATATTTTATCTATGGAGAATCGTTGCCATACGATCAGCTGATTGACCGGATGAAAGAGTTGCAGAATCGGTTTCGGAAGGTGGTAATAGAGGATGATTTTTTCAAAGAGTCGTAACTATGAATTCCGATCAATATTTCCATCGAGGGCTTCGTTTGATTGTGGCGAGTGTCCTTGTCTTTTTCCTCATCGTGTTGTTCTGCGTCATGGTTTCGCGGGGCTTCCCGTTTTGGATGGCTCTTGTGTTGCTTGTTCCCGCGGGGCTTTGCGTGGCAGGACTCTACTATTTCAGTATGGGTACTTCGGCGGACCTCTCGGAGCGTTTCTTCCGCCGTTTCCGTCGTGAGCAGCCCAAACCGGAGGAGATTTCTATCGTGGAAGAAAAACCGGAACCCGCAATAGAGGAGACTGATGAAAAGCGCTTGGATCCGACCGTCGCGATATCCGAAGTGATTCCCGGCGATCCGGCCCCGGAGACACAAATTCTCGAAAATGCACTTTCGACGGTCTACACCTATACGGATCAAATTCTGGGCGAGGCCCTTGATGAATCGAATCGGTTGATTTTACGGCGTCGGCTGCTGTATCTGGCCTGCATGGCAGCGATTCCGGAGTCGGTCCCGCAGGTCCGGCTTCGGGGCGATCGGATCGGTTACGGGGATTTGTGCCACTATGGATGGAATGTGTGGAATGCCTTCAAGGACGCCCGCAACCAGTTTTATGGCCAGAGCGAATTGGCCGAGTGGTTGAAGTCGGGATTCGAATCGTTGGGCAAGTACAATACGAAGACCTTGCGGGCCAAACTGCGGGCGACGGATGGCGGTTACGGCATCCGTTTGGTGGATAACCTGAAGGAGTATATCCAACAATAGGAGCGGAATCTTTCTGTCGATATTCCCTGCACCGATGAGGTGCAGGGATTTTTTTGTTTGGATTATGTGCGATTGCAACATCTTGTAAAATAGCTCTTTCTGAATTTGTTTTCCGGTGCAACGGCGGTGATTTGATTGCAAAAACAGGTGCAGGAGAAGCACCTGCTATATTCGCTGCCGAACCTGCTGTTGGGTTCGATAAAAGATCGAGTTATGGACCTGAAACAATTGTATGAAATGGGCGGCGACGTGCATGTCACCGTCCGTCTGGAGGATCTCCGGCAATGGCATCGGGAGTTGACAGCGGCCGTCCCGTCGCCCTTGGTCTCGCCAGTCTTGCCGCAAACGGGCGAACTGTACACGCGCAAGCAGACCATTGCCTTGTTGGGTGTCGACTCCTCTACGCTTTGGCGCTGGGCAAAGAGCGGCTATCTTGTTCCCGTGGAGTATGGCGGGCAGCGTCGTTATCGTGTGGCGGATGTGCAACAAATCCTGAAAGGAGGCCGTCATGACCGCTAAACGGAAGGAGACCGGCGCGGCCTATCTGCGCGTGGGGACAACCATCTACAAGCGGGTTCAGCAGCCGTTGAGCAGCGGCCGGAGCATCGAGACCCTCCTGGCGTGGAATGTCGAGACCCTGCGTCAGGATTTCGGGAAGGATTACCTGGCCCGCATTCCGAAGTACGACGGATTCTGCACGGTTCCCGACCACACGAACTACCGGCGGGAGATCCACGGCTTTCTGAACCGCTACGAACCGATTCCCTTCCAGCCGGCCGAAGGGGATTTTCCGCACATTCGCGGTTTCCTGTCGCACATCTTCGGCGAGCAGGTCGAGATGGGATATGACTATCTGCAGTTGCTCTACCTGCGGCCCCTGCAGCGGCTGCCCGTTCTGCTGCTGGTCTCCAGCGAGCGCAATACGGGCAAGACCACCTTTCTGAATCTGCTGAAACTGATCTTCGGCGGGAATGTCACCTTCAATACCAACGAGGACTTCCGTTCGCAGTTCAACGACGACTGGGCAGGCAAGCTGCTGATCTGTGTGGACGAGGTGCTGCTCAACCGCCGCGAAGACTCCGAACGGATCAAGAACCTCTCGACGGCCCGCAGCTACAAGGCCGAGGCAAAGGGGCGCGATCGCCGGGAGGTGGAGTTCTTCGGGAAGTTCGTGCTGTGCTCCAACAACGAGCGCAATCCCGTGTTGATCGAGGCGGCGGAGACTCGCTACTGGGTGCGGCGTATCCCGTCGCTGACGCACGACGACCAGCAGCTGCTCGCCCGGATGCAGACTGAAATCCCGGGACTGCTGTTCTTTCTGCAACAACGCCCGCTCTCGACCCGGGAGGAGAGCCGCCTGTGGTTCTCCCCGCGGCTCCTGGCGACGGAGGCCCTGCGGCGGATCATCCACTACAACCGCAGCAAGCCCGAAGCCGAGATGCTGTCGATCATCCGCGACATCTTGGATGGCGAGAAACTGGAGGAGTATCAGTTCGACGTGAGCGACATGGTAAACATGCTGGAGATCCGCGGCATTCGGGTCGACCATCCTACCGTGCGGCGGACACTGACCGAGAGCTGGCAGCTGCGGCCGGCACCGCCAACCTACTACCAGCGCTATACGATCACCTACAACGGGCTGACCCAACGCCAGGAGAGCAAGACGGCACGGATCTACACCGTCACGCGAAAACTGCTTGATGAACTGCTGAACGATGTCTCCGGCCTGTAAGATTGTTGGATGCGGAGGATATCCGGCTTATTCTCTGTTTCTTACATCTCTTACAAATTCTCTTACAAAATCTTACAACGCTTACGGGCTTACGGCGCCACCTGCCGTGTAAGAACGTTGTAAGACGACAACCTTTTCTTTCACTGCGTTTTACGCGGTTTTCTCAACAAACTTACAGAAAAATGAATACCACCCCATATTCGCCCCGGATCCCCATCCGGGAGTATCTTGCCCGCCGCGGCATTCTGCCCCGGTACGAACGAAACGGCTACGGCATGTACCTCTCGCCCCTGCGCGAGGAACGCACGCCGAGCTTCAAGGTGAACTATCAGAAGGATCTCTGGTATGACTTCGGGATTGGTGAGGGCGGCACGCTCCTCGCACTCATCATGCGCCTGGAGCGATGCAGCCGCAGCGAAGCCTTCGAACTCTTGCAACACGCGGCCGAGGGTGTCGTCAGCCTCCTGGCCGCCCGCATCTGCGAGCGATATGCCGTGCCGACAGAGAGTCCGAATTCCCAACCGGTGCTCCGCATCCTCTCGGATGCACCGCTGCGCCATCCGGCGCTGCTCGGGTACCTTGCATCGCGCGGCATTGTGCCCGGGATCGCATCGGCGTATTGTCGGGAGGTACGCTATCAGGTCCGCAGCCGCTGCTTTTTCGCCATTGGCTTCCGGAATGACTGCGGAGGCTGGGAGCTGCGGTCCGAACGTTTCAAGGGGAGCTCTTCGCCCAAACAGATAACGACCATCGACCACCAGTCCGACAAGGTAATCGTTTTCGAGGGGTTCATGGACTTCCTCGCCTGCCTTTCGATGAAGCATCCCGCACCGCTGGGGATCGACGCCGCGGTTCTGAACTCGGTCGTCAACCTGCCCAAAGCCGTACCGTTTCTTAGCCGGCATCCGGTGATCCACACCTTCTTCGACAACGACGAAGCCGGGCGTAAAACGACCTCCGATCTGATCCGTCTTTGCCCCCGCAGCGAGGTAATCGACCAAAGGCATTTTTACAGCGGACACAAGGACATAAACGACTATCTGATCGCCCGCATAAAAGGCCGAACACAAAAGCCTTCGACACAGAAGAACGCCCCCGAAACAAAGGCTCTTCAGACTGTCCGGAATAATCTTCAACCCTCGAAAGCAGAAACAACGACGATTGAGCCTCCGCGTCGGAAAGGGGTAAAGGTTTAAGGAAGGCAAGGTTGTGTTTTCGTAGACGAAAACTCCGCCTTACCCGGTGGCCGGCGTAAAATCCCGCTGGTTCGAACAACAAATGTAGCATGAACAATCTATCGAAACAACCTGTCATGGAAACACCGAAGAAAACATACAGCAAGCAGGGCGGGCGCCCGAAAGTCGGCATCGGCCGCATCCGCAAATATGTCGTCAGCACCCGGCTCAGTCCCGAACGGAAACTCCACTTTTCGGCCCTTTGCCGCGAGGCAGGGCAACCGCCTGCCGAAGTGCTGCGCCAGCTGATCGACCGAGGAACGGTAAGAGCACGGATCACACGCGAACAATTGGATTTCATGGCCCAACTGAAAGGCGTCGCCCGGAATCTGAACCAGCTGACCCGGCTGGCCAATGCCAAAGGTCTGGCGGCTGTCAGGGTACGGCATGCGGCGATCGTCACGGCCATCGAAAAACTCCTGAAACAGATCTGCGATGGTCGGTAAGGTAATATCGGGATCGTCTTTTTCGGGAACGGTGGGTTACGTGATGAAAGAAGAATCCCGGGTATTGGAAGCCGAGGGCGTTATGCCTCCGGAAGTAAAGGATATGGTGCAGGACTTCAAAGACCAGACTCTATTGAACCCGCGGCTGAAAAACACCGTCGGGCATATCTCGCTGTCTTTCTCACCCAAGGACGCTCCGCGGATGACCGACGCCCTGATGACGCAGATCGCAAAGGAATATATGCAAAAGATGGACATCACCGATACGCAGTATCTATTAGTACGCCATCTCGACCAACCCCATCCGCACTGTCATCTGGTCTACAACCGGGTCGGAAACAACGGGCAGACCATTTCGGACAAGAACATCAAGATCCGGAATGCCAAGGTATGCCGGGAGCTGACCGAGAAGTACGGATTGTATCTCGCACCGGGAAAGGACGACGTACGGCGGGAGCGGTTGCGCGAACCCGACAAAACCAGATACGAAATCTACGATGCGATCAAAGGCTGTCTGCCCAAATGCAAGAACTGGAACGAGTTGGAAGGTAAATTAAAGGAACAGGGCATCGGCGTCCGCTATAAGTATTGCGGAAATACTGACCGGAAACAAGGTGTTCTGTTCTCGAAAAACGGCTTCGAGTTCTCCGGATCGAAGATCGACCGGGCTTTCAGCTTTACGAAGCTCGACAACCGCTTCAATCATATTCAACAGCAGACCCAACACCGGGCCACGCTCTTCGGGAACCTCTCGGCGGCGGCAGGCAATTACCGTTCGGCATTTGCAGGGCTGTTCGGTGGCATGGGCGGCGGCAGTACACGCGAAGAGCCGTCATCGGTAAACCTCGAAAAGGCTGGGGGTATTCCGCTGCTGCCGACCGGTTCGCCCGTCGGAGTGTCGGCCGAGCAGTTGCAGCGCAAGCCGGGAGAAAGTCCCGAAGAGCATATAGCACGAATCACGGCGTTGCTCAATGCCGCGGCCGAAGCGATGGCCATAGCCGCGGCGGAGCACCGACGCAGACTCGAAGAACAGAAAAGAAGAGCCAAAATAAAACTGTAACCGAATTAGAAAATCTCAAAAACCATGAACGACGAAAATAAGATCGACCTCTCGATCGAAATGTATGAAGACCTCAAGGAAACGCTTGTCAAAGCCATCAAAAACGCCAAAGCAGGCGGCGCAGGAAACGCAGGTTTGGAGAATGTACAACTGGAACGGATCGAGCGACTGATAGAGGCCGCGGAACTTTCGCAGGAACAGATTACGCAACTGCTCGAACACCTGCAACGGTATACAGCCTTGCCCGGAATAAAAACCGAGCAGGAACGGGAGATCGTTAACAAATACGACATGCTGCTGTAACAGTTAGCTGGGAGACTGGAGGTGATCGACAAGGAGAACAGGAAGACGCATACGTTGATCGAGCAAGTGGGCCAAGCCGTCGAAGCAGCGGCAATGCCCGAAAACCTGCCTGTGCAGGAACACCGCCACATCTATACGCTCGATCTTAAATCCTCGAAAACATTTCTGACTATGTTCATCATGCTGGGAGGTATTTTCCTGCAAGCTGCATTCATCTACCGAATCTCGGAAAATAATAGGCTGTTGGCCGTGAACGACCTGAAATACCGTTACGTGAAGATGTGCGGGAAAATCGGCGAAAAGGAGTTGATGGAATTGGAAACGGTATTTTGGGACGAACAGTATAGAAACCTCCGCGATACCGTCCGAAACCAAGTCGAACGATACGAGGAAGCCGTAAGGCATCGAGCCGAACAATTAGAGCGGGCGACCGTTAAGGAGCGCAAAGCAAAAAGACTGCTCGACGATGTGAAGAGATTAAGAGGAGAATAATGTTATTACGAATAATATTCCTACCGTGTCAGTTAAAAAAAGAGGCCAATTTGAAAGTTACCAAAACAGGATAATGATCCGAAGCTTTTGCGGCTGCATAATCTACCTCATGAGAAATTACTTCAAAAGCAGACTCGGGAGTATACATCAAATAGTCAATCGTTTTTCCACCGTCATCGTCGGTCGTCAGCTCCGAGCAAGAGTTGCCCACGTTAAACTTGGATGCCAATAATTGAATCGGAGCCTCCTCCGGTCGGGCATTCATATCTCCGCCCAAAATAATCGGGATATTGATATGCTCCGTTAAGCGAAGTATTTCTCTAATTTGCGCTATCCGCAAAGAATCATCGGCTTTGTGATCAAGATGCGTCGTGGCAAAACAGATGTCATGTCCCTGTTTACGAATCCGGACATATCCAAAAGACCTCATGTAATCTCGTCCCGGTATTCCCAATCTGAAACTACGCTCTTCCAGAATCGGGTATTTCGAGAGGATGACATTCCCATAATCTCCTCCGGAACGAATGTCGAGTGCATGAATGAAGGCATGGTATTTCAAGCCCGTCATCTCGGCCAATATGGCTGGTGTGTCGCCGGGATTTAGTTCAGTAAAACGTTCAACTTCCTGCAAAGCTACCAAATCCGGATTGTTGCGGCGAATTGCATCGGCAATAGCTTCGATTCCGGCATTACGCCCGCTATAAGTATTATAGGTCATTGTCCTCAGGACAATCTCTTTCTGAGAACAGCCGTTTGCAATTATGGCCCAAAATAGTATAAAAAGAATTTTTTTCATCTATATTACTTTTTCTTCGAAACGAAAAGTGCGAGAATGAACGACAGCGCCGAAGCCGCGATCCAGAAAATGGTGGCCGTGTCGAAATCGTAGGTCGTGACACCGTCCGTAACCGTCTTGCCCGAGTTGATGAGCCAGCCGCTGACGATGTCCTGCAACCCAGCCCCGACGTAGCTGGCCATTCCGACGATACCCAGTGCGGCACCCGTGGCCTCACGCGGTACGATGTCGATGGCCATCAGCCCTCCCAGGAAGCAGATCAGCACCCCGATGGCCATACCGAATAACACCATGCTCAGCAGGTTGACGAACATGCTGTCGCCCGAGTAGAGGAACAGGCACAGGGCGACGGTGTTCAGCACGCCGAAGCCGAAAGCCAGCACGTTGCGGCGGCCATGGAACAGCGTGTCGGACAACCATCCCGAAAAGACCGTTCCGACGATCCCCAGCAGGGCGTTGACCGAGATGACCTGCGTGGCCGTGGCCAGCGAATATCCCTTGACCTCTTGCAGGAACAGCACGCCCCAGCCGTTGATGGCGTAGCGCGAGACGTACATGAAGGCGCTCGACAACGCCAGCACCCAGACGAAGGGGTTGCGGATGACCGAACGCTGGAGTTCGGAGGTGGACCCGTGGTCGTGGCTTTGCTCGGGGGACTCCTCGCCGGTCAGCACCTCGATCGGAGGCAGGCCCTTCGATTCGGGGGTGTCGTGCAACAGGAAAACGATCACCAGCACGCCTAACACCCCGGCCACCGACGACCCGACGAAGCCCCACTGCCAGCCGAAGATGCCGACGACGGCCCCGACGAAGAGGAACGAAAGGAACTCGCCGAGGTTGTGACTGGCGCTGAAAAATCCGTAGTAGGTGCCGCGCTTGCTCAGGGGGTACCAGCGCGAGAGGGCGATGATCGCCGGGGGCGCGCCCATCGACTGCGACCACCCGTTGACGCCCCACATCACGGCGAAGGCGATGAAAAGCGTCATATTGCCGACCATGCCCCCGCCGTTGGCGAAGCCCAGCGCCCCGACCAGCAGGTTGGCGACGGCCGAGACGCACAGTCCCGCGGCCATGAAACGCTTGATGTTGCTGTGGTCGGAGAGGAATCCGTTGACGAATTTGCCGATGGCATAGGCGAACAGCAGCGCCGAGCCGATGATGCCCAGCTGCGTGGCGTCGAGCGCCCCGCTTTCGAGGATCGGCTTCTTGACCACATTGAGGCTCGTACGGCAGACGTAATAGAGGCTGTAACCGACCGTGCCGGCGATGAAGCTCTGGAAACGGAGCTTTTTGTAGAGTTTCATGCGTGCTGCGTCGTCGCCCGTGAACGGTGCCGAAGGCGCGCTTTTGCGAAAGTAGGAAAAAATCGGCATGAATATCTGTTTATGAAAATAAGCCTGCACCGGAAAGTTGTTTCCAGTGCAGGCTTATTCGTTTTATCTTAACGCTTTACGACACATATATCATCGAGGAACCAGCGCGTAAAGCCGCCTTCGGCTGCTTCGCTCGTGAAACGCAATTGCGTGGCGGAGGTCGCTCCGTTCACCAGGAATCGGAAATCCGAGAAACTCTGATAGTTCATACCCGATATCACCTTTGAAGTTTCACCGTCGATTGTGCCGCCACCGATCACTTCGACCTTGAAGCTGGTCATATCACCCTCCTTGTCGGCGGCATCGGCCATCATCGACCCTGTCTTATAGGCCATTGCTTTCAGCGTCACCTCGATATCCGTCGCTTCGGCCAACGCCGAGAGAGCAGGAGTGGTCAACTGACCGACTTGGCAGGAAAGGGCATTGGGCAGCGTTGCCTGGAACGGTGCATGGCCGATCTGGACGTAACCCGGACGGGCACTCACGTTCTCTCCGGTCAAGCCGCCTTTTTCCTCTTCGTTCCAAATCGAAATGTCATTGCCCGAGAAGACGTTCATATTGACCAGTTTATCACTTCCCAGCAAGTAATCTACACCACCGTAGATCCGATCGAAACCTTCGGTATAAATTGCTCCAGCGGGGAAAGTCGTCAAATCGGATGAAGGCTGGTCGAGTACTATCGCAGCGTGCAGACGACCTTCGCCGCCTTCCGTAGCCTTCGTATCGCCGCCTATGCGGATGTCCTCTTTTTGCATGATGCGGATATAAAGCGTAGAGCCTTTTCTAAGCGTTTCGTGCAGTGTCACCGGCACAGAGAAGAAATGCGGAACGTTACGCATACCCGAAGGAATCAGCAAATCGCCGCATGTTTCCCATCGCGTGTTGTCGGTCGAACTTTGCACGGTATAGTTGCGCGGGGCATAATTCGTTCCCGTAACGCTGCATGAAAGCCACAACGTCCCGGAAACCGTTTCTGCAATCGGATAGGTTAACAATACATAGGGATAGGGATTTCCGGTATCCCACAGCTGGAGCGAGAAGATGTTGTCGAGCTTATCGGCATTAACCCTAAACCGCACCCCGTTGTTGTTACCATTCGACGAAGCCTTGCTCCTGTAAAAGGTCATCGTGACACCCGATCCGTCGTTCGGCTCCACAATCTGTTTGGCCGGCGGTGCCGAAAGGAAATTCGTCCATGTCGATCCGTCAGACATCCGCATCGTATTATAGTACATGCCATCGGCATCCGAGGCCCCTTTGGCCTTGAACGAGAAGATATATGGCAGTCGAATACCCGAAGCGGCACCGAAGCGGTTTCCCGAAAGAGCGAAATCTTCCGCGGTGACGGGCAAGAGTACCACTTCGCCGTCCACCAGGGAGGCAATACCTGCCAGCCGGCCACTACCCGTCGGCACGGCGGCTCCGACGAACGCCGCACCCGACCATGTATAAACCGCGTAACGTTCATTGTCTTCATCCTGGAATTCCACGCGCCCATCCATCGTAGTGGTCAACTCCGTAGCTACAGCTTGCACGGTCTCTAAGGCGACGTACATCGATTCGTAGGTCTTGGCAACATAATCGGCATGGGAGATGACAACCGGACTGAGTTGCACATTCGAGGTTTCGGTCCGCACTATGGCAGCATCGGCCGCGGGTTGCAATTCGAGTATTCCGTTCTCATCGCGCGTCAGCACGGCACCCTTAACCGGAATTTCCAATTCTTCACCGAAGTCGTTCCACGAAAGCTCTTCCGTGCGGACGAGGATGCCCGAACCGGGTTCTTTGGCATCTTGTATGCCGAAAACTCCGCCAGGCAGGTTTGCTCCAATGGCAGCCGTATTGACTATTGCGCAGATCTTTTTGTCCTCCGTAATGGTATATTCGGGAGTTCCGACCGTCAGGTTCGAAGCCAACGAGCGCAGTTCAGCAATAGTCAGATAGGAGCCGTGAGCGGACTGCTTCACGAAAACCGTCAGAGTTTGCGACGGATCGTCGGTAGAGCGAATCGTCACTTCCGCGTCTCGAACAGTCGAGGTATTGGGCATAAGCGAAAGAACAATGTCGGCATTTCCCAGACCTGTTTTCGGGGAAATGGAAAGCCATTGAGCGTCTTCGTCTTCGATGACGACCTGCCAATTGCAGTTGGCTTTAAGAGCGACCGTGAAATCCGACTCCATGGCAGGGGCGGCAATCTGCGTCTTATCGGCCCGAAGCGACGCATTCGGAAGATCGACATCTTGATTTACGCATGCTGCGGCCAATACCGGTACGAAAAGCAGTGCGAAAAACCGCCGGGCATTTGAAAATATCTTGTTCATAACAACACAGTCTTTAATTGGGCATTTACTCTTTCTTGAGGTCTACGAAAACAGGCAGGTGATCCGAGACGGTATAGACATCGATCTCCGAGAAAGTCGGAACGGCTGCTCCGAGTACTTCATAAGAAGCCTGATTGCCTGTGTAAACCAAAACGTAGTCGATGCGGGTGTTTCCCGTAGACATCGTGTAGTCATTCGAGGAGATGATTTTCCAGCTTTTGAGCAGTTCAATGAAAGCATCCGACGTCGTCCTGTTCAGATTCAGGTCTCCAGCCAGATAGACTGGCTTGTCCGACGTCTGGAAGTGTTCTGCGGCATATTCATTCAACCGCCTGGCAGCCTCCGTACGGTTAACCTCCGATTTGTGACAGAAGTGCGTGGCGATGAAGACGAAACGCTCGAATTCGGCTACCAGAGCGATGCGGGCTTCGGTTTGATCGGGGTTCGGCAGGGAAAGTATTTCGTGCGAGAGAGGCTCTTCGCGCGAGAGAATCCCGTTGCCGTACTGCCCTCCCCGCTGGTCGATGGCACGACCGAACGTGGCATGCATTCCCGTACGTTTCGCCAGTTCCTCAATCTGCGAGACACGATGCCAAGTGGTCTTTTCATCCAGTTCCTGAAGGGCAATGGCATCGGGTGCCACAAGGCTGATGACCTTGGCCGTCATGTCGTAGTGCGCCCGATCATAGGCCGGATCCTGTGTAATAGGCCCTTCGCAGCGATGAGTATTGTAGGTTGCCAGGCGCAGGGAGTTGTCCAGCCGGTCGTAACCATCGACATAAGGATTTGAACCGCCATTCCCGGAGGCAAATCCGAGATCAAAATCGGAATTGTCCCCTTCCAGATCGTGGCAGGCGGATGCACCTGCTGCCAAGCAGAATAACAAGGCTATCGTTTTCAATGTTTTCATTTCGATTCGTTTTTAGATTAAAAAGGCAGTCCGTCATTCCATCCGGGATTCTGTGAAATAGCCCCCTGCGTAAGCACCCGATCATCGGTCGGAATGGGGTAAAGATAATCGCGCTCTTCGTTCCAGATACGTTGCTGTGTACTATGAGCCAAAACATTGCCGCTCGTTCCTTCGCTCAGAACGATATCCGACCCTAATTTAAGGTAAAGTACGTCGGCGCTGTTTCCCGGAGCCTTCTCGGTATCGTATATGCAAACGTCAACCGACCCGTTCCCGTCAAGATCGTACTCACCCGTACCGGGAAAGTAAAGCCCTTCGATAGGCTTCTCGAAACGTTTGCCTTCTTTCCAACGCATAATGTCCCAGTAACGAAGTCCCTCCATCGGAGTTTCGAGCGTCCGCTCGCGGCGGATTTCCAGAATGACCCCCTTGTTGGCTCCGGTCACGTTGGCATATCCCGTTTCGGGTGAGGAGAGATAAGGATCAGGATTCCTATTCGCTTCTTCCATGTCGAGGTCGGGTAACCCGGCACGAACACGCAACGGCCGGATCGTATTATCAAGATCCGCCTGTTTCAACGTTCCCAGTTCGGCCTTGGCTTCGGCATAGTTCAGCAGCACCTCCGCCAACCGGAAAAGAGGCATATCGTTGGTCGAGGCTTTGTTTGCGTCATATTTCTCTTCGGTGAGATATTTGATAAGTTGATATCCGGTCGTCGAGCGCGAAAGGTCCGGAGCCAGTTCCTTGCTGCCGCCGATTCGTTTGTACCCCGGAGTGCGGAGTGTCTGCGCCATGCGCAAATCGCGGTTCTTGCACTCTTCGACAAATGTCTTGGTAGCATAGTTCTCCTGATCCGTGTAGCGTGATCCGTCGCGCATGAGGTACATGTTGACCACGTTGCGCGTCATGCCGGGACGTCCCATCGTCGCACCCGTAAGGTGTCCGTTGACATCGTGCGTCATACCGCTGATGGCCGACGTATAGGCCCGCGCCAAAATAATCTCTGTCTCAATGGCATCCTGAGATGTGAAAAGATCCTGATAAGGCGTGCTGCCACTCGTGTAAATCGAATAAGGCCCGGTCAAGAAAGGCTCCGAAGCATTGACGCACGCCTGAAGAAACTCCTCATATCCGTCGAGTCCGTGATATTTCCGGAATGTCCCTTCGAATAACGCGATACGCGACTTCAAAGCGCGAGCCGTCCATCGGGTTACGCGGTAGACATTCTGCACCTCGGGCAGATTGGCGATGGCGAAATCCACATCCTCCATTACTTTCTCCATAACCGACTCGCGCGAATCGCGTCCTTTGTACAGTTCTTCTTCATCCGAACCCAGCGGACGGTCCACCCATGGTACATCGCCGTAGCGTTTGACCTTCTCGAAGTAGAAATAGGCCCGGAAAAAGCGGGTCAGACCCTCGTATTCAAGTCGTACGGACTCATCCTCGATTTGTGATGCACGTGAAAGGAAGAAATTCATTTCACGCAACTTTTCCCAGTTCCAGTTACCGTCGGTCGGCATGGGCTTGCGCACTCCCGATATTTCGTCGGCCAGCACATCGCGCACGATAACATCGTAAGGCTCGCTATAAATACCCTCGGCGGACGGGAAGACGGTGTAGTAATTGTTTGTCCAAAGTTCGCAGTCGGTCTCCGTCTTGAAATAGGTATCCGGGGAGAGACGGTCTTTTGGCTGATAGTCGAGCATGTCCTCGCACGATATACAGGCTATAGCTGCGGAGAGGAACAACGCATTGATGATCGTATGTTTCATGGTCGTATGTTTAGAATGTCAGGTTGACGCCGAAAGCAAAGGTTTTGTACCACGGATAGGCGTCCGAATTTCCGCTGTTGGTAGTCGCTTGCTCCGGATCGATAAAATCGCTGTGCAATTTCGTAAAGTAGAACAGATTTTCACCGCTGAAATAGATGCGGCATTTCGAAAGTCCTACTTTTGATATCCATCGTTCGGGCAAACTATACCCAATAGTGAGATTTTTCAGGCGACAATAAGCCAGATTTTGCAGGTAACGATCGTTGACGTTGCGCATTGAGTGCTTGGAATCGCGGGCCGAATAAGCACGAGCGCGGGGGAAATAGGCGTCGGGATTCTCTTCACTCCAAACATCGGACATGAAATTGCGTGGAATGAACGATGCGAACGGACGGACATAGGGACCCCAGAATTTGATGTTGTCGTTGGCAGGATACCAGTCTTGACGTCCTACGCCCTGAAAGAAGGACGAAATGTCGAATCCGCACCATTCGAATGACAGGTTCAGACCATAGGTATAACGAGGGGTGCTGTTTCCGATTTTCACACGGTCACCCGGATTATCGAGCGTACCTGCCCCCTCATTTACGGCATTGTCGCCGTTCAGATCGAGATATTTCATATCGCCGGCTTGAATCCCTCGTCCGTATTCGCCCGCATCAGTGCGAAAATAGTCGTAGCAGACTTCGGTCAGATCGATCCGGGAGGCATATTCCTGGGCTTCGGCGGTCGTCCGGAACAAACCATCTATACGGTATCCCCATATTTCGCCCACCTCTTTGCCTACATAGGGATCGCTCAAAATTCCCGAAGGGTTATCCACTTTGGTGTACTTGGCCGTATAATCAGCCAAGGTCGCCGTCACAGCGTAATGGAAAGGACGTCCGGCGACCTTGAACGAATCCCGCCAGCCGAGTGCCAGTTCCCATCCTTTGGTACGGATGTCATTGGCATTGACCATAGGCTCATCAGCACCATAAATCGACGGCAGCGATTTTCCTTGAGTCAGGATGCCTTTTACATCGCGGATATAAGCATCGAACGTAAGGTTCAAGCGCGAACGCAGCATATTCAAATCAATACCGATATTCTTGTGGACCACTTTCTCCCAGGTGAGATTGCCCGCTACCGGATCGTCTGCATAGGCATAAGCGCCCCCGCTGACCTTGTCGAACGTGTAGTTGCCCATTACTTTTTGCGTGTTAATGCTCTGTATGTAATCGTACGATCCTACATCCTGATTCCCCAGCGTACCGTAAGAGGCCCGAATTTTAAGGTTGTCGATTACGCTGCGGACAGGCTCGAAAAATTTCTCTTCGCTGATCCTGTACCCCAGCGAAAACGAAGGAAAGAATCCGAAGCGATCCCCGCGAGGGAACTTCGACGATCCGTCATAACGACCGTCTATCTCGAATAAATAGCGTCCTTTATAGTTGTAGGCTGCTCGATAGAAGATGCCTACGGTTGCACGTTCGTCGCGGCCTCCGGTAAGTTCGGGAATTTCACCCACAGCGAGATTAAAATCCGAGAGTTCCTTAGTCAGCAGATCTTCACGTGTAACTTTCAGATCTCGATGGCGGCGTGTCTCGTAGTTGAAACCTCCGATCACCTCCAAGTTGTGTCCGTTCCAATCGTTTTTGTAGGTGGCGAAAGCATTCGCCGTATAGAAATTCTGATCGTAGACTACCTCCCGATAGGAGTCGGAGTAATTGGTTGTCATCGTCTCCACCTCACCCGGGTATTTCGAATACTGTACATCCATCTCCCGGTAGTCATTGCGCAGGTACCCTTTCTTATAACCGAAATCGGCCTGTGCCGTCAGATTTTTATGAATTTTGAAGATGAAATCGAATTTGGTGGCCATTTCCTGAGTCAGATTATGGCCTCCGGTACCTCCCTGTTGCATCATAGCGACCCATCCGTCCGACGGGAAGTGCGTCGAAGAGTAAGTCAGAGAAGTATAAGCCACAGACGTTCCGTCGGGATTCATCGGGACGAAACTGGCCAGACAGTGCATTCCCGGACGGCGCCAGTTGGTCGATTCGCTCTCCACTCCCGAATAAGTATAGCGACCGCTAAACATACGTGTGGAATTCTTAATTTCAAGCCACGGGCGAACCTCGAATGAAAGGTTCGAACGGATATTGTACGATTTATAGCCGTCGTCTCCGAGTTTCTGTACTCCTTCCTGCGAATAATATCGTCCGCTGACGAGATAAGACATCTTGTCACTGCCTCCCGAAATGCTGATATTGTGATCGGTCGTGGGACGGCTCATGTCGTAGAGGTAGTTGTACCAGTCGAAGTTGGCTAAGTAGACGTAGCTTTCGCGTCCAAAGCGGTTGTCGATGATGACCCACGGACGATCGGGATGTTCTGTCTTGTCGTTACGCCGTTCCCACATGGCCTGATAGTCGGCCGGGGTGTAATTGGTATAACGTACGCCGCGACCCGATTCCATGAAAAAATCGGCGATGCCGGCCGAATAATAGCCGCGAGTCTCGTAATCGGTAGAGGTCGTCGGTGCCGAGAAAGCGAAATAGCCATCGTAGGATACCGTTGCTTTCTGATTCCGGCTGCCGCTCTTCGTGGTGATCAGAATCACGCCGAAAGCGGCTTTTGCACCGTAGATGGCAGCCGAGGCCGCATCTTTCAGCACAGAGATCGTTTCGATGTCGTTGGCGTTGATGCGGTCGGGATAACTCTCCACGCCATCGACAAGAATCAGCGGACTGCCGCCGTTGGGCGAACCCGTGCCGCGAATTTGGAAACTGGCTCCTGCACCGGGTTTGCCCGAAGAAACCGTCACGTTGAGATTGGGAACCATACCCTGCAAAGCCTGTCCGAGATTGGCGACCGGGCGATTTTCCAATTCTTTCGACGTCACCTGTGCTACTGCGCCGGTCAGATTCGCTTTTTTCTGGGTGCCGTAACCTACGACGACCACATCGTCGATTAGGGTATCATCCTCGGCTAATACGACATCGTAAACGTCTTTCGAGGCAAGTACGCTGAACTCTTGGTCGGCATAACCTATGAACGAAACAACGACCGTGGCCCCTGTCGCAACATTGTGCAGGGAAAACGAACCGTTGTCCGTTGTAGTAACGCCGATGGTCGTGCCTTTCACAATGACACTGGCACCGGGGATCGGCTGTCCCGAAGTGTCGGTTACTCGACCGGAGACCGATACAACAGACTGTGAGGTCTGTGCGGCGACCGGACTAACCGAAAAGAACGATATCAAGAGCAGTATCGCTCCGACGAGCGGCCGGAACAGCCGATAGTTTTGAAAATGTTTCATAATTTATTCAGTTAGTAGATTTACGAATTGATCCGAAATGGCGTACCGAGCAAAAGATAAGTCCCGCCACGACATTTCGAGGCCATTTCTGCCAATACTCAATAGTCCAGTTCCACGACGACAGGAAAATGATCCGAAGGCGTGTGTGCCCGGTATTTTCCCGCCGTGTCAGTAGGAACTCGATAAGTATCGGTCAGAATGCCGTAGCGCAACGGTCGGAAACCGGGTGTTATGAAAACGTGATCGATACGCCGGAAAGTCTTCACATCGGGATCGAACCAATTTTCCGTGCCAGTGGTTGCCAGCCTGATCGGCGCCGCATCGTAAGCGTCGCCAAGTATTCCGGATTCACACAGCAGAGCATGGCAGTCACTCGTTTCGCCCACGTTGAAATCTCCCGTGAGAACGACACGTTCACCGCGGCACATCTCCCGGATCTTGTCCAATACCAACCGACAGCTTTCTATCTGTGAACGCTGACCTTTGTGATCGGTATGTAACGTGAAAAACCAGAACCGTTTGCGGCTTTTCCTGTCGAGAAACCGGCCCCAAGTGCAAATGCGTACGTAAGCAGCGTCCCAGCCTTTGACAGGCCGGGTGGAATCTTCAGCCAGCCAAAAGTGTCCCGAGTCAAGGAGCCGGAACCGGTCGCGCTTGTAGAGGATCGGAGCGTATTCGCCTTTTTCAACGCCGTCGTCACGTCCCACACCGATATAATCATAATCGGGCAAAACCGCAAGCAGGTCCAGCAGTTGGCCATGAAGCACCTCCTGTGCACCGAAAATGTCAAAATCATGGAAACGGATGAGATCTGCGATTACAGGATAGCGTTGTGCCCATCCATCTCCTTGAGCTACATCCTTCGGATTGGCGTTTCGGAGATTGTAGCTGGCTACTGTGAGCGTTTGTGCTCTAACAGCCGTCCCCGATGCCAATAACAGAATTAGTCCAAGTATCAGTTTCATGCCTCAGTCGTTTCAGGAATGGAATCTCCGGGCGTTTCGACTTCCGGGTCGTAGACAGCAACACCAACGTGTGAGTCGGCACAACCGTAATAAAGATACCATTTGGATTTGTAATAAACCAATCCTTCGATAAAGACTGTACCGTCTTTATACTGCCCGCTCTTCTCAAAATCATCTACCGGCCGGAAGAACGGCACGTCAAGACGCCCGAGTACCTTTCCCGGATCCTCCGAGTCGAACAGAAGCTGTCCTGCGGAATAAGTCCCTGCCGGATAACGCATGTCACGGTGGGCGTCAACCCGGTTCTTACCGTTGTAAAGCAAAAGGATGCCTTTATCGGTCAGCACAGCCGGAGGACCGCATTCGGTCAGCGCACTATCGAAATAGCCATTCCGCGGATAGACCACACCTTTCAGTTCTCCGTTTTCATCCAATTCCGGAGTCCAGTTGATCAAGTCATCCGACGTGGCAATATTGATCATCCGTTCACCCCAATACATCAGATATTTACCGTTTACGCGCGAGATGACGAGTTTATCGCCGTCGAGTTTGGTTACGATCGATCCCGATTTGCTCTTCAAGTCGCGGAAACGCCCTGAGTAAGCTTTCTGAAAAGCGTAGCCGTGCTTCGTCCAATTCACCAAATCTCGCGACGTAGCCACACAGAGCCGCGGAATCCGGCGGTTCCACGATGTGTAAAGCATTACGTAGGTGCCATCTTCGGTTACGGCAATGCGCGGATCTTCACATCCGCCCGGCCAATCGTACGACTTCAAGGCATCCTCTGTCGGGAAAAGTACCGGATCATGCCGGAGTTCCATCGTCACGCCGTCCTCGCTTTGCGCCAAACCTATGCGCGAAGTGCGTTTGCCGATACCCGTCGCCGAATTATCCTCGGCACGGAAAAGTACGCAGATCTTTCCGTCCTTGACGGTTGCCGCCGGATTGAAAGTATCGCTTTCCATCCATCCGACAGAATCCCTGCGCATCGGACAGAAAAATTTGACTCGCGGATCAGGCTGGATAACGGGATTAACCTCTGCGGGACGTACGAATCCGCCCAAGGCCCATTCCGGCAACCTATTTCCGCCTGCGGCGCTTTCCGTTCCGGAACGCCCCGCACCTCCGCAGCCGGAAACCATGATCCCGGCCATTAGGAGCAAAATGACATTGAATGATTTCCTCATAATGGTTAATTTAGGTTTTGCAAAAATAGACAACCGTCGGGACAACATAGTTCTCTATTCTTCAGAAAACGTATTCTACGCTTTTGAAAAAGGTCCTCTCTGTTCCGAAAAAAGTTCTGTCTCGATTTTCCCGGGAGGCAAAATTTTGTTTTCCCGGTCCGGCTTGTTATCTTAGCAATATGAAACAGCTGAAATATCCGTTACTCATTCTGACATTCTGCCTGACGGGCTTGGCCTCTCATGCGGGGGAACAATATATGCTCGAACGATTGTCCAATGAGAACGGATTATCGAACAATTCCGTAAACTGTTTCTGCGAAGATTCACGCCACCGGCTTTGGGTAGGAACCTGGGACGGGCTGAATGTCTACGACGGACGGACATTCCGGATCTACCGACATAAGCGGAATTCCCCAGGAAGCATCGGCAACAATGTTGTCCGGCAAATTATTGAACAGGATTCGCTTACGATATGGGTAGTGACGAACGATTGTGTGAGCCGCTGGGATGAACGAACGCAACTTTTCACCAACTATCGCCCCGGGTACGAAAACATTTCGCCGAAAGGGACATTATCATGCCTGATGGGAAGAACCTCCCGGCAGGAGATGCTGGTCTGTGTGAAACAGCAGGGATTCTATCTTTATCGGGCAGAAGAAAAAGAATCACAGTTCGTTCCGGTCCGCGGAGGCGATTCTGCGGTGCTATCCATGCTGCTCGACGATACCGATCGCATCTATCTGCTAACCGAATCGCGGGAGATCCGGTGTTACCGTTTGCTGTTCGACGAGAGCGGTAAGATTCCCGTTCTCACAGAGGAGTCCCCCTTGGAAACGGAACGTCCGGTGTCGGACATGGCCTTGGCCGGGAATATGCTGGTAATAAATTACGGAAAGACATTGGAAGCGGTAGATCTTCGTACGCGAGAGCGGCTGTCGATCGAAACCGGATTGCCGCAGGTCGGGCGAATCGCTTATCGTAACGGATCGCTTTTTCTCACGGATCGAAATGGAGACCGACTCGTCCGTTACAATCTGCATACGAGGCGTACCGAGTCCATCGATGCGTTTCCTTCCCGAACGGCAGTGTTTTCGCTCTATGCCGGATCTCAGGAGATCGTTTGGGTAGGAACCGACGGGCGGGGGCTGTTGAAGATTTTCGAATATACCTCACCTTTCCGAACGGTTCATACCGCCTATCCGGTCCGTTGTTTTGCCCGACGGGACGATGGTACGATACTGGTAGGAACGAAAGGCGAAGGGATCAAATTGTTCGACAAACGCACACGAATGATTACAGGAGAGATTACCACGGCACAGGGACTGATCTCCAATACCGTTTACAGTATGCGCAAGAACAGCCGCGGAGATATCTTCATCGGGACAGAAGGCAAGGGCATCAACTATTTGCCGCGCGGGAAAGATATTCCGAGCCGATTGTACCTTCCGGCGGATGATTTCTCTGTCAAGTCGATATACAGCCTCGCTTTCAGCCATGGCGACTCGCTCCTGTGGGCCGGGACCTCGGGTTCGGGCTTAATCCGCATTCGCGTGGAATATCACCCAGGGAAAGGATACGTCGCCCGCGACATCCGGCAGTACAAAGCTTCGGGAGCCCATGCAGCTCTGGGCAGCAACATTATTTATTCCATCGTCCGCGGCACCGACCCCAATATACTTTGGCTCGGAACCCGCGGTGGCGGTGTCGTGCGGTTTGACACCCGTTGGGAGCGATTTGAAAATACCGATGATCCGACAGAGGCCGCAGGAGAAAAAAATAGAGACATTCTTTCGCTGATCCAAGGCGCAGACGACGGGTTGTGGGCCGGAACCAGTTACGGATTGAATCGGTTGGCGGAAAAAGATGGACAGATGCGGATCACGGGGTTCCCGGGTGAAAATGAACTGGGAGATCCGGCGGTTCACGGTATCGTGGAAGATTTGGCCGGTAATTTATGGATTAGTACAGGCAACGGCATAACTTGCATTGATCGGCTTTCCGGAAAGGCAATTCAGTACACATCTCGCAATGGTTTGCAAAACGATGAGTTTTCGGATGGAGCCTATTTCCGAGATAATGAAATGGATGTCTTTTTCGGGGGTGTGGCAGGTTTCAGCTATTTCAATCCGGAAGAGATGCGCCTGCGTAATTTTGAGCCTGAAATCAGGCTTGCCGGCTTGCGGATCAACAACAAGGAGTTGAATGTTTATGATCGGGTGAAAACGAACGTGCTGAACTTAACCTACAACGAAGCCCATGTATCGTTAACATTTTGTGTCGGTGATTTGATCAACAATGAAAACTGCGTATTCGCATATCGAATCGCCGATTTTTCAGATGCATGGATCTACAATGGAAGCAACCCCACCGTTTCCATCACCCGACTGCCGCCGGGTCGTTACCAGCTCGAGGTGCGCTATACAAACGGAGACCGTGTGTGGAGTAAGTCAACGTCCATGTTCGAACTGCATGTGGGGCATCCATGGTGGTTCAGCGGGTGGGCTATTTTCGCTTATTTCGTTTTGTCGGCACTTATCACAGCTATCGTCTATTCAGTCATTCGCAACAGAATCCGGCTGAACCGGCAACTTTTGTTGGAGCATATCGAAAAACGGCAGCAACAAAAGATGCACGAATCACAACTCAACTTCTTCGAGAACATTGCTCACGAGTTCTTCACGCCGTTGACCCTGATTTACGGTCCCGCACAGCAGTTACTCGAACGAGTGGAACTGGATAACTATGCAAAACGGTACGTGCACCTCATCAAAAATAATGCTGATCGAATGCAGCAGTTGCTCAATGAATTGATGGAGTTCCGTAAGGCAGATTCAGGACATACGGTTCTCCGTGCAGAAACTATCAATTTGAGTTCCATGCTCAATTCCATCGTAGACAATTATACGGAGATAGCAGGTGAAAGCAGAATCGAATTATCGGTGCATATCGGTCGGATAGAGCCTTTTACAACGGACCGGAATGCACTGGAAAAGATCATTTTCAATCTTCTTTCCAATGCATTCAAATATACGCCGGAAAAAGGATATATCCGAATCTGGCTCAATATGCAACCGGACGGCTCCATTCGGTTCCGTGTACGTAATTCCGGACGGGGCCTTACAGAAAAGCAGTGTGCCGAGGTATTCAACAGGTTCCGGATTTTCGAACATACCCAACAACGCTATGCCATAAGTACGGGAATCGGGCTAAATCTTACCAAGGGGCTTACCGAACTGCTCGGCGGACGGATTTCAGTGGAGAGCCGGTTAAATGAATATGTTGAGTTCCAAGCCATCGTTCCTCCCATGCCGCTTTCCGATGTAACGTCTGTACAACCGACACAGGAAGCAGTCGTCCTCCATGTGCCGAAAATGCAGATCGAACAAACGCGGTTTACGGTATTGGTCGTAGAGGACGATTATAATGTTCGTGAACTATTCCGCGATATTCTGGCTCCACATTACACCGTACTGACGGCCAATGACGGTAACAACGGACTCGAAATGCTACGGCAAAACCTGCCCGACTTAGTCTTGTGCGACATTGTCATGCCCAGACTCGACGGAATTGGGTTGATTGACCGCATCCGTTCTGATGAACGTACGGCTCATATCCCGATCGTAAGCGTTTCAGCAAAACTGTCCATTGAAGATCGCATAGTAGCAGTAGAACACGGCGCCGACGCTTACATCACCAAACCGTTCCATCCCCGTCATATTTTAGCGACAGTCGAACAATTATTACACAAACGCACAGTATTGAAAGAGTATTTCAATTCGGCACGTTCGGACGTGACCGTGCGCGAAGGAATTACGCTTCACCATGAAGATGAACGGATGTTGCACGAAATCGTCGTTTTCATCGAGAATAACATCGATGACGAATCACTCAATCCGACGGCCATTTCCGATTTCATCGGCATCGGAAAAACTTCGCTTTATGAAAAATTGAAAGAACTCACGGGGAAAACGCCTGGAGAATATATCCGGATGGTCCGTTTGGATCGCGCTTCTAAACTTCTCCGTACAACACAGTTGACCGTACAGGAAATCATGTACAAATCGGGGTTCAGCAGCAAATCTTATTTTTATAAGGAGTTTGCAGCTCGATTCGGGTTATCCCCCAAAGAATATAGGAAAGCTAATTGCAAATAAATCTATAGTTTTTTGTTTTTCAATAACTCGATAGGAACTTTTAGAATCAAAAGGTCGCTTAATTTGTTATCATTAACAAAATTAAGCGATTTACCTTGTATCCGAAACCGAATTGCAAAAAACAGTAAAATTTATACAGAATAGTAACGTGACAAAGTCTACAATAAAAATATCCCTTGCTTTTTTGACAATTTATTACTTTTTGCTCCAGTTATTTGAAGTTAGAGGTTCTTTGCAATCTGCCGAAAATAGCACAGTTGCTTTTCGTTCCTTCATCCCATCTAAAAATGAAACCGCCTAATCTTTTGGATTATATACGACATTTGAAAGCTCCAATTCGATTCATTTCATGTGAGCCGTTTCTCGAAGATTTGGGTGAATTGGATCTTAAGGGAATAAATTGGGTTATTGTCGGAGGTGAAAGTGGGGTTCAGGCCCGTTCTATGAAAGAAGAATGGGTCTTAAACATTAAGCGACAGACCGAAACTAATCATATTCCATTTTTCTTTAAGCAATGGGGAACATGGAGTGCAGATGGGGTTAAAAGCAATAAAAAGGTTAATGGAAAATTATTGTAAGGAGTCGTTATTCAGAATATGCCGACAATAAAAAAATAAATATTAGACGAATTCCCCATCGTGGGAACTCGTCTATTTTCTCATACGATTTTATGTGTGAGCCGGATGTTATTAGAAAATGCGGACACAGTGCGGACGCGAAAAAATTAAAACCGCGTTAGAAATGACTCTAACGCGGTTTCCAGTGCCCAGGACAAGACTCGAACTTGCACGAACGCAATTGTTCACTACCCCCTCAAAGTAGCGTGTCTACCAATTTCACCACCTGGGCCTGTACGTTTGAAAGCCATACTGATTGACTTTCGGATTGCAAATATAGAACATAAATTTCTATTCACCAAATTTTCGGGCCCATAAAGTTTCGGTTTGCAGTAAAAAAACGACCCCGATATTCGGGGCCGTTTCCGTAGTATGCGTGTAATGCAATGCGTTACATCTCTTTCGGGTCGATCGTGCGGATCATGCCGTTCGGCCGTTCAAAGGCCTGCCGGATGCCTCCGCGCTGAACCGCGCCGACGGATTTCACGCTGCGGGTAGTTGCCGATGCGTCGGCTGCGCCAATCAGTTCGAGGGCCTTGTGTACGAGCGGCTCGTCGGGACCGAAATCCACGTACCATCCTCCCGAAGCCGTCTCGCTGACCGCGTAGTCGGGAGTGATGCCCTTCGGATCCACCGACTGCTTCTGGGCGTTGTAGCCCTGGAACGAAATCGGGGCGAATTCGTAGTCGTATCCTTCGATGTTGTTCCACGTGAAGACATTCATGCCGACGTTCTTGCCGTTGGTCTTCGAACCGATGAGCGTCACGGGAAGTCCGATGCCCTTTAGACTGTTGATGACCGCCTCGCTCGCCGATGCCGTACCGTCGCTGACGAGGACATAGAGCCGGCTGAGGTTCAGGGCATAGTTCGCCAGCGAGACGCCGTAATAGTTCGAGTAGTAGAACTTCTCGAAGAAGAGCTTCGCCGTCTGGTCATAGCTCATGCCGAACGTTTCGGAGGTCTGTTTCCAGTCGGCCATCCGCTCGTCGTTGTAGCGGTAGTATTGGTAGACGCGGTCCTGGCATGCGCTGCCTCCGATGCAGGTTGAGAGCATGTTCGAAGTGATGACATGTCCTCCGCCGTTGTTGCGCAGGTCGAGCACCAGATCGGTGATGCCGGCCTCCTTGAGGCTCTTGATGGCGGCCAGCAGGTCGTTGTCGTAGGCGGCGTCGAAGCTGTCGTAGACGATGTATCCGACGTGCGTACCCTCAAGTACCTCGGCGCGGATGATCGGCGTGGGATCCAGACTCACCGACGTGACCTCGATCGGCTGTGCGTTCGCCTCGTTCTTGGTGAGCGTGACCTTCAGCCCCTCCGAGGGGGCGATCAGGCGCGTGAACTCCGTGGCGTAGGTTTGCTCGGTCGGGGTTTTGCCGTCAATCGTGGCGATGATGTCGCCGCGGCGGAATCCGGCCTTGGCCAGCGGTGATTCGGGGATGATGCTCAACAGCGTGAGCCCGATCTGCCCCGTCGGTCGTCCCGACTGGTCTACAAACGACACGAGGGCGTAGTTGCCGATACCGAAACTCGGCACGGGGTCGTCCTTCTCGACACCGTGGTTTACACCACTGCGTGTCGCGGCGCTTCTCTGTCCCGATGAGGGGGTTCGCGAGAGGTAGGAGTAGATGTGGTACTCCCCGTAACGCTCGTTGTATTTCTTGTCGAGCGTGTTGGTCTCCATGCTCATCAGCGTATGGTATACGAAGTTGTCGTAGACCCCGTTGTAGGGCAGCGACAGGTCGCGGTCAAGCGCCCGGTACTCCTCGTTCCACAGATAGTATGCCGCCAGCACCTCGTCCACCAGCACGTTGATCTCGGGAGCTCCGGCCGTACCCTTCTGGAGGATCTTGAAACTCTCCGTGGTGCTGCCCACCGAGATCCGGATGATGGCGGAACGCGGGCTTTCGCTGCTGTTCTCGGCTACGTCGATCCGCAGCGTTGCGGCGCCTTTGTCTCCCGAGGGGGTCAGCACCTCGCACCAGTCGGGGTTGTCGCTCTGCGCGCTCCACTGTCCGCGGGCCGTGAACGAAAAATCCTTCTGTGCCCCGGCGGCCTCAATGGTCTCGGTCTGGCTCCAGGAGCTTCCGGTGATTGCCGATCCCTCCGTCGTCGTGGTCTTGTCCTTGCCGCAGGCAATCGACAGAACCGTCAGCAGCAGTGCTGCCGTCCATCTCACAAATGCATCGAAATGTCTCATAGCATGTCCTGTTTAATAGGTTTGCCGGGACAATATAGTGAAAAATTCCAAAATTGTCACTTTTTCCCGCTGAACTTCATCTCGTCGAGCAGATAGCCGGCCCCGCCGATGCGGTCGATGACGAAGAGCACGTAGCGGATATCGACACCGATGTTGCGGCAGATCGAGGGATCGAAGGCGATATCGCTCATCGTCGAGCGCCACGTGCGGTCGAAGTTGATGCCCACCAGTTCGCCGCGGGCATTCAGCACCGGAGATCCCGAGTTGCCGCCCGTGGTGTGGTTCGAGGCCAGGAAGCAGACCGGCACCGTGCGGCGTCCGTCGATCTCCGTTGCCCAGCGTCCGTACTCCTTCGATGCGTAGAGGTCGCGCAGCGCCTGCGGGATGTCGTAGTCGTAGATCTCGGGGTTGTCCTTGGCGATGATGCCGTCGAGGGTCGTCAGCGGCTTGTGGTACTCGCCGTCGGCATACTCATAGCCGGCGATCGAGCCGTAGGCCACGCGCAGCGTCAGGTTGGCGTCGGGGTAGAAGGCCCGCTCGCCGTCCCATTCGCGCAGTCCCCGGATGTAGGTCGTGTAGAGTGCGTTGAGGCGGCTGCTCGTGAGGTTGCGCAGCGACTTGGTCCCCAGCATCCAGACGATATGCTCCTGCATGCGCTTCGTGTCGCGGCGCAGGGCATTGACGGCCGTGGTGTCGCTGCCGCTCCATACCTGTTGGAAAACCTGCTCGGCATAGGCCTCGGGCGATCCGTATTCGGCCACGCCGTCGAGGAACGTCGGGACCTGGTATTCTGCCGGGCAGCGGCGGGCGTATTCGCCGAAGAGGTAGCGCCACAGGGCCCGTTCGGTCGGCTCTCGGCGAGCGAAGAGCTCCTCGGCCCGCTCCTCGGGGGTGTATTTGCCCGGCAGCGCGGCAAGGGTCTCGAGCGTGATCTCGCGGGCGAAGTAGGGATCCATGATCCGGGCATATTCGGCCTTGAGGTCGCTCACTACGCGGCGGTATTCGGGCTTGTCCTGCGCCCAGCGGTCGAATGCCTCCTCGTAGGCCTTTTTCGAGGCGACGGTGCCGCGGCGCGTGATGCCGAGCACCTCGCCCTGCCACTTCTTCCAGGCGTTGGCGATCGTCGCATGCTTGGCGGCGTAGTGGATCCGCAGCGCGGGGTCCGAGGCCTGGGCCTCGGCGATGATCCCGAGTCGGCCGTCGCGGATGGCGATCTTGGCCGGGTCCGAGCGCTCGGCGATGTAGCCCACGGCATCCGAGAGGATGTACTCCTGCGTGTTGCCCGGGAATCCGTAGATCATCGTGAAGTCGCCCTCCGCGATGCCCCGGGTCGAGATGGTGAAGAACTTCTTCGGGCGGTAGGGGACGTTGTCGGGCGAGTAGGCCGCCGGCTTGTTCTCCTTCGATGCATAGATGCGGAATACGGAGAAGTCGCCCGTGTGGCGGGGCCAGATCCAGTTGTCGGTATCGCCGCCGAACTTGCCGATCGACGAGGGCGGTGCGGCCACCAGACGGACGTCATCGAACTGTTCGTAGACGAACAGGAACTGCTGGTTGCCGTAGTACATCTGCTCGACGGAGGCCTTGTAGCCTTCGCCCTCGGCTTCGGCCTTGCGGATCAGCTCCTCGGCGGTTTCGCCGGCCGCCAGTCGCTCCGTCACCTCCTCCATGCGTACCAGGAAACGGACGTTGAGTCCTTCGTTGGGCAGCTCCTCGGCCCGGGACATGGCCCAGAAGCCGTGGGTGAGGTAGTCGTGCTCGACGGTCGAGTGGCGCTGGATGGCGTCGTAGCCGCAGTGGTGGTTGGTGAGCAGCAGGCCTTCGGGCGAGACGAGTTCGCCTGTACAGCCGCCGTCGAAGAGCACCACGGCGTCCTTCATCGAGGCTTGGTTGATCGAGTAGATGTCTTCGGCCGTCAGGCGGAATCCTTTCGAGCGCATGTCGTCGATGCGCTCGGAGATGAGGCTCGGGAGCCACATGCCCTCGTCTGCCAGTGCGGGCAGCATCGTGAGGGCGGCAAGCAGGGTCAGCAGCGTGCGTTTCATGGGTTTATGAATTGGTTCAGTTCGACATAGACTTTCTGTATGGGCAGCCCCATGACGTTGTAGAACGATCCCTCGATGCGTTCGATGGCGGCATACCCGATCCACTCCTGGATACCGTACGATCCGGCCTTGTCGAAGGGGCGGAACGTATCGACGTAGTAGTCGATCTCCTCCTGATCGAGGGCGCGGAACCAGACGTCGGTGCGGGCCTCGAAGGCGTGCTGCCGCGAGGTGGTGCGGAAGGCCACGCCCGTGACGACCGTGTGTCGGCGGCCCGAGAGACGGCGGAGCATCTCCGCGGCTTCCTGGCGGTCGCGGGGTTTGCCGAGCACCTCGCCGTCGAGCACCACCACCGTGTCGGCCGTCAGCAGGAGGTCCCGTTCGCCGAGGGGTTCGGGGTAGGCCCGGCTCTTGAGCTGCGCGAGGTAGAGCGGTACCTCCTCGGCCGGAAGCCCGTCCGGGTAACGCTCCTCGCACTCGAAGCGCGGGGCGAGTTCGTAGGGAAGCCCGCACCCGGCGATCAGTTCGCGCCGCCGCGGCGACTGCGATGCCAGCAACAAGCGGTAGTTCTTGAGTTTCTCGTGGAGTAACATGGTTGTATGGTGTGCGTCGGTTATCGGATATCGAAGCGGAGCAGTTCGTGCCCCTCGAGTGTGGCGCGGAGTTCGTCGCCCGGGCGGACGGGACCCACACCAGCCGGGGTGCCCGTGAAGAGCAGGTCGCCCATGCGCAGGGTCATGTACTGCGACACGCTGGCGATGAGCCGGTCCACCGTGAAAAGCATCTGGGAGGTGTCGCCCGTCTGGCGGCGTTCGCCGTTCACGTCGAGGGCGAACCGAAGGCGCTGCACGTCGCCGCCCAGGTCGGCGAGTCGGAGGAACTTCGGGGGCAGAGCCGCCGAGTAATCGAAGGCTTTGGCCCGCTCCCACGGAAGCCCTTCGGCGATGGCCTGCCGCTGCAGGTCGCGGGCCGTGAAGTCGATGCCGACCCCCACTTCGTCGTAGTAGCGGTGTGCGAAACGCTCGGAAATGGCCTTCCCGACACGGTTGATCCGCACGATGAGTTCACACTCGTAGTGTACCTCCTGCGAGAAACGCGGGATGTAGAATGGGTCGTTGTTGCGCAGCATGGCCGTGTCGGGCTTGAGGAACCAGATCGGTTCGGCCCCCTCCTCGGCCAGTCCTGTCGCGTGGTGCAGCTCCTCGGCATGGGCCCGGTAGTTGCGTCCGATACAGATGATCTTCATGTGCGGTTCTTTTTGAGTTCCCCGACCATGCGGCGGGCGAATCGTTCGCTGGCTCCCGGACCGCCGATGACGGTGCGCAGCTCCTCGAAGTCGGCCTCCATCCGCCCGCGCTTCGCGCCGCCCGGGAGGATGGCGCGCAACTCGCGCTCGGCGCGTGCGACGTCGAGGTCCGACTGGATGATCTCGGCCACGGCCTCGCGTCCGAGGTTGAGATTGACGAGCGAGACCCAGGGCACCTTCAGCACGTAGGGCTGCAGCTTGACCTGGAACCACAGCGTGCGGTAGACGACCACTTCGGGCGTGCCGAGCAGGGCGGTCTCAAGCGTTGCCGTCCCCGAGGTGACGACGGCCGCCTCGGCCGCGGCGATGGTCTCGTAGGTCTGGTCGCAGACATAGCGCAGGCCCGTTCCGGCCATGTAGTGATCGTATAGTGCGCGTTCGAGCCAGGGTACGCCCGTTACGACGAACTGCCGGTCGGGGAACCGCTCGGCCAGCCGGGCCATGAGCGGGAGGTTGTCGCGGATCTCGCCGCGGCGGCTGCCTGCCACCAGGGCGATGATCGGACGGTTGTCGAGCCCGTTGCGGCGGCGGAATGCATCGCCGTCGGGCAGCGTCGGACGCCGCGCCTCGATGGCATCGACGAGCGGGTTGCCCTCGAAGACGGGGTCGATGCCGTGGCGGGGGAAGTAGTCCCGCTCGAAGGGGAAGATGATGTAGAGCCGGTCCACGTAGCGCCGGATCGACTTCACGCGCCACTCCCGCCAGGCCCACACCTTGGGGGCGATGTAGTAGAACGTGCGGATGCCGTGCCCGCTGGCCCAGCGGGCCATCTTCATGTTGAATCCCGGGTAGTCGATCAGGATCAGCGCATCGGGTCGCCATGCGGCCACATCCTCGCGGCACTCGCGCATCTGGCGGCGGATCGTGCGGAGGTTCTTCAGCACCTGTACGATGCCGAAGAACGAGGTCTCGCGGTAGTGCTTGCGGAGGTTCTGCCTGCCGCCCGCCTCGGCCATGCGGTCGCCGCCCCAGAAGCGGAACTCCGCCTCGGGATCGGCCTTTCTGAGCCCTTCGATCAGGTTGGCGCCGTGCAGGTCGCCCGAAGGCTCCCCGGCTATGAGGTAGTATTTCATCTCTTCGCTCTTTGGTTCGGTTTTCTGCTTTTCCGGTGTCGCCGGCTCGCGTGAAGACCGTCTGCGGCAGGTCCGTGTCGGGTCACTCCTCCCCGAGCAGGTCGGGCCGCAGGCGTTTGGTGCGCTCCCAGGCCTGCTCGTCCTGCCACTTCTCGATCTGGGCGAAGTTGCCCGAGAGCAGCACGTCGGGGACCCGCCAGCCGCGGAACTCCGCGGGCCGCGTGTAGACGGGCGGGGCCAGCAGGTTGTCCTGGAACGAGTCGGTCAGGGCTGAGGCCTCGTCGCCGATCGCTCCCGGAATGAGCCGCACGACCGAGTCGGCGATGATGCAGGCGGCCAGTTCGCCCCCTGTGAGCACGTAGTCTCCGATTGAGATCTCGCGTGTGATGAGGTGCTCGCGGATGCGGTGGTCGATGCCCTTGTAGTGGCCGCAGAGGATAATGATGTTGCCGAGCGTCGAGAGCCGGTTGGCCTCGTGCTGGTCGTAGCGGATGCCGTCGGGCGAGGTGTAGATGATCTCGTCGTAGGTTCGCTCGCTCTGGAGTTTCTCGACGAGTTCGAAGACCGGCTCGCACTTCATGACCATGCCCGCTTCGCCGCCGAACGGGTAGTCGTCGGTGGTCTTGCGGCGGTCGTGTGCGTAGTCGTGGAGGTTGTGTACGACGATCTGCACGAATCCCTTCTCCTGCGCCCGCTTGAGGATCGACTCGTTCAGGGGCGAGGTCATCAGTTCGGGAACCGAGGATATGATGTCAATGCGCATGGCGGAATATGATGTCTTTCGTTGAATCTTCGGTGAGCGGCACTTCGCGTCCGTGTTCGAGCGTGTATCCTGCGTATCCCAGACCGGTGAACAGCCGGATGATCTCGGGGCGGTTCGCACCGCCCGTCTCGATGAGCACCGTGGGGCGGAAACGTTCGAGCAGGGGCTGCATCTCGCGCATGACCACCAACTCGTACCCCTCGATGTCGCACTTGATGAAGTCGAGCCGTTTGAGCCGGGCGAAGAGTTCGCTGCCGCGGCGCATCTCGGCCGTGAAGGCCGTGTCGGTTTGTCGGGCGCTGTCGTTCACGAAGTTCTGCCCCGTGCCGAAGTAGCCCGTCTCGCGTGCCGAGTCGTTGCCCATGGCCACCGTTCTGGATTCGGTGCCGAGCGCGTAGGGGAGGATCTCGACGTTGCGGCAGCAGCGCAGGTTGCGCTCCAGCACGCGGCGGATCGGCTCCACGGGCTCCACGGCGTAGACCCGCCCTTCGGGACCCGTGAGGCGGGAGATCGTCCGGGCGTAGTAGCCGAGGTTGGCGCCGATGTCGATGCAGGTGTCGCCCCGCCGGACAAGCCGGCCGAGGTGGTAGACATACTCCGTGGTGGGGGCGTAGCGGCCGATGCCGAGCCGCTGCCAGACGAAGAACATCCGGCTTACGGCGCGCAGGTAGCCCTCGAACGGCAGCGTGCGGTAGAGGATTCGGTGTATGAGTGTCTTCACGGGGGTCGGGTCAGCCTTTGTAGTTTACCTCCTCGTTGAGCACCTCGACGATGAAGGGGTTGTAGAGCACCTCGTGGCCGATGGTCGATTCGGGACCGTGGCCCGGGTAGACGTGTACTTCGTCGCCCAGCGGGACGAGCACGTCGAGGATCGAGCGCATGATCCACGAGTAGTCGCCTCCGGGCAGGTCCGTGCGGCCGATCGACTCGCGGAAGAGCGTGTCGCCCGTAAAGAGCGACTTCGACCCCTCGTCGAAGAAGGCGACGTGGCCCGGCGTATGTCCCGGCGTGCGGAGCACGCGGAGGATGGTTTTTCCGAAGCGGATCTCCTGTTCGCCGTCCAGGTCGCGTTCTACGGTGGGCATGGCACCGACCTTCACGCCGAAGATCGAGCCGCTCGTGGCGGCGTTTTCGAGCAGGAATGCGTCCTTCGACGAGAGGGCGAACGGGATTCCGTAGCGCTGCTTGAGGTGTTCGACGCCCAGGGTATGGTCGAAGTGCCCGTGGGTGTTGGCTGCCAGGACGGGTTTCAGCCCGTGCTCGGCGATGAAGTTGTCCAGGGCGGCATCCTCGCGCGGCGAGCTGTTCCCGGCGTCGATCACGACGCATTCGTTCGTCTCGTCCCAGAGGACATAGGTGTTCTCCTGTATCGGATTGAAAGGCAGGCAGGCGATTTTCAACATGTCTCGGATCTCTTTTTTGGGGGCGGGGCGGCGCTCCGGAGCCCGTCGGGCGTGCCCGGTCCGCGGTGCGCCCCGCGAAAGTTTACTTTCGCAAAGATAGCGCTTTTTGCGGGATTTTACCTATCTTTAACACCCGAATCGAAAATCTTGCACATGAAACGACTCATCCTTGTTCTCTGTTTCGCCCTGTGCCTTTCGCTGCAGGGCCTTGCATCCGACGGAGACTGCCGTACGGTACGCGATATCGCCTACCGCTCCGCGTCGGGCGACCCGCTCATCGACTCGATGTGCCGCCTGGATATCTATCTCCCGGCCGATGCGAAGGGTTTTCCGACAATCATCTGGTTTCACGGCGGAGGCCTGTCGGGCGGTCGCCGCGAGATCCCCGAGGCGTTGAAGGGACACGGCATGGCGGTCGTCGGCGTGGAGTACCGCCTTGTGCCGCAGGTGAAGGTGGCCGACTGTGTGGCGGATGCTGCTGCGGCCGCCGCGTGGGTTGTCGAACACATCGCCTCTTACGGGGGTGATCCGGAGAGGATCTTTGTTGCCGGGCACTCGGCCGGCGGCTACCTGACCTCGATGATCGGCCTCGACAAGCGGTGGCTTGCCCCCTACGGAATCGATCCCGATACGGCCTTCATGGCCCTGATCCCCTACAGCGGCCAGGCGGTGACGCACTTTGCGCGCCGCAGCGAGCTGGGGCTGCCCGACACGCAGCCGCTGGTCGATGACATGGCGCCGATGAACCACGTGCGGGCCGATGCGCCGCCGATGCTCATCCTCTCGGGCGACCGCGAACTGGAGATGCTCGGCCGCTACGAGGAGAACGCCTATTTCTGGCGCATGATGCGGATCGTGGGCCATCCCGACGTGCGGCTGCTCGAGTTCGACGGCTACGACCATGGCAACATGCCCGAGGCGGGCCATCCCGTGGCGCTGCGCTACATCCGCGAGATGCTGCGCAAAGCGGAGCGGTAATTGCGTGTATCCGTAGAAAAACATACCGACATGCAGATGCATACGATCGTAAGGACGGCGGCCGCACTTCTGGTGGCGGCAGCCTTTGCCGGGTGTTCGCTGCTGAAGGTGGCCGTGGCCACGGGCGACCCGCTCCCGAAGGAGGAGATGAACCTGAGGACGATGACCCGCGGGTTCTACTACGACATGGCCGGCGAGGTGGCTGCGGCGGCCGACTCGATCGTCGAACGTTCGTCGGATCCCGCCGTGCGCATTGCTGCCGTGCAGTGGAAGATCCGGGCCACGCGCGCCGGGGTCTCCGCCGCCATGCAGGGTATCCCCGACGTGGCGCTCTCCGACCTCTGGATGCTGTGCCGGCGGATGGACGCGTCGTTCGCCGCGCGGCCCGACTCGCTTCTGTTCGGCGCGCAGAGCGACATCGCCCGGCGGACGGCCCGCCGGCTCGATGCGCGCATCGCCCGCCTGGCCCGCCAGATGCTGCCCGAGGAGCGCTATGCGCTCATGGAGCGTTTCGTCGGAGAGTATCTTGCCGGGCATCCCGCTCCGGAAGGCGACGCCGTGGACAACACGACCCTCGCCTGGCTCGAGTACCTGCGCGAGCACGGGGTGGAGCACAACTATGCCACCGGCTCGATTGCCGAGGTGCTGGCCGATGTCAATGACCGCGTGAGCGGGCAGACGCAGCAATTGTCCAATACGCTCGGGTGGTCGAAGGACATCCTCGAGATGCAGCTCCGGCAGGACAGCCTCCGCTCGCAGATCGGAGCGCAGCTCGACTCGCTCGAGCGCGATTTCGGCCGTATGGTCGCCGTGGCGGAGCACCTGCCTGAGATCTCGGACCGTGTGCTGGAGGAGATGAACGGACAGGTCACGCAGCTGATCTGGACAATGAACGCCTCGGTTGAGGAGGCTTTCGGCCTCTTCGACCGCCAGCGGATGGCTCTGCAGGGCTACGTCACGCAGGAACGGGAGGCGCTCATCGGGCAGCTCCGCACCACGGGCGAGGAGCTCGTGCGTTCGGCGCTCGATGCCGTGCCGGGGCTTGTCGGACGGATCCTGCTCTATGTCGTGCTGGCGCTCGTCGTACTGATCGGCGGCCCCTTCGCCCTGGGTTTCTGGCTCGGCGGCGTCCGGCAGCGCGCGAAGTGGAAAAAGGAGGGAAACGGGTGATTTTTTGTTACCTTTGCCGCACAATACCGGAAATATGGCAAGAAAGAAAGCAAACTACCCCCTGATCGAGGGGCTGGAGATAACGACGCTCGCGGCCGAAGGCAAGGCCATGGGGCGCTGGCAGGACGTGGTGGTCTTCGTGCCGATGACCGTGCCGGGCGATGTGGTGAACGTACAGATCCGCTCGAAGCGGCGCCGCTACATGGAGGGCTACGTCGTCGAGTATGTGAAACGCTCGCCGCTGCGTGCCGAACCCTTTTGCGAGCACTTCGGCGTATGCGGCGGCTGCAAGTGGCAGAACCTGCCCTACACCGAACAGTTGGCCTTCAAGACGGCGCAGGTTCGCGACCAGCTGACGCGTATCGGGAAGATCGAGTTGCCCGAAATCGCACCCTGTCTCGGCTCGGCCCGTACGCAGTTCTACCGCAACAAACTCGAGTTCACTTTTGCCGACCGCAGGTGGCTCACGCGCGAAGAGGTGGCGGCCGGAGGCGATATCGAGGCGACACCCGCCGTGGGGTTCCACATCCCGAACATGTTCGACAAGGTGCTCGACATCCGCAAGTGCTGGCTGCAGCCCGAACCGTCGAACGCCATTCGCACCGAGGTCCGCCGCTATTGCCTCGAGCACGGCTATACGTTCCACAACGCCCGCGAACATACGGGGCTCATGCGCAACATGATCGTCCGCACGGCCTCGACGGGGGAGGTGATGGTGATCGTCGTCTTCGGAGCCGACGACCGCGAACGGATCGGCGCGCTGCTCGACCACCTCGCGGAGCACTTCCCCGGGATCACGTCGCTCTTCTATGTGGTCAATACGAAACTCAACGACTCGGTGGGTGACCTCGATCCGGTCTGCTGGCGCGGCAAGGACCACATCATCGAACAGATGGAGGGGTTGCGCTTCAAGGTGGGTCCCAAGTCGTTCTACCAGACCAATTCGGAGCAGGCCTATGAGCTCTACAAGGTGGCGCGCGACTTTGCCGACCTGCAGCCCGGCGACATCCTCTACGACCTCTATACCGGTACGGGAACCATCGCCAATTTCTGTGCGTCGCGCTGCCGGAAGGTCGTGGGCGTGGAGTACGTCCCCGAGGCGATTGCCGACGCGAAGATCAACTCCGACCTGAACGGCATCGCCAACACGGTCTTCTATGCCGGTGACATGAAGGAGGTGCTCGACGACCGTTTCGTCGAGGCGAACGGCCGTCCCGACGTCATTATCCTCGATCCGCCCCGGGCGGGAGTCGATGAGCCGGTCATCGAGGTCATCCTGCGCGCCGCACCCCGGCGGATCGTCTACGTGAGCTGCAATCCCGCTACGCAGGCCCGCGACCTGGCGTTGCTCGACGGTGCCTACCGTGTGGAGGCCGTGCAGCCGGTGGACATGTTTCCCCACACACACCACGTGGAAAATGTCGTGAAACTCGTGCGCCGCTGAGTGTATTCCCGGCCCGTCGTGGGCCGTGCAGACCTCCGTTTTCCGCATTCCGAAGCCCGTTTGCCGGGTGAACCGCCCGCAACAGCGGGTGAATCGCCCGCTTTCCGACGCAGTAACCTGCCCGCTCCGGCGTTTAATTTGCAAAGGAATTTTCCGAAAACCCTAAAAACGGTAACGATTATGAAAAAACTGATTGCAATGGCGGTCGTGGCGCTGATGGCGCTCCCCGCAGCGGCACAGATGCAGGAGGCCTATCCCAGCTATATCCAGGTCACGGGCCGGGCCGAGAAGGAGCTGACACCCGATGAATTCTATCTACAGATCGTCATCAACGAACGCGATTCGAAGGGCAAGATCTCGGTCGAGAGCCAGCAGCGCGACATGGTTGCCGTGCTCCGGAAGCTCGGGGTCGATGTCGAGAAGCAGCTCAAGATGGCCAACCTCTCGAGCGAGTTCTTCAAGAAGAACACTTCGGTGGCTATGGCCAAGTACCAGCTCCAGCTGGGGTCGTCGGGCGAGGTGGCAAAGGTCTGGCAGGCGCTCGACGACCTGGGGATCTCGAACATTTCGATCCTGAAGGTGACCCACTCGCAGCTGGATAAATACAAGCAGGAGGTGCGTCTGGAGGCCATGCGCAACGCCCGGGAGAGCGCGCAAGAGATGGCCGGCGCCATCGGACAGACGATCGGCAAGTGCTTCTACATCTACGACTCGAACAGCAACGTGCTGCCGGTCATGTACGATAATGCGGTGCTGATGCGCAGCGCAAAGGCTGTGGCCGATGCGGAGAGTGTCGCGGAGGAGGATCCGCTCGAGTTCAAGACGATCAAGCTGGAATACGGCGTGCAGGCGAAGTTCGTACTCGAATGACGGCCGGCGGCCGACGGGCAAAGGCGGACGCTCTACGAGGGGCGCCCGCTTTTTTTGTGCCGGTTCGGAGGGAAAAGGAGGTGAAAAGTGCACCGGAATTCGGATTTTCCGTTTTTTCGTATTATCTTTGTTTACTTTTCCCCTGAAATTTCAGGGGTTGCAAAAATGCATTGTTTATGGTAAAGCAGATTTGTTTCGACTACGAGCATTACGCCGCGCTGTCGGAGCTCCCGGAGCCCGACCGCCGGCTGGTCGCCGAGGCCGAGCAGGCTTCGGCTTCGGCGCATGCGGCCTATTCGCACTTCCGGGTCGGCGCTGCGGCGCGTCTGCGCAGCGGGCGGATCCTCCGCGGCAGCAACTTCGAGAGCGAGGTTTTCCCTGCGGGGCTCTGCGCCGAACGTTCGCTGCTCTTCTATGCGCAGGCCAACCATGCCGACGACCCGATCGAGGCGCTGGCCATCGCTTCGGACCCCTCCGAGCGGGAGTGCTATCCCTGCGGACAGTGCCGTCAGGTGCTGGTCGATGTCGAACGGCGGCAGGGAGCGCCCCTGCGGGTGATCATGTCCGGCGGCGGAACGGCCTCGGTGGTCTCCTCCGCGACGCTGCTGCTTCCCTTTACCTTCAAGTTGTAACCCTGCGACGATGTTCTCACCCGACGACATTCTCTACGAGGACAATCACCTGCTGATTGTCAATAAACACTGCGGCGACCTGGTGCAGCCCGACCCTTCGGGTGAGAGCGCCCTCGAGGACCAGATCAAGGCCTTCATCAAGCGGCGCGACGCCAAACCCGGCGAGGTCTTCCTCGGCGTGGTGCACCGCATCGACCGTCCCGTGAGCGGGGCGGTACTCTTCGCCAAGACCTCGAAGGCGCTGACGCGCCTCAACGAGATGCTCCGCGATGGGCGCATCCGAAAAGTCTACTGGGCGCTGACCGAGGCGACGCCCGATCCCGAGCAGGGCGAGTTGCGCCACTACATCCTGCGCGACGGCAAGACCAACCGCTCGCGGGCCTATGACGCTCCGAAGGGCGATGCCAAGGAGGCCCGCCTGCGCTACGAGACGCTCGGCGTGGGGACGCACTATACGCTGCTGGGCATCGAACTGCTCACCGGCCGCCACCACCAGATCCGCGCGCAGTTGTCGAAGATCGGCTGTCCGATCCGCGGTGACCTCAAGTACGGGGCGAAGCGCTCGCTGCCCGGGGGCGGCATCTCGCTCCACTCGCGCTGCGTGGAGTTCGACCACCCGGTGCGCCACGAACCCGTGTCGGTGACGGCCCCCGTTCCGGCGGGCGACAACCTGTGGGCCTATTTCGAAAACCGGTGATGCCATGAGACTGTTGATTCAGCGAGTTCGCGAGGCCTCCGTCACGATCGGAGGCGTGTGCTGTTCCCGGATCGGGGCGGGGTTGCTTGTCTTCGTCGGGGTTGGCACGGAAGATACCGACGAGGATCTGGAGTATCTGGCCGGCAAACTGGTGCGCCTGCGCATCTTCGACGATGAGGCCGGCGTGATGAACCTCGATCTCCTTCAGACCGGGGGTGAGGTGCTTGTTGTCAGCCAGTTCACCCTGCAGGCCTCCACGCGCAAGGGCAACCGTCCGAGTTACATCCATGCGGCCCCCGAGCCCGTTTCGCGGCCGCTCTACGAACGCTTCGTCGAGCGGGTCGCCGCGTTGGTCGGGAAACCCGTCGCCACGGGGCGTTTCGGCGCTGACATGCAGGTGGTGCTGGTCAATGACGGGCCCGTCACGATCTGGATGGACTCGAAAAACCGGGATTGACCGAATTTTTTACTTTACCGTATCATAGATATAGATGAAGAAAACGCTACTTTTTCTTTTTTGTGGCATTGCCGCACTGTGCGTCTCCTGCAAGGAGGGGGACGATGCCGCCACCCGTTTCAGCTTCTCGCTGCCCGAGGTGGTCTCGGTCGGCTCGACTACGGCCGACGTGAGCAGCCGGGCCGGGTTCACGCTCAACGACTACCCGGGACTCGAACGGGGCTTCGCCTACGGCCCGGCCGATGAGGCTGCCGAAGGCTACCGGACGGTGAAGGTCGCCGATTTCGAGCGCAATGCGATTTCGGCCCGTCTGACCGGTCTGGATCCCGAAACCAGCTATCGGGTCCACGCCTACGTGAAGCTGGGAGCCTCGCGGATCCTGAGCGACGGCGCCGAGTTCACGACTCTTCCCGGTGACGGTGGAGGTGACGGAGACGGCGATGGTGATGGAGATGGTGATGGAGATGGTGATGGTGATGGAGACGGTGGCGGTGTTTCCGGGCCGACCAGGTACTCCGGATGGCCCGAGCTGCTCGCCGAGCAGGAGTCGAACAGCGACTATTACTATGCCTACCACCTCTGCCCCGACCTGACGATCCGCGGCTACAAGGCCCGCAACTACACGGTCTGCTTCAGTGCCGAACACCACTGCCCGGTCTGGGTGGCCGCTCCGCGCCATGCCTGCTACGAGGGGACTGCTGACCGGACGGATGCCTACAAGGCCGATCCCGATATCCCTTCGGGTATCCAGTACTACAGCAAATCGACGGGCAGCGGCTGCAACAAGGGCCACATGCTCGGCTCGGCCGAACGGACTTGTTCGAGGGCGGTGAACGAGCAGGTCTTCTACTTCTCGAACATTGCGCCGCAGTACTCCTCGGGTTTCAATACCGGAGGAGGCGGCTGGAACCTTCTCGAGGACTGGATCGACACGAAGGTCTGCGCCGATACGACCTATCTAGTGATCGGAACCTACTTCGACCGCTATGAGGACCGTTACGGCAATACGGCTTCGCCCAAGAAGATTTCGTTTGGCGACCGGAACGATGTCTCGTGCCCCACGATGTTCTACATCGCCGTGCTGCGGACCAAGAAGGGCAATACCGGCAAGTCGGTGCGGGAGTGCTCGGCCGACGAGCTGATGTGCGCAGCCTTCGTCCGCTGCCACAACAATGCCCTCAAGGGAAAGCAGGTCTCGTCGAAGGACATGTATTCGATCGCCGAACTGGAGGAGCTCACCGGCTTTACCTACTTCCCGAACGTGCCCAACGCACCGAAGGATTCGTACAAAGCCTCCGACTGGGGCCTGTAGCCGATGGCCTATCCGTGGGGCGATACGCGCCGCTTCAACTCCTATGCGGGCTATTTCCGGCGCCTGTTCGGCGGGCGGGTGCAGAAACTTTCGGTCGATGCCGGGTTCACCTGCCCCAACCGCGACGGGCGTATCGGCCGCGGCGGCTGCACGTTCTGCAACAACGGGGCCTTCACCCCCTCCTACTGCAACCCGGCCAAAAGCATCCGGCAGCAGATCGACGAGGGGATCGCCTTCCATCGTTGGCGCTACCGCGGGGCACAGCGCTACCTGGTCTACTTTCAGTCCTACTCCAACACCTATGCGCCGCTTGAGCGTCTGCAGACGCTCTACGGCGAGGCGCTGTCACACCCCGACGTTGCGGGCCTCATCGTCGGGACACGCCCCGACTGTGTGGATGACCCGACGCTCGACCTGCTCGCCTCGCTGGCACGCGACCGGTATGTGGCTGTCGAGTACGGTATCGAATCGACCTTTGATGCCACGCTGCGGGCCGTGAACCGGGGCCACGACTTTGCCTGCGCCCGGCGGGCCGTCGAGATGACTGCCGCCCGGGGGCTCCCCGTCGGCGCGCACTTCATCCTCGGGCTTCCGGGCGAGAGCGATGCGCAGCTTGTCGCGCAGACCGCAGAGATCAACTCCCTGCCACTCACGACAGTGAAGTTTCACCAGCTGCAGGTCTTCCGTGGGACGCCGATGGCGGCCGAATACGATGCCTCCCCCGGGCGGTTCCGCTTCTGGGCCGTCGAGGAGTACATCGATCTCTTCGTCGAGATTCTCCGCCGGCTGCGTCCCGACCTGGTTGTCGAGCGGTTCGCCTCGGAGGCGCCGCCGCGCTATCACTACGGCCGGAACTGGGGCCTGATCCGCAACGAACAGCTTTGGGCGCAGCTCGAAAAAAGATTGGCCGAACGCAATGCCTATCAAGGCGAATTTTTTATATCTTTGTAGGAAAAGTAACGCTAAACCCTGTGCGTCCTATGAAAACGCTTACCTTCGAAACCGTCCTGAAAACCATCAAGGAGTACTTCCTGATGTCGTTGGGCATGATGTTGTACTCGTTCGGCTGGATTGGCTGTATCATGCCCGTCAAGGGTACGGGCGGCGGTGCGGCGGGCCTCTCGCTGGTGCTGTGCCATGCCCTTGAGCAGGTCGGCATTGACATCCAGATCGGTACGATGGTCTTCTTCCTCAATGCCGTGCTGCTGCTCATCGCGGGATTCATCATCGGCTGGAACTTCGGCGTGAAGACGATCTTCTGCGTGGTGGTCATCTCCCTGGGCATGAACTTCTGGCAGTCGGTGCTCCCGGAGGGCGACTTCCTCCATCTGGAGCGTATCCTCGCGGTGATTCTGGGCGGTATTCTGGCCGGTATCGGTATTGCGCTGTGTTTTGCACAGGGAGGTTCCACGGGCGGTACCGACATCGTGGCGATGATCATCAACAAGTACCGCACGGTGAGCTATGGCAAGATCCTCATCTTTTCGGATTTCGTCATCATCGGTTCGTCGCTGCTCGTCGGATTCCACATCGATACGGTGATCTACGGTTACGTGATGACTGCCGTCGTGGGATATACCGTCGATATGATCATGGCCGGCAACCAGCAGTCGAGCCAGGTGCTCATCGTCACGCACGACTACGAAAAGATGGCCGACGCCATCGCGCAGAATGTCCACCGCGGCGTGACGCTGCTCGATTCCCAGGGGTGGTACACCAAGGAGCGCTCGAAGGTGGTCATGGTGGTGTGCCGCAAGCGTGAAACCGCTATGATCCTCAAGTTCGTGAAGACGATCGATCCCGATGCCTTCATGTCGGTGGGTTCGGTGATGGGCGTCTACGGCAAGGGCTTCCAGGCGATCAGCAAACCCTGATGCCCCGGTATGCCGATATCGTGCTGCCGCTGGCGCAGCCGGCCTATACGTTCGCCGTACCCGACGGCCTCTCCCTTGCCGAAGGTCAGGCCGTGGCCGTACAGTTCGGCCCCCGCAGGTTCTACACCGGGATTGTGTGGCGGATCCATGACCGCCGTCCCGATTTCAAGACCGTAAAACCCGTCTCGCGCATCCTCTATGATGTGCCGCTGCTCTCGGCGCCGATGCGTGCGTTGTGGGAGTGGATTGCCTCCTATTACATGTGTACGGTCGGCGAGGTGATGCGCGTGGCGCTGCCTTCGCTGATGAAGCCCTCGGGTGATACGGAGGAGGAGTTCTCCGAGGAGGAGTTCCGCCCCCGCACGGAGAGTTACGTCGCTCTGGCTCCCGCGCTGTGCGACGAAGAGCGCTTCCATGAACTCTGCGAACGTATCGAACGCCGGGCCCCGAAGCAGTACGAGACGCTGCTCGAATTGGCCTCGGCCGGCGACGGGACCCGCATCGCAACGGGTGAGGTGGCCCGCCGTCTGCTGCGTGCCGACCGGAGTGTGCTCCACACCCTCGAACGCAAGGGTTGGATCATCGTGGCCGAGCGGGAACGCACGGTCGAGTGCGGCGGCTCGGCCTTCCGTCTGCCGGAGCTGACGTCCCACCAGCAGCAGGCGCTCTCCGCCCTGCGCGCAGCCTACGCCGAAGGGCGCTCGACCGCCCTGCTGCAGGGTATCACCGGATCGGGCAAGACCGAAATCTACATCCATCTGATCGCCGAGGTGCTCCGCTCGGGGGGCGACGTGCTGCTGCTCGTCCCCGAGATCGCCCTCACGGCGCAGCTCATCGAGCGCATGGAGCGGATCTTCGGCAGCCGTGTCACCGCCTACCACTCGAAACTCACGAACCGCCGCCGCACGGAGACCTATCTGCGCCTGAGTCGCTCCGAGGGGGGCGAGTTTGTCGTCGGCGTGCGGTCGTCGATCTTCCTGCCGCTCAAACACCTGCAACTGGTGATTGTCGATGAGGAACACGATGCCAGCTACAAACAGACCGAGCCCGCGCCGCGCTACCACGCGCGCGACTGCGCCGTGGTGATGGCGCGCCTGTTCGGCGGACGCACGCTGCTCGGGAGCGCGACGCCGTCGCTCGAGTCGTGGCTCAACGCCCGGAGCGGCAAGTACGGGTACGCCATACTGAGCGAGCGCTACGGTGCGGGCCGCCTTCCCGCCGTGCTTGTTTCCGATACGCTGCGCGCCGCGCGGCGGGGCGAGCGGCATGCCCACTTCAACAAACTGCTGCTCGACCGGATCGGCGAGACACTTGCCCGGGGCGAGCAGGTAATGCTCTTCCAGAACCGCCGCGGCTTCTCGCCCTACGTCGCCTGCACCGAGTGCGGCTGGACGGCGCGCTGCCCCCAGTGCAACGTGACGCTGACCTACCACAAGAACGGGTCAAAACTCGTTTGCCACTACTGCGGCCATACGGAACCGGTGCCGGCCAAATGCCCCTCGTGCCGGGTGACCGACGTCGTGCCGGTGGGCTTCGGGACCGAGAAGATCGAGGAGGAGATTGCCCGCGTCTTCCCCGAGGCGCGCGTGGCCCGGCTCGACCGCGACAGCGTGACCTCCGAGCGGGCCTTCAATGCCATCATTGCCGATTTTGCCGAGCGCCGGACCGACATACTGGTCGGCACGCAGATGATCACCAAAGGGTTCGACTTCGGGGGCGTCTCGCTCGTGGGCATCCTCAATGCCGACAACCTGCTCAACAACCCAGACTTCCGGGCCTCCGAGCGGGCCTTCCAGCTGATGATGCAGGTGGCCGGACGGGCCGGGCGCCGCGCCGACGGCGGGGAGGTGGTGATCCAGACCTCCGAGCCGGGCCATCCCGTCATCCGCCAGGTTGCGGCGGGCGACTACGAGGCGATGGCCTGCGAGCAGCTTGCCGAGCGTGAGTCCTTCTTTTACCCGCCCTATGCGCGGCTCACCTCTCTGACGCTCCGCCACCGCGACCCGATGCTGTTGCGCCGTGCCGCCGCGGAGCTCGCCTCGGGACTGCGCACGCGCTTCGGGAGGCGCCTGCTGGGCCCCATGACGCCGCCCGTGGACCGCATCCGGGGCGAATACCTGCTGTCGCTGCTCCTGAAGATCGAGAGCGGCGCCTCCTTCGCCCGGGCCCGCGAACTGCTCGGGGCCGAGTTGACGCGATTCGGCGCCCTCGCCGATTTCAAATCCGTCACCGTCGTGGTCAATGTCGATCCTCAGTGATATCCTCTCCGACCTGGCGTCGCTGTTTTTCCCGCCCCGCTGCGCCGTCTGCGGGGAGCCTCTTGTACGCGGCGAGCGGTGCGTCTGCACGCTCTGCCGGGCGACGGCGCCCCTGACGGGCTACTGGCGCGAGGCCGACAACCCCGTGCTGCGCAAGTGTTGGGGACTGGTTCCCGTCGAGCGTGCCTCGGGATTTCTCTTCTTCGTGCACGGGAGCGGCTGGCGGCGGCTGATCCACTCCTTCAAGTACCGCGGAGCTTGGCGCACGGCCCGGGAGATGGGGGTGTGGTACGGGCGCTGCCTGCGCGAGAGCGGCCTCTACGACGGGATCGATGTGGTTGTCCCGCTGCCGCTGCACCCCTTCAAGCGGTGCCGGCGGGGCTACAACCAGTCGGAGTATCTGGCCGAGGGAATCGCCGCGGAGCTGGGGGTTCCGGTGGACCGGCACAGCGTGCGGCGGCGCCGGAACACCGCGAGCCAGGCCCTCAAGAGCCGCCGCGAGCGGGCCGCCAATGTCGAGGGGGCCTTTGCCGTGCGCCGGCCCGAACGGCTCGCCGGCCGCCACATCCTGTTGGTCGATGACGTGATGACTACGGGCTCCACGCTGTTTTCGTGCGCCTCGGAGATCCTGCGTGCCGTGCCCGGATGCCGCATCAGCCTCGCCGCACTCGCCGTCTCGCGCCGCGAGTTGGGCGTCAGGGAGTGATCCCGGCCGGATCGTCTGTCGGTCAGCGCCTTTCGGCCGGGACGGCAAAAAACTCTGCCTGCTCTGTTTTGATATGTCGGCACGAATCGCTACTTTTGACCTCTGAAAGATTCCGATACGATGGCGAAAGATTTTAGACCCTCCTCCCGCAATCGGGAGGCCTATGATGCTTTGACCGAAACGAACGGCAACGTCCCCCCTCAGGCAGTCGAACTGGAGGAGGCGGTGCTGGGTGCCCTGATGCTCGAGAAGGACAGCATCATCACCGTCCAGGAGTTCGTCACCCCCGAAGCGTTCTATACCGAGGAGCACCGTCTGATCTACAAGGCTATCGAGGAACTGTCGATGGAGCTCAAGCCCATCGACCTCTACACGGTGACCGAGCGGCTGAAGGCCAAGAAGGAGCTGAAGAAGGTGGGCGGCGCGGCCTATCTGGCGCAGCTCACGCAGAAGGTCGGCTCGGCGGCCAACGTGGAGTTCCATGCCAAGATCATTGCCCAGAAATACGTGCAGCGCGAGCTGATCCGTTCGGCCACGGAGATCCAGCGCCGCTCGTACGACGAATCGACCGACGTCACGGACCTGATCGGCTTCGCCGAGGGGGAGATCTTCAAGGTGGCCGAGGGGCACGTCAAGCGGTCGGTGCAGTCGTCGAAGGAGATCCTGGCCCGGGCGCTGATGCAGATCGAGGAGGCCTCGAAGAACACGAGTGCCTTCAACGGCGTGCCGTCGGGCTTCATGGCCCTCGACCGCGTGACGCTCGGCTGGCAGTTGTCGGACCTGATTATCGTTGCGGCGCGTCCCTCGATGGGTAAGACCGCCTTCGTGCTTACGATGGCCCGCAACATGGCCGTGGACCACGAGCAGGGCGTGGCCTTCTTTTCGCTTGAAATGTCGGCCGTGCAGCTGATGATGCGTCTGATCGTGGCCGAGACGGGCCTCCCGGGCAACGACATCAAGTCGGGCCGCCTGACGCCCGAGCAGTGGCGCCACCTCGAGTCGGCCACCAAGCCGCTGGGCTCGGCCCCGCTCTACATCGACGATACGCCGGCGCTGTCGGTCTTCGAGTTCCGCTCGAAGGCCCGGCGTCTGAAGATCCACAACGACATCAAGATCATCATCATCGACTACCTCCAGCTGATGACCGGCAACCAGGATACGAAGGGCAACCGCGAGCAGGAGGTGGCCTTCATCTCGCGGACGCTCAAGGCCATTGCCAAGGAGCTGAACGTCCCGGTGATCGCCCTTTCGCAGCTGAGCCGCGCTACCGAGATGCGCGGCGGTTCGAAGCGGCCCCAGCTCTCGGACCTCCGCGAGTCGGGCGCCATCGAGCAGGATGCCGACATCGTGGCCTTCATCCACCGTCCCGAGTACTATGGCATCAACCAGGACGAGAACGGCATGCCCACGGCGGGCATGGCCGAGATCATCCTGGCCAAGCACCGTAACGGTGCCGTGTGCGACGTGAACCTGCGTTTCCTCAAGGAGCAGGCGCGCTTCGCCGACATGGACGATTCGATGCTGCCTCCCGGACAGGCCTCCGAGAGCCAACAGGCCTACGACGACTATGCCAGCGGCTCGAACGGCATGCCTTCGGGCGGTGTCACCCCGGGCGGCTTCCCGGGTGGTCTGGGTTCGGCGACGGGCAGTTCGGAGTTCGACCTGAAGCCGCGTGCGCTCGATGATGAGGCGCCGTTCTGACGCGCGCCGAAGACGATGGACTGCAGGCGGCCGGAGCTGCCTCCGTCGGGGCGTCCGACGGGGCCCGGTGCGCAAGAATAGATAAGAAGAAACCGTTATGTTCGTCCGCACATATGCCGGAGCGGTTGTCGGGATCGACGCCGTCAAGGTGACCGTCGAGGTCAATATCACGGGTGGCGGCCTGGGTCTCTACCTGGTGGGGCTGCCCGACAATGCCGTGAAGGAGAGCGAACAGCGGATCCGTTCCGCCTTCGACAACATCGGAGAGCGGATGTCGGGCCGCAAGACCGTCGTGAGCCTGGCTCCGGCGGATCTCCGCAAGGAGGGCGCGGGTTTCGACCTGCCGATCGCCGTGGGGATCCTTGCGGCGATGGAGCGCATCCCGGCCGAAGCGGTCGAGGGGACGCTGTTTGTGGGCGAACTGTCGCTCGACGGGTCGCTGAAGCCCGTGCGCGGCGTGCTCCCGATCGCCGTATGCGCCCGCGATGCGGGACTGCGGAGGCTGGTTGTCCCGGCGGACAATGCGGCCGAGGCGGCTGTCGTCGAGGGGATCGAGGTTCTCGGTGTCGGGTCGCTCGGGCAGTTGCTCGGGGCACTGCGCGGCGAGACGACGCTCGAGGCGGCACGTCCTGCCGCGGAGGATTCGTCCGATGCGGCAGCGGAGCGTTATGCCGAGGACTTTGCCGACGTCAAGGGCCAGACGTTCGCGAAACGGGCCCTGGAGATTGCTGCGGCCGGCGGGCACAACGTGATCATGATCGGCTCCCCGGGCTCGGGCAAGACGATGCTGGCACGGCGGTTGCCGACGATCCTGCCGCCCTTGACGCGCGAGGAGGCGCTCGAGACGACCAAGATCCATTCCGTGGCCGGCAAGGGCCATGCGGGCGGGTTGATGACGCAGCGCCCCTTCCGGGCCCCGCACCACCTCACCTCGCAGGTGGCCCTGATCGGCGGCGGGCAGTCGCCGCAGCCGGGCGAGGTGTCGCTGGCCCATAACGGGGTGCTTTTCCTCGACGAGCTGCCCGAGTTCGGACGCAGCGTGCTGGAGGTGCTCCGCCAGCCACTCGAGGAGAAACGGATCGTCGTCTCGCGCGCACGCTACAGCGTGGCCTATCCGGCCAATTTCATGCTCGTGGCGGCGATGAACCCCTGCCCGTGCGGCTACTACAACCACCCGACGCGCGAGTGCGTCTGCTCGCCGGGGGCGGTCCACCGCTACATGAGCCGCATCTCGGGGCCGCTCATGGACCGTATCGACCTGCATGTGGAGGTGACTCCCGTGCTGCCGAACGAGCTCTCGGACCGGACGCCGGGCGAACCGAGCGCCGCGATCCGCGAACGGGTCGTCCGCGCCCGGGCGGAGCAGGAGGAGCGGTTCCGCGGGGTGGCGGGCGTGCATACGAATGCGATGATGAACAGCGCCCTGCTGAACGAATACTGTCGGCTCGATGCCGCGGCCGCATCCTTGCTGGAGCGGGCCATGGAGCGGCTCTCCCTTTCGGCCCGGGCCTACGATCGCATCCGCAAGGTAGCCCGTACGATCGCCGACCTGGCCGGCCGTGCGGAGGTTGCGGCCCAGGATATTGCCGAGGCGATCAACTACCGGTCGCTCGACCGCGGCAACTGGGGGCGTTGAGTGTGGCCCGTGCCGGGACGGTATGTAGTGAAATAGACGGAAATGAATGGTGCGGGCCGGAAACGGGATGCGGCGGTGAACCCTCCCGGTCCGGCCGGAACCGGTAAAATGAAGAGAAGATACGTGGAATGAAACGCATAATACTTTCGGGTGGCGGTACGGGAGGCCATATCTACCCGGCCGTAGCGGTTGCCGAGGCGCTCAAACGGCGTCTGGGCGATGAGGTCGAGCTCCTCTTCGTGGGGGCCGAGGGAAAGATGGAGATGGAGAAGGTCCCGGCATTGGGCTACCGGATCGTGGGCCTGCCGATTGCGGGACTGCAGCGCCGCCTGGACTGGCACAACCTGGCCGTGCCGTTCAAGGTACTGCGCTCGTTGCGCCTGGCGCGGCGGACGATCCGCGACTTCCGGGCCGATGCGGTGGTGGGCTTCGGCGGATATGCCAGCGCCCCGGTGTTGTGGGCGGCCCAGCGTATGGGCGTGCCGACCGTCATCCAGGAGCAGAACTCCTATGCGGGGGTCACGAACAAGATCCTTTCGCGCCGCGCCCGCTGCATCTGCACGGCCTACGAGGGGATGGAACGCTTCTTTCCGGCCGACCGGATCGTGCTGACGGGCAATCCGCTGCGCGGACGTTTCTCGAAACAGGGCGCCGACCGCGCCGAGGCGCTGGCCTGTTACGGGTTCACGCCCGACCTCCCGGTGGTGCTCGTGGTGGGCGGGTCGCTCGGCACGCGCTCGCTCAACGAGATGATGAAGGCGTGGATTCTCCGCACGGAGGGCAAGGCCCCCGTGCAGGTGATCTGGCAGACGGGCAAGTACTACGAGCGGGAGATGCAGGCCTTCCTGGCGGCGCACCCCGCGGCGCATGTCTGGCAGGGGGCCTTCATCGACCGCATGGATTACGCCTATGCCGCGGCCGACGTGGTCGTGTCGCGCAGCGGCGCCGGAACGGTCTCGGAGCTCTGTCTGGTAGCCAAACCGGTGGTTTTCGTCCCCTCGCCCAACGTCGCGGAGGACCACCAGACGAAGAATGCCCGGGCGCTCGAGGCGAAGGGGGCAGCCGTGGTGGTGCCCGATGCGGAGTGTCGCGAGCGGGCGATGGACCGTGCCGTGGCGCTCCTGCAGGATCGTGAGCAGCTGGCGGCGATGAGCCGCAACCTCGAGGCTCTGGCGCGGCCCGACGCCGCGGAGCGCATCGTGGACGAGATTTTGAAGGTGATGGACCGGTAGCGGCCGGTTGTCGAAACAATACGGATTTATGGAGTTCGAAAATATCTATTTCCTCGGGATCGGCGGCATCGGGATGAGCGCGCTGGCCCGCTATTTCCTCCACGAGGGCAAACGGGTCGCGGGCTATGACCGCACCCCCTCGCACCTGACCGGCGAACTCGAAGCCGAAGGGGCGGAGATCCACTACGAGGACGACGTGCGGCTCATCCCCGCACCGTTCCTCGATCCGAAGAGCACGATGGTGGTCTATACGCCGGCCGTGCCGCACGACCACGGCGAACTGTGCTACTTCCGCGACCGCGGCTTCACGGTCGAGAAGCGTTCGCAGATGCTCGGCCACCTGGCTGCCGGCAAATACGTGATGGCCGTGGCCGGCACGCACGGCAAGACCACGACCTCTACGCTGGTCGCATGGCTCAACCGGGCCCTGACCGGAGGCGGTTCGGCTTTTCTGGGGGGCATCTCGAAGAATTTCGGGGGCAACCTCGTGCTGGGCGACGGACCGAGGCTGGCGGTAGAGGCCGACGAGTTCGACCGTTCGTTCCTGCGTCTCTATCCCGATGTGGCGGTGGTGACGTCGGCCGATGCCGATCACCTCGATATCTACGGTACGCACGAGGCCGTCCGGGAGGCCTTTTCGCAGTTCATCGGGCAGATCCGGCCGGGCGGCGCGCTGATCATCAAACAGGGGCTCGACCTGAAGATCGACAATCCCGGAATCACGGTCTACCGCTACTCGTACGACGAGCCGTGCGACTTCTACGCCCGTCGTGCGACGCTCATCGGCGGCGGTCACTACTGCTACGACCTGGTGACGCCGTCGGGTGTCATCGAGGGGTGCACGCTCGGGGTTCCCGGGTGGGTGAACATCGAGAATGCCGTGGCGGCCGTCGCCTCGGCGTGGTGCGCGGCAAAGACCGAGGGAAGCGAACTCGACGCCGGCCGTGTGCGCGAGGCGCTGGCCTCGTTCTCGGGTGTGAAGCGCCGGTTCGACTTCTATGTCAATACCCCGAAGCAGGTCTATATGGACGACTATGCGCACCATCCGCGCGAACTGGCCGCCACGCTCACCTCCGTGCGGCGCATGTTCCCCGGACGGCGGATCACGGCGCTCTTCCAGCCGCACCTCTATACGCGGACGCGCGATCTCTACCGGGAGTTCGCCGAGGCGTTGTCGCTCGCCGACGAGGTGGTGCTGCTGCCGATCTATCCGGCCCGCGAGGAGCCGATCGAAGGGGTGACCTCCTCGCTGATCGCCGGCCTGGTTACCGTGCCCTGCCGGATCGTCGATCGCGAAGATCTGGCCGAAACCGTCGCCGGGATGGATACCGACGTGGTGATCTCGTTCGGAGCCGGAAACATCGATGCCTGCTGTGATGCGCTGGCCGAACGGCTGCGCGCCAAAAGCTGAAAGGGAGCCATGCGCTGAAAAGGACAGGATGCCGTGAACCGCACGCTCAAATATACGCTGCTGTCGCTCCTCTGGGGTGCCGTTGCCGTCTACATCATCTGGGCGGCGGCTTCGGCGCGCCGTGCCCGGTCGGAACGCAAGGTCGGGCGGGTCGATATCGAGGTGGTGGACAGTACCGCGCAGGGGCATCTGGTTTCGGTCGGAATGGTGCGCCGCTGGATCTCCGAGAGTGGAATCTCTACGGTCGGCACGGCTGTTGATGCGGTCGATCTGGCGGGTATCGAACGGCTGATCGCCCGTAACGGGTTTGTGGACCGGGCCGTGGTTTACGTCTCCTACGACGGGACACTCCACATCTCCATCAGCCAGCGCAAGCCGCTTGTGCGCCTGCTGACCGACGGGTTGAACGCCTATGCCACGGCCGAGGGGGTGGTTTTCGCTGCACCGCGCGCCTCGTCGCTCTATGTGCCCGTGGTCACCGGCTCCTACCGGCTGCCCTTCCCGGCCTCCTATTCGGGCGACGTGCGGGAGTGGATCGACGAACGGAAACGGGAGATCGACGGGCGGATTGCCGAGCTCGAGCGTGAGAAGTACCCCTTCTACAGCCGCGAACTGCAGAATGACCGCGATCTGGCAGCTCTGCGGCGGATGCGGATCAAACGCCGCTGGTGGAAGATGGAGAGTTCGTCCGATTTCGACGCCCGGGTCGAGGAGCTGCGTGAAAAAAAGGCCGGTCTGCGCCGCCTTTACCGCTATCGGGCACGGGTCATCGAACAGGAGATCGAGCGGATCGCCCGCCAGCAGGAGAAGGAGCGCGAGCGGCAAAAAAAATTGGAAAAAAGCTACGAAGATTTCATGAAACTCCTTACCTTTGTACAACTTGTCGAGGAGGATGATTTCTGGAGGTCGGAGGTGGTGCAGATCACCGCGCGTACAGCCTCGAGCGGTGCTCTGGAACTGGAACTTACACCCCGCAGCGGCCGCTTTGCGATCCTCTTCGGACGTCCGGAGGATGCCGAGCGCAAGTTCGACAAACTGCTGCGGTTTTACCGCAGCGGACTTTCGTCGGTCGGGTGGGACGCCTACCGCACCGTGGATGTCAGATACAGGAATCAGGTGGTTTGCAAGAAATAAAAGGATTGTATCGTGGAAAGAAAAAATTATACCGTTGCCATTGACCTTGGCTCTTCGTCAGTCGTCGTCGCCGTCGGTGAGAAGACGGCGGAGGGGTTGCTCGATGTCGTATGTGCCGTTTCGAAACCCGTCGAGGGGGTTCATGCCGGCAAGATCGAGAACATCGAGCTGGTGAGCCGTGCGGTCAGCGATGCCGTCGCCGAGGCAGAGGAGCAGTGCGGCATCCACATCACGGAGGCCTATGCAGGTATCTCCGGCGACTTCGTCCGCTGCGCCCGGCATACGGATCATGTCTTCGTCTACGATCCGCAGAACGGCGTCAATCGCAAGGATGTCGATGCGCTCTTCGACCGCATGCGCAACGTGCAGGCTCCCGACGACGAGTCGATCATGGAGCGCGTGCCCCAGAACTACGTCGTGGACGACAACCAGGAGGTGCAGAACCCCGTGGGGTCGTTCGGCAAGAAACTCTCCTCGACGTTCAACTTCATTCTCTGCCTCAAGACCCCGATGCAGCGGCTCGAAATGGCTCTCAAGCGACTCGGCATCAAGATGCTGGGCGTCGTGCCCGATGCCCTGGCGGCTCCCGAGTCGGTGCTGACGCCCGACGAGAAGGAGGAGGGTGTGGCCGTGGTGGACCTCGGCGGCGGCGTGACGGACGTGGCGGTCTACTACCGCAACGTGGTACGCTACATCGCCTCGATCCCGATGGGCGCCTCGGCTATCAACCGCGACATCCGGACGATGAGCGTTCCTGAAAAGCACGTCGAGAGCCTCAAGCAGAAATACGGCTCGGCCGTGGCCGAACTGGCTTCGGACGACAAACTCATCCGCGTCAATGGCCGCACGGCACGCGAGGCGAAGGACATCCTGTTGCGCAACCTCGCCACGGTGATCGAGGCGCGGGCTACGGATATCGTGGAGTTCGTGCAGCAGGAGATCCGCGATTCGGGATTCTCGGGCAAACTCGCCTACGGCATCGTTCTGACGGGCGGGTCGGCCAAACTGAAGGACCTCGATGAACTGTTCCGCCGCCTGACGGGCATGGACGTGCGGGTGGCCCTGCCCGAGGCCGGGCTCACCGAGGTGTCGAAGACCCGGGTGGCCGATCCGGCCTATGCGACCGTCGTCGGCATCTTGCTCAAGGGCGCCGAGCAGGGCGGCTGCTCCTTCGTGGAGCGCCCGGCGGCTCCCGTGACCACCACGACGGTGCCCCATTCGGTGCCGGCCGCCGAGCCGCACCGTCCGGGTGCTGCCGTGCCCCGGCAGCCGGGAACGCCGACTGCACCGCGCTTCAGCACTCCCTCCGTGCCGCATCCCGTGCCGCCGCGTCCGGTGCACGAGCCGACGCCTGTCGAGCCTGCGCCGCAGCCGGCCGACGAGGAGCCGTCCGAGGAGCCGAAACCCGCAACTCCTGTGGCGGAACCCCGCCGCAAGCGTGACTGGGGCTCGATCTTCCAGAAGGCGATCGACAAGATCAACGGCAGTTTCACACACGCCGAGGACGAGGAAATTTAGCCGACAGCCGGCGATCTGTAGCCGTGCCCCGTTCAGGCGGGATCGGCTTGCGGAGCGTCGGAACGGCCGCGGAGAGGCAACCGCCATACGACGGACCGGAGTTCCGGTATGCCGCTGGAGCCCGATAGGTGCGGTTGGCACGAGAGAAAAATAACAGAGAAAAAAGAAGACAAGCGATATGACAGACGATTTGATATCGGAGATCAAGGCCCCGCGGGCAGAGGGTTCGATCATCATGGTGGTGGGTGTCGGCGGTGCCGGCGGCAATGCCGTGAACCACATGTGGAACCTCGGAATCCGGGGCGTTACGTTCATGGTCTGCAACACCGACCAGCAGGCGCTGGACAAGAGCCCCGTCGAGCAGAAGATCCGCCTCGGCGCCGAGGGTCTCGGTGCGGGCAACGATCCCGAGAACGGCCGCCGTGCCGCCGTGGAGACGCTGCCCGAAATCCGGCAGCGCCTCGAGGAGGCCGGTACGAAGATGATCTTCATCACGGCCGGTATGGGCGGCGGTACGGGAACGGGCGCCTCGCCCGTGATCGCGAAGCTGGCCAAGGAGATGGGACTGCTGACCGTGGCCATCGTCACCTCGCCGCTCGCCGTCGAGGGCAAGATCCGCTATGAGCAGGCCTACCGCGGCATCGAGGAGTTGCGGCAGAATGTCGATTCGCTGCTGATCATCAACAACGAGAACATCCTCGAGATCTACGGCCGCCTCTCGCTCAAGCAGGCCTTCGGCAAGGCTGACGACATCCTGGCCTCGGCTGCCAAGGGCATCGCCGAGATCATCACCGTCGAGAGCGACCTGGTGAACGTCGATTTCGCCGATGTCTCGAAGGTGATGCACGACAGCGGCCGCGCCCACATGGCCGTTGCTACGGCCGAGGGCGACAACCGTGCCGAAGCCGTGGCCGAGGCGTCGCTGCGTTCTCCGCTGCTCGACCACAACCTCATCTCGGGAGCGAAGAACATCCTGCTGAACATCTCCGTGTCGGACGCCGATTCGCTCATGTACGAGGAGGTCGTGCGCATCCTGGAGTACATCCAGACACATGCCAGCGTGCAGGATGACCGGGGGGTGGTGCACAACGCCAACATCATCTGGGGTACGAGCGAGAAGCCGCAGTTGGGCAACGCCATCGAGCTGGTGGTGGTGGCTACCGGCTTCGAGGGCGACGAGGAGGAGCACGGCATGCACCCGCTGGTCCCGCCCGTGCGGCAGCCGGATCCCGCTCCGCAGGAGCCGGCCACTCCGGTGCTCGAACCGATCAAGCCCGTGCAGCCCCGTCCCGCACAGCGCCCCGTCGAGCAGGTGATGCTCGGGGCCAAATCCACGCGTTACAGCAACATCGAGGCCCTGCTGGCCAAACCGGCCTACCAGACCCGCAACTCGAAGTTCATCGTTCAGGCTACGGGTGGCCGCAAGGAGGTGCTGCGCGACGATGCCGGCAGCGGCTCGCAGCATCAGAAGGACGAGCCGAAGGGCGGCTCGCTGTTCGACTAACCAATACTTTGCAGTTTGGAAGATACCGCTTCGTGGATCGTTTTCAACGGCTTTGAGCCGCGTCTTGCCGTGCTGTGCGCGGTGACCCTCTGCCTGTTGTGTGTTTCGGCGCTCGTGTCGGGGGCCGAAACCTCGTTTTTCTCCCTTTCACACAACGATGTCAATCGGCTCAAGAGCAGACGGAGCGCTTCGGCCGCCGCCGTGCTGCGCCTGCTGGGGGACGTGGATTTGTTGCTGGCTACCATTCTGGTCATCAACAACCTCGTGAACATCTGCATCGTCATCCTCACGGCCCACATCATCGATTCGGTCTTCACGTTCCTCCGTTTCGAATTCCTCTTCAAGACCGTGCTGGTGACCTTCCTGCTTCTTCTCTTCGGCGAGATCCTTCCGAAGGTGCTCGCTCAGACCATGCCGATGCGTTTCGCTTCGATGGTGGCACAGCCGCTGCTGGTCCTGCGCTGGATCTTCTACCCGCTCTCCTATCTGCTGGTCCACGCCACCAGCCGCATCAGCGAGAAGGCCGTTCACAAGAGCGAAATATCGCTCGACGAGTTGGCCGATGCCGTAGACATGACGCAGAGCTCGAGCCCTGAGGAGCATGTGATGCTGTCGGGCATCGTCAATTTCGTCAATACCGAGGTGCAGGAGATCATGAAGCCCCGTGTGGACATGACGGCACTCGACGCTACGGCAGATTACGAGACGGTCAAGCGGACGATCATCGGGTCGGGTTTCTCGCGGATCCCCGTCTACGAGGAGGATATGGACCACATCCGCGGCACGCTTTATGTCAAGGATCTGCTGCCCTACATCAACAACGGCGCCGACTTCGCCTGGCAGCAGTTGGTCCGCAAGCCCTATTTCGTTCCCGAGCACAAGAAGATCAACGACCTGCTGGCCGACTTCCAGTCAAACAAGATACACATGGCGATCGTCGTCGATGAGTACGGCTCGACGCTCGGACTCGTCTCGCTCGAGGACATCATCGAGGAGATCGTCGGCGAGATCTCGGACGAGAGCGACAACGACGAATCTTTCTATACGCGTCTTGATGCCAAGAGCTATCTTTTCGACGGCAAGACCCATCTGGGCGATTTCGAGCGGGTTCTCGAGCTCGACGAGGATACCTTTGCCGATGTCAGGGGCGAGGCCGAGACGCTCGCGGGGCTGATGCTCGAACTCAAGCGCGACTTCCCGCGCAAGGGCGACACCTTCACGTCGCACGATATCCGTTTCACGGTGCAGGAGGTCGAAGGCCACCGGATCGACAAGATCCGGGTCGATGTGCCATGAAACGCCTGCTGACCGGGCCGCTCCTCGATGCCGGGGAGACCGGGCCGTGGGTGACAGCCGCCGAACTGGCCGCCGCCGCTGCTTTCGGCTCGGCGCGCCGCCGGGCCGAGTACCTCACCTGGCGGACGATGGTCCGGCGGGAACTGGGACGCTGCGTGGAGATCACCTATGACGCTGCAGGCGCCCCCTGCCTGGCGGACGGTTCCGCCTTTCTCTCCGTTTCACACTGTCCGCAGCGGGTTGCCGTCTGCATCTCCGACGCTCCGTGTGCCGTCGATGTCGAGTCCGAGGAGCGCGACTTCGGGCGTGTCGCCGACCGTTACATGACCTCTTCCGAGCGGGCGCTCTCTGCCGAACCTTGGTGGCCTGCGGCCGTGTGGTGTGCCAAGGAGACCCTTTACAAATATGCCCGGCGGCGCGAACTGGACCTCCTGCGCGACCTGCACGTCCTGTCGCTGGATGCGGAGGCGGGGCGGATCGTGGGCTCGATTGCGAGCGGGGTACCGCTCAGCCTTTCGATGCGCCGCGAGGAGGGTTGCATGCTGGTCTGTATCTTATGAATCCCGAGATCAAAATCGCCGAACCGCAGCTTTCCGGTACGGCCTTGCCGGTAGAGACGCCCGATCTTCTTGCCCGCGAAGAGGAGGTCTCCGGCCGTGCCTTCCGGGGCGGTGACATCTCGGGACTTGCCTGCGAACATCTTGCCGTCACGGGCTGCAGTTTCACCGGATGCCGCCTCTCCGGGGTGGTGTGGCGGCATGCCCATCTGGCTGATGTCGTTTTCCGCAACTGCGACCTCTCGGTGGCCGATCTTACCGGCGCCGGCCTTTTTCGTGTCCGTTTCATCGACTGCCGCCTCTCGGGAGCTTCGCTCTCCGAGGCGTCGCTGCAGCATGTTGCGGCGGAGCGCTGCCGTGCGGAGTATGCCGGTTTTGCGCAGTCGCGTATGCGGCACGTGCGCTTCGCTGGCTGCGACCTCTCCGGCGGAGCCTTTGCGGAGTGTCGTTTCGAGCAGGTCGCCTTTTCCGAATGCCGCCTTGCCGGTGCGGAGTTCTTCGGAACCCGGCTGCGCGGTATCTCTTTGGCCGATTCGGATATTCGCGGCATCCGAATCCGTGAAATTTCGTCTGTAGAACTGAATGGGGTGAAGGTGAATGCTTTGCAGGCCTGTGATCTGGTCCGTCTTCTGGGAGTCGAGATCGAAGATTAATGAGATACTCAAAAAATTTACATATTTACTAAATTTTCTGAATAATATATTTGGAGAATTCCTTCCGCCATTCTATCTTTGCGCCCGTCTTAGATGATAAGATTTTTTAATAACTATTTAAAAGGTTCAATTGAGATGAAAGCAAAGATCAACGAGTGGGTACGCACCGCTCTGATTATGTTGGGTGAGAGCATCAAGCTGAGCGAGATGTAATTCTCCCCTTTATTCCGAAAACGAATACCGAAACTTCATATCAAACGAAAAGCCCGCTCCATGCATGGAGCGGGCTTTTCGTTTCGTTGCCTCGGAACTTATTTCAGTCCGAGTTTCTTGGCGATCTCCTTCGGAATGGCATTCTTGTTTACCATGAGCGACGTGGTCTTGTAGGCCACGAAAGGTTTCGAGAAGTACCAGAATCCGTCGTAGGGCGCTACCGTGTTCCACGAGTTCTGCACCTTGTAGTAGGGAGTCCCGTTCTGATCCTTGGCTACGCCCATGATCAACATGCCGTGGTCGTCGGTCGTCTCCCAGTTGTCGAACGAAGTCTGGCGCATCTCCTGTGTGATCGTGCGCTCCTTGCCCGGTTTGTCGAACTTGTAGAGGGCAGCCTCCTTCTCCTGTTCGGTGAGCTTGCCCCAGCGCTCAGCCTCCGTGCCGCTCATGCCTTCGAGGTCGGCTTCGGGAATGACGCCGATACCCTTGGTGCGGCTGAAGCCCTTCTCGCTCACGTCCGTGCCCCAGGCCACCGTGTAGCCGTTTTCGAGGGCGTTGTCCACGATCTGCATCATCTCCTCGAGAGGTACGTTGTATACCTCGGCCCACATCCAGTTGTCGGGCACTTCGATGATGAAGCGCGAGTAGAAGGGGTGGTGCGTGAACGACGAGACGTCCACGTAGTCGTCCATCGAGATCGGCAGCGAGGCGGCGAAGCTCTCGGGGGTATACTCCTTGCCCTCGTAGGTAAAGGTCTCGGGCAGGACACCGAAATACTCGTCAAGAATGGCGTTGAAGCCGCGCTTCCAGGCCGTCGAGAGAGGCTTGTTGCCCGCTGCGCGGATCACGGCGTCGAGGTACGATTTCAGCACCTCCGAGATCTCGTGGAAGTCGGGTTTTGCGGTCCCGTAGTTCAGACCCGGGTAAACCTCGAACGGCACGATGCCGTGCTCGCGGATCCCTTCGGTCACGTCGTGGGCGGCACCGCCCTCGGCAAAGTTCAGCGTTCCGTGCATGCGCACGTATTTTTCGGCCTTGTCCATGAACGAGTGGCGCACGATCCACATCTCCGAGAGGTGCATCGGCTCACCTCCGGCCTTGATGATCTCGCTCTCGAGGAACGAGAGGGTCGAGAAGCACCAGCAGGTGCCGCTGCGGCTCTGGTCCTTGACCGGTGTGGTCTCGATCACCTTCACGTCGGTGAACTGGTAGCCCGGTGCGGAGTCGTTGTTGGTGTCGGTCTGTGCCGCTGCCGTGAGAGCGAGGCAGAACGCGACGGCGGAAAGCATCAGTCTTTTCATAGGCGTTGATCGTTTGGTGGGTTAGTGTTTATTTTTTCGAATTCGATACGATTTTCATACACTCTTCGAGCGTCAGCTCTTCGGGCTTCGTACCGCGCGGGATGCGATAGTTTTTGCCCTTGTAGGCGATGTAGGCGCCGTAGCGGCCGTTTTTGACGAGCATGTCGGGATCCTCTTCGAAGCTCCGCAGCGGGGTGTTGGCCGCAGCCGCAGCCGCCTTGTGGGCCTCGATCAGCTCCACGGCGCGTTCGTAGGTGATCGTGTAGGGGTCGTCGCTCTTGGCCAGCGAGGCGAACGATTTGCCGTAGCGCACGTAGGGGCCGTACTTGCCGATGCCGACGCTGAGCGTCTCGCCGTCGAGTTTGCCCAGGTCGCGCGGCAGGGCGAAGAGTTCGAGCGCCTCGTCGAGCGTGATCGACTCGATGAGCTGTCCCTTCTTGAGCGAGGCGAAGCGGCTCTTCTCGCCCGGGTTGCCCTCGATCTCGACCATCGGGCCGTAGCGGCCGATGCGAGCCTTGACGACATGTCCCGTTGCGGGATCGTTGCCCAGGATGCGTACTTCGCGCGTCTTGGCCGGCTGCGTGGCAATAGCCGAATCGACCATCTTGTGGAACGGGCCGTAGAAGTCGTCGATCATCTTTTCCCAGGTGATGTCCCCCTCGGCGATGCGGTCGAACTCCTTCTCGACATTGGCCGTGAAGTTGTAGTCGATGATTGGTCCGAACTGGGCCTCGAGGTAGTCGTTCACTACCATGCCGATGTCGGTGGGCGAGAGCCGGTTCTTCTCCTTGCCGCTGTTTTCCGTGAGGATCTTGTCTGCAATCCGGTCGCCCGAGAGCGTCAGCTGCAGGTAGGAGCGCTTCTGTCCCTCCTTGCTCTGCTTGACCACGTAGCCGCGGTTGATGATCGTCGTGATGGTCGGGGCGTAGGTCGAAGGACGGCCGATGCCGAGTTCCTCGAGCCGCTTGACGAGCGAAGCCTCGTTGTAGCGGGCCGGCGGGGTCGTAAAGCGCTCCGTGGCCGTGATCTGCGCCGCAAGCACGCGGTCGCCGGCCGTGAGCTTGGGCAGCAGCCCCTCGCCGCTCTCGGCGCTCTGGTCGTCGTCGGTCGATTCGGAGTAGAGGCGCAGGAATCCGTCGAAGCGGATCACCTCGCCCTGGGCCACGAACTGATGTTCCGAGCCGCTCATGTCGATGGTGATCGTCGTGCGGTCCAGTTCGGCGCAGACCATCTGCGAGGCGACCGTCCGTTTCCAGATCAGGTCGTAGAGTTTCTTCTCGGCCGGGGTGCCCTCGATCGACTGGCGGTCGATGTACGAGGGACGAATGGCTTCGTGGGCCTCCTGTGCGCCTTTGGTCTTGGTCTTGTAGTTGTGCCACGACGAATACTTCTCGCCGTAGAGCTTGATGATCTCCTCCTTGCACTGCGCAAGGGCCTGCTGCGAGAGGTTCACCGAGTCGGTACGCATGTAGGTGATCAATCCCTGTTCGTAGAGGTGCTGGGCCACGGACATCGTCTGCGATACGGACATGCCCAGTTTGCGACCTGCCTCCTGCTGGAGCGTCGAGGTGGTGAACGGCGGTGCGGGGTAACGCTGGGCCGGCTTCTCCTCGGACTTGACGACCGTGAAGGTGGCGCCGATGCACTGTGCGAGGAATTCGCGGGCCTGCTGCTCGGTCTCGAAGCGTGTCGGCAGCTCGGCCTTGAAGAGCGTCTTCTCCGCATCACCGGCGGCATGGAACTGTGCAACGACCCGGAAGTAGGGCGCCGAGCGGAAGGCAATGATCTCACGCTCGCGCTCGACAATCAGCCGCACGGCGACCGACTGCACACGCCCGGCCGAGAGTGCGGGCCGGACCTTTTTCCACAGCACGGGCGAGAGTTCGAAGCCGACCAGACGGTCGAGGATGCGGCGCGCCTGCTGGGCGTTCACGAGGTTCATGTTCACCGTACGGGGGTTCTCGATGGCCTCGAGGATCGCACGCTTGGTGATTTCGTGGAAGACGATGCGTTTCGTCTGATCGACCGGGAGACCCAACACTTCGGTCAGGTGCCATGCGATGGCCTCTCCTTCGCGGTCTTCATCGGATGCGAGCCATACGGTTTTCGTCTTCGCGAGTTTGGTGAGTTCATCGACGACCTTCTTCTTGTCTCCCGGAATCTCGTAGACGGGCTTGAACCCTTCGTTGATGTTGATTCCGAGGTCTTTTTTCGAGAGGTCGCGGATGTGTCCGAAACTCGATTTGACGATATAATCCGAGCCGAGGAACTTTTCGATGGTCTTGGCCTTGGCAGGGGACTCGACGATGACTAAATTTTCCTGCATTGCTTTTTTTGATGGCTTTTTCAGAAATGCGAAAACCTAAGTATCTGCACACTTAGGTTCCGCACAAGGGTTTATCGTTTGCTTATTTGATCATGTTGTATGAGATCGTAAAGCGGATCGGGGCATTGTTCTCCGGTGAGAGTGTCCCGCCCGAATCGCTTGTCGGCATGCCTTGAACCTCACCGAACGAGTTCGTATAGAGGCTGTAGGCCTCCGGGCCGAGGTAGACCGTACGGTTCTTGACGTTGTCCATGTCGATCTCGCGTCCCTCGGCCTTCGCGGCGTCGCGCTCTTCGACATAGCTGTTCCAGAGACTCTGCATGTAGGCCGTGATATTCATCACGTAGCATCCGCGGCTGCGGTTGATCTTGCCGTAATAGTCCAGTTCGGTCTCGTACTGCTGCTCGTAGGTATAGTAGTAGTCGGCGATCGGGGTGAGCTTCTTGTAGTCCGTATACATGCCCAACCGTTCGGGAGCTGCCGACATCTGCTCGACCAGACGGCTGAGGTTGCCGCTGCCCGATCCGATGTTCTCCCAGTCGTATTCGCTGTCGTTGAAGTAGAGCGACATGGTGACCTGACTGAAAGCCAGCGTACGGAAATCCTTGTTGTTGCGTTCGTTCTCGGCCTCGATCTCGGCGTCGAGCGTCTCGAAGAACTCCCGGGTGAAGGTCATCTCGCTGATGACACCGCCCAGACCCTCGACATGGATCCGCGAATGGAGCGGACGGTTCTCGTTCGTCTCGCGGGCATCGTCGATGTTGATCTTCGTGGCTGTCGTGGCCTCTTCGTAGTTGTGCGTGACCGTATTGACCGAAACGTTTCCGAATCCGTTGTTGCTGGTCGTTTCATAGAAGTAGTAGACCATTCCGACCGTATCCTGGATCAGCGAGGGATCCTCCTTAACGCGGGTTCGGCCGTAGATGGCCAGTCCCGACGTCTCGAGTTTCGTCCCGAAGACCGTGCCTTTGCCGTACTCCGAGATCATCTGATCGGGATCCGGGGCTATGTAGAGGCCGCGGAACTGCTCGACCCACTGCTCGACGCTGTCCACGCTGTAGATCGAGTAGTCGTTCTCATAAGGGAAGTCGTCGCCGTCGAATGCCTTCTGGAGCATCAGGTGGCGGACATATTGCTTGCCCTCCTCGGTCGGGGTGAGCGTCACGTAGGTGGCTGCCGGTCCTTCGCCCTCCTTCTCGCCGCCGAGCGTGAAGCGGAAGAGCGGTTTCTGCGGATCATAGACACCCGCCTTCACGGGGTCGAATCCGATGTAGAAGGTCGTATCCTCCTCGACCTCCTTCAGGTAGTCGTTGCTCAGGATCTCGTATACGGCGAAATGCTGCGTGGTGAGCGTGTCCACGCCGTATTTCTCGACCGAGAGCAGCAGCAGCGCCGAGTCGAAGATCGGGTTTTCGCCGAAGTAGCCCTCGGGCACCGAGTAGTAGTTGATCATCTGCGAGAGGAACCCTGCCGTGCGGCGTCCGATCGTGTCGTTGAGCTGCTGGCCGAAGTATCCGTAGGAGATGTTCGACGAGATGATCGAATCGGTCTGGTAGAGGCGTGTTTCGACGTACTGTTTCGGGTTGAGCTCGTCGATCCGGGGGATCGTGACGTATCCTGCGTACATCTGCTGGTTGTCCGGAACGAGGTTCGACCCCAGCGTGTCATCGACGGACGTGCAGCCCGGGAGCATCGACGTGCCGACGACGGCGAGCGTCGCGGCGGAGAGCAACAGCCGGCGAATGTTATTGAATCGCTTCATAGAATCGGTTGTAATTATCGAAAAAGTCCTCCGCGTCGGGCGACTGGTATTCGAGCATCGGTTTCCCGCTTTCACGGACGATCTCCAGCACCCGGGGATCTACCTCCGCGGATGCCGCAACCACGCCGTCGGCATACTCCATAACGAAGCGGCAGAGATTTTCGTATGACGGGTCTGCGATTATTCCGAGATTTTTGTCTTTGACCCCCTCGCCGGCGATCTTGTCGGCGAATCCGGGGTCGAGCGATCCGGGGAATCCGTCGCCGTAGAGCGAGACGACGATCTTCACGTCGCGGAAGATCGGGTCGTCGGCGAAGACGTGTTTCAGGTAGACCGGCACCACGGACGAGAACCACCCGTGGCAGTGTACGATCGACGGGGTCCAGCGCAGCTTCTTGACCGTCTCCAGCACGCCGCGGGCGAAGAAGATCGACCGTTCGTCGTTGTCGGCGAAGTAGTTCCCTTCGGCATCGGTCAGCACGGCCTTGCGCGAGAAGTAGTCGTCGTTGTCGATGAAGTAGATCTGTACGCGGGCCGAGGGGATCGAGGCCACCTTGATGATAAGCTGGTGGTCGTTGTCGTCGATGATGAGGTTCATGCCCGAGAGGCGGATCACTTCGTGCAGTTGGTGCCTGCGCTCGTTGATGCAGCCGTAGCGCGGCATGAAGGTCCGGATCTCGTTGCCGCGCTCCTGCATCGCCTGCGTCAGCGCACGGCACAGCCGGGAGTTCTCCGTTTCGGGCAGATAGGGAGTGATCTCCTGGCAAACGTACAGAATCTTGCTGGCCATGTTTCGTCTATTTTTTTAAGCGCTTATTTTGCAAAGATACGAAAAATTTCTTAAAGAATGAGCATTGCGTCGCCGTAAGTGCCGAAGCGGTACTTCTCTTCGCGGGCGATCTTGTAGGCGTTCATCACCGTCTCGTAGCCGCCGAATGCCGCCACCATCATCAGTTGCGTGGAGTAGGGCAGGTGGAAGTTGGTAACCATGGCGTCGGCGACCGTGAAGTCGTAGGGGGCGAAGATGAACTTGTTGGTCCACCCCTCCATGGGCTTGATCATGCCGTTGGTCGATACGGCCGTCTCGAGCGTGCGCATCACCGTGGTGCCGATGGCCGCCACCTTGCGGCCCTCGCGTTTGGCCCGGTTTACCGCCTCGGCGGCCTCGTCCGTAACGAAGAACTGCTCGGAGTCCATCTTGTGCTTCGAGAGATCCTCGACATCGACCGTACGGAAGTTGCCCAGTCCGACATGCAGCGTGATGAAGGCCGAGTCGATGCCCTTGATCTCCATGCGCTTCATCAGGTGCTTCGAGAAGTGCATGCCGGCCGTCGGGGCGGCCACGGCGCCCTCGTGGCGGGCGAAGATGGTTTGGTAACGTTCGGCGTCCTCGGGCTCCACCTTTTCGCGTACCCATTTGGGCAGGGGGGTCTCGCCGAGGCTGAAGAGCGCCTGTTTGAACTCCTCGTAGGAGCCGTCGAAGAGGAAGCGGAGCGTACGTCCGCGCGATGTGGTGTTGTCGATCACTTCGGCCACGAGCAGGTCGTCGTCGCCGAAGTAGAGCTTGTTGCCGATGCGGATCTTGCGGGCGGGGTCCACCAATACGTCCCACAGGCGCAGCTCGCGGTTGAGCTCGCGCAGCAGGAAGATCTCGATCTCGGCCCCGGTCTTCTCCTTGTTGCCGTACAGACGTGCGGGGAAGACCTTGGTATCGTTGAATACGAAGAGGTCCTTTTCGTCGAAGTACTCGATGATGTCCTTGAAGATGCGGTGCTCGATGGTGCCCTTGGCCCGATTGATCACCATCAGACGCGATTCATCGCGGTTCTCGGCCGGATACCGGGCCAGCATGTCGGGCGAGAACTCGTAGCCGTATTGCGATAATTTCATAGTTTGACGCTCTTTTTACGTTCTGAAAATGAGACAGATTATTTTCTATACGCAAAAAAAGCTATTTTGTTTCAGAATTTTGCAGATTTTTGAGAAAATCCTCCAGATCCCAGGCATTGGCCAGCGTGAAACCGCCGCTGCGGGTCCTGCGCAGCGAGGTGAGGTGGGCGCCGCTGTCGAGCGCCTCGCCGATCTCGCGGGCCAGCGAACGGATGTAGGTCCCCTTGCTGCACCGCACGCGGATCCGGATCCGGGGCAGGTCGCATTCGAGCAGCTCCATCTCGTAGATCGTGATCCGGGCCTTGCGCAACTCGACCTCCTCGCCCGCGCGGGCCAGTTCGTAGGCGCGCGTTCCTTCGATTTTCTTGGCCGAGTAAACGGGCGGCTCCTGCAACCGTTCGCCGGTGAGCGACCGGAGGGCCTCCTCGACGGCCTCGCGCGTGATGTGCTCCCAGGGATAGGTGGCGTCGATCTCGTGTTCGAGGTCGTAACTCGGGGTCGTGGCGCCGAGCATCACGTCGGCCATATACTCCTTCTCCTCGGCCTGCAGCGCGTCGGCCATCTTCGTGGCGCGGCCGATGCAGACGAGCAGGATGCCCGTCGCCAGCGGATCGAGTGTTCCTGCATGTCCCACCTTGATGCGGCGGTATCCGAGTTTGCGGAGGGTGAACTTGACCTTGCGGACCACGTCGGCCGAGGTCCAGCGCAGGGGCTTGTCCACCACGGCGATGTACCCCTCCTCGAAGTTGATGCCGTGCAGGTCGTGTGCGTCGGATGTCAGCATATGTAGCTCAGAATGGAGATGATGCCGGCCAGGGCGCAGTAGACGGCGAACCAGATCAGACGGCCCCGTTTGACGATTTCGATCATGAAGCGGCAGGCCAGGCATCCCGTGATGAACGAGGCGAGGAATCCGGCTACGAGCGGCCCGGTGGCGACGCTGGCCGTCAGCTCGCCGCCGGCGGCCTCGAGCAACGTCTCGCCGAGGATCGGTGCGAGGACCATGAGGAACGAGAACTGGGCTACGGCCGTCTTCTTGTTGCCGAGCAGCAGACCGGTGGCGATGGTCGAGCCCGAACGCGAGAGTCCGGGCATGGCGGCACACGCCTGCGCCAGTCCGATGATGAAGGCGTCGCGGTAGGAGATTGTCTCCCGCTGCCGCGGCCTGGCATAGTAGGCGAAGGCCAGCAGGGCGGCCGTCAGCAGCAGCATGGCGCCTACGAAGGCGAGGATCCAGGGGGCGTCGAGCAGGGCGTTGATCTGCTCCTTGAACAGAAAACCGACGATGCCGATCGGGATCATCGAGACGACGATCTTGAGGATGTAGGCCTGCTCCTCGTTGAAACGGCGCGAGAAGAGCCCCTTGAGCAGGCGCCACACCTCGTGCCAGAGCACAACGATCGTACTCAGCACGGTGGCGGCATGCAGGATGACGTCGAACGTGAGGTTCTCTTCGATCTCCACGCCCAGCAGCTCCTTGGCGATCTGAAGGTGCCCGCTGCTCGAGACGGGAAGAAATTCGGTGATGCCCTGCACGATGCCGAGCAGGATGGCTTGCAATGTATCCACGGGTCAGTTGTTTTCTTGTGCGGGGTGTCAGTAGCGTTTCAGAATGGCATAGATCTCCAGGACGAAGCCGCCGACCACGAGGATCGGGGCCAGCGTGATCCTCCGCCACGAGAACATGGCGTAGTTGAATTCGTCGGGCGAATCGCTGCCGCCTCCCGTCATCAGCACGAAGCCGAGGAGGATGACGGCAAAACCGATGGCCAGCAGGATGTAGTTGCGGCGCGTGAGGGGCATGCGGGGATCCTCCTGTGCGGATTCCGTTTTCTTGGACTGCTCTTTTTTCATTTAATTTAATAAAGGTATATCTTGTTCGACTTCATATTGACGAATTTGTTCAGGGCGGCCAGCGTGAAGAGCCCCGATATCACTACGCCGCCTGCAATCATCGCGCCGAGAATGATGGCGATCTTGCCGGCCTCGGCGATCGTCGTCAGTTCGGGGATGGTCTCGTTGAGTCCGTAGACGGCCAGTGCGAAGAGGGCTGCGGCGCCCAGTCCGGCCAGTATGCCCTGCGTGATGCTGCTGCCCAGGAACGACCGCATGATGAACCACTTGGTTGCGCCGACCAGTTTCATCGTGTTGATCAGGTAACGTTTCGAGAAGATCGCCAGCCGGATCGTGTTGCTCACCAGGATGAGCGAGATGACGAGCAGCGCCCCGCCGAAGAGCAGCAGCACCAGGCGGATCTTGCCCACCGTGGCGTGGAGCCGTTCGGCCATGCGGGCCGGATAGGAGACGCGGTCCACGCCCTCGATGCGTTCGACGGCGGCGATGAACCCGTCGAGCAGCTCCTTGTCGGCCGATGCCGACGTGAGGGTCAGTTCGAACGAGTCGAGCAGCGGATTCTCCTCGAGCACCTCCTCGAACGTGCTGCCGAACATCTTGCGGAACTCCTGGTCTTCGATCTTCTGCTCCTTGGCAAGGAAGGAGATCGTCGAGACGAGCGCCTCCTCGGAGAGCTTCTGCTCGATTTCGGCGCGCTGTTCTTCACTCAGCCCGTTTTTCAGCTCGACGCTGACAGCGATGCTCGACTGGAGTGTATCGGCCACCTTCATCGCCGCAACCATCAGGTAACCCACCGACCCGAGCAGGAAGAGCACCAGTGCGATGCTCACCGTCGAGACGATGTAGGAGTTACGGACCTTGCGTTTGAGCCGTTTGTCATCCTTCATGGCTTGTCTCTTTTTTCTTGCGGAAACAATGTATCAGCGCCGCGGCAGCTCCCAGCAGGATCAGCAGCGAGCAGGCGAGCGTCACCCCTTCGACCGCCTCCCAGCGGGGGGCGCGGAACTTCCATTCGACGGTGTGCCTGCCGGCCGGCAGGCGCATGGCGCGCAGCACGTAGTCGGCGCGGAAGGCGGGTGCCTGCTCGCCGTCCACCCAGGCCGTCCAGCCCCGGTCGTAATAGATCTCCGAGAAGACCGCAACGGCCTCTTCGGGTGACGAATATTCGTATTTGAGGTAGTTGGGGCGGTATTCCGTGAGGGCGATCGTCCGCACGGCGGCCGAGTCGCCTTCCGCCCGTGCGGGCAGCGTCTTTTCGGCCTCACCCCTGTCCCGGGAGCCGACCACGGCCGTAGTCTTCAGGTCGGTCTCGCCCAGCAGGTCGATCTCCTGCTGCGGGGTGTCGCCCGCGACGATTCGATCGACGAACCATGCGGCCCCGTTGGGCGAGGGGCGGCGCACCGCCTCGGGCTGCCCGTCGTCGCCCGGTACGATCAGGTAGCGCGTGTTGAGCATGTCGAGTACGCCGTCGTCCAGGTCGTTCAGATAGCGGTCGATCAGGTCCTGATAGCGGGCGAGCTTGGCACCGTGGTATCCGCCCACCGAGCGGTGGAAGTAGGAGGTCGTGGCGTCGTTGAAGGGGCTGACCGTGAGGTTCAGTACCCGGTATCCCGGCTCCTTGTCCTCCATGATGGCCCGGTCGGCGGCCGAGGGGGTTACCTGCTGCCGGCGGGGTGACACGAAGTTCTCTCCCGAGAGGAAGCGCAGGTCCACCGGTACGAGGTCCAGCAGCATGACGGCCGCCAGCGTTCCCGCAAGGGCGAATTTCCCGATCCTGCGCAGGACGAAGAGTCCCACGCATCCGGCCGCCAGCAGGATCATCAGCAGCGAACGCCAGGCGTCGTGCCGCATCATCGCGGCCCGGTCGGCGGCCATCGCGTCGGCCGTTGCGGCGCCCCATTCGATATCCATGCCGCGGTCGATGTACTGCTGCATGTCGTTGGCCTGGAAGATGTGGTGGAACTGTTCGGTCATCATTTCGGCGCTTGCCTCGCGGCCGAAGTCGAAGAGGGCCGATCCGGCCACGGCGAAGAGCAGGCAGAGTCCGCCGGTGATCCCGGCGCTCCAGGCCAGGGCGCGCCATACCCGTTCGCGCGGGATCTCATCGCGCCACAGGCGCATAAGCGCCGCGGCTCCCAGCAGCGGTACGGCCCACTGCACGACGACGAGTGTCATCGAGACCGTGCGGAACTTGTCGTATCCGGGGAGCAGCTTGAAGGCCAGTTCGGTGAATCCCATTAGGTTGCGGCCCCATGAGAGCAGGATCATCAGCACGCAGACCGCCGCGATCCACCACTTGCTGCGGCCGGGCAACAGGATGAGCCCCAGTACGGCGAGGAAGATCGCCGCGGCGCCCAGATAGGTTGGGCCTCCCGTGTAGGGCTGCGTGCCCCAGTAGGTCGGGAGTTGTTGTGCCGCACCGCGCAACCCGTAGTCGTTCAGCACGGCAGCCGTCTCTCCGTCGGCCGGGAAGGTCGTGGCCGACTGGCGTCCCATGAAGTCGGGGATGAGCAGGTTGAAGGTCTCCGTGCGGCCGTAGCTCCACGCCGTGGCGTAGTCGAGATCGAGCCCGCCCCGGGCACTCTCCGACGGGGAGGCCGTTGCGGCCAGCTCCGAGCCGCCACGGATGGTCTCCTTCGTGTGCTGGGCCGTGTACCACAGCGGCGCGAAGTTCGATCCGACGGCCAGAATGCCCGCTCCGGCCAGTGCCGCGGTACGCAGGGCGAAGTCGCGCATCCGCTTTCCGCGCAGGGCGAAAATCCCCTCGCTGATCCACAGCGCGGCCATCGCCACAAGGAAATAGTAGGTAATCTGCGGGTGGTTGGCGCCGATTTCGAGCGAGGTGGCCAGCGCCGTCAGTGCGGCACCGTACCAGAGGTTGCCGCGCAGGGTCATCCATGCGCCGCCCATCATCAGCGGGGCGTAGACCAGCGCCCACATCTTGGTGATGTGGCCCGCGCCGATGATCAGCAGGAAGTAGGTCGAGAGTCCGTAGGCCAGTGCGGCGACGATGCCGATCCAGGGGTTGATGCCGAAGATGAGCAGCATGCACCACATGGCGGCCATCGAGAAGAAGAGGAATGCGGCCGGGGTGTCGATCAGTTTGACCACCTGCCCGACGGTACGCTTGACCGCCTGTGCCGGGTAGGCCACGTTGATCAGGTAGGCGGGCATGCCGCCGAACATGCCGCCGGTCCATTGGGGGTCTTCATCCCGTTCGGCGCGCATCTGGGTGATGTCCCGGGCCATTCCCTCGTATTGCAGCACGTCGTGCTGGGGCAGCACCTCGCCCCGGAACTGGGGGGCGAAATAGGCGGCGCTCACGATGAAGAAGAGGACAAGCGCCACGACTGCAGGGAGTATTTTCGCTGCGGAACCTTTCGAAAAATTCATTCTGTCGAGTCTTAACCGATTGCCAAAGGTACGAAAAAACATCGAGAGTCACTCCTTTCCTTACGAAAAATGACTATCTTTGCACATATGATTACACTCGAAGACATCCGCAAACCCGTTACGGCGGAGCTGGAGGCATTCGACGCATTCGTCGAGAGCCAGTTCACTGCCGAGGGTGAATTGCTTTCCGATATGTTGCGGTATGCGCTCTCGTCGCGCGGCAAGGGCATCCGGCCGCTCCTCGTCATGCTTTCGGCCGCGTTGAACGCTCCCGTGAAGGCCGCCGCCGGTGGCCGGCGCGCCTGTCTGGCCGCCATGCTCGTGGAGATGATCCATGTGGCGTCGCTCATCCACGACGACGTGATCGACGAGGCCGACACGCGGCGCGGCAAACCATCGGTCAATGCCCGCTGGCAGTCGCACAAGGCGGTGATCCTGGGCGACTACATCCTGGCCAAGAACATGAACATCGGTCTGCTGAGCGGCCAGTTCGACCTGGTGACGCACGTCTGCGGCGCAATGGCCGCCCTGTGCGAGGGCGAGGTGCTGCAGGACGAATGTGCCGCGGCGCACCGCATGACCCGTCAGACCTACCTGGACATCATCTACAAAAAGACTGCCAGCCTGCTCGGGGTGAGCGCTTCGGCCGGCGCCCTGGCTGTGCGTGCTACGCGTGACAAGGTCGCCACGATGCGCCGTTTCGGCGAGGCCGTGGGCATGGCCTTCCAGATCCAGGACGACATCCTCGACTATACGCCTTCGGCCCAGACCGGGAAGCCGGCCTGCAACGACCTGCGCGAAGGGAAGATCACGCTGCCGCTGCTGGCCGTGCTCGACCGTGCGTCGGCGGAGCGACGGGCCGATCTGCTGGGCAGACTGGCCCGTTGTCATGAGGACGACAGCGAGGTGGAGTATCTGCGCGGAGTGGTGGAGCAGGAGGGGGGCCTCTCCTTTGCGGCCGAGGTCATGCAGGGATACATCTCGCGCGCCGTGGGGATGCTCTCCGACTACGAGGATTCCGAATACCGCTCGGCGCTGGTGAATCTCTGTGCCTATATCGCCGAGAGAGACCGGTAATATGCAGTTACGACCTGAAAATTACCCACAACCTAAAAATAATCTCAAAACAACACGTATGGAACAAAAAAAGAATTACACGCTGCCCATCATTATGATGTTCGCGCTCTTTGCCATGATTTCGTTCGTGACGGGTCTCGCAAACCCGCTGGGCGTAATCGTCAAGAATCAGTTCTCCGTAGCGAACTGGATGTCGCAGCTGGGCAATTTTGCCAATTTCATCGCCTATGCCGTGATGGGTATTCCGGCCGGTATGATGCTCAATCGGATCGGTTACAAGAAGACGGCTCTGGCAGCCGTGGCCGTCGGGTTCGTCGGTGTCGGTGTCCAGTATCTTTCGGGTGAGGCAGGCAGTTTTGCCGTTTACCTCGTGGGCGCATTCATCTCGGGCTTCTCGATGTGCATGCTCAATACGGTGGTCAATCCGATGCTCAACACGCTGGGCGGCGGCGGTAAGAAGGGCAACCAGCTGATTCAGTTCGGCGGTTCGCTCAATTCGATTTCGGCAACGATCGTCCCGATTCTGGTAGGTTACCTGATGGGTGACGTGGCCCGTGCCACGATCAGCGATGCCGCTCCGGCCCTGTTCATCGCCATGGGAATTTTTGCCGTAGTGTTCATTGTCCTCTACATGGTTAATATTCCCGAGCCGTACGCCATCGAGGAGAAGCGCGCCGAGGCCAAAAAGGACAAGCACAGTGCTCTTTCGTTCCGTCACTTCGTACTGGGTGCCGTGGCCATCTTCATCTATGTGGGTGTCGAGGTCGGTATTCCCAACTTCATGAACCTCTTCCTTACGGCTGCTCCGGATGCCGGTATGGGCATGGCCGCTGCTGCTGCAGGTTCGCTTGTCGGAACCTACTGGTTCCTGATGATGTGCGGACGTCTGATCGGCGGTATCGTCGGCGGCAAGGTGTCGAGCAAGGTGCAGCTTACGGTGGTTTCGTCGCTGGCCATCCTCTTCGTGCTGGCCGGAATTTTCGCTCCCGTGACTGCGACGGCTTCGATGCCGGTATTTACCGGAACCGGCTTTGCCATGGTTCAGGTCCCGGTCGGCGTGGTCTTCCTGACGCTGTGCGGCCTTTGCACTTCGGTGATGTGGGGCGGTATCTTCAACCTGGCAGTCGAGGGGTTGGGCAAGTATACGTCGATGGGCTCGGGCTTCTTCATGGTGATGGTTTGCGGTGGCGGTGTGCTTCCGCTCATCCAGGGCGGCGTTGCCGATTTCGCCGGTTACCTGTCGAGCTACTGGGTGATCGTCGTGGGTCTGGCATTCATCCTTTACTATGCACTTGCCGGTTCGAAGAACGTCAATAAGGACATTCCGGTCAATGACTGATACCCGGAATCTTCCGAAAAACAAGGGGCGCCTCTTTCAGGCGCCCCTTTTCGCATCCGTTCGCTGAAAAGGACCTTGCGGATTCGGTCTCGAACTGCGGTGCTCTTCCCGGGGCCGAATTCCTTTCCGGCCTCCGTTTGTGCACCGGCCGCCTTCTCCGCTCCGGCCCATGCTTCCGGATCCGGTCCTTGTCTTCTTCCGGTTCCCGGGCAACTCCTGGCGTTGTGTGTTCCGGACGGAAACAAAAACCGGATGGCTCCATCGAGAACCATCCGGTTTTTCCATACGACCGTCGGAACTATTTCTCCGTGCTGGTCATGCGCTTCTCCTTGATGCGGGCCTTCTTGCCGGTCAGATCGCGCAGGTAGTAGATGCGGGCGCGGCGAACGACACCGATCTTATTGACCTCGATCTTCTCGATGTGGGGCGAGTAGAGCGGGAAAATGCGCTCCACGCCGACGCCGTTCGATACCTTGCGGATCGTGAACATCTTGGTCTTGCCCTGTCCCTTGATCTGGATCACCACGCCGCGGAAGCTCTGTACGCGCTCCTTGTTACCCTCGATGATCTTGTAGGATACGGTGATCGTGTCTCCGGCCTTGAACGACGGAATGTCGGCATCCGTCTTGGGCCACATCTGCTCATTGACGAGCTTGATGATTGCGTCTTTGTTCATTGTTGCAACAATTTTTTTGTGTTTCGCATCCGACATTCCCGCTGTGCCGCCGCTACCATACGGACTCCCTGGCCCGTAATCCCGCGATGCGGTCTCGACTCCCGCTGCCGCCTGCCGTCTCCGGCCCGCCGCCCCGGTCCTCTCGACCTTCGCATTTGCGCTGACACCCAATGAAAGAGGTCGGTACACGCCCCGTTGGGGACCGCAAAGATAGGAAGAATTTTCCGAACGACACAAGCATCGGATGAAAAATCCTCCCGGAGCAGGGGAAAATCGTTATCTTTGCAGGCAAAACAGGAGAAAAACGATGGATGAACGACTGATACTGGTAACCAATGACGACGGCTACGCCTCGAAGGGGCTGGCTGCCGCGATCGATGTGGCCCGCGGTTTCGGCCGCGTGGTGGCCGTGGCTCCCGAGACGACGCAGAGCGGCATGAGCCAGGCCATTACGATGTACAACCCGCTCTACCTGCGCAAGGTCCGCGAGGAGGAGGGGCTCACGCTCTATGCCTTTTCCGGCACGCCGGTCGATTGCCTGAAGATGGGGCTCGACTGCCTGCTGCGCGGCAGGCGGGTCGATCTGGTGCTCTCGGGCATCAACCACGGCTCGAATTCAGCAGTCAATGTCCTCTATTCGGGGACGATGGGTGCGGCCATCGAGGGGAGCTTCTACGGCTGCCCGTCGATCGGGCTGTCGCTCGACGACCACTCGGCCGATGCCGACTTCGATGCGGCCGTGGAGTATGGCCGGCGGATCGTCGGCGCCGTGCTTGATGGCCAGGTCGAACTGCCGCTGTGTCTGAACGTCAATGTTCCGAAGGGACGCCCCGAGCAGGTGAAGGGCATCCGCCTCTGCCGCCAGAACCGCGGCTTCTGGCGCGAGGAGTTCTACCGCCACGAGGACCCGCGGGGCCGGGAGTACTTCTGGCTCACGGGAGATTTCGTCAATGCCGAACCCGAGGCCGAGGATACGGACGAGTGGGCGCTGGCGCACGGCTACGTCTCGGTGGTCCCCGTGCAGGTGGACCTGACCGACTACGGCCGTCTGGCAACCCTTGGCGAAGTGCTGAAATAGTGTTATCTTTGTAAAAAACCGAGTCCTATGCTGATCAAAGTCCTGCTCGTCATCTCGATCATCGTCCAGACGCTGGCGACGATCTATGCGCTCCGGCTGGTGCGCGCCACGAAATACAACTCGGTGTGGATTCTCTTCATCGTGGGCTTCTCGCTGCTGACCATCGAGCGGCTCGTACAGCTGCTCATCGACCTGGGGGTTGAGGTGATGCCGCGCTGGTGGTTCGCCTACCTGGGGGTTACGGTCTCGATCTGCCTCTCGATCGGCGTGATGTACGCCCACAAGCTCTTCACCTACATCGACCGGCTGAACCACCAGCGGACGCTGCTCAACAAGCGGATCCTCACGGCCGTGCTGCGTACCGAGGAGAAGGCGCGGTCGCGCTTCTCGAAGGAGCTGCATGACGGCCTGGGCCCGCTGCTCTCGTCGGCGAAGATGTCGCTCACGGCCCTTTCGCGCGATGAGCGCAACGCCGAACAGCGCGAGATCATCGACAATACGACCTATGTTATCGAGGAGGCGATCCGCTCGCTCCGGGAGATCTCGAATAACCTTTCGCCCCACGTGCTCAACGATTTCGGACTGGCGCGAGGCGTGCAGAACTTCATCGACAAGAGCGCTGCGATGCACGACGTGAAGATCCGCTTCACGACCAACCTCCGCACGGAGCGTTACGATACGGATGTCGAGGTGATCCTCTACCGGGTGATCTGCGAGCTGATCAACAATTCGCTCAAGCATTCGGGCTGCCGGGCCATCAACCTTTCGCTTTCGCAGAACGGGTCGGAGCTGGCGCTCGACTATTCGGACGACGGGCGGGGCTTCAACCCGCAGGCGATGATGGATTGCGGCATGGGCCTCTCGAACATCGCCTCGCGGATCAACTCGCTGGGCGGGACGTTCGATATCGCCTCGTCGAAGGGCAAAGGGATGCGGGCGGCCATCCGGGTCAATACGCAGGAGAGTGTCGTTTCGGAACAGCGCCGTTCGCGCCGCCGGAAAAAATAGAAGTCGTCATGGAGTGCAGAATCATACTGGTCGATGACCATTCGCTCTTCCGCAACGGACTGCGGGGGCTGCTCGAACGCAACGAGGGATTCCGCGTCGTGGGCGAAGCCTCGAGCGGCGAGGAGTTCCTCTCGCTCCTGGAGCAGGAGTCCTTCGCGGCGGACATCGTTTTCATGGACTTCTCGATGCCGGGGCTCGACGGCGCCCAGACCACCGAGCGGGCTTTGGCGCGCCGTCCCGATCTGAAGATCATCACGCTGTCGATGTTCGGCGAGGAGAGCTACTATTCGCGCATGGTCGAGGCCGGGGCGCGGGGCTTTCTGCTGAAGGACTCCGACATCGGCGACGTGCTCGAGGCGATCGCAGCGGTCATGGGCGGCGGCAGTTACTTCTCGCCGCGGCTGCTCTCGTCGCTCACCGGGCGGATGCACGCCCGCGAGCACGACGAACTGGCCGACGACCAGCTCTCGTCGCGCGAGCGGGAGATCCTGGTGGCCGTCTGCCGGGGACTCTCGAATCAGGAGATTGCCGACGAACTCTTCATCTCGAAACGCACGGTGGACAAGCACCGCGCCAACATCCTCGAGAAGACCGGCTGCAAGAATACGGCCAGCCTCGTGGTCTATGCCATCCGCAACGGCATCGTCGATATCTGACCGGCGGGCAGCGTCCGCGGTGCCGCCTTCGTCCGCCTCCTTTGCCGGACCCGCAGGCTTTCCGAACGCCTTCACGGCGGACCGGTTGCATGGAGTAGTATAAAAAGGAGAGCGGCTTCCCGTCGTGGAAAACCGCTCTCCTTATTTCGTTGCGGCAGCCGGTGTGCCGCCCCTTGCTATTTGTCGGTGTCGATCCGGATCGTGTAGCTCCGGCCCGGTTCGAAGCCCGGGTTGTAGATCAGCAGGAAGTTCTCGTCCACGGCCGCATCCCACGTCTCGCCCTCGGCCAGGCGGGGATTCTTCAGCCGCTCGGGGAAGAAGTAGCTGAAGGGCAGATCCTTCACGTGCTCCTCCTTGAAGTGGCTTCCGGCCATCCGTTCGGCGCTGAAATTCTCGGACGTCGTCACGGTCAGCACATACTGTCCGCCCTCGTTGCTTGCCGTTACGGTGAAGTCGTTCTCCTCGGGCAGCTCCTTCAGCCGGACGTTCCATGCCGGGTCGCCGTAGAAGGCCAGTACGTCGCGGTCGAAGAAGAAGCCCAGCTCATCGACCGTAAGTTCGCGCCCGGCTACTTCGGAGGCCTTTGCCAGATCCTCTTCGGCAAAACCCTCGGGGCCGTAGGGGAACGGCTTGCGGCACAGTTCGGGGTCCCACGAGTCGATCTGGTGCAGCATGTCCTGCTGATTGAGGTAGAAGGCCTCTGCGAGCGAGTAGCGCCCGGGGGTCGTGAGCCAGTATTTCAGTCCGCCCCATCCGTTGCGTCCGTACCACGTCGGCACGACGTAGCCGGCCATTGCCGAGGCGTGCGCGCTGTTCATCCAGGCGATGGCCATGCTCTCGCGCGTGTTGTTCACGTTGCCGATCAGGCAGTTGCCGATCGGAAGGAAGACGCGGCGCTTGCCCGACTCCTTGAGCGCCTCGGGCCCCTCGGGGAAGTCGGCGTAGAGGGCGCCGTCGCGGGCCCGCAGGTTGCCCACCGAGAAAGGCATTTCGAGGTTGCGCTCCGTGGCGTGCGAGGCCGTGGTGATCAGGTCGGGGTCATAGGCCGCATAGAAGTCGCAGAAGCTCCGCAGCAGGTCGGGGCGTCCGTCTTCGAGCAGGCGCTCCGTACGGTAGTGGCTTACCGAGTCGGCTCCGGGCTTCTTTTCGCCGCAGATCCCCGCATTGCGGTCGTCCACATAGGCGAACGAGTCGAACCACTTGCCGCTGCCCACCTCGCGCAGCGTGCTCACGGCGCTCCGGATGACCAGCGGTTCGCGGGCGTCGCGGACCATGCGCAGCGCAGCCTCGGCGTCGTAACCCGTGATGACGCCCCAGAGGTAGTCGGCATAGATGTCGTCATCCACCTCGCGGCTCATGCGGTTCAGGGCGATGATGTAGGCGCGGCCGACCTGTTCGGGCTGCTCGACGAAGGCCACGTAGCGGGGTGCGGCTTCGCGCAGGGCGGGCAGTGCTTCGCTGACCGTATCGCGGTAGTGGATCACCCGGGCGCCCGGGTGGCTTTCGCAGAGTGCCTCGACGACGGAGTTCCATTGCGGATCGTCGGCGATGCCGGGACCGGCCACGACGGCGTAGTCCGATGTTTCGGGGGTTGCCGTGCATGCGCACATTGCACATGCGGCCAGCAGCGGGAGGAGAGTTTGTTTCATGTTCGGGTTGTTTTTATCGGTTTGTATTTCGGTGTGTCACATCAGAGGCGAGAAGACCCGCATGAAGGATTCGGCCCAGCGCCTCCGGCGGGGGCGGCGGAACCACTCGCCGGGGGTCACCGCATGGCATCGGGCCGCGTCGTCGGAGAAGATCGCCGACATGCGGGAGGTGAACTCGGCGTCGTATACGAAGGCGTTCACCTCGAAGTTGTGCTCGAAACTGCGGAAGTCCATGTTGGCCGATCCGATGACGGTCAGCCCGTCGTCGATGATCAGCAGCTTGGAGTGGAGGAACCCCGGTTCGTAGAAGAGGATCTTCACCCCGGCGCGCATCATGTCGTCGAGATAGGAGTGCGAGGCGAGGTCGATCAGTCTCGAGTCGGAGCGTGCGGGAAGCATCAGCCGCACGTCGATGCCTCCCAGCGCGGCGGTCTGCAGCGCCGTGTTGAGGACGTCCGACGGCAGGTAGTAGGGGGTCTGGATCCACACCCTGCGGCGGGCGTTGGCCACGGCGTAGCTGTCGGCCTGCAGCAGCGCCCGCCACTTGCCGAGCGGCCCTCCGGCCACGATCTGCAGGATGTTGTCCGTGTAGCGTTGTGCTGCGGGGAAGTATTCCGAACCCGAAACGTGCCGTTTGGTCGTGGCCGACCAGTCGCTCAGGAAGGCGATCTGCAGCCCTGCGACGCCGCTGCCCTCGATCCGGAAGTGGGTGTCGCGCCACGACCCCCACTCCGTGCCGCGCACGTAGCGGTCGGCGATGTTCATGCCTCCGATGAACCCTACGCGGCCGTCGATGACCACGATCTTGCGGTGGTTGCGGTAATTGACCTTGCTGGTGAAGCGCGGGAACTTCACATGCAGGAAGGCGTGCACCTCGATCCCTTCGCGGCGCATCCCCTCGAAGAACGATTTGCGGACGCCGCTGCATCCCACGTCGTCGTAGAGGATCCGCACGTGGACCCCCTGCCGGGCCTTTTCCACGAGTGCGTCGCGCAGGCGCCGCCCCGTTTCGTCGTCGCAGAAGATGTAGTACTGCAGGTGGATGTGGTGCCGGGCCCGGGCGATCTCGCCGAGCAGAGCCTCCATTTTGCTGCTCCCGTCGGTGTAGGGGGTGATGCGGCTGCCGTAGAGCGGCACGGCATGGCTCGTGGTGCGCAGCAGGCGGGCCAGCGGACGGTAGGCCTTCGGAATTTCCGGACCTGCGGCGTGCTCGGCCTCCTCGAGCTGCAGGGTGATGCGTTTGCGCATCCGTCGCGAGATGATGCGCTGCTTGGAGAGGTTTTGCCCGAAGAAGAAGTAGAAGACCAGCCCCACGACGGGCGCCAGCACCAGCACGATGATCCACGGCAGGGTCTTCAGCGGGTTCCGGTTGTCGGTGATGATGACCAGCACGATGCCGAGAATCGTCACCGAGTAGAGCACGAGGAACGTGTATGTGAGGATCTGCTGCATGGAATCGGGGCGGGGGTTGGCGCGGCGGGGTACGCTGCGGCAGCCACCGGCGGATGGTTACTCTTGGTCGGCGGCTCCGTCCCGGGCCTTCGCCGGCCTCTGGTCGGGGAAGGTGACGGTGTAGAGCAGGTGCTCGACCCCGCGCACGTAGTTGCGCTTGCGGGGCTTGTTCAGGTCGGGGGCGTAGACGTAGCAGTCGAGCGTGAAGACACGGTTGTTCTCCGTATCGACCGTGGTATAGCTGACGAACGGGCCGCCCATGAAATCACCCTTCACGTCCCAGAATCCGCGCAGTTCGCACCACAGGCGTCCTTCGAGGCGGAACATCCGGTAGCCGGGAGCGAAGGCGTCCGAGGTGGTCATGTACGAGCCGTCCGAAGGGCCGGGAATGCGTGCCGCAAAGCGGTTGCGTGCGGCGACGAGAGCCTCGGGCGTGAGCGATTCGGGACCTTCGTAGGGATAGGAGTAGACGAAGAAACCCTGGCTGGCGGTGGGGTATTCGTAGCGGGCCCAGAGGAAGTCCTCCTCCTGTTTGGCCAGCACGTAGCCCTTCGGCACCTTCATATCCACGCCGAAGATCCGTTCGACGGCGTCGCGGATGCCCGGGTTGTAAAACTTGTTGTTGGCTTCGATCGAGCGGTCGCGCTCGGCCTTTTCGAGCACCTGCACGAGTTTGTCGCGGTTGGCCGAGAGGTAATCGACGATGCTGCGGTCGTCGGGGCCCTGAAGCGTCAGCACGATTTGCGGCGAGGCCGTGAGATCGTATTCCACGCCGGTGGCGGCCTGTTCGAGCGAGGGATCGACCACGATCCGCAGGATGTTGCGGTGGTCGGCGATCATGCCCGTGTAGGAACTCTCCGTCACGCGGAGCACGTCGAAGAGTGGCTCGGTCTGGTTGAGGTAGGGCACCGGGGCAGTAAGAATCGAGCGGAGCGAGTCGCCCATTTCGCCCGTCCACTCCTGCTGCGGGCAGACGACGATCAGTTCGTAGGGACGTCCCTGTGCGTCCTTTTTGGCATCGGTCAGGGTGTGGAAGGCCTTGCAGCCGGAGAGCATGGCGGCCAGGAGAGCCGCGGCGGCAATGCGCTGAAGTGTTTTCATGGTCCGTTTTCGCTTGGTGGAAGATGCGATGCGGGACGGTGTCGAAGAGACTCGGCGGAGTACCTCGGCCTGGCCCGATGGCGTGTTCCCGGGGTTAATCATACAAATATACGCATATTTTTCGGAATCGTGCGGAAAATCACTATTTTTGCAAGCCATGCGTTTGAAACCACCGAAAATAATCCGGCGGCTCATGCCGGACTTGATCTGGGAGATCGACGATGCCGACGGGGTGTTCCTTACGTTCGACGACGGTCCCACGCCGGGTATCACCGAGTGGATTCTCTCGACGCTGGACAAGTATGATGCCAAGGCAACCTTCTTCGTGCTGGGTAAGAACGTCGAGATGTACCCCGACCTGTACCGGCGGATCCTCGATGCCGGACACCGGATCGGCAACCATACCTATTCGCACCAGAAGGGCTGGGGCATGAGCCTCGAACGTTATACGGAGGATGTCGATTTTGCCAACGATTTGATCCACAGTGAGCTGTTCCGTCCTCCCTATGCGCAGATCACCCCGGCGCAGGCCCGTTTTCTGGGCCAGCGCTACAAACTGGTGATGTGGGACATCATCTCGCGCGACTACAACCGCAAGCTCTCGCCCCGGACCTGCCTTCGCAACGTCACGAAGTATCTTGCCCCGGGAGCCATCGTCGTTTTCCACGACAGCGAGAAGGCTTTCCGCAACATGCGCTACGCCCTGCCGCGGACGCTCGAGAAGATCCGCCAGATGGGGCTCCGGTGCAAGGCCATCGAACTCTGACCGGCGCCGTGCCGGTGTGCGGAGGCGCCGCATGTGGCCGTGTTGCGTGTAACCGGGTCGGAATAGGAATATTGGGAATTTTTTTCTAACTTTGTGCCCGCGAAAATTCTTATAAAAACAATAACCTTATGGCAACTACTGCAGATATCAAGATCGGCATGTGCATCGAGCTGGACGGCAAGACGTTCCAGATCGTCGATTTCCAGCATGTGAAGCCGGGCAAGGGCCCCGCTTTTGTGCGCACGAAACTCAAGAACCTCGAGAACGGCCGCGTGCTGGACAACACCTTCTCGGCCGGAGCGCGCATCGAGCCGGTGCGTGTCGAGCGCCGTCCCTACCAGTTCACCTACGAGGATGACCTGGGCATGCACTTCATGCACACGGAGACCTTCGAGGAGATCAACATCGACAAGAACCTGATCAACAACTACGACCTGATGGCCGACGGCCAGATCGTCGAGGTGATGTTCCACACCGAGAAGGAGACCGTCCTTTCGGCCGAGCTTCCCCCGATCGTGGACATGGAGGTGACCTACACCGAGCCGGGCATCAAGGGCGATACGGCCTCGACTAACTCGCTCAAGCCGGCAACGGTCAATACCGGAGCCACGATCCGCGTACCGCTGTTCATCAACACGGGCGACAAGATCCGCGTCGATACCCGTACGCGCGAGTACTACGAGCGTATCAAGTAGTCGCGACACGACAGCTTCTGGAACTTTAGGGTTCCGAAACAAAACACCCCGGACAACTGCATGTCCGGGGTGTTTCGCTTTTTGACAGGCTGATTACATGCCCGGGGTCTCGAACTCCCGCATGACGGTCTCCATCTTGCGGCGGATCTCCGCCGTGCAGAGGTTGCCGATGCTCCCCTCGTGGGTGTGGTGCACCTCGCGCGTGGGGCGGTACTCTCCCTGCTGCACGGCCATGCCGACCCGGCGGTAGGCTTCGCGGAAGGGCACGCCCTGCAGCACGAGCCGGTTCACGTCCTCGACGGTGAACAGATAGTCGTACTTCCTCTCGTCGAGGATGCGGTCGTTCACCTTCAGGCGGGCCAGCATGAAGTCGGCCATGCGGAGCGTGCGGCGGATCTCCGCAGTCGCCGGGAAGAGAATGTCCTTCAGGAGCTGCAGGTCGCGGTGGTAGCCCACCGGGAGGTTCGTCGTCAGCAGGGCGATCTCGTTGGGCAGTGCCTGCAGGCGGTTGCAGCGGCCGCGCATGATCTCGAAGACGTCGGGGTTCTTCTTGTGGGGCATGATGCTTGACCCGGTGGTCAGTTCGTCGGGCAGCGAGACGAAGCCGAAGTTCTGGCTCATGAACAGACAGAGGTCCATGGCCATGCGCCCGACGGTGGCTGCCACGGCGGCGATGGCTGCCGCTGCCGCGCGTTCGCTCTTTCCGCGGCTCATCTGCGCCGCCACGACGTTGTAGTGCAATGTCTCGAATCCCAACAGGTGCGTGGTCATCGTGCGGTCGAGCGGGAACGAGGAGCCGTATCCGGCGGCCGATCCCAGCGGGTTCTGGTTGGCGATGTGCCACGCTGCGGCGAGCATCCGCATGTCGTCCACCAGCGTTTCGGCATAGGCCCCGAACCAGAGTCCGAACGACGAGGGCATGGCGATCTGCAGGTGGGTGTATCCCGGCATCAGCACCTCGCGGTAGCGCTCGCTCTGCTCCTGCAGGCGGTCGAAGAGCGTGCGGACGTCGCGGGCGATGCCCTGCAGCTCGTCGCGCAGGAAGAGTTTCAGATCGACCAGTACCTGGTCGTTGCGCGAGCGTCCCGAGTGGATCTTCTTGCCTACGTCGCCCAGCCGGCGGGTGAGCAGCAGCTCGACCTCGGAGTGGACATCCTCCGTGTCGGGTTCGATCTCGAAGCGCCCGGCCTCGATCTCCGCGGCGATTTCGTGCAGTCCGTCGGTGAGCCGCCGCAGCTCGTCGGCCGTCAGCAGGCCGATCTTCTCGAGCATGGCGATGTGTGCCAGCGATCCCTCGACGTCGTAGCGCGCCAGCCGCAGGTCGAGTTCGCGGTCCTGGCCGACGGTGTACTCCTCGATCATCGTGTCGGGTTCAAATCCCTTGTCCCAAAGTTTTCCAGCCATATTCTTTCGCTAAATGTTCGATGTAATCCATGTAGACGGCAATCCCGTCCTCGATCTCCGCCAGGCGGATGTATTCGTCGGCGGCGTGCGACCGCGATGACTCGCCCGGGCCCATCTTGAGGGCGGGGAAGGGCATCAGCGTGCGGTCGGAGGTCGTCGGCGAGACGAATGCGGTGCGGCCCGCGGCCCGCGCGGCCCGCATCAGGGGATGGTGGACGTCGAGTGCGACGGCCCGGATGCGCGTCGAGCGGGGTACGGCCTCGGAGCGGATCGCCGCACGGAGCAGCGCGACCGTCTCCTCGTTGGTGTAGGCGTCGGTCGTGCGGATGTCCACGACGAACCGGCAGGTGTCGGGCACGACGTTGTGCTGCGTGCCGGCCTCGATCTGCGTCACGGCCAGGCCGATCGGTCCCAGCAGCGCAGATTCACGCTCGAAGCGGAAGCCGCGCAGCCGTGCAATGTCCTCCAGTGCGATGTAGAGGGCGTTGATCCCCTCGCCGCGCGCCGCATGGCCGCTCCGGCCGTGTGCCGTGCAGTCGAGGACCACGAGGCCACGCTCTCCGGCGGCGGCCTGCATCCCGGTGGGTTCGCCCACCACGGCCAGGTCGATGCGCCCCAGTTCAGGCAGCAGGGCCCGGATGCCGTGCTCGCCCATGCACTCCTCCTCGGCAGTGAGGGCCAGCAGGAGGTTGAAGGGCAGCTCCCGCGTGCGCAGGGCGAGAAACGCCTCCGTGAGCGCCACGACCGAGGCCCCGGCGTCGTTGCTGCCCAGTCCGTAGAGGCGGTCGCCCTCGATTGCCGGCATATAGGGGTCGCGCGTCCACGAGGCTGCAGGCCGCACCGTGTCGTGGTGCGAGTTGAGCAGCAGCGTGGGCCGCGCCGGGTCGAACCCTTCGCTGCGTGCCCAGATGTTGTTGTGGAGCCGTTCGGGACGGGCGCCCCGCTCCGTGAGGAAAGCGTGGAGCAGATCCCCCGTCCGTGCTTCGTCGCGCGAAGGCGAGGGAGTGGCGATCAGTCGGCGCAGCAGCCCGACGGCTTCCGAGGTTCGTGTCTGCATCTCTGTCGTGTGTTCCTGTCGTGCGCGGGGCGCGGCCCCGCGGATGTTATCGGATGACGGTTCCCGAACCGTCGCCGAGCCCTTCCGAACTGCGGATCGTGACGCTCCGCACCCCCTGCCCGACGGCCTTCAGGGCATTCTCGATCTTCGGGATCATTCCCCGGCTCACCGTTCCGTCGGCCTTGAGGGGCGGATAGCTCTCCGCCGTGATCTCGGCAATGACCGACTGCTCGTCGTCCGGGTCGCGCAGCACGCCGCGTTTCTCGAAGCAGTAGACCAGGTCGGTCGGGGCGAGGCGTGCGGCGCCGAGCGCCACGGCCGAGGCGACGCTGTCGGCATTGCAGTTGAGCAGCGTCCCGCAGCCGTCGTGCATGATGGCCGGGAAGACGGGCGTGAGCTCCGTCTCCAGCAGGTGGCCCAGCAGGTCGGAATCGACCCGTTCGATGTCGCCGACGAATCCGAAGTCGATCGGTTCGGGCGAACGGCGGCGGGCCGTGACGATGTTCCCGTCGGCACCCGAGAGGCCGATGGCGTTGCAGCCGGCGGCCTGCAGTCCGGCGACGATCTGCTTGTTCACCAGCCCGGCGTAGACCATCGTCACCACGTCGAGCATTCCCTTGTCCGTGATGCGGCGCCCCTCGACCATGCGGACCTTCAGTTCGAGCCGCTCGGCCAGCCGTGTGGCGAGTTTGCCGCCGCCGTGAACGAGGATCTTTCGGCCCGGAAGCGATGCGAACTCCCCGAGAAAGCGTTTCAACGCGGCGGCATCGTCGATGACGTTGCCGCCGATCTTCACGACCGTGATCCCCTCCTTCATGCGAGTCCCTCCAGCAGCCGTTTGAGTACCACCTGGGCCGAGATCTCTCGGTTTGCGGCCTCGGGGATCACCAGCGAGCGCGGCGACTCGATCACCTCGTCCGTGACGATCATGTTGCGCCGCACGGGCAGACAGTGCATGAAGAAGGCATCGTTGGTCAGCGCCATCTTCTCCCGATCGACGGTCCAGGCGCGGTCGCGCGAGAGGACCTTGCCGTAGTTGGGGTCGGCGTAGGCCGCCCAGTTCTTGGCATAGACGAAGTCGGCGCCCTCGAGGGCCTTGCGCTGGTCGTACTCCACGCGGGCCGATCCGACGAACTGCGGGTCGAGCTCGTAACCCTCGGGATGGGTGATGACGAAGTCGTAGCCCGCGGCGTTCATCCACTCGGCGAACGAGTTGGGCACGGCCTGCGGCAGGGCGTTGGGGTGCGGCGCCCAGGTCATCACGACCTTCGGGCGCTCGGTGCGCTTGTGCTCCTCGATGGTGATCAGGTCGGCGAAGCTCTGCAGCGGGTGGCGCGTGGCGGCCTCCATCGAGAAGACCGGGCGTCCCGAGTAGCGGATGAACTGCTCGAGCACGCGCTCCTCGTAGTCCTCGGTCTTGTCGCGGAAACGGGCGAATGAGCGCACGCCGATCACGTCGCAGTAGGAACCCATGACCGGAATGGCCTCCAGAAGGTGTTCGGCCTTGTCGCCGTCCATCACCACGCCGCGCTCCGTCTCGAGTTTCCATGCCCCCTGATTGACGTCCAGCACCATGACGTTCATGCCGAGGTTCATCGCCGCCTTCTGGGTCGAGAGCCGCGTGCGGAGGCTCGAGTTGAAGAAGAGCATGAGCAGCGTGCGGTTGCGGCCCAGCCCCGAGTATTGGAATCGGTTGCGCTTGATCTCCAGCGCCTCGGCGACGGCAGCGTGCAGGTCGCCGATATCTTGTACGCAAGTGAACTTTTTCATCGTAGGGTTGCTTTGAATGCCGTGAGGAACCGGTCGGCCAGGTCGCGGGTCAGGCAGAGCGCCGGCAGCAGCCGGACGGTCGAGGCGCCTGCGCCTCCCGTGAATATGTGCCGGTCGAAGAGCAGCCGGCGGCGCAGCTCGGCTCCCGAGCCGTCGATTTCGATGCCGATCATCAGGCCGCGGCCCCGCACTTCCCGGAGCCCCGCCATCGCGTGCAGCTCCCCGAGCAGGTAGCTGCCGACCGAGGCGGCGTTCTCCACGAGCCCTTCGCGCTCGATGATGTCGAGCACGGCAATCGCTGCGGCGCAGGCCAGGTGGTTGCCTCCGAAGGTGGTCCCGAGCATGCCGGCGCGGGCCTCGAAATGGGGCGCGATCAGCACGCCCCCGATGGGAAATCCGTTGGCCATGCCCTTGGCCACGGTGATCAGGTCGGGACGGATGCCCGCCTCCTGGTGGGCGAAGAAGCGTCCCGTGCGGCCGTAGCCCGACTGGATCTCGTCCAGGATGAGCTGCGTGCCGGTCTCGGTGGCCGCCTCGCGCACGCCGCGCAGGAAGTCGTCTGTCGGGCAGTGGATGCCCGAGACGCCCTGGATGCCCTCGACGATCACGGCGGCGAACTCCCGCGTGGCGAGTTTCTCGCGAACCGCCTCAAGGTCGTTCAGCGGGACGAACTCCACGTTCGGTGTGCGGTTGAACGGAGCCGAGATCGCGGGGTTGTCCGTGGCGGCCACGGCCCCCGACGTGCGGCCATGGAAGGCCTTGCCCATGGCCAGCACTTTGGCGCGGCCCGTGTGGAACGAGGCGAGCTTCAGGGCATTCTCGTTGGCCTCGGCCCCCGAGTTGCAGAGGAAGAGGCGGTAGTCGTCGTAGCCCGAGAGGCGGCCGAGCTTCTCGGCCAGCCGCTGCTGGAGCGAATTCTCCACCGAGTTGGAGTAGAACCCGAGGCGGGCGACCTGCTCCGAGACCGTGCGCACGTAGTCCGGATGGGCGTGTCCGACGGAGATCACGGCGTGTCCGCCGTAGAGATCGAGGTACTCGGTCCCGGCGGCGTCGTAAACGAAGCAGCCCCGGCCGCGCACCGGCTCCACCGGATAGAGTGGATATACATCGAAGAGTTTCATCTGTTTCCTGTGTTTCGTTTGTCGGTTCGTGTGCGTCAGAAGGCCGAGGCCTTCAGGCACAGCCCCTCCTTTTCGTCGAGGCCGAACATCAGGTTCATGTTCTGCACGGCCTGGCCCGAGGCCCCCTTCAGCAGGTTGTCGATCACCGAGACCACGTGCACCTTGTCGCCGTAGCGGGCCGGCTGCACGAGCGCCTTGTTCGTATTGACCACCTGCTTGAGATCGACGCTGCGTTCGGTTGCACGGGTAAAGGCCGCCGTGGCGTAGTAGTCGGCGTAGAGCTGCCGCAACTCCTCCTCGCCGAGCGGGCAGGAGGTGTGCACGCTGGCCAGGATGCCCCGCGCGAAGTCGCCGCGCATGGGGATGAAGTTCACGGCCCGGTCGAATGCCGGTTCGAGCCGCTGCAGCGTGCGCCCGATTTCGAGCAGGTGCTGGTGTGTGAAGGCCTTGTAGACCGAGACGTTGGCCGTGCGCCAGCTGAAATGGGTCGTTGCCGAGGGCTTCACCCCGGCGCCGGTCGATCCCGTGATGGCCGTGACGTGCACCTCGTCCCGCAGCAGGCGGGCGGCGGCCAGCGGCAGCAGTGCTAGCTGGATTGCCGTGGCGAAGCAACCCGGATTGGCCACGCGGCGGGCCTCCCGGATGCGGTCTCGCTGCAGTTCGGGCAGACCGTAGACAAACCCCTCGGACTCGTCGCGGAAGTCCTGCGCGAGGTCCACGATCCGCAGCTCCTGCGGCAGGTCGTGCGAGGCCAGCCACTTGCGGCTCTCGCCGTGTGCCGAGCAGAGGAACAGGACATCGACCTCGCCGAGGTCGTAGGCGTCGCAGAACCGCAGCTCCGTGTCGCCCTCCAGCCCGCCGTGGACATCGGCCACGCGGTTGCCGGCGTTCGACGTGCTGTGTACGAACCCGATCTCCGCCCGGGGATGGTTCACCAGCAGGCGGATCAGTTCGCCGGCCGTGTAGCCGGCGCCTCCGATGATGCCGGCGCGTATCATTTCTTGTTGCGGTTCTGGACGTTGTAGTAGATCTTGATCTGGTTGCCGAGGATCTTCGTGAAGCCTTTCACGTCGTCGGCCGTCCAGGCCTTGTTCACCTCGCCGTACTCGCCGAAGTCGGTCTTCATCAGGTCGAAGGGCGAGCTGACGCCCACGAGCGTGTAGTTGCGCGGGCGGAGGATCAGCTCGACGGTTCCCGTGACGTTGCGCTGCGAGGAGTCGAGCATCGCCTCGATGTCGCGCATGACCGGCTCGAGGTACTGCGCTTCGTGGAGGAACATGCCGTACCACGTGGCCACCTGGTCCTTCCAGTAGAACTGCCACTTGGTGAGCGTGTGCTTCTCGAGCATCTTGTGTGCGGCGATGATGAGCATCGGGGCGGCGGCCTCGAAGCCTACGCGGCCCTTGATGCCGATGATCGTGTCGCCGATGTGCATGTCGCGGCCGATGCCGTAGCGCGAGCCGATGGCCTCCACGGCACGGATCGCCTCGACCTTGTCGGTATAGGGGGTGCCGTTCACGGCCGCGATCTCACCCTGCTCGAAAGCGATGGTCAGGCGCTCCTCGCCCTGGGCCGTGATCTGGCTCGGGTAGGCCTCTTCGGGGAGCGTCTCTTCCGAGCGGAGGGTCTCCTTGCCGCCGATCGAGGTGCCCCACAGCCCCTTGTTGATCGAATACTCCATCTTCTTGAAGTCGGCCGTGAAGCCGTGCCTGCGCAGGTAGTCGATCTCGTATTCGCGCGTGAGGGTCATGTCGCGCGTCGGGGTGATGACCTCGATCTCCGGGGCGAGGATCTGGAACGTCAGGTCGAAGCGCACCTGGTCGTTGCCCGCACCGGTCGAGCCGTGGGCTACGGCGTCGGCTCCGATCCGCTTGGCGTATTCGATGATGGCAATGGCCTGGAAGATGCGCTCGGAGCTCACCGAGATGGGGTAGGTGCCGTTGCGCAGCACGTTGCCGAAGATCATGTAGCGGATGCTCTTCTCGTAGTACTCCTGCTCGATGTCGAGCGTGGCGTGCTTCACGGCGCCGAGCTCCAGGGCCCGCTGCTCGATCCGCTCCAACTCGGGTTTCGAGAAGCCGCCCGTGTTGGCAATGGCCGTATAGACGTCATATCCCTTCTCCTCGGAGAGGTATTTCACACAGAACGAGGTGTCCAGCCCGCCGCTGAACGCCAGAACCACTTTTTTCTTTTCCATATCGCGTTTCGTTTTTTTCGTTGTTTGTTCTTGTTTTCCGGCTGTCGCCCTTCCGCCGCAGAGCGGTTGCGGGGCGCCGGACCCTCCCTCGGGAGCGGTCGCCGGAATCCGGCGCGGCATCTTCCGGCCTTCCGGCCGGCTCGGCCCTACTTCAGGTGGAAGACCTTCTTGAACTTGTTCTTCACGTACATCAGGTAGGGGGCCAGTCGGGAGTGCCGCTGCTGCGGCTCCTTGGCCGGGTCGTAGAGCATGCCCGTGCAGAGGCACATCCGTCGGTGGTTGCGCTCGAGGATGTCGTAGTTGCAACATCCCTGGCAGCCCTGCCAGAACTCCTCGTCCTCGGTCAGCTCGGAGAAGGTCACCGGAACGTATCCCATGCGCGAGTTGAGCTTCATGACCGGCAACGACGTGGTGATACTGAATAACTTGGCGTAGGGAAATCGTCGTCGGGCCAGCTCGAAGGTTCGTCGTTTGATCTGTTCCGCGAGTCCCATGTGTCGGTACTCGGGGTCCACGATAAGTCCCGAGGTGGCGACGAAATCGCCGTGACCCCAGCACTCGATGTAGCTGAACCCGACCAGTCTCTCTCCGTCCAGCGCCACGACGGCTTTGCCACCGGTCATCTTTGCGGCGATGTATTCGGGCGAACGCTTGGCGATGCCCGTGCCCCGCTGCAGGGCCGACTCGTAGATCAGCTCACAGATGCGCGGTGCATAGTGGGCATGCGACGAATCGGCGAAAACGACGCTGATTGTGTTGTTATTCATCTATCGATTGTGTGGGAAATAAAATAAAAAAATAGGTTCGGATGGAATTGCATCAGTTGATGCGGTAGGCTCGCTGTACGCCCTTGATACGCATGATGTGGTGCACGAGCGTATCGACGACCCCCGCACCGGGTACCTCGACGGCCACCGTGCCGGCGACGCATCCGTTTGCGGCCGACTGGAAGTTCATCGACCGGATGTTGAGCTTCAGGTCGCGGCTGATGACCTCGGTGATGTGGTTGGCCATGCCCGTCGTGTCGGCGGCCACGATGCGGATCGTGACGCGGAAGGCCCCCTCGGCCGACTGCCGCCAGCGGGCCTCCACCACGCGGTAGGGGTAGTTCTCGCGCATGCGCTTGGCATTCGGGCAGTCCGTCCGGTGGATGGTGATGCCCGAGTTGATCGTGACGAAGCCGAAGACCTCGTCGCCCTTGATCGGGTTGCAGCAGCGGGCCAGCTTGTACTGGATCTTCGAGATGTCGTCGTCGATCACCAGCGCGTCGTGCGATGCGGCGGCCGGCTCCTTCGCGGCATGCTGGGCCGCCTTCTGCCGTTCGATCTCGGCGGCCGCGGCGCGGCGCTCCTCGTCGGCTTCGCCCGAGAGGTGGCGCAGGAGCAGCTCCTTGATGGTCCCGAAGTCGAGTTTCTGCGTGGCGATCAGGGCATAGATCTCCGTTCCGGTCCGCACCTTGAAGTGGCGGGCCAGATAGGCTACGGCCTCGTCGATCGTGATGGCCAGTTTCCAGTTCTTGAGCTTCCGCTCGAGCTCCTCGCGGCCCATGCGCGTGTGCTTGGCCTGCTCCTCGCGCAGGAACGACTTGATCTTGTTGCGCGCCTTCGACGTGACCACGAAGTTCAGCCAGTCTGCCTTGGGCGTCTGGTTTTTCTGCGTGAGGATCTCGACGATATCGCCGTTGTGCAGCAGTTCGCGGAGCGAGGCCGCGCGGTTGTTCACCTTGCCGCCCACACACGTCGAGCCGAGGTTGGTGTGGATATCGAAGGCAAAGTCGAGCAGCGAAGCCCCCTCGGGGAGCTTGCGCAGATCGCCGTTGGGCGTGAAGACGAAGATCTCGCCCGAAGCCGGCTTGGCGTCGAAACGCTGGGCCAGCGAGTGGGTTGTGTCCTCCATCAGCTCGCGCAGGCGGCTGAGCCACTGCTCGCTGGTCTGGGCCCCCTGTCCCACGCCCTTGTAACGCCAATGGGCGGCGATACCCCGCTCGGCCACGGCGTCCATGCGTTCGGTGCGGATCTGCACCTCGACCCAGCGTCCTTCGGCCGAGACGGTCGTGTGCAGCGACTCGTAGCCGTTTGACTTAGGAATCGAGATCCAGTCGCGCATCCGGTTAGGGTTGGGCGTATAGAAGTCCGTCACCACGGAGTAGGCCGTCCAGCAGAGCTGTTTCTCCTCCTCGGGCGGACAGTCGATGATGATGCGGATGGCGAAGATGTCGTAGACGCCCTCGAAGGGGACGTGCTGCTTGTGCATCTTCGACCAGATCGAGAAGATCGACTTGGTGCGGCTCTTGATGTGATAGCGGATGCCGAGCCGCTGCAGCCGCTCCTCGATCGGCACGACGAAGCGTGCGATGAAGGCCCGGCGTTCGTCGGCGCTTTCCTCGAGTTTGGTGACGATGTGTTCGTAGTCCTTCGGTTCGAGGTACTTGAGGGCAATGTCCTCCAGGTCGCTCTTGACCCCGTAGAGGCCCAGCTTGTGGGCGATTTGTGCGTAGAGGTTCATCGACTCCCAGCTCTTCTTGCGCCATTTCTCGCGCGGGAAGATGTCGAGCGAGCGCATCACCTCGAGACGGTCGGCCAGCTTGATGAGGATCACGCGCGGGTCTTCGGAGTAGCTCACGATCAGGTCGCGGAAGTTGTCGGCCTGCTCCTTGGCCACCTTGAGCTTCAGTTCGGAGATATTGGCCAGCCCCATGGTGATGCCCACGACCTGCTCGCCGAAACGCGCGCGGATCTCTTCCGTCAGACGGAGGAACTCCTCGGCCGGCAGCTGCTTGTGGGCCAGCCGCACGACATCGTGGAGGATGGCCGAGACGGTGGAGTTGCGGCCCAGGCCGATCTCCGAGATGACGATCTTCGCCACATTGACGGCGTGGTCGAGCATCGGTGAGCCGTCGTAGCGGCAGACTCCTGCCAGATGCTCCCCGGCATACGCCAGCGCCTCATCGACGAGCTCCCGGGTCGTCGGTGAGAAGTTGGTGCGCACCAGCGCACGCAGTGATTCGTAGCGTGAAAAGTCCATTTGTTTAACCTCTTACTAACCTTGCGAGCAAAGATAAGAAAAAATATTATAAATTTGGCACGTCGAACCCATACGATTGTCCATGAGCCGGAAAAAACTCCCGTACATCCCCACGTTGGGCGAGGAGATCGCCAACACCCTTTCGCACGGCGTGATGGCCTGTGCGACGCTCGCGGCCCTGCCGTTTGCCGCCGTATGGGCCTATGCACACGATACCGAGCCCGTGCTGGCGGCCGTTTCGGTCTCGGTGTTCGTCATCTCGATCTTCCTGATGTTTCTCGCCTCGACGCTCTACCATTCGATGAATCCGCAGTCGCGCCACAAGGAGGTGTTCCACATCCTCGACCACATCTTCATCTACGTGGCCATTGCCGGCAGCTACACCCCCATCGCCCTCTCGGTCATTGGGGGCTGGCAGGGCATCGTGATCGCTGTCGTGCAGTGGGCGATGGTGCTTTTCGGCATCTTCTACAAGTCGCTCTCGCGGCGTTCGATCCCGGCCGTGAGCCTTACGATCTACCTGGTCATGGGGTGGACCATCGTCTTCTTCCTCCCGCTCTTCATCCGCCACGCCTCGACGGCTCTGCTCTGGCTCATCGTCCTGGGCGGTGTGCTCTACACGGGCGGGGCCTGGGTCTATGCCCGCAAGGGATTCCGCTACCACCACCTTGTGTGGCACCTGCTCATCAACCTGGCGGTGGCCGCCCACTTCACCGGAATCGTCTTCTTCCTCTATTGATGCTCCGGCGCCGGCTGCTGGCCGAGCACCTCCATCTGCTGCCGCACCGACTCCTCGTGGATGGCCTGCATGACCGTGCGCATGAACTCGCGCTCCATGCCCAGCCGCACGGCTTGTCCGGCCCGTCTTTCGAGCAGCTCCTCGTAGCGCTGCGCCTGCAGGACGGGCATGTTGTGCTCCTTCTTGAACTGTCCGATGTCGCGCGAGACGCGCATCCGTCGGGCGAGCAGTTCGAGCAGCTCGTCGTCGATCTTGTCGATCTGGGCCCGCAGTTCGGTGAGGCTCTCGGTCGTGACGCTCTGCTCGCGGATCACCAGGTTGCGGATGATGTAGGCCAGCGCTTCGGGGGTCACCTGCTGGGCCTTGTCGCTCCAGGCACAGTCGGGCGAGCAGTGGGCCTCGACGACGAGTCCGTCGAACCCGAGGTCCATGGCCTGCTGCGAGAGCGGGGCGATCAGCTCGCGGCGTCCGCCGATGTGGCTCGGATCGCAGAAGATCTCGAGTTTCGGGAGGCGGCGGTGGAGCTCGATCGGGATGGCCCACATCGGGTGGTTGCGGTAGAGACTCCGGTCGATGGAGGTGAAGCCGCGGTGGATGGCCCCCAGACGGCGGATGCCGGCGTTGTGAATGCGTTCGATGGCGCCGATCCAGAGCTCGAGGTCGGGGCTGACGGGGTTCTTTACCAGCACAGGTACATCCCGCCCGCGGAGCGCGTCGGCGATCTCCTGCATGGCGAATGGGTTGGCCGCCGTCCGCGCGCCGATCCAGAGCAGGTCCACGCCTCCGCGCAGGGCCATATCGACGTGTTCGCGCGTGGCGACCTCCGTAGCGGTGTACATGCCCGTTTCGCGCTTGACGCGCTGCAGCCACGGGATTCCTGCGGCTCCGACCCCTTCGAAACCTCCGGGTTTCGTGCGCGGTTTCCAGAGCCCTGCACGGTAGATGCGGACGCCCTCGGCGGCCAGTGCGCGGGCCGTTTCGATCACCTGTTCTTCGGTTTCGGCGCTGCACGGTCCTGCGATGACCAGCGGCCTGCGGGGATCGATCCCCGGGAGTGCGATGGGTTGGATGTCGTTCATGGTATTGCGTCTTTTTCGGTTTTTCAGATTTTCGGATTGGGACATTCGGCATATTCGCCGAGGATGCGGAAGCCGCTCGTCAGCGGGCGTACGGCCTCGACGGCCTGGTGGAAACGCTCCGGATCGGCGAATGTGACATCGACGTAGAAGCGGTATTCCCACTCGCGGCCGACGATCGGCAGCGACTGGATTTTCGTGAGGTTGATGTCGTAGAACGAGAGGACGGTGAGCGCCTTCGAGAGGCTTCCCTGGGTGTGGGGCAGAGTGAAGAGCAGCGAGGCCTTGTCGGTCCGCTCGGGGTGGACGAACTCTGCGACGCGGCTCTCGTTGGCCAACAGCAGGAAGCGCGTGAAGTTGTGGCGGTTGGTCTCGATGCCGCGCTCGAGGATCTCGAGCCCGTAGCTTTCGGCGGCCTCGGCTCCGCAGATGGCGGCCGTGCCGGAGAGCCCCTCCCGGGCGATCTCCCGGGCGCTCCCGGCCGTATCGTCGCGCTCAACTGCCTTCATTTCGGGATGGGCCTTCAGAAATTCGCCGCACTGCATCAGGGCGATCGGATGCGAGTGGACCTCGCGGATCTCCCCGATCCGCTGTCCGGGCAGGGCTGCAAGGACGTGCGAGATCCGGAGCTTCTGCTCGCCGATGATACGGGCGCTGCTCAGCCGCAGCAGTTCGTGGTTCGGAAGCAGGCTGCCTGCGATCGTGTTTTCGATGGCTGCGATGCCCAGCAGGTCCCGGTCGGTCTCCATGCGGGCGAACAGCTCGTCGAAACTCGGGCAGGGGAGGGTATCGATCCGCTCTCCGTCGAAGAAATTGCGGGCGGCCGTGTCGTGGAAACATCCGGCGATGCCCTGTATGGCGATTCGTTTCATCCTGCGTTCGGTGTGTAAAAAAGGAAATCCCGCTCTCCAAAGAGCGGGATTTCCTCATGCTTGTCAATTCTATTTTTCACTACATCCGTTTATGCGCATGCGATCCCGCTTTTTCTCTTGCCGTAAAAGAAAAAGAAATAAAAATAGGATGCAAAGCCGTGTAAACGCATGACATGTGTTGTCTTAGTCGAGGACAAATATAGTGAAATATTTTGATAATCCAAACGCGACGGCCGATTTTTAAACGGATGCAGGTTTTTTTCTGCGCAGGAAGCGTTTCTTGAGGGCCCGTTGCCGACCGAATGCCAGGCGGAAGAAGATGCCGCGCAGCAGCGTGTCGTCGATATTCCAGCCGCGGATCTCGGCATAACGGTCCAGGATGTAGAGGAAGGCCGGGGCCGGACAGGAGAGCCGGCGCAGGTTGATCATGCACTGGCGCGGGGTGAGCGGCCTGTCGAGGAACCGCATGCGGTTGATGTCGATGAGCTCGAATCGCCATTGTCTCTCCTCGGGGCTGTATCCGCAGAGGATGTTCCCCTGGTTGAAGTCGCGGTGGTCGATCCCCTTCTCGTGGAGTTCCGCGACGAAGCGGGCGAAGGCGTCGAGAACCGGCCGGCTCGCGGTGTCGGGGAAGCGGGCTGCGAACTCCGACAACGGTTTGAGGTCGGAGTAGCGGGAGACGTAAAAACTGTCTGTCAGACGCCCCTTTCGGCGGTATTCACTCCAGGCAACCGGCTGCGGCGTCCCGATGCCGAGGCTGATGAGCCGTACGGCGTGTTCGAAGGAGCGCCGAGCCTTGCTGCGGCGTATGTGTGCATAGAGTATTCCCTGCAGGGCTCCGGGTTGTCTGAATCGTTTGGCAGCCAGCAGTTCGCCCTCCTGGGCGAGCAGTCGGATCGTATTGCGCCCGGCGTGCAGCACCGTCCCTTCGCCCCGCTCGAACAGGGTGGGGAGTTTTTTTACGAATTCGTGCAGCCCTTTGTGGCTCGGATCAAGATGCAGACGCATGGCGGATTGTTTGTTTCGGGTGCAAAGTTACGGCGGAATACCTCCCGTGCGCTGTTCAATAAGGCGCTGTAGTTGCCCTTTCGGACGAAAAGCATTCAGGAGCAGCAAAAAGGGATTACGGAAAAGTCCGTAATCCCTTTTCTGCGGATATCCGTCGCCGGCGGCCGGCGGCGTACTCGCGGCAGCTACTCCTCCCCGCTGCCCGAGTCTCCGGTCACTTCGTCGGGGATCGACTCGCAGCGAACGTAGAGCGAGACGTCCTCGGGGTTGTCCTTGGCTGTCCAGACCATCGAGTCGGCATCGAGGTCCGTGACGATGTACTGGTGGTTCCAGTCGCCCATGCCGTAGTCGTACTGGCCCATGATGATCGAACCCAGCGCCTCGTCGGTCGTGATGGCGAAGCGGCCCGTGAGTTCGCGCGGGAGGGCGCTGTCCAGATTCTGGTACATCGAGAAGAGCTGGTCCTTGCGCGTGAGTTCGATGTAGACGAAGCTGCCCTCGGCCAGCGGAGCACCCTGCCATTCGGCGAGTTGCCACGTGCCGGAGAGGTTGTGGGGCGTGACCTCCAGTCCGGGATCAACGTACGATTTGTCGTCGTCGCAGGCGCACATCGTCATGGCTGCCAGCGAGAGAACGGCGAATTTCAGGAATTTTTTCATGGTATTCTCGTTTTGTTTTTTGTCAAATCAGTATTCCGTCAGCGGCCTGTTCCGATCAGGATGCGTACCGTGCTCTGGCTTGGCGGGAGATCCAGCCCCTGCAGGATGACGGGCACCTGGTCGGGAAGCCGTTCCGGGGCCAGTTCGGGCCGGAAGCGGAAGACCAGGTCGCAGGTCCGACCCGGGGGTGTTGTCTCGGGGTCGCATTCGAACCGGATGTAGGGAGGCAGCAACAGTGTGTCGGCCGTGATGTGCAGGGGCGTCTGTCCCGCATTGAGGCACTCGATGCGTTCGGTCTGTATCTGCGTTCCGGCGATCCGTATGCTCCGCTGCTTGAGCAGCAGGGTATTCATTGCGTAGGGATAGTCGGCCGTCGGCAGCGTGGAGGGCGTAACCTGTCCCGTCAGTTCCAGGATCGCCGTCGGCAGCTTGTTCGACAGTTGCGTGAAGACGAAGATCCGGCGGTGAAAACTTCCCGGATGACGCTTCGGATGGTAGGTAACCTTCAGCGTCCCCTCCTCGCCCGGCAGGACCGGGCGTCGTTCGTAGTAGGGCCGTGCGCATCCGCAGGTCGTCTCCACGCGGGTGACCACCAGCGGCTTGTCGCCCGTGTTCTCCCACCGGAACGTACTTTCGATGGGAGCGTCGTCCTCGTTGATCCGTCCGATGTCGATGTGCGTCGTCTCGAAGCGCATGACCTCATCGCCCCGTTCCGCTTTCGGCGGGTTGGCAATGCTGTCGCGGAGCGATTGCGGGATCGGCGGCACCTGCGCCCGGAGCTGTGCGGGGCCGAAGGCCGCGCACAGCGCTCCGAGGCAGAGCATCATTATTTTTCCGCTGCGGTTCATTCCGTTACAACCAGCCGCTGCCGCTTGCCGACTTGCGGACCGTGATGTTGAAGTTGTGGGTCGTACCGTCGCTGGCTGCGATCGAGGCCTTCGTCGAGCCCTCCTTGAGTCCCGAGAAGATGATCTTCGCACCCTCCGTGCGGCTCGTGGCGACCGCCTGGTTCTCGATGGTCACGGTGTAGGTGAGCGACTCGCCGTTGAGGAAGAAGGTTGCCGGAAGGGTCGTCACCTCGCCGTCGAGCGGGATGTAGAGGTTCGGGAACCGCATCGGCGTGCCGTTCTGTGCGATGGCATCGAGCAGCCGCTTGGCATTGACCTGGCCGACGCCCATTTGGCCCGTATAGTTCGACAGCATCATCTGCGTCGGGTTGGTGTAGCCCAGGTCGTAGGCGTAGCGGTAGTAGAACTTCGTGCCCTGAATGTACTCGTCGATCGGGGTTGCCGTTTCGTAGAGCAGTTTCTTGAACTCGTCGGCCGTGAAGTGGCGGCGCTGCTGTGCCGCATAGGAGAGACCCAGCGCGACGACACCCGAAACGTGCGGGCAGGCCATCGACGTTCCCTCCATGTATCCGAAGCCGGTTTCGCTGACGTTGTAGGGCAGCGTCGAGAAGACACAGCCCGCCTCGCCGCGCAGGGCGCCTTCACCGTAGTCCCAGTAGTAGTCGCGGTCGCCGCCCGGTGCGGAGATGTTTGTGCCGGGGCCGTAGTTGGTGTAGGTCGCCGGCGTGAAATCGGCTGCCGTGGCGGCTACCGACACGCACATGCTGGCAGCGCCGGGGAATCCGGCCGAGTTGGCGTATTCGTTGCCCGAGGCGAAGACCGCGATGCCGCCGTCGATCGGGCCGTTGGGCGATCCGGCATTGTGGGTGAAGTAGTCGAGTGCGTCCTTTTCCAGCGGGGCGAGCGTCTCCCACTGCTCTTCGTCGGCGTAGCCGGGCGTTCCCCACTCGTAGCTGTTGGCCGTTCCCGAGGTGTAGCCCCAGCTGCACTGCAGGATAACCGCGCCGTTGTCGGCCGCATACTTGATGGCCTTGACCGACGACATGGAGTTTCCTCCGGCATTGCCCGCGAAGATCTGGCACGACATGATCTTTACACCCGGTTTGTCGGGCGTGCCGCCCGCGATCGAGCCGATGCCGCCGTTGTCGTTCTGTGCGGCGATCACGCCGGCCACGTGCGTACCGTGGCCCGTGTCGTTCAGGTCGTCCCACGTGATAATGCCCGTGTTGGTCACGAAGTTGAATCCGTGGATGTCTCCGGCATATCCGTTGCCGTCGTTGTCCTTCTTCGAACCGTCGATCTCATCCTCGTTTGTCCAGATGTTGTCGCGAAGCTCGGGGTGAGTCTGGCAGACGCCCTCGTCGAGCACGGCAACGATGATCGAAGGATCGCCCGTCGAGAGTTTCCATGCTTCTTCGCACTGCACATCGGCTCCGACGACGCTCCGCGACACCTCGCAGGCTTCGGTGCCGGTGAACAGGTCGCCGCGGTTGATCAGGTTCCACTGCTTGACCATCAGCTCGTCGTTGAACGGATACTCGCCCTGCGTGGCACGCGTCTGCCGCTTGATGGCCTCGAGGGTCTCGCGCGTCAGGGGCATGGCCTTGCGGGTGGGGTCGTACGAGCGTTTGATCTGACGGTTCGGGGTGGCGTACTGCACCTCGCCCAGCGGCGCGAGTCGTTCGATCACCTGCTCGACGGTGTAGTCCTCGTTGAAGCGGACCACGTACCACAGGTTCAGTCCGGCCTCGCGGGTCCGCTCCTCGGTGCGTTCGTCCACCGGGAAGACCCGTTCGATCTCGTAACCGCCCACCAGGTCGAGCACCTCATCGACGGAGAGGATGCCCGAGCGGGTGGCCGGCGCCCCCGATCGGGTCTTGACGACCGTCTGATCGAGGATGTCGCTCACGTAGCTCTTGAATTTCACGAGCACCTCGCCCGATACGGGTTTCACCTCCTCCGAGCCTTCGGGGTCGGTCGTGCCGGGCGTAGGCAGTTCTTCGTTCGTGCAGGCACCGAAGGCGAGCAGCGCTGCGGTGCAGATGCCGTATATGGTTTTTTTCATATCCTAATCGTACTGTGTTAAGCGTTCGGAAATTCCGCTCCGTTACTGTTTGTTCGGATCGAGATATTTCTTCCCTTCGTAGAATTTGTAATAGTCGTCCAGGTTGATCGGCTCGTTGGAGAATCCGGCCGTCTTGCCGTCCTTGTCCTTGCCTTCCTGCGAGAAGACCAGCGTGTAGGGATCCCACCAGTCAAGGGCCGGGTGGCGGAGCAGCCATTCGGGCAGCTCGCCCGTCAGGCGGTTCAGGTTGATCGAGAACCGTTTGATGTTGGGCAACACCTTGGGAATGCCTACCAGAGCCTGCGGCAGCGAGTCGGCGGCATTGATGTCCTCCTGCGTATAGGTGTTGTAGTCCTTCATGTCGGGGATCCGGCCCTGGAGGTAGTTCACCGAGAGGATCAGCGTGTCGAGCTTGTCCCACTCGAGCAGGCGGCGCGGGAACTCGCGCGTGCTTTCGGTCTCCTGGAACAGTCCGCCGAAGTTGGTGGTCGTCGAGTTGTAGAGGTCGTAGATGATGATGCGCTGGTTGGCGTTCATCTTCAGGGCATGCAGGTTCGGGAAGTTCTCCTTGGTGATGACCGAAGGAATCTGCTCGAAGTTGTTGCCCGACAGGTCGAGGAACTCGAGGCTCTTGAGGTTCTTGAACGACGGATCCAGTTCGGTGAGTCCGTATGCACTGATGGTCAGTCGCTTGAGCTGGGTCAGCCCGGACAGGTACTCACCCGTCGAGAGGTTGAGCCGGTTGGAGTTGGTGTTCGAGTAGAAGATCAGTTCGTCGGCTGCCGTGAGATACTTGACCTCGAACGGAATACCCTCCTTGGTACCGAACATGTAGAAGCGGGCGTACTTCACGCGGCCGACCTTCTCGTCGGTGCAGCCCTCCATGTCCTTCTCCCAGAGAATCACGTTATCCCAGTTCTCCATGCTCTCGGAGCTCTCCCACGACTCCCACATGTTGAGGGCTCGGGCGATCGAGAGCAGCGCTACCGAGTCGCCGGCACGGGTGTCGGCCTTGATCGGCTCCGAGGCCTGCTGCTTGACGGTCAGATCGTCCTGTGCGGCCAGCTGGACCTCCTTTTTGGGCTTGAACGTGATGGTGGCATTGCGCTCTGCGTCGCTCGAATTGATGCCCCAGTTGAAGCGGACGGTCACCTCGCGCGGGCGGAGTCCGCGGTTGAGATCGACCTTGTACTCCTCGGGGGTGAGCCATGCCTGTGCATCCTCCGGGATCTCGACGTCGAAATCGACGTTGGTCTTCACCCGCACGTCGAACGTGCGCTCTCCCAATGCGGCGTAGTTGGCTACGGTCACCTGCTTGTCGTCGAGCGTGATGGCGTAGTCGTAGCCCTCCTGCGTGATGTTGATGTCGCGCCGCTCCTCCCAGTTGTTCTGGTTCTGGATGCGCACCAGACCCTGGCGGGGTTCGTTGAGCAGAGCCGAGTCGATGATGATCTGGCATACGGCCGTTCCGCGGCCGTTGGCCGGCGATACGGTGATCCACGGGTCGTTGGTTTGTGCGATCCAGCTGTCGTCGGCCGTGATCTTGATGTTGTGGGTTCCGCCTTCGGCGCCGATCTCGATGTTGTCGGTGTCGATGGTGACGCCGACCTTCTTGTCGTCGTTGGCACAGCCCACGACAACGAGTGCGCAGAGACCCACCGCGATGTATTTCGTTATTTTCATGGTACTATCCGTTCTTTAGGGTTATTCGAGCATCTCGTCGCAGTTCGTGATGTTCTGCGTTTTGTCGTAAATGAGCAGGTAGGCTCCGTTCTTCCAGGCATAGCAGATGTCCGAAGCATCGAAGACGATGTTGGGATTGTCGCTGATGTCGAGGGTCCAGATCGCGGTCGAGATCGTGTCGTCGATCTTGCGCAGGTCGTTCGAACCGATGTAGAAACCGCGCAGACCGGTGTGCTGGTAGATGCCCGTCGGCCACTCGCGCAGGCACCGCTCGCCCTTGTCGTTGCGTTGTCCGCGGATGGCGAAGACCGTAAGGCCCTTGCATGTCATCGGCTCGAAGGGGAAGCTGGCGAAGGCGTTCTGCGAGAGGTCGAGTCCGTAGAGGAACGGCAGCGTCTCGGCTGTGAAGTCCTCGGAGAGCTTCGTGAGGCGGTTGTATGTGAGGTCGAGCGAGATCAGCCGGCTTGCGTATTTGCTGTTGAAGCATCCCTCGGGAATCTCCGTCAGCCCGCATCCGCGCAGGATGATGTAGGCGACTTCCGAGTTTGTGTCGCTGAACCATTTGGGGAACTTCGTCAGCCCCGGGTTTCCGGCCAGCGTCAGCGTCTCGACATAAATGCCCTTGAATGCGGCGGCCTCCTCTTCGGTGTAGTCCTGCAGATCGTTGTAGGAGAAATCGATACTCGTAACAGGGGTCTCCGCATCGAAGATGTTGGGGAACTTCTTCAGTTTGTTGAACGAAACAGAGAAACTCGACATGTCGTCCATGTTGCAGAACTTGCCGTTCTCATCGACCGGAATTTCCTCGATCTGGTTATGGTCAAGGACGAGTTCGACGATTGAAACGTCTTCTCCCAGCGGGTGGAGCTTGCTGATGTTGTTGCGGGCCAGGTCGAGCAGACCCAGACGCTTGAGGTTCTTGAACGATGCCGGCAACTCCTCGAGGCGGTTGTCCGTCAGGTAGAGCATCTGAATGTACTCCTTCGATGTGCCTTCGGCCAGAGCCGTCAGGCCGTCGTGAAGATCTTGAGCTTCCCACTGCCTGTTGTTCGAAAGGTTGGCGGCCACGAGTTTCGGCATGAGGGCCAGCTCGCGGGGGAACTTGGTCATCTTCGGGCAGTTGTAGAGCTCGAAATCGGTGCACGATTCGAGTCCCTGCATGCCCTCCTTGCCTTCGCCCTCATTGCCGGGCAGCGAGGTGATCGCGCTGTTGGCGATGTAGAGATATTCGAGTTTCTTGAGGTTGCCAATCTCGGCGGGCAGCGACTCGAGGCCGTTGCAGAGCTTGCCATGCGAGGTGTCCATCGGGCGGATTTCGAGCTGACGGCCCGTCGAGGCCTCGAAGATCTGGTCTTCGGTGTAGCCCTGGTCGTAGAGCTCCGTGGCGCGGGTGTGGATGCCGTGCTCGCGCAGGGCAAAGGCGCAGGGCCAGGACATCTGTGTGGCCGGATGCATGGCATGCAGCAGCTTGCGGTGGTTCTCCATGCGGTTGCGCGAACGCTCCGTGAGGCTTTGGTCGGGATCGAGCGTGGGGTCTTTGAAGCCCTGGTTCGTATCGTTGTGCGTACCGAGGTAGAGTTCGACGAGCTTGGTCAGTTGTCCGATCTCCTTGGGCATGGGTCCGTAGAATCCGAAACCGCTGATGTCGATCTTGGCGATACGGCCGTTGGTGTGGACCTCAACGCCCGGCTGATAGCTCCACAGGTCGGGATCCTTGTTGAAGTCCCAGTTTGATCCGACGGGGTAGTTTTCGCCCTGATAGGACCATTCCGTACCGTGGAGTGATTTCCAAATGGCATAGAGTGCATAGTGGTCCTTCATGTATTCGTCGGCCTCGTGGAGCGTCACGGGCACGTCGGCGTCGGTCGTTCGGTTATCCTCTACCGTGAAGGGCGACTCGACCGGGGCGTTGTTCGTTTCGAGCAGAATGCCGTCGCTGTCATAGGTACGGTACTCGATGACGATGTAGTTGCCGGCCTGAAGCGAGAGTAGCGAGTCGCATGCGCAGGTCGAGGTCTGGTAACCCTCGGGGGTCTCCGTATTCTCGGGATCGTCGAAGTGGATCGAGAAGGTGGCGGGCAGCTGCTCGAACTTGACGATGTTGTTGGTCTCGGTATTCTTCACCGATACGTCGAACTTGCCGATCTCCTCGAAGATGTACTCCCGGGAGATGTTGGCGCGGGTCGAGGTGGTCGGAGGCGTGAATCCCGACATGTCCTTGGTCAGTGTGAAGCGCACCTTGCCGCGCGGAACGACGTTCACGGTCAGGTCGTGTACGGTCAGACCTCCGGGGATGACTGTCAGGCTCGGGTCTGTCGCATTGCCGTTGTAGAGTTCGTCGTCGTTGTTGTCGAAGAGCGTGAACCGCACGATCTCGTAGTTGCCGGTCAGGAGTTTGATCTTGCCGCTGCGGATTCCGTATTCGGCATTCTCCGAATCGGTCGATGAGAGGGTGAGGGTCTGCACGATGGTCTGGTCACCGTAGGAGAGCGTCACGCGGACCTTGCTGGCCTCGGCCAGGTAGTCGAGCTGGGGCTTTGCGGCGCGGGTCTGCATCTGCTGCTGCGTCGCTTCGTCCGATGGGGCCACATAGGAGGCCTCCTTGTATAATTTGAACTGTACGTATCCGTAATCGAGATCGCGGTTGTCGATCCCGTCATCGTCGGAGCAGGCGGCCAGCACTCCTGCGGCGAGCCCGACGGCCAGCATTACGGCGGATTTGAAAAGTTTCATGTATGTGAATTGCTCTGAGTTACAATGAGTGTTGGTTGTAAGGGCCCCCTCCGGATTGCCCGGAGGGGAGCCTTGTTACGGCATCTTACGGCAGCGGTACGCAGTAGATTATGCCTGCGGCATAGTCGCCGTCGTTGTAGATGTTGAGCATCGCGTAGGGGTTTTCCCCTGTTCCCGGTGTGCCCATCTTGATGTTGAAGGTCGTTTCATCGGCCAGTTCGACATTCAGCCAGTCGATACCCTCAAAGGGCTGGATCTGCAGCCGCTCGGGATCGAATTCGCTCGTCTTGATCTTGAGGTTCACATCCGGGGCGGATCCCAGCAGGTAGATTGCCGTGCCCGATGCGAGCTTCTCGGCGAATTCGCTCGAGAGGTCCTTGCCGACGAAGTCTTTGAGCATGCTGCCCATATCCTGGTAGTTGCCGAACGTGACGGCCTCGAAGGTTGCGCCATCGCCCGAGATGAGCTCGGCCTGGAAGGCGCCGCTTGCACTGCCCGAATCGGTCTTGCAGCAGAAGGCTGCCATCGGCTTGTCGTCTACATAGAATACGATGTAGCCGGTCTTGTCCTCCGAAATGTTGTCCATAATCACCTCGAAGCTCGGAGCCGTAATCTCATCGACCCCTTCCTGCTTGGTCAGACGGAGCCAATAGGTCGAATTGTCCTTGATCTCGGCAAACTTGTCGTCGAAGAACCGGGTCGTGAAGTTGTTCAGCGAGCTGCTGTAGATGACCGAAGCCGTCGAGGTCTCGCTTGCATAGCTCATCAGGTAGTTCTGGTCGTTCGGCGTACCGAATGCCGTCGCCATCTGCTCGGGAAGATCCCGGTCTTCGGTGTAGGTGAGTTGGCGGAACGTCGTGTTGGTACTCTCCAGGCCGGCCAGGTCGCGGACCGTGAAGAGCGAGCTGATCGGGGCATCCTGGTTGAGCGTAGCCAGTTCGTAGGGCTTGTAGGCCTCTTTGAGCGACGGCATGTAGAGCGGGGGCTCCTGTCCGAGCAGGTCCTGAGCCGAAGTTACGTCCTTGGCCAGCTCGGCGGGAAGCACTACGACTGCAGCCGAACGGGCGGCGGCGCGCGACCCCGTGTTGGCTTCGGCCGTCAGACGGTATTCCGTATCGACCAGTACGTCGTCGCCCGAGAGAACGTTCTCGTGCTGCGTGATCCAGTTGCAGACGCTGTAGAGATACGCACCACCCATGTCTTTCTTCTCAAGCACGAAGACCTTGTATCCGACCTTTCCGCTTTCGGTTTCGAGCATGGGACCCGTCGTCCGGAACGTCGGGCCGTAGAAGGTCCAGGTGACGCTGCCGGCTCCGCCCTTGCCGTATTCGCCGGCGGCGTTGTAGGAGAAGACCGTCCCTGCGTTCAGGGTAACGTCCTGCTTCTCCTTGCAGCCCGGGATCGAGATGCGGAAGGCAAACTTGACGTCGTTGTTGTCGTAGTCGCAGAAAACGAGTTCATCCTCGGAGTCCTCGAGCGGAAAGGCTTTCGGGTCGCCCGAGAGCAGGATCTCGACCGTCTCGCCCGCCTTGCCCTCCGAGGGCGAAAGCTCGGCGATCCATTCGGGTTTCGAGTCGAGACGCCACTGGAAGTTTGCGGCGATCTTGATGGGCCGCCGCTCGGGCTCCATCGACGTCTCCTCCCACGGAATGGTGAGCGTCGTCTGTCCGGCATCGATCGGCTCCTCTTCGTAGGTCACCTCGCCGAAGCCGCTTTCCGTGCCCTGGTAGAGGTCGAACTGGCGCTCGACGGTGCCGCGCGTCACGGTGGCGATCACCTGACTTTCGCTGCCCATCGTCATCGTGATGTCGATGCTGCGGTCCGTGTCGTGTTCCTCGACATCCGAGACGCAGATAACGATCTCGTGGTCGCCGGCCTTGCCGCGTACCGTGTAGGCCGGCATGCCGTCGTCATCGAGCCAGAACCATTCGCCGGCCTGCGTGCGGTCGATGCTCACCGACCATGCCTGGTTGGGCGAGATGGGAATCGTGCAGGTGCCGCCGACTTCGATTCCGAGCGTCGTCTTGGCCGGGAAGTTCGGTTCCGGCAGCTTCTGTCCCTCGTCGTTGTCGTCGGAGCATGAACCCAGCGAGAGACCCGCCGTAGCGAGTGCCGCTGTGAACAGATTCAGTAAAAACCGTTTCATAGTCGTATGCTTTTTGTATTTTTTGCGAAAGCCCTATTCGTATTTCTTCATGCCCTCTTCGAGCTCGAGCCGGTCAGCCTCTTCGTCGCTGATCCACTCCATGATGTTGTAGAAGGTGCCTACCGTACCCACGGGTGTGCCCAGGTTCTTGACGTAGACATGGCTCCAGAGCTTGACGTTCGTCGTGCAGGCGTCGAAGAAGGAGTAGTAGCTCGGGCTGTTGGTGACCAGGATCTTGTTGTCGCCGTTGATCTGGCCGAATACCGACAACTCATCGCTCATGATCTGATCTTCGGGCATGCTCACCAGCGGGAGCGACGGGTCGGAGGGATCGAACGTGAGCTTGATGTCGTAACCCGTGAAGAGCCAGCTGTGGAGGATCACCGTGTTCGGCTCCTTCGGATCCAGCTCCGTACGGATCAGTCGCTGGATGCTCGTGTTCTCGACACCGGGATAGCTCTGCAGGAAGGTCGAAGTCACGACGCACCAACCGGTGAACTCCTCGGCGTGGAATGTGCAGCCCTTGAGCATGCGGACACGCGACTGTCCCGGGTAGAGACTCCAGTCGAGCTGTTCGGGCATCACCAGCCGGAGGTTGAACTGCAGCGTGTCGGCGGGTTCGAATTCGTTGTAATAGGTACGGACGCGCACCTCGGCGGAGCGCTTGCCTGCGGGGATGGTCACCGAGTTGGAGAGCAGCCGGTAGTGGAGGCCTTCGATGGCGGTGCTGCCCTTGTCGATCACCTCCACGCCGAACGTGCGGTCGTAGTCACACGCGCGGGTCGAAGATACGGGGACGGTGAAATAGTCCTGGTTCTCCAGTACCATGTTCAGGGAGACCGAGTCGGAGAACATGACGTACTCCGCGTCGGAATAGGTCGTGTACTCCTCCTTGCAGCCCGTGGCCAGGGCGGCGCAGAGTCCCGTGGCAAAAAGGAATGTTATGATTCGTTTCATGGGTTGTTGGCTATGTGTTTACCGATTGTTGCTTTCATTGGGCGTGATTTCCGATCCCGGGGCCTCCAGCTCATGCTGCGGGATGGGCCATACGAAGAGCGGATCGCCGGCCTCGACCTTCAGGTTGTTGCCCTCCTCCTGGGTGTAGGACTGGGCCGTGCGCTCGAATCCCAGGCCCCAGCGCTTGAGGTCCTGCAGGCGGAAGCCCTCCATGTAGAGCTCGCGGACGCGCTCCTCGGAGAAGGTCTTCACGTCGGTGTCCCAGTTGCCCGTGAGGTTGATCGAGCCACCCGAGACGAAGCGCGTCTTGCGCAGGGTTTCGAGGTCCTTCTGCGCCAGCACGACGTTCGGGTTGGGCTGGCGGCAGTAGGCTTCGGCACGGATCAGGTACTGCTCGGCCAGACGCAGCGGTTTGGGCATCGACACGTGGAAGACGTTCATCGGGATGAAGATGCCGCGGTTGCCGTAGTATTTGACGAGCAGAGGGTAGTCCATACCGCTCGGGTAGCCGATCGTGACGCCGCTTTCGGAGTCTGCGAAGTAGGTCGAACGCATGTCGTTGTCGTCATAGGCGTCGAGCACCCACTGCGAGGGGATGTAGTCGGGGTAGAAGTAGGTGTAGTCGCGGTTGAAGTTGAGGAACACCGTGCCGAGCGCGCCGCCGTAGGAGGTGCTCGTGAATCCGATGCGCCAGATCACCTCCGGGCCCATGTCGTAGGCCCACATGTATTCGAACGTCGTGGCGCCGTCGGGTGCGGTCTCCTGAACCGAGGAGAGCTGGAAGGTGTCCTGTTTGTCGTCGATCAGCTTGCTCGAGTAGGTGATGGCCGTCTCCCAGTCCTGCATGTAGAGGGCCACGCGGGCGCGGATGGCCTGCACGGCGGCTTGGGACATGTAGTAGTTGTTCGGCGTCTCCTCCGCGTCTTCGAGCCGCTCCTCGGCCCGGATGAGGTCATCCACGACGAATTGGTAGGAGTCGTAGAGCGAGGCGCGGCGGACGGGTTCCGCCTCGAAATACTTCGTACGGAGCACGACACCCTGCTCCTGGGCGGCCGTTGCGGGATCGTAGGCCTTGCAGAAGCACTTGATGAGTTCCGAGTAGCAGAGGGCGCGGATGGCGTAGACCTCGCCGGTGTACTGCTCGAGGATCTCGAGGTTCGTGTCGCTGGTCTCGTTGGCCATCACCTCGTCGATCCGGTCGAGGTAGAAGTTGCAGCCGCCGATCACGGTGTAGAGCTGTGCATAGACGGCTTCGAGTTCGAGGTCCGTGGGACGGATGTTCCACAGCCAGAAGTTGCCGTAGGTGTTCGAGTTGCCCTTCACGGCCTGGACCAGGTCGCTCTGGATGTCGGGCAGCAGGGTGAGCAGGCCGCTGTAGAGTGAGCTGCTCATCAGGTTGGCGTAGATTCCTATGAGGTGCTGTTCGGCATCGGCGAAGGTTTTCATGGCCTCCTTCTCGGGGATGGATGTCTCGGGGTATTTGTCCAGACACGAGACCGTGCCGAAGACTACAGCGAGCATCGCCAAGTAGCGTGTTATGGTGTGCAGTATGGTTTTCATATCCGTGTTAGAATGTTAAATCGAGACCGAAAGTGAATTGGCGCGACATCGGGTACTCGGCGGCGTACATGTTGCCGACGGCCTCCGGGTCGAGTCCCGAGAATTTCGTGAACGTCAGCAGGTTCTGGGCCTGGGCGTAGATTCTCACGCCGCTCAGGAAACCGGTCTTGCGCAGCAGCCCCTTCGGGAACGAATAGCTCAGCATCAGGTTCTTCAGACGCAGGAACGAGGCATCCTCGAGCAGGCGGCTGTCGAACTCGGTGTAGACGCCGTGGCGCGGGATGTCGGTGATGTCGCCGGGCTGCTTCCAGCGGTTGAGCAGGCGCTTCGACTGGTTGTAGGAGGCGAAGCGGCCGTTCGACTCGTCGAAGTAGCGGTCGTTGTTGATCATCCAGCGGTCGGCCAGCCACGAGAACTGCGCCGAGAGCGAGAGCCCCTTCCAGCTCAGCGTCGTGCCGAAACCGCCCTGCCAGGGGGCCTCGAACGTCTTGCCGATCATCACCTTGTCCTCGTCGCGGAGTTCGTTGGTCAGCTCGCCGTCCTTCGTGTACCAGAGGGCGTCGCCGTTGGCCGGGTTCACGCCGGCGAAGCGGTTGATGTAGAATTCGCTGACGTCGTGGCCCACGACATATTTCAGGCTCGACGACGAGAGTTCGTACTCCTGCACGCCGTTGTAGAGCTCCGTGAGCTTGTTCTTGTTGTAGGAGACGTTGGCGTTGAGCGACCACGAGAAGTTCTCCGTGGCGACGACGGCACCCGAGAGGCTGATCTCGAAACCGCGGTTCACCATGGCGCCGACGTTGTCCCAGCGGTTGCCGAAGCCGTTGTCGGAGTAGGACTTCGGAACGTACATCAGCATGTTGGTGGTCTTCTTGTTGTAGAGCTCGAAGTCGATGTTCAGGCGGTTCCAGAATCCGAAGTGCAGACCGAGGTTGGTGGTCCACGTGGACTCCCAGCTCAGGTCTTCGTTGCCCTGCGAGGTGGGGGCGATGCCGGCCGTGCCGACATAGTCGGCTCCTCCGGAGACGAGTGCGAGGTGCTCGTAGTTGGGAATCGACGAGTTACCGGCCGTACCGGTCGAGATGTTGATCTGTGCGTTGGTCAGCCAGTCGGCGGCATCCTGCATGAAACGCTCGTTGCGCAGGTTCCACATGAAGCCGACCGATCCGAAGACGCCCCAGCGGTTCGAGGCGCCGAAACGCGACGAGGCGTCGGCGCGGACGGCGAACTCGGCGAAGTAGCGGTTGTCGTAGTTGTACTCGCCGCGGCCGAAGAACGACAGCAGTCCGTAGTCGTCGGCCGGGGTGTCCTCCCACGAGGCCGCATAGGTTCCGGTCCCGATGTTGGTCAGTTTGTTGTTGTTCTGACCGCGGGTGGTCACGCCGAACGATTCGTAGTGGTAGTTCGTACCGTCCTGACCGACCATGAAGTTGAACGAGTGCTTGTCGTTCACGTCGAACCGGTAGTTGATCGTGTTGGATACCTGGAGCGTCAGGGCGTCGGAGGTGTTGCGCGATGCGGTGCCCTGCTCGAGGTTGGGCAGGTATTCGGGCATCGATTGTCCGAATCCGGTGGCGTGCGAGAAATCGACGCTGAACTGCGACCGGATCGTCAGCCCCTCGATGGGCGTCGCCTCGGCGAAGAGCGAGGAAAGTACCTTGTATTTCTTGTAGCTCACCGGATTGTTCTCGATCCACTCGAGGGGGTTCTGGCCGTCACCCTTCCAGCTGCCGTCCTCGATCGAGGCGAGCGAGCCGTCGGAGCGGTAGGGATTCCAGTAGGGGAGCATGAACCGTGCGGCCGAGATCGGCGTGACGACGGTGTATTCGCCCGACTGGGCCAGTTCGATGTCCTGGTAGTTGAGCATCGTGTTCGTGCCGACCTTGAGCCACTTGGCGGCCCGCTGTTCGACATTGGCGCGGATCGAGTAGCGGTCGAAGGCCGAGCCGGGGGCGATACCCTCCTGGCTGTAGTAGCCGCCCGAGACGTAGTAGTTCGTGCGGTCGTTGGCGCCCGAAACGGACAACTCGTAGCTCTGGAGCATGGCCGAATCGTTGAATACGGCCTCGAGCCAGTTTACGTCGGTCTTGCTCAGCAGGTTGTAGTCCTTGCCGTCGGTCAGTCCGATCTCCTTTTCGTACTGGATGCGCTCGGAGGTGTTCATCAGGTCCCAGTTGCCGTGGGCGATCTGCGAGAAACCGAGCTGCATGCGGTAGTTGATGACCGGATGGTCGTTCATGCGGCCGCGCTTGGTGGTGATGACCACCACGCCGTTGGCCGCGCGGGCTCCGTAGATCGAGGTCGAGGCGGCGTCCTTGAGTACCGAGAGGTTCTCGATGTCGGCCGGGTTGATCATGTTGAAGTCCGAGCTGGAGATCACCACGCCGTCGAGGACGAAGAGCGGTTCGGTGCCCGAGTTGATCGAGTTCGTACCGCGGATGGTCATGATGGTCGCCTCGCTGGGCTCACCCGAGTTGGAGAGTACCGTGAGGCCCGGGACCTGACCCTGCAGCGCCTGGTCAAATGCGGCCGTCGGGGTGCTTTCGATCTTTTCGGCCTTGACGGTCGATACCGATCCGGCGATGGTGCCCTTCTTGCGCACGCCGTAGGCGATGACGACCACATCCTCGAGAGCCTGCGAGTCGCTTTGCATCTCGAGGTTGAAGGTCACGTGTGTTTGTCCTTCGGGAACGACGTACTCGACCGGCTTGTAGCCGATGTACTGGAAGATGAGTGTGGTGCCGGGGGCAACCTCGATGGAGTAGCTTCCGTCGGCAAGGGTCGAAACGCCGGTCGCCGATCCGGAAATCACGTTCACCCCGATCAGGGGCTGTTTGTCTTCAGCCGAGGTGACTACGCCACTGACGGTGACGGTCTCCCCCCCCCTTGACGGGGTTGCAAAAGACAGCGCGCTGAAACATAGCGCGAGAATAGTGAGTAGAATTGTTTTTTGCATAAGGAAAAGACTTTCTTACCGTTGCAAAGGTATGAAATTTAATTGTGCGCACAAATAGGCTTTTTGTAGCCAAACTGTAAGCCGTCAGGACTTTAAAGGTGTCTTTTCGATGGTGTCGGCCGGATTTGTTTACTTGTATCGGACTGACTATAAGGTTTGTTTATTCTGGTTTCTGTTTTAACCGACCGTTGAACCCGGACTGTTTTGCTATTTTTTAAATAAACCCTCTTTCGGCCCTCCCCTGGCGGGTTGTCTGGAATGCCTGGCTGTTCATTATTTGCCATTTTTTGTTTATCGACCCGGTTTTATTAAGCGTTTTATTGGTGTGTCGGGTTTTTAAATTTTTAAAATTTATCAAACATTCAGGTTTTAACATGGATATTAAAAAATGACGATTTGCCTGAAAATATTTTGATTTTTGCAATGGTTTTCCTGGTTTTTGGTGAAGCTTGTTTCTGTTTGTAGTTAAAATGACATATTTATGTAACAGTTTGGAAAAGCCGTAAAGTGTTCTAAATGGAGGAAAATGCAGCGACAATATTCAGCTAAAACGGGAAATTTTGTACTGAAAGAGAAGTTTTGTACTTTGTTTTGATTTCGATTTGAAATCAAAATTGCCCGTAAAAATATATAATGTAATGCGAACCTGCTCGTAATGCGCTCTAAGGCCGTTTTGACTCTGCGCGGCCTGTCTCCGAAAATGGATGCATGATGATGAATTGAAATGAACCGGATTGGACTGGACTGAATATTCGGAGGACGCAAAATGTTCCATGCACTTGAGCCTGCCGCGTGGTGAGGCCCCGGCTATGCGGCATTTTTGTTCGAACAAGGATGGTTTCGAAGGAGGGGGATTGCTTGAGGTCCGAATGCAAAAAAGGAAGAGCCTGGGCTCTTCCTTTTCTGAGCTGTTGACGAGGCTTGAACTCGTGACCTCTTCCTTACCAAGGAAGTGCTCTACCACTGAGCTACAACAGCAGTTTTCTCCGTTGAGTGGTGCAAAAGTACACAAGAAAAATGAAAAGACCAAAAAAATGTGCATTTTTCACAAAAAATTTCTACCTTTACATACGAATCATAACACAAACCAGATGAAACGCATCCTAATTGTTGGCGCCGGCGGCCAGATTGGCTCCGAATTGACAGTCTACCTGCGCAGTATTTATGGCGGTCACAACGTGGTGGCCACCGACATGCGCGAATGCAAAGCCCTGGGGGAGGACGGCCCCTTCGAGGTGCTCAACGCCCTCGATGCAACAGCGATGGCTTCGGTTGTGGCCCGTCACCACGTAGATACGATCTTCAACCTCGTGGCCCTGCTTTCGGCTGTCGGGGAGCGTAACCCGCAGATGGCCTGGCAGGTCAATATGGGTGCGCTGAACAACTCGCTCGAGGTGGCGCGTCAGCACCACTGCGCGCTCTTTACGCCGAGCTCGATCGGCGCCTTCGGGCCCACTTCGCCCAAGGACAAGACGCCGCAGGACACCATCATGCAGCCCACGACGATCTACGGCGTCTGCAAGGTGACCGGAGAGCTGTTGAGCAACTACTACCACCACAAGTTCGGGGTCGATACCCGTTCGGTGCGTTTCCCGGGCATCATCTCGAACGTGACGCTCCCGGGTGGCGGTACGACCGATTACGCCGTGGAGATCTACTACGAGGCGATCCGTTCGGGCCGTTTCACCTGCCCGGTTCCCTCCGACGTCTACATGGACATGATCTACATGCCCGATGCGCTGCGCGCCTGCGTGGAGCTGATGGAGGCCGACCCGGCGAAACTCGTGCACCGCAACAGCTTCAACCTCGCGTCGATGAGCTTCACTCCCGAAATCATCTGCGCAGAGATCAAGAAGCGCCTGCCCGACTTCACGATGGATTACGACATCGATCCGGTGAAGAAGGAGATTGCCGAGAGCTGGCCCAATTCGCTCGACGACACCTGCGCCCGCGAGGAGTGGGGCTGGAAACCCGAATGGGACCTCTCGCGCATGACGGACGACATGCTGGCGCATATCCGCACCAAGTTGGGCAAGAACTGATCCTTCGCCCGGCCGATGAAAGAGTGAACGGTCGTCGGGGCAGGATTTTTGCTCCGACGGCCGTTTTGTATGCATAAAGATGGAAAACCATGAAACGGATTGTTCGAATCTCCGTGGCCGCCGTGCTGGTTGTTGCGGCGGTGCTTCTGGGCGGGAGCTTCTACATGCTCTCCTATTCGCTCCGGCCCGACCGGGTGATGGCCGAGAAGAATGCCGATTCCTATAAATATATGTATGAGGAGTATCCCTTTCTTGAGCCGTGGGTGGACAGCCTGACCCGTGCGGGCGCCCTGCGCGATACGACGATCTGCGATCCCGACGGGCTGCGGCTTCATGCCATCTATGCCGCGGCGCCCCGCCCGACGGACCGCACGGCCGTGATCGTGCACGGATATACGGACAACGCCGTGCGGATGCTCATGATCGGCTACTTGTACAACCACGACCTGGGCTATAACATCCTGCTGCCCGATCTGCACTACCACGGCCGGAGCGAGGGCCGGGCCATCCGCATGGGGTGGCTCGACCGGCTCGACGTGCTGCGGTGGATGGATGTGGCCAACGAACTCTTCGGCGGGCATACGCAGATGGTCGTCCACGGTATCTCGATGGGGGCCGCCACGACGATGATGGTCTCGGGCGAGGAGCAGCGCCCCTATGTGAAGTGCTTTGTCGAGGACTGCGGCTACACGAGTGTCTGGGACGAGTTCCGCAAGGAGCTCAAGGAGCAGTTCTCTTTGCCGGCCTTCCCGCTGCTCCATGCCGCCAGCCGGCTGTGCGACCTGAAGTACGGTTGGAACTTCCGCGAGGCTTCGGCGCTCGGACAGGTGGCCAAATGCCGCCTGCCGATGCTCTTCATCCACGGCGATGCCGACGACTATGTCCCGACTTGGATGGTCTACCCGCTCTATGAAGCCAAGCCGGGCGAGAAGGAGTTGTGGGTGGTTCCCGGGGCCGCGCATGCGATGTCCTATCGGGACAATCCGGAGGAGTATACGCGCCGTGTGGGCGAGTTTGTCGGGCGGTACATCGGAACGCAAGGCGGAGAGGACGATGGAGCGGGAGCGTGAATACGAAGGGCGTCTGACGGCGTTTTACAGGACACTGGAGGAGGCGATCGGCCGGCTTCCGGCCGAGGTGCGGGCCTCGCTCTACCGTCCTTGTGCTGCGGAGTGCGTGCGGGGCGATGTGCTGCAGGAGATGCGGCGGCAGTTCGAGGAGTGCGGCTGCGATCTCGACCGGCAGTATGCCCGGTACGGGCGGACGCCTTATTTCTTCGCCGACGTCATCGAACCGGGGCGGGTGTACGAGATCGGTTATCCGCGGTGTCTGTGCCCGCAGGTCGCTGCGGGGTTCACCGATGCTCCGACCCACTGCGAGTGTTCGCGGGAGAGCATCCTCTTTGTGCTGCAGGATCTGCTCCCCGGCCGTGACATCCGCGTGGAATGCCTCGGGACCGTCCTGTCGGGCGGCCCGGAGTGCCGTTTCCGGGTCGAGGTCGGGTAGGATGACCGGGGCCGCTTCGTCTGTGGCGGTCTTTTTCCGGAGACTCGGGCGCCGGCCCCGGGCTGAATCCGGTGCGTGGAGGTTGCACGGTGGGCTCGGGAGCCCTCCCGGGAAAGGAGATATGACAAAAAACCGGAGGTTCTCCTCAAGGGAACCTCCGGTTTTCATTTGGTCGGGATTGCTCGATTATTCGGCCTTGCCGTCCGAACCGAGAACCTCCTTGATCTTGTGGATGTAGAGCTTCTTCATGTTGTCGCGAGCCGGGCCCAGGTACTTGCGCGGGTCGAACTCTGCGGGCTTCGTGGCGAAGACCTCGCGGATGGCGGCCGTCATGGCAAGACGCGAGTCGGAGTCGATGTTGATCTTGCAGACAGCGCTCTTGGCAGCCTGGCGCAGCTCCTCCTCGGGAATACCTACGGCAGCCTTCAGTGCACCGCCGTACTTGTTGATCGTATCGACCTCCTCCTGGGGAACCGACGACGATCCGTGGAGCACGATGGGGAAGCCCGGAAGCTCCTTCTCGATAGCTGCGAGCACGTCGAATGCCAGGGGGGGCGGAACCAGACGGCCCGTCTTGGGATCTACGGTGCACTGCTCCGGCGTGAACTTGTAGGCGCCGTGCGACGTACCGATCGAGATGGCCAGCGAATCGACGCCGGTCTTCGTGACGAAATCAACGACCTCCTCGGGCTTGGTGTAGTGGCTCTCCTCGGCGGCAACCTCGTCCTCGACGCCGGCCAGCACGCCTAGCTCGCCCTCGACCGTCACGTCGAACTGGTGAGCGTATTCAACGACCTTCTTCGTCAGGGCGACGTTCTCGTCGTAGGGAAGCGACGAACCGTCGATCATCACCGACGAGAAGCCCATATCGACGCAGCTCTTGCAGGTCTCGAACGAATCTCCGTGGTCGAGGTGCAGCACGATCTGGGGCTTTGCCCAGCCCAGCTCCTTGGCATACTCCACAGCACCTTCGGCCATGTAGCGCAGCAGGGTCTGGTTGGCGTAGTTGCGCGCACCCTTCGATACCTGGAGGATTACCGGCGACTTGGTCTCGGCAGCGGCCTGGATGATGGCCTGGAGCTGCTCCATGTTGTTGAAGTTGAAAGCGGGGATGGCGTAGCCGCCCTTGATGGCCTTGGCGAACATCTCGCGGGTGTTCACGAGGCCCAACTCTTTGTAGGATACCATACTTTTAAATATTAAGAAAAATTCGAAATTCTCGATTAACCGCGCAAATTTACGAAAAAACCGGATATCATGCGTCTTTATTGCAAAAAAAATGAAACGGTCGTTCCGGATGCCTGCAAGGGACTGCGGCCGACCCCATTGCAGCCGCATGCCGTGCCGGGGCATACGGGGCGGACGGCCGCGTTTTTCCCTTTGTGCGGAATACGGTTGCGGGCTTCGGTCCTTCGTGTGTTAAAAAAATAACAAACCGGAGGGATTTGTTGTGCAATCGGAGAGTTTTTTGTAAATTTGCGAGGAATTTCGGATTGCCGGGCCGGCCTCGGGCGCGCCCCTTCCGACCAAAGACCGGATACATAAACACACAAACATACACGATCATGGCAGATTTCATTTATCAGGAGCCGTTCCCGATTCAGGAGGACAAAACGAAGTACCGTCTTTTGACGAAGGATTACGTGAAGGTCGTCGAGTGCGACGGACGCAAGATCTTGAAGGTGGATCCCGCGGGCCTCGAGTTGCTGTCGAAGGCCGCATACAGCGATGTGTCGTTCTACCTGCGTGCGGCGCACCTGCAGAAACTGCGCAACATCCTCGATGATCCCGAGGCTACGGACAACGACAAGTTCGTGGCCTACACGATGCTGCTGAATCAGTGCGTGGCCGCCGAGGGCGAGCTGCCGACCTGCCAGGACACCGGCACGGCCATCTGCATCGCCCACAAGGGCGAGGATGTCTGGACGGGCGCCGACGATGCAGAGTGCATCGCAAAGGGTGTCTACGAGACCTATAAGGAGCGTAACCTGCGCTATTCGCAGGTTGTGCCCTTCACGATGATCGACGAGAAGAACTCGGGCACGAACCTCCCGGCGCAGATCGACATCTACGGAGGCAAGCCCGGCATGGAGTACGAGTTCCTCTTCATCACCAAGGGCGGCGGCTCGGCCAACAAGACCTTCCTCTACCAGCAGACCAAGGCGTTGCTGAACGAGGAGTCGCTCACGAAGTTCATCCAGCAGCACATCTTCGACCTCGGCACGTCGGCCTGCCCGCCCTACCACCTGGCCATCTGCATCGGCGGCACGTCGGCCGAGATGTGTCTCTCGACCGTCAAGAAGGCTTCGGCCGGCTACCTCGACGAGCTTCCGACCTCGGGTAACGAGGGCGGCCGCTGCTTCCGTGACCTCGAGTGGGAGGAGAAGGTGCTCAAGATCTGCCGCGAGAGCGGTGTGGGCGCCCAGTTCGGCGGCAAGTACCTCGTGCACGACGTCCGCGTGATCCGTGCCCCGCGCCACGCCGCCTCGTGCCCCGTGGCCATCGGCGTCAGCTGCTCGGCCGACCGCAACATCAAGGCGAAGATCACCCCCGAGGGCATCTTCCTCGAGGAGCTTGAGAAGAACCCCGCACGCTTCCTGCCGAAGGAGGCTCCGGCCATGTCGCCCGCCGTGGACATCGACCTCGACGAGGGTATGGACAAGGTGCGCGAGATCTTGACCAAATACCCGATCAAGACGCGTCTGAACCTGCGCGGCACGCTCATTGTGGCCCGCGACATCGCCCACGCCCGCATCAAGCAGATGCTCGACGAGGGCAAGCCGATGCCCGAGTACTTCAAGAAGCACCCGGTATACTACGCCGGTCCGGCCAAGACCCCCGCAGGCATGGCTTCGGGTTCGTTCGGCCCGACGACGGCCGGCCGTATGGATCCCTATGTCGATCTGTTCCAGAAGCACGGCGGCTCGATGGTCATGGTGGCCAAGGGTAACCGCTCGCAGGCCGTGACGGATGCCTGCAAGGCCAACGGCGGCTTCTACCTCGGATCGATCGGCGGTCCGGCCGCCATCCTGGCCAAGAACTCCATCAAGTCGGTCGAGGTCGTGGACTTCCCCGAACTGGGCATGGAGGCCGTGCGCAAGATCTACGTCGAGAACTTCCCCGCCTTCATCATCGTCGATGACAAGGGCAACGATTTCTTCGCCGATTTCAAGCACTGAAATTTCCGGCCGCGGATGAAATAAGCGGCCCGAGCGATACGTTTGTAGATTCGATGAAACACTTGATTGCGAAAATAACGCTTGCCGTAGGCTTCCTGCTGGCGGTCTTTCCGGCGCTTGGTGCCGGAAAGATCACCTTCGAGGCCTCCTCGCCGCTGACCGTCGCGTTGGGCGAGCCTGTCCGGGTCGAGTTCGCGCTGAACGCCAATCCCGACGAGGGAACCTTCAAGGCCCCTTCGTTCGAGGGTTTCGATGTGATCGCCGGACCGGCCGAATCGCGCGGCCAGTCGGTGCAGATCCTGAACGGGTCCATGACCCAGAGCATCAACTACACGATCACCTACGTGCTGCTGCCGCAGAACGCCGGGAACGTGACGATCGGCGCGGCGGAGATCGCCGTGGACGGAACGGTGTACCGCACCGAACCGCTCCCGATCGAGGTGGTGAACGAGGGTGACGGCGGGCAGCGCCGGCAGCAGCCCGGGACGGCTCCGGGCGGTGACGGCCGCGAGAGCGACATGCAGAGCCGCATCGGGGCGGACGACATCCTGCTGCGTGCGGTCGTTTCGCAGTCGTCGGTCTACAAGAACGAACCCCTGCACGTCGCCTTCAAGCTCTACACGCGCGTACCCTATGTCAATATCGTGCCCGAATCGATGCCGTCGTTCAACGGCTTCTGGTCGCAGGATCTCTCGGATCCCAATACGGCGCAGATCGGACGCGAAACCTACAACGGCAAGGTCTACGAAACCCGCGTGCTGTTCGACTACCTGCTCTACCCGCAGCAGGTCGGGCAGCTGGCCATTGACCCGATCGAGATGACGGTCGTCGCGCAGGTCGTTGTGCAGAACCGCAACCGCGACCCCTTCTTCGGGGGCGGCCACGACATCTACAACGTTCCCCGCAAGGTGAAGAGCCAGCGGGCGACGATCGAGGTCAAGCCGCTGCCGGCCGGAGCCCCGTCGAGCTTCAACGGGGCCGTCGGTTCGTTCACCATGGAGACGGACTTCCCCACCGAGCACTTCGCGGCCAACTCGGGTGCGACCTGCACGGTGCGCATCGCCGGTACGGGCAACCTGACCTTCGTGCAGGCGCCCAAGCTGTCGCTGCCTTCCTCTTTCGAGCAGTACAACGTCAAGACGACCGAGTCGATCAACCCTTCGGTATCGGGAATCTCCGGATACCGGCAGTTCGAATACCCCTTCATCGCCCGGGCCGAAGGCACCTATGAACTCGAACCGGTCGAGTTCACCTATTTCGACCTCCAGCGGCGGCAGTATGTGACCCTGCAGTCGAAGCCCGTGACCCTCGAGGTGACGCCCGATGCCAACGGCGGCAGCGGCGGTGTGGTGATGCAGGGCGGCCGCGGCATGTCGAAAGAGGAGGTGCGCATGCTGGGGCAGGACATCCGCTTCATCAAGCTGGGCAACGCACAGTTGCGGCGCGAGCGTGTGCCGTTCCTCTTCAGCGGGGCCTACTGGGGCATCCTCTGCGGGGTGCTGGCGCTCTTCACCGCGGTCTATGCCGCGCTGCGCAAGCGGATCCGCGAATCGCAGAACGTCGTGCTGATGCGAGGGAAACGGGCCAACAAGGTGGCCGTGCAGCGCTTCCGGACAGCCAAACGCTACATGGAGGAGCAGAACCGCCACGCCTTCTACGAGGAGATGCTGCGGGCGCTGTGGGGGTACATGAGCGACAAGTTCAACATTCCGGTGGCGAACCTCACGAAGGAGAACGTGCGCGAGGAGCTGCACAAGCGCGGCGTCTCGGCCGAGCTGGCGCAGCACTTCACGGCGATCATCTCGCAGTGCGACGAGGCGCAGTATTCGCCCGTGGCATCGGCGCAGATGAGCGATGTCTATTCGGAGGGTGTGGACCTGATCTCCCGTATCGAGGCGGTCATAAAGCGATAGTACTATGAAGCGATTGATTCTTACGCTCGTGCTGCTTTTCGGCGTTGCGTCGCTTCCGGCGCAGGAGCCGGCCGACAGCCTTGCCGCTGCGGAGCAGCCCGTGCAGGCTCCCGACAGTGTCGGGGAGTCTCCCGTTGTGGAGGCGTTCACCCCCGATCAGTTGTGGGACCGGGCCAATACGGCCTATATCAACGGCGACTACCATGCGGCAATCGCCACCTACGGCGAGCTGCTCGACCGGGGCTACAGTTCGGCCAAACTCTACTTCAATCTGGGTAATGCCTGCTTCAAGGAGGGTGAAACGGGGCGTGCGATCCTCTGCTACCACCGGGCGCTGCGCCTGGCTCCGGGCAACGACGACATCCGCTACAACCTTTCGGTCGCCGAGTCGCGGACGAAGGACCGGATCGAGGCGATTCCCGAGTTTTTCCTTACGGAATGGGTGCGTGCCGTGCGCCACACGATGAGCTGTACGGCGTGGAGCCTCTTCTCGCTTGTGGCCCTGGCCGTGGCGCTGGCGCTCTTCCTGCTCTACTTGCTTGCTCCGCGTCTGTCGCTGCGCAAGGCGGGATTCTATGGAACGATGGTTGCAGCGCTGCTCTTCGTTGCGACAACGTGGTTCGCCGCAGGCGAGCGGCGCGAGCAGCTCGACGATACGCAGGCTGTGGTGATGACCTCGTCGGCCGCCGTGAAGAGTTCGCCCGACCGTTCGGCCACCGACCTTTTCGTGTTGCATGAGGGAACGCTTGTGCGGATCACCGACCGGCTCGACGGATGGTGCGAGGTCACCATCGCCGACGGCAAAAAGGGATGGATCGACGGGCGGACGATCGAGACGATATAGGATCGATGTCGAGGCTCTTACAGGATGTTGTCGGCGAGCTGTCGAAGCTCCCCGGCGTCGGGCGCCGGACGGCGCTGCGGCTGGCGATGCACATCCTGCGGATGGACGCGGAGGCCGTGGGCGACATGACGCGCAGCATCGACCGGTTCCGCAACGAGATCCGCCACTGTGTGGAGTGCAACAACCTCTCGGACGAGGCAGTATGTCCGATTTGCAGCGATCCCGAACGGGATCATGCGACGATCTGTGTGGTCGAGCAGGTGGCTGATGTGCTCTCGATCGAGAACACGCACCAGTACCGCGGACTCTACCACGTGCTCGGAGGGGTCATCTCGCCGATGCAGGGCATCTCCCCGTCGGACCTGAAGATCGACCTGCTGTGCGAGCGCATCGCCCGCGGCGGAGTTGGAGAGGTGATCATCGCCATCTCGACCTCGGTCGAGGGTGAGACGACGCTCTTCTACCTGATGAACCGCCTGAGGCAGTTCCCTGGGCTGAAGATCACCTCCATTGCGCGTGGCATCGGTTTCGGCGACGAACTGGAGTATGTCGATGAGCTGACGATCACCCATGCGCTGCTCAACCGCCGCGAGATCGAATGATCGGGAAGGAGTCCCGGGGTGTGGACTAAGTGAAGACGAGAACTGGAAAAGGCGTGTTTCGAACACACGTAAAAAGATAAAGGACAACCATTTAAATAAAAAAGGTTATGGATTTCGTAACGAATGAAAAGCTCACCATCGTGGGCGCAGCCGGCATGATCGGCTCGAACATGGCACAGACGGCTCTGATGATGCGTCTGACGCCGAACATTTGCCTCTACGATCCCTTCGGGCCGGCGCTCGAGGGTGTTGCCGAGGAGCTCTACCACTGCGCCTTCGAGGGTGTGAACATCACCTGGACGACGGATATCAAGGAGGCCCTGACGGGTGCCGCATACGTCGTTTCGTCGGGCGGCGCCGCCCGCAAGGCCGGCATGACGCGCGAGGACCTGCTCAAGGGCAACGCGCAGATTGCCGAGGACTTCGGTAAGAGCATCAAGGAGTATTGCCCCGACGTGAAGCATGTCGTGGTGATCTTCAACCCGGCCGACATCACGGGTCTCATCACGCTGATCTACTCGGGCCTGAAACCGTCGCAGGTGACGACCCTTGCAGCGCTGGACTCGACGCGTCTGCGTTCGGAGCTGGCCAAGTACTTCAAGATCTCGCCCGATGAGGTGAAGAACAGCCGTACCTACGGCGGCCACGGCGAGCAGATGGCCGTATTCGCATCGACGACGCTCGTTGCCGGCAAGCCTCTCTCGGAGCTCATCGGCACGACGATGCCCGAGGAGGACTGGCATGCCCTCCAGCAGCGCGTCATCCAGGGCGGCAAGCACATCATCGACCTGCGCGGCCGTTCGTCGTTCCAGAGCCCGGCCTACGTTTCGATCTGCATGATCGCTGCGGCCATGGGCGGCAAACCGTTCGAGTATCCTGCCGGTGTCTATGTGCACAACGATGAGTTCGACCACATCCTCATGGCGATGGAGACCGAGATCACGAAGGACGGTGCCACCTACAAGAGCGTCAAGGGCACTCCCGAGGAGCACCAGGCCCTCAAGGAGAGCTATGCACACCTCTGCAAGCTGCGCGACGAGGTGATCGAGATGGGTGTTCTGCCCGCCATCGACAAGTGGGGCGAGCTGAACCCGAACCTCAAGTAGTTCCGTTCCGAAGATCGGAAAAGATCGGAGCCGCAACCCGTAAGGGATGCGGCTCCTTTCTTTGTGGAAGTTCGGCCCGGTCTGCGGGGTGAATCCGTTTTACCTCTTCTCCTCAGCCGGGGCGGGCTGTGCCTGGAAGACGGCCCGCAACTCCCCGTTGGCGAGCAGCAGCAGCATCGGCCCGTCCATGTCGTAGTGGGTGGTTGCCTCAAGGGCTTCGGTGTAATCCCGCTCCTGGTCCATGTCCGGGCAGGCCATCATGGTCGAGGCCAGCGGCCCGATACGGAGGGCCCGGCGTTCGCCCGCAGTGTAGCGGCCGGAGAACCGGTTGCAGGCCCCCGTGCCGGATGCCGTCTGCTTTTCGGCATCAAACCGCAGACTGAAGGTCCCCTCCTCGGGGCGTACGCTTTTGCCGCCGAGCTGGATGAGCTGCCATTCGGTCCCCTCGAGCGGACGGCGCGTTTTTTTCTGATAGGAGCGGCAGGGGCAGCAGGAGGCGCACAGAAGTGCCGCAACCGCCGCGAGCGCAAGCTTCGGAAGAATTTTCATGTGATTTCAATTTTCAAGCGTCACAAATATAAACAATATATCGTATCTTTGTCGTAAATCCGAAAAATACCGAACCCATGAAAAAGATCATCGCATCGCCCCACGCTCCGAAAGCCGTGGGCCCCTATTCGCAGGCCGTTGAGACTGCCGGCGCACTCTATGTCTCGGGCCAGCTGCCGATCGACGCCGAAACGGGCCGCATGGCCGAGGGCATCGAGGCGCAGACGCGCCAGTCGCTCACCAACCTGGGCCATATCCTCCGCGAAGCGGGCTACGGATACGGCGACGTGGTGAAGACCACGGTTCTGCTGCAGCATATCGGCGATTTTGCGGCCATGAATGCCGTGTATGCCGAGTTCTTCACCTCGGAGATGCCGGCGCGCGTCTGCTATGAGGTGGCCGCCCTGCCGATGGGCGCACTGGTGGAGATCGACGCCGTTGCCGCGAAGTAACAGGCCGGACCGTTCGTGAGGCGCGGCTGGAGTGCTTTCGGCCGCGCCTTTCGAATCTTTTGGAACGGGCTGTGCATAATGTGTGGATAAATTCGGGACCGGTGATTGGTTTTTTCGGAAGGAAAGTCCCATTTTTGTAAAACCGGCTTTTTGCTGAGTAAAAGATAATAATTTGAAAATAAAATAATTATGTCAAAAATGAACAATCAGACGGAGGCGCCGCAGCGTGTGGAATACAACGATGCGGTGGCCGAGTCGAAGAGGTACTTCGGGGGCGATGACCTGGCTGCTACGGTCTGGGTCAGCAAGTATGCCTTGAAGGACTCCTTCGGCAACATCTACGAGCGCTCCCCGCGGGAGATGCACGAGCGTATCGCCGCCGAGATCGAGCGCATCGAGCGCAACTATCCCAATCCGATGTCGAAGGAGGAGGCGTTCGCTCTGCTCGACCATTTCCGTTACGTGATCCCGCAGGGCGGCCCGATGACCGGTATCGGCAACAACTTCCAGGTGGCTTCGCTCTCGAACTGCTTCGTCATCGGACACAAGCATCCGGCCGACTCCTATGGCGGCATTTTCCGCATGGACGAGGAGCAGGTGCAGCTCATGAAGCGACGTGGCGGTGTGGGGCATGACCTCTCGCACATCCGCCCGACGGGCAGCCCGGTGCTCAACTCGGCACTCACTTCGACGGGTATCGTCCCCTTCATGGAGCGTTACTCGAACTCCACGCGTGAGGTGGCCCAGGACGGTCGCCGCGGTGCGTTGATGCTTTCGCTGTCGATCAAGCATCCGGATGCCGAGCGCTTCATCGACGCCAAGGTCGATACGGGCAAGGTGACCGGTGCCAATGTCTCGATCAAGATCGACGATGAATTCATGCGTGCGGCCCTGGCCGGCAAGAAGTACCACCAGCAGTTCCCGATCAACTCGGACCACCCGAAATACGAGCAGGACATCGATGCGAAGAAACTTTGGGAGAAGATCATCCACAATGCGTGGAAATCGGCCGAGCCGGGCGTGCTGTTCTGGGATACGATCATCCGCGAGAGCGTTCCCGACTGCTATGCAGACGAGGGCTTCGTGACCGTATCGACCAACCCTTGCGGCGAAATCCCGCTCTGTCCCTACGATTCGTGCCGCTTGCTGGCGCTCAACCTCTTCAGCTATGTGGACCACCCCTTCACGCCGGAGGCGAAGTTTGACTTCGCGAAATTCCGCGAGCATGTGGGCAAGGCCATGCACATGATGGACGACATCATCGATCTCGAGTTGGAGAAGGTCGAGTTGATCATCGAGAAGATCGCTGCGGATCCGGAGGACGAGGATGTCCGCCACGTGGAGCTCGAGTTGTGGAAGAAGATCCGCACGATGGCCCGGAAAGGCCGCCGTACCGGCCTGGGCATTACGGCCGAGGGCGACATGCTGGCGGCACTCGGGCTGCGCTACGGTTCGCAGGAGGCGATCGACTTTGCCGTCGAGGTGCAGAAGACGCTGGCCGTGGAGGCTTACCGGGCTTCGGTGAAGATGGCCGCCGAGCGCGGTGCGTTCCCGATCTACGATGCGGCCAAGGAGAAGGACAACCCGATGATCGCCCGCATCCGCGAGGCCGATCCGGCTCTCTACGAGGAGATGTGCCGTGTGGGCCGCCGCAACATCGCCATGCTGACGATTGCCCCGACGGGAACCACGTCGCTCATGTCGCAGACCACTTCGGGTATCGAACCCGTTTTCCGCACGGTTTACAAGCGCCGCCGGAAGATCAACCCCTCGGACCACGACACGCACGTCGATTTCGTGGACGAGACGGGCGAGAAGTTCCAGGAGTACAACGTCTACCACCACAACTTCGTCAAGTGGCTCGAGGCCAACGGCTATGACACCTCGCGTCTGGCGACGATCTCCGATGCCGAGCTGGACCAGTGGATCAAGGCTTCGCCCTATTACGGTGCGACGGCCAACGACATCGACTGGGTCGCCAAGGTCAAGATGCAGGGCGCGATCCAGAAGTGGGTGGACCACTCGATCTCGGTGACGGTGAACCTGCCTCACGATGTTTCGGAGGCGCTCGTGGCCGATGTCTACCGGACGGCCTGGGAGTGCGGCTGCAAGGGTGTGACGGTCTACCGCGACGGCTGCCGCGACGGTGTGCTGCTCGAGAAGGGACAGAAAAAGAAGAAGTGCGAACCGCACGACGGACAGGTGCCCAAGCGTCCGCGGTCGATTCCGGCCGACATCGTGCGTTTCAAGAACGGTTCGGAGGACTGGATCGCCTTTGTCGGTCTGCAGGACGGCCGCCCCTACGAGGTCTTCACGGGTAAGATCGAGGAGGACGCCATGTACATCCCCCGCAAGATCACCAAGGGATTCATTATCAAGGTGCGCGAAGAGGACGGTACGAAGCGTTACGATTTCCAGTACAACGACCGTTACGGGTATACGAATACGATCGGCGGCATCTCGCGTTTGTTTAACGAGGAGTTCTGGAACTATGCGAAACTGATCTCGGGCGTGCTTCGCTACGGCATGCCGATCGAGAAGACCGTCTCGCTCATCGAGTCGCTGCACCTCGACAGCGAGTCGATCAATACGTGGAAAACGGGTGTATGCCGTGCGTTGAAGCAGTATATCGTCGATGGAACGCAGGCCAAGGGCAAGTGCCCCCAGTGCGGGCAGGAGAACATGGCCTACCAGAACGGCTGCCTGACGTGCATGTCGTGCGGTTATTCCAAGTGTGGATGATCCGGTCGGCGTGTCGGAGTGTCCCTGGCGGGCACAAAGAGTGAACAATTGGTCGTTTTGGCGATCCGGAGCGGGCTTTATGGCCCGTTCCCCCCGAAATGAGAATGATTTTTGCTGTGGAGGAGGCTGCATTCGCATGTGAAAATGCAGAAGGATGTTCGATTGTTGTTTGACGCATTTTTATTTATTGTATTATGAAAAAATTTTTTCTTGTTTTAGGGATTGTGGCGTTCGCTTCCTCTACCGTATTGGCACAGGATACGCCTAAAAAGCCGAGTTTTGCAGGGTTCGTCTCGAACGGATTCTGGGACAATTGGGAGGTGTCGTTCGGCCTGGGTACCGGTACGGCATTCTCGAACGGAGGCAACATCGGACCTCACAGTGAGCGTTTCGGGTTCGAGGGCAACTTCTCGCTGACCAAGTGGCTGCATCCGGTAGTAGGAGTCCGCGGCCAGCTGCAGGGCGGATACTTCAACAACTTCCATCCGACGCTCGGCAAGATGACGTGGCCGTACATGTTCGTGCATGCCGACCTGATGATCAATGCGTCGAACTGGATCGGCGGTTACCGCGAAGACCGTGCCTATTATGCCGTTCCGTTTGCCGGCTTCGGTTACCTGGCTTCGAATTTCACAAACAGCAGCCAGGTGGACAACCACTCGGGAACGCGTCAGGAATTTGCCATGACCGCAGGTCTTCTCAACAAGTTCCGGATTTCGCGTGCCTTCGATTTCAATCTGGAGCTTAAGGGGTTGCTGACTCGTTCGGCCTGCTGCCCCGCTGAACTCGACGGTTCGTATCTGATGGCCTTCACGGCAACGGCCGGATTCACTTACCGCTTCAACCAGCGCAACTGGCAGCGTGGTGTTCCGGGGTATACGCCCGAGGATATCGAGGCTTTCCAGGAGGCTGTAGCCGCCGGCCTGGCCGCCACGGCCGCTCTTGAGGCCGAGAATGCCGACCTGGCCGATCGGCTTGCTGAGGCCGAGGCTGCGCGCGTCGCTGCCGAGAAGGCCGCACAGGCTGCCCGTGCAGAGGCTGCTGCCGCAAAGAACTCGGCCGCACAGGAGGCCGAGGCTGCCGATACGTCGGTTATCCTCTTCGACTACAGCATGTCTACGCTCACGCCGCAGGAGCAGACCCGTCTGAAGATGGTCGCCGACAAGATCAAGAACGGTCCGGCCGATGCCAAGTACCGGATCTACGGCTATGCCGACCAGCAGACCGGAACGAAGGCCGGTAACCGCCGGGTGGCCGAGAACCGTGCCAAGAGGGTCTACGACTTCCTCGTTTCGCAGGGTGTGAAGGCCAGCCAGCTGACCTACGAAGGCAAGGGTAACTCGCCGGATCCCTTCGAGGTGCAGGCCGCCAACCGTGCTGCCGTCATCGAGTAGGAAGGTGGTATGTATGAAAAAAGAAAGATGCGGGAAGCGATTCCCGCATCTTTCTTTGTTTTTTCCGGAACTGCCCCGGGACTTCCCAATTCCGCTTTTGCGGCCAGTTTCCCGCTTTGCTTCCTGTTTATCCGGCTGTTCGGTTGCCCCGTTCCCGTTTTCCCGTGTCCGGTCCGTTCCCGGGCCCGCTTTTCGGGTTTCTGGTCCTGCGGCCGGCCGGGGTCAGCGGACGATGACGGCGTGTACTAGCCGGATGCCCGACCGGCGGTTGATCTCCTCGCAGAGCGCCTCCCGCTGGTAGAAGAGTTCCGAGCGCAGGACGCTCGACTGGATCCGCACGTGGAGGATGTGGTTTTCGAGCCGCAGTTCGGTGGTCAGGTCGGCAGCCCGGTCGCCGACGATTGCGCGCCACGTGTCGGGCAGGCGGCCTTCGGCCACTTTGGCGGCGACGTAGGGGCGTTTGAAGAACTCCTCGAGCAGGTCGCCCATGAGCATGGTTTTCGTGCGTCTCATTGTCGTGTCGTTCCGTTTTCCACCGTGTAGGCGACATATTCGCTGCCGGCCCGGTCGAGGATGGCCTTCAGCCGGGTCGGGTTGCAGTCGGTGATGAGGATCTGCCCGAAGGTCTCGTCGGAGACCAGGCGGATGAGCTGCTCGACCCGTCCGGCGTCGAGTTTGTCGAACAGATCATCGAGCAGCAGCAGCGGCTTCTCGCCCTTTTCCCGCGCCACGATGGCATACTGCGCCAGCTTGAGGGCCACGAGAAACGATTTCTGCTGCCCCTGCGAGCCGTATTTGCGCAAGGGATATCCGCCGATCTTGAGCACCAGATCGTCGCGGTGGATGCCCGACGTGGTGAATTCATTGACAAGGTCTTTCTGCCTGGCGGCGGCGAGGATCTCGGCAAAGGGTCGGTCGTTGAGTTCCGAGCGGTAGGTCAGTTCGACCTGCTCGCGGTCGCTCGAGAGCGTGCGGTAGTAGTCGGCCACAACGGGGCGCAGCCGTTCGACGAACTCCCGGCGCCGGGCGTGGATCGCTTCGCCGTGCTCGACGAGCTGGCGGTCGTAGATCCCGAGCATCACCTCGTCGGGCTGCATCTTCAGCAGGCGGTTGCGTTCGGCCAGCACGGCGTTGTAACGCATGACGGCAGCCAGGTAGGGACGGTCGAGCTGCGAGATGAAGGCGTTGAGGTAGCGGCGCCGCTCGTCGGCCGAGTCCGAGATGAGCGCACTGTCGGCCGGGGAGACGATCACCGCAGGGATCAGCCCCACGTGGTCCGCAAGGCGCTCGTACTCCTTGCCGTTGCGTTTGACGACCTTGCCTCCCTTGCGCGAGAACGAGCAGACGACCTGCTCGCTCTTGCCGGCGTCCGACTGGTACTGCCCCTCTAGCAGGAAGAAGTCGGCGCCGTGGCGGATGCTCTGCCCGTCGGTGGTCTGCAGCGACGACTTGCACATCGAGAGGTAGTAGACGGCATCCACGACGTTGGTCTTTCCCGCGCCGTTGTCGCCGACCAGGCAGTTGATGCCCGGGCAGAGGGTGAGCTCCTCCTCCGCGATGTTCTTAAAGTTGAGCAGTCCGAGTCTCTTCAGGTACATACGGCAAAGATAGCGTTTCGGTGCGGCACTGCCAAATTTATTTCTTTGTCCGAAGCGGCCGCCGGGTAGTCGGGACGGGGGTGCGGGACGGCCGGTACATGAAAAAATCGGGGTCCGACATTGCACATTGTGAATAGTTTTGTATCTTTGCGAACTATCGGACGAAACATAAACTAAAAACACGATAAGCCATATGACGAAACAGAACGTCGCCGAGCCCGAGAGCCTCGGCGAAGCAATGAACAAAACGGAGCTGTTTTTCCAGAAAAACGGCCGTCTGGTGACCTACATTTTCCTGGCGCTGCTCGTAATCGCCGCGCTGGTCTTCGGCTACCGCTCGCTGATCGTTCAGCCGCGCATCGAGAAGGCTGCCGAGATGATCGCTCAGGCCCAGGCCCGCTTCGAGGCCGAGAACCCCGACTTCGAACTGGCGCTGCAGGGTGATGCCAATGGCGCCGGCTTCCTCGATGTCATCGACCAGTACGGTTCGACGCCGTCGGGTAACCTGGCCAAGCATTATGCCGGCATCTGCTACCTCCGTACGGGCGACCTGGAGAACGCTGCCGCCTATCTGGCCAAGTTCTCGCCGGTGAAGGGCATTCCCGGAGCGCTGATCAACGCGCAGAACTACGGCCTGCAGGGTGATGTGGCCGTCGAGCAGCAGAACTACGCCGCTGCCGTGAAGTTCTACGAGAAGGCCGTGGCCGCCGCCGACAACAACATGACGGCTCCGATGTACCTGCGCAAGGCCGGTCTGGCCGAGCAGGCCCAGGGCAATACGGAGAAGGCCGCCGCCTACTACGAGCGGATCCTGACGTCGTATCCTGCTTCGATGGAGGCCCGCGAGGCCGAGAAACTGCTGGGCGGCGCAACGAAATAACGGAGACGGACTGCGATGGCGACAAGAAACCACAACCTCTCCAAATTCGACGCTCCGCTGCCGTCGGCCGAGGACATGCGCTTCGGCATCGTCGTGGCCGAGTGGAACCGTGAGGTCACCGAAGCCCTGCTTGAAGGGGCCGTGCGGACGTTGCGGGCTGCCGGGTGTCCGGACATGAACATCCAGATCAAGTATGTCCCCGGCACGTTCGAACTCTCGCTCGGTGCGCAGTTCTTTGCCGAATACACCGATGTCGATGCCGTGATCGCACTCGGCTGCGTCATCCAGGGGGATACGCGCCATTTCGATTTCATCTGTCAGGGCGTTACGCAGGGGATTACCCAACTGCAGATCCAGTGGAACATGCCGATCGCCTTCGGCGTGCTGACTGTCAATGACATGCAGCAGGCTCTGGACCGCTGCGGCGGACGGCTTGGCAACAAGGGTGACGAGGCTGCGGCTGCTGCGATCAACATGGTGAAGCTCCAGATCGACATGGAGGCAGCCTCGCCCGACCACGAGCCGGATCGGCGCAACATCAACTGACGGGTTGCCGGAGCGATTCCGGACCGGTCCAACGAAAAACCCCGGAGGGAGATTCCTCCGGGGTTTTTCGTGTTGCGCCGTCTTGTCCGTCGCGGCAGTGCCCTCCGCCGGGGCTGAGTCCTCCCGCATAACGGGGTGGAGCCGTTCCCGGACCGCTTGTACGGTCAGAAGATCCCGAGGTTGTCGAGGAAGACGAGCAGCAGGATGGCCGGGCAGAAGTAGCGCAGCAGGACGATCAGCACCCGGTAGATCCGGAAGGGCAGGGTCCCGTGGTTGGTGATCTGGTCCCGGAGCGTTTGACGGTCGAGCACCCAACCGACGAAGATGCAGGTCAGCAATCCGCCGATGGGCAGCATGATGTTGGCCGTGAGGTAGTCGAGTGCGTCGAAGAGATTCAGTCCGAAGATCTTCCATCCGTTGAGCACGCCGACCGAGAGCGAAGCCAGTGTCGCCAGAGCTGTGGTTCCGGCGGTCGTTGCCCAGGCGGCGGCGCGGCGCGAGAGGTGCCACTCCTCGTGGAGATAGGCCGTGACCACTTCGTGCAGGGAGATGGTCGAGGTGAGAGCCGCAACGACGAGCAGCAGGAAGAAGACCGACGACCAGACCATGCTGAACGGCATGCCGTTGAAGACGCTCGGCAGGGTGATGAAGACGAGCGAAGGTCCCGACGAGGGCTCGATGCCCACGCTGAAGACCGCCGGGAAGATCACCACGCCGGCCAGTACGGCCACCAGCGTGTCGAGGATCGTGACGTTCAGCGCCGTGTGGCGCAGATTCGTGTCGGGTTTGAAGTAGGAGGCGTAGGTGACCATCGTGCCGAGTCCGATCGAGAGCGAGAAGAAGGCCTGCCCGAGGGCGACGAGGATGGTCGAGGGGGTGACCTTCGAGAAGTCCGGACGGAAAAGGAAGCGGAGCCCCTCTCCGCCTCCGGGCATCAGCAGCGAGTGGATGGAGAGGGCGATGAGCACGAAGAAGAGCAGCGGCATCAGCAGCTTGGCCGAACGCTCGATGCCCTTCTGTACGCCGAGGGCGATGATGGCATGCGTGGCCAGGGCGAAGAGCACGGTGTAGAGCAGCGGCCGCCACGGGTGGGTGATGAAGCGCTCGAAGGCCCCCTGGTACTCTGCGGCCGAGGTGTAGTGTGCAAACTCTCCGGTGATCGAATGGACCATGTATTCGGCGGTCCACCCCGAGACCACGAAGTAAAATCCGAGGATCAGGAAGGCGGCCAGTACGCCGTTGTAGCCGAGCAGGCTCCACTTGGGGTTGAGTGCCCGGTAGGCGCCGACGGCGTTGCAGCGGGCGGCCCGGCCGACCGAGAATTCGGCGAGCATGAGCGGCAGCCCCAGTAGGAGCACGCAGGCGATGTAGATGACCAAAAAGGCTCCGCCGCCGTTGTCGCCGGCAATGTAGGGGAAGCGCCAGATGTTGCCCAGGCCGACGGAACTCCCGGCCGCAACCAGCACGGCGCTCAGTTTCCCGCCGAGCGTGACGCGCCCGTGCGAATGGTGATCGTGTGTCATAACCTAACCTTTTTATACGGGAGCGGGCAGGCACACGATGGCCTGCCCGCACTCCTATTTCTCCAGTACGACGCTTACCCGGTCGAGCTTGCCGCCCAGCGGGGGAGCCAGTTTCGATACCGTGCATTTTACGTGCCGCATCTGCGGGAAGGCCTCGTAGAGGGCATCGATGATGTTCATGGCCACGCGTTCGATCGTGCGCTGCGTGACGCGCATCCGGCTGCGGACGATCTCATACACCGAGAGGTAGTTGATCGCCTGCTCCACGCTGTCCTCGGCAGCCACGGCTCCGAGTTCCGCGGTGATCTCCAGATCGACCGTAAAGCGGTTGCCCACCTTGCGCTCGAGTTCGTAGCATCCGTGCATGGCACGGAACTCCATGCGTTCGAGTCTGATGCGGTATTCCATCCTATTCGGCGATGACGAGGTAGTAGTTCTTCTTGCCGCGCTGCACGAGCAGGTACTTCCCGGCGATCAGGTCCTCCTCGGTGACCGGGCGCATCGGGTCGGTTACCTTCTCCTTGTTGAGCGAGACGCCGCCGCCCTGCACCATCTTGCGGCATTCGCCCTTCGAGGGGAATACCTGCGTCTTCTCGGCGGCCAGCTCCACGAACGGGAGGCTGCCCAACTCCGAGCGGGCGATGCGGAACTGCGGCACGCCTTCGAAGACCTGCAGCAGCGTCTGCTCGTCGAGGCGGTGCAGCGCTTCGGAGGTGGCCCCGCCGAAGAGGATGGCAGAAGCCTCGACTGCCTTCTCGTACTCCTCCTTCGAGTGGATCATCGTGGTGATCTCCTGGGCCAGGCGCTTCTGGAGCACGCGCAGGTGGGGTGCGGCCTCGTGCTCGGCGATCAGCGCCTCGATCGTTTCCCGATCGAGCAGCGTGAAGATCTTGATGTAGCGCTTGGCATCCTCATCGCTGACGTTGAGCCAGAACTGGTAGAACTTGTAGGGCGAGGTGTAACGCGGATCGAGCCATACGTTGCCGCTCTCGGTCTTGCCGAACTTCGTGCCGTCGGCCTTGGTGATGAGCGGGCAGGTGATGGCGAAGGCCTCGGCCTCGGGGCCGAGCTTGCGGCGGATGAGCTCCGTACCGGTGGTGATGTTGCCCCACTGGTCGGCGCCGCCCAACTGGATCTTGCAGTTCATCGTTTCGTAGAGGTGCAGGAAGTCGTAGCCCTGTACGAGCTGGTAGGTGAACTCGGTGAACGACATGCCGTCGCCCTCGCCGTTGAAGCGCTTCTTCACGGAGTCTTTGGCCATCATGTAATTGACCGTGATGCACTTGCCGATGTCGCGGATGAAGTCGAGGAACGAGAACTCCTTCATCCAGTCGTAGTTGTTCACCAGACGGGCGGCATTCGGCGCATCGGAGTCGAAGTCGAGCAGCTTGGCCAGCTGCCGCTTGATGGCCTCCTGGTTGTGGCGCAGCGTCGCCTCGTCGAGCAGGTTGCGCTCCTGCGACTTGCCCGACGGGTCGCCGATCATGCCCGTCGCGCCCCCTACGAGTGCTAGCGGGCGGTGTCCGCACATTTGGAAGTGCTTGAGGATCATTACGCCCACCAGGTGGCCGATGTGCAGCGAATCGGCCGTGGGATCGATGCCCAGGTAGGCCGTCGTCATCTCCTTTTCGAGTTGTTCCTTTGCTCCGGGCATGATCGTGTGGATCATGCCGCGCCATTCGAGTTCTTCGATGAAATTTTTCATATGTGTCGTTTTTTTGTTATTTCCGTATGGTCTGTTATTCGATCTCCAGGTCGAGCGCCTTGCGCAGTTCGGCCACCAGCGGATTCTTCTCCGTGATGAACTTCACGCGGTCCTCGAGCTTGATGGGGCGTGCGGCCCGGATCTGTTCGTCCACCGTGATCTCCAGCTCGATCCGCCCCGTGATGCCGGCCACCTCGGCGATGCGCATCAGCATGGCGGTCTTCGACCGCAGGATCTCGTCGCGCAACTCCGTCGTGGGGACGCTCAGGCCGATCGTGTTGCCGTGGAAGGCCATCTGTTCGAAGACGGGGACGAACCTCGGGCGGCGTTCGCGGATCAACGCGAGGATCGCCTCCCGGCCGCGTTCGAGTTTCGCGGTGCATTCGGGGTCGATCTCCGCCGTTGCGGGCTCGTCGGCCTGTCCTTCGGTTTCGTGCTCCTCTTCGGGCAGCATGCCGCCCGAAGCGAGCAGCTCGGTGAGCGAGGTCCCTGAGAGCAGCGGACGCCGTGCCGGCCGAGCCGGGGTGCTGTGTGCCGGGGTGCTGTGTGCCGGGGCTGCTGCCTGGGTCCGGGGCGCCGGGTGGTCCGGGACTGTGCGGAGTCCGCCGGTGGGTTGTGCCTTCCCGGGGTCGGGTGCCGTCTCCTGCGGGGAGGCGGTGACGGCCGTTCCGGGACTCGGAGCTGCCGGTCGGGAAACGCCTGCTGCGGAGGGTGTCGGCGTTGCCCCTGCGGAGGTTGCCGACCTTGCGGTTGCGGCGGCAGGTGCCGCCGCCGGGGCGGTCGCTGCCGGGACTCCCGTTGCGGCCGGAGCCGTCGGGGGCTGAAGGTCCGGCAGGGGATAGGCTTCCGGAGATGTCAGCGGATTATTTTTTTTTTGGCCGAGCCCTGCGATTTTCATCAGGCCCAGCTCCACGAGCAGCCGCTGGTTCGACGACTGCCGTATTTTCCCGTCGATGTCCGTCAGAACGGAGATGGCTCCGAAGAGGAAATCGACACTGCAGGCGCCCGCCTGCGTCCGGTATCGTTCGAGCAGTGTGCCGGTCATCTCGATGAGCCGCAGGGTCTCGGGCCGTGAGGCCATCAGCAGGTCGCGCATGTGGCGGTTGAGTCCCGCCATGAAGGTCTGGCCGGAGAATCCCTTGGCCAGCACGGCGTCGAACGAGACGAGTGCACGTACGTAGTCGCCCGCGAGCAGCATCTCGGTGATTCCGAAATAGGTGTCGTAGTCGAGAACGTTGAGCGTCTGGGCCACGTTGCGGTAGTCGAGCGTCGTGCCGCAGAACGAGACGGCTTTGTCGAACATCGACAGGGCGTCGCGCATGCCGCCGTCGGCCTTCTGCGCGATGAGGTTCAGCGACTCCTCGTCGGCGGTGATACCCTCCTGGGAGGCGATGTAGCGCAGGTATTCGACGGCATCCTCGACGCGGATGCGGTTGAAGTCGTAGATCTGGCAGCGTGAGAGGATCGTCGGCAGTATCTTGTGCTTCTCGGTAGTCGCCAGGATGAAGATGGCGTGGGCGGGCGGCTCCTCGAGGGTCTTCAGAAAGGCATTGAAGGCCGCGGCCGAGAGCATGTGTACCTCGTCGATGATGAACACCGAGTAGCGTCCGACCTGGGGAATGATGCGCACCTGGTCGATCAGCGTGCGGATGTCCTCCACGGAGTTGTTCGACGCGGCGTCGAGCTCGTGGATGTTCAGCGAACGACCCTCGTTGAACGAGCGGCACGATTCGCATTCGTTGCAGGCCTCGGCACCGTGGGGCGAAAGGCAGTTGATTGCCTTGGCGAAGATGCGGGCGCAGGTGGTCTTTCCCACCCCGCGGGGGCCGCAGAAGAGGTAGGCGTGCGCCAACTGTCCGCGCTCGATGGCATTCTGGAGCGTGGAGGTGATGTGTTTCTGCCCGACGACCGAACGGAAGGTCGCGGGGCGATACTTGCGGGCACTGACGATGAAATCACTCATGGTCTTGCAAAGATAGGAATATTATTCTATTTTTAGCGCGGGGAGGTGAATTAATGCGGCCTCCCGAATTTGTCAAACCTTATAGTTTTCGGATGTTATGAAGTGGATTCGAATGGTGGCGATTGCGGTGTCCGTACTGCTTTTCGCCGTGCGGGTGTCGGCCAAGGACCCCGTATATCAGTTGAGTACGCACATGCTGGATGTCTCGCAGGGCGCTCCGGCCGCGGATGTCGCCGTGGCGCTTTACGCTGCGGAGGAGGACGGTTCGTGGCGCCTTGTGGCCGAGCGCCGGACCGATGGCAACGGGCGGGTCGGCGACCTGCTGCCCCTGGGCGGGCCGAACGGCAACGACGGGGTCTATCGGCTCCGCTTCGAGACCGAACCCTACTTTGCGGCCCGGGGGCTCGGCTCGATCTATCCCTATGTCGAGGTGACCTTCCGTATTGCGGGCGACGGGCATTACCACATTCCGATCACCATGTCGGCGAACGGCTATTCGACCTACCGGGGCAACTGACGCCTCACCGGTCTGCCGGCCTTGCGGTCGGTGCCGCTGCGGCGGGAAGGTTCGGACCTTCCCGCCCTTTTTCTGCCGATTTGGCGGAGGTTGTCAGTTGGCGTGTGTCATTTTGTGACATTTCGGACAAAATGTGTGTCGAAATGTCCGGGCCGGCGGCCTGGCAGGCCTTTTGCGGTATTGAGTGTCGAACAACGAAACAAACGAAAACAACACGGATATGAACATCAACACTTTAACCATCAAGGCGCAGGAGGCGCTGCAGGCAGCGCTCAATCTGGCGCGGGAGCGCGGGCAGCAGGCTGTCGAGCCGCTCCATCTGTTGAGCGTCCTGATCCGCGAGGACGATTCGCTCGCGACGTTCCTTTTGGGACGTGTCGGCGTGAACGTGCGCGGGCTGCGCGACGAGGTGCAGCGCAGCGTGGGTTCGCTGCCGCGGGTCGAGGGAGGCAACGGCGAGCAGTACTTCTCGCAGGACGCATCGCGCGTGATCCAGCGTGCGGTCGATTTCACGAGGACCTTCGGCGACAAGTATGCCTCGGTCGAGCACCTGCTGCTGGGGCTTCTCTCCGAGCGCGGTCAGGCCGCCGACCTGCTCAAGCGGGCCGGAGCCACCGAGAAGGAGCTCGTCGAGGCGATCCGCACCTTCCGCAAGGGGGCGACGGTCGATTCGCAGACCTCCTCGCAGGAGTTCGACGCGCTGGGCAAGTATGCCATCAACCTCAACGAGCAGGCGCGTGCCGGAAAGCTCGACCCGGTGATCGGCCGTGACGAGGAGATCCGCCGGGTGCTGCAGATCCTCTCGCGCCGTACGAAGAACAACCCGATTCTGGTCGGCGAGCCGGGCGTCGGCAAGACGGCCATCGCCGAGGGCATTGCACGGCGGATTATCGACGGCGACGTCCCGGAGAACCTGAAGTCGAAGGTGATCTACTCGCTCGACATGGGTGCGCTGATTGCCGGTGCGAAGTACCAAGGCGAGTTCGAGGAGCGTCTGAAGGCCGTCGTGCAGGAGGTCGTGCAGAGCGAGGGCGAGATCCTGCTCTTCATCGACGAGATCCACACGTTGGTCGGCGCCGGCAAGTCGTCGGGTGCGATGGATGCCGCAAACATCCTCAAGCCGGCACTCGCCCGCGGCGAGCTGCGGACGATCGGAGCCACGACGCTCGACGAGTTCCAGAAGTACTTCGAGCAGGACAAGGCCCTCGAGCGCCGTTTCCAGAAGGTCATGGTCGATGAGCCGACGCAGGAGGATGCCATCTCGATCCTCCGCGGCCTGAAGGAGCGCTACGAGAACCACCACCAAGTGCGGATCAAGGACGAGGCGATCGTGGCGGCCGTCGAACTCTCGACGCGTTACATCACCTCGCGGTTCCTGCCCGACAAGGCCATCGACCTGGTCGATGAGGCGGCGTCGCGGCTGCGTCTGGAGATGAACTCCGTGCCCGACGAGATCGACTCGCTCGAACGCCGTATGCGTCAGCTCGAGATCGAGCGCGAGGCGATCCGCCGCGAGAAGGACAAGGAGCGCATCGACCAGCTCACCAAGGAGATCGAGGAGCTCAAGGCGAAGGATGCGGAGATGCGGGCCAAGTGGCAGGGGCAGCGCGATCTGCTCAAGAAGATTCAGGCCAACAAGGACCGCATCGAGCAGCTGAAGGTCGAGGCCCAGCAGGCCGAGCGTCAGGGCGACTACGGCAAGGTGGCCGAGATCCGCTACGGCAAGATCCAGGAGGCCGAGAAGCAGATCGCGGCCTTCCAGGAGGAGTACAAACTGGCTGCCGCCAATGGTTCGATGATCAAGGAGGAGGTCGATGCGCAGGATGTCGCCGAGGTGGTATCGCGCTGGACGGGAATCCCCGTAACGCGTATGCTTGCCTCGGAGCGTGAGAAGCTCCTGCACATGGAGGAGGAGTTGCACAAACGGGTTGTCGGGCAGGAGCAGGCCATTGCGGCCATCTCGGATGCCGTGCGCCGTTCGCGTGCCGGACTGAACGATCCCCGTAAGCCGATCGGGTCGTTCATTTTCCTCGGCACGACGGGTGTCGGCAAGACCGAGCTGGCGAAGGCACTCGCCGAGTTCCTCTTCAACGACGATCAGATGATGACGCGTATCGACATGAGCGAATACCAGGAGCGGCACAGCGTCTCGCGTCTGGTCGGAGCGCCTCCCGGATACGTTGGCTACGACGAGGGCGGCCAGCTCACGGAGGCCGTGCGCCGCAAGCCCTATTCGGTCGTGCTGCTCGACGAGATCGAGAAGGCACACCCCGACGTCTTCAACATCCTGCTGCAGGTGCTCGACGACGGACGGCTGACCGACAACAAGGGCCGTACGGTCGATTTCCGCAACACGATCATCATCATGACCTCGAACATGGGCTCGCAGGTCATTCAGGAGAACTTTGCCGAGGCGTTTGACGGCAAGCGCCTTTCGCCCGAGGTCATCGAGCGGACGCGCCGCGAGGTGATCGGCCTCCTGAAGCAGCAGCTCAAGCCCGAGTTCCTGAACCGTATCGATGAGATCGTGATGTTCGAGCCGCTGACGCGCAAGGATATCGAACGCATCGTGGATATCCAGATGGGCGGCGTGCGCCGCATGCTGGCCGAGAACGGCATCCGTCTCGAATACAGCGACAAGGCGCGCGAGTGGATTGCCAATGCGGGATTCGACCCGCTCTACGGAGCACGTCCCGTAAAGCGTACGATCCAGCGCTACGTGATCAACGACCTCTCGAAGCGGATCCTTGCCGGCGAGGTCGATCGGTCGAAGCCCATTTCGATCGACGCAGGTGCCGACGGGCTGGTCTTTACGAACTGACCGGTCCGGCCGAATGCAGAAGGGACCCCGGAGTTTTTCTCCGGGGTCCCTCTTTTTTTGTCGTTGCAGGCCGCTGCAGCGGCATTGGCTCCCAGCGGGACCGCTCCCTCGGGGTGCTCAGAGCCCTTTGCGGGCCAGACGCCAGGCCAGGGCGTTGTACAGGTTGAGCAGCGGGGCGCGCCATCCGACGGGCAGTCGGTTCAGCAGACGCACCTTGCGCAGCGTGCGGCGGTAGGTTTTCGTGTAGCCGAAGCAGGCGACGGCCCGGGCTGCGGCGGCGGTGTCGCCCTTGGCCGAGAGGATCAGGGCCTTGCCCAGGGCTGCGCGGGCGATGAACTCACGCTCCTCCTCGGGGGCTGCAGGGTCGTAGAGCGCCTCGAACGAGTAGCGGGTCCGCTCGGGGGTGTAGCTTGCGGCCGAGCGGTTCGAGGCGTCGCGTGCGTAGCGAACCAGCCGCTCGGGCGAGAAGCAGACGCGGTAACGGCGGGCGATCTCGATCCAGACGTAGAGGTCCTCGCCGATCTTCATCCCTTCGGGGAAGCCGCCTACCTTCTGGAGCACCCGGCGGGGGATGCAGACGGCCGAAGGTATGGCGATATAGCGGTGTGCCGAGTCACGGAAGAAGTTCCCGACGATGCCCCGTTCCTCGGGACACGGCGCGGGGACGAGCCCTTTGCGGCCGAGGATGTGGAAGGCCGTGCAGTAGATGCCGCAGCCGGGGTATCGGGTGATGAGCGAGACGATCTCCGAAAGGAACCCCGGTTCCCATTCGTCGTCGGCGTCAAGCAGGGCGACGTACTCGCCCCGGGCCTCGGCGATGCCGCGGTTGCGCGCGGCGCAGACTCCGCCGTTCGGCTGCCGGATGAGCCGGACGAGCGGATCCCGGAAGGCCTCGACCTCGGCGGCACTGCGGTCCGTCGATCCGTCGTCCACGACGATCAGTTCGAGCGGCTGCCGCCTCTGTGCGAGCACCGACCGCACGGCGCGGGCTACTTCGCGCTCCTTGTTGTAGAGGGGGATGACGACCGAGATGGTGGGTTCCGACATGCGTGTGGCTCTTTTGTTGCGAAGATATCGATCTTTTGCTACTTTTGCAAATAAAACTCCGCACGCATGACCCCATTCGAAAAGCTCGACCGATTCCTGCGCAACCTCTACGAGACGGCCTTTTACTTTGCCGTGATGGCTGTCAAGGAGAACTTCCGCAACTACGTCGGGCGTGCCGGTACGTCCGGAACGCCGCGGGGGACGATGGCCATCCTGGGCAACGGCCCCTCGCTTGCCGCGGAGCTGCCGGAGCTGCTCCGCGATCCGGGCGACCGCGACTTCATGGCGGTCAATTACTTCGCCCTCGACGAGCGGTTCACGCTCCTCAGGCCGTCGTATTATGTGCTTTCGGACCCGATGTTCTTCCGCGACAGTCCTCTGCGCGACCGCGTGGCCGAACTCTACCGGGTGATGAACGAGCGGGTCGCGTGGCCGATGACCCTCTACGTGCAGTATTACAACCCCGAGCGGTTCGACTACCGGGCTGCGCTGCCCAATCCGCTGATCCGCATCGTGCCGTTCCATACCACCCTGTTCCGGGGGTTCCGCTCACTCGAATTCCGCCTCTTCCGCCGCGGGCTGGGGAGTGCCAACTTCGGCACGGTGGTGCAGGTCGGCGAGTACATTGCCCTGCTGCTGGGCTACCGCCGGGTGGAGCTCTACGGCGTGGACCACACGCTGCTCGAGGGACTCTGTGTCGATGGCCGGAACCGCCTTTGCCGCGCCGACCGCCACTACTACGACGACGGTACGGCGCGCGAGCCGCAGCCTATCTTCCAGAAGGTGCCGCCCGTACCCTACACGATGGCCTCCTACCTGGCGGAGGTTGCTGAACTCTTCCGCGGACATGAGGTGCTGCGCGACTATGCCGCATGGCTCGGGGCGCGGATCGTGAACTGCACCCGCGGCTCGATGATCGATGCCTACGAGCGGCTCGATGATCCGCACGCCTGACCGTTCCCGCTGCACGGGAAAGGGACGACCTGCATGCACAGGTCGTCCCTTTTTTTGTCGGGCGGAAACCGCCCCTTATTGGGGCAGCTTGCGGCTTGCGGCGATGATCTCGGCCATGGCGAAATCCTCCGGGTAGTCGATGTCCAGCCCCTCGATGCGGTCCACGACGGCCATCCAGGGCCGGTCGCCGATGCGGCGGTGGCGTCTGCACCACAACTCCCGCGGGAAGATGAAGAAGGCGCTGGTCTCGATGTAGACCGGTTCGATGGTCTGCGTGCGCGGGATGTTGTCGAGCGAGTAGTTGAGCGGCCGGCCGCCGTACCAGGCGAAGGTCTGGATGCGCTCGGCGCTGAATGCCGAGTCGTGCTCGCCCGAGCGGATCTTCTGCAGCGCCTCCGAGAGGGTTTCGGCCCGGATGAAGGGCGAGGTGGCGTGCGCCAGCACGTAGAGGTCGGCTTCGACCTGCGCCGTAAAGCTGTCGTAGATCTCGCGGCCGAGGGTCTCGTCGCGGTCGAGCGCTTCGCTGCGGCGCAGGAAGCGCACCCCGTCGGGCAACAGATCGCGCACCCGTTCGTCGCTGCAGAAGACATATACCTCGTCGATCTCGGGCACCTGCATCAGCGTCCGGAGGATGTGGCACATCAGCGGGGAGCCTCCCAGCATGCGGAGGTTCTTGCCCGCGACACGTTGGCTGTTGAGCCGTATCGGTACGAAAGCTACGGTTTTCATGCGTTCGGTTTTTCGTATTGGGGCGGCCCGTTTCGTCGCGGTGTCGCGGCGTTGGAAGCCGTTTCGGTGGTTTGGTGTCATTGTACGAGCAGGTTGCAGCCTCGGATCTCGGCATGGTCGATGCGTCCCTCGATGACGAACGATCCGTCGGGAGCGACCCTCCCGACGTCCTGCGTCTGGATGAAGGCGCACGACCACCGGTTGGCCAGGTCGGTGATGTTCAGCCCGCCGCGTGCCCCCGCCGGCAGCAGTTTGAAGGGATCGTTCACGTCGCGGGCCGCAACGCGCATCCAGGCCGGGCAGCGGAAGCGGTTGCCGCCCGCGGAGTAGGCCTGCGAGGTGAGCTCTGCCATGCCGTACTCTGAGTGGATCTCCCCGACGCCGAAGGCCTCGCAGAGGATGCGGTGGAACTCCTCCTTGGGCAGCTCCTCGCGGTAGCCCTTCATGCCGCCGGTCTCCATGACCACCGTGTCGCGGAGCTTCGGGGCATAGCGCTCGGCCAGATCCCACAAGGCGTAGCTCACGCCCAGCAGAATCTTGGGCTTCGGGTCTGCGGCCATGTCGCGCAGCAGGGCCTCGTAGTCGTCGAGGTAGAAGCCGCCCGAGCCGCAGTCGCCGATCAGGCGGTCGGCCATGTAGACCAGCGATGAGCCCTTGCGGCGCAGGTAGTTGGGCAGCAGGGCGTAGAGGCTCCAGCGGGCCGGATCGCCGTAGAAGGTGCGGAACGAGCCGCGGAAGGCCTCCTCGTAGAGAGCCAGCGAGCGCATCGGATGGCGCGAGGGCACCATGCCTGTCGTGGCGCTCGAGGTGAAGACCGCCTCGGGCGGCGTCGGTGCGCAGTAGACCTCGTGGCTCTTGAACAGCTCGATGGGCAGTGCCGGGATGTCGCATGCGCGGCGGACCTCATCCGGCCGCACGCCGATGAGGCGGAGGTACTCGCAATAGGGCGGGCACGTCGCGGCCTGCCGGTGGAACGTTTCGAGCGCGGCGGCCTCGAACGAAGCTGCGTCGGCGATGCGGAAGATGTCGTTGTCTGTCATTCCCGGAGTTCGGTTTGCGGGATCCGGCGGACGGTTCGGTCCGCCTGCCGGAACACCGTAGCAAAGATACGAAAAATCCCGGACCGGGCAATACGGAGGAGTCTCCCGGCTGCGGAACGGCGGCAGGCGGCGGTAAAAACGGCGCCGCTGCGAAGTTCCTGTCCGGAACCTGCAGCGGCGGCTGTTGTCGGTTGTCGCAACCGGTCCCGCGGGACCGTGCGGTTACTTTTTCGACTTGGGTGCGAGCATCATGTTCATCTTCTTGCCGTCGAGCTTGGGCATCATCTCCACCTTGGCCACCTCCTCGAGGTCGGTGGCAAAGCGCAGCAGGAGGATTTCACCCTGCTCCTTGAAGACGATCGAGCGACCGCGGAAGAAGACATAGGCCTTGACCTTCGAGCCCTCCTTGAGGAAGTTCATGGCGTGCTTGAGCTTGAAGTTGTAGTCGTGGTCGTCGGTCTGGGGACCGAAACGGATCTCCTTGACGGTCACCTTCGCCTGGTTGGCCTTCAGCTCTTTGGCCTTCTTCTTCTGCTGGTAGAGGAACTTCTGGTAGTCGGCAATGCGGCAGACGGGAGGATCCGCCTTGGGCGAGATCTCGATGAGGTCCAATTCCATCTCGTCCGCAAGGCGCAGAGCGTCGCGGATCGGCATGACCTGCGGCTGTTCCACGTTGTCTCCGACGACGCGTACTTCGGGAGCCGTGATCTGTTCGTTGATGCGGTGCGGATTCTCCTTTTCGGGCAATCTGCGTCCGAAGCGGTTGTCCGATGCCGGTTTCGGTCTGTTATTCCCGGGGTTGAACGGCCTCGGCGGGAATGGTTTCGGTGCTGCGATAGTTGTAAAGTATTAGTTAATATTAAATAATATGGTCTCCGCCTCCGCCACCCGCCCCGGACGACTCCGGGACGGGTGTTCGGCGGTGAGGACGGTTACTCCTTTTTCAGGCGGTTGGCCTCGACCTCCTGCTTGACGAGTCCCGAGAGGAAGTCGCGGAAAGCCTCCATGGTCATCTGGCCCTTGTCGCCTTCGCCCTGGGCACGGACCGAGACGAGTTCCTCGGCCTCCTCCTTCTCGCCGACGATCAGCAGGTAGGGGATGCGCTTGAGCTCGTTGTCGCGGATCTTGCGGCCGATCTTCTCGTTGCGGTCATCGACCTCCGAGCGGATGTCGTTGGCGTTGAGGTAGTCCGAAACCTTGTGGGCGTAGTCGTTGAACTTCTCCGAGATGGGAAGCACGACGACCTGCTCGGGCGAGAGCCACAGCGGGAACTTGCCGCCGGTGTGCTCGAGCAGCACGGCCACGAAGCGCTCCATCGAGCCGAACGGCGCGCGGTGGATCATGATCGGGCGGTGGAGCTTGTCGTCGGCGCCCTTGTACGTCAGGTCGAAGCGCTCCGGGAGGTTGTAGTCCACCTGGATGGTGCCCAGCTGCCACTTGCGGCCGATGGCGTCCTTGACCATGAAGTCGAGTTTCGGTCCGTAGAAGGCAGCTTCGCCGTACTCCACGACCGTGTTGAGACCCTTCTCCTTGGCGGCCTGCATGATGGCCGACTCGGCCTTCTCCCAGTTCTCGTCCGAACCGATGTACTTCTCGCGGTTGTTCGGGTCACGCAGCGAAATCTGTGCCGTATAGCTGTCGAACTTCAGCGTGCGGAAGATATAGAGCACGATGTCGATCACGCGCTCGAACTCCTCGAGCAGCTGGTCGGGGCGGACGAACAGGTGGGCGTCGTCCTGCGTGAAACCGCGCACTCGGGTCAGTCCGTGGAGCTCGCCCGACTGCTCGTAGCGGTAGACCGTTCCGAACTCGGCCAGACGGACCGGCAGCTCCTTGTATGAACGGGGCTTCGAACGGTAGATCTCGCAGTGGTGCGGGCAGTTCATCGGCTTGAGCAGGTACTCCTCGCCCTCGATCGGGGTGTGGATCGGCTGGAAGGAGTCCTTGCCGTACTTGGCATAGTGGCCCGAGGTGACGTAGAGCTCCTTGTTGCCGATGTGCGGGGTGATGACCTGCTGGTAGCCGTACTCCTTCTGCACGTTGCGCAGGAACTGCTCCAGACGGTCGCGCAGTGCGGCGCCCTTCGGCAGCCAGAGCGGAAGACCCTGGCCCACGCGCTGCGAGAAGGTGAACAGCTCGAGGTCCTTGCCCAGCTTGCGGTGGTCGCGCTTCTTGGCCTCTTCCATCATCTGGAGGTACTCGTCGAGCATCGACTTCTTGGGGAACGAGATGCCGTAGATACGCGTGAGCATCTTGTTCTTCTCGTTGCCGCGCCAGTAGGCTCCGGCCACGGAGGTCAGCTTGATGGCCTTGATGTAGCCCGTGTTGGGAATATGCGGGCCGCGGCAGAGGTCCGTGAACGCACCGTTCGTATAGAAGGAGATGGTGCCGTCCTCGAGGTCCGTGATGAGTTCGACCTTGTACTGGTCGCCCTTTTCGGTGAAGGTCTTGAGGGCTTCGGCCTTGGGGACCTCGCGGCGGATGAGCTGCTCCTTGTTGCGGGAGAGCTCCTGCATCTTCTGTTCGATTCGCGGGAGATCGGCTTCGGTGATGGGCGTCGGGGAATCGACGTCGTAGTAGAATCCGTTCTCGATGGCGGGGCCGATGCCGAACTTGATGCCCGGGTAGAGGTTCTCGAGGGCCTCGGCCAGCAGGTGCGACGACGTGTGCCAGAAGGCGTGCTTGCCCTCGTCGTCGTCCCACTTGTAGAATTTGACCGAAGCGTCGGCTTCGATCGGGCGCGTCATGTCTACCGTCGCGCCGTTTACCGAGGCCGCCAGCGAGTCAGCAGCTAAACGAGGGCTGATGCTCTCCGCGATCTGGTAGGCGGTTGTCCCTTCGGCGTACTCCCGTACCGATCCGTCGGGGAAAGTGATTTTGATCATAAAAATGGTATGAATTAAGTTTTTGGGGCCTTCGGCGCTTCCACAATTACGAGACGGAATACGCCTCCGGTTTGCCCTTTGTTTTTCTCTTTACTCCTTTTCGGTCTGCGGCAGCTCCTTGAGAGAGACGTCGCGCGAGCTCTTCTCGCGTTCGGCGCGCGGCAGGGGGTTGCGGGTCCATTCGGCCCAGGCGCGGCGGCGCTGCACGACGTCGATGGCCGTGTAGATGGCGTTGCGCATCGACTGCGCGTCGGCGCGGTCCTGTCCGGCGATGTCGAACGCCGTGCCGTGGTCGGGCGAGGTGCGTACGGCCGTAAGCCCTGCGGTGAAGTTCACGCCGTCGGGCGAGAGGCTCTTGAACGGAGCCAGTCCCTGGTCGTGGTACATGGCCAGGATGCCGTCGTAGCGGGCGTATCCGCCTCCGGCGAAGAGCCCGTCGGCAGCGAAGGGACCGAAGACGAGGATCCCCTTGTTGAAGGCCTCGACAATGGCCGGGCGGATCGTCTCCTCCTCTTCGCGGCCCAACAGCCCGCCGTCGCCGGCATGGGGGTTGAGCGCCATCACGGCGATGCGCGGCTCGACGATGCCGAAGTCCTCGATGAGCGAACGCCGCAGGGTCTCGAGGTCGCGGACGATCTTCTCGCGCGAGATGCTCCGGGCGATCTCCGAAACGGGAATGTGTTTGGTGACGAGCCCCACGCGCAGCACGTCGCTGCACATGATCATCATCGGCTCGCCTCCGAATGCCTCTCCGAAGAACTCCGTGTGGCCCGTGTGGCGGAAATCGTCGCTCTGGACCGTCTCCTTGTCGAAGGGGGCGGTGACCACGGCGTCGATATGCCCGGCTTTCAGATCCTCGACGGCGGCGCGCAGTGCCTCGACGGCGGCGCGGCCCGCTTCGGGCGTGGGCTTCCCGGGCTCGACGGCGGCGACCTCTCCGGCCGTCACGAGATTGACCTTCCCGCGGCGGGCTTCGGCGGCCGAGGCAGCCGGGACGAATGCGACGGGTTCCGCATCGCGGAGCGTATTTCGGTAAAAGGCGGCGGCTTTCGGCGATCCGTAGACGACCGGAGTGAAGAGTTCCGTCATGCGCGGGTCGCCCAGCGCCTTGAGAATCACCTCCCAGCCGATGCCGTTCGGATCACCCTGCGTGATGCCTATCTTGAGTCTGTGTTCCGACATAGTCGTGTGTGTTTCAATCTACAAAAGTACAAAATATTCAGAATGTGCAAACAGTTTGCACGGCGAATTGCGCGAAAAAAGTGCGGAGACGCCGGTCTCCCGGCGCCTCCGCATTCCGATGTGCGGGTCGCGTGCCCGGTGCGGCGGGCGGTCAGCTGAGCGCTCGCCGGCGGAACTCCGAGCAGACGATGCCCGTCGCCATGGCGACATTGAGCGATTCGGAGCCCTCCCTTCCGGCCGGATACGGGGGGATGAAGAGCCTTCGGGTGACCGTCCGGGCGACCGCGTCGGTCACGCCGCGTCCCTCGTTCCCCATCACGACGATCCCGCCCGGCGTGAGGTCGGCCGAGTAGATGTCTTCTCCGTCGAGGAACGTACCGTAGACGGCCACGCCCCGTGCGGCGGCTCCTGCGAGCAGCGGCGTAAGCGGTGCGTAGTGGATCCGTACGCGGAGGATGGCCCCCATCGTCGCCTGCACCACCTTGGGGTTGAAGCAGTCGGCCGAACCCTCGGAGCAGACGATGTCGCCGATTCCGAACCAGTCCGCGAGGCGGATGATCGTCCCCAGGTTGCCGGGGTTCTGCACCTCGTCGAGAGCCAGCGTAAGGCGGTTGCCGAGGTGCTCCGCATCGAGCCTGTGGCGGGGAATCTCGACGAGGGCCAGCGAGTTCGAGGGTGTCTTGAGCTGCGAGATCCGCTCCATGTCGCGTGGGGAGACCGTTTCGGTCTCCGGACCCTCGAAGAGCCCCTCGAGGGCGAAGATCCTGCGCACGCGGAGGTGCGAGGCGCGCAGCTCGCCGATGAGCTTTTCTCCCTCGGCGATGAAGAGTCCGTGTTCCGTGCGGCCGCGTTTGTCGGCCAGTGCGCGGACGAGTTGTATTTCGGCTTTGGTCATGGTCGCTTTTCGATGGTGAATGTGGTCCCTTCACGGGCGGCATAACTCTCGGGGAAGAGCGCCCGGGCCTCCTCGACCAGCTGCCCTTCATCCTTGTAGCGCGACGAGTAGTGTCCGATCACCAGCCTCCGGGCTCCGGCCTTCAGCGCCGCCTTTGCGGCATCGGTCGTCGTCGAGTGCCCCCGGTCGCGGGCCGAGCGCTGTTCGGCAGCGGCATAGGTCGCCTCGTGGTACATCAGATCGACGCCCCGGCACAGCTCCGCGGCTTTGGCCGAGAAGTTCGTGTCCGAGAGGTAGGCATACGACCGCGGCGCATAGGGCCGGTAGGTCAGCATGCCGTTCTCGAGCTCCGTACCGTCGTCGAGCCGTACCGCCTCGCCGCGTTTGGCCGCGGTGATCTGGGCGATCGAGAGGCCATACTTCACGATCTGGAACTTGTCCACGTTGAGCGGCGGCTCCTTTTCGCGGAAGAGGAATCCGGCACACGGCACCCGGTGGCGCAGCGGGATGCTCCACACCTCGAGCGTGCGGTTCTCATACAGCAGCGCGTGTTCGGTGGTCCGCACCTCGTGCCAGAGGACCTCGTAGGGCAGCTCCGTGTCGAAGTAGCGCAGGTGGCTTTCGAGAATCTCGCCGAAGGGGGCCGGGGCGAAGACGTCGAGCGGCGTCCGACACCCGTAGAGCCCGAGGGTCGAGATCAGCGGGAAGAGCCCGTAGACGTGATCCCCGTGCAGGTGCGAGATGAATACGGCGCGGAGCTTCAGCGGGTTGATGCCGTAGCGGACGAGCTGCTGCTGCACGCCTTCGCCCGCATCCACGAGGTAATACTGCTCGTGGATGTTCACCGCCTGGGCCGACGGATGCCGGTCGGGCGTGGGCTTGGCCGAAGAGCTGCCGAGTATGGTGACCGCAAAACTCATGGGTTATCGCCGGAATTTGATGAGGGTCGCTTTGAGCTGGTACGAGACTGCGGCATCGCGCTTGGTTGTGGCCGTGCGGGTGCTGCTGCCGTCGCCGTTCTTCTCGATGTGCTCGGTGGTCGTATAGGTCGGGTTGGATACCGACTGTCCGATGCCTTCGAATACCACGGCGTCGGCCCCCTTTTCGCGGGCCCGTTTTTCGATGGCTTTCTGTGCATCCTCAAGGTTGCCGAAGAACTGGGGTGTGGCCGTCATGTGTCCCATGGTTTCGTAGTCGCCGGGGACATCGTTCCAGCTGAAAAACAGTTCCGGATTATCGGTTGCCGGATAGGCCTTGCCGATGTAGGTGGTCTCTACGGCACATGAGCTCAGGGCGCAGGCGGCACTCAGGATACTTGCAAGGATGGGGATGTGTTTCATTGAACCGTTTTTTGGGGTTTTTATCGCAGCAGGAAGCGTTCGCAGTCGAGTGCGGCAATACAGCCCGAACCGGCGGCGGTGATGGCCTGGCGGTAGTGGGGGTCCTTCACGTCGCCCGCAGCGAAGACGCCCTCGACCGAGGTCTTCGAGGTGCCCGGCTCGGTGCGGATGTAGCCTTCGGCATCGAGCTCGAGCTGTCCGGCGAAGAGCTCCGTGTTGGGATGGTGACCGATAGCGAGGAAGAAGCCCGAGATGTCGATCGTGCGCTCCTCTCCGTCGTTCCTGCGCAGCAGGGCGCCCGTTACGCCGGAGTCGTCGCCCAGCACCTCGGCGGTGTTGTGCTCGAAGAGCACCTCGATGTTCTCCGTGCGGAAGACTCGCTCCTGCATGGCCTTCGAGGCGCGCAGGTAGGGCTTGCGGACGATCATGTAGACCTTGCGGCACAGCGAGGCGAGGTAGGTGGCCTCCTCGCAGGCCGTGTCGCCGCCGCCGACGACGGCCACATCCTTCTTGCGGTAGAAGAACCCGTCGCATGTGGCGCAGGCGCTGACTCCCTGTCCGCGGAACTTCGTCTCGGAGGGCAGCCCGAGGTACTTGGCCGAGGCTCCCGTGGCGACGATCACCGCCTCGGCCTCGAGTTCCGTCGTGCCGTCCACGGTGACGTGGAACGGGCGGGCCGAGAGGTCGATCTTCGTGATCTGGCCTGTGCGGATCTCCGTGCCGAACCGTTCGGCCTGGCGGCGCAGGTCGGCCATCATCTGGTTGCCGTCCACGCCTTCGGGATATCCCGGGAAGTTTTCGATTTCGGTGGTCGTCGTGAGCTGTCCGCCCGGCTCGATGCCTTCGTAGAGCACCGGCTGAAGGTTGGCACGCGAGGTGTAGATGGCGGCGGTGTACCCGGCGGGTCCGCTGCCGATGATCAGAACTTTTACCTTTTCCATTGTATTCGTTTTTTTGTGTTGTTGTTCCGTATGTTGTGGCGGAAACCCCTCCGCCCGGGTGTGTCTGCCGTTCAGGCTTCTGCCTCGATGTCCCCGAATTCGGTCAGCCGGTGCCCGAGGTGGTCGAACAGCGCCCAGCGGCCGTCGAGGCGCACGCGGACGATGCTCTCCGCCGGGTCGTAGTCCACGATCTCGTAGCGGGGCGGGATGACGTAACGGCCCTCGCGGTCGATGAGTCCCATGCCCGTGTCGGTCTCCACCTCGGCGCGGCCTTCGTGGAAATCGCCGGCCCAGCGGAACCAGGCGGGGATGACCTCCCGGTTCTCCGTATCGACGAATCCATAGCCGCCTTCGTCCTCGACGCAGACCAGCCCCTCGAAGATGTGGCTCACCCAGCGGTGGCCGTCGAAGCGAGGCAGGGCGGTATAGGAGGCTGCCGCATCGGAGAGTGTTTCAGTGCCGGCCGAGAGCCGGATCCGCTCGAGCAACGCCTCGAATGCCGCATCGTCGCTGCCCGGCGTTCCGAACCGGGCGTCGTGGTAGCGCAGCGGGACGAAGCGGGAGCCGGTCCAGCGTAGGTTCTCGGGGCGCAGGTTGTTGTGCGAGAAGCCCAACTTGCCGAGTCCGTCGCGAAGTTCGCCGAGCGCTTCGGCCAGCCGTTCGGCCGGCACGGTGAGCAGCGCCTCGTCGAAGGTGCGCCCCTCGGGCAGCCGCTGGAGGATGAGCGACGTGGCGCGGGGGACGCCCGAGGCATCGACCCAGCGGAGTTCGTTGGGCAGGATCCGGTATTCGGTGAGCAGTTCCGTGTTGAGGCGGGCTGTCTGCGAGGCCGTGCGCTCCACGGCGGCGAGGGCTGCCGGCGAGAGGGGCATGAAGAGCAGCCAGTGTGCTCCATGCCAAGAGATTTCGGCCTCGGCGAAGCGGGTGGTCCGCATCAGGCGGGGCATGCCGTCGGCGCCGGTTGCGGCACGGGCCTCCGTAAGGGTGGCCAGCGACAGGTCGGGTGTCTGCAGGGCCTGCCGGAAGATTCCGAGCGTAGGGGTCATGGCTATTCGGTTTTGACGCTGATGGAGCCAATGTTGAGCATGGCGACGAGCTGGTCGGCCGAGGCGTTGTAGCTTACGCCGCGGAAGGGCGGCAGGGCTCCGGGCCCCTTCGCCTCGCGGATTGCCGCCTCGAAGACTTCGGGCATAATGCTCGAACAGTCGCAGAGCAGGGCGGCATAGCGGTTCGGGTAGGCTCTCTCCTCCTCCGAGGGGAAGAAGACGCTGCGTCCTTCCGCATCGGCGGCGATGTGGATGTTGATCAGCAGCACTCTCCCGTCGGCGGTGCCCAGATCGCGGATCTGGCCGGCGACGGTGCGCAACTCCTTATCGTCGCAGTCGGTCGCCTCGCCGCCGGTGATGTGGAAGACGACGGGCGGGAAACTTTCGGCGTGTGCCGGGTCGGCACACCATGCGGCCGCCAAGTCGCGGATGCGGCGCAACGCCTCGCACATCGGGGTCTGCCCGACGGCGTGGGGCTCGATCCAGGTCGGGACGGTCACTTCGCGCAGGGCAATGCCGCCGTCGGGCAGCCGGCACTCGACCGCAGTGCGGCGCAGGGTCGGGGCGATTCCGGCCAGTTCCGTCACGGAGACCATTTCGCGGCCTCCGGGCAGGAGCGGGTAGACCTCGTCGTCGCCCGAGTAGCCGATCAGGGCGATGTCGTAGTAGTCGCGGACGCCGTCGCTGCGGCGGGCCCGCTCGATGAGTTCGAAGAGCAGCTCGTTGGCGATGGCGGCCACGGCTTCGGCCTTGGTCGAAGTCCGTCCCCGGAAACGGATCTCTTCGGCCATCGAACCCGAGCCGTCGATGGCCAGCAGAAAGGCGGTGCGGTGCCGCCGGGTGATGCTTTGCGTATACATGGTGGTCTCAGGGTTCGTTCAGCCCGCGGACGGCGCGGTAGTCGGCCATGCGGTCGTTGTCGTCGCCGTCGAGTCCGTAGCTGACCGACAGCTCGGGGGCGCAGTCCCGTTCGCGGTCGGCGTCGGTCATGCGGCGGAGTGTGTCGGCGGCGTTGCGGCCGGCCGCGATGAAGTCGTTGAGCTCCCCGACCGACGGGGTGTGGCCCAGCAGGGCGGCGCAGGTCTGCTCGGCCCAGCTGTGGGCGTAGTCGTCGTAGTGGACAAAGAAGACGCGGAAGCGGTTGTCCACCTCGGCGGGGGTCGTCAGCCGGCCCTCTTCCAGGGCGTCGAGCAGCGCCTCAACCTCGTGTTTGGTGACGTACTGGCCGGCGATGTCGAGCCACCGGCCGCCTCCGTCGTAACGTTCGGACGATTCACCGCGGTCGAGCATCTGCCCCAGGGCAGCGACGATCGCCTTGTTGTACAGTTTCAGGCCGCGGCGGAGTGCCGCAGCACGGATGACGGTCTTGTTGCAGGGGTATTCCGCAGCATCGGGATCCTGCTCTTCGAGGCCGTGGAGCGCATCCACGGCCTGCAGCATGGCCCCGGTGAGGTAGGGGTTGCAGGCCTCGAAGTTGATCGCGTCGCGTTGTACGGTCCGGCCGTCGCGTGCGGGCCACTTCTCCAGGTCGCGCACGGTGCCGTAGCTCGTCAGGTTGGCGCCGGGCATGAGGAACGATCGCTCCTGCTTTTCGATCAGATACGAGAAGGGAAACGCCGAGGTGTCATGGTGGTGGGTGTGGTGCCCCATGACCATCGTGAAGGCACCCTCGAGGGCCGGCGACATGACGTAGGCCCCGGAGGCGAACTTGCAGCCGCGCGGGTGCACGGCCTGGTGTACGGCGCCGCTCTTGAACAGGTGGTTGCTCTGGTTCGAGCCGCTGCCGGCGTTGAAGAACGAGAACATGCCGGCGATCAGCAGCGAGGATTTGTGGTGCGAGACGGTGTAGGGCCCGGCAAAGATCGATGCCGCCTCGCCGTTCTCGCAGTGGGAGTTGGCGAAGAAGAGCGATTCGGCGGCCGAAAATCCCTTGTCCAGACGGCAGTTCTCGCCCACGAAGCAGCGTTCGACCGTTGCCCCGTTGTCGATCCGGGCTCCTTCGGCCGCGATGAAGTCGTAGGCCTTGACATCTACGCCGATCCGGACGCCGTCGCAGAGCGTTCCGTTGCAGAGCATCGAGGCTCCATCGACGGTGACGTTGTCGCCGATGCGCACTTCGCGGATGAAGCGGGCGCCGACGATCCGGCAGTTGCGGCCCACCTCGCCCATCTCCGAGGTCCGGTTCCCGGCGTGCGCGTCGATCATACGTTCCAGGGCGGCGATGGCTTGCGGCCGGTGTCGGTAGACGGCCATCAGGTAGGCGATCTGGGCCGACATCGTATCGAAGATCTTCACGGTGCGGCCGCCGCATTCGTTCATCGTGGCTACCGGGACACCGTTGCCGAATGACGAGCGCGAGCGGCATTCGAGCGCCGTGACGCCTTCGACGAGCGATCCCTCTCCGATGCGGTAGTTGCTTACGCGCGAGCGGATCACGCGGGCGCCCGGGCCGATCTCGACAATCCCCTCGAGGCGGGCCTGGAGAAGCTGGTGCGGCCGAAAGTCCTCCGTCACACGGATCTGGGACCACGCCTCGGCCGAGTTGCCGAGCGCTTCGAGTGCGGCGATCTCTTCGGGGGTCGGATGTCTGAATGAAGCCATTGCGTCGATTGGTTAATCAGATGCAAATATAGGCAATTGGTGTCAATTCTCCAAGATGCGCCCCGACGGGTCGATTGCAGCCCTGCGGCCGTTGCGGACGATCTGCGCCCGGCCGTTGCGGAAGGGTTTCACGGCCTGGCAGCCGGGACACGAAAGGCGGGTGCGGCCCGCCGGGTCGATGTAGTGCCACGTCTGTCCGAGACGGACGGCTGCCAGCCCTTCCGTGAAGTCGAACCCGTTGTCGTAGAGCGGCGGAATGACGACCTGACCCGCAAGGCGGAAGCCCCAGCGGCCCTCCTGCTCGAAGAGTTCGGGCTGTGGTCCGGCGGGGTCGGGTGTGCTCTCGGGGCGTTCTGCCATCCGGACGGCCTCCCGGAGCAACTCTCCGAGGCCGGGAAGCTGCGGGACGGGGGACTCCAGCAGGCGGGCGATGCAGTACTGCACTGCCATGCCGCGGAGTTCGAAGAGGGCGACGACTTCGCGATAGGCCGCCTCGCGGGGGATTCGGGCGGGGTTGAACAGCAGCCCGTCCGATCCGGCGTACCTTGCGCCCAGCCCGGGGTCGGCGGCCAGTGCATGGAGCGCCGTGGAGATCAGCGCCGCCGGGTAGTCGTCGATCCGCTCGTCGAACGTCTCTACCGTGCGGGCGGGGTGTTGGTAGGCCGCGGTACCCAGTTCGGGGCTGCGCTCCCCGGCGAAGGCGGGGAGGAACATTGCGTCGAGGTCGATCGGGTGGAGCTGGCCCTCCGCCCCGACAACCAGGTTCTCGGGCTTCAGATCCCCGTGGGCCGTATTGTCGGCGATCAGCTCGGCGGCCAGCGCGTCGAAGCGCCGGGCCAGCTCCCCGAGGCGGGCCGCGTCGCCATCCGCGACGGCCCGGTCGATTGCCTCGCGGAGCGTCGGCCCCTCGATCCAGTCGGTCAGCACGACATCCGTCCAGAACCCCTTGTCCGGGGCGGTGTAGAGGAAGAGCTCCCGCTCGTGCAGCCGCTCTCCGTAGATCTCGCGCAGGTGGCGCATCGGCCGCAGGAAGCAGCGCAGGGCCATCCGCCGGCCGCCGCAGCGGACGCGGAAGACGGCGGCCGAGTTTCCGACGGCGTGAACGGGGCGCCCGTCCGCACCGCTTTCGGGCTCCAGACCGTCGAGCGTCCGCAGCAGTCCGTGCGGATCGTCGAGCGAGAAGAGGTATTGGCCGAGGGTGTACATCGTACGAGGTCGGTTACGGAAGACGGGACCGTTCCGAAGAAGGTCCCGTCCTGTCGGTTTGGGGCCGGGAGTTCCCGGCCGGTGCGGTTTAGTGGCAGTTGCAGTGTCCGTGTCCGTGATCCTCGCAGCAGCCGTCGTCGCAGCCGTCGCCGCACGAACCGCAGGAGCAGTGGCCCTGCAGGTCCTCGGGCGTGACGTCGCGCACCGAGACCACCTCGACCTCGAAGTTGAGGGTCTTGCCGGCCATCGGGTGGTTGAAGTCCATCTTGACGTGCTCGTCGCCCACCTCCTTGACGATGCCCATCATGCGGTTGCCCTGGGCGTCGCTCATGGGCACCTGGCTGCCGACGAAGAGGATGTCCTCGGCCAGCTTGCCGTCCACCATGAAGATGTTCTTCGGCAGGTCCACGATCGCCTCGGCGATCAGCTCACCGTAGCCGTCCTTGGGCTCGAGCGTGAAGGCTACCTTCTCGCCGGGCTCCTTGCCTTCGATGGCCTCCTCGAACTTCGGGAGCAGCATGCCCGTGCCGAAGATGAATTCGAGGGGTTGTCCCGGGCGCGACTGGTCCGCGATCTGTCCGTCTACGGTGAGCTTGTAGTCCACACCGACCATTTTGTTCTTTTCTACTTTCATACGTGTATGTTCTGTTTTGTTGTTGTGTTTCCGTGCATTGCCCCCTGCTTCCCTCCTCGGCAGACCGGCGCCGGCGGGCATATCCCGACAAAGATAAGCACTTCGGGGCGAGTTGCCAAATAATCGCCCGAAATAATCGTGCCGTCCGGAGCGTAAGGGGCTCCCGGGGATGAAAAAGCGGGGACCAATGCTCCGGTCCCCGCTTCGGGATTCTGCTCCCGGCCGCAGGCCGGGGTTACTCGCAGTTGCGGCAGCAGAGGTTGCGGTCTCCGTAGCCGTTGTCGATCTTGGTTACATAGGGGAAGAACTTGGCGTGGCGCACCCATTCGAGCGGGAAGGCGGCCTCCATGCGCGAGTAGGGGTGTCCCCACTCGCCGGCCAGTTCAACGGCCGTATGGGGAGCGTTCACCACGACGTTGTCGGCCTCTCCGACGGCTGCCTCGCATTCGCGCTTGATCCGGACGAGGGCCTCGATGAAGCGGTCCATCTCCTCCTTGGGCTCCGACTCCGTGGGCTCGACCATCAGCGTCTCGTGCACGGGGAACGAGAGCGTCGGGGCGTGGAAGCCGTAGTCCATCAGGCGGTGGGCGATGTCGCCGCAGTCGATGTTGTACTCCTTCTTGAAGTGCGTCAGGTCGAGGATCATCTCGTGGCCCACGCGGCCCGTTTCACCCGAGTAGTAGGTGCGGTATTCCGACTTGAGGGCTGAAGACATGTAGTTGGCATTGACGATGGCCATCTCGGTGGCGTGGCGCAGCCCCTCCTCGCCGAGCATCTTGATGTAGCCGTAGGTGATCGGCAGCAGCATGGCCGAGCCCCACGGAGCCGACGAGACGGCCGTGATGCCCTCTTCGCCGCCCGTAGCGACGATCGGGTGGGTCGGCAGGAACGCCTTGAGGTGTTCGGCCACGCAGATCGGGCCGACGCCCGGGCCGCCGCCTCCGTGCGGCATGGCGAAGGTCTTGTGGAGATTCAGGTGGCAGACGTCGGCCCCGATGTAGCCGGGGTTGGTCAGTCCCACCTGGGCGTTCATGTTCGCACCGTCCATGTAGACCTGTCCGCCGGCGTCGTGCACGGCATCGACGATCTCGCGGATACGGCTCTCGAAGACGCCGTGCGTCGAGGGGTAGGTGACCATCAGTCCGCACAGCTCCGAGGCGTGCTCTTTGGCTTTGGCCTCGAGGTCCGCCACGTCGATGTTGCCGTTCGCGTCGCAGGCTACCGTGACGATCTTCATGCCGGCCATGGCTGCCGACGCGGGGTTCGTACCGTGGGCCGATGCGGGAATCAGCACCACGTTGCGGTAGCCCTGGCCGCGGCTCTGGTGGTAGGCGCGGATGACCATCAGGCCGGAGTATTCGCCCGCGGCGCCCGAGTTGGGCTGGAGCGAGCAGGCGGCAAAGCCCGTGATCGTGGCCAGGTCCTTTTCGAGCTCGGCGATCAGCTCCATGTAGCCTTCGGCCTGATCGGCCGGGGCGAAGGGGTGCATCATCTGGAAGCCGGCCAGCGAGAGCGGCTGCATGAGCGCCGCGGCGTTGAGCTTCATGGTGCACGATCCGAGCGAGATCATCGAGTTGGCCAGCGAAATGTCGCGCAGCTCGAGCGTCTTGATGTAACGCATCAGGGCGCTCTCCGAGCGGTAGCGGTTGAAGACCGGTTCGGTCAGGTAGGCCGACTGGCGGCGCAGCGAAACGGGAATCGTCTCCTCGCCGGCGGCGGCCTTCACGGCCTTGGCCTTGCGTCCCTTGGCGGCGCTGAAGATACCGATGACCGTCTCGATCTCGGCGGGGGTTGTCACCTCGTCGAACGACATGCGTACCGAACCCTCCGACGGATAGTAGAAGTTGATGCCGGCCTCGAGCGCGAGCGACTGGACGACGGCCGCCTCGGCCTCGACCTCAAGCGTGTCGAAGAAGCATCTGGAGGCGAGCCGGTAGTCCATGGCCTCCAGGGCGCGGGCCACTGTCTCGGCGGCCTCGTGGGCCGTGCGGGCGGCACGGAGCAGCCCCTCGGGGCCGTTGTAGACGCAGTAGAAGCCGACCATCGAGGCCATCAGGGCCGAGGCCGTACAGATGTTCGACGTGGCGCGTTCGCGCTTGATGTGCTGTTCGCGCATCTGGAGCGCCATGCGCAGGGCGCGGTTGCCCAGACGGTCCACCGAGACGCCGATGATGCGGCCCGGCATGTTGCGCTTGAAGGTCTCGCGCGTGGTCATGTAGCCGGCCGAGGGACCACCGAAGCCCATCGGGGTGCCCAGACGCTGCGTGGAACCCACGGCGATGTCGGCTCCCCACTCGCCCGGAGCCTTCAGCAGGGCGAGCGAGAGCAGGTCGCAGGCGGCCGTGACGAGGGCCCCCTTGGCATGTGCCGCGGCGGTGAAGTCGGCGTAGTCGCGGATCTCGCCGTCGGCGGCCGGATACTGGACGATGGCGCCGAACTCCTTGCCCGAGAACTCGTAGTCGTTGTAGTCGTCGATGATCAGCTCGATGCCGAACGGTTCGCTGCGCGTCAGCAGCACGTCGAGCGTCTGCGGGAAGATGTTGCGGTCCACGAAGAGCTGGTTGCGCCCCTCCTTGACCGCCTCGCGCGAACGCAGCGCGAACATCATCAGCATGGCCTCGGCTGCGGCCGTGCCCTCGTCGAGCAGCGAGCAGTTGCCGATCTCCATGCCCGTGAGCGAGATGACGGCCGTCTGGAAGTTGAGCAGCGCCTCGAGGCGTCCCTGCGAAATCTCGGCCTGATAGGGGGTGTAGGAGGTGTACCAGGCGGGGTTCTCGAAGACGTTGCGCGAGACGGCGGCCGGTACGGCGCACGGGTAGTAGCCCATGCCGATGAATGAGCGCAGGCAGCGGTTGCGGTCGGCCAGTGCGCGGATGTGGGCGGCGAATTCGTATTCGCTCATGCCCTCGGAGGGGAGGGCAAGGGGTTTCTTGAGCCGGATCGAGGCGGGGATGACCTGCGCGATCAGCTCATCGACCGAGCCGACGCCGATCGTGTCGAGCATCGCTTTCAGGTCTTCGGGGTGGGTGACGCCGATGTGGCGTCCGGAGAATTTGTCGAACATATTTTTGGATTTAGCTGTTGTGTCGGTCGGTTACTGTTTGTGTGTGGCGTTGCGGGCCGCCTCGTCGGGCCACGGGCAGGGTTCGCCCGTCGCACGGAACGAAGGGCGCTGTGCGTCGGCTTCGCGCAGCCGCTGCGAGAGGCGGCGCGCCAAGCGGCGGACCGTTTCGGGGCGCTCGGCAGCCAGGTCATGCTGCTCGTCGATGTCGTGCCGGATGTCGTAGAGACGCAGCCGGCCCGTCTCCCAGGTATAGATCAGGTGGTAGTCGCCCTCGAGGTAGGCCGAATAGGCTCCGTAGCCCTCCTCCTGATTCTGGGTCTCGCCCCACAGGTTGGGGAAGTGCCAGACGATCGGGCGCTCGTAACGCTTCCGGGGGTTGCGCAGCACCCCGGCGAAGCTCCGGCCATCGACCGTCTGCCGCGTGGTGCAGCGCCCGATGCCGGCCAGTTCGAGGATCGTCGGGAAGAAGTCCTCGATCATCACCGGCTGGTCGCACGACGTGCCGCCCGCGACGACGCCCGGCCACGAGACCATCATCGGTTCGCGGACGCCGCCCAGAAAGGCCGATCCCTTGCCGGCGCGTGCCGGATAGTTCGGGTCGCGGTTCTCGACACCCTGTCGGGTGTTGTTGAGTCCCTGTCCGCCGTTGTCGGACATGAAGAGGATGATCGTGTTGCGGGCCGTTTCGGGGTACTGCTCCAGAAAGTCGAGCAGGTCGCCCAGGCTCTTGTCCATCCCCTCGACCAGGGCGGCGTAGCGCGTCTCGCTCTCGTTGAGCGGGGCGTCGAACTGCCTGTCGTAGCGCCCCCGGTAGCGGGCAGTGAAGCGGGTGTCCTCGTCGTAGGGCGCGTGGACTGCATAGTGGGCCATATATAAGTAGAAAGGCTGGCGGCGGGAGACGGGCACCTTCAGCGCCTCGATCGCCTCGCGGGTCAGTACCTCGGTCAGGAAGAGATCCTCGCCGAAATACTTTTCGAGCCCGAGCACTTCCTGGGGCGAACCCTGTCCGAAGTTCCGTTTTGCCAGATAGCTCCCGGGGGCGCCGTTGGCCCCGCCGGCGATATTGACGTCGAACCCCATCGCAAGGGGGTCGGCCCCGGCCGTGGTCTTGGCTCCGAAGTGGGCCTTGCCGCAATGGATCGTGTAGTAGCCGTTCTCGCGAAGCAGCTGCGGGAGCGTCGTCACGGGGGTGGCGTTTTGCGTGTTGTGCGCCGAGACGACGGTGTCGGGCTGGATGCCGTTCCAGTTCCAGTCGGGCAGCTCGAGCACGTCGCTCGAAGCGTCGGTCTGGCGCCCGTAGTCAAGTGTCCAGTTGGTCACGCGGTGCCGTGCGGCGTTCATGCCCGAGAGGATGCTGCAGCGTGACGGCGAGGAGACGGCGCAGGCGTAGGCCTGCGTGAAGCGGACGCCCATGCGGGCCAGCCGCTCCATGTTGGGTGTGTGGTATCGGTCGTTGAGCGGCGTGCGCTCGTCGTGGAAGGGCACCGAGGTGTCCTGCCACCCCATGTCATCGACCAGGAAGAAAAGTATGTTCGGCCGCGGGTCTCCGTTTGGGGCGGCGGCCTCCTTTTTCTCCCCGGCCGTTCCCTGTGCGGCAAGCGGCAGCGCGGCGAGTGTGAAGAGCAGGCGGTTGTTCATGAATTTCAGGCAGGTTGGCGCGGGTCAGTATTTGAAGCTGCTGCCGCCGATGAACTCCCGGAGAATCGACGTCGGCGGGATCTCGTCGGGGGCGATGGGGATGAAGTTGTCGAGGAACTTGAGCATGCGCCGCGCCTCGTCGTATTCGGGCACCGTGTCGGGTACTTCGCGGAGAATTTTCTCGGCGAAGGGCCGCAGGACCGAGATCTCGTAGAAGAGCGACGAGTTGAGCATCACGTCGGCATTCTCCTGATAGGGGAAGATGTGCTTCTCCTCGCCGCGGCGGACCGAGGCCCAGCGCGAGAGGGTGGCCAGCGCGTCGGAACCCCGCTGCGTGTAGTCGCGCGTCAGGCGGCGCAGCAGGCGGTTGTCCGTGGTGGCGATGCGCGAGAGGTTGTCCATCGCCACCGATGTGAAGCACGAGATGTAGATGCGGAACTTTTGCTGTTCGGGAATCGAGGGGGTCAGCCGCGGGTTGAGCCCGTGGATCCCCTCGATGATGAGGATCGACCGCTCGTCGAGCGTCAGCGGGGCGTTGTGCCATGTGCGGCGTCCGGTGATGAAGTTGTAGCGCGGGATATCGACGCTTTCGCCCTGCATCAGGCGGCGCAGGTGGTCGTTGAACAGTTCGAGGTCGATGGCTTCGAGCGCCTCGTAGTCGTAGTCGCCGTTCTCGTCCTTCGGGGTCTTCTCGCGATCGACGAAGTAGTCGTCGAGCGAGATCAGCACGGGGCTCAGTCCGAGCACGCCCAGGTGGATGCCCAGCCGTTTGGCCGAGGTGGTCTTGCCGCTCGACGAGGGTCCCGAGATGAGCACCACGCGGGTCCCGCGCGAGAGGTTCGCCTCGGCGATGGCGTCGGCTATTTCGGCGAATTTCCGCTCGTGGAAGGCCTCGGCCAGCTTGATCATGCCGCCGGCATCGCCCGCGAGGACCTTCGAATTGACGTCGCCGACGGTCGGGACACCCATGATGCGCACCCACGACTGGTATTCGCGGAAGATGCCGAACATCTTGTCCTGATGGACATGGCGGTCCAGTCGGTCGGGCGAGGTGCGCGGCGGGAGCACCAGATAGAAGCCGTTGTAGTAGGGTTCGATGTCGAATAGCCGGATGTAACCCGTCGAGGGGGCCAGCGAACCGTAGAAGTAGCCGGCCGTGTCGGCCAGCGTGTAGAGGTCGCTGTAGAGTCGCGGGCGCGAGTCGAGCAGGGCGATCTTGTCGGCGAAGCCTTCGGCAGCGTAGCGGGCGCGCACCTCGCTGGTCAGGGCCTTGCGCCGTTCGATGGGCAGGTCGCCGGTCACGATCTCCCGCATGCGTGCCTTCAGGGCGTCGGTCTCTTCGCGGGAGAATTCGTCGATGCCTTCGATCTCGCAGTAGACGCCGCTCTGTCCCAGCGAGTGGCGGATGTGGAGCGTCCGGTCGGGATAGAGGTCCCGGACGGCCTTCTGGAGAATGAACCAGGCCGTGCGCTGGTAGACGCGGATGCCTTCGAACGAGGTGATGTCCACGAAGCGGATCGTCACCGGGGTGTATATCCTGTAGTTCAGTTCTTTGATGCGGTTGTTCACGAAAGCGGCCAGGAACGGGTATTTGCCCGGGGTGAGCCGCTCCGCGATCTTCTGCAACGTCGTTCCCATCGGCACTTCCAGCTCGCCGCCGAGGTTGTCGCAGATGATTTTGATCGTATCGCTCATGGATCGAGGTTTTGCTTTATGCTGTGTAAAGGTAGAAATTATTTGTAACTTTGGCAACTCGGAAAGCAGTTTGTAAAAGCCTATGATGAAAAGATGGACCCGTTCGGCCCTGCTCGCCCTGATGCTGGCGGCGGCCGCCTGCTCGCCCCGCGAGCAGATGCTCGTGCTGTTGTCCACGAACGACATGCACGCCAGAATCCAATACTTCCCGCAACTGGCTGCAGCCGTCGCCGCCTGCCGCGATACGGTGCCCGGGGCGGTGCTCGTCGATGCCGGCGACCGCTGGACGGGCAATGCCTACGTCGATCTGGCCCCGACGCCCGGCATGCCGGTCATCGCGTTGATGAACCGGCTCGGATACGACGCGGCGACGCTCGGCAACCACGAGTTCGACCGCGGGCAGGCCTTCCTCGGCCGCATGATCGACAGCATGGATTTCGAGGTGGTCTGCGCCAATGTCGTCAGCGATACGTGTACCTTCCCGTCCCTGCCGCCCGCCACCGTCATTGAGCGTGACGGGGTGAAGATCGGCTTGGTCGGTGTGGTGACCAACTACGAGGGCCCGGGCCATCCGGCCGGAAATGCCTCGAGTTTCGAGGGGCTGCGTTTCCCCGACCCGCAGCAGCGGGCCATGGAGGTCGGTGCCGAATTGCGCCCGAAGGTGGATGTGCTGGTACTCCTCTCGCACATGGGCGACGACCGCGATGCCGAACTGCTCGGACGCTGCGGCCTGTTCGACGTGGTGATCGGCGGACATACGCATGTCGAGTGCGATACGGTGATCAACGGTACGCTCATGACCCAGACGGGGAAGAACCTCTCGAATGTCGGTGTGACGACAATCCGTCTGCGGGGAGGAAAGGTCGTGGGGAGTGACTACCGGATCGTGCCGCTGGCCGGTTATGAGGCAGACCCGGAGTATCGAGCCGAGGTGGAGCGCTATTATGCCGACCCGGAGTTGAACCGTCCGGTGGGCGAATTCGCCCGGCCGGCCGACGGCTGGGGCGTTGCCAACTGGATGGCCCGTGCGGTGGCCGACAGGGCGGGTGCCGAGGTGGGCTTCTATCATGTGGGCGGTGTGCGGATCGATTCGATCCCGGCCGGCGGCATGAGCACCGCACGGGTATATGACCTCGAGCCTTTCGGGACCGAGATTGCCGTGATGCGGATGACGCCAGCCGACATGCGGCGCATGATCCTTACCAAGTACAACGATACGGAGAACCGCAAGGAGGCCCACCGGATCGATCTCATCTCGACAACTCCCTACGAGATCCTCGTCGATGCGCGAGACAGCGCCTTCGATGTGCGTTTCCCGCAGTTGCGCGAGGGATGCGGCTATCGGGTGGCCCTCAACGACTATGTCTTTAGGAACTACCGCGACCTGAACGGATCCGACGGGCGGATTACCGGAGAGAAGGTGGCCGGCGTACTGCTCGGAGAACTCGACGGAAAGTCGCCGATCGAGCCCGACAACCGCCCGCGGCAGCGCATCGTCCGTGCCGGAGCGAACCCGCGTTGAGCCGGCTTCGGACGCACTCCGCGGCAGAAGGACTGAAAAAAGACTGAAATTTTTGATTTTCAACGAAAAAGATATATCTTTGCAGTCCCGCGCGCGTGCACGTCGTGTGCGTCGTGCGGGTATGAACTTAATTATTAACCGTTTAACGAGCGATTGTATCGCAAAATTCAATTTCCACAATGGAAGAAGTAAAGAACGTGGTCGCAAACGAGAATTTCGACTGGAACGCCTTCGAGAACGATCTGGGCGTGTACGATCAGCCCAAGGAGCAGATCACCGAGGCTTATGACAAGACGCTTTCGAACGTCGCTGTCGGCGAAGTGGTCGAGGGTACCGTAACGGCCATCACCAAGCGCGAGGTGCTGGTGAACATCGGCTACAAGAGCGAGGGCGTGATCCCCGTATCGGAGTTCCGCTACAATCCCGATCTGAAGGTCGGTGACAAGATCGAGGTCTACGTCGAGTCGGCCGAGGACAAGAACGGCCAGCTGGCTCTCTCGCACAAGAAGGCCCGTCAGCTCAAGAGCTGGGATCGTGTCAATGAGGCCCTGGAGAAGGACGAGATCATCAAGGGTTACATCAAGTGCCGCACCAAGGGCGGCATGATCGTCGATGTCTTCGGTATCGAGGCCTTCCTCCCCGGTTCGCAGATCGACGTGAAGCCCATCCGCGACTACGACATCTATGTAGACAAGACCATGGAGTTCAAGGTGGTGAAGATCAACCAGGAGTTCCGCAACGTGGTCGTTTCGCACAAGGCCCTCATCGAGGCCGAGCTCGAGGCCCAGAAGCAGGTCATCATGTCGAAACTCGAGAAGGGTCAGATCCTCGAGGGTACCGTCAAGAACATCACCTCCTACGGCGTATTCGTCGATCTGGGCGGTGTGGACGGTCTGATCCACATCACCGACCTCTCGTGGGGCCGCGTGAACCACCCCGAGGAGATCGTTTCGCTCGATCAGAAGATCAACGTCGTGATCCTCGACTTCGACGACCAGAAGAAGCGTATCGCCCTGGGTCTGAAGCAGCTCACCCCGCATCCGTGGGAGGCTCTCGATCCCAACCTCAAGGTCGGCGACAAGGTCAAGGGCCGTGTCGTTGTCATGGCTGACTACGGCGCATTCGTCGAGATCGCTCCGGGTGTGGAGGGTCTGATCCACGTATCCGAAATGTCGTGGAGCCAGCACCTGCGTTCGGCCCAGGAGTTCATGAAGGTCGGCGACGAGGTGGAGGCCGTTATCCTGACCCTCGACCGTGAGGAGCGCAAGATGTCGCTCGGCATCAAGCAGCTGACGCCCGATCCGTGGGAGAACATCGAGACCAAGTACCCCGTCGGCACGAAGTGCACGGCCAAGGTGCGCAACTTCACGAACTTCGGCGTATTCGTCGAGATCGAGGAGGGCATCGACGGCCTGATCCACATCTCGGATCTGAGCTGGACCAAGAAGGTGAAGCACCCGGGCGAGTTCACGCAGGTCGGTGCCGACATCGATGTGGTCGTACTCGAGATCGACAAGGAGAACCGTCGCCTCTCGCTGGGCCACAAGCAGCTGGAGGAGAACCCCTGGAACGGCTTCGAGGCTCAGTTCCCGGTTGAGAGCATCCACGAGGGTACGATTACCGAGATGACCGACAAGGGCGCCGTTGTCGCTCTGGGCGAGAACATCGAGGGCTTCTGCCCGGCCCGCCAGCTGGTCAAGGAGGACGGTACGACCCCGAAGGTGGGCGACAAGCTCAACTTTAAGGTGATCGAGTTCTCGAAGGCCACCAAGCGCATCACCCTCTCGCACCTGCGCACCTACGACGATGCACGTCGTGAGGCTGTTGCTGCCGAGAAGGCCGAGAAGCGTGCTGCTGCCGATGCTACGAAATCGACCGTGAAGAAGATCAACGCTTCGGTTGAGAAGACGACGCTGGGTGACATCGCCGGCCTGGCTGCTCTGAAGAGCGCCATGGAGGCTGCCGCCAAGAAGGAGGAGAAGTAATTCCCTTCCGGACGTATGCGGGATCGTTGATCCCCAAACCGTGAGCCGCGGACCCGTGAGGGCCCGCGGCTCTTTTTTGTTGTTGGAAGAGCCTCCTCCAACAGCCTCTGTGGATTTTGGGCCTCGGGTTTCCGGTCTGCGACCCCGAATGTGCCGGTCTCGGGCGTGATGCCGTCCGCATGAAGAGGTCAGTGGCGGCAGGACCTTTTCCGACGCATGAAGAAAAGGGAAACCCGAGGGTCTCCCTTCCGATCCGAATGTGCGATGTTTACCGTTTCAATTGCTTCTCCCGATGTTTGCGGATAACCTCCTCTCTGGACTCGAAGTGCTGTTTGCCCGAGAGGGCCCGCTCCTCCGCCCTGCGTTGCCGGATGCGTCCGACCCAGTCCGGTGCGATATTGACAGATATGATCCAGACCACCTGCATGGAGCCATACAGCAGGACTTGCTTGAACCACGAATACGACATGTCGGCAGGAAATATCCAGTAGTAGGTTGCCAACGGAACAAAGGCGCTGACGATCAGCATCAGCGATTCCGTTTCCCGCTGCCGGCGCGTATATCCGAGCCGTTTCCAGGCCGTCAGAATCAGAAGCATGTCGATCCCGAGCAGTGTCCCGACGATCGGCCACGGTGTGATTACGGCATCGGGCTGCGTCCTTGCAAGGAGCAGGGCCGGCAGAAACGGTGCCAGTCCGTGGATCAGCAGTATGAGAATCTTGAAGGCCATGCCGAACGGTTGTTTGTTATCGGTTGATAAATGTAGGCAAAAAAACCGAACGGAACAAATTCCGGTCAGGCCTCCCTTGTCCCGGAGTGGATGATTTGCCGTGCCGGAACAAAAAAAACGAACAGCCCGATGTATCGGGCTGTTCTGTTTTTTGGCGAAGAACCCTTTCGGGGATCTTCGGATTGAACTCGGGTTCGGGCCTTATTCGGCAGCGGTAACCGAGAATTTGATCGTAGCCTTGACCTCCTTGTGCAGGCGGGCCGTAGCCTCGTACTCGCCGACGGTCTTGATCGCATCGACGCTGATCTGCTTGCGATCCACCGTGATGCCTTTGGCGGCGAGAGCCTCGGCCAGGTCGGCAGCGGTCACCGTACCGAAGAGCTTGCCCTCCTCGGCCTTGACAGCCAGCGACAGCGGCAGGTTGGCAATCGTCTCGGCCAAAGCCTGTGCGTCGGCAAGGATCTTGGCATCCTTGTGGGCACGCTGGCGCAGGTTCTCGGCCAGCACCTTCTTGGCCGTAGCCGTGGCGGCCTTGGCGATGCCCTGCGGGATCAGGTAGTTGTTTGCATAACCGGGCTTCACGTTCACGATGTCGTTGGCGTAGCCCAGATTCTCCATATCTTTGATCAGAATGACTTCCATTGTAATGTCCTCCTTAAATTATTTCATACAATCGGTTACGAAGGGCAGAATGGCGAGGTGACGCGCACGCTTCACGGCCTGTGCGACCTTCTTCTGGAACTTCTGCGAGGTACCCGTCAGTCGGCGGGGAAGGATCTTGCCCTGTTCGTTGAGGAACTTCTTGAGGAATTCGCCGTCCTTGTAATCAACGTACTTGATGCCGAGTTTCTTGAAGCGGCAGTACTTCTTCTTCTTGACGTCTACCGATACGGGATTGAGGTAACGGATTTCCGACTGTGCTTTGTTCTCCTGTGCCATGGTTTACTCCTCCTGCTTGTTAGAAAGTTTTGCACGACGTTTCTCCGAATACTCTACGGCGTACTTGTCCTGCTTGAAAGTTAAGAAACGGATCACGCGCTCGTCGCGGCGGTACTGCGTCTCGAGCGTGTTGATGAGCGAGCCCTCGCCCGTGAACTCCATCAGGAAGTAGAACCCGGTGGTCTTCTTCTGAATGGGGTATGCGAGCTTGCGAAGCCCCCACGACTCCTTGTTCACAATCTGACCGCCGTTCTCGGTGATGACGCCCTGGAATTTGTCAGCGACCTCCTGCACCTGTGCATCCGAGAGGACCGGCGTGACAATGAAAACGGTTTCGTAATTGTTCATAATACCTTTTGATTAATGGTTAATCCCTTTTCGGGACCGCAAAGATAGGAAGAATTTCCCAATGATGGTAATTTTCAGCGTCTTTTTTTACTTCTCGGGAAACCCCTGGGCCCGGAGGCGGATGTCCTGTCCGTCGGGGGTGACCAGGAAGGCGCCTGTCGATGCGGGGGTGATGTGGCCGATGACGTCCACCAGCCCGAGCCGCATCACCTGCTCCTGCATGGCGAGCGGCACGGTGAAGAGCAGTTCGTAGTCTTCGCCTCCGTTGAGCGCCGCCACGACCGGGTCCATGTGCATCTCGTCGGCCAGCGCCGAGGTCTGCCGTGCGATCGGAATCCGGTCGAGGTAGATTCGTACGCCGCATTGCGAGGCCTTGCAGAGCTGCATGAGGTCGCTCGCGAGCCCGTCCGAGAGGTCGATCATCGACGTGGGGAGGATCTGCTCCTCACGCAGCGCTTCGATGATGTCGGTGCGCGGGCGGGGCTTGAGGTACTTCTCGAGCAGGTATTCGTAGCCCTTGAACTGCGGTTCGGGGTTCTTGACGTCGGAAAGGACGCGCTTTTCGCGCTCGAGCAGCCGCAGGCCCATGTAGGCGGCGCCGAGGTTGCCCGTCAGGCAGACCAGGTCGTTCTGCCGGGCTCCGCTGCGGTGGACAATCTGCTCCTGCGGGGCATGCCCCAGGGCCGTCAGGCCGATCGTCAGCCCGTTCATCGAGGCCCGCGTGTCGCCGCCGACAAGGTCGATCTCCTGTTCCTTGCAGGCGAAGCGTATCCCTTCGTAGAGGTCCTGCAGGGCCTCTACGGGCAACTTGGACGAGACGCCCAGCGAGACGGTCAGCTGCGAGGGACGGGCGTTCATGGCCAGCAGGTCGCTGATGGCCGCCGTCACGACCTTGTATCCCAGGTGTTTGAGCGGGAAGTAGGTGAGGTCGAAATCGATCCCCTCGAAGAAGGTGTCGGTCGTACAGAGCATCGCCTCACCGGCCGGGGGCATGATCACGGCGGCATCGTCGCCGACACCCCGCAGGGTCGAGGCGTTCCGTGCGGGAAAATCCTGCGTCAGCAGGTCGATGAGTCCGAACTCGCCCAGCGTGGCGATCTCGGTGCGTTTCTTGGCTTCCATGGGAATGTGAAATTTTTTACAAATCTAACGATTCTTTGCCGTTTCTCAAAAATTACAGTAATTTTGTCCGAACAATCACAAAAACGGATTCGGTTATGATAAACATCGTTTTATTCGGTGCTCCGGGCTGCGGAAAAGGTACGCAGGCGCAGCGTCTGAAGGAACATTACGGCATCGACCACGTCTCGACGGGCGAGGTGATCCGTGACGAGATCCGCCGCGGTACGGAGCTGGGCCGCAGCATGGAACAGTATATCAAGGAGGGCAAGCTGGCACCCGATGAGATCGTCATCGGCATGATCGCCAACTACGTCTCCGAGCACAAGGATGCCAAGGGCTGCATCTTCGACGGATTCCCCCGCACGACAGTGCAGGCCGAGGAGTTCGACAAGATCCTGGCCAAGGAGGGCCTGAAGGTCGATATCATGGTGGACATCCATGTTCCGGAGGAGGAGTTGGTCCGCCGGATCCTGCTCCGCGGCAAGGATTCGGGCCGCGCCGACGATGCCTCGGAGGAGGTGATCCGCGGCCGGCTGGACGTCTACCACAAGCAGACGGCCGTGGTGGCCGATTACTACGCCGGGCAGAACAAGTATGCATCGGTGGACGGCGTGGGTACGATGGACGAGGTCTTCGACCGGATCGCGGCCGTCATCGACGCCCTCAAGTAGCAATCTGCTGTATTGCGCCGCCCCGGCCGTATCGCGAGGTACGTCCGGGGCGGCGGCGTTTTCAGGCTGCAGCCGCACGGGGCCCTTCGGGCGGATCTGGGGATGCGCGGTCCTACCTCCATGCCCGCAAGTCCGAACGATCCGGTAGCCTCCTCTCTTGGAAAGTCCCGTCCTCCGGACAAGAGTGCCGGACTTCGGCGAACAAAAAAAGCTGACTTTGAAAAGTCAGCTTTTTGCTTGAAAGCGGATTCCCACCGATCCCGCAGAATTAGAGTGCGTTCACGTGAAGCTGGATGGCGCTCTTCAGGTTGGCGGCCTTGTTCTTGTGCATGATGTTGTGCTTGGCCAGCTTGTCGAGCATCGACGTAACCTTCGGCAGGAGAGCTTCGGCTGCGCTCTTCTCGGTCGTCGCACGCAGAGCCTTCACGGCGTTGCGGGCCGTCTTGTGGAACAAGCGGTTGTGTGCGCGCTTGGTCGCCGTCTGACGGATTCTTTTCTTCGAGGACTTATGGTTTGCCATAATTCGTGTAAGTTTATTTTTTTATTTTTTCAGTCTGCTTGTTGCGACAGCCGTAGCTGCTTTCGGATGGACTCGGGGTCCGCTCCTTGTCTTTTCAACACCCGTAGAGCACCTTCCGGCTTCGCCTCCGCCCCTTCCAGCCTCCTTGCGGGTCCGGTCTCCTCCGGTTTCCTGTGTTTTCTGTTCGGCCTTCTTGCGGGCGGCGCGCCGCTTTCCGGCACCCCTCGTTTGTAGCCCATAGCAGAATCGAACTGCTCTTTCAAGAATGAAAATCTTGCGTCCTAACCGATAGACGAATGGGCCTTTACCACTATCGCCTCCCGTAAACGGGTTGCTTTAGCGGTGCAAAGGTAAGCAAAAAAGTGACTTGTGCAAAAAAAGTGGTGAAAAAATGTGAAAAAGAGCGGCAAAACGGCCCGGCGCCGTCCGGAGCGGCGGCTGCGCGGGACGGACCGTAGAGGCTTTGCCGTCATTGGCGGGCCGGTCAGCGCAGCCGTACGGTGCGGGTTGCGGCGTCGAAGCGGGCGCTCTCTCCGGCGAAGAGCCGCTCGATCAGTCCGCTGCGCACCATTTCGTCGCAGGGGAGGTGGTGCAGGTGCGGCGTGTCGATCAGGGCGATTCCGTCGCAGAGCGAGAGGGCGACGTCGAGATCGTGGGTCGAGAAGAGGATGCACTTGCCCTCGTCGTGGGCCAGCCTGCCGAGGAGTGTCGCCAGTTCGTAGCGGTTCGGCAGGTCGAGGAACGCCGTGGGTTCGTCGAGCAGGATCACGGGGGTGTCCTGTGCCAGCGCCCGGGCGATCATGACCCGCTGGCATTCGCCGTCGGACATGCGGTCCATCGTCTTGCGGGCAAAGCCGCCCATGCCGACCAGTTCGAGCGAGCGGGCTACAATGCGGCGGTCCTCCTCGTGCAGGCGGCCGATCCAATCGGTGTAGGGGGCGCGTCCCAGGGCCACGACGGCTTCGCACGTGAGGTTGCCGATCCGCACCTTGTCGGTGGTGACGAACGAGATCGTTGCGGCTCGTCGTTGCGGCGTGAGGGTGTCGAGCGGCTCCCCGCACAGGTCGATGCGGCCGCCGGCAAGCGGTCCCAATCCGGCGACGGCGCGCAGCAGGGTGCTCTTGCCCGTGCCGTTGCGGCCGATCAGGGCCGTCAGGGTGCGGTCGGCGAATTCAGCCGAGACCTCCTGCAGCAGGGTGCGGCTGCCGTAGGCGAGCGAGATGCGGTGGAGTGTGAGGCTCATCAGAAGAGGGTGCGGTTACGGGTGACGACGAAGATCACGACCGGGATGCCCAACAGGGCCGTGAGCGTATTGATCGGGAGCGCCAGCTGCTTAGCCGCCAGGTCGCAGACCAGCAGCAGTGCGGCACCCGTGAGCATCGAACCGGGCATCAGGATGCGGTGGTCGGCCGAGGCGAAGAGCATGCGGGCGATGTGGGGCACGGCCAGGCCGATGAAACCGACCGGCCCGCAGAAGGCCGTGATGGTTCCGGCCAGCAGAACCGTCGAGAGGAAGATCAGCGTCCGGGCCCGCTGTACGTTGAGCCCCATCGTGCGGGCATAGTTTTCGCCGAGCAGCAGCAGGTTCAGGGGTTTGATCACTGCGACCGCGAGTACGAGACCCGCCCCGACGATCGGCAGCACGAGGGCCAGCTGGCTCCCCGTGACGTCGCCCAGCGACCCCATTGTCCAGATGACGAACGACTTGAGGGCGTTTTCGTTCGAGAGGTACTGCAGGATTTCGACTACGGCGCTCACCCCCGAACCGAACATCATGCCGAGGATCAGGATCACCATGATGTCTTTGATCCGGCGGCTGACGGCCATGATCAGTGCCAGCACGAGAGCCGACCCGAGCCAGGCGGCGCCGGCGATGCCGAGCGATTGGACGAAGGCATGGCTTCCGATTCCGAGCAGTGGAGCCCCGAGCAGGAAGATCGCCACGCCGAGCGAAGCGCCCGAACTGACGCCCAGCACGTAGGGCCCGGCCAGCGGGTTGCGGAAGAGGGTCTGCATCTCCAGTCCGCTGGCGGCCAGTGCAGCACCGGCGGCAACGGCCATGACGGCCTTCAGCAGACGGATCTTGAGGATGATGTCCCGCGTGGCGGGGTCGCATGCGCCTCCGGTCAGGGCGGCCCAGACGTCACCGGCGGCAACGGGAACCGAGCCCGAGGCGAGGTCGGCGACGAAGAGTGCGGCGGTGAGCAGCGTCAGCAGCGTGAAGAGGAGGGCCGTGCGGTTCATCGTCTATTCGAGGCGTTTGTAGTACCACAGCGAGTCGGCGTTCCCACCGGAAAAGATGGTGCGCAGGTCGCGGAGAATCCGGTCGGGACGGACGTTGCCCGACTCCCAGAAATCGGAGCCGCCCGACGGGGTCTGGCGGCGGTTGTTGTTGAAGACGCGGCGCTCCTTCACGGCCGGCACGTCGGCGAATTTCGGATTCTGCGCCGTCAGCTCCGCGAGCGTGTTGCAGCCCCCGACGTTGATCCACACGTCGGCCTGGCGGGCCAGCAGGTAGGCCTCCTCCATGTCGATGGGTTGCGAGGCGTTCGTGTCGTTCTGCGGGTAGATGTATGCGCCGCCGGCATCCTCCACGAGGCGGACCATGTAGCTGCTGCGTGGCGGCATGAACCATGTGTCGCGGTAGGGGGTGTTGAGCATCACCTTCGGGCGGCCGGCAGCCGGGGTGGCCTTCAGTGCCTCGTAGCGGGCTGCGATGTGTCGCAGCGTGTCGGCGCCGGTCTCGCGCCGGTTGCAGAGTTCGGCAATCGCAACGAGCCATTCGGCCTTTCCGAGCGGGGAGTTCTCGACATAGTCGCCCACATATACATAAGGTATGCCCAATTCGCGGAGCTTGCCCGTCACGGCGACGTTTTCTCCCGTTACGCCGTAGAGCAGGACGATGCCGGGCCGCATCGAGGCCAGCCGTTCGAAGTCGATGTTCGAGTCGAACCCGATGTCATGGACCTTCCCGGCCTGCCGGTTCTCCTGAATGCGCGGATTGGAGATGTAGTCGATGCCCGAAACGCCCGAAATGCGGTCGGTCTCTCCTAAGGCGTCGAAGAAGGCGATGTGTCCCGAAGACATGCAGACGACGCGCTCGACCGGGGCGCGGACCACGGTGCCGTCGAATGCGGCGGGAGCTTCGGCGTCGCCCCGCAGGACGAGCAGGTGCTGCTCGATGTCGGATGCTCCCTGCCACGGGTTGCGGACGGTGATGAGTGTCGGGGCCTCGGAGGCTGCGCTTCGGTCCGCGAGCGACAGACTGTCGGCGGCGAGCCCGCGTATGTCGAATCCCGTGGCGTAGGCCGGGGCATATATGGTCTCGGTGAAGGCCCCGGGATCGAGCCGGGGAGTGCCGCAACTGCCGAAGCAGAGGGCGGTCAGGAGGGCCAGGAGGAGTGAAATTCGTTTCATTTCCGCAAAAATAGAAAAAAATATGGCAGAAATGTGTTTGTTTCTGAAAAAAGTACTATATTTGCAGTCCCAAACGGAGAGGTAATTCTCCCGGAGGGCAAGGATCGGGGCGTAGCTCAGTCCGGTTAGAGTACACGTCTGGGGGGCGTGTGGTCGCTGGTTCGAATCCAGTCACCCCGACTGAAGAAAAGGCTTGACAATCACATGATTGTCGAGCCTTTTTCGTTGTTGCGCCTGCCTGCTGAACGGGCGGTTGACGCCACGGTTGACGCGAAAAAGTCAACCAAGAAGTCAACCAAAACCGATGAAAACCTGTGTTTCCGTCGTTTGTTACAGGTACAAGGTACTTGCAAATGGAGAATCCCCGCTGATGCTCCGCATTTCCAAAGAGGGACGCCGTACGATGAAGAGTCTGGGCGTGTCGGTCGATCCCAAATTCTGGAATTTTGACACCAACCAACCCAAACCCAACTGTCCGAATCGACAGTTGATTCGCCAGATCATGCTGAAATATGAATCCGAGTACAACGGGAAGATTTTGGCGAAAGAGATTAACGAGGAGGAATTTACCCCGCAGATGATTGTTGCCGAGCAAAAGGGGCGAATCAAGGCGCAGACTTTGCCAGACGGACTGATGACCGACTGCAGGGTCTGTTTTTATGTAGCGACAGAATAAATACGGCTATGCTTGCACCATAGAATCATAAATACGAGCAACAACACCCGAACGGGCAAGATGTTTTGCATTTTCCGCCGAATGTGTTACTTTTGCAGTAACATATTGAATACACGGAGAGTGTAGCTTATTCTCGTTGATGGAACGTAGGAAATTCTGATCAAGTAGAGAGGATAGGCAAACATCTTGCCGCGTCATATCCATTCGTGGATACGGCGTGGTGTTGTTGCTTATTTATCTACAAGGTTTCCTACGACCTCATCAACTGAATAAGTCTTCAGCACCACGCTTGAACCGAAATATAATCAACATTTAATTGATTATCAAATCGTTTAATCGGTATTCACTATAATTTGTGACCATAAAGTTCCCTATAGATACAAGCCGCTCTGTAAATTACACTCAACACTAATAGTTTGGAAACCTACTTATATAGGATCAGATTACCATTTGGAATAGTCTTATACATAAGCGATGCGTCAAGCAAAAACAAATAATAATGTAAAACTAACGTAATAGCGCATTTGCGTCAAAATGCAATCCTAATGTATTGAACTCTTTAGCAATATCTTTTTTCCATGCGCCCCTATCATCATACATAATATAGACGACACCATCAACATCACCAGGCTTTTCCACCTCCTCTTTAACTAAGGCACAAACTCTTTCTCGTCCAAGTTTACCCACAAGATATCCGTGTTCGAAAACCACATTCTGCCTTGCTCTCGGTAATAAGTCATGGCTATCTTTAGATGCTCCTTTGTCACATGGAGTATATAAGATTATTGCAAAGCAGACCTTAGAAAAGGCTTCGATTTTTTCAATTATGGTCTTACCTCTATTGGGCTGTTCGTGCAGAATAATAGGATTATACCCCATATCCGTGATAAACCGTGCAACCTCATTTTTTAATCCATTATCATGACCGTGAACAATAAAAACATTTTTATTTTCCAAATCTATTTTTACATCTTTATCATGATTGTTGTTTGTTGCAAAGTGTGGAATCAAAGGCAATTGATTCATTATGCTTTCTAGATTGATAATTTTTTCATTTATTTGCTGTTTAGCCTCTCTTATAGTATCCTCACCAAATAATTTCGAGCAATCTCCAATACGATTATATGACATAAAATAAGAATACGGCGAATCGTTTTCATCAAAAGAACGACTTATTAACTCAAGATTAAACGAATCCCATTTTTTGTAATCTGCAAGGAACAATTCCTTCTCGGACTCATCATATTCTTTTATTCGTATAATTCTTCTTGGCTGTATGAAAGTTGTTTTGTCTTCACTAATTTCACGATTAAGTAAATTATAACCACTTTCAATTTGAGACTTTAATAGTAATTCAAAGTCTTCTTTTTTCACTATGAGTTTTCCTGTTGACATAAATCCAAATAATTTGTACAAAGGTATATATTTCGTAGAATAAAATTGCGGTATTGCTCACTTTTTTGTGGTGAATTGCAATATTTAACCTTCTTGGTCAATTATATTCTCTAAATATCCTTATCTTTGTAACCAAGTAATAGAGATATAATATGGAACGCAAATTACTGAATCGTATCAAAGTAGTTCTTGCAGAGAAAAACAAGAGCAATAAATGGCTCTCCGAACAATTGGATAAAGATCCAGCTATAATTTCCAAATGGGTTACAAATACGACACAACCTAATGTGGAAATGTTGATTCAAATTGCAAAGGTTCTGAATGTATCTGTGGATGACCTATTGAGAATGGAATAGCAAAAAATATTTGGAGCATGAAAGAAAAGAGTCGCATCATTATCTCTGATTCGTTAATTGCTGATGTACGTAGTATTATCGAAAAAGGACGTCGACATGCTTTTGCCGTAGCCGGGCAAACAGCCATTATGACTTATTGGAATGTGGGACGTCGTATTGTAGAGGAAGAACAACAAGGTAACTCTCGTGCTAGCTATGGCAAAGGGCTTATTCCCGCTCTCGCGGACAAACTTGCTATTGAATATGGCCCAGGGTATGGTCGGCGTAACTTGGCGTATTATCGTAAATTCTACTTAATGTTCAGCGATTGGGAGATTTTGCACACACGTGTGCAAAATCTCAATTGGTCGCATATTCGTCGCATTCTTTCCGTTAGCAATCCTGATGCCCGAGAATGGTATCTTAAAACTGCGGCAGATGATATGTGGAGCGTCAAAACCCTTGACCGTAATATTGCCACACAATATTATGAGCGAAGACTTGCTGCACAACGCGAAGAAATATCTGTCCCTATACTACAAAAGAGTTCAGATCCAATGGAATATATTAAAAATCCAATGGTTGCTGAATTTATGGGATTCCATCGAGATAACAATTATTCAGAATCTCAATTAGAGCAGGCTCTTGTTGATAACCTTGAAAAATTCATTCTTGAATTAGGGCGAGGTTTTGCATTTGTAGAAAGGCAGCAACATGTTGTTACAGATACTGCCGATTTCTATATCGACTTGGTCTTTTATAATTTTAAGATGAAGAGATTCGTGCTTTTTGAATTGAAAACACACAAACTGACGCATCAGGATATAGGACAATTGGATATGTATGTTCGTATGTATGACGATTTGGTAAAAGACACGGATGATGCGCCGACCATAGGTGTTCTACTTTGTACGGATACGGACAACACTATTGCACGATATTCGGTACTTCATGACAATGAGCAGCTCTACGCTACAAAGTATATGACCTATATGCCAACCGAGGAAGAATTACGAAATGAGATAGAACAACAGAAGCGATTTTTTATAGAACAATATAGGGATGAAAATCAGCAATAAAGTATTAACTTGAATATTGTAAATACAACAGTTGATGAAAAAAACATATACATTCATAGATTTGTTTGCCGGAGCAGGAGGACTTTCTGAAGGCTTCATCAGAGCCGGGTATACGCCAATTGCGCATATCGAGATGAACAAGGACGCCTGTAACACGCTGAAAACACGATCGGCATTTCATTATCTTCAGAAAAATGGGATGCTTCCAATCTATGAAGATTATCTCAAGCATAAGGAAGAAGGAACAGACGGGCGAAAACTTTGGAGTCAGGTTCCGAAAAGCGTAATCAATACCACGATTTGCGCGACAATAGGAGAAAATACGATTGATGATATTTTCAAGAACGTGGATGAACTCAAAGGCAAACGCAAGGTGGATATCATCATCGGAGGTCCTCCCTGTCAGGCCTATTCCGTCGCAGGCAGAGCGCGTATGGGCAAAGAGGTCGAGAAGGATCCTCGAAACGAACTGTACAAATACTACGTACAATTTATCGAGCACTATGACCCTGAGATGTTCGTATTTGAAAACGTATTGGGTCTATTGACTGCCAAACGGGGAGAACCCTTTGCTGATCTCAAACGACTGGTTGACAAGCTCGGCTATGATATGGACTGCAAAGTTCAGATTGCATCCCAACACGGGGTATTGCAAAATAGGCAGAGAGTTATTATCGTAGGCTGGAAGCGCGCTGTAAAAGGCTTGAAAAGCCCATACCATTACCCGGAACTACCAGTGGAGGAGTGTCCATATCAAGTTCTAAGGGATCTGTTCTCGGATTTGCCAGCACGAAAAGCGGGAGAAGGAAAATTTTGCGAAACCGTATCGTATGTCAAACATCTGTCCGAGATGCCATATCTCAATCAGTCCGGGATACGCGGCGAGTTGGATTTTACAACTCAACATGTAGCCAGACCGACCAACGAAAACGATCGTAAAATATACAAGATAGCCGTCGAAAAGTGGTTGAATGAACACCATCGGTTGAACTATGCACAACTGCCGGTCGAATTGCAGACTCATCGAAACAAGGAGACCTTTCTCAACCGTTTCAATGTCGTCGATCCTTACGGATGCAGTCACACGGTAGTTGCACACATTGCCATGGACGGACATTACTATATTTATCCGACATTAAATCCGACATTGGAAACGGTACGCTCCATTACGGTTCGAGAGGCGGCGCGTCTTCAGTCATTTCCTGATGATTATTACTTTGAAGGTAGCCGTACATCCGCCTTTAAACAGATTGGCAATGCCGTACCAGTCGTATTAGCTCAGAAGATTGCTGAAGCTATTAAAAAGATGTTATAAATAACCAGATATGTATGATAATTTCACATATATAAAAACAGCTTCAGCCATTCCAAGAGCAGCAGCAATGATTGAAACGTTTCGAGCCATCGGCTACAGTTTGGAAACGGCTGTTGCAGATATCGTTGATAACTCAATATCTGCATTGGCCAAAAATGTATGGATCAATCGAATCTGGAAGGGAGGAGAATCCGTCATAACAATCAAGGACGATGGACACGGCATGTCCGGTGAAGAGATAATCCAAGCCATGCGCCCCGGGGCGCAGAATCCTCTGGAAGAACGATCGGCGACGGATCTGGGACGTTTTGGTCTCGGTCTGAAAACCGCATCCTTCTCTCAATGTCGGACACTGACCGTTATGAGTAAAATTCAGGGACAATCTCCCGAATTCTGGACATGGAGTCTGGATCATGTTGCTCGATGCGACCGTTGGGAACTGGTTCATTGGCTTCCGGGAGGCTTCGAGCATGAACTGGATAATCTTGCTTCCGGTACTATAGTTATTTGGACGGATCCGGACCGGATTATCCCGGCCGCGACAAAAGCCGAGAACGAGAATGCCAAACGAAAGTTCTCGGAAGCATTCGATCGGGTCAAGAAACATCTTTCAATGACCTTTCATCGATTCCTTGAAGCGAAATCCGTCGCAATACATTGGTGCGGGCATGAAATTGACCCGTGGAATCCCTTCTGTCCAAAGGAGAGCAAGGTACAGATCATGCCGTCCGAACAAATCGGAGAACAGGTAACCGTAAAGGGATACATCTTGCCACACAAAAACAACTTCTCTTCGGAGACTGCATACAGACAGGCCGAGGGAATCTTCGGATTCTCCGCACACCAGGGATTCTATGTCTATCGCGGAGACCGTCTGCTACTGGCCGGAGACTGGTTGGGTCTGTTCCGCAAAGAAGAGGCTTATAAACTGGTTCGAATACAGATCAATCTGCCCAATAGCGTGGATTCAGACTGGCAAATAGACATCCGAAAGGCCAAGGCATCTCCTCCTGTCGGATGCAGACAGCAACTTGAATCCTACGCAAGACAGGCCTGCAACAAAGGAGCTGAAGTTTACAGACACCGCGGACGTATCCTCAGACAACGGGCCGGACTGGAATTTCAAAGCATATGGTTGGAAAAGAAAAAAGACAACAAATGGTCTTTCGTAGTCAATCGGGAACATGCGCTTGTCCGTAATATTCGAGAACTTGCCAGAGAGAACCCGGACAAGGCCATTGACATGCTGCTGAGATTCGTGGAGGAATCCATACCAGCCAAAACCATTTATGTGCGGGAGGCAAACGATGATGACAGTCAGAAACAGCCCTACTCGGATATGGATCCCGGACTACTCCGCACGATGGTACGGAGAATTTACGAAGGACAACTCGCCCAAGGTCTGACACCTGAACAGTCAAGGCTGGCGCTGAAACAAATGGAACCCTTCAATGAATACGAAAACTTGATAGAAGAATTACAATGAATGAACTGAACGAAAAGGCACTCAACATGTGCCAGGCTATGATCGGATTCAAGCCTGGAGTAACTGACAGCGATATAGACACAGCCATTTCCACTGTCACGAGCTTACCCATGTTTGCTGGATTGGACAAAATTGAGCTGAAGAAAAGTTTGCTGTCCATTTATAATGTAAAAGTAAATACCTACCAGATTTTGGAAGGACGTGATGCTCGCATTCCATGGTTAAAGGAATTCAAGGCGGAACGTCGTTCGGAATGGCTGTTCTGGACTCGGTACAAGAAATATCTGGCCGAACAAAAACATTTCGCCCCAGAAGTCATCTTTCAATTGGACGATTTGACTGACCGTATATTGGACAAACTCTTCAATCCTCAGCGCCACGACATCATCATCAATAAGAAAGGACTTGTCGTAGGACAGGTACAGTCCGGCAAAACGGCCAACTATACGGGTTTGATTTGCAAAGCGGCTGATGCCGGGTTCAACTTGATCATCATTCTGGCTGGCATACACAATAATTTAAGGAGTCAGACACAGACCCGCATCGATGAAGGTTTTCTGGGATTCGACACGCAAAATACGAGAGCGTACGACATGAACAGAACCATTCGAATCGGAGTCGGGTTAATTCCCGGTTTTGACAAAGCCATTGCTAACTCCTACACAACCAGCGCTGAATACGGCGATTTTACTAAACAAGCGGCAAATACGGCCGGTTTCAACTTCAACAATCCACAGCCGATCATTCTCGTGATTAAAAAAAACGTTTCTGTACTCAAGCGGCTGTACAGTTGGTTGAAATCTCAGTCCACGCACGATGTTATAGCCAACAAGTCTCTACTGCTTGTTGACGACGAAGCGGACAATGCTTCCATAAATACCAGTCGTTCCGGAGATGACCCGACAGCGATAAACGGGAATATCTGCAAAATCATTAAGTTGTTCAACCGGTCCGCCTATGTCGGTTATACTGCTACTCCGTTTGCCAACATCTTTATTCCACTTGACAAGGACGATCTTTTCCCAAAGGATTTTATCATCAACCTTCCGGCTCCGGACAACTACGTCGGCCCCGAAAAGGTCTTCGGGACTTCAGCAAATCCTGACGGGAAAGAAGATCTTTTACCCATTGTTTTCCCCGTTGCGGACAGTGACACCTTTGTGCCAGTTGGTCACAAGAGAGATGATCCGAAGCCAACGATAGACAATATCCCGGAATCGTTGAGAACAGCCATTAAGTGTTTTATTGTTACTTGTGCCATTCGCATTGCCCGTGGTCAGGAGAACAAACACAACTCCATGCTGATTCACATCTCCCGTTTTCAGGCATGGCAAAATCACCTCAAGGAGATTATCGACCGGCTGTTCAAATACTACAAGAGCGAAATCGAGGCGAATGATCCAACAATGCTGGAAGAACTTCGGCAGATTTTCGAGGAAGATACTCCCGACTACCGTTCATACCGTACCATTACCGGAGAAATTATGAATTCGCCGGTTCTTTCCCGCATCGACAACAGAATACGACACCACACATGGGAGGAAATCAGGCCTCTGCTCTACCGGGCAGTACAAAAGATAGACGTCAAGTCCATCAACGGGACCTCCGGGGACAGTTTGACCTATTACGAGAACGAAAAGAACGGCATTTCGGTCATTGCCATCGGCGGTGACAAGCTATCTCGAGGACTTACACTCGAGGGGTTGTCCGTGAGCTATTTCCTGCGCGCATCGAAAATGTACGACACGCTTATGCAAATGGGACGATGGTTCGGATATCGCCCCGGATACGTGGATCTTTGTCGGCTCTTTACCAGCAACGAACTGAACGAATGGTATCGTCACATAACTCTTGCCAGTGACGAACTACGCGAAGAGTTCCGATATTTGGCGGAATCAGGAGGAACGCCGGAGAACTATGCCTTGAAGGTTCGCACTCATCCCGGGCAGTTGCAGATAACATCCATATCCAAGATGCGTCACACGAAAAATATTCAGGTCTCGTGGGCCGGTCGTCTGGTAGAGACCTACCAGTTGCTCCGAGATCAGGCCTCCAAACGAAACAATCTGGCGGCAACGGACAGCCTGCTTTCGGAACTCGGGACTCCATACAGAATCAAAAGCGATTATCTGTGGACTGGCATATCTTCCGACACTGTATGCGACTACTTGTCTAGATTCCAACTGCCTGAATCCCTGACCAAGGTCAATCTCGACCTTATATGCGATTATGTCCGGGAATTGAACGACGTGGGAGAACTTGTTTCATGGAACATCGCACTGATGAGCAAGATTGCAGATGGTAACACATGCGTCCATACCTTTTCGAATGGCGTACAGGTAGGATGCTTCATCCGCAGACAGGCTCAGGATGCACAAAATGCCGGAACATACTATATCCGCAAGAACCATATCGTGGGTAATCCGACCGATGAATTTATTGACCTTCCTGACGACATTCTGTCGAAAGCTCTTGATGAGACCAGAGTCCGAAAGACTACGGTTAAAGAAGAGTGGAAACACGAATACCCTTCACCGCAGCTCGTCAGACAGGAGTTCCGGTCTAAACAGACTCCCCTGCTTATGATTTATCCGCTGAATCCCGAATATTCCAACATGTCTGAAGTAAAAGATGCTGTTTCCTATACGAAAGACGATGAGCCGTTCATCGGATTTGCCATCGCATTTCCGCACAGCGATACCAACAAGGCCGTCTCTTATGTAGCCAACCAAGTAGCCGACTTTGCAATTACCGAGGAGAATTTCGACAGCACCAACGACAACACTTATGATGAATAATAACTTGATAACGGACATATGGAACAATCTGGCCTCGGCAGAGGAAGTCGGACTCACCAAACGCAGGATTCCGGTTGAGTCACCCTTGTACATATACGGAACATACCGATATCCGGACAACTTGTATGGTATTGCTTTCTCATATGACAGTAGCCTGATTATTCCGGTTGACCAATTCAAGAGTCTGAAGGAACTTGGAATCCTGCAAATGCCGGACACGAGCTTCGAACACAGAAACTTATTGCTGATACAGCTGCATCACACGGACTGTCTCGGCGTGTTCGCTACCTTATGCTTAGATTTGACAAGTGCCGTAACCAGTGAATCCTCTGAAAATTCCGCACTTCGCATTGTCCTGAATCAGCTTGAAAAGTGGAGAACTCTTTTCGATCGAGGCCTTGCGGCCGGACTTTCTCCGGCCGAACAACAAGGTTTGTATGGCGAGCTTCATTTGTTATCTCGCATGATACGTCGAAATTCCTCCAACATGGCGGAAGCGGTCGGATATTGGGTTGGCTGCGACAAGGCCGTGAGAGACTTTCAGGGTGAGGACTGGGCCATCGAAGTAAAGGCAACTGCGACAAACGGTTCAGATCGACTTATGATAAACGGAGAACGACAATTGGATGATGCGTTGCTTGACAGGCTTTTCCTATATCATCTTTCCGTGGAAGTATCCCGGAAAAACGGACAGACCCTGAACCGTGCAATCGAAGAAATGCGAAAAGCATTGGCGGCTGACACGATTGCGCTGCACCGGTTCAATACCGGCCTGATTCATGCGGGATATTTCGATGAACACGCGCCCATGTACCAAGATCGCTGCTACAAGATTCGCAGGGAACAGACCTATCGCATATCGGGGAATTTCCCCCGTATCATGGAACGGGATTTACGCAATGGAGTCAGCAATGTCACATACACCATCAACACGTCTGCCTGCGAAGAATACGCAGTGACTGACACAGAACTTTTCAAATCGACAGTTGATCATGAAAGAGATTGAAAAATTCTACCAATCCCTTATGCAGGATGTTGTTGTCATGCAGTCGAGTGACGAAGATGGCAATACCCAGGAACAGATATTTACCCGAATCTGTCTGGACATGCTGTCCGATGCAGCCGAAACGGAGAACGTATCGGTTGCCTACGACGAACGCGATTTGAAGAAAAAGGGCCAACACAAAATAAACGGATATGCGATTTCAGACAACTATGAGACCGTTGATCTTTTTATCACCCTTTACGCGAACACCACGGAGGCTCGCACGGTTTTCAAAGGGGAGATTGATACGGCTGCCAAAATGATTACAAATTTTTTTCATCGGGCCATATACAATGATTATGTCAATGAGATTGCAGAATCTTCCGAAATCTTTGAATTCGCAAATACGCTGGCCAATTATGCCGAACTGCGCGACAATCTGATTCGCGTAAATGCCTTCATCCTGACAAACGGCACATACAAGGGCGAACTGCCTACCAGTCAGGTCATCTGCGGCTACAACATCTACTACAAGGTTATAGATGTGGAGTATCTTTACAAGATTTCCGAACAGGCCGGAGTTCCCATAGAGCTGGATTTTGAGAATCTTGACGGACATAAATATGAAATTCCATGCCTTGCCGCCAATTTAAGCAATCCCGATTACGAAGCATATGTTGCCATTATATCAGGAGAATGTCTGGCAAAACTTTATGAATGCTATGGATCCCGTCTGTTGGAACAGAATGTGCGTTCATTCCTTCAGTTCACGGGAAAGATTAACAAGGGCATACGGGAAACCATCAAGAGTGAGCCTCACATGTTCTTGGCATACAACAACGGTATTGCTGCAACAGCCGATCACATCGAACTGGATGAGACAAAGCATTTCATAAGACATATCAGCAACCTCCAGATTGTAAATGGAGGTCAGACTACGGCCTCCATCTACAATACGGCCAAAAAGGATAAAGTCGACATTTCAGATATTCTTGTTCAGGTGAAGCTGTCAGTCATCAAGGACAAAGATCAATATGCGGAAATAGTTTCACGCATATCACGCTATGCCAATACCCAGAACAAGGTCAATGATGCCGACTTCTCGGCCAATAATCCGGCTCTTGTAGAAATCGAGCGAATCTCAAGATACATATTTGCACCCGCGACTCCGACCAACAATCTGCAGACAGCATGGTTCTTTGAACGAGCTCGTGGACAATACAAGACCTTGCGGGCCAAGGAAGGATTCACGAAATCACGGCAAAAGGCCTTTGATCTGAAATACCCAAAGAAGCAGGTCGTTACGAAAGTGGAACTTGCCAAATATGTTAATGCCTGGCAAGAAACATACTATGGCCGGAGTTTGGCTATCGGACCTCACATCGTGGTGCGAGGAAATGAAAAGAACTACGCTCGTTTCATAAACTACAATCTCCCAGACATCAAACATATCGACGTTGCCTGGTTTGAGGACACGATTGCCAAAGCCATTCTTTTCAAGGCTGCCGACAAACGATACGGGACCAAACTCACGGGAGATCATATCGGTGAATTGAAACAGGTTGTCGTTCCATATACATTGTCTCTTCTGAATATCATTACAGAAGGGCGACTGGATTTGTATCGAATCTGGAAAAACCAGGCAATATCATCGGCCTTGTCGGATTTTATATACGATCTGATGAAGCAGGTCAACAAATTTATTCTCGAAGAATCTCCCGTCTCGCACTATATCGAATGGGCCAAAAAGGAAGAGTGCTGGTTAAAAGTCCGCTCAAATGAATGGTCTTATAATCTCGATGAGATTCGCCAAGATTTTATTGATGAAAAGAATCCTCCCAAACGTAACCATAAAAGCGATGTTGGCGATGAAGAGTCGGACAGACGACACAAGGAGTGTATCATACGGGCAATTCCGTTCTCTCTTTGGAAAAAGATAGAGACGTGGGGGCGCGACACGGGAATATTGCCGCCAACCTTGACCTCCTTGGCCAGCGACATCGCATACAAAATCAAGAACAAGAGAAAATTGAACGATAGTGACATCTCCAGAGGGTATCGAATTTACGAGAATGTCTGGCAATACAACCAGGAACTTCTTGAAGAAGCCGACAGTCTGGCTGAACAAGATCGGAAAAGAGCAAACGAGGCATCCAGTTCCATGTCTTCGGCAGACGGTCAAGACGAGATTACATTAGAGCTTGTACAAGCTATGGTAAGCTGGGACAAACGACGACGAATCCTCGAAGACTGGAAATGGAAGGCCATGAAAGATGTCGCCGATGGAATGAAGCCGCTGACAGACAGGATGAAATATGCCTTCTACTTCAATCTGCAAAAACTTAAGAAGGCTGGATTCCCCAATTGACAAGTGCCATGGATATCTGGAGCAGCGAAAAAAGATCGGAGGTCATGTCTCGGATCAAAAGCAAGGGTACGAAGCCGGAAGTTACGCTTCGTAAAGCTCTTTTTGCCCACGGCTTTCGCTATCGCGTCAATGTCGGGACTCTTCCCGGGAAACCGGACATCGTTCTGCCTCGATACAAGACAGTCATTTTCGTTCATGGATGTTTCTGGCATGGACATCCCGGCTGCAAATATGCATATACTCCCAAAAGCAACACGGAATTCTGGATTAACAAAATATCAGGCAATCAGAAACGGGATGCAGCGACAAAACGCAAACTTGAAGAATCAGGATGGAAGGTAATCATCGTTTGGGAATGCGAAATCAGGAATGGAAAAGATTTTATTGAATTGATAAAGCGTTTATGCTATTCAATAACTCATAATATATAAGGATAATTCGAATGAAAAACACAATATTTGTGCAATTTTAAAACCATAAAGAAATACTACGAATATTTCTAATCGCATTAAATTGCAGTTCGTAATCCAACATTTTTTTGCGATTTCTTGTGCCCAGCTTGCTGTTTCAAGTGGCACGCATCCCGCCGCCGAAAGGCGAGTGGGGTATTAGGCTCCCCATAGGGTTTACTACTGGCAGACGGGCAAGCCCGGCATGGATGATAGCTTCACTTCAAATAATGCAGATGCTGTCCGGTTTCCAATGTATATACAAAAGGGAGTATGGCAGATTGCACCTGTATGATGAAACCTGCCATAGCTTTGCTTTATTCCCATATCTACACCCCTGCATTAAAGTAAAGCCGGGAAATGTCACAGAAAAATGTCACACCGGGATTTGATGGTATAGGGGCTCAATAATGGAAATCCCGGTTGAATTTGTATTCTTTCCCTTCTTTTACGACCATCCGCTTGTTACATAGGAACTTTGCCAATTCCACCGTCTTGTTGTACCCCAGTTTTATCCCCAGCCGTCCGTAGCCTTCTTTCAGCCTTTCAAGGTAGCCGTTATAGCCGCTGATGTTCCCGTCCTCAAAAGCGGCGTTCAAAGCGGAACGGTGCGAATCCTCAGGTATCTCCTTGTACGGATCGAACGGTTCCTTGGACGGGCGTCCTGGCAGCCTTTTCTGAGGCTGATATGACTCCACCAGTTCGGGCAGGGAATCATCGTTTACCTGGAAGGCAAACGGTTCAAACTCACGGTCACGGCTGTGTATGACTTCCACCACACTTGTGGACTTGTCATCTTTGTCTGGCTCTATCTGCATGACTGTTTCCGCCTTGTTGTTCAGTTCCGTGCCGACATGACCGCGTGCGTGTTCGTCATTCTTGTTCTGATGCAGGACGGTATGGATGTGTATCTGCCTGTCATCGGTCCATTGCATGAATTTGGATATCACATCGGTGGATTCTCCGGGTGAATTGATATCATGGATGAAGTCCCGGATGCCATCTATGATGACCAGACCTAAATCGGGTATCATGCCGATTGCCTCTTCTGTTATTGCCAGTCGTACTTCGGGCGAATATTTCCGGAGTGCCAGCATCGTCAGATTGTCTGCATCAC